>Ga0315298_1000013_pt1 | contig 401504 bp, 311 predicted proteins | sample WHS_1_MG_FD_203077 | JGI IMG/M metagenome (GOLD analysis project Ga0315298, IMG submission 203077) | Extremophilic microbial mat communities from Washburn Hot Springs, YNP, Wyoming, USA - WHS_1_MG | ecosystem: Environmental > Aquatic > Thermal springs > Hot (42-90C) | place: USA: Wyoming... | reverse complement strand
AAACGCTCCTTCCTACGCTACCCCCCACTTGCTAAACCTTGCCCTCCTCTCACACCCCTCGCCCCCCTCTCACCCATCTCACCCCAAACTTTGACGTGACCGTGAATTCGCAGGTCCTTCTGGTTTGTGTTTTGGCCACCTCGGGCTTATAATTTTGCCTCGCTTCCTCAAGGCGTTCACCAAAAGCCGCTCCGGGGTTTCGCCCGATGTACAAGGCCAAGATCCTGCTCGTCGACGACGAAAAAGAGATCCTGAGCAGCCTTTCTGGATCTCTCGAAGACGAGGGATACGAAGTCTGGACCGCTCGCGACGGATCCGAGGCCATGGACCGGGTGCGCGCCAGCCACCCGGACATCATCTTCCTGGACATCTGGCTTCCGGGCATGGACGGGATCGAAACGCTCCGGGCGATCAAGGAGTTCGACGCAGACATCGAAGTGGTGATCATGACAGGCCACGGAAACGTCAATACCGCCGTGCAGGCCATCAAGCTCGGCGCATTCGACTTCCTCGAAAAGCCTCTGTCCTTGGACACGATTCTGGAGGTGATCCGGAAGATCCTCGAACAGAAGGCCCTTCAGAAGGATCTCGCCGAGACGCCTCTCCGGAGCGGCCGCCGGGACGAACTCATTGGCAGCAGCGAGGCTGTCCGGAGGCTCCGCAAGGAACTCGGTCGGCTTTCCAAGGCGGACGGGCCGGTCCTCATCCTGGGGGAAGTGGGTACCGGCAAGGAACTCGTTGCCAGAATTCTCAACGACCACGAGTCTGGCAGGCGGAAACCCCTGGTCAAGTTCAACTGCGCAACTTGGCCGGAAGACGAGATCGAAGAAACCCTGTTCGGCACGGATCCGAACGGGCACGCCAGGAAAAGGGAATCGAGAAAATCCCTCCTGGAACAGACAGCCGGCCGGACGCTGTATCTGGACGCCATCGACGAGCTTCCCGGCTCTGTGCAAACCCGTCTAGCCAAGTACATCGAGGAACGCGCAAAGGCCCGTGTTTCCGAGGAGGCTTCTCCCAAGGCCGGACCGGCATGGATTCTCGCCTCCTCTACGCAGGACCTCGAAAAGGCCGCCAGAGAGGGAAAATTCAGCCAGGAACTCCTGGACTGTTTTCGAGGACGGGTCATCCGGATCCCGCCTCTCCGGGAGCGGAAATCGGACGTGCCCGAACTCGTCCGGTTTTTCTTGAAAACCCAGTGCATGGAGTACGGCCGAAAGCCTAAAGAAATCGACGACGAGGCTTTGCAGATCCTGGTCGCCTATGACTGGCCGGGCAACGTGAAGGAACTCAAGAACATCGTGGAAAGACTTGTCATCGCGGTGCCGATTTCCCGGATCTCCCACAAGGACATTCCCCCTTCCATCCGCGGAGGGGCTCTGGCCGACACGGAGAGCGGCCGGGCCCAGGCGTATGAAATGTGGGGTTCTTTCCAGGAAGCGGAGCAGGCTTGGGAGAAGGACTATCTCTTGCACCACCTTCGAAAACACGGCGGCGATGTCCGGGCCACGGCCAAGGCACTGGACATGGACGCCCGCAGGCTCGCCCGCAAGATGGAGAAACTCGGGCTCCATCCGGTCCAAACGACCCCCAGCCGGATGATCCGACAGAAGACGCTCAAGAGAAGCGTCGTTTTGGCCGGCCAGGGACTCCACTCGGGCATCAAGACCGGGCTGATCCTGTCCCCCCTGCCCCCCAACAGCGGGATTCTCTTTGGAAACATCAACACCGGCGAATCCGTTCCGGCCCACCTCGACTACGTGGACTCCACCGATTACGCCACGTGCCTGCGAAAGGGATCCACGGTTGCCAGGACGACAGAGCACCTTCTGGCGGTCCTTCACAGCTACCGGATCCACAACCTCCTCGTGAAGATCAACGACGAGCTTCCGATCATGGACGGTTCCGCCCTGGACTTTTGCGCCATGGTCGAAGACGCGGGCACCGACGACCAGGACGCCTTCCTGGAGGAGATCGTGATCGACCGGAAGTACGTGGTCGGAGAAGAAGGGCCTCAGACCAAGTTCATCCGCATCGAACCAGCCGAATTCTTCGAGGTCCACTACATCCTTCAGTACCCCGAGCCGATCGGCAGGCAGGAAGCCCGGTTCGTGCTGAAAGACGCCCGCGACTTCCGGGAGGAGATCGCCCCGGCCCGCACGTTCGGTTTCCTCCGGGACATCGAAAAGCTCGAAAGAATGGGCCTGGCCAGCGGCGGACGCCTAAACAACGTGATCCTGGTGGACGACGAGAAAGTGGTCAACACGACCCTTCGGTTCCCCGACGAATTCGCACGCCACAAGATCTTGGACATTTTGGGAGACTTCTACCTCCTCGGCAGGCCGATTCGCGGCAAGATCACGGCCCAAATGACCGGCCACTCCGACAACTACGCCCTCATGAAGGTCATCCGGGAGCAAATGAGAATTGCCTAAGAACAGGAACCCCGACCCGCAGCTGCCTCCGTCGAGTCTCCGGTCCTGGCCGCTCCTGGCGTCCGAGGTGCTGCACGCCTTTCCGATCTACCGACTCCGCAGAGACTCGCGACAGTCGCCCCGAACCGGAAAGGTGCACACCTTCTTGGTGCTCGACGCCACAGACTGGGTGAACGTGGTACCGGTCACGCCCGAGGGAAAGGTCGTGCTGATCCGGCAGTTCCGGCACGGGACCGGCTCCTTCGTCCTGGAGGTCCCTGGAGGCATGGTGGATCCCGCGGATCAGAGCCCGGAGGAAGCCGCCCGCAGAGAGCTTCTGGAAGAGACGGGCTACGCGGCCGAGCGCTTTCACTACCTCGGCTTCGTCCATCCCAACCCGGCGATCCAGAACAACCGGTGCCACACGTTTCTCGCCGAGTCTGTCCGCCGGGCCCAGGCCCAACACCTCGAGGGCTCTGAGGATATCGAGGTTTTGGAGGTGCCTTACGACCGCATCGCCAGCTTGATCGAGCGGCGCGAAATCACCCACGCCCTCGTCCTGACGGCTTTTTTCTGGTACGACCAGTACCTTCGCCGCGGCAGCACCCGGCCGAAGGGGCCGCAGGCGTCCGAAGGCCAAACCCGCTGATAGGCAGGCAAAACCGATTTCAGGGCCCAGACCGCGAGAGCACGGATTTTGGCTGGGCCGACCCATCGGAGCGCGACATGACGAGAGCCCGCATCGCCGGCACCGGATTCTATGTGCCGGATCGAATCGTGACCAACGACGACCTCGCCCGGATGTTCGACACGAGCGACGAGTGGATTCGCCAAAGGACTGGCATTGAAAGGCGCCGATATGCGCCGGACGACGTAGGCTGCGCGGAACTCGCTTTCCGCGCTTCGCTCCGGGCAATCGAGAACGCGGGCATCGAGCCGAGCCAGATCGACTGCATCCTTTTGGCCACCTTGAGCCCGGACTACCACTTTCCCGGCAGCGCCTGTCTCCTGGGCCACAAACTCGGGCTTCCGGGCGTCCCGGCCATCGACGTGCGGGCCCAGTGCTCCGGATTCATTTACTCCCTTGCCATCGGGGATCATTTCGTCCGTGGAGGCCAGTACCGAAAGGTTCTGATCGTGGGCTCCGAAAAACATTCCATGGCTCTTGAATTCTCTGACCGGGGGCGGGACGTAACCGTCCTGTTCGGGGACGGCGCCGGGGCCGCCCTGCTGGTCCCCACCGAGGAAGACCGGGGGATTCTGTCCACCCATCTCCATGCGGACGGCGAATTCGCCCAAAGCCTCTGGCTCGAATGCCCGGGATCCGCCCATCCCAGATGGATCACCCACGAGATGCTCGACCAAGGCAGAACGTACCCCCGCATGAAGGGAAAGCTCGTTTACAAGCATGCGGTGGAGAAGCTCCCCCAGGTGATCGAGGAGGCGCTGGCCCACAACCGGATGGGACTCGAGGAGGTGGATCTGTTCATCTTTCACCAGGCGAACCTGCGGATCATCGAATCCGTGGGGCAGCAGATGGGGATCCCGAAGGAGAAGATCTACAACAACATCCACGAGTACGCCAACACCACGGCTGCCTCCATTCCCATCGCCCTTCACGAGGCCTTGGAAAAGGGTCTTCTCAGACCCGGCCAGCACGTGCTCCTCGCGAGCTTCGGCTCGGGCTTCACGTGGGCGTCGGCCCTGATCCGCTGGTAGGGCCTCCCGGGGCCCCAGCGGCCGCCGAACTTCCCCGTCAGCCAGGATGTGCCTTTCCTCCTGTTCCTCGGATCGGACTTGCTCGTAACAGGTGCACCCAATCCCATGGTTCCCTATTCGATTCCAGGCACACCCACCATCCTGCGTTTTTTCCTTGCCACCCCATCACGCACTCTGCTATCCATTGTCCATCTGAAAGCAGTTTTCTATCTTCGGAACGCGCCATGCGATCGGATTTGCGATGCTGACGATTCGGGTCTCAAAGGAAGCCCAATCCTTAAGGCGTTAAGGCCGGTGCAATTCCGTTTCTGTGTAGGTTCTTGAAGGACAAAACGTTTCGAGGAGGTGGAAGGATGAAGATGCGGGCGGCGGTGGCTCCGGGGATGGGACAGCCTTTTGAGCTCCAAGAGGTCGATTTGGACGATCTTCGTCCCCATGAGGTTCTTGTTCGGATTGTGGGGACAGGCTTATGCCACACGGACCTGTTTTTCAAGAGCTTCATCCCCATGCCTGCGGTTTTCGGCCACGAAGGGGCAGGCATAGTGGAGAAAGTAGGGGATCGGGTATCGGCGGTAGCGCCAGGGGACCGGGTGGCGATCAGTTATAACTCTTGCGGGACATGCAAGAACTGTCAAAAGGGGGCACCCTACTACTGTGCGAACTTTACGGCGCTCAATTACAGCGGCATGAGGGCGGACGCCACGATGCCGATTTGCAAGGACGGGATCTCCTATTACAGCTCTTTTTTTGGTCAGTCTTCGTTGGCCGACTATTCCTTGACGACGGAACGGAACGTAGTCAAGGTTCCTTCGGATGTTCCGTTGGAGATTCTGGGTCCCTTGGGCTGTGGCATCCAGACCGGAGCAGGGACGGTAATCAACGGACTCAAGGCCCGAGTCGGGGATTCGATTGCTGTTTTTGGTACCGGTACCGTGGGCTTGGCTGCGGTCATGGCGGCCAAGGTTGTCGGCTGTACGTGCATTATCGGTATCGACGTGAAGCCCAATCGATTGGAGCTTGCCAAGGAGCTTGGGGCGACGCATGTGATCAACGCCTCCGAAAAAGAAGTGCTGGCCGAGATAAAGAGGATAACGGATTCGGGCATCGACTTGGCCGTTGAAACCACAGGACTTCCGGCTGTGGTCCGTCAGGCTGTGGACGCCCTCGATTTGATGGGCCGCTGTGCGATCCTGGGTACCTCTCCCCTGGGTACGGAGATGTCGTTCCCCATGAATGAATTCTTGGGCGCCGGCAAGGGAGTGATCGGCGTGATCGAGGGGGAGGCCGTGCCGCAGATCTTTATTCCGCAACTCATCGAACTTTACAAACGGGGTCGATTCCCCTTCGACAAGCTCATCAAGTTTTACGATGCGAAGGACATAAACCAGGCTGTGGAGGATTCCGAGCACGGCGTTGCCGTGAAACCCGTTATCCGCTTCGACCGGTAAGAAGAGACCGCGGACTCAACTGATCTTTTGGTTCGATCCCTTGTCGCGGGACCTTGCAATCTGCGTTGGACCTGTGTCCTGAGAGGAGCGACGCCTCCGGCCCGGCCAGCACGCGCTCCTGGCGAGCTTCGGCTCGGGCTTCACGGGGGCGTCGGCCCTCATCCGCTGGCAGGGCCTCCCGGGGGAGCCCCTCGGCCTCGCCAGGCGCTCGTTCTTCCGGTGAAATAGTGGGCCGGAAGGTTCCTCACCACAACGCGCCGCGGGCGCACATCGGAAAGCGCAAAATCCGCGACCGTTTCCAGGAATCTGGAGAGGATCTGGAAGGTGGCCCCCCAAAGGACTTCCTCCTGCCCTTGGTCGCGCACAACGAAACAGGGAGTCTCCCATTCCGTCCCTTCCTCTCCAGCCGCGCCCGGCAAGCGCATGCGACACAGCCCGTACTGGTCCGGATCTAAAAGAGATCGAAAAGGCACGGGAAGAATCTTCTCCACCTCCCGGTTTGGCCTTCCTTCCCAGGAGCCCAGGATCCTCCCCGCGACCGGAAAGATCGTCCGGGGGAAGCTCGCCATGCTGTGGGGGCGAAGGCATCCGAGATACTCGACCTTCCACGGAGGAAGACGCATTTCTTCCCAGCTTTCCCGAAGGACCGAGGCGACGAGCGTCAGGAGAACCTTTTTTTGCGGGTCCCGATCGCTGAGGCCCGCAAGGCTCCGAAAGGGAGCGGACCTGCACGTGGGAAGGATTCCCCAGGCGAGCAGGAGGCCCAGGATCCGGTCGTTGCGCCGATCCAGGCCGCCGCCAGGGAAACACAGATCCCCGGGCTGCTGGACCCAATCGGATCTTTTGTTGAGCACGACCACGGGCTCGGAGCGAGACCGGTCGAACCTCAGGGGGATCAGGACGGCTGAAGGGGCCCAACGCCGTCCATCGGCTCGCCGCTCTTCGACGAGACGCATCTCCGCGGAGGCATCGAACCGGACACTCGCCAGCCGTTCTGCCACTCGATCGCGAAAAGCCCTCTCGTCCTCGAGCCAGTCTCGGCGCACGTTGAAACCCGCCTCAGAAAAACCGCAAAGGGGCGAAAAGGGATCTTGTCGTCCGGGTCCGAAACTCCGCGCGGGAAAGGAAGTCGCCCTTCAGATCGGCCCCACACCGTCGAATCGCCTGTAAACCGCCGTCTGGTCCCCGAAGTAGAAAAGAGCGCCTTCCTGAAAGAACCTGAACTCGTACCGGAGGATCGCCATGCCGCCGCGCCGTCTGTCGCTCGTGATCCGGCCTTCGAGTCGGACGGGCGGCCCCAACCTCACGAGGCGCTTGAACTCGGCTTTGTGGATCCGGCTCCCGTATCCGGACCACCCGGCATCGAAGCGGATCCCCAAGAAAATCTGAGCCGCGGCCAGGCCCACCATGCCGGTCAAGTGAATGATCACGGCTCCGGGCAGATGAGGAGGATGAATCTGGTCGTGGTTCCTCTGAGCCTCGACCAGGGGGAAGTTCTGGGAGGTGTCCATGGTGCAGACGATCCGCTGCTCCGACCGGTCCACCTCGGCCCGCCGGTCCAGGAAAAACCCTTCGGGTTTGTAAGGGAACCCGCGGAAGAAGTCGTCATCGAAGACGTGCACGTCCATCGCCTTGCCGCCTCTCAGACCGGAGACGAAAAAGGGGGCTGTGGGTTTTCTCCACAGCCCCCCGAAACTGCCTGGCGGGAGCGACGGGACTTGAACCCGCGGCCTCCGGCTTGACAGGCCGGTGTGCTAACCAACTGCACCACGCCCCCATTCTGAATTCCGCGATTTCTGGTAGGCGGAACAGGACTCGAACCTGTGACCCCCGGCTTGTAAGGCCGATGCTCTCCCAGCTGAGCTATCCGCCCGATTCGCCCCTTGGTAAGCCGTTTCCGCGCTCCGAGAGGACCTTTTCCGCGTCCCGGCACAGGATCCCGATTGAAGCCAATCTAGCATGAAACGGAGCGCTTTTCCAGCCCGTCCCAAGGCCGGGAACAGGACAAGCCGCTCAGAGCAGGTTGGAGCGTTGATCTTCCAGGTAATCCTTCGGAAGATCCGCAGGGGAAGCAGATTCGTCTTCCTTGAGACCGCCCGGCTCGCCGGCCCCGACGGCTGCCTCTGCCAGAAGGGCGTTATCCAGGACCTCGTCCATGTGCTCAACGAGCACGAGCTTCACTTTCTTGAGCACCCGGGCCGGCACTTCCCGGATATCCTTCTCGTTCTCCCGAGGGATCAGAACCGTGGTGATGTCCGCTCTGTGCGCGGCCAGGACTTTTTCCTTCAAGCCTCCGATCGGAAGGACCCGGCCCCGAAGGGTGATCTCTCCGGTCATGGCCAGATCCGCCCGCACCGGCCGCCGGGTGAGGGCGGAAGCGATCGACGTGGCCACCGTGATTCCCGCCGAAGGTCCGTCCTTCGGAATCGCACCTTCCGGGATATGCACGTGGATGTCCACCTTCTGGTAGAAATCCTTGTCCAGTTTCAGCACCTCCGCTCGGGACCGGACGTAGCTCATGGCCGCCTGGACGGATTCCTGCATGACGTCGCCCAACTTGCCGGTAATGATGAGATTGCCCTTTCCCGGCATCACCGTAGCCTCCGTCACCAGGAGCTCCCCGCCCAGCTCGGTCCAGGCCAGACCGTTTGCCAAGCCAATCCGGTTCTCGCCTTCCTTGACGCCGAAGCGGTACTTGGGCACGCCGAGATATTTTTCCAGCACGTTGGCCGTGATGCGGATCTGGGTCCCCTTGCCCTGGCGGACGACCTCGCGCGCAACCTTGCGGCAGATCGTGGCGATCTCGCGCTCCAGGTTCCGGACGCCCGACTCCTTCGTGTAGAGCCGAATGATCTGAAGAATCGCGTTGTCCGTGAAGGTCACGTTTTCCTTCGAGAGCCCGTGGGCTTCGAGCTGCTTGGGAATGAGGAAGCCCGTGGCGATCTGAAGCTTTTCGGTCTCGATGTATCCCTCAATGCGGATGATCTCCATCCGGTCCTGAAGAGGCCTGGGGATGTTGAAGAGCGTATTCGCCGTGGTGATGAACATCACCCGGCTCAGGTCGTAGTCGAGGTCCAAGTAGTGGTCGTTGAACGCGTGGTTCTGTTCCGGGTCGAGCACCTCGAGCAGGGCGGCGGCCGGATCCCCGCGGAAGTCCGTGCTCATCTTGTCGACTTCGTCGAGAAGGAAGACCGGATTGCCCGAACCGGCCTTTTTCATATATTGGATGATCTTTCCCGGCAGCGCGCCGATGTAGGTTCGGCGATGGCCGCGAATCTCGGCCTCGTCGCGCACGCCTCCGAGAGAAGCGCGCACGAAGGTCCTGCCCGTCGCCCGCGCAATGGATTTGCCCAAAGAGGTCTTGCCCACCCCCGGAGGTCCCACGAAGCAGAGGATGGGGGCCTTCATCTTGTCCACGAGAGCGCGGACCGCAAGGTATTCGAGAATCCTTTCCTTGACCTTCTGCAGGCCGTAATGGTCCTCATCGAGGATTCTTTCGGCCTTTTCGATATCCATTTCGTCGTCGGTGTACTCATACCAGGGCAGCGAGAGGATCCAGTCGATGTAATTGCGGACAACCGTCGCCTCGGCCGACATGGGCGACATCATGCGCAGTTTCTTGATTTCCTTCTTGACCCGCTCGTTGGCCTCTTTGGACATCTTCTTCTTGCGGAGCCGGGCCTCAAGTTCATCTATTTCGTTCTTGAATTCGTCCTTTTCCCCCAGTTCCTTCTGGATGGCCCGCATCTGCTCGTTCAGATAGTACTCCTTCTGGCTCTTCTCCATCTGCTTGCGGACCCGGCTTCGAATCCTCCGCTCCACTTCGAGGATGTCGATCTCGCTCTTGAGCAGCGCGTAAACCTTTTCCAGCCGCTCCTGCTTGTCGATGGTTTCGAGAATGTCCTGCTTGTCCGGCAGCTTCAGGCTGAGATGGGCCACAAGAGTATCGGCGAGCTTTCCCGGCTCGTCAATGGACGAGACGGACAGGACCATGTCCTGGGGAATCTTCCGGTGAAGGCGGGCAAAGTTCTCGAAGGCGTCCTGGATGCTCCGCATCAGGGCTTCAACCTCGGTCGGGTTTCCCTCAAACTCGGTCACTTCGTCCACCCGGACGACGAACAGATCCTTTTTGACGAGGTACTCGGCCAGAACGGCCCGCTTCTTGCCCTCGACGAGCACCTTGACCGTCCCGTCCGGAAGCCTGAGCATTTGAATCACGGAGCCGATCGTCCCGACCGTGTAAATATCCTTCTCGGTGGGCTCTTGGATCTTGGCGTCCTTCTGGGCGACCAGAAAAAGCCGCTTGTCCCGGTTCATGGCCTCTTCCAAGGCCCGGATGGAACGCTCCCGTCCGACGAACAGGGGAACCACCATGCCCGGGAAGACGATGATGTCCCGCAAGGGAAGCATAGGCAAAATATCGGGTTGTTCTCTCATTCTGTCTTCTTTTTTCTCGTCGCGGTTGAAGCGAAAGAGCATCTTCGCCTTTCCCACGTGACGCGTTCTTGGGCCGTCTCACCTTTCCTCATCGGCGGATCAGAGGTTTTTCCATAGGGGTTCGAAACGTTTCGTCTCCGATCAGGCGGTCTCCTGCTTCTTCTCGTAAACAAGGATGGGTTCCGCCCGTCTCGCTACAACGTCCCGGTTGACGATGCATTCCTTAACGTTTTCCAGGGTGGGCAGGGTGTACATGATGTCGAGCATCCTCTGCTCGAGAATGGCCCGAAGTCCCCTCGCCCCGGTTCCTTTCTGGAGCGCCTCCTTGGCCACGAGCTGCAGAGCGTCCGGGGCGAACCGAAGAGAAACCCCGTCCATCTCGAACAGCTTCTGGTACTGTCGGGTGATGGCGTTCCGCGGTTCGGTCAGGATGCGCACCAAGTCCTCTTCCGTCAGGTCATCGAGCGTCGCAATGACGGGCAGCCGGCCGATGAACTCCGGAATGAGCCCGTACTTCAGCAGGTCTTCGGGTTCCACGAGCTGCAAGGTCTCGCCCACGTTGCGCTCTGTCCTGGAGTGGATCTCGGCCCCGAACCCCATGGCCTTGGACCGGACCCGCCGCTCGATGATCTGCTCCAGGCCGTGAAACGCCCCTCCGCAGATGAACAGGATGTGCGTGGTGTCCACCTGCAGGAAGTCCTGCTGGGGATGCTTCCTTCCCCCCTTGGGCGGGACCGCGGCCATGCAGCCCTCGATGATCTTCAGCAGAGCCTGCTGGACGCCCTCGCCCGAAACGTCCCGGGTGATCGACGGACTGTCGGACTTGCGCGATATCTTGTCGATCTCGTCGATGTACACGATCCCTTTCTGGGCTCGTTCGATGTCGTAATCGGCCGCCTGCAGCAGGTTCAGGATGATGTTCTCCACATCCTCGCCCACATACCCCGCCTCGGTCAGACTCGTGGCGTCCGCGATCGTGAAGGGCACATTCAGGAAGCGAGCCAGGGTCTGGGCAAGAAGCGTCTTTCCGGATCCGGTCGGCCCGATGAGCAGGATGTTGCTCTTCTGCAACTCCACGCTGTCGGATCCTGTTCCGTGCTGAATCCGCTTGTAGTGGTTGTATACCGCAACCGAAAGGGTCTTCTTGGCCCTCTCCTGCCCCACCACGTACTGATCCAGAAACGCCAGAATCTCATGGGGCTTCGGCAGAGACCCTCCACGTCTGCGGTGGTCCTCCTGTTCACATTCCTCTGCGATGATTTCATTGCAGAGCTCAATGCATTCGTCGCAAATGTAAACCGTGGGACCGGCAATCAACTTCCGGACCTCGTCCTGGCTCTTGCCGCAGAAAGAGCACACGAGCTTACCCGGATGATCGTAGCCGCCTTTTCTGCTCACCCCTGGCCTCCCTATGAAATGGACTTCCTCGCCCTCCCAGGGCCAACGGTTCCCGGCCGTCCAAGGGGCGGCCCGTCCCCGTCACGTTTTCCTTTTCGTGATCACCTCATCGATGATCCCGTATTCCTTGGCCTGTTGGCCGTTCATGAAGAAATCGCGCTCCGTGTCCGCCTGAACTTTTTTCAGCGGCTGTCCCGTGTGCTTGGCCAGCAGGTTGTCCAGCTCCTCCCGAAGGCGAAGGATCTCGCGGGCTTGGATGTCGATGTCCGTGGCCTGCCCCTCAAAGCCCCCCATGGGCTGATGGATCAGGATCCGGGCATGGGGGAGGGCAAAGCGCTTCTTCGGCGCGCCCGCAGCCAGAAGCACAGCTCCCATGCTCGCCGCCTGCCCCATGCAGATGGTCGAGACCGGCGCCTGGACATACTGCATCGTGTCGTAAATGGCCAGGCCTGCCGTGACCGAGCCTCCGGGGGTGTTCAGGTACATCTGGATGTCCTTGTCAGGATCCTCGCTCTCGAGAAAAAGGATTTGGGCAATGACGAGGTTCGCCACCTCGTCCGTGATGGGGGAACCGATGAAGACGATCCTGTCCTTCAGCAGACGGGAATAGATGTCGTACGCTCGTTCCCCTCGGCTGGTTTGCTCGACGACGATGGGAATGAGATTCATGCGTATTCTCGATGGATGCGGCGACCCGTCCGAACCGGACGGACATCGACTGGGTTTCCGGCAGGGATAAGTCTCAGCGATCCGAATCTTTTTCCTCTACTTTTATTCTAGACCTGCCCAGGAGAAAATCAAGCGTCTTCTCGCTGACAAGCCCCTGCCGGAACAGGGCCATTCCCTCTTCTTCCTTCTGAATCTCGGCGCGGACCTTTTCCACGCTCTGCTCGTGGCGAGCGGCGATTTCCTGGATTCGCCTCTCCACCTCTTCATCGGAAACTTCGATGGAAAACTTCTTCTGCAGCGCTTCCAGCAAGAGATCCTTCTTGACCTCCTTTTCCGCCAGTTGCTCCAAGTCCGACTCGAGCTTCTGGTACCCTTCGGTTTCCTTCTCCAGGAAAAGCCCGCGGGAGAGGAAATGGGCTCTGGCATTCTCCATCAGACGGGCGTGGCGCGAGACCACGAGCGAGCGCGGGGCCTCGAAAGGATTGCGCCGAATCAATTCCTCGAGCAGGTCCTCTTCGAGCTTCCTGCGGATCCGCTTCTCCTTCTCCCGCAGGATCTCCTCCCGGAGTCGTTCCTTCAGGTCCTCGAGGCTTTGATAGGCTCCCACGTCCTTGGCGAATTCGTCGTCCAGCGGCGGCAGATCCTTTCTCAGAATCTTCTTGATCGTCACGCGGTACTTCGCCTTCCGGCCCGCCAGATCCCGATTCACGAGATTCTGAGGATACTCGACCTCCGCCTCCCGGGTCTCGCCGACCCGCGCTCCGATGAGAGCCTCCTCGATCTCCTTGCGAGCGTCTCCGGCTCCCACTTCAATATACAGATCCTTCTTCACGTTGCCCGGGAACGGAGCGCCATCCACAAAACCCTCGGAATCCACGAGGACCACATCACCGGTCTCCACGCCCCGGTCTTCGGCAACCCCTTCAAGCTTCGAGTGCCGGTTCTGAAGCTGCCGAAGGGATTCCTGCACTTCTTCTTCGCTGACCCCTGCCCGCTCCTGGGTAAGCTCGATTCCCTCCCAGTCCGAGATTTCGATTTCGGGCTTGACGTCCAACAGGACGGAAAAGGCGAACTCCTTCCCTTCCTCCAACGGCGGCACGTCGAGTTCCGGCTCGCCCACAGGTTGCAGGGTCTGCTCCTTCAGAAACTTCTCCAGAGAGGTCGACACGATCTGGGCGCCGACTTCCCTTCGGATCTGATCCCGAAACATCCTGCGAACCACGCTTGTCGGCGCCTTCCCTTTTCGGAACCCCTTGATGTCCACCTCTCGGGCCAGTTTTCGGCAGAATTTCTCCACCTCGGCATCGACCTCCTGGGGCTCCATGCCAAAGAGAATCTTCTTCCGCGTCGCCGTCACATCTACCTGGTCCATTCTCATCATCAGCTCTCCCTGCCCTGGTCAGCCCACGGCAACAAAACGCCCGAAGCCGGCCCGCCGAAGGCCCATCGCCAAAACGGATGCGAGAGGGGGGATTCGAACCCCCACGGTTGCCCGCTGGATCCTAAGTCCAGCGCGTCTGCCAATTCCGCCACTCTCGCGTCGACTCGGGCGGTCTTCGGACGCCCCGCCATCCGCTTTCCGCAAGGCGAAAGGCCCGAAGTGGCTTCCGCAACTTCACGCAACCCTGGAGCGGATCCCCGTGGATTCGCCCCTGCCGTTATTGTACCCGCCTTGAGCCGGTTTCGCAAAGCCCGCCGCACCGTCGATCCCTTCCGACAGCAAAAAGAAAGGGCTAGGTTCACACAACCTAACCCTTTCGGATGACTGGTGGGCCGTCGGAGACTCGAACTCCGAGCCTACTGATTAAGAGTCAGTTGCTCTACCAGTTGAGCTAACGGCCCGTGAGCGTCTATGGGCAGAGGCCAAAGAATTCCCGCACAAGATTTCCGCAACCCCCTGGGCGATCAAAACTGGCGCGCCCGGCAGGACTCGAACCTGCGGCCTGCGGATTCGAAGTCCGACGCTCTATCCAGCTGAGCTACGGGCGCACAATCCTTTCTTCCAGATGAGTGGGGTGAGTGAAGGGATTCGAACCCTCGACCTCTGGGGCCACAACCCAGTGCTCTATCCAGCTGAGCTACACCCACCGTCGGCCTTCGTCGTTGTCTGCGCCATTCCTTGCGCGGTCGAAGCCGCGCTCCCACCGAGGGCCTCCTGGTACGCCTGGCAGGATTCGAACCTGCGACCTACGGATTAGAAGTCCGTTGCTCTATCCAGCTGAGCTACAGGCGCACATTCTTCCTGCCCGTACGCCTGGGAATCCCTTCCCTCCAGCGGCCCCGCCTCGGATTCCTTCTGGTCGGGGCGAGAGGATTTGAACCTCCGACCCCCTGCGCCCAAGGCAGGTGCGCTACCAGGCTGCGCCACGCCCCGCCGCCAAGGATCCAGGAACATCTGTTGTTTCATAACACACGAGGCCGAAAGATTCAAGCGAACGCGGCTTTGGTGAACGCGCCTTTGGGCAGGATTTTGAAACCCACCCTTTTGAAGGGTTCCCTTTGGCAACCAAAGCCTGCCTCTGGAGGCAAGGCGCCTTTTTGCCGAGCCCTTTTCGTTGGGCAGGAGCTCAAAATGGTGAGATGCCTTCGACAGGAAGCGGGGATCCTATCGCTCCTTCTTGGAACCAAACAGGAATTCGTCCAGAAGCGCCCGGAACTTGGCCATCGCCCGAGCACGATGGCTGATCCTGTTCTTCAAGGCTGGGTCCATCTCCGCCAAGGTAACCCGATATCCCTTGGGAACGAAGACCGGATCGTATCCGAAACCATGCGTCCCGCGCATTTCGAAACCGATCGCACCCTCGCACACGCCCTCGGCGAAGACGGTTTTACCCTTCGGGTCCGCCGCGCAGGCGACACACACAAACCGCGCGCCCCTCTGCTCCCAGGGCACTCCGTCCATCATTTTGAGAAGCTTCCGGACGTTGTCCCGGTCTGTCGCCTTCTCGCCCGCAAAGCGGGCGCTCCTGATTCCGGGAGCCCCTCCAAGAAAATCCACTTCAAGGCCCGAATCATCGGCCACCGCCACACAACCGGTGGCCTTGGCAACGGCCTTGGCCTTCTTTTCCGCGTTTTGCCGAAAGGTCTTCCCGTCCTCCTCAACCTCCGGCAGACCCGGAAAATCCAAGAACGAGAGAACCCGAATCGGCATCCCCTTCAAAAGAGAGCGCAGTTCCATGATCTTCCCATGGTTCCTCGTGGCCAGCACGATCTCCGTCTTGACTGCGCTCTTGTCCGCTTCCACCGCCTCCTCCGTCCGACGCTTTCGGACCATGGCAACCTCCGGTTTCCAGACCCACAACCCACTCCTAAGAAGATCCGCCCGTGCCTGTGCGCAAGACTTGCTTTTGCGCCCGGACGAGTTCGCGGATCCCCTTCGCACCCAGATTCAAAAGCCTGTCCAAATCCGCCCTGCCGAAAGGAAGTCCTTCTGCCGTGGCTTGGACTTCGACGATCTCCCCCCTGCCCGTCATCGCCAAGGTGAGATCCACCTGCGCCCTGGCGTCCTCCTCGGAACTCAAATCCAGGCAAAATCGCCCGCCCACGATGCCCACGCTGACGGCCGCCACGTGATCCCGCAACGCCCTCCTGGCCAAGCGCCCCGATTTCCGCAGCCCTTCGAGAGCCTCGGCAAGGGCCACGTACCCCGCGGTCACGCTGGCCGCACGCGTTCCGCCGTCCGCCTGAACCACGTCGCAGTCGATTCGGACCGTCAACCCTGCCAGGGCCTCGAGGTCTGTGGCAGCCCGCAGAGCCCTGCCGATCATCCTCTGGATCTCCGCGCTCCGGCCCGGCAACCTGCCGCCTCCCCCCACCCGCTCCGTGCGCGTCCGCGTCGCCCGCGGCAGCATGTTGTACTCAGCCGTTACCCAGCCTGAGTTGCGGCCGACCAAGAAAGGAGGAACGCTCTCCTCGACCGTAGCCGCACACAGAACCCACGTCCGGCCCTGGCGCAGGAAGCAGGACCCTTCCGCGAAGGCCAGGCAACCCCGCCGCAAGCGCACGGGCCGAAGCTGCCCGTCTCTTCTCCGATCCGGTCTCATGGGACAGGGAATTTATACTTACCGCTCATGGGTTGATGACTCTAAAACACTGCCCTCCCCTTGTCAACCGGCTTTTTCCATTGGATTCAAGGGGAGAACCGTTCCACAACCTCCCGACTCAGCCGCCGGCAGGCCGAAACAACCAGACGTAGGCAGGCATCGTAGTCGCCCAGGTCGATAAGCCCTGCGCCGCTGTGGGCGTAGCGAACCGGAACGGCGATGACGATCGTGGGAACGCCCTCACGGCTCCTGTGCAGAGGGCCGCCGTCCGTGCCGCCGCTTCTGCGGACCGCGATCTGCCAGGGGATCCCCTCCTGTTCCGCGATCTCGATCAGAAAGTCCCGCAGGCCCGGGTTGGCGATCATGCTCGGGTCGTAGCTGCGAATCTGCGCTCCCTTGCCCATTTGCGCCTGGCATTCCCAGTCGCTCCGCCGAGGCAAATCGTCAGCCGGCGCCCCCTCCAGGACGAAGGCCACGTCCGCCTGGAGCCGATCCGCGACCACGGCAGCTCCACGGCAGCCCACTTCTTCCTGCACCGTCGCGACGGCCCAGACCGCGTTCGGTGCTCCTGCGAGATCCGCGTCCAGCTCTTCCAGCGCTTCGACGAGAAGGGCGCACCCCGCGCGATCGTCCCAGGCTTTGCCCATCAGCACGCGTCCCCCCCGCAGGATCTTGAAGGCGCTTGCGGGCAAGGCCGGGTCTCCCGGCCGGACGCCGAACAGGTCACGGGCCTCCCGGGCGGTTCGAGCGCCGATGTCCATCCAGAGATCAGGCCAGTCCGGCAGGCGCGATCCGGCGTTCTCCTTCTGGTGATGGGGAGGCGCGACCCCGATCACGCCATCCACGAAGCCCAGGCTCCCCTTGATGCGGATCGGCAGGCCGGCCGCGGCCAGAGGACTCCAGGATCCCAAAGGAAGAAAGGAAAGAAACCCCTCCGGATGAACCGCCTGCACGACAAACCCCACCTCGTCCGCATGGGCCGCCAGGACGATCCTTAGGCCACCCTCGCTCGGCTCCCGGCTCCGATACACCCGGTTGCCGAAACGGTCCCGGGCGCCGTGAAATCTTTCCTTGAGCAACCCGTCGAGGATCTCCATCACTTCGCCCTCGGCTCCGGGAGCGCCAAAGGCGCAGGAGAGCGATTCCAAAAGAGTCAGCCTGTCCACCGGCATGAAGGCCCCTCCCGTTCCAATCGCAAAATTCCTTTTGCTCGCCCACGCACGACAAGCAATGCCTTCGCCGGGCCCGCCTTTGACAAGGGGCGACGGTAATGCAAGGACGTTTTGCCTGTCAAGGGGGAAAAGGCAGTGGGCAAAAAGGGTTGCTGCGCAGGCCGGAGGATCTTACCTGAGGGTCCCAGGCTCTTGGGGCAAGGACTGAGCGGCTTCGCGAAGCTTCTCCTCGGGCACGTCTCCCACGAAAACCGTCCTCCGCCCCGGCAGGCCCAGCGTGAGGACGTTCATCAGGCCGTATTGCCGCACCCGCGCTTCCACCTCGGGTTCGGCTGCAGGCCCAGACGTTCGGGATGCGGCCTCGGACCGGGTGGCTCCGTCCTGGCGGACCGATCGTTCTGCCCCAGGGTCGGCCCATTCCTGGAACATGGAGAAACTCGCCAGGCCGTCCGCATACACAATCTGAATCCGCCTGCTTCCCCCTTCCACGCGCAGCAGAATGTTGAAGGGCGAAAACCCTCTCGGCACCTGGCTCGGCAGAGGAAGAGGCCTGCCCAAAAGGGCCCGAGCCTGCTCCAGGCTCAAATTGCCCTCTTCCCGGATCTCGTAAACGCGCGTGTCTTGGGGCACGCGGAGCTGAAAGGTCTCGGGGCTCAAATCCGGGTTCCAGGAGAGCTTGCGCAGCTCGGACATGTAAGAGGTGCGGCCGTCCGGGAAGGCCACGCACACCCGCACGGGAATCTTCCATTTGCCCTGGAGCCAGATCTCCCTTCGAGGCCTGTCCTGCCACTTGGGCAGGAACTCGATGACATGGCAGTCGCCTGACTCGGCAGGCACGGGCCCCCGAACCGTGAAGTTGTAGTTCTGACGGATCAGGGCGGTGTTGGCCGGCAGGTCGGTCGGGAAGAATCCGTCTGTGCCGGCCCGGGACGGCTCTTTCAGCACGATCTTGCGGTAAGGAAGATATCTCCAGCGGTAGGAGCCGTCGTCGAGAAGAACAAACGATCTTTCCGGCCTCTCCCCGATGGATTCCCTCTTGAAGTAGGGATACGCGTAACGAACTTGAAACCGCGACACGACCGTCTTGTCTTTCAGAAAAGCATAGACGGTCTGTTCGCCTTCGTAGCGGACCTGCGTCCGAGCTTCGCGAGCCTCGGCCAAGATCCGATCCAGCTCCGAGAGGTCTTCGTCCTGAGCGGCGATAGAACCGGGCAAAGCCCCGATCAAAAGCACGAGGGAAAGCAAGCTGCGGGCAAGCCGTACGGCCATGGCAGGGGTCCCCTCTACTCCGACCCTTCCGAAACGAGCTGGATCATGGGCAGTTCATCTCCGTATCGGACCCACGGCTGCTGGGAAGCGTGCTCCAGCACATACAAGTCCTCGCGGTCCCGATCACCTTCCATGAGGGAAGCTTTCATGGCGACCGCCGACGGCAATTGCCGCACGTCCACGGTCTTGCCGCTCTCGGGGCTCCGGGCCAGAAAGAAGCCGACCACGATTCCCAGCGCAAGGAGAGGAAGAGCGAATCGAAGGCCCGCGGGTGCAGAGGCGAAACGCCCCATCGCCTCCAGAGGCCGCTGCCACAGGGAGAGGACGCCCTCGACCCACGAACGGGCCCGAGGATCCTTTCGGGGGGAAGGGTTCAGGGGTTCCCACGAATCCAGACGGTCCGCCAGGGTCGTCCTGTCAAACAGTTCCAGAACGTCAGGAGGAAGATCAGCGGCGCGAATCCAGGTTCTCAGTCGCTCTAGAGCGCCCAGCTCCGACTGACATGACGGGCAAACGGACAGGTGGCGCATGAGTTTTTCCGCCTCCGGCCCCTCCAGGTCATCGTCCACATAGCGGGAAAGAAGCAGCGCGTATCCCTTGCATCCCATGTCACGACTCCGTCGCCAACGCGTTCCGCCCCGGCGCGCTATCCCCGCGGGCTAGGCCGGGGATCTGTCCAGAAAAGGCCCCAAGAGTTCCCGGAGACGGGCCCGACCCCGAAAGATTCGCGATCGCACTGTCCCGAGAGGGATTTGGGTCACCTCGGCGATCTCTTCGTAGTTGAGCCCCAGGAATTCCCTGAGAATGATCGAAACGCGGAGCTCCTCAGGCAGCTTCCGCACCGCTTCCAGCACCCGCGCGTAAAACTCCTTGCGCATCAGATGCTGCTCCGGGTCTTCCAAGTGCACACCGGAGACTTCCCCGGAAGGAGGGAGGGTATTCACGTCGGCTTCGACCTCGCAGGCCTCCTCCGCATGGCCCCTTTTGGCGTGGCTCAGACAGGTGTTGATGGCGATCCGGTAAATCCAGGTGTAGAACTGAGACTGGCCGCGGAAGGAAGGAAGGGCCCGGTAGGCCTTGAGAAATACCTCCTGGGCGAGAGGCTCCACCGCGGAAGGGTCCTGGGTCATTCGGTAGATCAAGTGGAAGATCCTGCGTTCGTACTTCTTGACGAGCAGCTCAAAGGCTTTCTTGTCCCCTTCCTGGCATCGAGCCACGAGAATTTCGTCTGCCCTGGACAACGCTTAAGCCTTTTCCCTCGATGCCAGGCCGGCCGTTTCTCTCTACCTTGGTCCTCCAGGGTCCAGTCATATGAATAGACCGGTCGGCCTCCGAAAAGTTCCACCCGCGCCGAAACGCCCCGGCGCAGCCCTGCCCTTCGGCTCGCAATTGTACAGCAGGGGCGCGGCCGATTGCCATTCTTGCATCTTCTGCGCGTTTCGTCTATGCAATAGGTCTCCCTCCAAGGGCCCCCGGGCGTACGCCATGACCGCCTGCGACTTTGTCGTGCTGAGCGACCTCCATCTCTCCGAGGGGAGAGACCCCTCCTCCCAGCGGGTATCCCGGCTGGAAAATTTTTTCCTGGACGGCCCCTTTCAGAGAATGCTTTGCCATCTTCACGACATCGCCCAAAATCGAGGCAGGAAGTGGATTCTCGTCCTGAACGGCGATTTCATGGACTTCCTTCGGGTCACCCAGATCCCGGATCCGTCCCGCCTGCCCCCCGGCTTTCCCCCCATCTCACCCACCAAAGCCCGGTACGGCCTCGGCACGTCCCCGGCGGAGTCGAAGTGGCAATTGGAGAGGATCTTCGAGGGACATCCCGAATTCTTCCAGGGCCTGGCCCGCTTCCTCCTTTGGGGCCACCAACTCGTTATCCTCAAAGGCAACCACGACGTAAACTGGTTCTGGCCCGAGGTCCGGTACCGCTTTCTGGAACTCCTCGAGGATTGCATGCGCCGGCTGGACAAAAACGAGCAGCCGGGAGGAAACGACGAAGGCATCGCGCAAGCCTTGGATCGCGTTGAAATCCGGCCTTGGGTCTACTATGTCCCGGATCTCCTTTATGTGGAGCATGGGAACCAGTACGATCCTGTCAATGCCTTCCGGAACTTCCTGTATCCCATGCTGCTCGACCCCGAATGCCCAGCAGGCCGCTATGAGATCGACCTGCCCTTCGGCTCGTTCTTCATTCGGTACTTCTTCAACAAGATCGAGGCCCGCGACTCCACGGCGGCGAACTACATCCGGCCCTCGTCGTATTTTTCGACCCTTCTGGGAAGGCAGTTCTACATCGTATGGAACGTGGCCCGGAACTACCTTCCCTCCTTCACCCGCACCTGGCAAAAAACGCGTGAGCGCCGCGACGGCCGCTATCGGGACATCGAGAGTCGCAACCGCAGGCTTGTGGAGGAGACGGGCGAAGAATACGAAAAGCCGGAGGCCTTCGTTCGGATCGCCGCCCTGCACGAAGCGCCGATCGGGGGAGGCAGAAGCGAGTTCCTTTCGCGCATGCTGAGAAGGCCCCTGCGGAGACTTCTCATCACGGTCGCGGGCCTGGTCGGACTGAGTTTCCTCTGGAGCTTTCTGGCGGAATGGATCCTGGGCTCCTCGACGAGCCTCCTGGTGCGTTCCACGGCCTCCCTGGTTCTGAACTACGCCTTCATCTTCGCCGGCATCCTGTGGTTCCTGTTCTCTATGCGGCCAGGCCGCGAAGCCGTCCTTTACCGCGAAAGCGACCCCGGGGTATTGCGCGCCGCAGCGGCCCGGATCTCCGACATCCTCCAAGTCCGCTACGTCACCTTCGGCCACTCCCACATGGAGGATCTCTGGAAGGTGCCAGGCCGGGACACCTGGTACTTCAACACCGGGACCTGGACCCCGGTCCTGGATGCAGAGAACCGCATTGTTCGTCCTGTCCTTCACATGCCGGCGCTGCTCGTGGAAGGCGGACAGGCCCGCCTGGTGAGGTGGAACGACGGTTGCGGCCGTTTTGAAGATCTGCCTGTGCTCAAGGATCCGGAAGAGACCTAACCCCTAGGGTTTTCTCGACTTTCCTGCCAGGGCGGCCGCGAGGGACGGCCCCTGTTTCCCTTGACCGGGCGTCCGATGTGCTTACCTTAGCTCCGAAACGAAAAAGAGCGCAGGCCCCCAACAGACCGCGCTCGACTCGAAAGGAAGATCCCCATGAATCTGAATTCGTTTACACAAAAAGTGCAAGAAGCTCTGGGCGAGGCCCAGAACCTCGCCGTCCGATACGGCCATCAGCAAGTGGATGCCGAGCATCTGCTGCTCGCCCTGCTTGAGCAGCCAGACGGACTGCTGCCGCGGTTTTTCCAGAAGATGGAAATCCCGGTCGAATCGTTTGCCGCCGCCTTGGAGCGGGTGCTCGACGGGCTGCCCAGAGTATCCGGCCCGGGCGCACAGCCGGGAAGCATCTACGTGACCCCGCGGCTGAGCCAAATTCTGGTGCGAGCCCAGGAGGAAGCGAAGCGGCTCAGGGACGAGTACGCGAGCGCCGAGCATATCCTGCTTGCCCTTCTTGAAGAGGGCCCCAAGACGCCCTCAGGCCGCCTGTTCCAACAGTTCGGCCTGAACCGGGAACGGTTCCTCAAAGCCCTGACCGAAATCCGCGGCAGCCAGCGCGTCACAAGCGCCACGCCCGAGGGAACTTACGAGCCTCTCAAGCTCTACGGCCGGGATCTGGTCGAACTCGCGCAGAAAGGAAAACTCGATCCCGTGATCGGCCGCGACGCCGAGATCCGCAGGGTCATCCGCATCCTTTCCCGAAGGACCAAGAACAACCCCGTGCTCATCGGCGAGGCCGGCGTGGGAAAGACCGCCATTGTGGAAGGCCTGGCCCAGCGCGTCGTCCGGGGAGACGTCCCCGAAGGGCTTCGGGACAAGACGATCTACCAGCTCGACCTCGGCGCTCTGGTTGCCGGGGCCAAATACCGGGGTGAATTCGAGGAGAGGCTCAAGGCGGTCCTCAAGGCCATCGAAGCGAGCGAAGGCCGCATCCTGCTTTTCATCGACGAAATCCACAACATCGTGGGTGCCGGCCGGGCCGAAGGGTCCATGGACGCAGGCAATCTGCTCAAGCCCATGCTGGCCCGGGGCGAACTCCACTGCATCGGCGCCACGACGCTCGATGAGTACCGCAAATACATCGAAAAGGACCCCGCCCTCGAAAGACGGTTCCAGCCGGTCATGGTCCAGGAGCCTTCGGTCGAGGATACGATTTCCATCTTGCGGGGCCTCAAGGAGCGGTTCGAGGTGCATCACGGCGTGGCGATCCGCGACAGCGCTCTCGTGGCTGCGGCCGTGCTCAGCCACCGGTACATCTCCGACCGTTTTCTGCCAGACAAGGCCATCGATCTCATCGACGAAGCGGCCGCGATGATCCGCACCGAGATCGATTCCCTGCCGACCGAGCTCGACGAAATCACCCGCAGGATCATGCAGCTCGAAATCGAGAGGGAGGCGCTCAAGAAAGAGAAAGACCGGCCGTCTCAGGAAAGGCGGGAAGTGCTGGACCAGGAACTCGCCGAGCTCAAGGAGAAGGCGGCCGCGATGAAGGCACAGTGGGAAGCCGAGAAGGCCGAGATTCAGAAGCTTCAGGCCCTCCGCTCCGAGATCGAGGCGACCAAGGTCGCCATCGAGCAGGCCGAGCGCCAGTATGACCTCAACCGGGCCGCCGAACTCCGTTACGGCAAGCTCCAGGGCCTCGAGAAACAATTGCAGGAGGCCGAGGAGAGGATGAACCGGCAAAGAGCCGGCAAGAAACTTCTCAAGGAGGAGGTGACGGACGAGGAGGTCTCCGAAATTGTCTCCCGTTGGACGGGCATTCCCGTCTCCCGGATCCTGGAGAGCGAACGGGAGAAGCTGCTCAGGCTGGACGAAATCCTGCACCGCAGGGTCGTGGGTCAGGACGAGGCCGTGCAGGCCGTGGCCGACGCCGTCATTCGCGCCCGCTCGGGCCTCAAGGATCCCAAGCGGCCCATCGGATCGTTCATCTTCCTGGGGCCGACCGGCGTGGGCAAGACCGAATTGGCCCGCACCCTGGCCGAGGCCCTTTTTGACACCGAAGAGAACATGATCCGCATCGACATGTCCGAGTACATGGAAAAGCACACGGTGTCGAGGCTCATCGGGGCGCCTCCGGGATACGTGGGATACGAGGAAGGGGGGCAGCTCACCGAGGCCGTGCGCCGGAGGCCTTACTGCGTGATCCTTTTCGACGAGATCGAGAAGGCCCATGCCGACGTCTTCAACGTCCTATTGCAGATCATGGACGACGGCCGCCTGACCGACGGACAAGGCCGCACGGTCGATTTCAAGAACGCCGTGATCATCATGACGTCCAATGTGGGCAGCCCCTATCTGCTGGAAGGCGTCAACGACCGGGGTGAAATCGACGAAAAGGCCAGAACGAACGTTATGCAGGCCCTGCGGAACAGCTTCCGGCCGGAGTTCCTGAACCGGGTGGACGAGATCGTGCTCTTCAAGCCTCTCACGATTGAAGAGATCAAGAAGATCATCGAGCTTCTCCTGGACCAGATCCGCAAGCGCCTCCAGGAGCGGTCCATCGAACTGCGCCTGTCAGAGTCCTGCAAGGAGTTCATCGCCCGCGAAGCCTATGACCCTGTTTACGGGGCCCGACCTCTTAAACGCTACCTGCAGAGAGAGGTGGAAACCAAGCTGGGGCGAAAGATCCTGGCTGGCGAAATTCCAGACAGGTCCATCGTGGAAATCGAGGCAGGCCGGGGCGAGCTTTCCTTCCGGATTCTTCCGGCAGAAGAAGCCCACCCGGCAGCCGGCAAGAAACGAGCGGCGGGGAAGCGGTGACCCTTCCGAAAAGGATGTTCCTTACAGGATCGACTTCCCCGTGTATTCCGGCGGCTTGGGAATGCCGTACGCCGCCAGGAGGGTTGCCGTGACGTCTTCCAGTCGCAGCCCCTCCCGCCTCACGGGCTTGCGGTTCCCGACCACGATGCCCGGCAGAAGGTCCGAAGCCATGCAATGATCGCCGCTCCATCTCTTTCGGTTGGTCTCGAACAATCCCTGCGGCACTTTGCCCAGCGCGGTCTGCCAGGAAGCCCGGTAACCTCTGTTGTATCCTACGACGAGGTCCGGTCCCTCGTCCCGGCAGGGCCCTGAGTAGCACGTCGCGGCGGGATAGCACTTGAACACGGCCCTCTGCCCGCTGACAGGATCCCTGACCCCTTCGAGTTTTGCGGCGATCTCCTGCACCAGCCGGGCCTTTTCAAGAGCCTCGACGGATCCTCTGGCCTCCCGGCCGCGCTGATTGATGTAGAGTCCGTTAAAGCCGAGCGCGTACGCCCTGGTCCTGGACCAGTCCACCCCTCGAAAGAACTCCTTGTCTCCCTGATCGCTTCCATCCAGCAGATGGAGATAGCCGTTCTCTCTGAGCCACGCGTTCAGGTGAAAGGACCGGTAATACGGCAGGAATCCGTGGTCCGAAATCGCCAGGACCAGGGTGTTCCGGTCCGCTTTCGCAAGGGCCTTTCCCAAGATCCTGTCGGCCTGACGGTATGCCTCCTCGAGGACCGTGCCGAACCGTTCGGCCGCCCGCGGGTCGAACGCCGGATGTTGGGGGTCTCCAAAACGCCAGAACATGTGGGACCGCTGGTCCGTGCTCGACACATAGAAGAAAAGCAACCCGGATTCGGACCGTTGGAGTTCGAAATCGAACAGTCTCTCCCGCTCCTGCAGCACGGTCTCGTCGAAGGCCAGAAATTCCTCTTCGTCGAGAACCCCCTGCTCCAGAGCCTTGGTATCCGCCGGAAGACCTTTCGTGTGAAAGGGGCCGAACCGGCGGGCGAGTTCCGAAGCGTAGTCCTCGGGGGTGCTGATCGGCAGCGCGGGGTCTGAAGGATCCAGATGAATCGGCGTCACGTAGAGTTTGAAATGCGGATGAACCTCCTTCAAATAGAACTGGCAGATCCCTTTGACCGCAACCCCGGGGGCCATCCGGAACGCGACCTCAACCCAGGGACTCCATTCGCCCTGGTTCAGCAGGATCTGCCTGTCCCCAATCACGATCTTGGCCACCGGGTACTCCGGATCCACGTAGACCGTAAAGTCCGCCTCTGAATCGGGCCGTCCTGTCCGGTAAGGGTTCTTCGGCCCTGCGAGGGCGGCCCGAACGGTGTCTCCTTCCACGACCACTCGCTGAAATCTTCCGCCGCCGATGTCAGGGTCGAACTCCACCGGCACGTCGCTGAAGTAGGAAAAAATCCCGTAGGACCCGAGAAGGTCCGGCGTGCCCATGTCACTGAGAGTCTTCTGTCTCGTGGCCGTGGGTGGAAAGTTCGAAGGAATCTTGAGGATCGTGGCAGGGATATCGTAGTCTTCCAGGATTTCCCAAAAGGCCCTGCCCTTGCGCAGGTCCAATACCCTGTCACGACCGAGGGGAATGAGGGTGTCGCCGAACCGCAGAGATTTGCCCGAACGCTCGGTCCTCGAGGTGGAAAGGTAGGGCAGGTAGTTCGATGGGTCCCTGTGAACAAAGTCAAAGATCCCGTGTCCTCCCGGGTTAGTCCCGGAAATGAAGTTCGACCAGGCCACAGGGCTCTGGGGCGGCGTGCTCGTCCCCAGGCAGCCCAAAAAACCCTGGCTGGCTGCCTTCTCAAAAGCAGGGAGTTTTCCTTCCCTCATCATCCTGGCCGTGATCGTCGGATCCATGCCGTCGAACCCGAGCACGATGACCCGAGGGACGTCCCGGCGAGAGCGCGGACCACACCCCAAGCCCCCAAACCCTTCCAGGGCGGCCCAGAGCGTGCCGTACAGTTGGACGCGGAGGAAATCCCTGCGGGTCAAGCCTTTCCCATCCATGCCGTGGTCTCTAGCCCCGGGTCTCTCCAGGCGGGTTCCTCAAGCTCCGTCCGTTCCGACTTGACGAATTATGGTGCCACCCTCCAAGGGCTGTCAAAAGACACCCCGAGAAAGCATCCGCTAACGGGCTCCCGATGGATTTGGAAGGATTTGACAGGACCGCCTCGCACAATTAGAGTTCGAAGCAGCGATCTGCCCTTGAATTCGCCGATCGGCTGAAGAATCTCACGAGAGAATCCCGGACCATCTGCCTCCAACAGAAAAGAGCACGGCCATGAAGACAAAACCCTTCTTCACCTTCGGTCTGACTTTAGCCGCCCTGGCCTTGGTGCCGTTCGCGCTCCAGGCCGAGACGGTAAAGACGACCGTCACGGTTCAAGCCAACGTTCCCCTGAACGACACCAAAGTGTTTGTGCAGGCCGGAGACAAGGTGTCCTTCTCTGCCACTGGCCAGTGGACCGTCAAACCCAAAGAGAACGTTATGGTGGGCCCAGAGGGAGAGGCCGGAACCTCGGCCCCGGCCGGATACGAGCTGCCCGGCGCCCCGATCGGCGCGCTTCTGGCAGTCGTCTCGGGAAAGCGGTACCTGGTGGGGGCCAAAGCCGATATCATCTTCGACAACTCGGGCCAGCTTTTCCTGACCGCGAATACCCAGTCGAAGCTCTCGGCCTATCTCGGCAACAAGGGCAGCCTCACCGTGGACTTGACGGTTCTGCATTCCGCAGCCTCCGAGATCAGCGGCCGCTACGAGATCGCCTTTCAGGAAAACCAACTCGTTCTCAGCTCAGGCAAAGAGAAGAGAGTGATTCCTCTCGACAGCTTTCAAAAAGAAAAGCTCTCCAACGAGTGGGGAGAAGCCGTACCTGTTCCGGAGAACCTCTCCGAGCACTTGAAAGCCCTCTCGGGGACCGTCAGGATCGAGGTCAAGGATGTCCATGTGTACGTTTCCGACGCCCAGGATCCGAAGAAGCCTCCCCAGAAAGGCATCTACAACCCGGACAAGAAAGAATTCCTGCTTCACCTCGAGGGGAGCTTCAAGCCTGTCGGGGCCTGCTTCTTTCTCTACACGAAAAACATCACCGCCCGGCTCGTCGAGTCCAAGGCAGGGGCTCCCCTCCAAGGGGAGGTCAATCTCACTCTGACCCTGGCGTGCAAGGGCCCCCAGGGCCAGCAAGGAAAGGGAAAGATCGTCAATCTCGCTCTTCCCTTCACGGGCAAGCGCGTGGGCGGCCTGTAGAGGCCTACGCCGGACTTGGCTTTCTGTGCTCCTTGCAATAAAGAAGCCGTCCCCGTTCCGGGTCAAGAGGCATAGACGCCGTACCGGAAAGCGCTGCGGACCAGAGCGCGCAAATTCTCTGGCTTCGCGTTGTACGGGACCTCGCAGCCCGCAGCCAGGATGAAGCCCCCTCCTCTTCCCACTTCCTCGATCAGCCGGTGGCAGTATTCCTCCACTTCCTGGGGGCTTCCGAGTACGAGCTTTTCAGCCGGAACGTCACCGAACAGACACATGTGATCGCCGATCTCTTCCTTGGCCCGGAAGATGTCGGTCAGCCCGTCGAGCTGAAGTATCACTTTGCGGGCCGGGAGCCTTCTGAGAGTTTTGAAATTCTTCCTCCAATCGCCGTCGCAGTGAAGAATGGGCGTCATGCCCGCGTCCAGAATCCGGCAGACCACGGCCTCCAGGCTCGGGAAAGCCAGCTCCTCGAACTGGCGGGGCGAGAGGAAGCTCGTGGAGGTCCTGTGACAGTAAAGCTGGATCCGGGGCACGCCCATCCAGCGGGCCGCCCAGACGCAGGTCTCGGCGAAGCTCGGGGCGAGCCTGAGGGCCGCCCGCCGGATTTTCTCAGGCCGCTGAAAAAGATCGAGGGAAAACGGAACGACGGTGCGCGCCATGGAGAAAACGTCGAAGGGCATTTCGGCCTGAAACCCGATCTGCATGACCATGCCCTGCCTGCGGCACCACCTCCGATCCTGGTCCCAGAAAAGCTTTTGGCGAACGATGTCTCGGGCAAGCCGGCCCAGGAGCCTCGCGGCCCCGGCGCCCCGGGCCTCCTTGCAGAACCTGGGCAGGAGCCGCATCCGGAACGCGAGGTCCGCCAGGTAGAAGCTCCCTTCGAGGATCGCGTCGTAGTCCTCGGGCTTCATGTACTCGACTTCCTCCACTTGGGCCATGACGTCGTCCGGAAGCTCGTCTCCCGGGTAAAGGTACTTCATCATAAGGACGAAACTGTACAGAAGCCGCGAGACCGGATTGATGTTGTAATAGATGTCCCAGGGGCCGAGGTCTTCGTATACCTTTCGGCTCACCCTGCGGTAGACCGAAGGCCGCCTCATGTACTCGCTCATGCGGGCGCCGGCGTGAAACGGCCCGTAGTAGTAGATCATCATGGATACAGGCACGCGGTCGGGTTCCTCGAGGCGGACGACCTTTTCGAGACGTTCCTCGGCGGTGAGCCTGTCCCCGGCAAAGATTTTCTTCGCCCCTTCTGTCATGCCACAACCTCCGCCCGAAGAAGCAGGGACTGCACGATTCTCAACCCCTCGTAGGCATCCACGGTCTGGGCGTCAGCACCCAGTTTCCGGGCCATATCCTTCGTGGTCACCCCTCCCCCCACGATCACCCGCACCCGGCTTCGCAACCCTCTCTCCTCGAGAAGACGAAGCACTTCTTTCATGGGATCGAAGGCGGCTGTGATCAGGGCCGACATCCCCAGAATCGGCGCCCCGGTCTCCGCCACCTTGTCGACGAACACGTGGGGAGCCACATCCACGCCCAGGTCGAAGACTTCAAAACCCGCGGATTCTGCCAGCATGCGGAAAATATCCTTGCCCAGATGATGAATGTCGCCTTTGGGCGTCCCGAGCACGATCCGGCCGGCAACACCGCCGGCTCCGGCAGCCAGTGAGGGACGGATCTGCTCGCTCACCTTTTTGAACATCTCCCCTGCCACGACCAGCTCGGGCAAGTAGTATGTGCCTTCTTCGAAAGCCTTTCCGATCTCGGCCATGCAGCCGCGGCATGTTTCGAGAATCTCCCGGGCCGCGACTCCCCTCTCGATCAACGAGGCAGCCTCGGGCCCGACCGCATCCACCTGGAACCCGAGAAACAACTGCCGAAACTTTTCCAGCGGCTCTTCTGCTCCTGAGACTCGAGGCATATGGCTCTCCCTTTCGCCCTCTCTGCCAAGATTCTTTCGAATCTCCCGTTGGCCCTCTCTAGAGGCGCACGTTGATTCCCTTGGACCTGAGGTACTCCTTGACCTGCCCAATCGTGAGGATCCGGAAGTGGAAGACCGATGCCGCAAGCAGGACCGAAGCGCCGCCCTGAACCACAGCATCGTAGAAGTGCTCGAGTTTCCCGGCCCCACCCGAGGCGACCACGGGCAGCGTGACGGCATCCGAGATCGCCCTCGTAAAAGGAATGTCGTAGCCTGCCTGAGTGCCGTCTCCGTCCATGCTCGTAGGCAGGATCGCGCCCGCGCCCAGATCCTGGCATCGCCTCGCCCATTCCACAGCATCCTGGCCTGTCGGTCTGGTCCCGCCGGCCACGACCAGCTCGAACCCGCTCGGCACAGCCGGATTCCGCCTGGCATCGATGGCGATCGTGATCTTTTCCGAGCCGTAGGCCCGCGCCGCCTCCCGCACCAGCTCCGGCCGTTTCACGGCCGCGCTGTTCATCGAGACTTTGGTCGCGCCTGCCTTGAGAACTTCCTCGATGTCTTGAAGGCTCCCGATCCCGCCTCCCACGGTAAGAGAGATTCGGATGACAGCCGACACATCCCGCACCCAGGCAAGCCGGGTTTTGCGGTTCTCCACGGTCGCGGCGATGTCCAGCATGGCGAGTTCGTCGGCTCCTTCCTGTTCGTAGAACCGGGCGTTTTCCACCGGATCCCCGGCGTCCCGGATGTTCACGAAGTGCACGCCCTTGACGACTCGACCTTCTTTCATGTCCAGGCATGGCATGATCTGAATGAGGCGGTTTTCGCCCGTCATGTCCGTCTCCTCGTTCCCGGCGTTTGTTTCAGCTCGGCCTCCCCGAGCAGACCCCATGCCCGAGGGCCCGTTCCAATCCGTCCCGCAGGCCATTCTAGAGCACACCCCCTGCCGTGGCAATCGAACGCGCCGCGTCAAACCGCCCTTCTCATTTCTGAGCCTTTCTTCCGAGCCTTGACAGAAACCGGCCCCTTCGATAGTTAAGAAATGCTAACAAGTTTCCAGCAAACTTTCAGGATCTCTCCACTTCGGAGGCCGCCTGCCGGCTCGACCCGCCCTGAAACGTGCACGCTGGTTGGTTACCTGAAGGGGGTTCCTCTATGCCGAGACGGGAAGACGTCCACAAGGTCATGATCATCGGGTCAGGTCCCATCATCATCGGCCAGGCTTGCGAGTTCGACTACTCCGGCACGCAGGCCTGCAAGGCTCTGCGAAAGCTCGGATACAAGATCGTCCTGGTGAACTCCAATCCCGCCACGATCATGACCGATCCGGGCATGGCCGACGTGACGTACATTGAACCGCTAAACGCTCCGACCCTGGCCGAGATCATTGAAGAAGAGCGGCCCGACGCCATCCTTCCCAATTTGGGTGGGCAGTCCGGCCTGAACCTGACCTCGGAGTTGGCCCGCTCGGGCGTGCTGGAAAAATACGGCGTCCGGGTGATCGGTGTGGACGTAAACGCCATCGAACGGGGAGAGGACCGGATCGCCTTCAAGGAGACCATGAAGCGACTGGGCATCGAGATGCCCCGCAGCAACCCCGCCTTCAGCGTCGAGGAGGCCGAAAAGATCGCCGCCGAGCTTGGGTACCCGGTCGTCATCCGGCCTGCCTACACGCTCGGGGGCTGGGGCGGCGGTCTCGTGTACAACGTTGAAGAGCTGCGAGTCGTCGCCAGTCGGGGCATTGCCGCGAGCATGGTCGGCCAGATCCTCGTGGAGGAGTCGGTCCTCGGTTGGGAAGAACTCGAACTCGAGGTCGTCCGGGACGCCAAGAACCAGATGATCACCGTCTGTTTCATCGAAAACGTGGACGCCATGGGCGTGCACACCGGCGATTCCTTCTGCGTGGCTCCGATGCTCACGATCGCGCCGGAGCTGCAACAAGTTCTGCAGAAGCACTCGTACAACATCGTGGAAGCCATCCAGGTGATCGGCGGAACGAACATCCAGTTCGCCCATGATCCCAAGACCGGCCGGGTCGTGGTGATCGAGATCAACCCAAGGACCTCCCGCTCCTCGGCCCTGGCCTCCAAGGCGACCGGATTCCCCATCGCCTTCGTCTCCTCCCTGCTGGCCGGCGGTCTCACCCTGGACGAGATTCCGTACTGGCGGGAGGGAACCCTGGAAAAGTACACGCCCTGGGGAGACTACGTGGTCGTCAAGTTCGCCCGATGGGCCTTCGAGAAATTCCGGGACGCCGTGGACAGGCTCGGCACGCAGATGCGCGCCGTGGGCGAGGTCATGAGCATCGGAAAAACCTACAAGGAGGCTCTCCAGAAAGCGATCCGGTCCCTCGAAATCGGCCGATACGGCCTCGGCTTCGCAAAGGACTTCCACGAGAAATCCCTCGAAGAGCTTCTCGACCTGCTGCAGGAGCCCTCGAGCGAGCGCCAGTTCATTCTCTACGAGGCCCTCCGCAAAGGAGCGGACATCGTCAGACTTTACGAACTCACCCATCTCAAGCCCTGGTTCCTTCAGCAGATGAAAGAACTCGTGGAATTGGAGGAGGAGATTCTCAAGCACAAGGGAGGAACCCTCCCAGACGAGCTTCTGGTCCGGGCCAAAAAGGACGGCTTCTCGGACCGATACCTGTCCAAGCTCCTGTCCATCCCGGAGCGCGAAATCCGCAGGCGCCGCATCTCCCTGGGATGTGTCCAGGGTTGGGAGCCTGTCCCGGTGAGCGGCGTGGAGAACGCTGCCTACTATTTCTCCACCTACAATGCTCCGGACCGGGTGCCGACCACGGACCGACCCAAGGTGATGGTGCTGGGCGGCGGACCGAACCGGATCGGCCAGGGCATCGAGTTCGACTATTGTTGCGTGCACGCCGCTTTCGCTCTGCGGGATCTGGGATACGAATCCATCATGGTCAACTGCAACCCCGAGACCGTTTCCACGGACTACGACACCTCAGACAAACTGTACTTCGAGCCCATCACGGTCGAGGACGTCCTGAGCATTTACCAAAAGGAGAGACCCATCGGCGTCATCGTACAGTTCGGCGGCCAGACGCCTCTCAACATCGCAGCCGAGCTCGCGGAGGCGGGCGTGAAGATCCTGGGGACGAGCCCAGAGGCCATCGACCTGGCCGAGGACCGGGACCGGTTCCGACAAAGGATGCGGGCCCTCGGAATTCCCATGCCCGAGGCCGGCATGGCAAGCAATCTCGACGACGCCCTGCGCGTGGCCGAGCGTATCGGATATCCCCTCATGCTGAGGCCTTCGTACGTTCTGGGCGGAAGAGGCATGGAGGTCGTCTACGACGAGGAGATGCTCAGGCAGTACGTGGCCGCGGCCGTGGACGTCACGCCCGAGAGGCCCATCCTCATCGACAAGTTTCTCGAGAACGCCATCGAGGCCGAAGCGGATGCCATTTCTGACGGCACAAACGCCTTCGTGCCGGCCGTCATGGAGCACATCGAACTGGCAGGCATCCATTCCGGGGACTCGGCCTGCGTCATTCCGCCGGTGAGCATCCCCTCGCGGCACCTCGAGACGATCTACGATTACACCCGAAGGATCGCCGTCGAGCTCAACGTGGTGGGTCTCATGAACATTCAATACGCGATCGCCCGAGATACGGTCTACGTTCTCGAGGCCAACCCCCGCGCCTCCCGGACCGTGCCCCTGGTCTCCAAGGTCTGCAACATCCCCATGGCCCGGCTGGCCACCCGGATCATGCTGGGGGAAAAGCTGTCGGAGCTGGACATCCGACCCAGAAGGATCCCCCACTTCGGCGTCAAGGAGTCGGTTTTCCCTTTCAACATGTTTCCCGAAGTGGATCCCAGGCTCGGCCCGGAGATGCGCTCCACCGGAGAAGTCCTGGGCATGGCCGATTCATTCGGCCTGGCCTTTTTCAAGTCCCAGGAAGCCGCAAACCAGCGGCTTCCCACCGAGGGCACGGTCCTCATCACGGTTTCCGAGAGGGACCGGCCAGCGGTTTTGGAAGTGGCCAAGAGGTTTCACGACCTCGGGTTCAAGATCCGGGCGACCGAGGGAACCCACCGCTTCCTCGCCGAGCATTCCATCCCGTCGGAGCGGATTCTCAAGCTCCACGAAGGCCGGCCGAACATCCTGGACGCGATCACGAACCGCGAAATCCACCTGATCATCAACACGCCGAGCGGCAAGAAAGGCCAATACGACGACTCCTACATTCGCAAGGCGGCCATCAAGCACAAAGTGCCCTACATCACCACCTTGGCCGCAGCCGTCGCCGCGGCAAAGGGGATCGCAGCCTGCCGGCAGGGGCACGGCCGCGTGAAATCCCTCCAGAGGTATCATGCCGACATCCGCTAGAGACCGGCCCGATTCGAAGGAATCCATCCGAATCTGGGTGGATGCGGACGCCTGCCCGCGGGACATCCGGGAAATCCTGTTGCGGGCCGCCGAGCGCAGGCGCATTCCTCTGACCTTTGTGGCCAACCGCCCCCTCCGCTTCCGGAAGAACGCCTATGTGCAGACGCTCCTCGTGCCCGGCGGGTTGGACGAGGCCGATCGGGCCATCGTGCGGGAAGCCCGGGCCGGGGATCTTGTCGTCACGGCCGACGTGCCTCTGGCAGCGGCTGTCGTGGAAAAAGGCGCGTTCGCCTTGGACCCAAGAGGAACGCTTCACACGGAGGAGACGGTCGGCGAGAGGCTGTCCGTCCGGGACTGGATGGACGCGCTGAGGGGCGCGGGGATGACGACCGCCGGCCCCCCGATCCTGAAAGCCGCGGACCGAAAGGCTTTTGCGGACGCCCTGGATCGGTTCCTCGCCCGAAGCGTCGATTCTTCCACGTCTCGGGAACGGTGATCCCTCGACCCCCGGCGCCGTCGCTTCCATGTTGGTTGCCATTCCCGCCGGCTGGAGTACAATGGAGATGGAGCGCTCTCTACTCGCCCGGGAGAGCTTGCGAACAGGGAGGGCGAAGGGCACCGCAAATCTTGCTTTCGGATCCGGGATCGGCAAAGGTGGAAACGGCCTTCTTTTACACCGACCGTTACTTTTCCTTCGATTACGGCGCCAGCCATCCCTTGAAGATCGAACGGCTCAAGCTCACCTACGATCTGTGCAGGGCCTACGGACTTTTCGAGCTTCCCGGCGCCAAACTCCTTGAAACCGAGCCGGCCGCCGAGGCCGACATCCTCCGCTTCCATACGCCCCAGTACGTCGAAGTCCTCAAGCGAGCCGAACAAGGACTCTCGGACGGGGATTACGCCCACGGACTCGGCCCCGGCGACAATCCGGTCTTCCCGGGCCTCTGGCAGTGGTCCTTGCTGCATACCGGAGCCTCCCTGCAGTGCGCCCGGCTGGTTTCGTCCGGGCAGGCGCGCATCGCCTTCAACATCGCCGGCGGCCTGCACCATGCCGCGGCCAACCGGGCCTCTGGGTTCTGCTACGTGAACGACGTCGTCCTGGCGATCTATCATCTCCTCGATCAGGGCAAGCGCGTTCTGTACCTCGACATCGACGCCCATCACGGCGACGGGGTGCAGTGGGCGTTCTACGGCGACCCCAGAGTTTTGACGGTCTCCTTTCACCAGGATGGCCGAACCCTGTTCCCCGGCACGGGCGCCGCATCGGAAAAAGGCCGGGGTGAAGGCCTCGGATACTGCGTGAACGTGCCTCTTTATCCCGGCACAGACGACGAAATCTTTTGGAAGGGTTTTGAAGCCGTAATCCCGCGCCTCTTCGAGGCCTTCCGGCCCGACGTGGTGGTCTCCCAGTTGGGCGTCGACACCCTGGAATCAGATCCGCTGGCTCACCTGGAGCTGACCACGAACGGCTTTTCGAAGGTCGCCCAGTACCTGACCGACCGGGCTCCTGCCTGGGTCGCCCTGGGCGGCGGAGGGTACGACCTGGGCAATGTGGCCAGGTGCTGGACCCTGGCTTGGGCGATCATGAACCGCGTCGATCTCCCGGACGAGTTGCCCGACCCTATGCGGCCCATCCTGGTCCGCCTCGGCGCCTGCCACGGCAAACTCCGCGACGCTCCCCACAGAAGCCACTGGCACGACCGCTGCCGGGAGCACTTGGACCACGTGCTCCGTTACCTGGAAGAAGACGTGCTGCCCCGAATCCGCTGAAGGTGCGCGCAGAGCGGCTCTCCTCGGGCAGCGGCCTCGCGGTCTACGCCTGGAAGGACCCGTGCCGGCCGGCGCCTGCCGTGAACCTTCCCGCCCCTTCGCGCGTCTCGCCGCTCGAGACCGTCTCCATCCCGAGAAGGAACTCGTTTCTCATGGCCTCGGAGAAAGGAAGGTCAAACTGCTCGTAGGCCGACCGGCGATCGCTCCTCAGGCATCTCTGAGGAAAGGCCGCGATCGCGGCCGCCAGAGACTCGGCTTCGGCACGGGAGGCGCCGGGTTCCACGACGCGGTTGGCCAGACCCATTTGCAGAGCTTCCTCCGCGCCGACAGGCCTCCCGGTCAGGATCATGTCCAGGGCGCGGGAGAGACCGATCAAGCGGGGCAGGCGCACGGTGCCTCCGTCAATGAGGGGCACGCCCCACCGCCTGCAAAAGACCCCGAAGACGGCGTCCCGCTCCACGACTCTCAGGTCGCACCACAGAGCCAGTTCGAGGCCTCCGGCCACCGCGTAGCCCGCGACCGCCGCGATAACGGGTTTTGCCAGAAACATCCGCGAAGGCCCCATGGGTCCGTCCCCGTCAGGCTCCATGCGATTCGCCCGCCGCCCTTCGGAAATCGCTTTGAGGTCCGCCCCGGCGCAAAAGCACCCGCCCGCGCCGGCCAGGACAGCCACGCGGCTTTCCTCGTCGCTCTCGAAAGAGCGGAACGCCTCGGCCAGAGCCTCGGCCGTGGGCCGGTCCACGGCGTTCCTGCACTCGGGCCGATTGATGACGATCGTTGTCACAGGCCCTTTCTTTTCGACCAGAACCAGCATCCTCACCTCCGCGACTCGGGTTCCGTCTCAACCTGCGCCTCACCCGCTCTCCTGGCCACGGCCCTCTCGAGCAGGCGTGCCGGGCCAGACCAGGCCTGAGCGGATATGAATGTCTCGCTGAGGGAAAGGAATCTCGATGCCCGCCTTCTCGAAGGCGTCGAAGATCGCGAAATAGAGCTCGCTCTTCACGCGGTATGCGCCCACCTTGCGCGCGTCGATCCACACGAGAAGCTCGAAATCGATGGAACTCTCCCCGTACTGGCACAACCACACCTCGGGCTGTTTTTGGCGGCTCACGTTTTCGTTGGCAAGAGCGACATCGAGCAGGATTCTTTCCACCTCTCTCGGACGGCAGCGATAGGAAACCCCCACAGGGACGTGCACCCTCACCAGAGGGTCTGACAGCGTGTAGTTCACAATCGTCTGGGAGGTCAAGTCCAAATTGGGGACGAGGCACTCCACGTTGTCCGGGGTGCGCACCTTGGTCGACCGCAGGTTCACTTCCAGGACGAGTCCCACTTTGTCCCCCACTTGAATCCAGTCGCCTTTGCGGATCAGGCGGCCGAACACGAGGCCAAACCCTGCCGCGACATTCGCAAACAGATTCTGGAGACCCAAGCCCAGGCCGATCCCCAGCGCGCCCGCGAAGACCATGAGAACCCGCAGGTCGAGCCCGACCGAGTTCAAAGAGGTCAGAAGGCCCACGACGAGAAGCAGATACCGGAGGAAGGTGTTGATCGCGTACCCCAGCCCTTCGTCCACGCCCACAGAAGGATAGATCTTGTAGTCGAGCCAAGCCCTGATGAAACCCGAGAAAAGGAGGAAGGCCAACAAGATGAGAGTGGCCTTGCACAAGGTCCACAGAGAAAGAGGCGTATCCCCCACTCTGACGATCGGGAAAGACAACACCCGTTGGGCGGGTTCCTTGAGGCCCAGCAGGTCCAGCGTGACCAGCGTGGCCACCGTGACCGCGGCATACAGGAGCAAGGAGCGGAGGGACCGATAGAGAAAGCGCGCGGCTTCGTCCGGCGTCCCTTTCTTCTCGATCCAGGCTTCCAGGCGCCGACGGAGCAAGTGATATCCGAGCAGAATGGCCAGGAAGGCGCCGGCCACGGCCCAGGTCTTGGTCCAGATCACCTTCGAAAGCCTCTGGTAGCCCGCGCACCAGAGAAGGCCTGTGAGAAACGTGAGAACCATCAACGGGAAGTAGTAGCGTTCCAGCCCCTGCCGGAACGTCCTGTAACTGCTGTACGGCAGATCGGGCAGGAGTCCCAGGATCGACTTTTTCTTCAACAGCAGCAGCAAAGAGACAAAGACGACCGACAGGCTCAGGAGGAACTTGAGCAGGGCCAGAAAGTCCTCGGGAAGGTCAAAGGCCTCGGCCGCCTGGAACAAAGCCACGCTCAGGAGAATGTAGAGAACGACCCATCGGGCAACCCGAAAGACCGGGCGGCCGTACTCGACCGGAATGGACAGAACGCGCTGGGTCAAAGTCTCCCGCAGGAGGTGAAGGATCAATGCGCCCAGCGCCCAGAGTTTTAGGAGCTGGCCTGTCAGCCAGAACCATGCTCCCTTGTGGGAGATGAAAGCCTGGATGAGGTTGAAGACGCCCAACAGGACAAGCGGGATCAGGGAGGCCACCAGGATTTTGAGGGCAGAAAGGAAATACACCTGAAACTCTGCCGGAATCCGCACCCGGATCGAAGCCACGCTTTTCTCGAGCCGCTTGAGCACCCTCCTCTGACCGAAAAGGCTGTAAAAGACCGCGGCCAGAAAGGCCAGCATGACCAGAGACCCCACGAAGCCCAGCAGGCGGCTTTGGCGGACGATCTGGTCCAAGAGTTCCGGCACCCGCAGAGGGAGGTTCACCGCCTCCACCCGGACTCGCTCGATGGTTCCCATGTCGAATTCCAGGGGAGTCCGCTTGAAAAGGGGACGGACCTCCTTGCGGAATTCCTTCCCCACTTTCGCCGCCTCCTTGCGCACGGCCTCGCCCATGTCGTCAGCGATTCGAATGGCAGGGGTTTGCTCCCCTTCCGGTTCGGACGCGGATTCCTGCCCGTAAACCACGCAAGAAGAGCCCCAGAGCCAAAGCAGAGACGCGGCGGCCAGCGTCCGCAGGACGCGGCGAAGCTCGAGAAAAACGAGCCTGCTTCTTCTCGGGCAAAACCGTCTCATCCGTGTCGATCGCGTTCCCTCGTCCGGCATGGATTCCCCCGATCTCTACCGACACCGGCCAGCCCATAAGGCAAAACGAGCCAAGTTATCTTTCTTCCCCTCGAAGAAACTGTCAATCGTCGGCACCGGGATCCCTCGAATCCCCCCTCCCCCGGATCCGGGCGAGAGGGAGGGCCCGGCCACGGATTTCCTGAGAATATCGTGAGGACGGAAAAGGGGTTTTCGAGAGAATTTTCAATTTTTTTTCATTTTCTCCGATAAATAGATTAAATGTCTTGACAAAACGAAAAATCTCTTTCATAAGAAATCGTGTTACGAAAAAGCCTCAAGGCTTCTAGCAGAACAGGAGAACTCATCGGATAACCCCTCGGATCCTTGAGGATCTTCAGCGGGTCAAGAAAGGGGGCCAGTGCCGGAGAAAGCCCAAAACCCGTTTCCTTCGGTCGTCGTGCTGTTCGACGTGGATCCCTCTTGGGAAGACGCGGACCAGAAAGCAGTTCTGGAATGCGCGAACGTCCTTGCCGCAGGCATCGAGCAGCTCGGCTACCAGGTGACCCTCCTGCCCCTGGAGGACTCGGATCTTTTGGGCCGCCTGCGGTTCGGAACGAATCGAGCCCAGGTGATCCTGAACTGGTGCGAATCCATCCCGGGCATTCCCCACAGCGAGCCCCTGGTGGCAGAAGCGCTGGAGGTTCTGAAACTCACCTACACCGGATCCACGTCCGAAGTCCTTGCCCTGAGCGAAGACAAACCCCGCGTAAAAGAGATCCTCTACCACTGCGGAATCGACACCCCTGCCTGGAAGGTCTTTGAAAGACCGGAGTCGGGTCTTTGGGATCGGTTCCCGGCCATCGTGAAGGCTGCCAGAACCCACTGCAGCGAAGGGCTCACCCGGGATTCCGTGGTCCTGACCGAGAAGGAGTTGCTCGAAAGGGTCGAATTCGTCCTGGACGTCTTCGGGCAGCCCGCTCTCGTTGAAGACTTCATCGACGGCAGAGAATTTCACGTTCCATTATGGGGGAACGGAAAGATCGAGATGCTGCCCCCAGTGGAAATGGATTTTTCCTCCTTCGGCGACCTTCACGATCACCTCTGCACTTACGCGGCCAAGTTCGTCCCGTCTTCGAGACCTTACCAGGAAATCCGGACGGTTCTGCCCGCCCCCCTGACAGAGGGGGAGCAAAAGAAGCTCCAGAAAGTCGCCATCTCGGCCTATCGCGCCATCGGGTGCAGGGATTACGGAAGGATCGACATTCGACTTCGCGACGGCGTCTTCTACGTCTTGGACGTCAACCCGAACGCCGACATCAGTCCGGACGCAAGCTTCGCCTGCGCCGCCGAGTCGATCGGGTATTCCTACGGGCAGATGTGCGGCGCTCTCGTGCAGTTCGCGTCGCACCGGCTTCCGGCCAAGCGCAAAGCCCGCCCCCTGGCCCTCTCCTCCGCGCGCAGCGCTCAGAGAGCCCTCAGGGTTTCCCAGCTCTAGACCGCTTCCATCGTGGACGGGGGTTTCGGCGTGATGTTGTATGTGACGCTCACTACGCCCGGCACCTCGGAGGTGAGTCGCCTGGCGAGCCGGTCGAGCTTCCCGTGGGGCAGCCGGGTGGGCCTGGCCCTGCGGGCGTCCACGCTGTCCCAGCAACGGACTTCGATCTGAAATCCGAACTCCCTTTTCCCGTCCCGCACGCCGGTCACGCGGTCTTCGTGCAGAATCGCCATGTATTGGAACGCCCGGGTTCTCGCCAGTTCCTCCTCCACGATGGCGGTCGCCTGCCGGACGAGCCGGATCCTCGCCGGACTCGCCTCCCCGATCACCCGGGCCGAAAGGGCAGGCCCCGGGAACGGCATGCGGCCGTAAACGGATTCGGGAAGCCCCAAGGCCTTGGCCACTTTTCTCACTCCGTCCTTGCGCAGTTGCACGAGGGGCTCGAGGATCTTGTAGCCGAAGGCTTTCTGTGGGTCGATCCCGAGCTGTTCAAACACGTTGTGCTGCCTCTTGATGCCCGCCACGGTCTCGTCGATGTCGGTCAGAATCGTCCCCTGAAGGAGCACCTTGGCCTTGCTCGCTTTCACGAGCCTGCCGAAGACGTGCCTATAAAAGGTCTGCGTGATGGCTTCCCTTTTCTCCTCCGGATCCGTGATCCCCTTCAGAGCCCGAAAGAACTTCGCCTGGGCGTCCACGATTTCCACCCGGACGCCGAGCCTTCGGAAAAGCGCCACGATCCGCTCGGGCTCGCCTTCCCGCATGAGCCCGTTCTGGATGAAATAGGTTTTCAGACGCCTCCCCAGCGCCCTGTGGCCGAGCAAGGTGACCGTGGAGGAGTCGACGCCTCCAGACAGAGCGTTGATGGCAATGCCGTCGCCAACGGCAGAGCGGATCTCTCTCACCTTTTCTTCGATGAAAACCCTCGGGTTCAGGTCCTTTGCCCGGATCTCTCGAATCGCCATTGGATTCTCCTCCTCTTCTAGCGCCGAAACGTGCATCGCCCAGGGCAACGTCGAGGTTTCCTGTTTACCACGGCCCGGGCCCGGGAACAAGCCGTGCCGTAACGCCTGCGGCACGCCCTTGACGCCATGATCCGAGCGAGTGCCGACCCGTCCTTGCGGCGTGCTTGCGTGCGTCCTTGCGGCGGGGTTGTCCCCGGGCGGCTCCATCCGCTATGATGAGCCCCCCATAGGCGATCCCCCTTTCGCGAGGAGTTCCAGCCCATGAAGAAGCGATTCCTCCTGGCCGCGGCCTGCCTGGCCGCCCTGCAGGTGCAGATTCTCAGCGCGGGCTGCGACTCGGACCGGGGCGACAAAAGGTCCGATCTTTCCGAGCGGAGCGCCTATCCGGACCGCGGCTGGCCCGTGATCCACCACGACAACCGGAATTCGGATTCGAGCGACACGCCCGGTCCTGCCTGCGTATCCGCGGCCTTTCACGCCCTGCAAGGCAAGCTCATCGCGGCCGCGGCGACCGTGGGGCCGGAGGGCAACGTGTACGTGGGCGTGGGCCTTGATCCCGGCGGCGATCGGTGCCATCTGTACGCCCTTGACGGCACGACGGGCGACATCCTCTGGTGCAGCGACCTCGTCAACGACTCCGCGATCGCCTCCTCACCCACGATCGACCGGGACGGGAACGTGTACCTGGGGGACAACCGGGCCATGCATTCCTTTACTTCCCAGGGCGTCCACCGGTGGCAGACGCCCATCGTCGGGTTCCCCCTGAGCGCCCAGTTCACGCCCGAGGGCCATCTGTTCTTCATCACCCACATCGGCCGGATCTACGTGCTCAGGCGCGATACGGGCGAGCCGGTCATGGAGCCGTATGAGCTGCTGCCCGGCGCTTCTTACGAACCCGGTTTTCTCGACTACCTGGACTGCGGCAGCGGCTCCTCCGAGGGAAGCTGCCCCTGCGCCAATACGCCTTCGATCGATCTTCAAAGCGGCGCATTCTATTTCACCCTTTCCCGGCCGGGCAAAGGTAAGACTTCCCTTGTGGCCATGCGCTACGTTCCGGGCGATCCCCCCCGCATCGAACCTCTGTGGGAGAATGAGGCTCTCGAAGGCGGCAGCGCCTCAAGCCCGGACATCTCGGGCGACGGGCTAAGGCTCTACGTGAACGACAACGCGAACCACCTGCTGGCTCTCTCGGCCGAAGACGGCAGCACCTTGTGGAGCTTTGACCTGGGGTACAATCCCCTGGGAAGCGCCTGCACATCCCGGAGCGGCGTGATCCTGCCCACGGGCGGAATCGGCTCGCCCCTTGTTGCTCTGCGCGACGCCGGGAACCACGCGGAGGTTCTCTGGGAAAGACCCGACCTGGAATCCAGAGGAATCGCGGTCCAGAGAGGGGCGGACCGCGCCTATGTGGTCGCGGCCCAGGCCGGCAGACTACTCGGCCTGGGGCTGCACGTGCTGGACATCGCCACAGGCCAGTCTCTGGACGAAGAAATCGTGAGCACGACGGAATTCGCCTCGGTGGGCACGTCCATGTCCGAAGAGGGATGGGTCTACGTCCCAGGGTTTTCTGGAGGCGTGTGGGGATTCGAGCCGGACCCCGATTGACCGAATCCCCACGCCATTCGACGCGGCCTGCGCTCCACGGTCATGCTCTTGTGGGTCGTCCCGGACTGGGTCAACTGAGAGGTTTGGGTATGCGAGGGTTCCTGTACTGGCTGTACCAGCCTTACAAGTACTTCGTCTTCATCCCGTTCCTGGCTGCCACGACAGCCTGCCTGGGACCGGTGGCCATGCTGCTTGCCGCCCTTTTCGGACCCAGAATCGCCAGCCGGCTTTGCGGAACCCTCTGGGCCAGGCTCAACAGTTGGGCCACGCCCATGGGAGTCGATGTCGAAGGCAGGGAACACATCGATCCGAAACAGTCCTACGTGATCGTGGCGAACCATCAGAGCCACTATGACGTCTTTGTGCTTTACGGATGGCTGGGCGTGGATTTCAAGTGGGTCATGAAAAAGGAGCTCCGCCGCGTTCCGGTCCTGGGGATCGCCTGCGAAAAACTCGGACACATCTATATCGACCGGTCCGACCCTCGTTCGGCCGTGGCCTCCCTGCAGGCGGCCAAATCGAGAATCGTCAACGGCACCTCGGTTCTCTTTTTCCCGGAAGGCACGCGCAGCCTCACAGGCGAACTCGGCAAATTCAAGAAAGGGGCTTTCCAGATGGCCCTGGACTTGGGCCTTCCCATCCTGCCCGTTACGATCGTGGGGACTCGAAACATCCTGCCGCCCAAAACGCTCAATCTCTTCCCGGGTCGCGCCCGGATGCGCATTCACCCGCCCATCGACACTTCGGGGTACGACACGACGACCATCGACCGCCTGATGGACCGGACGCGAGAGATCATCCAGGCTGGGCTGGAAGAGGCCGGACCGGCCGCATCCCGAGAAAAAACCGGATCGGCGCGATCCTTCTGACCAATATCTCGTAGGAGAAGAGGGTCGCGGCGAGCCCCGCGGTGCTGATCGCGAGGTACTTGGCCGCGACACCCCAATCCAGCCGCGCCACCTGATAGCCGATCGCGACGATCCAAGTCTCGTGGAGAATGTAAAAAGGATAGGCCGCCTCGGAAGCGTATGCGAGAAGACGGCTACGGAAGGCGAGACGCCGTCGCGCAAGGGCGACCCAAAAGAGAACCCAGGCCCAAGCGTTCACTCCCCTCAAGAGCATGAGGAGAACCCATCCCGGCGAGACGCCCTGCGGCAGGGGGTTGCCGTAGCCCGGGATCCGGCCGGACAGGAAAAGGACGATGCCCGCTGCACTCGAGCCCACGGCGGTCGTGAGAATCCACCTCCGGTGGGTCTCAGCGGTCTTGAGAGCCCTCTCGTCCGAATAGAGGATATTTCCGTAAAGGAAAAAGAGGCCGAAGAAGCACACGCTCGCCCAGTCGTCCACGAAATTGGCCGGGCCCGAGAATCGCGGCCTGAGCAGGGTCTCGGTCGCAGCGAGCGGCAGGCTCGGCAGAAACAGCCAGAGCCCCCGCCTGCGCAGGAGGCCGCAAAGCTTTTCCAGGACCGGCCGGCCCGAGCCCTTCAGCCATAAGAGAACCGGCAGGGAGCACAAGGAAAGGACGAGCAGGTAGGCCACGAACCAGAGATGATGCCAGCTCAGGTTGCCGGCCGGGTAGAAGCCGTCGAAAAGGTGCCCGTAGAAATCGAGGAAGGACCCACGGAAGAGGCCGTCCTGGAGCCGCTCGAAATAGACCTGGGGCGGAACCACGACAAGCATGCCGAAGACAAGGGGAACAAAGAGCCTCTTCATGCGCTCCCCCGCGTAAGCGAGACCGCTCCGCCGCTCCAGGGAAAAGCGCGTGGAGGCCCCTGCGATCAGGAAAAAGAGCGGCATGTACCACTGATCCACGAACAGGATGAAAATGTCTGCCCACAGGCTCGGCTCCGGATTGTTTACGACCGAGTCCCAGTGAACGAAGATCGCCGCGGTGTGGTAGTAAACGAGCAGAAGCACAGCAAGCACCCTCAGCCAGTCCAGCTCCGCAAGCCGCTCCGCCCGCTCTGGTTCCATTCCTTTTCTCCGGACTCCGGTTCAGGGGGCGAAGCCACTATACATCGCCTCCCACTGGCGATCCACGGCCGGGCCTTTCAGGGTCCCCGGGAAGCCGACTCCGTGCCCGGGTTTCAAGGGGAGGTGGGGACGTAAGGCCCCCTCCATCCCGGGGAGTCCATTGTGTCCACCCACACGCAAAACCCAGCCAAACGGTCAGCCGCAAAAATTCTTGTGACATTCCAGAACCTTTTTGGTATAGAAATACAGAAGACCCCGGGCAGGCCGGACCTGAAAAAACACAACAAAAGGAGCGCCGCATGAGCGACGTGCGCATCCCGACGGGCGTCCAGGGTCTGGACGAAATCATGAACGGCGGATTTCTCCCGGCATCCAGCTATCTCATTGCTGGCGGACCCGGCACCGGCAAGACCGTACTCGGGTGCCAGTTTCTTCACGAGAACGCCCTCCACAAGGCTCGCTGTCTGTATGTCACCCTGTCGGAGCCCGCCGATGCCATCCGGCGAAACGCCTCGTCCTTCGGCTGGGACTCGCCGGAAATCGTCTTCGCGGATCTCGGCCGAACTCTGACCCACGGGACACCCGAAGGCGAATATTCCGTATTCTCCCCGCAGGAGGTCGAAAGCGAGCCGGTCTGGCAAGCCCTGCACCGCGCCGTGGAAGACCATCACCCGGATCGAATGGTCATCGATTCGGCCACTTGTCTTCTCTATTTGTCCGCCGATCCTTACCAGTTTCGAAAGCAGATGCAGAAGCTCCTCCAGCGTCTTTCGGAAAAAGGCTGCGTCTCCTTGTGGCTTTTCGAAGCGGGGGAACTCCAGAAAGACATGTCCGTGGCTCTGGCGACGGACGGGATCCTCCTTCTCACGAACGAGCCTTCGCCGAGCCGGGTGGTGGAACACCGCACGATCGAGGTCACGAAGTTCCGCGGCTCTTCCTTTCTTTCCGGCCGGCACCCCATGCGCATCACGAGTCGGGGGATCGTGGTCTGGCCTCATTGGATCGAGACCCTCAAGAAGGTTCCCTACGAGAGGGACATCCTATCGTCCGGAGTCCCCTCGCTGGACGAGTTGCTCGGCGGAGGGCTGCCCGCCGGAGGATGCACCATTCTGTCCGGGCCCTCGGGCGTGGGCAAGACCACGCTCGCCATGCAGTTTCTCGTCACCGCAGCGTCCCAGGGCAAGAAGAGCATCTTTTACACCTTCGAGGAAGCACCCGCCTCGATTCTAGGCCGGTGCCGGGAGGTGGGAATCCGCGCCGAAGACCGGATCGAGGACGGAACGCTCGAGGTGCGGGAAATCAATCCCCTCATCCAGTATCCCGATGAGTTCCTGGAGGCGGTACGCCAGGACACGGAAAAGAGAGGGGCTCAGGTGTTCGCTCTGGACAGCTTGAAAGGCTACCAACTCGCCATGGCGGAATTCGGTGCGGTCAACGCCCACGTACAGAACCTCGTCCATTATCTGCGCCGCCGCCGGGCGAGCCTGTTTCTGGTGGTGGAGCAGGAAAGAATCACCGGAGACATCCAGATCAGCGAAGTGGGCGTAAGCTACATCTCGGACAACGTTCTCTGCATCCGCTATGCCGAATCCAGCGGAGAGATCATCAAGGTCATCCATTGCCTGAAGAAACGCCTGGGCGCCTTCCAGCCCCAGCTCAGGGAGTTGGTGATTACGCGGGAAGGGATCCGGGTGGGAGAAAAACTCGATCGCCTCAGAGGAGTTCTCACCGGGACCCCCGAGATCTTGGACAGGCCGAAGGCGCCCGAATCGTAGCCGGAGCTGCGAGATGGCGGACAGGGGCGAACGGATTTGTTTCGGCCTGGCAGGCGCCGAAGACCGCAGGCTTTTCGGCGGATATCTCGCCGAGCTTGGCTACAAGCCCCTTGAGATCACGGAAGGGAATATCCCGGAGGGCGACCTGTATCTTCTGGACAAGTCCTGGGCACGCCGCATCGGCCGAGAGGCGCTCGCCCGGAAAAGGACCGACAGGTTCTACTTGCCCCTCCTGGTGGCTCTCCACGCCGGCGAGGACAGCGCCCCTTGGCTGGCCGCGGGCTTCGACGATTGCCTCCGGCTCCCCGTCCCGAAAGGGGACCTCAAAGCGCGGCTCGCCATTCTGCTGCACGTGCGGCGCCAATCGCGCCAGATCGCAGCCCAAGCCGAGGCGGCACTCCAGAAGAGCGAGGAACGGTATCGCACCTATATCGAGGAGGCCAGCGACTATATCTTCACTGTTGACCCGGACGGCAAGATCGCCACCGCCAACCGGGCCATGTGCCGGGCTTTGGGGTACTCAGAGGATGAACTGAAGGGCATGGCCGCCCTGGACCTGGTTTTGCCCGAAGCGCGTCGGATTGCCGCGGAAGCCCTGGAGCGCGTCGCCAAGGGCGAGCGGGTTCCGGCGGTCGAGATACCCGTAGTGACGCGCAGGGGAGAACAGGCCTATGTCCAGATTCGGTCTCGGGCCTTCTTCCGCGAGGGCAAACTCGCCGAGACCCTGCACATCGCCCGGGACGTCACCGAGCAGAGACTCGCGGAGCAGGAACGACAGGCTTCAGAAGAACGGTACAGGACCCTCGTGGAAGCGTCGCCGGACGCCATCGTCTTGCTGGATCCCGAGCGGAACATCCTTGCCTGCAACGAGGCCCTCACGCGCATGACCGGATACAGCAGGGAGGAAGTCATCGGCAAATCGGCACGAATCTTCTATCGGTCCGACGAAGAATTCCGGTCCTTCGGCCAGAGAGTTTACGGCGAGGTGCAGAAAAGGGGCTTTTTCAGGACGGAATGGGAACCGCTCAACCGCGAGGGCAAGCCCCTCGTGACCGAAGCCATCGTTTCCGCCGTGAGACGTCCCGACGGCATCGTTTCAGGTTACGTGGCCATCGCCCGCGACATAAGCGAGCGCAAGCGGCTGGAAGCGGAATTCCTCCAAGCTCAGAAAATGGAGGCGGTCGGCCGGCTGGCCGGCGGGGTGGCCCACGATTTCAACAATCTGCTCACCGTGGTCCAAGGATACGCCGAAATGGCTTTGAGGCGGTTGGAACCGTCCGACCCCTTGACACGAGACCTCAACCAGATTCTCACAGCCGCCTCGCGCTCCGCGGACCTCGCCCGCCAGCTTCTCGCCTTCGCCAGGAAACAGACCGCGTCACCGCAGCCCTTGGTTCTGAACGACTCCGTGGCCGGCATGCTCAACATGCTCCGGCGCCTCATCGGGGAGGACGTCGAGCTCCAGTGGCGCCCGGGGAAAGACCTCTGGCCGGTGAAGATCGATCCGGCCCAAGTCGACCAGATCCTGGCCAACCTGATCGTGAACGCCCGGGACGCCCTGGCCGGTCCGGGCAAAATCACGGTGGAAACCGCCAACGTCGTTCTCGCCGACGAGGCCGCGGTCCGTCACGCGGACTTTCAGCCCGGTCCGTTCGTGATGCTGGCTGTCTCGGATACGGGATCCGGAATGGACCAGGAGACCCTCGCGAGGATCTTCGAACCCTTCTTCACCACCAAAGAGCACGGCCGCGGAACCGGCCTGGGCCTGGCGACGGTTTACGGCATCGTCAAACAGAACGGCGGATTCATCCACGTGTACAGCGAGCCCGGCCAAGGGTCGACCTTTCGCATCTACTTGCCTCGCTGCGAACCGGCTGGTGCGGTTCGGGGCAAGGCCGTCCGGACAGGCCCTAAGAGAACCGGGTCGGAGACCGTGCTTCTCGTCGAGGATGAGACGCCGCTTCTCGAGCTAGCCACCCGCCTGCTCAAGAATCTCGGTTACACCGTGCTGGCCGCTTCCAGCCCGTCTCACGCGATCGAGGTGGCCCGGCAACACACGGGCGAGATCCACCTGCTCATGACCGACGTCGTCATGCCCGAAATGAACGGGCACCGGCTCTGGCAGGAGCTTGTCGCCCTCAGGCCGGGTCTGAAATGCCTCTTCGTGTCCGGATACACCGCGGATGTGATCGCCCACCACGGGGTGCTGGACGAAGGAGTCCACTTCCTCCCCAAACCCTTCACGCTCGAAACTTTGGCCATCAAGGTCCGCGAGGCGATCGAAGGGTAAATCCTCGACGGGCGTCCTTCTTGAGCCCGCCAGCCCCCCCTACAGCTCCTGCAGGGACGCGCTCCGTCCCGTCCGCCGGGTTTCCGGCCACGAGGGGCCGCCACAGTCGCGAGGCATCTCACGGACCGGTCTGGCAAAGCTTGGACCCGTGCCAAAATACGACCACCCGTCAAGGTTGTGACGCTTTTGCGCTCCGAGCGGCGCGGGGCGCAGACAAATCGATCCCGCCCGTTTCCAATTTGAAATTGAGGGGTTTTCCCGTTTCCCCCTCAGGCAAGCCCCAGCCCGTTGAATTGGCACGTCCCTTGCTCGGGGTACGAAAATGGCCGCGCCTTCAAGAACGCAACCCAGCCTGTTTCATCCTCGTATGGGGAGAACGAGATCGAGATGGCATCCCGAAACCCGCAATCGAACTGGATCCTTCCCACCCCTCCCTGCTTGACGGAGTTCGGCCCTCAGGCCCAGGGGCTCCTGGAGCAGCTTCGCGAGTGCTGCACCCAGGTTCGGCTCGCCGCGGATTTCCTGCTCTTGGAAGTGGATGAGGGACCGCCGAGCCCGCGGATTCAACTTGCCTGCTTGATCAAAGAAAGGGCCGGCAAGATCCAAGAGCAGTTGGAGACTCTCTGCCAGGTCCTGAACTGCCCCGCCAGTCCCTGCGAATCTCCAAGCCACTGAGCCCGGGCCGGACCCGGCCCAATTGGTGGTAGGTCTCCCTCCCTTGCCCTTCCGCCCGTCTGTCCGGGTCAGGCAGCCGAAGCCAGCCGGACCCAAAAGTGTTCCACCGCCGCGCGATCCGACCTTCTCCCCCCTTTCGCCCTTTTGCGTCTTGCCCTCTTCCTTTGCCATTTTCGTTCCCCTCTGCCCGGTGTCCGTTGCCCGGTCTGCGTTGATCCATACCCGAAAGACCCGTATCATGGCCTTTGGCACCCTTTGGGAGGAACGATCATGCCCAAAGTGACGATCGTTGGAGCCGGCCTTTCCGGGATGGTCGCCGCCATTCACCTGGCCCGGGAAGGCGACGAGGTGACGATCCTGGAAGGGCACGACAAGATCGGCGGGATGCGCCACCTGCACCCCTCCTGCCACAGCACGCCCATCCACGTTGAGGCGGCAAGCCGTTACGTGGGAATCGACCTGACCCCTTGTTTCAAGCCGATCCTGTCCTTTCAGCTCGGGATCAAGGACAGCCTTTTTTCCTGCGAGACCGATACGCTCTTCTGCGTGGAAAGGGGCGACCGGCCTACGTCCCTTGACAGCTATCTCTACCGGGAATGCCTTCGGCTTGGCGTGAACTTCCAGTTCGGGACCCTGGTCCGAAGCCCCGACGAAGTACCGCCGGGCAGCATCCTCGCCACCGGCCTGCACCCCGAGATGTTCGACGCCACCGGCATCCCGTATGAAAATGTTTACTCCTTCTGGATGCAGGCAGAAAGAAACGAAGAGCTCTTCGGAAGCCTTCGGGCAGAGTTCGAGCAGCTTCTGGTCAGCTACATGGACGATTATACCAACGACTATTTCTACGCGACCGCGGTGAACAATCTCTGGTACGCCCTCCTGTTCTCCCGCAAGCCCCTGTCGCGGGCGAACCTGGAAGACTGCGTACAGAAAGTACGGGAAAGACTCGGCGTGAGCCTCGCCGGGTGGAGATTTCTCACGGGCTGCGTGCCGACCAAGAGCTTCCGGAACCCCAGGCTGTTTCACGGCCAGAGGATTCTGGCCGGAAGCCTCTCCGGGTCCATGGACCCCATGTTCCTGTTCGGGATCCACGGAGCGCTCCTGTCCGGAAAAATCGCGGCCATGGCCGTCCGGGACCGCGAAGCCGCCGAACGCGAGTTCCAACGGATCAACCGCAACTATGGCCGCACCTGGGTCCGCAGGCGCCTTTACGAGCGAAATCCTTTCCGCAACAGCCTCCAGGCGTTCCTTCTGCGACGATTTCCCGGGACCGCATGCCGCCTGTCGCGCCACGCCACCGAAGGGATCCCCGGGTACGCCCCGGCCGAACCCATGATCCGCTTGATTCGAAGGATTGCGTCTTGACCGGCGCGTGCGCGCCGATCCTTTTCCCTGCCACCCAGGAGAACACAGAATGCACGAGCAACCGCACCAGGAACCAGATCTCTACGACAGGCTCGCGGATCTCTACCGCACGATCGGCATGAGCGGCCCCAAAGGAGAAGCCCTCTCCCGGCTTCTCCAAAGGCTTTACACGCCCGAGGAAGCCGAAACCGCCCTGGCCATGGCGCCCGGCATCCTTCAAGATGCCGCAGCCGTGGCTGCCAGGTTGGGGGAGGACCCGTCCCGGGTGGCCGCCCGGCTCGAGGCCATGGCGGACAAGGGACTCCTTTACTGTAAGTCCGGCACACCGAACCAATACAAGCTTCTCCAGCTCTTTCCCGGCGTGTTCGAGCTTCAGTTCATGAAGGGCGAAACGTCGCCGAAAGACCGGGAACTCGCGCGCCTTTTCGACGAAATCCTTCACACGCCCTTCACCGATGGGCCGCCTCCCGCGATCACCCCTTTCGCCCGGGTGGTCCCCATCGAACAGCAGATCGAGCCTTCGATCGGGGTTCACACCTTCGAACAGGTCTCCCATTACATCGACCAGGCCGATGAGATCAGTCTGGCCACCTGTTACTGCCGCCATCAGAAAGAACTCATGGGCAAGAGCTGCGGAGCCCCCAAAGACGTGTGCATGCAGTTCGGCCCCTTCGCCCGCTTCGTGGAGGAGCGGGGCTTCGGACGCAGGATCTCGCGCGAGGAAGCCCACGCCGTGGTCCGCAGGGCCGTGGAGGCCGGGCTCGTTCTGACCTCCAACAACACCAAGAAGCGCATCGACTTCATCTGCGCCTGCTGCGGGTGCTGCTGCGGCATCCTGACAAGCGTAAAGAACTCCCAAATGCCTTCCCTGGCCGCGACCTCCAACTTCATCGTGGCCGTCGATGAAGAGGCCTGCACCGGCTGCGGCGCCTGCGTGGAGTCCTGCCACATGGAAGCCCTGAGCCTGGACGGGAACGTGGTCCGCCTGGAGCCCCACCGCTGCATCGGGTGCGCGGTCTGCACGCTTCAGTGCCCGGCGGACGCCCTTCGGATGGAGAGAAGGCCCGAGTCCGCAGAGCCGCCGGAAACCTTCCGGGAGCTTCAAGCCAGGATCGTGGAGGATCTTTTGAAAAGCGGAGCCGCCTAGCCTCGTCCTTCAGGCCCTTGCACCGAACAGGAGAAGAGACGCCATGAAAGCGCTCGTCACCGGAGCCACGGGCTTTCTCGGATCTGCGGTCGTGCGGGAACTGTTGAGAAACGGCGAGGAGGTCCGGGTCCTGGTCCGGCCGAACGCCAATCGTCTCAACCTGCAAGGCCTGGACGTCGAAGAAGCCCCGGGGGACGTCACCGACTTCGACTCGGTCCGCAGGGCCGTGCGGGGTTGCGATCAGGTGTACCATGTGGCCGCCCTTTACACGATGACGGATCCGCCCCAAGCCTACTACCGGATCAACGTGGAGGGCACTCGAAACGTGCTCGCGGCTTGCCTCGAGGCGGACGTCCGTCGGGTCGTGCACACTTCGACGATCGCGGCAGTCGGGTCGGCCCGAGCCGGAAGGCTTGCGGACGAGGAGACGGTCTGGGACCTGGGCGAGTTCTTTCTTCCCTATGTCACGACGAAGTATCTGGCCGAGGTCGAAGCCTGGCGGGCCTGCGCCAGGGGACTTCCGGTGGTGGTCGTCAACCCGACCGCGCCCATGGGAGAGCGGGATCTCAAGCCCACGCCGACCGGCAAGCTCATCGTGGATTTCTTGAACGGCCGGATGCCTCTCTATCCGCCGATGTCCCTCAACGTGATCGACGCCGACGACGTCGCGGCCGGCCACCGGCTCGCCATGGAGAAAGGCAGACCCGGAGAACGGTACATTCTGGGCGGCGAGAACGTGACCGTCCGCCAAATTCTGGCCGTCCTTTCCAGGCTCACGGGCGTGCCGGCTCCCAGGTGGCCCATTCCATACGCCGCCGCCTGGGTCGCCGGCCTGTTCGGAGACCTTGTCCTGGCAAGGCTCCTGGGCCGTCCCTCGATCGTCAGCCTGGCCTCTGTGCGGTTCCTCAAGCGCCCCATGCACGCATCGAACCGGAAAGCCCTTAAGGAGCTGGGCCTGACTTTAACCCCTCTCGAAGATTGCCTGAAAAAGGCCGTCCGGTGGTTCCATGCCCACGGCTACTTGAAAAAGCCCATCCGGGTCCCCTGAGGATCCGTCCCCTCCTTCCGCGCTCCTTCCGGGATCCCCCAACTGGCCGGCCCCGTCAAACCGCTTTCTCCGCCCGCAAGCGGGATCCAGGTCAGGGGCTAGCCGCCCCCCTTTCATTTTTTTGTTGACAAGCAGGAGGCCAGACTGGTAAATAGCATGACCTAGGGTCATATTATCTGTACAAAGTCATTTGATGACCCTTATCCTATTTCATGAATAATAAAACAGTAAAATTCAGGGACCCCGAGACGTTCCCTCCTGAGGCAAAGATGCAGAAAGATTTCCCCTCCTGGCCTGGACGTACCTGTCGTCTTCGTGGAACGCGACCCCTCGGAATCGTCCTGTTCCTGACCGCTTTGGCCCTTTCCCGAGCCCCTGTCCTTTGGGCGGGCCCCCCGGCGGGCACCGGTCCCGTCCTGCAGCAGGATCTCTTCTCCGTCTCCTTTCCGAGCCAAACCCGCGGCTGGGCCTGCGGCCGATGGGGCCGGATCCTTCACACGTCCGACGGCGGCGCGACTTGGAGCGTCCAGGCAAGCGGAACCGATTACACCCTGACCGGCATATCCTTCCTGGACGACCAAACAGGCTGGGCAGTGGGAGACAAAGGGACGATCCTCCACACGCTCGACGGAGGCCAGACCTGGAATCGCCAACAAAGCCCGGTCGACCTCTATCTCATGGCGGTTTGCTTCGTGGATCGGTCGACCGGGTGGATCGCCGGCGAGCGAGGGCAAATCCTCCACACCCAGGACGGCGGGCAGACCTGGACGGTCCAGTTCGAGGGCCCGGACATCATTCTCAAGGGAATCTCCTTCTGCGATTCCGAGCACGGCTGGGCAGCGGGAGAATACGGGTACATCTATCACACCCGCGACAAAGGGGTTCACTGGGAGCATCAGGCCGGCTGGATGCGCGTTTCGGAGGAAACCGGCGACGTTGATGCCGGCACGTCCCTGTTCGCCGTCCGCGCCGTCAGTCCCTCCACGGCTTGGGTGGCGGGAATGGAAGGGTATGCGGCGGTCACGAAGGACGGTGGACAGACCTGGCTGGAGCGAACAGGCAGCATCCCGAAAGCCCATCTGTTCGGCATCTGGGCCGATCTGCGCGGAACCGTCCTCTTGGCCGGAAGTGGCCTTCTTTTGGCAAGCTCGGATGGGGGCGAGACCTTCCGGGCCGTCTCTGCCGAGCCCCCGGTCATCTACGGTTGGTTGTACGGACTTTGTCCGAAAGGCGAAGACAGTTTCGCCGCGGTCGGCCGCGGCGGATGGATCTATCTGTCCGAGGAAGCAGCCACGTCCTGGAGGCGAGTGTATCCTCCGGACGGAAGGTAACGAGTTTTTCAAAGCCGAGAGCGAAATTCCATGAACGACACCCCGGTTCAGTTCTCGAGGCGGATCGAGTATTTCTGGCGCCACAGACGGCTTGTTTTAGCGGTCGTAATGGTTGGAGCCGTTCTTTCAGCCCTGAGCGCCACGAACATCAAGACCCATGTGATCCTCTCCGATCTCTTTCCCCAGGACCACCCGTACCTGGCGCTCCACAAGCGCTTTTCTCAAGTCTTTGGAGGCGGGGGAACGAGCCTCGTCATCGCCCTTCGGGCTCGCCAGGGAGACATCTTCAATCTCCCCATGCTCGGGAAAATCCGCGATCTCACCCGGGAGATCGAGCTGTGGGACGAAATCTACCGCGTACAAACCGTCTCGATCGCCAGCAACGCCACCAAGGTCGTCAAGACCAAGGCCCGGGGGGAGATCGCCTTCGAAGCGCTCATGTTTCCCGATATCCCGGCGAACGAGGCGGAAATCCAGCTCCTAAAGAAGAACATCTTCTCCAATCCGGCCTACGACGGAACCCTCGTGTCCAGGGACGGCTCGGCGGCTCTCGTGCTGACCGAAATGCGCGAGACCGTCTCCTACGAAAGGATCTTCCACAAGCTCCAGGACGTGGTTCGACGGTACAGCGACGAGAACACCTCGGTGCACATCGTCGGGTTTCCGATGCTCATGGGGTGGATTTACAGCCACAAGCCCCAGCTTTATCAAGTCTTTGCCATAAGCGTGCTGCTCATGGCCGCTCTGTTGTACCTGTCCTTCCGCAACTTGGTCGGAATGGTCGTCCCGGCCGCAATGTCCGCGATATGCACCGCCTTCGGGCTCGGCTTCATCGCCTGGACCGGCATCAACTTCAGCCCCCTGCAATTTGTCCTCGCCTTCCTCGTGGTCTCCCGCATGCTCAGCAACGCCGTGCAGATCACACACCGGTACATCGAGGAATACAGGGCAAGCGCGTCCAAGGAAACCGCCGCCAAGAGAACCATGCAGGCCATGAGCATACCCAATGCTGCCGCCGTGGCGACCGATGTGGCCGGGTTTCTGGTTCTGGGCATCGCCGATATCCGCCTGATGAAGCAGGTGGCCATCCTGATGAGCTTCTGGATGCTCACGATCCTCATAGAGGGCACGGTGGTCCCCCTGTTGTGCAGCCTGCTTCGTCTGAAGACGGGACAACCCTCCGAAAGACAGGGGAAAGACCGTTCCAGATGGCTCGTCAGCCTCTCTCGTTTCTCCATGACCGTGGGTCGGTATCCGATCGCCATCCTCGCCCTGGCAATCGCTGCGTACGGCTTCTGGCAGGTTTCGAAGCTGAAGGTGGGAGATCCGACGCCCGGCTCGCCGATCCTCTGGGAGAGACACCCCTATAACCAAGATCAGGTTTTCTTCAACCAGAATTTCCGCGCTTCTTCCGAGACCTTCAGCCTCTACTTTGACGGGGCCCCGGAGTCGGTGTACGACCCGGCGGTGCTCATGACCTTCGAGCTCTTCAGCCAGCATATGGCCCAGAGCCTCCCGGACATTTACATGTCCTCAAGCTCCCTGGCCAACCTCATGAAAATGCTCAACTGCACCTTCCACGAGGGAGACCCTGTCTGGTACGAAGTGCCCCGAGACCGGGAAAAACTCACGGGCATGATGGCGCTGTTGCGGTCCAGCGCGGGCATGGCCGGACTTCAACGCTACGTGGATCCGGAGCAGAGCCGGGCTCAGATCACTCTCTTTTTCGCCGACCATACCTCAGACAATCTCAAGCGCATCCGCGACGCAGCCTATGGGTTCTTCCAGAATCACCCTCTCAAAACGGAAACGGGTGAATTCAGGCTCGCTGGAGGCCGTATCGGCATGGAGATCGCCCTGAACGAGGAAATGAAAAAGACCCATCTGCTTCTGGACAGTTTGGTCTTGGCGGCCATTTTCCTCATGTGCGCCCTCTCCTTCCGCTCCTTGCTGGCCGGGGCCATGCTCAGCCTGCCTCTTGTCTTGTCCAATCTCATCGCCTTCGGTTACATGGCGTATGCCGGAATCGGCTTGACCACAGCCACCCTGCCGTGCTCGGCCGTTGGTGTCGGGGTGGGCGTGGATTTTGCGATCTACCTCTACAGCCGGGCTCGCGAGGAATATCCCCATACCAGGGATTACACGGAAACGATCCTCAGGGCCGTTCGCACGGCCGGCTTCGGCATCTTCTTGACCGCCCTGACTCTGATTCTCCCCATTCTGTCCTGGTATCCCCTTTCGGCCCTGAAGTTCCAGGCCCAGATGGGCCTGCTCCTGGCGATCCTTCTGTTCTCGAACATGGTCATGGCCTTTACGATCCACCCGCTGCTGCTTTCCTGGATCCGGCCGAAATTTCTCCGGAGCCGGGAGGCGTCGAGGATTTCCGTTGCCGAAACCCTGGCGAGAGAGAATTGACCCGAATCACGCCATGGACTGGTTGCCGCATGGACCGGTCCACTCTTTGGCGCACGTTCTCAAGGGTGTCCGTTGCTCGAAACAGGCAACTCGAAACGCAAAGGAGGGGGGATGATGAACAGAATCGCGCCTTGGCTTTGCAGCAGATTCGCGCCGATGCTCCTGGCCGTATCGGTGACATGGGCAGTCGTCGCCGGGCCGGCCCGAGCCTACGACTTCACCGTGGGAGGCATGCCCTTATCGGTGATGGGGTATGTCAACCAGGGCGTGGCTTTCAACATCGTGGGCGGAGACCACTACGACGCCAAGAAAGGATTTGAATCCGCGATCTTTCAGTTTCTTCTCGAAACGAAGCTTCAGATGGCCGACAATCTGACTTTCTTCGGCTCGACCATGGTCAACACGGACTGGGCTTACCCTCTGCTGGACGGCAAGAGCGACGAATGGGGAGAAAAACAGTTCGATCGGTCTCGGGACTCCTTGTATGTTTTCGACGATTATCAGGATCTCCTGAAAGAGCTTCACCTGACCTGGACGCCCGGCAACTTTCTCTTTCGGATCGGCAAGCAGATCGTCAAATGGGGGGAGACCGACGGCATACGCTTGATGGACCAGATCAATCCGGCCGACAGCCGGCGGGGCCTTGCGGACGTTGAGTTCGAGACCACGATCATCCCGATCTGGCTCCTTCGGACAGAATATTTCGTGCAGCCCCAGACGAGCTGGCTTACAGACTTGGGTGTTGAATTTATCTTCAATCCCAACGCTGACTTCCGGGGCAATGAACCCATCCTGCCGGGCAACGACGTTTCCGGTATCTGGGCACCCAACATCTCGATTACGCATCCCGCCCTGGGGTTCTGCCACGTGGGTTCTTACGACATCGTGAAACTCGACGAGCCGGACGCCTGGGATCCGGACACCTTCCAATACGGCGTTCGCCTCAAGGGCATTGTGGCCGACGCGATCGTCACGCTCAACTACTTCAACGGCCGGGATAACCAGCCGATTTTCGAATCCACCACCGGACGGGTTCCCCCTGAACCCTCGCCTTGGGACGGCAATCTCATCCTTCATCCCGGCAAGAAAGGACACTATCCGAAACTCCACTTCGTGGGCGGAACCTTTTCCAGGGACTTCCCCGCGCTTCGAGCGTCCGTGCTGGGAGGCGTCGCGCCTGTGCTGCGCACCGAGGTTTTCTACGCTTTTAACAGCAGCTTCATCTATTCTCCGGTCATTCCGCCGGGAGAAAAGGAGCTCCAGAAACGGGACGAACTCCGCTACGCTCTGGGCCTGGACTGGAAGTTCAAGGTCGACTGGCTCAATGCGAAGTCCTATTTTTCCACCTCCACGCAGTTCTTCCACCGGAAGATCTTCGATTATCCGGATGACTTCTACTTCTCGGGCGTGGAGGACGATAACTACACCGCTACATTCATGATCAACACGAGTTATTTCCACAACAAGTTGCAGCCCATGTTCTTCTGGCAGCGCGACATCACGTTCCGGGCGAACCTTTTCAAGACCCAAATTGCCTGGGAACAGAGCGACCGCCTGAAGTACAAGTTGGGGTTTATGGTCTTCGACGGTCGCAGGGTCGCCAAAGGCTTCCAGCCATTTTCCAACAAGGATTTCGTGTACTTCACCGTAGCGTATCGCTTCTCCTGATGCAGGCAAGGAAGGTGAAGTCCAACGCAGGGGCTGCTCATGCTGAGCGCCCCGGATCGCGCGGGTCAGGCGCGATCGTACAAAAGACAGCCACATGGGAGGTTCACGCATGAGTGGAATCAAGATCTCCGTCGTCCTGTTTTCACTGTTTCTTTTGGCTTCGGCAAGTCTTGCGGCTCCTGCGGCTGCCGATGAAGCCATTCCGCATCCCTCAACCTATCTTCCCAAGAGCATCTCCGAGGTCATGCAGTACAAAAACAATTTCGACGATCCACGCTCTTGGCTGGGATCGCCGATTGACCCTCGAACCCTTCTCCCCCCTCAGCTTTACAAGAGGCTCTGCTTCGACCAGGAAGCGATGAAGACCCAATGGGCCGAAGTGATCGGCTTCCGGGCTCCGGAGCGTGTGGGCCAGATCGCCCCCGAAATCAAGCCGGGCAAGTACACCTATCAGGATCTGGAAAAGTACCCCGGGCTCAAGGCCCTCTTGATCCCGCAGTGGTACAATCGCATCAAGCCCGGCGGCCCGCCCCATATCGGCAACATCCCGGAGTTCGAGATTGTCCCGACCCGGCAGCTTTATTATCCCCTTCCGGTCTCCGAAGCGACAAAACGCAACGCCGGAAAGACGAAACTTGACGATCAAGGGTATCTGATCCCGTCGACCTGGGAGTCGGGTTTCCCCTTCCCGAGGCCCCAGGGCGAATTCAAGGCCATCCAGGTGATGTGGAACTGGGTCTTCGGCCGCTACTGCCAGTGGGAGCAGAATTTCGTCAACTACAACCGGCTCTGGGCTTACACCCGGGATCTCAAGCGGGATTATCAGTCCGACGCCTTTACCCTTTTCGGCCGCCTGGCCGGACGCGTTCTCATCCCACCCCTGGGCTGGTACGACGAACGGGCAAAAAACCGAGGAGAGCTCATCACCGGAGCCTGGAAGTGGGAGACGCCGCGAGACTCCGCCGGCATGACCCGGAACATGTTGAACTACATGGACCAGGCCACTCCGGATCAGAACTTGCTGTACGTGCCCAGTCTACGGCGAATCCGGAAGATGTCCGCCACCGACACGCAGGACCAGGTGGGAGGGCAGGACCTGATTTACGACGACATGAACCTCTTTTCCCAGAAGCTGTCGGCCACTCGCTACCCGTATGACTACAAAGTGGAAGAGCGGGAATTCCTCGTGCCGGTGACCATCGATGGGACCCACTACATGAGCTCCGAGGACTTCGCCTATCACAATGTGAAAATGGAGCGGAGGCCCATCTACCTCGTGACCATGACCCAAAAGGATCCGAACTATGTGTACAGCAAACGAGAGGTGTATGTGGACGCCGAGACCTTCGTGATCCACTTCATCGCCAACTACGACCAGAGGGGCCGCCTGTACAGAACCGAAGACGTCTGGTGGCACTTCTTCGAAGAAATGGGCATGCCTTCCTGGTTCAACGGAATGGTCACCCTCATGGACCACGTGGACCTTCATTCGAGCTTCATTTGCATGTGGCAATGCCCGGCCTTCTGGGACATCCGCAAGGATTTGGGCATGACCTCCGTTGTTCAGGAGGCCAAGTAATCGCAGGCTGAGGTTCCGGCCAAGCAGAGGAGGACTGCCGGTTTCCCGGCAGGCGGTGTCGGCGTCCGGTCGGGCTGTCAAGTTCCCGGGAAGCTTGCCGAAAGGAGGGCTGTCCCCCCCCTCCCGGGAAAGCCAAATCCGGCATCCGGACGCTCGCGAGGAGAAGGGTCCCGGTCCGCCCCCGGGACGGAAGAGGAGGAGACGCCGCCTGCCGGGGCCGCTTTTTGGGGGGACGCCCTCAAGGTCCTTGAGCCCGCAGGCCTGTCAGGCTCTTCGACTTGCCTGCCCCGGGAGGAGGACTTGCATTCGTTCTGGATCCGCTCCACGATGAAAGCGGGGAGGATCACGCCATGTCCCTTGTCCTTGTCCGCAACGCCGACTACGACTCCGCAGGATCGGTCCTAACAGAAATCTTCCAACGGCTCGCCGTCAATCTCCAAGGCAAGAGCGTTCTGCTCAAGCCAAACTTCGGGGCGGCCGTGGGACCGGAAAAGAGCGCCGCCACCGACGCCCGGTTGGTCAAGGCCCTGCTCGACCAGTGCCTCAAGCAAACCTCCGATGTGGCGATCGGGGACAATCCCGGCAATTTGGACGAGGGAGCCATGCACTCGGTCCGGATGTCGGGCATCCTCGATCTCGCCCCCGACCACTATTGCAATATCAGCCGGGAGGGGGAGTTTGTCGACATCGGCTCGGCCATTCTCCCCCGCGTGTTCGTGTCCCGCAAGGTCCGGCAGGTCGACTTCCTGATCAACGTGCCCAAGATGAAAACCCATGTTCTTTCCGGTATCTCGTGCTGTATCAAGAATCTGTTCGGATATGTCGTCGGCGCGATGAAATCGCGCTATCATCTGGAGACCGGGAATCTCAAACGCCTGACCCAACTGTGGCTGGACCTGTACAAGTGGCGGACGCCGGATCTCCACGTGGTGGACGCCGTGGTCGGCATGGAGGGGGGCGGCCCGACCCACGGCAAGCCCCGAAAGGTGGGGAAAATCGTCGCCGGGAAAAACGGGGTCGAGGTGGACGCTGTGATCACGGCCATGATGGGTTGGGATCCGACAAAGATCAAGATGCTGGAAATGGCGCACCAGCAAGGGCTCGGCGAAATCCGCTTGGACCGGATCGATGTGGAGGGCGACTTCGAGGTCTTGTCGACCTTCGAGAGGCCCCCGACCTTCGCGCTCGAGTCCGGTTTCAACCCTTACGAGCAGATCGTCAAGATCCAGCCGGTTCTCGACGAAGGCAAATGCGTCCTTTGCAGGCTCTGCGGCGACCAGTCCTGTCCGGCCGGCGCCATTTCCTTCGATCCCTGGCCAAAGGTCGACTCGGCCAAGTGCATTGCCTGCTACTGCTGCGTGGAGTTCTGCCCCGAAGGGGCTCTGAGCGTTCCCTATCGGAGGGACCTGATGGAGGTGGTTTGATCGCCCCTTTCGGCTTGACGCGAAAGAGGCAAGGCGGGGACAGGGCGGCGCCCCGCAAGACCACCGGTGGAGCAAACCAGCACGCGAGGCCCAAACATGAAGCGGAGCAAAGTAGACGCCGTCGTCATCGGCTCTGGAGTGGGCGGCCTGTGCGCGGCAGCCAGGCTCGTGCAGCAAGGCATGAAGGTCGCGGTCCTCGAGAGACTGCCGATTCTCGGAGGCCGCCTGTCCAGCCGCCTCGTGAAAGGCTTTCAGATCCCGACCGGCGCGACTCTCGTGCCTTTCGAGGGACGAAGCGCCTTTCGGGAAACGTTCGATCTGCTCGGCGTGCCCATGAACGTTCGGCCGATGCAGGGGGCTTACCGGTACAGGCTTCGCCACGGCGACTACGAAGCTCCCACCGGCGGTGGCGGGCTGCTCGGCATGATCGAATTCGCCTTGCAGGACCCCCAGGAGGCCCGTGAACTTTTCCGGCGTTTTACGGGCGCTCTCTCCTGGTGGCAGCCTTCGGACGAAATCTCTTTCCGCCACTGGCTGGCCCAGTATTCCTCCAACGCAAGCGTCCACGCCCTCTTTGAAGGGTTTTGCGCCGCCTACATCGGCGTCCATGCGGACGAGACGCCTGCCGGAGAATTCTTCCGATTCCTCAAGGCCATGGGCAGAAACATCCGCTACGGGATCGCCGCAGAGGGCAACAGGAGGCTCATGGACGACTTGGCCGCGGCTCTCGTCGAACGGGGCGCCAGAGTCGAGACCGGCGCATCGTGCCGCTCGATCCTTGTCGAAAAAGGAGCCGTGCGGGGCGTATGCGTGGACAAGAAAGGCAAGGAGGAAACCATCGAAGCTCCATACGTCATCAGCAACTGCGGGCCCAGACAGACCGTGCGACTTCTGGGCGCAGAACCCATCGAAAAAAGTTACCGGGCCCTTCTCGAAGCGCATCCGCACCCGGTTCCGGTCATCTCCCTCTGCATCGCCTCGGCCGAGCCGCCCAGCGACTGCGCCGGCGTTTGGAATTTCGGAAACACGAAAAGCCTGTGTTTCCTGGCCACCCCGACCCTGACCTGCCCGGAGCTGGCGCCCCCCGGCAGACACCTCACCGTAACCTACAGCGTCCCCCCCAGTTCGAGCCCTCCGCTAAGGTTCCGGGAGTCGATTCAGCGGGCGCGCCGGGAAATCGAGGAAAACTTTCCGGCTTTCCGGAAAGGGGCCCAAATCATCCACACCGGCACGCACCACAAAGACTGGCCTTCCATGCACAGATGGCCCGGGTTCCCCATGCCGGTCCGGACGCCTGTCGAGAACCTGTACAACGTGGGAGACGGATGCATGCCGCCTGGGACCGTGGGCGTGGAGGCCTGCGCCCAGTCTGCGGCCCAGGTCGCGGGCGAGATTCTGAAAAGAGGCTGAAGGCCTTTTACATCCTGGCCAGGACTCTCTCCAAGCGGGCCTTGTGGATCTCTTCCTCCTCGGCGAGCTTGCCGAACAGCACGGCCACGTCGACTCCCTTGTAGATCTTTTCGAGCGATCGGTAAAAGCGGGCCGAGTTCTCCTCGGCCTTGAGAGCCCGCCGAAGGACTGTTACGGCCTCCCCCTTGCCCTCGAGCTTTCGGACATCGTCGTTGACGATTCGAAGCTCCGGAACCAGATCCCGTCCCCGCTTTCCCAAAAAGGAGCTGTCGATCCCCTTGTCCAGGATCAGCTTGAGCTTTTTCGCATGGGCCATCTCCTGACGCACCAGAGACTCAAGGACCTTTCGGGCGGCCGGGTCTTTCGTGGCCTTCGACTGGTTCTGATACGCTTGGGCTGTTCTCTCTTCCCGGCGAATGGCGGTCTTCAGTGCCGTCGCAATTCTGTTGCTTGTGACGTCCATTTCTGCATCCTCCTCGAGCCCTGGCTAGAAAGGTGTTCTCGACGTTTCTTTTTCTTTATCCTTTCGCCCGGATGGAGTCAAATCGAACGGGGCGCACAAACTCGGCTCCAGACCGGAGTTTCACGCAAGGCTGGCGTTCCTTGCAAGGCCCGTTCGACCGTGTTACCTTGCTTTTCGATGCGAAACGGTCCCGAAGTGTTCGTCCACTCCTTCCCCGCAAACGAACGAGCCCATGTCCCCTGCGTCGGCCCCTTTCCTCGATCGGATCGAGTCGCGTCTGCACGGAGCAGCGCCCTCCCGGGCGGTTCTAACCGCCGCGCTTCTGCTTTTGTGCGGAGCCTTGTTCTTCTATCGCCTCGGCGAACGGGACCTTTGGGCGCCTGACGAGCCCCGCTACGCCCAGGTGGCCAGGGAAATGATCGACCGGTCGGACTGGATCGTTCCGCATCTCAATGACGAGATCTACACCCAAAAGCCCATGATGTACTTCTGGCTGGCCGGCATTGCGAGCCTTCCCTTCGGCGACGTCACGCCTTTGGCTGCCCGGCTCCCGTCCGCCCTGGCCGCAACGGCCACCGTGCTCCTGGTCTTTTTCTGGGGCAGCCGGCGTCTGGGAACTGGCCGCGCCTGGATCGCCGCAGCGGTCCTGGCGACCGCGGCCCAATTCACATGGGTCGCCCGGTTCGGCCAGATGGACCTCGTCTTTTCCGCTTTTGTCTTGTTCGCTCTTGTGGGAGCCTTCGAAACCCTGCAGGGCCGGCCGTCCCGAATCTTCCCGGTTCTTTTTTACGCCGCCATGGCCGCAGGCACGTTGACCAAAGGCCCTGTGGCCGTCTTGCTCTGCTGGAGCGGTCCTCTCGTGTGGGCTGCCGCCCACAGGCAATGGAGGATTCTTGGCCGGCTCCGACCTCTCGCGGGCATGCTGGCCGTTGTCGCCGTGGTCGGCGCGTGGTACGTGCCCGCCGTTCTGTCCACCCGGGGAGCATACGGCGGCTGGGAGATTCTCTGGAAACAGACCTACAGCCGGGCCGTCCACGGGTACAGCCATCCGAAAGGGCTGGGGTATTACCTTTACGATTTCCCGGCGATCTTCCTGCCCTGGACCCTCTGGCTCCCGGCTGCCTGGATCCTCCGGTACCGCGCGACCCGGAGCAAGGCCAAGGCCTTTCTGGGTTCGGCCGCGGCGGAACAATACCTCATGGGATTCTTCTATGTCGCCTTTGTCTTTTTCTCCGTGACGACCGAGAAGAGGGGCAACTACCTGCTGCCGCTCTTTCCCGCCGCGGCCGTATATGTCTCCGGCGCATGGGACGACTGGAACCGGGCGGGCGTCAAGGGGGGACTGGAGCTCTATGCCCGCGGGGTGTACCTCCTTTTGGGCCTCGTGCTTGTTCTGCTCGCAGCGGCCGCTCCGCTGTCGGCGATTCTTGCGCCTTCCGACTACCGGCCTCCCTTCCGGCCCGCCGCTTTCTTTGCTCCTGCGTTGGTCCTCCTGGGCCTGGCCTTCTGGGCTCTCCAGAAAAGAAGGCTCTGGCGCACCGGATGGGTGTCGGTGCTTCTAGCCGCGGCGATCCTTACCGTTTTCAGGGCTCACGTCGTGGATCCGGCCGTAAACACCCACAAGAGCGCTCGGTTTGTTTGCGAGCCCCTGGCTGCTGAAAGAGCCCGGGGGGCGCAACTCATCGCCTACCTGCAGGTCCCGCCCCAGTTCCTTTACTATTCCAAGGGGCCTATACACGTTCTCAAGTCTCTCGAGGCCGTCCAAGAGTATATGCGGACCCATCCCAAGGTTCTCTGCCTCGTGGAAGCACGGCACGCGGAAAAGCTGGCGGGCCTCTTGGGAGACGGAGCCCGAGAAATCATGAGGAAAAAAGTCGGCCACAGAACCATGGTCGTCCTGGGCAACTACGAGCCGGGCGCCGAATCCGGAGAAGAGAGCGACTCCGGTGGCGACCAGGTGGAGATCTGACGTGGCGACCCCCCCAGGGCCCAAGAGAACGGGCCGGGCCGCGCTGCCGGTTCTTCTGGCGTTGGCCGTGCTGCTGGCCGTGGCTTGGTTCCTCTGGAGCTACCTGGCCGAAAAGAACTTCGACGTCGTCGTCCCGGGCAAGATCTACCGTTCAGGCCAGCCCGGGCCGGACCAGCTCGAATCCTGGATCGATCGTTACGGACTGAAAACGATCCTCGTTCTCAAGCCCACGCTGCGCCCTTATGAACAGGAAATCGCGGCCCGGCGCGGCGTGGCGATTCACCACATCGTTGTGAGCACCCGCCAGGACATGCCCGAGGAACAGTGGCAGCAGATCAAGGCGCTTCTCACGGACGAGCGGAACTTTCCCATCCTTTTCCATTGTCATTCCGGAGCGGACAAGACCGGCCTTGTGGCCGCCCTCTATCGCGTGGAAGTCCAGGGCTGGCCCCTTTGGAAGGCACTGGTCGAAATGGACCTCCATGGCCACGTGCCGTTCCAGTACCCGGCGCTCCAGCGATACCTCAGGAACCGCTTCCGCTCGGGTTTTGACAACGCCGAGAGCGAGCCGCTACATTGACGGTGGGCCGTTGCGGGCCCGGCTGACGAGAGACGACCTTCGTTAGAGAGATTCCGCGGAGGGATGGCCGAGTGGTTTAAGGCACCGGTCTTGAAAACCGGAGCCCGAAAGGGCCGCGGGTTCGAATCCTGCTCCCTCCGCCACCTGCCTCTCCGAGACCGTCCAACAGCGTCCAGCGCAAATCGCGTCTCAGGTTTTTGCCTCTGGCTTCCGCACGGGCCGTTGTGAAAGATCCCAAAGAACCATCATGCCCTCCTGGGGCTTGCGTGCCCTTCGCATCCGGTGTTGAGCCGGACGACGGCACCGTTTGGGCGCAATGGCGCGACGCCGTCGGAGGCGCCGAACGGTCTGCCGACTGACTCGGATGCCTTCAGCGGTGGCCAACTGCTGGCAGAAGTGGGTATCGTTGAACCTGAGGTACTCTGTACGGGACAGTTGCAAGACCTTCTCTTTGAGATCTTCTGCCAGGGCGTTGCCCGGCTTCCTGCCCCGGTTCCTATGCAGGAGCCCCTCGGGCCCGTCCCGAGCTACCCGCCCCTGCAGGCGCTTGGCTCCCCGATAGCTGACCCCCATCCGCGCCGCCGCCTCCCTCAAGCAGATCCGCCCGTCCAAAACCACCGTCAACAGATGCCACCGCCTCAACTGATCTTGGCTCAATGCGATTCTGTCTCCGCCCATGGGGACATATTAGCTTTGCACTTCATGGGGAAGGAATCGCGTTGCTCCCACAATTCGGGTTAAATCTTTGACGTGATCCTCAAAATGCATTATGATTCCCTCAAGCATCGCAGCCATCCTGCTCTAAATCTCAAAAGCGTATCAGACCTCCACCCCGCGGTACACTTCAACTGAGCATTTGCGGAGGCCAAGGCGCTGCAAAATCTCTTAGTCTGTCAGACGAATTCTCGAAGGGGAGGTAATATACAGATAAGGGTTGAGTCAGCTGGAGGTTTAGATATGAAGTACAAGGTTGTTCTACACAGGAGCGAAGAGGGTTTCAGCATCTCATGTCCTGGTCTGCCGGGATGTTGGTCCCAGGGTGCCACGGAAGAGGAGGCGCTCGCCAACATCAAAATCGCGATTCAAGAGTACCTCGCCGCCCGTGAAGAGATCGTGAGTGGAGAAGAAGTCCGAGAGGTCGAGGTACGGGTATAGTCGTGCCAAAGTTAGCCGGCATAAACCACCTCGCTGCGGTGAATGCGCTCAAGAAGGCAGGTTTCCGGGTTGTCCGGGAAGGGAAACACATTGTCATGTCGGATGGAGTCCGCATCGTCACCATCCCTCGCCACAACCCCGTCAACGCATACACTATGGGAGGAATCGTACAGGATGCGGGACTCACTATTGGAGAGTTCAGGAAGCTCCTGTAAATTGGTCTAACTTCAGTAAGGTTCCACAAGTAGGCCGTAGAGCCGTTCGGCCGCTTTTTTGCCTTCCCTCGATGCCCTGGACGCGTGTTCTGTTGGTACGTCTGTTGGTATCTGAGGCGGGAGACAGACAATTTATCTTGTATTTCTAGACACGTAGTCTGCGAGTTGCATTCCTGCTCCCGCCAGATCAGAGAAGCAGATCCCGACAGCGGCCCACGGCCTTTGCGCACCAGGACGGACAGGGCAAGAAAAAGCCTCGCCGACCATCGCGCGAACACACGCGCCCCCCCTCTGATCGGCAGGCAGCGGAGCCCACGAACGGACGGTTCTGGGCGCAACTTCTTTTCTTGCTTACTGCACCTGGACGGTTCCGCCGCTGTGGGAGAACACAAAATCCATCATAGGGCCCAGCACCTCGCTTTCCCTGTGGCTGGGCCGGTCCACCGCAGCAAAGAGAACGTCCTGATGATTGTATCCCTCCCGATCCGAGGCGTTCACGTTGAGAATCGGAACGGTCTCGATGCTGTCGTTGTGGAAGAAGTGGAGCCCGTAGGTCGCGTTATAGGGCGCAGCCGCGGCCTGCCTGTCCAAGTTGATTCTCGAGGTGTAGTACCACTCCGGGAAATTCGATGGGCCGCGGTAAAGGCTTACGGCCACGTCCTGGATGTCGGTCACCTCGTTTCTCCAGGTCGTGTATACGAGCGAGCCTGTCGTGTCCCGGTAATCAGGATCCGAAGCGTTTCCGACCCGGTCGTAGTTCACCCAGGAATACAGAGGGCCGGTGCCGAGCGCGGTGGGCGGCCCGGCGTCCCACGGGATGAACATCCCCTGGGCGTCGAATCCCGGCAATCCGATGAGATCGGCGAGATCCGCTGGAAAGACCTTGCTTACCACGGGGCCGCCCTGCAGGAAGCCCATGCTGGCCTGAAGGATGCTCACGGGATTGAAATTGTCGTCGAAGAAGATGCCGAGCACGGCCTCATTCGTGTACCGGAAGTTCTCAAAGGCGGGCACGCCGGTCAGGAAGTGGCCGAGATCCTTGGAGTGGAGCATGCGGATCAGGCCCTCCACGCTTGGAGAATACGGGACATCCTTGGCCAGGGTGGATTCCGCGTCCGGCCGGAAATGGGCGTTCATGCCCACGATCTCAAAAAGGGCCAAAGCCTCGGGCGTCACGCCGAGAAAGAGGCTCAACCGGGGCGAGGTGCCGAGACGGATCGCCTGGAGGCTCTGCTGGTATTCAGCCTCGTCGATATAGTCCGCGGGCCTGGCTCCCACGCGACCGTCCAGGCCGATGAGGCCGGCGCAGTTGGCGAATCCGGCGTCTTCCGTGGTCGCCGGGTCGCCGTCGAAGTCCCATCCGGCGAAGTAAGAGGCGTACGCGCCACCCGCCGAATGCCCGCCCACGAACACGGTCTTGGCGCGCACCTGGCGGTCCGGAATCTTTTGCTCCAGGATTGCCCACAGATCGCGCATGAGCAGGCCCAGACCGAACTCGGAAAGAAAGGGCAGATCCTGGTCGGTGCGGAACCCCTGAAAGGCACGGCCTTCAATTTCGGCTCCTCTGTAGTAATAGTCGATGGCAAGGGATGTGTCTTCCGCGGCCTCTGCCGCGTTCATCCCCGTCAGATCCTCCAGGCAGTTCGTCCTGCGGTCCATGGCCCAGACTTCGAGGCTTCCAACGGTCGGATCGGCTTCTGCAGCCGAGACGAGCTGCCGGCCGAGATAGTCGAAGCTGTTGGCCCCGCCCATGTAGCCGGGAATGAGAACAAGCACCGCGTCGACCGCTTTGGGAGGCTCAGAGCCCGTATCCGGCCTGTACCGAAGAAACCGGATCTGGTCGCAGTCCCAGTCCGTGATCCAGTCAGCCGGGATCTCGCCGTTGTCCCTGGGATAAGGAGACGGGACGAAAACCGGTTCGACCACGACCCGCTGCGGAATCGGCTCCCGCGTCGGAGGGGCGACAGGAGCCTCGGGAACAGGTCCTCCCGGCTCGTAGCAGGCCGGCAGGGAGAAAAGAACAATGCCCAGGAAACCGAAAACAAAGATCGCGCCCTTGCGGTTCATTGTCTGCCCTCCTCGCCCTTTTTGGGTTCTGCGGGCCATGATCCGGGCGGCGCTCGGATCCTCCCCGGACCGGCCCCGCTCAGGCTGGATTGCCCGGGGCCGCCTTGATTCTGCTGCGGAAGTACGCGTTGGCGCTCTCCAGGAATTCCTCTCGGCTCAGGAGATGGGCCGAGACCGCGCGTTCGGTCTCTGGCGAGACCCGCCCGACCGTGACCACCTGCCGGCCCGCTTCGCGGGCGGCCTCGTACACCTTGCCGATCTTTTCCGGCATGAGTTTTTCGGCCACAGCAAGAAACTCCCCCTCGGGCCTGAGCAGGGAGCCCAAAATCTCGACGCGGCTGTGATAGGCGATCGCCCGAAAGTGGGCCATGAGTTCGTCGAAGTTGGAGAGCTCGTGGAATCCGCAGTTCGACACGACGACCATGCCTTTGTTCTTCTTCTCGCCCCGCATGGGATGCGTGGATCGACCGTCGGGCGTGAGTTCGACAAAAGGCTCGGCCAAAGGAACGATCCGGTCCATGAAGAGCTTCATCACCGCGCTCATGCCGAAAACATACAGCGGCGTGGCGTAGACCGCCACATCGGCTTCCGTGAGGGCCTTGAGAAGTCCCTCCATGTCGTCCTTCTGGCAGCACTTGCCGGGAGTCCGCAGCCAGCAGTGGAAGCAGCCGAGGCACGGCAGGATCTTCTTGTCGTAAAGATACACGACTTCGACTTCGGCGCCGGCCTGGCAGGCTCCATCAAGGAAAGGACGCAGGATCCGCTCGGTGTTGCCTTTTTCCTTTCTGGGGCTTGAGTTGAAGGCAAGAATTTTCATGGCTGCGGTCATCCTTCCCCTGCTGGGCTAAAGGTGAAGACAGAAAAGACAAAACGGGCCCCTCCGGGGCCCCGATCCGCCGAGAGGGCCTTCTGTCAACGGAGCTGGCTGCAGTGGACGGGCTCCAGTGCGGTGGCGTCAGGAACGCCTCCGGAGCCTTCGCCGAAGATGGGCACGATGATGAAACAAAATTCGCCGTTCTCCGGCACGTCATAGCAGCAGCCCGAGGCACCAGCAAGGGCAAGAAGGATAGCCGCAGCGAAAGCGTAGAGCGCTTTCTTCATGGGAGAACCCTCCTTTGCGGTTCGGGGGCAAAAGGGCTGTTGGAGTTCTTCTACACCAAGTTACGGAACCTCCGGCAGGGAAGTCAACTGATTTTTCTCGAGCGCTTTTCGGGCTTCCCAGGCGAGAAACAGGGCGAGCGCGAACAGCACGCAGGCCAAGCCGGAGAGGAGCATGTGGCCTTGGCGGAAATTCTGCCAGGCCTGGATCCCCAGCGCGCTCAAGCTCACGGCGTACATGAAGAGCATGGGGTATTTCACGAAAAAGTTCCTTTCGGCCTTTCGGGCGAGCCAGACCGAGACCGCCAGAAGGGCGAGAGCGGCCAATAGCTGGTTGGCCGATCCGAAAAGGGGCCAGACCCGCTCGGTTCCGCCGCTGGTCACCAGGACAACGCAAGCCGCCAGAGTGAGCACGGTCGCCGTGTAGCGGTGGGTAAGGAAAGACCTCGTTTTCGTGGGGGCACCCGTGCCGACCAGTTCCTGGAAAGCGAACCGGGCCAGGCGGGTGGCCGTATCCAGAGTGGTAAGGGCAAAAGCCGACACAGCCAGGGCGGCGAAGTTCCTCGCCGTCGCTGCGGGAATCCCAAGCGTGGCGATGAAAGAGCCGATCCCGTGCGAGAAGATATGAATCGGACCTCCTGCGGCTTTGAGATCCTGATACTGATGCGGCGTGAGGTAGGCGGCGGCGACCAGGGCCAGAACGGCCAGGAGAGACTCGATGAGCATGGCGCCGAAGCCCACGAACCGGGCGTCGGTCTCCCGGTTGAGCTGCTTGGCCGTGGTGCCCGAGGCCACAAGGCTGTGGAAGCCGCTGATCGCGCCGCAGGCGACAGTCACGAACAGAATCGGAAACAAGGGCCCGAGCTCGGTGTGAAAAGAGGCAAACGGAGCCAGGTGCAGAGACGGCTTAAAGAAGAGAAGCCCGACCAGGCCGCCCACGAGCAAGGCATAGAGCAGGAAGGAATTCAGATAATCCCTGGGCTGCAAAAGGATCCAGACCGGCAGAACCGAGGCCAGTCCGCAATAGAGAAAGAGAATGGCGATCCAAGCGTCGGCGCTCGTCTGGATCGGAAGGAGCGCTCCGGCCGGGATCGCGGCGAAAAGGAGCGCAACGCCGACCGTGGTGGTCGCGGCAAGAGGAAGCCGCGTGCGGTAATTGCAGAGTCCAAAGGCGACGGCCAGGGGCATGAAAAAAATCGAGGTTGTGGCCACGCCCGGGTTGGCCGCAAAGGTCTGCGCCACGATTTTCGCAAAGACGGCCACCACCAGCACGAGGGTGGACCAGGAGAAGGCGAGAAACAGGATTTTTCCCCGACGCCCCACGTGCTGCTCGATCACTTCCCCGATCGAGCGGCCTTGATGGCGGATCGAGGCGACCAGGGCGGAGAAATCGTGGACCGCGCCGATGAAGATCCCTCCGAGCACGATCCAAAGCAGGGCCGGCACCCACCCGAAGAGCGCGCCGAGCACAGGACCTACGATGGGGCCTGCGCCGGCAATGGATGCGAAGTGGTGGCCGAGAAGAACCTCCCGCCTGGCCGGCACGTAATCGATCCCGTCCCGAAGCGAGTGGGCGGGAGTGGGCGCCTCGGGCCGGATGCCGAACCGCCTGGAGAGATAACCGCCATAAAAGACGAAGGCGCACGCAAACAGAGCCGCGCAGCCCAAGATGAGATAAACTCCGCCCATGTCCCCTTGGCTCCTGTGCAACGCCCCCGTCATCGTCCACGCCGGGAAGCGACCTGGAGGGTCATTCTATCATCGTGCCGCACCGATTGCATGCACGCCGAAATCCGTATACCATGACGGACCGGTCGCGTTGAGACAACAGCCTGTTCCACAGGGGATCTGCGTTGAAAAAGAAAGGCAAGTTCGGCCGATACGGAGGAATCTTCGTCCCCGAAGTCCTCATGGCCGTTCTGGAGGAACTCGAGGAGGCTTTCTACCGGTATCGGTCGGACAAGAAGTTCCAGGCAGAGCTCAAGACCCTGCTCGAGCGGTACGCAGGCAGGCCCACGCCGCTCACCTACGCAGCCAATCTCAGCCGAAGGGCCGGCTGCAAGGTCTACCTCAAACGGGAGGATCTCCTCCACGGTGGCGCGCACAAAACCAACAACTGCCTGGGGCAGGCCCTTCTGGCAACGTACATGGGCAAGAAGAGGCTCATCGCCGAAACCGGGGCCGGACAACACGGGTTCGCGACCGCCATGGTGGGAGCCCTGTTCGGGCTGCGCACCGTAATCTACATGGGCGAGGAAGACACACACCGCCAGAGGATGAACGTTCTCAGGATGCGCCTGTGCGGAGCCGAGGTGGTGCCGGTCAAGACCGGATCGAGAACGCTCAAGGACGCCATCAACGAGGCCCTGAGGGACTGGATCGCCCACGTGGAGGACACGTTCTATCTGTTCGGCACCACGGCAGGGCCTCACCCTTTCCCCACGATGGTGAAGCACTTCCAGAGCGTGATCGGCCGGGAAGCGCTCCGCCAGCTCCGGCAGGCGGAAGGGCGGCTTCCGGACGCAGTGGTGGCCTGTGTCGGAGGCGGCAGCAACGCCTTGGGGATTTTTCAGGCCTTCCTGTCGCGGCCCGAGGTCGGCCTGTACGGAGTCGAAGGCGCCGGCGAAGGACTGAAGAGCGGACGCCACAGCGCTCCTCTCAACCGCGGCTCGGACGGGGTTCTGCACGGCGCGTACACGCGGATTCTGCAGGACCCGGACGGGCAGATCCAGGAGGCGTGGTCGGTGTCGGCCGGGCTGGACTATCCGGGTGTGGGGCCGGAGCACAGTCATCTCAGGGAGACGGGCCGCGTCCGGTACGTGGCCGTGACCGACCGGGAAGCCTTGGACGCTTTTGTCCTGCTCAGCCGCACGGAAGGCATCATTCCTGCCCTGGAGTCGGCCCATGCGGTGGCCTACGCCCTGAAACTCGGCCGCCGACTCGGACCGGAGGCGATCGTCGTCGTGAACCTTTCAGGCAGGGGAGACAAGGATCTCGAGCACGCTCAGCAGGCACTGGAGCGCATGGGACGGGTGTTTTGACATGACCAGGTATCCGGGATGCTTTGAAGCCCTGCGGGCCCGCCGGGAAATCGCCTTCATCCCTTTTTTCGTCATGGGAGACCCTGATTACGAAACATCTCTCGAGGTGGTCCGGGCAGCTCTGGCGGCTGGCGCGGACATGCTCGAACTGGGCATCGGCTTCTCCGACCCCATCGCGGACGGTCCCACCATCCAGGCCGCCGACATCCGCGCCCTCCGGGCCGGGATGACCGTGGACCGGTCCTTTCAGTTCATCCGGGAGGTCCGGCGCTTCTCGCAGGCGCCGATCGGTCTCCTGGTGTACTGCAATCTCATTTACCGCAGGGGGATCGACCGCTTTTTCGCAGAGGCACGGGATGCCGGCGTGGACGGAATTCTGGCTGCCGACGTTCCGATCGAAGAGGCCGGTCCGATCCTGGAAGCCGGCGAGCGCTGCCAGGTGGACCCCATCTTCATGGTGACGCCCGCAACCACCGACAAACGACTCGAGGCGATCCTCAAGAAAGCCCGAGGCTTTCTTTACATGGTGGCCCTGCTCGGCGTCACCGGCGCCCGCAGGACCGTGCATCCCGCGGCGCTCCGGCTTCTCAAGAGGGTGCGGTCCAGAACCGACGCGCCGGTCTGCGCGGGCTTCGGGATCTCGAGGCCCGAGCACGTCAGGCAGCTTGCGGCCTCGGGCGCGGACGGGGCCATCGTGGGCAGCGCGGTCGTGGACGTGCTGGCGCGAAACCTGGACAACCCCCGGAGGATGATCCGCGAGGTGGCCTCGTACGTGCGCCGCATGAAAGCCGAAACGCTGCCGAGATAGAACCCTGTGCAGGTCCCAGATTCAAAGCAAGGCCCCTTCTCGTGCGGTTCAGCCAACACCGGCCGCGGGCGGGCGATTCTTGACAGCAAGGCCGTTCGCGTGGCCCAATAGAACTGTAAAGGCAAGAGGCTGCCGGGTTTCCCTGGCAGCCCGCGATCGAACCCCATGGAAAGGAGGATCATGTTCTGTCATGGACGATGACGACGAAGACGAGTCCACAAACAGGAAGAAGCGCGTGAACGTAGAAATTCGCGCCATGGAAATCGACGACCTCGCCACCGTGTACCACCTCGGCGAGCGTCTGTTCACCGCCAGCAAGATGCCCACGCTCTATCGGACGTGGGATCCTTTCGAAGTGATCGAACTGTTTCAGGCCGAGCCGGAACTCTGCCTCGTGGCCGAGTCCGACGACCGCATCATCGGGTTCGCCTTGGGCACGACCATTCAAAAGCGACGTTCGGCCTGGAAATACGGCCACCTGGTCTGGCTCGGCGTGGATCCCGCCTATCAGAGAAACGACGTGTCCACGCGGCTCTTCAACGAATTCCGGGAGCAGCTGGTCGAAATGGGGGTGCGCATGATCCTCGTGGACACCGAGGCGGACAATCTGCCGGCTCTTCATTTTTTCCGCAAGATCGGCTTCGGCAATCCCCAGGAGCACATCTACCTCACGCTGAACCTGGACGCCCAGCGCCGCCACCAGACCGAGAGGAAAGGCAACGGCAGGGCCGAAGGTTCCCGCGGTCTCCGAAGCGATGACTAGATCCCAGGGGGGCATAAAGCCCCAGCGGGTGCGGCGTCTCCTTCGCCGGATGGTGGACATCTACAGCCCGTCCGGCAAGGAGGAGGAAATCCTCGAGTTTCTTTACGGGCATCTGAAGCGGCAGAAACTTCCGGTCGTGCGGCAGCCCGTGGACGAAAGCCGATACAACCTCGTGGTGGCGCCGCAGGGGGGCGAAATCCAACTGGCCCTGATCGGTCACGTGGACACCGTGCCTGCTTTCGACCTGGACCACTACGGTTACCAGGAGCAGGGCGACCAGATCCGCGGGCTCGGCGCAGCCGACATGAAGGGCGGATGCGCGGCCATGGTGGAGGCCTATCTCGGCCTCTGGGAAACCCGGGGCCCGGAGCTTCCGGTTGCCCTTGCCCTCGTGGTGGGCGAGGAGGAAGAGGGAGACGGCGCCAGAAGGCTTGTCAAAGATTACCGGTTCCCCTGGGCCATCGTCGGAGAACCCACGGACCTCAGACCCTGCCTCGGCCATTACGGATACTTGGAAATCCAGCTCTCCACGCGGGGCAGGCGGATGCACGCCTCCCTGGCCAACCAGGGACGCAACGCCGTGGAGACCATGCTTCGGCTTCTTCTAACGGTTACCCGGTTTTTCGAGAACCGGCATCCCGAGTTCGTCTTCAACGTGCGGGATCTCGTCAGCTCCCGGGCCGGGTTCGCGGTTCCGGACCGTTGCGAGGCCTGGCTCGACGTTCATCTGCCGCCTTCGGCGCCCATCGGCGCGGTCACGCTGGAGCTCGACGAGCTGGTGTCGCGCGAGAGGAGTGCTGACCCTTCCCTGGACGCCTCGCTGCGCTTCGCCATGATCCACGGAGGATACGAAATTCCGGAGAAGGGCGCGGTCATGGACGCCCTTAGGGGGGTCTACGAAAAGCGCGGCCTGCCCCTCGAGGATCTCCAGGCCTTTCGCAGCCATTCAGATGCGAACGAGCTTTGGGCCGCCGGCGTCAAGCCCTTGCTGCTCGGTCCCGGGCAGCTCGAAAAGGCCCACGTGCCCGACGAATCCGTCTCGTTCCGCGACGTGTGCTTGGCCGCGGAGATTTACGCCGAGCTCGCGGAGGCGCTCTGCACGATCAACTGACCGCGCCTCGCCCAAGCGCTGCGCGGGAGGGAGGGACCTACCAGATCTTGTAGTCCATGGCCAAGTCCAGAGCGGTCAGGAACTGGGAGTCCGAGTAGTTTTCCTCCAACTCGGCCGAGTAGAGATAAACCCACCGGTGCTTGAGCGAGAACCCCACGTAGCGGCTGATGGAGAAGGTCAGAGCGTTCGTGATCTCGGACCGCACTTGGGGCCGGCCCCCCTCTCGGGACTGGGCGCCGAAGAAGGAGTCCACGTCCAGCCCGTAGGTCAAGTACTCCAAGAAAGGGTACTTGAGATTCCCAATGGTTTCCAAGCCGTAGACATAGGGCTCAACGGGATCGTTGATCCGTTTCTCGAAGCCGAGACCCAGACGGGCCTTGAGGATTCCCCAGACCGCCGACAAACCGACCGTCTCGCGGAGGAGCATGGGTCTGTATCCCGAGCGCTCCTCCTCCAGGACGGTTTCAAACTGGGACTTGTGGTACGGCTGGAGGGGCCCTTGGAGATTCAAATTGTAAACGAAGGTGCCCCGGAGCAAATTCTGGAGGTACTGATCGTCTGTTCTCTCGTAACGGAGCTCCGGGGTCAAGACAAACTGGTGAAGGTTGTTGTAAAGGGTCAGATCGATCCGGTTGTCGAGCCCCCACTTCTTGTAACTGTCGGCCGGCTTGCCGGGAGGCGGCGAGATGTCGTTCCCTTTGCTGACCGTCGAGTGGTCCAGATAATTCGAGAGCTTCACATCCAGAGTGGTGCGGAATCTGCGGTCCAGGTACCGATAGTCGTCTCGAAAGACGATCTTCCCCTCCTGCAAATCCGCCAGGAGAAGCTCGCTTACGGTCTGCCAGGTGTTCCGGTAGGCCGGCTCCTTGGCAAGGATCTTGACGATCCGGTCATAGGCGGTCTGCGTGGAGGCCACCCGGTAGCGACGCTTATCCTCGATTCGGTATCCCTGGATTTTCTCGCCCGAGACGCCGTCGATAAGCAGCAAGGGGTCCTTTCCCAGGATCTTCCGCACCTCCTCGCCCGTTAAGTCGTAAACGAAAATGTTGTAATCGAGATTCACCGTATCCAGAATCTTGGCGTGCCGGATCTCGCCCTGATAGTCGGAAGGCTCCAGCGTGCCCTTTTCCACGATGGCGATCTCGGCGTCGAACCGGTCCCGCAAGAGGCCCGTGAGTTTTGCGTCGCTCACGGGGAAGGCCTTTTCTCTGGCCTCTGTGACGACCGCGTCTTCCTCCTTGCGAAACTGCTTCTGCCAGAAGGCCAGCCGTCTGGAAAACTCCGCAAAGGCCGCTTCGACTTTCTCCGGCCCCCCGGGCCTCAGGGTTTGCGCGATTTCCTCCGCAGATTTCCAAACGAGCTCCCGCACCCGCAGCCTGGGTTCTGTCGCCATGTCGAGCCGGTAGTACCCGTCGCTGCGGGCGAGCATGACGATCGGCCTTCCGTCCTCCAGTTCCACGCGCACGGCCCGGCCGCCGTAAAGGTCTCCGGTGTTGTCGCCGCCGCAGACGGCCATGCCGATGTCCCGGTTCTTCTCGAGCAGAGCGATCGTGTGCTGAAGGCTCAGGCCCGAAAGGAGGATCGTATGCCTGGGCCGGGCTTTTCGGATCTCTTCCAGGACCTGGGGCACTCTTTCTTCCCAAGGAGCGGCGTAGACCCCGTAGAGCTTCTTTTCGGCAATGTCGAACCGGATGTCCGTGGAGCTGACGGCAAGCACGGCGACCGTGTCCCGGCCTGCGGGAAACAGGGCGAAGGGGGCGAAAAGCGGCTGTTTGTCCCTCATGAGGTTGGCCGAGAGCAGCTTGGTCTTTCCTTCCCGGGCCAGGGTTTCGAGATGGTCCGTGCCGATCTGCAGATCCCTCGAAGAAACCAGGGTCGCGTCGCAACCCAGCGTGCCCAGATACTCGGACATCACGGCACCGTAAGAAAACTTGGAAAGAGGGCCTGGGTAGAAGGCATTGCCCAGGTCGAGATAGAGACCGATCCGCCCGGTCTTCCTTTCCCGCATGATTCCCTGGGCGATGACGAGCAGGGGATCCTGGTCCGGACGCTCGGCTGTCTCGATCGCGAATTTTCCCTCGAGATTCGAGGTAAGAAGGATCGACAGACCTTCGTCGGCCGAGGCCGGAGTCGCAATTGAAAAGGAGAAGAGCACCGCTGCAAGGACCGCAAGAGCCAAAATAGATCCGGATCCGACTTTCATGTTCCTGCCATAGCCTCCGTAACTTGAGTGAGTGCTTGTTGGTTCCCAACCGGCTTTGGCCACGCCGCTACGGAGCCGCGGGCTGAGCCGGGGTCGCCGCCTCCGCAGGAGCTGCAGGAGCTCTCGGGGTGGCTTTGAGTTCCTGGAGGTCTTTTTCCAACGCCTGAATTCGGCTCTCCCGAGTCCGGAGCGCCTGCAACGCCTCATCGAGCTTCTTGTTCAACTCCTGCCTGTCGGATTGGGCCGCGCTCAGGGCCGCCTCTCTGGCTGCGGCCTCGCTCTTGAGTTTGGCCGTCTCTTCTTCCGCGGACCCGAGCCTGGCCTTGAGACCCTGGATCTCCGAGGCCAGGGACCGAAGGCTCTCTTCCTTGGAAAGAAGATCCTTCGCGGCTTGATCGAGCTTAGCGGCCTGATCGCGGTTTGCGGCCTCCAAAGAAGCGATCTGCTCGTTCCGGGCCGCGAGCTCTTTCCTCAAATCCTCGATCTGTCGGGTGAGCTCCTGCTCCCGGCGTGCCTTTTCAGCCTGCAGCGCCTCCTTTTCGCGGCCGAAGGCTTCTTCGCGAGCCGCCATCTGCTCGTTCCACTGCTTTCTTTCCGCTTGCCAGGCCTCCTCGGTCTGCCTGTTCTGGCGGACGAGATCCTCGATCTGGCGCGAATACTCCTCCTGCTGCCGGCTGTTCTGCTCGGCCAGTTCCTGGATCTGTTTCTTGAGCTGCTGCACGTCCTTCTGATACTTGTCCGTTAGGGAGGTCAACTTTCCGCTGAGATCTTCCACCTTGGCCTTTTCAGCGGCAAGATCCTTCCTGTATTCCTGGTTCTCCTCGGACAGAACGGATTTCTCTCTCTCCAGGCTCGAGATCTTTTTCTTCATAAGCTTGTTTTCGGCCTTAATTTGCTCCAGGGCCTCCGGGTCGCTGGAGGCCGCAAGGCCCGCGCAAGAGGCCAGGCCGAGCAGAAGAGCGACCAGGCAGACCGTCTTTTGATGCGGACCCATTTTTCCCTCCTTTCTTACTGGGGCTGACAAAAGGATGCCTCTGCCGGGCGTGACCAGGAAAGCCGGGGAAAGGACGACAGCAGAGGGGAGCCCCGATGTGGCCGCCTTTGTCGGAGAACGAGGCGCGCTGTCTCACTCCGTTTGGGCTTGCGGAGCATTTATTATATCCACCCGTGGGCGAGCGGGCAAGAGCCCCAAAGACCGAGGCCCCAAAGACGGACGCGACGGAGCGCGTCCCTCCAGGGAAAACCAATGGAGGGCCACGGTCCCTCGTGGCCGCCCAATGGAGGGCCATGCTCCGTCATGGCCGCAGGATGATGTGGAGGGCCATGCTCCGTCATGGCCGCGGAAAAGGCATCTGCCGGTTCGAGACTTAATCCCTCTGAACGAACCGCGCAGCGGCTCAACTTCGCACTTCGCCCCCTCAAACCGCGCGGGTCTCGCCTCAGCGCCCACCGTGAACCGGTGGCCTTCTTTCCAATGCCGAATGTGATAAAATCGCGTGCTTGCGCGGCCTGACGGCCGATGCGGTCGAACGGTTATTCCCCGGCGGCCGCCAAGGCCTTTCTGCCCTTGCAGCCCGGCGGCTGGCCGGGACGGAGATTGGAAGATGACCACAGCCGAGTCGTCGAAACCCATGGATTTCATCCGCGCGGCCATCGCCGAAGATCTCAAAGCCGGCAAGAACGCTGGACGGGTGGTTACCCGTTTCCCGCCCGAACCGAATGGGTACCTTCACATCGGACACGCCAAATCGATCTGCCTCAATTTCGGAATCGCCCTGGAGCACGAGAAAGGGCGGTGCCACCTCAGGTTCGACGACACGAACCCCACCAAAGAAGATGTCGAGTACGTGGAGTCGATCCAGGAGGATGTCCGCTGGCTGGGGTTTTCCTGGGGGCCTCATCTCTACTACGCTTCCGACTACTTTGAGAGGCTTTACGAATACGCGGTCGAGCTTATCCGGAAAGGGAAAGCCTATGTGTGTGACTTGAGCCCGGAGGAGATCCGCCTTTACAGGGGAACCCTCACCGAGCCCGGTCGGGAAAGTCCTTACAGGAATCGCTCGGTGGAGGAGAACCTCGATCTTTTCGCGCGCATGCGGGCCGGAGAGTTTCCGGACGGCTCGCGCACGCTCCGGGCCAAGATCGATATGGCCTCCGGGAATCTCAACATGCGGGATCCGGTCATCTACCGGATCCTCAAGGTCCCGCACCACCGCACCGGGGACAAGTGGTGCATCTATCCCATGTACGATTTCGCCCATTGCCTCTCGGACGCCCTGGAGGGGATCACCCATTCGATCTGCACCCTCGAGTTCGAGGACCACCGGCCCCTGTACGACTGGTTTCTCGATCAGCTCGACGTTCCATGCCATCCCAGGCAGATCGAGTTTGCCCGGCTCAATCTCACCTACACGATCATGAGCAAGCGGAAACTCCTGCGGCTGGTGGAAAAGGGATACGTGACCGGCTGGGACGACCCGCGGATGCCCACTCTCGCTGGCCTCCGAAGGCGGGGGTACACGCCGGAAGCCATCCGGACCTTTTGCGACCGGATCGGGGTGGCCAAGCGGGACAGTGTGGTCGACATCGCCTTATTGGAACACTGCTTGAGGGAGGATCTCAACAAGCGGGCTCCCCGGGCCATGGCCGTTCTCAGGCCTCTTCGAGTCGTGATCGAGAACTACCCGGAAGGCCGCGTGGAAGAAATGGAAGCGATCAACAACCCCGAGGACCCGTCCATGGGCACGCGGCGGGTGCCCTTCTGCCGCGTCCTGTACGTCGAGGAGGACGATTTCCGCGAAGACCCGCCCCCGAAGTATTACCGTCTGGCGCCCGGCAGGGAAGTGCGCCTTCGGTACGCTTACTTCATCAGGTGCGTAGGCGTGGTCAGGGACGAGCGGACAGGCCGCATCCGGGAACTGCGCTGTGTCTACGACCCTGCAACCCGGGGCGGCGACGCCCCGGACGGCCGCAAGGTCAAGGCGACCCTTCATTGGGTGTCGGCCGAACACAGCGCGGATGCGGAAGTGCGGCTTTACGATCACCTGTTCACGAGGCCCGACCCGGATCGGGGCGAAGAGGGGGAGGATTTCCTCTCGTTCGTCAATCCCAACTCCCTGGTCACTCTCAGAGGATGCAAGGTCGAGCCTTGGTTGGCCAAGGTGAAGCCGGGCGCCTTTTACCAGTTCGAGAGGCAGGGCTACTTCTGCGTGGACCCGGACACGGTTAAATCGGGGATTCCGGTTTTCAACCGGACCATCACCCTCAAAGACACCTGGGCGAAGATCGAGAAGTCTCTGAAAAAGACCACCCAGGAATAGGGCCGCTTGCGTGCCGGCGGGACGCGATCCGTCCCGTCGAGTTCGCGCGGCCGTTCCAAATGAAGGGCGCGCTCCGTCGCGTCCATCTTTTTCTGGGCGCGACCCCCTGGGTCTTGGGCGCGCAGGGCGCATAGGAGCGGTTGACAGGCTGCGCGTTCGCTTTCTATCATAACCCTTCCCTGCGCGACCGGTTAAAGGCGATTCCATGGTCCAGGTCGAAGGACTTACCAAGTATTACGGGTCCAGGTGCGCTCTCGACCGCGTGAGCTTCCGGGTCGACCACGGCGAGATCGTGGGCCTCCTGGGCCTCAACGGCTCCGGCAAGACCACCCTGCTCCGGATCCTGGCCGGACACCTTCTGCCGACTTCAGGGACCGTGACCGTTCAGGGACGGGACCTGTACCAGGATCCGTTCCGGCTGAAGCGCTCCATCGGATTCCTGCCCGAGACGCCGCCCCTTTACGGGGACATGACCGTGGCTTCCTATTTGCTGTTCGTTGCCAGGCTCAAGGGACTGACGCGCAAGGAAGCTCGCCTGCGGCTCGAGGAGGTGGAGGCCGAGGTCGATCTCGCTCACGTTCGGGACGAGATCATCGATCAGCTCTCGTTCGGCTACCGTCAGAGGGTGGGGATTGCCCAGGCGCTCATTCACGATCCTGAGGTTCTTTTGCTGGACGAGCCCGCGGCCGGCCTGGACCCGGTGCAGATCGTGGAAATGCGGGAACTCATCCAGGGCCTGCGCGGTTCGAGGACGGTGCTTCTGTCGAGCCACATCCTTTCCGAGATTCGTCAGATCTGCGACCGCATCCTGGTCATCCAGGAAGGCAGGATCGTCGCCGAGGGACCCGAGGAAGAGCTGGCGAGAAAACTCAGGCCGGGCATGCGGGTCCGGATCCAGGTTCGGGGCGGAGGAGATCGGGTGCGCCAGTGCCTGGCAGCAGTGGACGGCATCGACGATATCGCGGGCGCTCGGCAGGAAGGGGATCAGGCCACGTTCCTTCTGTCCCTGTCGAAAGACGTGCGGGATCGAATCGCCTCGGCTCTGGTTCGCGGGGGAATAGGCCTTCTCGAGATGTCCCGGGCGGACCTGGAGCTGGAAAACGTGTTTCTCGGGCTCCTCGAGCAGACCGGAGCGGCTGGATGAAAAGGTTCTGGATCATTTTTGTCCGCGAGTTGGGCGCGTATTTTCGGTCCGCCATGGGGTACGTGGTGATGGCGGCGGTCCTGCTCGTGGACGGCCTTCTGTTCAACGTGTACGCCCTGGGGGGCGGCGCGAAATACTCGGCCGACGTCCTGAGGGATTTCTTCTACTTCTCCAGCGGGACCACGATGATCGCTTCCATTTTTCTCACCATGCGTCTCCTGGCCGAGGAAAGGCAGGCCGGAACCCTGTCCCTTTACTACGGAGCGCCGGTCCGAGAGGGGACGGTCGTTGCGGCCAAGTTTCTTTCCGCATTTGTCTTCCTGTGCCTGATCACCCTTCTGACCGTCTACATGCCTCTTCTCATCTTCGTGCACGGCAAGGTGACAGCAGGGCACATCGCCGCGGGGTACCTGGGCCTTCTGTGCCTTGGGGCGGCGAGTCTTTCTGTCGGCATGTTCGGGTCGTCCCTGGCGCGAAGCCAGGTCGTGGCGGCCGTGGTCTCGAGCGCTCTTCTGGTTACCATGCTCCTTTTCTGGCTTTTGGCCAACATCACGGATCCGCCCCTTTCGTCGGTCTTCGGGTACCTGGCTCTTCACAACAAGCATTTTCTGCCCTTCATGAAGGGCGTCGTGAACACGATGGATCTCGTGTACTATCTTTCGGTCACTTATTTCTTCCTTTTGCTATCGGCCCGGGTCGTCGAGGCGAGACGATGGCGATAGAGAGCAGGAAGAGCGGTTCCGGATCGGCCTGGCTGTTTCCAGGCGCCGCCTGCACGGTGCCGTATCTGGCCGGGATGGTCCTGGTTTTCGCAGGCGAACGCCTCGTGGGAACGCCTCAGGCGGCCCGGCTGGCTCTGGACGCCGCCGGCGCGGCCGCGATCCTTTGGGCTCTTGCGGCCCGGGCCGCCAACTGGCTTCGCACAGAAGGGGAACGTCGCTCGGTGGAAGGCCGGATTCTGGCCAGTTTCGCCGTGGGAGCGGTTTCCCTCCTTTTGTATGCCCTGCAGGCGGATCCGATCTGGAAGAAAAGCCAGGCCGTGCTCGGACTGGGAAAAGGCCAGGCGGAACGGGTCCGCACCGTCCTTGGGGTCGTCTGGCCGGTTGTTTGGGCAAGCGCCGTCCTGCCCATGCTCTTCATGGAAGTCTCGTACGCTTCCATGGCCCGGGCGCCCCGGATCGAAAAACGGCGCGTGGCCTATTCGGCGGCCAGCGGCCTCACGATCGCCTGGGTCCTGGCCTCGCTGTTTCTCGTCAATTACGCGGCCCAGGGGCACAACCGCAGATGGGATCTGAGCCTGGGCCGCACGTCCAGCCCGGGTGAGGAGGCCGGGCGTCTGGTGTCCGGTCTTGAGGGTTCTTTCGAGGTGCTTCTTTTTTATCCGGACGTGAACGAGGTCAAGGAGGAACTGGCCGGGTACTTCGAGGGGCTCAAGAGGGTCTCAAAGCAGTTCCAGGTGCGCAGCGTCGACCAGGTGCTCGAACCGAAACTGGCCAAGGAACTCGGCGTGAACCAGAACGGCTCGGTGGTCTTCCGGTACGGCGACCGCAAGAGCGTGGTTCGCTTCGGCCTGACGGCGGCCGAGGCCCGCTCGCAGCTGGCCAAGCTGGATCAGATCTTTCAGGAGAAGTTTCTCGAGCTGGTTTCGACCCGCAAGGTTGCCTACTTCACCGTGGGCCACGGGGAGCGCTCCTACGAGCAGTACGGCGCTTCGGAGAAGGACCCCAGGGCTCCGCTCAAGGGACTCAGGAGCGTGCTCAAGGGCCAGAACTTCGAACTCAAAATCCTGGGCGTGGCCCAGGGGCTGGCTTCCGAGGTTCCTGACGACGCTTCTGTCGTGCTCGTCGTGGACCCGGGGGGAGACTTCCTGCCCGGGGAGATCGAGTCCCTGCGCCGGTATCTCGACCGGGGAGGCCGGATGTGGGTGGTCCTCGATCCGGACCGCCGGAGCAATGTGGCGGACCTGCTGCCCGAATACGGCGTGCGGTTCGTCGGCACGCCGCTGGCCAACGACACCTACTATGTGCGGGCCTCATACAGCAAGGCGGACCGGTATAATCTTTACACCAACAGGCCGACCTCCCACGAATCTGTCCGCACTCTGAGCAACAATTCGGCCCGGCTTGCCGTGATTCTGCTTGGGGCCGGCTCCCTGGAGAAGAGCGAGGGAGGAAAGGGGGCCAAGTCCCGCGTGGAGATGACCCTCCGGAGCATGCCCGAGACCTGGCGCGACGACAACCGGGACTTTGAGGCCGGAGGACCCGGCGAGGCGAAAGGCAATTTCGATTTGTGCGCTGCGGTCAGCCTGCCGGTCGGAGAACCTGAGGGACAGCCGGTCGAGCGGAAAGAGGAGCCCCCGTCAAAAGGCGGCAAACCGGAAATGAGGATGATCGTTCTGGCCGACGGCGATGCCCTTTCGGACCAGGTCATCGCCAATCTGGGCAATTACTATCTCCTGGAGGACGGCCTCAAGTGGCTCGTGGGTGAACAAAAAGAACTCGGCACCATCTTGCCGGGCCAGGACGTGCGGATCCAACACACGAAGAAAGAAGACGTCTGGTGGTTCTACGGCACGGTCTTCGCCGTTCCTCTGCTCGTTCTCGGAGCGGGGCTCGGCTATTTGCGCCTCCGGACGCACCGGCGGCAAGGGAACCGATCCAAGTGAGAAGGTCCGTTCTTTTCGCGTACTTGGTTTTGCTCCTTCTGAGCTTCGGGGTGGCCTACGTCACCTGGACCCGGGAGCCGGGCCGGGACTTGTCCGGAAGCGTGGCAGTGTTTCCGTGCCCCAGGGAGGGCCTGTCGGGCCTGGAACTCAAGGTGGGCGACAGGACCGTGCGCTGCTTCCAGAGGAAGAGCGCTTATTCGAACAAATCCTTTTGGTGGATCGATGCGGCGGGGGAGGGCTTTAAGGCCTCCGAAAGGTTCACCGAAGCGCTCGGGCGGTTCTGCCCCTGGATGGCCTCGCGAGACCTTGGCGTTGCGGGCGACGAGAAGAAGCAGGAGTTCGGCCTTGCGGGCAGTCAGGACCGGCTCGTTCTAAAGGTCGGCGCCGAGCAGAAGGCCTTCCGGATCGGGACCGCGGTCTATGGAAGTCAGGACCGGTACGTGGAGGACGAGGAATCCGGCCGGGTCTACCTTGTCCGCGGTCAGGATCTGCGGGACTTCGAGTATCCGAAAAGCCGCTTCATGGAGCGCAATTTCCATGGCTTTGACCGGGAGCGGGTGACGCTTGTCCGGGTGCAGTCCGGCGGACGGACAGCGGAAATCGTACCGGTGACCGAGGGGGGTAAGACCAAGGGATGGGCCGATGCCGCGTCGCCGACGGAGTCCAAGGAGGCCCTTCGAAACTGGATGCAGAAATACTTCACGTTGCGGTTTTCGGACTACGTGAAGCCCGGGGACGCGTCGGAGATCATGGGTTGTTCGGCGCCGACCGGAGCCGAGGAGGTTTTCTCTCTCACGTTCTTCGATGGGAACAAGGAGATCGGGTTCTTCCGTCTGTACAGGGCAGCCGGGACCGGGGAAAAAGAAAAGGCCTTGGCCTGCGCGGACAACACGGATTGTGTCGTGGAGCTGCCTTGGACCCAGGCCGAAGGCCTGGTCAAGGATCTGGAGACCGTCCTGGCCGGCGAGCCCTGACGATCCGGCCGGCCCCAGGCTGTCACGGGGCGGACCCAAGCCCTGAGGCCAAAAGTCTCCCTCCCTTGGATCGATCGTTGATCCGGATTGCGGCGCGTGGAGCCGTCCGGCTGAGCCGGCGAAGGGAAACCGATTCTGCGCCAGTTGGCCGGCCGCTTCCGGCGATGGCCGGCTCCCTTGTCCGGTTCGAGCGCGTCCCCTGAAAGGTTCGGAGATCGCTCCCTTCCGTCTCAGGCCAGCTCCAGCCAGTGGAACCACGCTGGGTGGTTCTGCCGGTACCATTCAAGGATTTCCCGCAGGACAACCTGTTTTTCCGGCGAGATCACGTCCGGGGGGATCCGGTCGAAATGGACCCGGATGCAGTTCTCGTTGAAATGCTCCAGCGCCTCGGAACACAGGGTCTGAAGCTCATTGCGGATCCGACCCGAATCGGAGATCTTTACGGGACGGCTCCGGTAGTTTTCGCCCTGCATGAAGCGGTTGAGCAGGGGATTGAACACGAGGCGGCTCTCCTCGAAGGTTTCCATGAGGCGCAGCGCGACGGTCGTCAAGTTGTCGCCCCGGGGCGTGGTCAGGCGGACCGAGACCTCGAACGTGTCAGGCGCGATCTGACGCACGCCAGGGGCCCCCGAGTAAGGATCGGGGAGCATGTAGCCGGCCACCGCAAGGACGCTCCACTCCTTTTCCGGGAAGAAGTCGTCCGCCCGGATCACGCGCTTGCGGGTCGGAAGCCCGGCCCGGGCCGCATCCTCGATCATCTTTCGATAGAGCGCCACTGTGGCGGCGTCCGGCTCCTTGCCGAGCAGGGCGCCGAGCTTGGCGGCGAAGTCGGGCCCGTTCGGATCCAGCCGGATGATTTGGGCCTCCCGCTCGTAGCTCAATTCGAAGCGGGAGGTAAAGATCGCCAGAGACACGTCCAGGTCGAGCAGGGGGCAGAGGCTCGCCGCCTGCATAGCCTCGGCCGACGCGGCGTACCCGTCGACGAGAAACAGGTGGGTTTCGCCGTTTTCGTCGCGCCACGCCTTGACAGCAAAGGTGGGTGCGTAAGTGCCTGAATCGGTGAACGCGGCCCGGCCGCTCGGAAGGAGCCAGCCGTCTTCGACCAGGTGCACGCCAAGCGATTTCCACTCCTGCCAAAGCTTGCCGATGCGGGGCTCCCGGGACTTGCCGGCCAGGGTCCATACGTGCACGTTGGCAGGTTTGATCCCCGGATAGGCATCCTGAATGGCGGCCAGGACCTTGGAACGGGGAGCGAAAAAGTCCAGGAGCACGGCCTTCTCGGCCGCCTTTTCCACAACGACCTTTGGCAGCAGAAGATTGCCCATGTAGCCTTCGTAAGGTTTTGAAATGCAAAGAGGCTGGTCGAAGAGGTGAAGAACGGTCAGAGGGCCGCTGGGCTCCCCTTTGGCGAACCGGGAGGTGTTCTCGAGCGTGTCGATCGCGGCGCCCCAGACCGTGATGCCGGCCTGCCGGATCTCGTCGTAGAAGTCCTTCCAGCGGTACTGACTGGAATTGATGAGTTTCTGCACCCGAGCGTCCAGGAACTTGGCCACCTGGGGCCTCGCGTAGATCCGGCCGAAGCCCAGCATGGGGTTCGATCCCATCTCCGGCGTTTCTCCTCCCTTGGGCATGAGCCCCTCGCCCAGGCAGACCATGATGGCGTGATTTTCCGGAAGAGACCTCGAGAGAAACCACAGGCTTTCGCTCATCGCATAGGCGGAGACCGAGTCCGCATCCTTCTTGACCTGATTGACGGCTTTCTTGTCCAGGCCCTTGCCTTCGCCGAAGCGGCCGAAGAGCCTCGTGCCGAGGGCCGTGACCGCGGCGGTCAGAATGAACAGCCTCTCCATTCTTCTTTCCACGAAGGAAATGCTCTCGTTGAACCCCACCGAGTCCTTTCCCCGGAACCATTCCACCCGGACGTCCTCGAGCCAAAGATGGAACCGGCCCAGGATCGGACGGGTATCAAAGGCCCACTGCGCCACCTTGTTCTTTTTCCGCATGATGTCCGACTGTTCGACCACGGTGTCACCTCCCTGCTGCTCCGTTTGTTCGCGCCGCTTCTCATCCCTTCTGGGCGTGTCCCCTTTTTCTCAGATCGGCCATCCAGTTCGCCATCTCCAGGAAATCCACTGGAGCGTCGTGAGGCTCCCCACGAAACTCCCTGTAGGCTCTGGCCACGGTGAAGACGATCCGCTCGGGCTCGGTCCAGCCCGCGTACGGCCCCGGGTCGATCGAACGGGCAGCCTCCGGAACCGAAAGGCCCCGCTCGTAGCAGGTTCGGGCCTCGCGGCGGACGTACTCAAGATAGGCCCGCATCTCCCGGGCCCCTTCCACGCCGCAGAGCGGGCCATGGCCCGGGACAACGACTTCTGGCGCCAGGGCTTCGATGCGATCCAGGGCCGAGATCCAGTTCTCGAACGTCCCTTCCCAGCCGATGGGCGTGCACAGGCGAAACACGATATCCCCGGCGTAAAGGACCTTTTCCTCGGGGAGGAACACCATCACGTCCGTCGAGGTGTGGGCCGGTCCCACGTGGAAGATTTCGATTTCGCGCCCGTCGAGGTACACGGTCAGGCGGCCATCGAACACCAGGCTCGGAGGGGTGAGCCTGATCCCGCTGAAATCGAACGGAGCCAGGGCTTCTTGGAGCAGGGCGATCCCGGGCGAGGAGTCCGGTGGAAGCCCCAGAAGAGCCTGGGTCATCTCCGGGGGCGTCTTCGCCAGCTCGGCGCGGAAGCTGCGGTGCGCGATGATCTCGGCCCCTTCCACGAGCTGGTTGCCCCAGCAATGGTCCCCGTTGTGATGGGTGTTCACGAGCCGTCGGATCGGCTTGCCCACCCGCCTCGAAATCTCGTCGAGCATCCTGCGGGTAAGGGACAGATCGAAAAGCGTGTCGACCAGCAGCGACTCGTCTGCGCCGGCGATGAGCCCCGCGTTGCTCCAACCGAGGCCCTTGTCTTGCTGGAGGTACGCGTAGGCCCTGTCCGTGAGCTTCGTCAGGCCAAGCCCGGCTCCTGTGACAGACATCGCCTTCCTCCTTTTCTTGTTGGAGTGGTCTCTGAGGCACGCAGCGGATTGTATCGGAACCTGTCGGCCGCCACAAGGACGGGCTTCCCAAAGGACGGGAGCGCCCGCAGGCCGGATGCGAGGCTGTCTGCCATCCCCTTTGACGGCCCGGCCGACCGTCTCGTACAATGCCGCGCGGTTTGCCCGAGGCGGACAGGAGGATTTGCCATGGCCGGGCCGCTCGCCGGAATCCGCGTTCTCAGTTTCTGCCGGATGCTCGCCGGCCCTTACGCGAGCATGCTCCTCAGTGACCTGGGCGCAGAGGTCGCCAAGGTCGAGGAGCCTCGCATGGGGGACATGGCCCGGTATGCCGGCCCCTTCGTCGACCAGACGAGTTCCTATTTTCTGAGCGTGAACCGGGGGAAGAAAAGCGTCACGTTGGACCTCAAGAACCCTGCGGCCCGCGACGTGGTCTTCCGGATGGCCCAAAGGGCGGACGTTCTCCTGGAGAACTTCCGGCCCGGCGTCATGGAAAGGCTCGGCCTGGGATACGAGGCGGTCCGGGCGCACAACCCGGGGATCGTCTATGCCTCGCTTTCCGGGTTCGGCCAGGACGGCCCTTACGCTCAAAAGCCCGCTTTCGACATGATCGCCCAAGGGATGGGTGGGGTCCTGAGCATCACGGGAGAGCCGGGCCGTCCCCCGGTTCGGGTGGGCTTTTCGGTCGGCGATATCGGCGCCTCTCTGTTCGCGGTCATCGCCATTCTGGCCGCGCTCAACGAGCGGAGCCGGAGCGGGTTGGGCCAGCGCATCGACGTGGCCATGTTGGACGCTCAAGTCGCCTTGTGTGAAAACGCCTTCGCCCGGTACTTCGCCACCGGAGAAATCCCCGGGCCCACCGGGTCTCGGCATCCTTTGTTCACTCCCTTCCAAGCCTTCCCCACCCAGGACGGCTACATCGTGCTCATCGCCCAGTTCGAGCAGGACTGGAAGAAGTTCTGCCAGGCCGCGGGCAAGACCGAATGGATCGAGGACGAACGATTCCGGTCCATGGAGGCGCGCCTCGAGCATTACGCCGCGTTTGTGGAGGAAATGGAGCGCTTGATGAGAACCCGCACCACCCGAGAGTGGCTCGACTGCCTTGAGCCTGCGGGCGTGATGTGCGGCCCTGTGAACAACATCGCCCAGGTGGCGGCGGATCCTCACGTCCGGCACAGGGAAATGATCGTGGAGGTGGCCGATTCCCACGGCAACCGGCGCAGGGTCGTCGGCACGCCCATGAAGTTCGCCAGGACTCCATGCCGTATCGAGCGCGCCTCGCCGGAACTGGGGGAGCACACGGACTCCATCCTGTCAGAATGGGCGGGCTTGACGCCCGAGGAGATCGCGGCTCTCAGGCAGAAGGGTGTTGTCTGAATCGAAAGGGTCTCTTTCATCCCAGGCGAGCGATCACGGTCGCCTGGGCGAGCCTTTCGCCAGAGGCGTTTTCTGACCACAGGTCGCACTCGATCCTTTGACACGCCCCTTCGTTTGTTGCCTTCGTCACCTTGCCTCGGTATGTGACCGTATCGTTCAGGTAGGCGGGCAATCGGAACTTGAGAACCATTTTTTCGACCCGCACGGCCCTGCCGAGCCATCGATCGAGAAGCTCCGGGAAATAGCTCGCCGTGAAGACGCCCGCGATCACGATGTCCCGGTACCCCAAAGACCTGGCGTAGTCGGCGTCGAAGTGGAGCGGGTTGATCTCGTTGACGAGCTGGCAATAACGGCCGTTGCGCTCGGCCGAGAAATGAACGGCGAGGGGAGGAATCTCGAGTCCCTCCCGAATCGGATCAACCATGCAACTCCTCCTCGTTGCCGATCTCCCCGCGGGTGCGCAGAAAGAACACGTGCCGATCGGACGCGACCCGGTTGCCTTCGCGATCGTAGACCTCGTGGGGAAACGTGCCCACCAGGTAGCCGCCCATGCGGCCTCTTTTGCGGGCCAGGCCAGAAAAGCCGAGCTTGAGCCGGTACGGGGTGTCGCAATAGAGCGTGTCGTAAAACTCCACGACCGACGAAGTGTGAATGATGCCCAGGACTGCGTCGCCGAGGAGGCGGCCGATCCCGATGGTGAACAGATCGTGGGACAGAGGCGCCAGGAGCGTCAAGAAGTACGATTCAGGGATCGGGACTCTCTCCCCTCCCGGGATTGGATCCGCACTCTCGGCGGATGGCTCCGAACCCTCCCGGCCCAAGATCTCGCGAAACTCCCGCACCTTAGCCGCAGGGACCGCGATCTCCCGGACCGGAATGCGCGAGATGGCCTCCTCCATGGCTTTTCTCAATGTTTCGAGGTCGTTCGCTTCGGTCACGGGTTTTGTCCTTCCCTTTCGATGCGTGATGGCCGTCCCCGGCCGGAACGATCCGGGACCGCTTGGACGTCTTGCGCTTATCATGCACTCTCCCAGGCCGGATGCCAAGGCCTGCGGGGGCATGACACCGGGAGCGGGTGATCCCGGATTCGATTCGGAGCAGATGCATCCTGCCGAGAAGAGGAGGGCGGCCAGCAGGGGTCAGTCCTTCATTTTACGGATTCGACGCAAGCAGGGGCACATGGTTTGGAGGGACGCGCTCCGTCGCGTCCTCTAAGGGCCAGACCTAAAACCCTGATCCACGAGAACCCGCGGATGCCTTTTTGTGCGGCCATGACGGAGCATGGCCCTCCACGGGGTTTTCCCTGGAGGGACGCGCTCCGTCGCGTCCGTCTTCAGATCTTTTCAACCGTAAGACGCGACCCGGCTCTCCTCGCGGGCGCTCATCAACGCTTTGTAACTCTCCGAAAGCCGCGAGGCGATCACCCCGCAGAGCCTCCTCATGATGTGGAGCCCTTCGGCCGGGTGCTTCTCGAAAACCCGCATGAGCCGCCCGCCGTCGATCCGGATCACCTTGCTTTCCTTCATGCACTCGGCTGTGGCCGTGTACCGGTTGGGCTCCACCAGAGCCGACCACCCGAACACGTCCCCGGAAGAGGTCAAGGGAAAGGACACCAGGCCCCCTTCGCTGATCGTGATGTCGACCGCGCCTTCCTCCAGGATGTAAAGCGAATCCGCCGTCTCTCCCCTGCGGAACAGAACGTGCCCGGCAGGATAGATTTCCTCCACCGCCAAAGATGCGATCTCGTCGATGATGTGGGAGGGCAATTCCGAGAAAAGATCTGTTTCCCGGATAAACATGACGAAATCACCTCCTTTCTTTTTCGCGGTTTCCTTTTATCATGATACCAGATTTCAAGCGGACCGGATGAAAAAAACACTCTTCCGGGGGCCTGGACATGGAAAAAGCCGAAGTTGTCGTGATCGGCGCAGGCATTGCCGGCGCCACTATGGCGTACCATCTCACGCGTTCGGGATGCTCGGACGTTCTTGTCCTCGAGCGCGAGGAGTCCCCGGGCTATCACGCAACGGGCAGAAGCGCAGCGGTTTTCACCCGCCTGACCGATGACGACGTCTTCGTGCGGCTGAGCGTTCTGAGCGCCCCTTTTTTCCAGTCGCCGCCCGAGGGGTTTTCCGAAGTTCCGCTTTTGCGTCCCAACGGCACGCTCATGGTGGCCCAGGGCCCAAGACTCAAACTCTTGCGTGCAGCCGCCGCGCTCGCCCGCCGGGTGCGCATCGAATCGAACGTCTTATCTTCGGACGAGGCCGTAGAGAAAGTCCCGGCTCTGCAAAGGAGGTTCCTCGACGGAGGAGTGTTTTTCCCGGCCGACGGGCTCCTCGACGTGCACGCGATCCTCTGGGGCTATCTTGGGGCGGCACGAAGAGCGGGCGCCCGGCTGCGCGTCAAAAGTGAGGTTACGGCCATCCGGGTCGAAGGAGGAAGGGTCGCCGCGGTGGAAACTCGAGACGGCCCTGTCCAGTGCCGATGGGTCGTGAACGCGGCCGGCGCCTGGGCGAATCGCGTAGCGGCCATGGCCGGGGCGCGGCCGCTGCCCCTCACGCCGTGCCGGAGGCACATTGTGGTCGTCCGGCCCGCCACCCCCCTTGCTGTTGACGACTGGCCCCTCACCACGGATCAGAGCCGAAACTTCTACTTCAGGCCGGAATCCGGCGCAATTCTGGTAAGCCCCATGGACCAGGATCCCATGGAGCCCTGCGACGCATCAACGGACGATCTGCGGGTGGCCCAGGCGGCCGACCTTCTGACCCGCTTCGCGCCCGCGATCGCGCCCGGCAGGATCGTGAACAAGTGGGCGGGGTTGAGGACCATTGCGGCGGACAGGGCGCCGGTCGTGGGCGAGGATCCGGCCGTAAAGGGCTTTTTCTGGCTTGCGGGCCAGGCCGGCCACGGCATCAACACGTCCCCGGCCATGGGCAGGATCGCGGCAGAGATCCTTCTCAAGGGGACAACGACCGCCCTCGACCCGGCCCTGATTCATCCGGCCCGGTTTTTCAGAGGGAGGCTCTCCCTTGGACGCATCGCAGCCCGCCGGGTCTGGTTCCTCGCGCGCTGGCTCGCCCGTGGGTCCTCAGATTCTCTCGTATAGGCTCCTCACTTCCGGGCTCATGCGGGCCACCCGTCGGGCAGCCTCCTCGGGCGGCACGGCCTCCAGGGTTCCATCCGGATTCTGGACCACGCATCCGCCCTCCACAAGCATCCGGTGCCGCCTCTTCCTTTCTTCCTTGTCTGGAACGCAGACAAGCTGGCAGTTGGCGCAGGTCATGTAAAGCTTCGAATCCATGAGCACGTGGAGGTGTCCGCCCTCCATGACAGGCCTGCGGTTGTAGGCCTCCACGCTGGAAGCCAGCGCGGGCAGGAAATCCTCCTCCCGATCCGGAATCCGGAACCGGCCCGGGGACCAGGTGGACCACTTCCCGGATGAGTGAAGGCCGGTGAAGCCACCGCAAACGAACTCGCAACGGAGATAGTCCCGCCGTTTCGAGTAGGTGAAGGTTTTCCCGCCCAATGTGACTTCGGTTTTCACGTCCGGGTCCATCATCTGGGACGCGCACGAAGCCATGCAGAGACGGCAACCATCGCAGTAGTTTTCCTCTTCCGGCAAAGGATCCGTGGGCTCGAGTTCAGCCGTGGTCACGACCGCGCCCAGGATGATTCCGGCGCCTCCGTCGCGGCGCAGCACGTTGCCCGAAAGGCCGAAGCTGGCCACCCCGGAACGGACAGCCAGATACCGGAGCGAGATGTCCGGCATCATGTCCAGGCGGCCGCGGGGCGTCTCGGGCCGGTAGACCTCGTTGGCCGCAATCGGAACCGAGGGGTGGCCTTTCTGCTCCAGGTACTTGGCCAGGCCCAGGGCCATGCCGCTCGCCAGGAAGTTCGTGCGGAAGTTGTCCTTCTCGTGCGAAAGTCTGTCTTTTTTGGAAAGGTAGGGCGGAATCAGAGTCTGGTCGAGTTTCAGGGCAAAGCAGACAGCGGACCTGGCTCCAGGCAGCACGTAGGAGAGATCTGTAGAGGGCGGGCCGCCCCGCAGGGTTTCGGTCGTCGCAATCCCGGCCGCGCAGGCGCCTTCCAGGAGGACGTAGTCTTTGACCAACTCACTCAGACGGGCCATGGTCACTCCTTTCGATCCCTGGTCGCGCTAAAGCCATGTCCATCGGCCGGGAAAAGCCCGGCCCCACCGTAGGTATCCGATGTTAGGGCCGCAGAGGCAGCCCTGTCAAACAGAGGGACAGGATGGAGGGCCATGCTCTGTCATGGCCGCAGGCCGCTCTGTCATGGCATTGATGAATTTGACATGGTCAAAGTCAGCCCGTATCCTTCTTGCTTGTCGCTCTTTCTTGCAGACCCACTCTCCAGGGAGGATCACTTTCGCGATGAAGATCGCCCTTCCCACCCATGAAAACAAGGGGATTGACAGCCCCGTCCACGGGCACTTCGGCTCCGCGGCGTATTTCGTGATCGTGGACACGAGCGAAAACTCCCTCGAGGTCGTCGCAAATGGAAACCGGGAACACCTGCACGGCCAGTGCCAGCCTTTGGCCGCCCTTGGCGGCAAGAGCGTGGACGCGGTCGTTGCCGGCGGGATCGGGCCAGGTGCCCTGTCCGGGCTCCGCGCAGCCGGCATCCGGGTGTTTCGGGGTGTCGAGGGCACGGTTCGGGAGAATCTTGCCCTCCTCCAGGCAGGGCGGCTTCCGGAATTCGGCTCTGACCACGTCTGCCCGCACCACCACGGCCCGCACGGCGGCTGCACCCACTGAAGAAGGAGAGGAGCCATGCCCCTTTACGAATACCTATGCCTCGAGTGCGGCGTCACGACCGAACGGCTGGTCACAGGCTCCTCCGACACCCCGCGGTGCCGATCCTGCGGCGGCACGAACCTGAAGAAGCTCCTTTCCGCCCATTCCGGCGTATCGGTCTCCAAGGACCGTATGCCCGGCCCTGGCGACACGGCCTGCTGCGGAGACGCCCCGGGCCGCCACCCAGGCTGCGCAGGCCCCGGGTCCTGCTGCGGCAAGGCCTGAACCTCGGCCCCCCGCCCCGGCACACCAACACGGACGCCCCATGGAGGGCCATGCTCTGTCATGGCCGCAGGCCGCATCCAGCCCTCTCAAGACCCCAAGACGGACGCGACGGAGCGCGTCCCTCCACTGGAATTCACATGGAGGGCCACGGGCCCTCGTGGCCGCCAGTCCCTACGAATCCGTAAAATGAAGGACTGACCCCTAGGTCCTGACCCGGCCCCCCGCCCCGGCACACCAACACGGACGCCCCATGGAGGGCCATGCTCTGTCATGGCCGCAGGCCGCATCCAGCCCTCTCAAGACCCCAAGACGGACGCGACGGAGCGCGTCCCTCCACGGGAATTCACATGGAGGGCCACGGCCCTCATGGCCGCAAGTGCATCGGGCACCCGATGGATACCCCCTGACCGAACGAGGGGGACTAGAACGGTCCGCCAAAATAATAAAACTAATTTCCTCACGATGAAAAATTTTTCTTGACACCTTCTACGGGTTCCGGTTAGTTTATAGAAAAATCCATGTTCTACTCGGGGCGTAGGGGATCAAGAGGGTCCAGCCTCCCCATTCCCACGACAAAGCCAGACCCATCGCGAGGTGGGGGCGGAAAGCCACGGGTCTCGCAGAGCGAGATGGCCGGGTTGCCTGGGAAAAGGTAACCCGGCCTTCTTGTTTCCCGCGCCTGCCGGCTTGCCGGCGCCGAAAGGAGGTGATGCCCGCCGGAAAAAGAACGAATTTTCCTGAAGTCGAAGGATGATGGCCCAAGAAAAGACGCACCAACCCAATCAGCAGGAGGCAGAGACGATGCAGACAAAGACCTTGTTGGCGGTTCTCCTCTGCGTGGCGTTCCTCGCCGCAGCCGGCACGGCGATGGCTGGAACCGTAAACTGGAAGATCATCACTTCCACTGGGGTCGCAGGCAAGACTCCGGGCACGGACAAGCTGATCGGCACCGGTGACGACGGCTCGAGCAACTGCAACTGGACGAATAACTCGAACTGTGCAACCGGCCCTGTGCCTTCGGTCGGCACGTACAGCTATTCCAATCTCGATTTTCAACTCTCCCATAGTTGCGGCCTCGGCACAGGCGGCCCCTGCAAGTGCACGGACGGATCTCCTTGCACGAGCGACGCAGATTGCCCGGCCGGTGGGTGCGGTGGTACCGGGGACTGCTGCCCTGGAGCCGCTGCCTGCGAGGCCTGCCCTGACGGCTCTATTTCGTATTTCGACGGAGCCGGAAGCGGCCATGGCGAAATGGACACCTGCCAGGCTTATCAAGCCACCACCAAAAGCCGCCTTACCAGGTACGACGTGCTGACAAGCGAGAGCATTTCGGGCACGGGCGGCGGATGCATCCAGCTTGCCGCAGGCGGCCCCTATGTCATCAACGGCTGCGGCACAGGAGCCATAGGCGGATCGCTGAACGTGGATGTTTACGTCGGCGGATGCCCGAGTCTCGTCAAGTTCACGATCAATAACGTTACATTCAACGGCAACGTCGTGGACTACAGCACGGCTTCGAGCGTCTCGTGCAGTCTCAGCGGCACCCGGACCTACTCCGGCACAAACTGGACCAATCTTAAGAACGCCGCTATCGCGACCTGCGGCTCCAGCGGCTACCTCGAACTCCTGTGCGGCACGACGACTCTTCCTCCGAGCCCAGTGCCCTGCTTCGAGGGAGCCAACGTGGAGTTCGTGACCGTGGCTTGCACGAGCGATCCTGACCGCACAAGCTGCACCGTGGATCCAGATTGCAATTAGCGACGCGCCAGTCCGGGCCGCTATCCTTAAAGCGCGATCGCCCTCTTGTCACACAAATCAGGCCGGGCCGCCCTCCCTGGGCGGCCCGGCCTTTTCTTTTTCTGGTGGGTTCTCTCTGGCTTGAGGCCCTCACCCCTCACCGCGGTCAGACTTCCGATTAAAACGGCTGACCCGCCCTCTCTTGAGAACCCACAACGCAACAGCCACCACGAATCCTACAGCGCTTAGCGTCTGGGTCGGCGAAAAAAAACCGCCGAAGGCCGGCCACCTGGGCTCGTCCCCCCGGAAGAAGCCGATCGCGATGGCGCTCGCTGTGTAAAGGAGAGTCCCGAGAATCACGAGTTCTCCTTCGAAACGCTTCTGTTTTCTGCGGGACCACAGGAGCGCGAAGATCCCGAGGCTCGCAGCCGCGTAAGCCGCCTGCGTGGGATAGAGCGGGACTCCGGCGTGCTCGGTCGGAGGCGGTACGTTCGGCGCATAGCACAGGAAAAAGTCAGGGTCGCAGGGCCTCCCATAACAGCAGCCAGCCAGAACGCAACCGATTCGGGCGAAAAAGACGAACAGGAACGTGGCCGGAGACAAAAGATCCAAGGTTTTCCAGAAATCGAGCTTGCGCCAGGCCGCGTAAGCCCAGTAGACGAGAAAAGCCAGGAACGCCCCGCCGTGCACCGAGGTGCCGCCCCGCCAGAACACAAAGATCTCCCACAAACGGCCCTTGTACTGGGACGGGTAGACGGCGAGAAAAAAAAGTCTCGATCCCACGAGGGTCGCCACGAGAAGAAGCCCAATCAGGTCATAGATTTCACCTGGCCGGCCGCCGGTCCTTTTCGTCTCCAGCCGAACCACGACCAGGGCTGCCAGGACACCGAGCAGGATCATGACATGATTCGACTGGACGTAGATATTGGGGCTTATGTGAAAAAGAACGGGCAGCACAGATGCCCCCTGTCACTTTCGGTCCGGACGATCGTCTCCTTCGAAAAGGCTGAGCTGCGCGTCTTCGAACGCGGGCTCTCTTTGTTTTCCGCGGTCCCGGGCCTCTGTCCAGCCAACCCTCTCGGTTTTTTCACGAGGCAGATCAAGAAGAAAAGGGGACGGCTCCCGCTCTGCCCGCTTGCCGAAAATCATGCGGCTCCGCGCCCTGACGAGATAGAGCAGCCTCCTGGCGCGGGTCATGCCCACGTAAAAAAGCCTGCGCTCCTCTTCGGGATCCGAAGCGGTTCTGCCGATCCGCAAGGGCAGAAGATCCGCCTCGCAGCCCACGATAAAGACCACCGGAAACTCGAGGCCCTTCGAGGCGTGGAGCGTGGCGAGGGTCACTTTTTCGCTCCTCGGCTGGAGAGCATCGGCCTCCTGGGAGAGCGCCAAGGCCCGGAGCAGCCCGGCCCAGTCTGCCTGAGGCTCCAGGGCCGCAACTGCGAGCAGGGCCTCCCAGGCCCGTTCCCAGCCCGCCCGCCTCTCGCCGGGCAAAGCAAGAAGGGCGCGCAGATGCGAAACTCTCTCTGGAGCCGTTGGTCCTGAACCCAAGAAGTTGCCTTGCCCGCCCCAAGCCTGACTCTCACGGCCCAAAATTTCCCGCACCCGCCCGGCTCTTCTCCCGAGCAAGGCCAGCGCCTCTTGCCGAAGCGCTGCATCTTGAGGAGCCGAAAGGGCTCTGACGAGCGCAAGGAGCGCCTTCCCTTCAGGAGTGTCCCAGGTATCCCTTTGTGCCGAGCTCTGGTACGGGATTCCCTGGTGCTTCAGGGCCTCTTCGATCAGGCGGCTCTGGGCCGCCAGCCGGAAAAGAACCGCAATCTCCCCGAACCCGCCGCACAGAAACCTCTCGGCCTGGTCCACCCGGTCCGCATAAAAAGAGAGAGAATCCGTGCCGCCCACGAGCCGCTCGATCGTCCGGGCGATGAAGATTGCCTCGGCCTTCTCGCTCGGGGTCTCGACCAGGCGCACCCGGGGCCCGGCAGGCTCGACCGGAACGAGCGCCCGGGATGGGCGGCCGGTTCCTGACTGTGAGCCGGCCTCCAGCATCTTTGCGGCGGCCGTGAGCACGGGCTCGCTCGAGCGGTAGTTCCGCACGAGCCGCACCACCTTTCCGTCCGGCCAGTCCTCGAGAAATCGGCGGAAGAACTCCGGGCTCGCGCCCCGGAACCCGTAAATGGCCTGGTCCGGGTCTCCGATCGCGCACACTTCTTTGGTCGCACCGGCCAGAAGTCTCAAGAACCGGTACTGGGCGAAGTTGAGATCCTGGTATTCGTCCACGAGGATCGCGGAAAAGCGATTCTGGAGGCGCTCCCGGACATCCGCAGACCCGGCGAGAGCCCGCGCAGGCACGGACACGAGATCGTCGAAGTCCAGACCGCGCACGGACGAAATCTCTTTCTGATAGGCAAGGTAAAGTTTCTCGAACTCGGGGTCTGAAGCTTCCGGCGGGCCGTCCTCGGGATAGCGGAGCCTGCGCTTCTCGAGGGAAATCCTCTCGAGCAGGTCGGCGCAATCGCTCTGGGTCAAGCCGGGCTCGGCCCGTTTGAGAGCAGCTTGCTGTTCCGAAGGCTCCAGGATCCTGAAACCGGCCGGAAGGCCCGGCCAGTCCAGGTCCTCCCGGAGAAGTTCGGCGCCGAGGGCGTGGAACGTTCTCACCCACACGGCTCCGGCCGCGCCACTCGGCTCGGACTCCAAGAGGGCCCGGATCCTCTCCTCCATCTCCCTGGCCGCTTTCAGGGTGAACGTCACGGCCAGAATCCGTTCCGGAGGAATGCCCGCCTCGCGGACGAGCCAGGCCGCCCTGCAGGCAAGGGTTAGGGTCTTACCGGTCCCGGGCCCGGCAACCACCAGAAGGGGAGTGCCCCTCCAGAGAACCGCCTCCCGCTGTTCCGGGTTGAGCCTCTCCAGGATCCTGCCGCCCGTTGCCCGGGACAGCTCGGCTGCGCTGAAAAGAGAGCCAAGGGAAAAGCCGTCGTCCTGCCCACTCCCCTGCTGCTCTTCCTGCAGGACAGGCGCCCTGTTTTTCTGAGGCCTGGGCCGAGTCCGGAGAGGTGGCGCGGGTTCTGCCCTGTCTTCTCTTTCCTCCTCTCCCGTTCCGAACTCCGGGACCGCCGTGTCCTCGGCCCAAAGTCCTCCTCCGGACAGATTCTCGATTTCGCCTTGCCGGAACAGGCGCACGACTCCGAACTCGCCATCGTAGCCGGCCTCGACCGTGACCTCTCCCGCCCTCATTCTCCGCACAGCCTCGGCCACCAGAGGACCCGCGGCCCGCTCGATCTCCTCCAGGGGCGCGCGTCTCAGAACGAACAACTCCGGGCCGAGACGCTCGACGAGCCGGCCCGCAGCTTTCCGCACCGACGCCGACCCGGGGCCTGTCCCGTGGACCTCGGCCAGCACTTCGGCAAGAGATATAAGCCGTTCGTAAGGAAGAGCCCCTACCGGACGTTCTCCGGCAGGCCGGTCGGCAAGAAGCTCCACCCGATGCATGACGCCCACGGTCACTTCCCTGCCGCAGACCCTGCATCGGCCTGCCGAAGCCAGGGTTTCGGCCGGCTCCATCCTCACGCCGCATTTCCTGTGGCCGTCCAGATGGTACTTGCCCTGTTCGGGAAAGAACTCGACCGTGCCCAGGAATTGCCGCCCCCTGCCCGAGCGCATAGCCTCCCGCAGGGCCGGGTACCCGAGCTCGCATTGAAAGATGTTCGCCTCCCGCCCGAGCTTGTCCGCCGAGTGGGCGTCCGAATTGGAAACGAGCGTGTACCGGTCCAGGCTGCTCAGGCGGCCGCACATGGCAGGATCCGCGCTCAGGCCCGTCTCAAGCGCAAAGATCTCGGCCGAAAGATCCTCGAAACATTCGTCGATCGAGTCGAAGCCCGAGCGCGAACCCAGCACCGAAAACCACGGAGTCCAGATGTGAGCCGGGATGAAAACCGCCTGGGGCGACACTTCCAGCGCCAGGGCGAGCAGGTCCTTGCTGTCCAGGCCCAGGATGGGCCTTCCGTCCGAGGCGATGTTGCCGATTTTCTCCAGGCGGGCGCACATGCGGGCTGCGCTGTCGAGGGACGGAACCAGGATGAGATTGTGGACCTTCCGGACCTGCCCGTTTTTCTTGTAGATGCTGCTGACCTCGGCGCTCAGCACGAAATGGACTTCGCCCCGGCAGGATGGAGGGACCTGCTTTTCAAGACCCCTGGCCGCATCCGCGCGCACCCTGAAAAGCCCGTCGGCAGAGGGCTCGAGCTTTTCGCGGATTTCCCGCAGCCATCCCGGGTGCGTGAAATCGCCGGTTCCGACGACCGAGATCCCTTTGAGCAGCGCGGATAGATGGAGCGATTCGAGCGAAAGGTCCCGGCTCGTGGCTCTCGAATAGCGCGAATGAACGTGGAAATCAGCCAAAAATTCCAAGAAATCCCTCCCCGGCGACAAGATGACACAACAGGGGCATCCACGCAACCGGAAACAAAGGCTGGGCATAGCCCCATGTCAAATGAGAATCCGTTCCCAAAGACGGACGCGACGGAGCGCGTCCCTCCACAGGAAGTTGCCGGTCGTCACGGGTCGGTTGTGAGAGCCTTCGGGGTTTCTTCTTTCTGGAGGGCCACGCTCTGTCGTGGCCCTGAGGAGAGGATAGACTCTTGTGTTTCGAACGTGCAACCTGTATGTTTGAAAAGGTTTTTTTAGAAGCCCGAGGTTGTGTCCATGACCCAGGTTCGAGTCCGGTTCGCTCCTTCTCCCACTGGATATCTCCATATCGGCGGCGCCCGCACCGCCCTCTACAACTGGCTCTTCGCCAGGCAGCAGAAGGGGGTGTTCATCCTTCGCATCGAGGATACCGACGTCGAGCGTTCGACAGAAGCTTCGATCCAGGAGATTCTGGACGGACTGCGTTGGCTCGGTCTGGATTGGGACGAGGGGCCGGACTTTCAGTCGGCCCATCGGGCCGAACACCAGGCGGCCGCCCGCCGCCTGCTCGAGACCGGCCACGCCTACAGGTGCTTCTGCACCCAGGAAGAACTGCAGCGAAAAAGGGCCATTGCCGAGGCCACCAAGAGTTCGTACCTCTACGATCGGACCTGCAGGCGTCTGGCGCCCGAAGAAGCCGCTTCGCGCGAGGCCCGGGGCGAACCCTTCGTCATCCGTTTCAAGGTGCCTGACCCGGACGAGACGAATGATCCCTTCTGGCGCACCCGCGCCGCCGTGGCGTTCCACGACATCGTCTACGGCGACATCGAGAAGAGCCTCCGGGACATCGAGGACTTCGTGATCGTCCGCTCGGACGGCCTTCCCCTGTATCTTCTCTCCAACGCGGTGGACGACATCCGGGACCGCATCACCCACGTGATCCGCGGCCAGGACGGGCTCGCCAACACGCCGCGCCAGATCCTCATCTACAGGGCCCTGGGGGTCGAGCCGCCCCGGTTCGCCCACATGAACCTCACACTGGATCCCAAGCGGGCCAAAATTTCCAAGCGCAGGCACGGCGAAGTGGTGACCGTGGCTTTTTACCGCGAGCGGGGATTCCTGCCCTGGGCCCTTTGCAACTTTCTGCTTCTGCTCGGCTGGTCTGCCGAGGACAACCGGGAGATCCTGAGCCGCGAAGAAGCGATCCGCGAGTTTTCCCTGGAACGGATCGGCAGGGCCAACTCGGTCTTCAATTACAATCCGGACGACCCCAAGTTCTTCACAGACCCCAAGGCCCTGAGCATCAACGCCCATTACCTGCGTACCATGGACATCGAGGAGCTGGGCCGGCTCGTCGCCGACGAACTCAAGACCGCAGGGCTCTGGAAGGACGAATACGAGGCCCAGGGCCGGGCCAGGTACCTTCAGATTCTCGACATGATCCGCGCGCGGTTCCACACGCTCAAGGATTTCGTTGCCGACGGCAGGGCCTACTTCAGCGAGGACTTTCCCATCACCGAAGCTGCCTTGGAAAAGAACCTCAAGAAGGAACCACGGCTCAGAGAGTGGCTCCCGGAACTTGCGGCCCGGCTCGAAAAGACAGAGCCCTTTGACCTCGCGAACACCGAGGCCGCGGTCCGCGCCTTTGCCGACGAAAAGGAAATCAAGGCCGGCGTCATCATCAACGCGGTCCGCGCCGCAGTGACCGGCCAGGTCAAGGGACCCGGTCTGTTTGAAATCCTCGTCGTCCTCGGTCCGGAGTCCACGGCAGCTCGGCTCCGCAGGGCCGCCACGCTCGTCTGAATCCACACGGGATTCCATCATGCAGCAGAAAATCCTTTACGCAAGCACCTCGGGCAAAGCGCCGGTCGTAGGCTTCCGGGAAGCCCTTTTCCAGGGCCAGCCTCCGGACGGCGGCCTGTACCTGCCCACCCACATCCCGACCCTTACGCCGGATGAAATCGAGGCTCTCAAAGGGAAGCCTTACCGAGAAGTGGCCCTAGCCGTGCTCTCTCGGTTCCTCGAAGGCGACATCCCGGCCGGAGATCTCGAGCGGATCACCTTCGACGCCTACAACTTCGAGGTCCCCATCGAGCGAGTCGTCGCCCGGCGCTACATCATCCGGCTCGACCGGGGACCCACAGCGTCGTTCAAGGATTTCGCCGCGCGCTTCATGGCCCGGACCATGCAGTATTACCAGAGCCGGGAGGACGCCGAAAGGATCATCCTGGTCGCCACAAGCGGCGACACGGGCAGCGCCATCGCCAACGCCTTTCTCGGCCTCGAGGGTTTTCGGGTGGTGGTAACCTACCCCATCCACGAGGTCAGCGACCGGCAGGCCCGACAGATGAACACCCTGGGCGGCAACGTGATCGCGGTCGCCTCTGAGGCAAAGTTCGATCAGCTCCAGGCGAACGCGATGCGCGCCTTCGAGGACCCGGACCTGGCCGGCCTTCGGCTCACCTCGGCCAATTCCATAAACTGGTGCCGCCTGATGCCCCAGATCGGTTACCACTTTTATGGGTATACCGCCCTGGAGACTGAGAAGGGAGAACCCATCCTCGACGCGGTCTCCTCGGGCAACTTCGGCAACGTGACGGCTGATTTTCTCACCATGCGCATGGGCAAGCCCGTGCGGAGGATCTTGGTCGCCACGAACGAAAATGACGAGTTCCCCGCCTTTCTCGAGACCGGCATCTACAAGCCCATCCGGCCTTCCCGGGCCTGCCTGTCCAACGCCATGAATGTCGGCAACCCCTCGAACCTGCGGCGCCTGTTCGCTCTTTACGGCGGCCGAATCGACCGCAACGGCGTGGTGGAGCGCCTGCCGGACTTGGACAGTCTCCGCCGCGACGCCGTGGGCATAAGCATTTCGGATCACCTGACCCGACTGACCATCCGGAGGGTGTACGAGGATTACGGCGTCCTTTTGGAGCCGCACGGAGCCGTGAGCTGGGCGGCCCTGTGCCGCTACCTCGCTCTCCGGGAAGAGGAATGTCTGTCGATCGCCACCGAGACCGCCCACCCCGCAAAGTTCCCCGAGCCTCTGCGGGAGATCGGCGTGGAGCCCGAGCTGCCGCCCAGCATGAAAGGGCTGGACGAAAAGGCTCCCCAGTTCGTCCGGCTGAGCGGCGACTACGGCGAGTTCAAGGAGTTTCTGCTCGGCCTGGGCGGATAATTGCTGGGCCAAGACGGACGCGACGGAGCGCGTCCCTCCAGGGTATCCCCCACCGATGGAGGGCCACGGTCCCTCGTGGCCGAAAGCGGAATCCGCCATCCATTGGAGAGCCATGCTCTGTCATGGCCGCAGGGTGTGGATGCGCGAGCCGCAGGGTGTGAATGCGGCGGCGGCTGATCCCAAGACGGACGCGACGGAGCGCGTCCCTCCAAACCTCGGGGCCGCAGACCTCCATTTTGGGGTTGACAGCCCGCGCGACCCGCTGGTAAGGTACCCGCGTTTTTTTGCAACGGGAACACGATTTCGACCAGAGGGGACGCGAGCATGCCCGACACGGTTGGCGGAGTTCCTCACGCGGGCAGGACCAGTAGGCTCCCAAGCGGTCGGCTTCTGGCCTTCACCTGCCTGGCCTGCGCAGCCACGCTCCTGTTTCTACCGGCCCGCACAGGTCCTTCCAAGTCGATGCGCCACGCCATCCCTTTGCCTGGCCAGATTCCGGCCGTGGACGCCTCCATTCCGCCCAGCCAAAGCAAAGTCGTAAGCGGCACCATTCGGCCTGGGGACACCCTTGCGTCGCTCCTTTCGCAGCACCTTTCCACCGAGGAAATCGAGCAGGTCGCCCGATCCTCCCGCAAGGTCTTCCATCCCCGCAAGATCCGCGCGGGCAACGCCTATCACATCTTGCTCGAGAATGACGCATTCGATCGTTTCGTCTACGAGATCGACGGAGACGAGCAACTCGTCATCCAAAAAGAGGGCGACTCTTTCGAGATCACCCGGGAGGAAATTCCTTACGCGGTTCAAGCCGTCGTCGTGCGTGGAGAAGTCTCGACCAGTCTCTTCGCGGCCATGGAAGCCGCGGGCGAGGACCCGGAGCTGGCGACGAGACTCGCCGAGATCTTCGCCTGGGAGGTGGACTTCCTGCGCAATCTCCAGAAAGGGGATTCGTTCCGGATGCTTGTAGAAAAGCGCTTCCGAGACGGCAGGCCCTGCGGATATGGCCGGATTCTGGCCGCCGAGTTCAAGAACGACCGCAAGACTTGGCAAGCCGTTTTGTACGAGGACAGCAACGGACGGAGCGCCTATTACAGCCCGGAAGGAAACAGCCTCCGAAAAGCCTTCCTCAAGGCTCCTCTCAACTACACGCGCATTTCCTCCGGCTACGCCAAAACGCGCCTCCATCCCATCACGCGAACCTGGAAACCCCACCCCGCGATCGATTACGCCGCACCGGCCGGAACGCCGGTAAACGCCGTCGCCGACGGGACGGTGCTGGAGGCTGCCCGCAACCCTTTCAATGGGAACTACGTCAAGATCCGGCACGCGAACGGTTACCAGACCCTGTATCTCCACTTGAGCCGTTTCGACAAGGGAATCCGCAAGGGCTCTTCCGTGGCGCAAGGCCAAGTGATCGGCTTTGTCGGTGCCACGGGGCTCGCCACAGGGCCGCACCTCTGCTTTCGGATCACCCGGAACGGAAAGCCCGTGGACCCGCGGCGGCTGGACTCCGCATCCCTGTCCGCCTTTTCTCCAAGAGATCTTGCCCGGTTCAAGACCCGCGCCAAGGCCCTTCTGGCCAGGCTGGACGACAAGCCTGCCGGTCCGCGAGGCGCGGCCAAGGTGGCCTCGCGCAACCCCTAGCCTCTCGCGCCCTGCATCGTGTCGGGTGTCCGGGATCCGGGATCGGGCTGACAGACTGGATCACAATTCGGTACCTTATGGGTACACGGCCTACTGCGCAAGAACCGGGAGGCGGCCTCGTATGAAGTTCATCTCCGTTCGAGATTTGCGGTTCCGAGCTTCTGCCATACGGAAGGATCTCCAGGAACAACAGGACCTGATCCTTACCGCAAACGGCCGTCCCTTCGCGATTCTGTCTCCCGTTCGTCCCGAAAATCTTGAAGAACAACTGCTTGCGATGAGACGCGCCAGAGCCCGTATGGCTGTGGACCGCCTGAGGGACGGGGCGCGCGCTCGCGGCAAGGACAGGATGTCCGCCAAAAGGATCCAAGCACTCATTTCCAAGGTCAGAGTCGAGAGGCGATCTTCCGCAAGCGAGAGAGCCTTGAAGGTTGTCCTCGACACGAACGTCCTTGTCTCCGGATTGTCAGAGGTGTCAGAGGGGTCAGTCCTTCATTTTACGGATTCGTGGTCGTTCCCACCTGGAGGGACGCGCTCCGTCGCGTCCGTTTCTGGGGCTTTACGGTGTGTCCCGTAAGGCGGCCGAAGAAGAAGAGGCGGCCATGACGGAGCATGGCCCTCCAGGGAAAGCCGGATTCGCCCGCGGCCACGAGCGACCGTGGCCCTCCAATGCAAGGAAACGCCGCCACCCCAACTACTGACCCCTGGCAGCTCTTCTTGGAGGGACGCGCTCCGTCGCGTCCGTTTCTGCGGCTTTGCGGTGTGTCCCGTAAGGCGGCCGAAGAAGAGGCGGCCATGACGGAGCATGGCCCTCCATGGAAAGCCGCATTCGCCCGCGGCCACGAGGGACCATGGCCCTCCAGGGAACGCCGCATTCGCCCGCGGCCACGAGCGACCGTGGCCCTCCATTTGCCCCCGCCCCTCTCCTGGAGGACGCGGGCTGGGACGAGGTCACGCTCGCCTTCAGGCTGCTTCGGGCCTGGGAGGCCCTGAGAGCGCGGCCGAGGCGGCCGGGCTGAGAAGAGAGAAGGCGGCGAGCAGCACGGCTCCGGGTCCGATCAGCCACAGGGGATCCGCTCCCCGGCCGAGGAGCGCCCACGCGCCGCCGGCCCCCACGGCCAGATCCACAACGGCGAGCAGAGGCCGACCGATCCGGCCTCCACGCCAGAGAACAACGGCAAGGCCGCACGAGGCGATTCCCGCGACGAGAAGAGCGGCCCGCACGCCGAACGGCCAGGCCGTGCCGAGTCCAAGTCCTAACTCGACCAGCCCGGCCAGAACGTGGAAGCCCGCGTGGCACGCTCTTGCCACCTCGCCCCTCAGTTCGAGCCTTCTCCAGTACAGATAGACCACCGGAATGATTTCGAGCGTGAGGAAGGCCGAGGTCACAAGGCCCCCCACCATGGGAGCCGCAATGCGGCCCATGACATCCGCTCCGGTCCCCTGGGCCCAGAGCAGCGGCAGAAGACCCAGGATCGTCGTGGACACGGTCATGAGCTTGGGCCTCACTCTGAGAGCCGCTCCGTCCATCACCGCCCGGCGCACGTCCTCTGCGGTTCTCATTCTTCCCTCGGCCCGGTACTTGTGGTAGAACTCGTCGAGGTAGAGGATCATCACGATCCCGGTCTCGGCCGCCACGCCCGCCAGGGCGATCACGCCCACCCAGACCGCAACCGATGTGTGATAGCCGAGGAAGAAGAGCAGCCAGACCGAGCCGACCAGGGCAAAGGGGACTGAGAGCATCACGATCCCGGTCTGGACCCAGGACCGGAAGTTCAGATAGAGAAGCAGGACGATGATTCCCAGGGTCAGCGGAATCACGACGCGCAGCCGCGCCTGCATGCGCTCGAGAAGCTCGTACTGCCCGGTCCATTCGATCCGCACACCCGGTAGAGCGCCCAAAGTGCTCCGCACTTTCTCCTTGGCCTCCTGAACGTATCCGCCGATATCGCGCCGACTCGTGTCCACATCCACGTAGACATACCCTACGAGGCTGCCGTTTTCGTCCTTGATCATCGGAGGCCCGGGGCGAAGGGTGACCTCGGCAAGCTCGCCCAAAGGCACCATGGCCACTGTCTCGGCAGGCTGAGGCCCGGGCGCCTGAATCGACATGGGACCACCGCCGCCCGGAGCGCCTTCCATGCCCGCCGCCCCCGGGAGTTCTGCTCCCGCCGGAAAGCGTGGCAGCCTGAACAGGGGCACGTCCGTAACCGATCCCTCGCGCGGGCCTCCCCCGCCGGTCGCGGAAGCCGCTCCTCCGGCGCCCCCGCCCATTCCCTGCATACCAGCCTGCGCGAGCAGGATCCCTCCTGGCACACCGCGTGCGGCGCCGCCGTCCAACCAGGACATCCCGGGCTGACCCCCTCCGCCCATTCCCGCAGGAGATCCTCCGGAGGCGCGCACCGGCACCAGAATCCGGCGAACCGATTCCAGGTTCGCACGGGATTCTCGAGGGTACCGGACATTGACCGTGTACCGCTCCCGTCCTTCCACGGTTCTCGTGACCACGAGCCCGCCCAAGGACGCTTCGACGACGTCCTGCACGTCGCCCACATTGAGGCCGTACCGGGCGATCACTTCCCGATTCGGGACGATGTCCAGGTAGAAGCCGCCCGTGGGCCGCTCTGCGAACACCCCGCGCGTGCCCTCAAGGGGCCTGAGCACTTCCTCCAGACGGCCGGCCACCTCTTGGATCCGATTCAGATCGGCGCCGTACACTTTCACGCCGATCGGCGTCCGGATGCCGGTCGTGAGCATGTCGATGCGCGTCTTGATGGGCGGCGAAAGCGAATTCGTCCATCCCGGCACGTTGAGCGACCGGTTGAGTTCCCGGGCCAGTTCTTCCCAGGTCACGGGACGTTGTTCGGGCCAGATCCTCCGCAGCGGGCCCGCGAGCCACTCCGGTGCCCAGGACGAGTACCACCGTTTTGCACTCACCTTGCGCCAGCCGTCCCTGGGCTTGAGAAGGATCGTGGTTTCGATCATGTCCAGACCCGCCGGATCCGTGGGCGTCTCGGCCCGTCCCACTTTGCCGAACACGCGCTCCACTTCCGGGAAAGACGCGATGATCCGGTCCTGGATCTGAAGGGACCTCTTGGCCTCCTCGATGGAAATGCCGGGCATGGTGGTGGGCATGTAGAGGAGGGTGCCTTCGTTCAAGGGCGGCATGAACTCGCTGCCCAACCGGAGCCCCAAAGGCACTGCCGAGGCCAGGGCGGCGGCAGCCAGAAGCAGGGTGGTCTTGGGATTGTGGAGCGCCACGTACACGAAGGGACGGTACAGACCGATCAGGACGCGCGAGACCGGGTGTTCGGTTTCCCGGAAGATTTTCCCCCGGATCAGAAGAGCCATCAGAGCCGGCGCCAGGGTGATGGAGAGCACCGCCGCGAAGAACATGGCCGCGGTCTTGGTGTAGGCGAGAGGGAGAAACAGGCGTCCTCCCTGCCCCTGAAGGGTAAAAACCGGGAGGAAGGAAACGGAAATGAGCAACAGGGAGAAGAAGATCGGCCTTCCGACCTCCTTGGCCGCGGCGATCACCCCTTCCAGCCTGTCGGCGTCGGGCGGAGCGTGCTCCAGCTTTTTGTGGGCGTTTTCGATGAGAACGATCGAAGCGTCCACCATGGCGCCGATGGCGATCGCGATGCCTCCGAGACTCATGATGTTCGAAGTCAGTCCGAGAAACAGCATCGGAATGAAGCTCACGAGAACCGCCACGGGCAGAGTCACGATCGCCACAAGGGCCGACCGCACGTGGAGAAGAAAGATCACGATGACCAGGGAGACCACGACGGCCTCTTCGAGGAGCGTGTCCGTCAGCGTGCGGATCGAGGCCAGAATCAGTTCAGACCGGTCGTAGGTCGTGACCAGCCGCACGCCCTCGGGCAGGGATGGAATCACCGAGTTTTCGAGTCTGTCCTTGACGCGCCGGATCACGTTGAGGGCGTTTTCACCGTGCCGCATGACCACGATGCCGCCCACGACCTCGCCCTGGCCGTCGAGATCCGCCGCGCCCCGGCGGATCTCCGGGCCCACAGCGACGCGAGCCACATCGCGTAGCCGCACGGGCGTGCCGCGTCCGTCCTCGCCCACCACGACTTGCTCGAGGTCGCCTGTAGAGCGCAAGTAGCCCAGGCCACGCACCACGTACTCCCGGCCGCTCATCTCCACAACCCGCCCGCCCACGTCGTTGTTCGAGCGACGGATCGCCTCCACGATCGTGGCAATCGCCATGTTGTAGGCCTTCAATCTCTCCGGGTCCAGGGTCACCTGGTACTGGCGCTGGAATCCGCCCACCGAAGCGACCTCGGCCACGCCCGGCACGCTCTCCAGAGCGTACTTGACCCAGAAATCCTGAAGGGACCGCAATTCCGAGAGGTCGTGCCTTCCGGAGTCGTCCACAAGGGCGTACTGGTACACCCAACCCACGCCGGTCGCGTCCGGACCGAGCACCGGATTGACCCCCTGAGGCAAGCGATCCCGGATCCGATTCAAATACTCGAGCACCCGGGATCGGGCCCAATAGAGGTCTGTCCCGTCCTCGAAAAGAATGTAGACAAAAGACATGCCGAACATGGAATAGCCGCGGACGGTTTTTACCCGAGGCGCGGCCACCAGGCTCGACACGAGCGGGTAAGTCACCTGGTCCTCGACAAGCCCGGGCCCCCTGCCCATCCATTCGGTCCAGACGATCACCTGGGTGTCCGAAAGATCGGGGATCGCGTCCAGTGGAATGTGCCGGATCGCATAAACCGAAGCCAGAACGAGTCCTATGACGGCCAAGAAGACGACCCCTCGATTTCGGGCGCAGCTTTCGATGATCCGTTCGATCATGGGCCGGCTCTCCTTCAGACCTGTCCGCGCCGCTGTCTGTTTCCGGTTCGAGACTGGGGAAGTCAATGGGCCCCGTGGACCCCGGGGCCGACTCCGGGCTCGGCGCCCGCGGCCGGGACTTCTTCGGACCGGGTCATGGCCGCCGAGCCCAGCATCCGGCTTTCGGAGTCGAGGAGAAAATTGCCGCTCGTGACGACCTCCTGGCCTTCCGTCAGGCCCGAGAGGATTTCCACTTCTTCCGGAGTCCTCAGACCTGTCTGGACTCGGACCGGCACGAAATGGCCCGGCCCCGTGGCCACGAAAACGTACTGCTCGGCCCCGGTATCGATGAGCGCGTCGAAAGGCGCGACGAGAGCGTCACGGGGTTCGACCGCGATGCGGGCCCTGCCGTACATGCCGGGTCGGATGCGTCCGCCCGTGTTGGTCAGAACCGCCCGGGCTTTGGTGGTCCGGGTCCGCGCGTCCATGAGGGGATAAACGTAATCGACAACGGACCGGAACGTCTCTCCCGGGAGCCCAGCCAATTCGATCTCCACCGAGTTCCCGGTCCGGACTCGGCCGATATCGAATTCATACAGATCCAGAACCACCCAAACCTGAGCCAGATCCGCGATCGTCATGAGGGTTGTGCCGGGCTCGACCCGATGCCCTTCGACCACTCCCAAAGACAGAACGTGCCCGCTCGCCGGCGAGAGGATCTCCACGCTCTGGCGGACCTCTCGGGTCGCGGCCAAAAGATCGATTTCCCTGTCGCTCATGCCCCACAATCTCAGGCGGCTCCTGGCCGCCTCCAGAATCGGCTCCCCGGCTCCGCCCGCCGTTCCCGCCAGGGCCTGGAGGTTCCTGAGGGCCGCGAGGAAATCCTCCTGAGCCGCCACGAGCTCCAGGCTGTGGAGCCTCGCCACGACCTGGCCCTTGCGCACGTACTCGCCCACCCGCGAGACCAAAAGGCGCTCGATCCAGCCCGGCAGCCTGGCGTGCACCATCGAAAGGCGCGACTCGTCCGCCGTGACAACCGCCACGGTACGAATCTCGCCGGAGAGCATCCGCCTTTCGACCCGGGCCGTTCGGACCCCGATCATTTGGAGCCTCCTGGAGTCCAGGTGCACCTCTGAGCGGCCGGGGAGAAGGGACCGTGCAGGCTGCTGAGCTGCGGAAGGATGTTGCGGTTCGGGAGAGACCGGGACAAGATCCATCCCGCAGATGGGACAGCGCCCGGGATGATCCTGAACGACCTCGGGGTGCATGGGGCAGGTATAGTTCAGAGCCGCTCCCTGGAAGGGGACCAGGTCCATGCCGCAGATCGGGCACGAGCCCGGACGGTCCTGAACGATCTCAGGATGCATAGGGCAACGATAGGAAACCTCCGGAGTTCTGTGGACCGCCTCGAACGGGCCGACCTGAAAAAACCAGAGCACGCTCCCAGCGGCAAAGGCGACGAGAACGCACAGCAGGGCCCACCTCAGGACAGCCATCCAGCGAGTGCCCGCAGGCGGTCTCTCCTCGATGCTCTCCCCTTGTCTTGCGTCCCGAAGGGCTCCCGGGTCTTCCATGACTTTCCCCTTTCCGAAAGGACAGGTCCTCCGGATTTCAGAATCCGTCTCCGCTGTGACTGTGGGCCGACCGGTCGAGTGCGGGGTCTGGGTCTTGCGCCTCGGTGACCCCTACGGCTCTCATCAGGCGGGCGTACCGCCTGCAGACATCGACCCGGGCCCGCTCCGCCTCAAGGCGAATTTCGTACAGAGCCCGCTGGGCATCGATGAGAGAGACCAGATCCCCGGCGCCGGAAGCATAGGCCGCAAGGGCCGCATCCGCAGCCGCTTCGGCTCTGGGCAGCACTTCCCGAAGCAGGATTTCCCTGGAAACCATGGCCGCCTTCAAGGCCGCGAAAGACGAAACCACCTCTTTTTCGATGTCGAGCCTGAGGCCCGTCAGCTCGCATCGGCCGGCTTCGGCCCGGGCCCGAGCTTCCGAGGCAGCGTCGTTTCTCCAGCCGAGCCACAGCGGGACGCTCACCCCCAGCATGCCCTGGTACGAGTCGGTCCCCATGGTGCTCAGCATGTAACCCGAAAGGATCTGAGCCTGAGGGTAATACTGCGCCCTGGCCACTCGACTCGAGCCCTCGGCTTCTTCCACGAGCGCCTGGGCACGCCCCAGTTCAGGCCTGGCGCTCCTGGCTTTGCGCAGAAGGTCGGGCAATTCGGGCAGTTCCCCTGGCTCGGCCGGAGCCTGCACGCGAAGATCTCCCGGATCCCGCTCCGCCGGAGAAACGCCCATGGCCGCCAGAAGGGAGGCAGCCGAGCCGAGGCGGTTCTCACCGGCTATCTTGAGAGAAGCTTCCAGGCTCGCCTGCTCCGCCCCAGCCCTGAGCACGTCCGCTTGTCCCGCCGAGGCGGACCGATAACGGGACAGGGCCGTGTCTAGCGCTGCCCGGGCCAAATCGAGGGATTTGGCCGTTGTCGCGATCACCAGGTCCCATTGCCAGACGTCGAAGAAAGCCATCCGCACCGCCAGAGCACGGTCCAACGCGACCCCGCCGAGAGCGGCCTCTTCGGCCTTCGCCCGGGCCCGCTCCACCTCGGCGCGCCTGCCCCGAATGTCCGAGAGAGGAAAGGACTGCACGACCTGAAACATGTAGTCCGCTCCCTCGCCGTCGAGGAGCAACTTATCCACGCCTGCCATGATCATGGGGTCCGGGAGGGCAGACGCCTGGCGGGGCCGCATCCGGGCCGCCTCGACCCGGCGGCTCTGGGCCATAATCTCCGGATGATTCTCGAGCGCGGTCCGGACCGCCGTGGCCAGGTCCAGTTCGTCCTGGGCAGCCGGTCGCGGAGCGTCGGACGCCCGGGAGTCCTCGCCGCCTTCAGGAATCGAGGCGGGTTCGCTCCAGAGAACGGTCGCGCTCAAAGGAACGAAACAGAGGGACAACAAAAAGACAGCACGCCAGATCGTCCCGCCCTTTTGCGCCATGGCGTCCTCCCGGTCAAGAAGGTGGTTCACGGCTCCTGAAAAGAAGCATACCCGCAAAGTAGACTTCATGTCCACGGGAAAACCGATCCAGGCTTCAAGGGGGGGCAAAGTCACGAGGGCCGGATCTCGATCCTGCGGAGATATTCCTGGGCCGTTCTCTCCCAGGAGAGCGTGCGGCGGATGTGCCGGATTCCTTCAGCGAGCATGGAGAAGTAAAGGTCCGGAGTCTGGACAAAAAGGCGGATGCCGTCGAAAAGAGCGATCTCCAGCTCCCCGGCCATGGCCCGAAACAGGCGAAGAGCCCTGCGCCGCACCGGTCGGCTGGCGGTTCGGAGCCCTCCCTGGCAGGAGTCCTGGTTGATCGCGCGCCAGTCTTCGAGAGCATCGGGCAGATCGTCCGGCTCGCGGTAGAGGATCCCGGTGGGCGCGGCCGAGGGCGCGTGCCAGCGGGATGAGCGCGCCTCCACCGCCTGGCTGAAACTCGCGGCCGCCCGCAGGGGCACGATCTGAAGGAGAATCCCTCCGGTGGCGCGCCCGATCCCAGCGGCACCGTTCAGATAGAACTCGTTCGCCATGCCGAAGGGCTCATAAAGGGAGGGCATCACGCCGAAGGCCGCGCCCCGCAAGGCGGCGAAGTAGCCTTCCCGGAACAAAAAGGGCATGGCGAGCACTTTTTCAGGAAATCGCTCAGCAAGGTCTTTGACAAAGCCAAGCCCGTGGATCCCCTCATCTCCCGGGATCGGAAAGAACAGAAAACGCGCCTCGGCTCCCTGCTCCAGAACCGATGCCGCAGCCTCGACCGCCACGTCGTACCCCTTCTGGCGGGCATCGTCCCGGCCCGCAAGAACGAACCAGGGCGCCCCATCCCTGCGAAATCGGCAGGGGTCACCCCAGACCGGCCCCGGACCGCCCGAAGCCAAGGCGTCCAGGGCTTTCAAGAATTCCCTCCGGCCGGCCTCCTTCCACTCAACAAAGGACTCGATCCTCCCGCAGGCAGCTTCGGCCGCGACCTTTTCCGGCACGGCGAGGTCCGCGAAGGGGCCGTTGTTCACGCCCACGAGTCTGGGGCGCAAACGATCCCGCAAATGAGGAGCCAGGATTTCGGCCTGCAAGAGGTCCTCGGTGAGTTCGAGGGAAAAAGGTTCAGAAACCGTAAAGATCGGCCACTCCACTCTGGCCAGGGCGCGATCGAGGACGGTCTCGCCCGGACAAGCGTCGGGATTCAGACCGGCCAGCAGGAGATCCCAGTTCGAGGCCGGGCTGTCGTAGCTGTTGTGAAGGGTGAGGTAACACAGATGCCGGCTTCCGGTTCCCGCAAGGGCCAGGGCCAGGGTCGCGGCTTCCCAATCCTGCAACAAGAGAACCCACCGGGCCTCGGGATCCACGACCTCGAGCGCCCGGGCCGCGGCCGCTCCGAAAAGCAGCGAGTCCCTGAGGAGTGTCGCGCCGGTCTCGCCGGGCGAGGAGGCCACATCATAGGGGTGGCGCCTGCCCGCAAAGAACCTCGGGTCGCCGATCCGGAGGAAGATCCACGACACCCCTTCGTCGTGGCGCAGAAGATCCACCTGAAGCGCCGCTCCTCCATGGGGAAGGCGAAAGGAGCCAACGGACTCCGTCGCGAGTGACGCGGTCTTGGCAATCCGGTGGTGAAAAGGCGTGATCACCACGACCGGAAGCCCCGAGGCCTTCTCGATTTGGCGCGGAAGCCTTCCCATCACGGCCGCAATTCCGCCGCAGGGCGCATACGGAGTCTCGTACGTGACAAAGGCGAGACGAACCGTCATGGAAGACTCCTCTGGAGCGGGTTGTCCTTGGCCAGCCCCTTCCGGCGGCCCATATTGTTCCTTCCCCCGTCTCTGTCTTGACCCGGCACCGGCGGCTTCGAAGAAATCTCCACCACCCCTCAACCTGCCCTCAACCCGCGCGGCCAACCCGCGCGGCCGAAACCGCCCTTCAAAGGGCCTTTCAAAGGGCCACGGGATGACTCCTGGCCCGGGTTCGTACATAATCGCATGAAACGGCCTCTGAAGGGGCAACAGAAGGGTTTCGTCCATGCATCGAGCAAAGCCTGATCCCGTCTTCACCCCTCAAAACGCGGCCCCAAAGCGAAGCTGCCCCGGGGACTGGGACGACTGGAGGTGGCAGTACGCACACCGGAAGACAGACCTTTCCGCTTTGGAGGCTCTTGCCCGCCTTCCGGAAAACAGCAAAGCCCAAACCGCGCGAGTGATTTCCAGGTACCCCTGCTCGATCACGCCGTACTATCTCTCCCTGGCGCGGCTTGAGGACCCTCAAGACCCGATTCTCAGGCAGGTGCTGCCGGACGGGCGCGAACTCGAGGACGAGCAGACGGCGGCCGAGGATCCGCTCGAGGAAGAGCACCATACCGCCGTGCCCGGTCTCGTACACCGCTACGCGGATCGGGCTCTGGTGCTTCTTACGAACCGATGCGCGGTCTACTGCAGGCACTGCACCCGAAAGAGGCTCTGGCGCCTCGGACCCCGAGACCTGACGAGAGAAGAGTTCCACCGGGTTCTTCGGTACCTCCAAGAGCATCCAGAGATCCGCGACGTGCTGCTTTCCGGAGGAGACCCGCTCGTGCTTCCGGACAGCCGGCTCGATGAGATCCTGCGCGGCATCCGGCAAATCCGCCACGTGGAGATCATCCGGATCGGAAGCCGTGTGCCTGTCGTCCTGCCCCAGAGGATCACGCCCGGCCTGTGCAGGATCCTGGAGAGGCACGGCCCCCTGTGGCTCAACACCCAGTTCAACCATCCGAGGGAGATCACCGCCCAAGCCGAAAAGGCCTGCGAGCGTCTCCTGCGGGCGGGCGTGCCTGTAAACAACCAGAGCGTGCTGCTCAAAGGCATAAACGACGATGGGGAAACCCTGAAAGCCCTCTGCACGGGGCTGCTCCGCATCCGGGTGAGACCCTATTATCTCCACCAGTGCGACCCGGTGCGGGGCGTCCGGCATTTCCGGACCTCCCTCGACCGGGGGCTCGGGATCTTGGCGGCGATGGAGGGCCGCGTCTCCGGGCTGGCCATCCCGCGGTACATGGTGGACTTGCCGGGCCGGCTGGGCAAGGTTCCCCTCGCGCCCCAGTTCTTGATGAGCCTCGACGGCAGACGGGCCGTCCTGCGGACTCCTTCCGGAGAGATCGCGGAGTACGAAAACCCGCCCGACTGAAACCCTATCCGTAAAATGAAGGACTGACCCCTAAAGACCCATCATCTTGCCGATGTAGTTCTTGAGAACCTCGGTGGTGCCTGCGGCGATGTTGCCCATCCGGACGTCCGTGAAGGCCCGGCAGATCGCGTACTCCTGCATGTACCCGTAGCCGCCGTGAAGCTGCACGCACTGGTAGGCCACCCGGTTGGCCAGCTCGGCGTTGAACCATTTGGCCATGGAAACCTTGAGCGTGATGTCCTCGCCGTTCACATAGTCCTCGATCAGGTTGTAGGTGAAGGCCCTGGCCATCTCGATCTCGGTCTTCATTTCCACGATCTTGAACAGGTTGTGCTGGAACTTGACGATGGGCTTGCCGAAGGCCTCCCGGGTTTTGGCGTACTCGATGGTAAGGTCCAGCATGAGGTCGCAGCTCTTGATCGATCCGATCGCAGAGATCAGCCGTTCCTGCTGGAAGTTCTTCATGATCGGCACGAACCCCATGCCTTCGCCGCCCAACAGGTTCGCCGCCGGAACCCGGCAGTCCTCGAACACGAGTTCGGCCGTGTCCGAGGCATGGCATCCCATCTTTTCGAGCTTCCTGCCCTTGCGGAACCCGGGCGTGCCGTTCTCCACCACGATGAGGCTGACGCCCGCGTGGGGCGGCACGGCTTTGGGATCCGTCTTCACCGCCAGAACCACGATGTCGCAGTTGTAGCCGTTCGTGATGAACGTTTTCTGGCCGTTGATCACGTAGAAGTCGCCCTGCCGGACCGCGGTCGTGCGGATCGCGGCCACGTCCGAGCCGGCGCCCGGCTCGGTGATGCCCAAGGCGCAGATGAGATCGCCTGTGGCGCATCCGGGCAGCCACTTCTGCTTCTGCTCTTCGTTGCCCAGCATGTTGATGTACGGAACTGCGATGTCGTTGTGGACCCCCAGGGCCATCGTAAGTCCGGCAGAGCCTCCTTCGCCCAGGGTCTCCACGAAGACCACGGAGTAAAGAAAATCGGCGTTGGATCCGCCGTACTTCTCGTCCATCCAAAATCCGAGGAACCCTTGGGCTCCCAGTTTCTTCCAAATCTCCCGCGGGATGTTCCGATCCCGGTCCCACTGCTCGGCGTAGGGCCTCACCTCCCGCATCACGAAGTCCCGCAGGGACTTCCTGAAAATCTCGTGCTCCTCCCGAAACAATTGCCTCGCCATGATCGCCCCCCCTTGGCACAGGTGTGCGCCGGATACGACTTGCCCTGAAACCGCCTCTGCCTGTCAGCGAGAACGCGTGGAAACCTCGGCCCGCCGAGACCCCACGGCCGCAGAAACAGACTCTTTCGGGCCCCGTGCCGCAGCCTTAGAGCTTCCGGCCTCGGTCGCGCCCGGCTCTTGCGGACAAGATCCGCAGGCGCAGCGCCTTCTTCCACGCGGAACCGCCCGGTTCGGATCCTCAGAGCATAGGAAGGAGGGCGCCCGGTGTCAATGAATCCCCCCGATGTGTGCGGGGCGACGGGAAACGAGAACAAATCCCTAGGCAGACAGGGGGATTTGTGATCCCTTTGGCAGGTTCCCTATAATAAAGAAATCAGGCTTGGCCGCACAAACGGGTATCCACCCCCAGGGAACGCGGGAGCCCGCTCCATGGGAGCCTTCCAGGAATTCCTCCGGCGCCGGACATGGCCAGCGCGGTGCGCGGCGTTGTGCCTCGCCACCCTGTTGCTCTCGGGCTGCCACGACGAGGAGCAAGAGCTTCCCTACGTGGACTTGACCCGCCAGGAAGCGGCTCCGGGTGCGGCAGCTCCCTCCCCCTCCGGCTCGCTTCGGGTCGCCGGCGCGCCCATGATTTCGCCCCTGGAAGGATACGCCTACTACCGGCAGATGCTCTCCTACCTTTCGGAGCGGATCGGCCGCCCGGTCACGCTCGTGCAACGCAAGACCTACCACGAGATCAACGAGCTGCTGAAATCCGGCGGTGTGGACGCCGCTTTCGTCTGCTCCGGGGCCTATGTGAAAGACGCGGAAGGGAGCGGGATCCAGGTGCTCGTCGTTCCGGTCGTCCAGGGCCGTCCGACATACAAGAGTTATCTCATCGTCCGCTCGGATTCCCCGCACCGAAGCCTTGCGGATCTGGAGGGCGCCCGCTTCGCGTTCACGGATCCCTTGTCTTTTTCCGGCAGGTACTATGTCCTCTACCGGCTGCGGCAGATCGGGAGAAAGCCGGAGACCTTCTTTTCCCGAGTCGTGTACTCGGGCGGCCATGACGCCTCGGTCAGAGCCGTGGCCCGAGCTGAAGTGGACGGCGCCGCGGTGGACAGCCTTGTGTTCGAGTACATGCGCTCTCGGGGCAGCCCGGAGGCGGCCCGCGTGAGAATCCTGGAGGTCTCCGAGCCCTTCGGGATTCCGCCTTTTGTGGTGTCCAGGAACGTGCCCGACGACGTTCGGAGCGCTCTGGAGGCGGCGCTGCTCGCGATGGGCCAAGACCCCAAGGGCAGGGAGATCCTCGCACGGCTCGGGCTGGATGGGTTCGAGCGGCCTCCCGAGGGGCTTTACGAAAGCATCCGAGAAATCTTGCGTGTTCTCGGAGAGCGCTGAGGTCTGAAATGGATGTCGCGAGACCCGAGGGAAAGCGGAGCTCACGATTCCCTTCTCTCTTTCGCGTTTCGCTCCGCGTGAAGATCCTGCTTCCGGTTCTGGTCGTCATTCTGGCCTCCGGATTCTCACTCGCCTGGGTCGTCCACCGTAACGTTCTGGAAGCCCTCTTGTGGGATTTCTCGAGCCGGGTGGATGCGCATCTGGAAGATCTCGCCTACCGTCTCACCCAGGACCTCGCGGTGGAAAACGAACTCGGCGTCCAGGAGAGCCTGAGAAGGGCCGCGGCAGTCGAGGATGTGGTGTACCTGTTCGTGGAAGACCCGCACCGGGGCGTGATCGCGCACAGCTTCGACAGGGGCATGCCCGCCGGACTTGCCGAGGCGACCTGGAGGGACGAGGCGGGGCTTCCGAGAGTGGTCCCCCTGAGAACGGAGCGGGGGCTCGTGCTCGACCACAGTCGAGCCCTTTCGGAAAAAGGACTGGGCGTGATCCACATGGGGGTCTCGCCCGAGCGGATCCGGGAGCGGGCTTCGAAGGTGAGCCTGCAGATCGTCTGGTTCACCCTGTTCAGCGCCGCGGGCTCTCTGGCCTTTCTCTTCGTCGTGACCCATGCGGTCACGCGGCCGATCGACGACCTCGCGAAGTCCCTGCGAAGAGTCGGCGAAGGAGACTTCACTGTCCGATCCGCTCCCCGCAGCCGGGACGAGGTGGGGGAGCTGGCTGCCCAGTTCAACGCCATGACCGAGCGCCTGGAAACCTGGAGAGCCAAGAGCGAGGAAGCCCAGCGGCTTCTTCTCCGTTCCGAGCGCCTCGCCACGATCGGCAAGCTCGCTTCGGGGATCGCCCACGAGATCGGAAATCCCTTGCAGGCGGTTCAGCACCTGGCTTCTTCCTTGGAGGCGGACCCGGAGAGGGTCGAGGAGTATCTTCCCATGATTCGGGAGGGTCTCAAGAGGATCCATCGGGTCGTGCACGGCTTGAACGGATACGCGCGCGAACGCCGCGTGCGCAAACGGACCGTGGACCTTCACGAGATCATCCGGGATTCCCTGCGCCTTCTCGAACCCCAGGCAAAGCAAAGGAACGTGCGATTCCTGTTTGTCCCGGATCCGTCCGTCCCGCGGATCGAGGCGGACCCGGCTGCCCTGAGCCAGCTTGTCGTCAACATGGTGATGAACAGCCTGGACGCCATGGCTGCGGGAGGCACGGTTTCGGTCGGCACCTCCCTGGACGCCCGCACCTGGCGGGAGCGGCCAGAGGTCGTGCTGCGGATTGCCGACGATGGGCCTGGCATCGACCGGGAGATTCTGTCCAAGATTTTCGACCCCTTCTTCACCACCAAGGAGCCGGGCAGCGGGACCGGACTCGGGCTGGCGATCTGCCAGGACATCGCAGCGCTCCACGGCGGCTCGATCGAGGTCGAGAGCGAAAGAGGAAAGGGGGCGGTCTTCACCGTGCGGCTGCCGGTCGAGCCGCCTCGTGAAAGGAAGGAGACGGAGATTGAAGCGGATCCTGCTTGTGGAAGATGACCGGCTGGCCCGGTTCGCCCTCAAGGATCTTCTGGAACGGAACGGGTTCGAGGTCTTGGAGGCTGCCGACGGTCCTGCCGCGCTCCGTCTGTACCGGCCGGGCGCGTTCCTTGCCGTGATCACGGACCTGAAAATGCCCGGCATGAACGGGATCGAGCTCCTCGAGAACCTTCGCAGTCAGGATCCCCACACGGCGGTCATCGTGATTACGGCCTACGGAACGATCGAGACCGCCGTGGAAGCGATTCGAAAAGGGGCTTTTGATTACGTGACCAAGCCCTTCGAGGCCGCCGAGATTCTGCACAGGCTCAGCCGGGTTCGAGAGCTTGCCCAGCTGCGGGAAGAAAACCGCAGGCTCCGGGACCAGGTGGCGCCCCCTTGCGGGCTTCACGGCATGGTCGGGAAAAGCCGGGCCATGGAGAGCCTGTTTGCCTTGATCCGGACGATCGCCGACTCTCAAGCTACGGTTCTCATCCAGGGCGAGAGCGGGACGGGAAAGGAGATGGCGGCCCGGGCGATCCACGCCCTGAGCCCGAGGGGGAGAGGCCCTTTTGTCGCGGTCTCCTGCGCCGCCTTGCCCGAGACCCTGCTCGAAAGCGAACTGTTCGGATACGAAAGACATGCCTTTACCGGAGCGCTTCGTCCCAAGCCGGGCCGGTTCGAACTGGCCCAGAAGGGGACCCTATTCCTGGACGAAATCGACGACGTGCCCCTCACGGTCCAGGTCAAGCTCCTGCGGGCGATCCAGGAACGGCAGATCGAAAGGCTCGGCGGCACGACGCCGATCTCGCTCGACGTGCGCATCCTGGCCGCGACCAAGCGGGATCTCACCGAGAGAGTGCGGGAAGGCAAGTTCAGGGAAGACCTCTATTACCGCCTCGCCGTGGTCCCGGTCCGGATCCCTCCCCTTCGGGAAAGAAAGGAGGACATTCCTCTTCTCGTGCAGCACTTCCTGGAGAAATTCAGCCTTCGGGACACTCGGCCGGCTCCCCGCCTGTCGGCAGAAGCTGTCGAGATGCTGGAGGCCTATGACTGGCCGGGCAATGTCCGAGAGCTGGAAAACCTGGTTGAGAGGCTCGTCCTGCTTTGCGGGGAGTCGGTCTGCGGTGCGGACTGTCTCAAGGCTCACCTCCGGAATCTCGGCCTGGCCGAACCCGCCGAAGGCAACATGATTTTCGATCTGCCCGCTGAAGGACTGAATCTGCAGGCCAGGCTCGATTTCCTGGAGAGGCGCTACATCGAAGCCTCGCTGAAGAAATGCGGCGGGAACAAATCCAAGGCCGCCGAACTTCTCGGGCTCAAACGGTCCACTCTGGGAGACCGAATCGCGAAGCTCGGCATCCGCACGGCCCAGGAGGGCTGAGGTTCCCCAGTGATCGTGTGTCTCTCGGGGGTGGGAAACCCTTTGCTCCAGCCCGCCCTCTCCGGGGCCAAAGGGCAGAAAGCCCTCGCGCCGTCCGTTCTCCCCTTTCTGACGCACAATTCGGTTTTTCCTATTCTGTCTCACGAGCCCCTGCTCGAGCCTATTCCCTGCTCCAACGAAAGTGAGCCGGGAGTCCGTCCTGTCCGTTCGAGCCAGGACGGGAAAGGGTCCGAGACCGAAGGGAGCCGCCTTCCCATGCCGGACCCAACGCAGAAGAAAGCCACCTATGAGGACCTTTACCACCTGCCCGATGGAGTGGTTGGAGAGATCCTCAATGGTCAGCTTGTGGCCACGCCTCGGCCTTCCCCTCGCCATGCGCGGGTAAGCTCTGCACTCGGGATAACGCTTGGCGGCCCGTTAGAGACGGCTCCTTGCCGCCGGATTTCCGGAAGCGGCGCGCCGGGAACCCGGCAACTCATCACGGGAAAAGTCGCGCGGCAGGACAAGGGCCCCTTTTCCTAACTTCCTGCAGTTGTTCGCCCTTTCCTTACAGCCTTCAGTCTGCTCTGGATGACCCTGCGCTCGGCATCCACTTTGCTGGGCAGGACAGCAAGCGGTTCCATCGGATCCAGGACGGCGGATGCCGGCCTGGAGTGCAAAGCCTGATTCCTTTGCGCAAGGAGGCTTCCATGAGACAGGTGATCTTGTTGCTCGGATTCTTCGGTGCTGTCCTCTTGCTCGCTCTCGTCCCTACGAGGTCCCATTGCGCGGATCCGCTTCTGGACGTCCTCGAGCGCAAAGGGACATTGAGCCCGGAGGAGGTAAAACAGATCGAACAGGAGCGACAGGAGGCTGAAAAGGCCCAGGTGGAAGCCCTTCGAGACGAGATCCTTCCCAAGGCTCTTAAGGGTCTGGAAATCGGGACGCTCAGCTACTTCGAATACTCGGGAGGAAGGGAAAAGGACGACAAGGCATTCAATCGGTTCCGGATCACCCGGGGCTACATCATCGTGAAGAAGCAGCTCACGCCCTGGCTCGGGTTCCGGGTGACGCCTGACGTGACCCAGGACGACACCGGAGACTTCAAGCTCAGACTGAAATACCTCTACGCTGAAATCAAACCGCCCGATCTGGGGTTCCTCACGGACATGAAGTCGGAAATCGGAATGGGCCACAATCCCTGGCTCGACTTCGAAGAGCACGTGAACTTCTACCGGGTCCAGGGCACCATGTTCATTGAGCGGGCCGGCATTTTCAATTCGGCGGATTTGGGCGTGAGCGTCATGGGCTATTGGGGCGGGCAGATGGACGAGGACTTCCGGAAACGGGTGAGCAAGTACTACGCGGGCCGGTGGGGAAGCTGGCACATCGGCGTTTACAACGGCGGCGGCTATCACGCCAAGGAAGAAAACGAAAACAAGATTCCTGAGGTGCGCCTTACGGTGCGCCCCCTGCCGGACCTGCTACCGGGCCTCCAGGTGAGCTATTTCGGCCTGTTCGGAAAAGGGAACAAGAAGAACGTGAGCAGCTGGCCCGACTATGACGTGAACCTGGCCATGCTGAGCTACCAGGACAGTTGGATCACTTTTACCGGCCAGTACGCCCGCACGCGGGGCAACAACAAGGGCACCCTCGTGGTGCCGGGCACGGATCGCTCCTTGAAGGGAGAGGGCTTCTCGTTTTTCGTGGAAGGGATCCCTCCCCTCCTGGATCGTGCGTTCAGCGTGATCGGCCGATACGACCGCTTCGATCCCGATACGGAGGACTGGGTCGCTTCGGGCAAAGACGCTTACGAACTTGCCCTGGGCGGCCTTGCGTGGCGGTTCTACCCCCATTGGATGGCGCTTCTCGTTTATGAGAGGATTTTCTACGAAAAGAACAACGGCGGCCTGGGCGCCGTGCCCTCTCCGGGAAAGGATCTGGACGATGACTGGAGAGTCCAGGGAGCCGTCCAGATGAGCTTCTGAACAGCCCAATCGGTGAGAAGAGGGAAAGCCATGGATCGACGCCGTTTTGTGCGGACCGGCGCCCTGCTGGGCGCGGGCGTGGCCCTTTCGGCAGGAGCCGTGATCAAGGACCGTCTGAGTCCGCCTCCGAAGGATCCGACTGGGGAGGAGACGGTCCGGAATTTGCCCGATCTGCAGAAAATTCCCGCCCGGGAAGGGGAGGACCCGCTTCTGCGGATGCAGCGGGAACTGGCTCGCGCCATGGCAAAGCCGGTCGAGAAACGGCGCTGGACCATGGTGATCGACACCCGCAAGTGCGTGGGATGCGACGCCTGCACGATCGGCTGCGTCGCCGAGAACAAGCTGCCTCCCGGAGTCGTGTACAGGCCCGTGATCAAGGAGGAACTCGGATCGTTCCCCAACGTGAAGATCCGGTTCACGCCCAGGCCGTGCATGCAGTGCGACCGGCCGCCCTGCGTGGTGGTGTGCCCGGTGAAGGCCACCTGGAAGCGGCCGGACGGCGTGGTCGTGATTCACTACGACAAATGCATCGGCTGCCGCTACTGTCTCGCCGCGTGCCCCTACGGCGCGCGGACGAGCGACTTTGGGCTCTTCTACTCGAGCGGAGTGGCCGAGGGCGCGCCGAAGGGCGCAAACGGGCCGATCCTCGGATCCGACGTTCCCTACGAAAGCGCGCCGAGCCACGAATATGGGAAGCGATGGAACCGCAAGCGGCACGGCTCTCCGGTCGGAAACGCCCGCAAGTGCCACTTCTGTCTCCACCGGCTGGAAAAGGGTCTGCTGCCCATGTGCGTGACGACCTGCATTGGCCGGGCGACTTTTTTCGGAGACGCTTCGGATCCCAAGAGCTTCGTCACCGAGCTCGTGACGAAAAACAACGTCCAGACCCTGCTCGCCTACAAAGGGACCGAGCCTCGGGTCTTTTACATTTTCTGAACATTCTGAACAGACGCAACGAAGCCTTGGAGGCGCCCCCATGAGAAGTGCAGACCAGACGCGCGTCGGCGGAAACATCCCTGCCGCATCCTTTCTGGACGACCTTGTGCCCGTCCTGCCCTGGAGGCGCCTGCTCTGGGCGGTCTGGGTTGTGGCGGTCCTGCTGGGCGCCGTCGGTCTTATCGAGAGACTCCACGCCGGTCACCTGCCTGCGGGCTACGGATCTTATGTGCCCTGGGGGCTGTGGGTGGCTTTCTACTTTCACGGTGTCGGGATCGCGGGCGGCGCTTTCGTGCTGAGCGTTCTGGGGTTCCTCACCGGCCGGAGCGGCTTCAGGAGCCGCGAGTCCCTGCGGGTGGCGATTCTCCTGAGTTTTGCCGCCATTCTTCCATCGTTCCTTGGCGTGTGGCTCGATCTGGGAAGGATGGAAAGAGCGTACCGGATTTTTCTTTCCCCCTCCTTCACGAGCATGATGGCCTTCAACGCATGGATGTACGGAATCTTTGTCATCGTGTCGGGTTTGGGCTGGCTCCTGAGCTTCCGGGACCGCTCGGAATGGCTGAAGCCCCTGCTGACGCTCGGGGTCTTTTTCTCGGTCCTGTTCCCGAGCCAGAGCGGATCCTTTTTTGGCGTGGTGGACGCCAAGGCTTTCTGGCACAGCGCTCTGCTTCCCATGCTCTTCCTGGCTTCGGCGGTCACGGCCGGCGGAGCAGCTCTCCTGGTGGTGCGCGCCCTGGCCGGCCGGGCTTCCGACGGCGGGGAAACCGACGAGGCTCTGCGCAGGCTGCGGATCGTCACGCTCGTAGCCATGATCGTTTACTTCGTTTTCGAGTTCGCCGAATTTTCCATCGCCCTCTGGAACCCCAACTCCCATTCGCCCGCCATCCGGCTCATCCTCACGGGTCCCTACTGGTGGGTCTTTTGGATCGTGCACCTGGGTCTGGGCGGAGCGATTCCCTTGCTTCTTTTCTCCACGCGCAGCAGGCCCGCCTGGATCCTGGCTGGGTTCCTGACCGCCGTGGCCTTTATCAGCGCCAGGCTCAATGTCCTGATTCCGGGTCAGGCCGTGGGCGAGATCCAGGGGCTTCAGGAAGCCTTTCAGCATCCGAGGCTCACGTACATCTACCATGCGACCTGGATGGAGTACTTCGTGGGGCTTCTTCTCCTGGCCTTCGGAATGGCTGTCTTCTTTGTGGGCAGCCGGGTGAACCGAATCTTGAGCGCCCGCTGGGGCGGCCAGCCGGGAGAGCCCAAAGCCGCGGGAGGGGCGGGCGATCTCAAAAGTCGGCGCCAGGTTCTGGCAGGAGGCGCTGTCCTGGGGGCCGCGGGGATCCAGGCTCTGGCGCGGCCTTTCGGAGCCCGGGCGGACAGCGGAGGCCCTGACTCGATTCTCATCGGCGGCAGGCCCGACGGTTCTTACGACCTTTGTGATCCGGACCACGTGCTGTATTCGGCCTGCCTCCAGTGCAACACCGGGTGCGGGATCAAATGCAAGCTCCAGGAGGGCGTGCTCACGAAGATCGACGGAAACCCTTACAACCCTTGGACCCTATTGCCCCATCTGGAATACGCAACCCATCCGGACCAGGCCGCCCTGGTGGACGGTTCGATCTGCCCCAAGGGCCAGGCCGGTTTGCAAACAGCCTATGATCCGTACAGGCTCCGCAAGGTGCTCAAGCGGGCAGGGAAACGGGGTGAGAACCGGTGGATCACGATCCCCTTCGACCAGGCGATCGAGGAGATCTGCGAAGGGGGAAACCTTTTCCGCCATGTGCCCGGCGAGGAGAACCGCCGCGTGGAAGGGCTTCGGTCTCTCAGGGCTCTCGTCGACCCGGCCGTCTCCAAGGAAATGGAAGGGGACGTCAAGGCGATTTGGGACGAAAAGGATCCCGACAAGAAGCGCGCCCGGGTCGAGGCTTTTCAGTCGAAGCACGCGGGCCGGCTGGATTGTCTCATTGACCCGGCCCATCCGGATTTCGGCCCGAAGAACAACCAGATCGTCGTCGCGTGGGGAAGGCTCAAGGACGGCAGAGGCGATCTCTACAAACGATTCGCCTCGGCCCTGGGAACGGTCAACGCCCACGGCCACACCACGGTCTGCCAGGGGTCCCTGTACTTCACCTGCAAGGCGATCAGCGAGCAATACGAAGGCGGAAAGTTCACGGGCGGCAAGAAATTCTACTGGCAGGCGGACACCGAGAACAGCCGGTTCATTCTGTTCGCAGGGGCCAACCTTTTCGAGGCCAACTACGGGCCGCCGAACCGCGCGGTGCGCCTGACCGGGAATCTGGCGAGCGGCCGCACCCGGATCGCGGTGGCCGATCCCCGGTTCAGCAAGCTGGCCGGCAAGGCCTGGAAGTGGCTGCCTTTGAAACCCGGCACCGACGCGGCCCTGGCCCTGGGGATCATGCGGTGGATCTTCGACCACGGTGGCTACGACGCCCGGTTCCTTTCGTGCGCGAACAGGGCCGCGGCCCGGGAATCGGGCGAGACCTGCTGGACCACCGCGACTCTTCTCGTGGAGGTTCAGGACGGCGTACCGGGCAAGTTCGTCCGGGCGGCAGACCACGGGCTGGCCGCCCCCGAGGAGCGACAGACCGCTGAAGGCAAGACCTACGAAGAGAAGTTCTTGGCTGTCATGGTCGACGGCAGGCCCATGGCCGTGGATCCCAACGACGACGGCCGGCCTGTGTGGGGGGATCTCTTCGTGGACGGAACGCTTCCGGACGGGACTTCGGTGAAGAGCGGTCTTCAGATTCTTCTCGAGGAGGCCCGCAGGCACAGCGTGGAAGAATGGGCCGAGATCGCCGGCGTCGATCCCGATGACGTGAAAGCCGTCTCGCGCGAGCTCGTTTCGAACGGCAAGGCTGCGGCCGTGGACATCCACCGGGGGCCTGCCCAGCACACGAACGGTTTCTACAACGTTCTGGCCTGGATGACCGTGAACATGCTCCTCGGCAACTTCGACCACAAAGGGGGGATGATCAAGCTCAGCACCTGGGATTACAAGGGCAAAGGAGGGCTCTTCGACCTGGAACAACACCCGGGCAAGACGGCCGCTTTCGGCGTCAGCTCGATCCGCCACGGAGTGGAGTACGAAAAGACGACCCTCTTCGAAGGGTACCCGGCCAAGAGGAATTGGTATCCCCTGTCGAGCGACATTTACGAGGAGATCATCCCTTCGATCGGAGACGCCTACCCGTATCCGGTGAAGGCGCTCTTCTTCTACATGGGAGCGCCCACGTATGCTCTGCCCGCCGGGCACACGAACATTCAGATCCTCCAGGACACGGACAAGCTCCCCCTGTTCGTGGCGAGCGACATTGTGATCGGTCCCACCTCCATGTACGCGGACTATATTTTCCCGGATCTCTCCTACCTGGAAAGATGGGAGTTCCAGGGAAGCCACCCGAGCATGCCCGTCAAGGTGCAACCGGTCCGGCAGCCCGTGATCGCGCCGATTCCGGAATCGTGCACGGTGTTCGGGAAGACCGTGCCGATCTGCCTGGAAGCCATGATCCTGGCGATCGCCGAGCGCCTCGGCCTGCCGGGCTTCGGTCCGGAGGGCTTCGGCCCGGGCAGGCCTCTCGAGCACCCGGACGACTATTATCTGCGGGCCTTGGCCAACCTCGCTTTCGGGGAGAAGCCCGACGGCTCGCAGAACGTGCCGGATGCGGACGAACGAGAGAGGGAAATCTTCCTGCGCGCGCGGAGCCATCTTCCCGAGAGCGTGTTCGATCCGGACCGGTGGCGGCGGATCGTCGGAGACCGCATGTGGCCGAAGGTCGTTTACGTGCTCAACCGGGGCGGCCGGTTCGAGGATCATGAGAAGGCTTACAAGGGCGATCGGGTCGCGCATCCTTATGGCGCGCTTCTTTGCCTGTACCAGGAGAAGACGGCATCGACCGTTCATGCCGGCACCGGCCGCAGGAATCGAGGCCATGCCGTGTTTCTGCCGGTTCAGGATTTCCACGGGCGGGAGGCGGACGACCTCCGCCGGGGGTACGATCTTCATCTGATCACCCACCGCACGATCTCCCAAACCAAAAGCCGGACGATCGCGGATCCCTGGCTCACCCCTCTCATGCCCGAGAACGGCGTTCTCCTTCATCCCGAAGACGCTTTACGGCTCGGGCTCTCCGCCGGGCAGCGGGTGCGCGTGGTGAGTGCGACGAATCCGAAGGGGGAGTGGCCTTTGGGGCCCGGAGTTTCTCGAGCGATGGAAAGCCGAGTCGTCCTCACCCAGACCGTCAGACCCGGGGTGGTGAGCTTCGCCCTCGGGTTCGGTCAATGGGCGACCGGCGCGTCCGATTTCGTGGTGGATGGCACCCCGGTCAAGGGAGAGGCGAGACGGGCCGCGGGGATTCACGCCAACGCGGCCATGTGGGTGGATCCGGCACTGAAAAATACGTGCATGGTGGATCCGGTCGGCGGGAGCGTAAGCTTTTACGACTCCTTTGTGCGGCTCGATCCGGTCGAATCCTGACCGGCCCGAGGAGCTCTCTCCGGACGCGTGCAGGGGAGGGAAAACCTTGAAAAGGAGACCGGCCGTCGCCCATGGCCGCCCGAGCGCTTCCGAAGGGCCTTCTTCGAAAGCCGGTCGAGGCGCGGCCTCGATCCGCAGGCTCGCCGCGACAGTCGCGCACGAGATCAACAACCCTCTCACGAGTATTCTGCTCGCTGCGGAAAAACTCGCCGGGGACCCATCCCTCGAGCAAGAAGTGCTCCACGAAGTACAGACCATTCGGGAAGCGGCCTTCCGCATTCGAGGCATCGTCGAAAAGCTCCAAAAGGTGCGGGCCGACAGAGCCAAGGAATACCTGCCTGGGATCCAGATGCTCGACGTAAACGGCGAGTCGTAGCCCCCTCCATCCCGAAAAGAGCCCGCGCCGGAACCGGCATGGCTGCTCCCTTCGGCCATGCTCGGCAACGTAAACGGACGCGACGGAGCGCGTCCCTCCAGGGAAAGGCCCATGGAGGGCCACGGTCCCTCGTGGCCGGCGACATCCGAGGGCCCCGCTTTGTCGTGGACTCCAACAGTTCATATGAGTCATTTCCCGTCCAGGCCGCCCGGTTGAAAAAAACACGCGCCCGATGCATGATGACCGAATTGGGGTCCAGCGCAGGACCTTCTCGGCGTCTCCGAGGCGTGAACCGCAGGGAGGGATTTCCATGAAAAAAGTGGTCGTGATCGGTTGCGGAGCTTACATGGACGGCGGATACGGTTGTCCCGGTGAATGGAAGTGCCTGAAGGCGGCCGCTCTCGGCGAGGGGAAATTCGGCGAGCCCTCCCAGGTGGTGGCCTTCCTCAGGTGCGAATGCCCGGGCAGGCCGCTCGTGGCCAACACCGGCTATGCCATAAAACTGTGCGAGATCAAACCCGACCGAATCCATCTGAGCACCTGCATGGTGTCCGCCAAACCAGACTGCCCGTACCGGAAGGTCGAGGATCTGGTTTCCATGCTGGAGAGCAAGTTCGGCGTGGAGGTGGTCCAGGGCACCCACGAGTGGACCTGAACAGCGGCAAGAGTGACTGCCCCTGAGACCCGACAAGGTCTGGCCGGTCTATCGGCGGGGAGGTGATCTGGACTCGTTTTCGCTCACGCCGCGAGATGAAGGGGCGAATCGCCTGCCCTCGGCCTGGGCGCGATTCACTCCACGGCGAGCTCGTAGTAAACCGTGTAGCGCGCCAGGATTTGGGAAACCCGCTCCCGAACCGCCTCCGGCGTAACGGCGGGAGCCTTCCGCACCCGGATCTTCACGGCCGTGCCGTGAATCTTGTGCTCCCCCACGTCCACTTCGACCGAAAGGGCGAGATCGCCCAACGCCTTGAGTTCCTCGGCGTAGGCCCTGCGGGTCGCGTCCCACCGCAAGGCAGGCTTGAACACCTTGCCAATGGGCGTAAGAGGCATCTGATCGAGAACAATGATCTCTTTCGGGACCGCTGCCCGCTCTCCGATCTCGGAGCGGGCATAAGCGAGAATCTCTTCCGGCGAGGTCCGGACACCTTCCTGGAGCTGGACATAAGCCACCGGCACCTCGCCGGCGTGAGCGTCGGGCCTGCCGACCGCAGCAGCCATCTTCACGCCCGGCAGCCGGTACAGGGGCTCTTCGATCATGGCCGGGTCGATATTGTGGCCGCCCCGGATGATGAGTTCCTTCTTTCTTCCGGTGAGCCAGAAGTAGCCGTCCTCATCCATGCGGCCGAGGTCTCCCGTGTTGAACCATCCGTCCGGAAGCCAGATCCCTTTGTTGTGGGCTTCTTCCACGTACCCCTTGAAAACGTTCGGGCCCCGGATCGCCACCGCGCCGATCTCTCCGGGCGCGGCGTCCCGGAGGTAATTGCCCTCCTCGTCGACAATGACGATCTTCATCTGCTGGTAAGGCATCCGGATGCCGATGCTTCCCACCTTTCGCTCCCCGTCCTTGGGGTTGATGGCCGAGGCGCAAGCACCCTCGGTGAGCCCGTACCCTTCGAGAACCTTCATGCCCGAATGAGCCTCGAAGCGCCGGAACAGCTCGACGCTCAGGGGCGCGGCGCCGCAAACCGCGTACCGGAGCGACGAGATGTCCGCATCCCCCTTGGGCGTGTCCAGAAGCACCGAAAGGACCGTCGGGACGCACGAGAAAGACCCGGCCCGATACTTCTCCACGATCTTGTAAAAGTTCTTCATGATCGTCGGGTCCCGGTACCCCAGAGGAGAAAGGAGAACCACGTGGCCTCCAACTGAAAAAGGCGCCAGGCCGGTCACGGTCGTAGCATTCACATGGAAAAGCGGCAGGCCGCAAAGCAGGGTTTCCTCGCTCGTCATGGCACCCATGACCGAGATGGCCCAGGCCATGAACACCTCGTTGAAATGGCTCCTGCGGGCGAGCTTGGGCGTCCCGGTGGTTCCGCCCGTGTGATAGAGAGATGAGATCTCGTCCGGGCCGATCTCGCGGTTGAAAGTCAGGCGGTCAGCAGGATACCGCTCCACCTTTTCCTCGAAACCGTAAATGCCTTCCTCCTCGTCCGAAGGCCCCATGACCCGCACCACGGCCTTGAGCGTGGGGATCTCCTTTCGAATCTGTTTCACCTTGTCCCAGATGTTCGAGCCTGGCACCTCGCCCAGCGCGACAAGGACTTTCGTGCGGGCGGCCCGGCAGATGTCCCGGATTGTGGAAGGCTCGAGAAGCGGGTTGATGGGGTTTGAAATGCCTGCGGTCTCGGCTCCCCAGAGAACGTAATGGGTCGCGATGAGATTCGGAAGAAGGTACGTCACGACATCCGTGGGCCCCACGCCAAGGTCATGAAAGAAGTTCGCCGTCTGCCGGATCTTGCCGATCAGCTCCCGGTGCGTGACCTGAACAGGGTGCTCGTAGAGATCGCCGGAAAGAAGAAAGCTCAGGGCGATCCCGTCCGGCCGGATTCCGCAGCCCTTGACGAGGAGTTCGTAGACGTTCTTTTCTCGAATCCTTTCTTCGAGCGGAACCTTTTCAATTTCCACAATGTCCTGCATCCCCCTGATGAGCTGGCCTTGTTCCATGGGTCTGTCTCCTGGCAAGAAAGGATTGACTCTTTCGGATGAACCGCATCCACCCGTGTCCAAAACATACCCGAAATCCGCGACCGGTCCATGCCATTTTAAAAGATGGACGGCCCAGGCGCAAAAGAAGGTGCGTTTTACGGTCCCGGGCCCTGCGGGTTGACAGGGCTGGGAATCGTCTCGTATCGTTCGCCTGGACGGCGGCACTCGAACCCGGAGGTGGAAAATGGCGACGGTACAGGTCAACACGGTCTGCGGTCCGGTTCCGTCCTCGGAGCTGGGCGTAACGCTCGTTCACGAACACATCGTCTTCGGGTATCCGGGCTGGGAGGGAGACCTCACCATGGCGCCTTTTGACCGAAAGGAGGTCGTCTCCAAGGCCGTGGCGCTCATGAACGAACTCAAGACCTTCGGCGTCCGAACGGTCGTGGACGCCACGCCGGCCGACGGAGGCCGGAATCCCGAGCTCTGCCGGGAGGTCTCGGAGAAGAGCGGGGTACAGATCGTCTGCGCCACCGGGTACTACTTCGAGGCCGAAGGAGGCCACGCCTACTGGAAGTTCCGGAGCAGCCTGTGCGACATCAAGCAGGAACTTTACGAACTGTTCCTCAAGGAGGTCACCGAAGGGATACGGGATACGGGCATCAAGGCCGGCGTGATCAAGGTCGGCTCGAGCAAGGGGGCGATCACGGATTACGAAAGGACGGTCTTCGAGGCGGCTGCGCGCGTGCAGAGGGAAACGGGCGTTCCGATCATCACCCATACCCAGGAAGGCACCATGGGGCCTGAGCAGGCCCGCCTGCTCGTCGAAGCCGGCGCGGACCCCAAGCGCGTCCAGATCGGCCACATGAGCGACAACACGGACATCCGGTACCAGATCGAGACCCTGAAGCAGGGCGTCTTCGTGGCCTTCGACCGGATGGGAATTCAAGTCCTGGCCGGCTGCCCCATGGACGTGGAGCGCTACGCGGTCCTCATCGGCCTAACTGGGATCGGCTACGCGCAGCAGCTCATGCTTTCCCACGATTACGTGATCCACTGGCTCGGCCGGCCCTTGAAGATCCCGGAGATCGCGCTGCCCCTCATCGGCAACTGGCATCCCACGCACCTGTTCAAGAACGTGATCCCGGCCCTCAAGGCAGGCGGAGTGACGGACGCCCATATCCGAACCATGATCCAGGAGAACCCCAGGCGCCTGTTCGAGGGCAGGTAGCAGGAAGCCTTCGCGGGCGGGGATCAGAATCAGGGCCCTACGAGAGTGCCCAGCCGGTTCATCGCTTTGAGAACCCAGGGCCGCATGCCGACCGGAAACCCGGCCAGCCGGGGTTCGATGTACTCGAAGATGACCCCTCCGATGGCCAGGGTGTCCAGATAGGCGTACTCGATGGTGAGGCCTGCCTGCTTCAGACTGCCCCGCTGGAGCACTTCGATCCCCGCTTCCCGGCATGCCCTCAGGCGCGCCTCCAGGTCCCGGACGAAGAACCCGAGATGGTGCAAGCCCTCGCCTTTTGCCTCCAGATGCTCCAGGTGGATGCTTTCGCCGCCCACGATCTGGACCAGCTCGAGCTGCACCGGCCCTGCCTGGGCCATGGCCACCTTCCCGCGCACCGTGGTTTCCTTGCCCCGGTTCGTGCACCGGACGGTCTCCCCCTCCGAAATCACCCAAGGGCCGATGCCGAAGACCCGCTGATAGAAGTCAGCGGTTGCGGCCGCGTCGCGCACCACGAAACCGACCTGCCCCAAGGCCGGGAGCCTGAGTCTTTTGCGAACGCCTTCTGAAATCTCCACTCGGGGCAGCGGGCCTGGCTCTTTCCGTTCCCCTCGGCTCATCGGGATCTCCTTCATTTGCGACTGTAAGTGCCCATGACGCTCCCCTGGGCCAGGACGTGCCCTTCCATGGCCCGGACGAGTTCGGCCTTGGTGGCGCCGGCAGGAAGGTCGACAAGCGTATCGAGCGCATAGACCTTGAAGAAATACCGGTGCGTGCCGCCCGGAGGGCAAGGACCGTTGTAGCCGATCTTGCGGAAATCGTTCTTCCCCTGCTTGGCCCCGTTGGGAAGCACTTCCCGGGGCGGGACGTTCTCCCCGATCCCCGTCGAGTCACCCGGCAGATTGTAGATCACCCAGTGAACCCAGGTGCCGGCAGGCGCGTCCGGGTCGTCGCAAATGACGGCCATGCTTTTTGTCCCGGCAGGCACCCCGGTCCAGCTCAGTTGGGGCGAGACGTCCTCGCCGTCGCAAGTGTGCTTTTTCGGGATGGCTTTTCCTTCTTCGAAGGACGTGCTTTTGACCACGATCGTCCCCGCAGCCCGAACGTGACAAGAGACGATAAGCGCCACAATCGAAAAAACCAGAAACGGCAAAAACCATACACTCCTTCTGCCCTGCATGGCTCGGCCCTCCCTGTCGAGCGTCAAGCGTCCTGCTTCTTGCCCCGGCCGGGTCGAATCCTTGCCAAAAGATCGCCCCGTGCGACCTTCTGGCCCTGGCGCACTCCGATCTCGCGCACGGTTCCGTCGATGGGGCTTGACACACGATTTAGCATTTTCATGGCTTCGAGCACAAGCAAAACGTCCCCTTCCCGGACTTTGGCGCCCACTTCGGCCTTCACTTCCACCACGACACCCGGCGCGGAAGCTCTCAGTTCTCCCATTTCGGCCAGCGAGGCGATCTGTTCGGCGCTCAGCTCCTCCTTGCGGGCGGCTTCGGCCTTCTGCTCCGGCTCGTACAGGAACGGCTCCAAATGGTGGTTCACGACCAGATACGTAAGGGTGCCTCCCGTCTCGGTCGGATGGCTCGGCCCGAACACGATCTGGTGGTGCTTGCCCGTATAATCCTGCAAGGCGACGGTCTCTCCAGGCTCGAACCCACCTTTTCGGAACCAGACTTCGGGTGGCAGCACGTAGGCCTTGCCGTATTCTTCCTCGAACTTGAAAAATTCCACGGCGTCCCGAGGATGCTGCAGGTAGAGGACCACCTCTTCCATGTCCGCAGGCCGGCCGATGGCTTTCTCCAGTTTCCCTTTTTCAGAGTCGATGTCGATCGGCTCGCAGGCCTCCAACCCCTCTTCGGCCTTAAGAGTCTTTTCCCAGTCCGGTCCGAAAACAGCCCTGTAAACGTCATCGTCCGGCCGCCGAAAGGGAAACGGGCCGTAGCGGCCCAGAAGCAGCCTTTTCAGATCCTCCGAGGCCTGCTCGTAGCGCACCCCGGTCAAGGTGTGGCTCACGGCCGTGGTCCAAAGGATCTGCGAGCCGGGCGTGACGCTCCAGAAATTCCCGAGCTCCTGATGCACCCTGGGCAGTTCTTTCATGAGAATCTCGGGCATCCGATCCAGGAAGCCGCCCTTTACGGCCTGCTCGAAGCTCGAGCCCATGGCCCCGCCGGGCAGTTTGTGAATGTGCACCGTGGGGTCGAACCCCTTGAACTGGGATTCGAACTCTGCGTAGGCCGGCCGGATCTTCTTGAGCTTGTCGCTTGTGGCGATGAGCGCTTCCACATCGACCCCGACCGCGTCGTATCCTTCCTCGGCCAGGGTCTGGACGACCGTCAGGGCCGGCGGCGGTCCGAAAAATCCCGTCATTCCGTGATCGCCGGCGTCCACGATCTTCGCCCCGGCCCGCACAGCGGCCACGATCCGGGCCACGTCGTTCCCGTCCGTGTTGTGGCCATGGTAGTGAATCACGAGGTCCGGGTAGGCTTCCAGAAGAGACCGGACCAGCCGGTAGATCCGGGCGGGCGTTCCGAGACCCGAGTGGTTCTTGATGGCGAGTAGGATGTCCGGCCCGGTCACGTCGAGGATCTCGCCGGCCTTTCGAACATAGTAAGCGTCCGTATGCTCAGGCCCGGTGGAGAAGCAGACCGCGGGCTCCAGGAATTTCCCCGCCCGCCGCACTTCCTCGAAGACCGGAACCATGTTGGGCACGTAATTGAGAAAGTCGAAAACGCGCCAGACCTCGACGTAGGGGGCGAAAGCCTGCACCGTGAGCCGGACCACGTTTTCGGGGTAGGGCCGGTAGCCGAACAGGTTCACCCCTCTGCACAGGGTCTGGAAAAGAGTGCGAGGCATGCGGCTTCGAAGCAGGCGAAGTCTTTCGAACGGATTGATCTGCTTCCGGAGAAGATCCACGTGGACGCTCGCTCCGCCCGTGATCTCCAGGGAGAAGAAACCTGCCGCGTCCCGTTCCTCGGCGACAGCGAGATCCGTGTGGGCGAGGATGCGGTTCTTGAAGTCCGACTGGGAAAGGTCCCGGGCTGTGTTGGTGAGAAAATAGCCCCGCGTGCTCCGCAGGATCCGCAGGCCCTCTTCGACGGGCGTTGTCGGCGTGATGCGCTGGTCCATGGGGTCTTTCACTCCTTTTCGCGGCTCACAGGGCAAAGGGGTTGTACTTGCGGTGGTGGATCTCGGCCAGAAGCTTTGCCAGTCGGGCCTCCTCCCGCTCTTCCAGACGATACTCGAAAAGCTCCGGGTGCCTGTCGAGATAACCTGTGTCGAACTCTCCTCTCTGAAATTCCTTTTCCTCGACGAGCTTCCGGTAAAAGGGAATCGTGGTCTTCGGGCCCACGATCACGAAATTGCGAAGCGCTCTGGCCAGCCGGCTCGTCGCCTCACGCCAGGTGAACCCGTACACAGTGAGCTTGACGAGCAGGGAGTCGTACTCGGCGGGAATCGTGTATCCTTGATACACGAACCCGTCCAGCCGGATGCCGGGGCCGCCCGGCGAAAGGTACACTGAGACCGTCTTGCCGCTCTCGGGCGCGAAGTCCTGCCTCGGGTCCTCTGCGTTGATCCGCATTTCAATGGCGCAGCCCCTGCAGAAAACCTGCTCCTGCTCGATGTCGAGAGGCTGGCCTCGGGCCAGCCGGATCTGACGCCTGACGATGTCGATTCCGGTCGTGATCTCGGTCACGGTGTGCTCGACCTGCAGGCGGGTGTTGATTTCGAGAAAGTAGAAAGACCCGTCGGCATCCACGAGAAATTCCACTGTGCCCGCGTTCCGGTAGCCCGCCTTCCGGGCGAGCACAAGGGCCGCCTCGCAGATCCGGCGCTCCACTTCCTCTCCCACCATGCCCGGAGCCACCTCGACCAGCTTCTGGTGGCGCCGCTGGATCGAGCAGTTTCGCGTGCCCAGATGCAGGGTCTTGCCGAAAGCATCCGCCAGAATTTGCACCTCCACGTGCCGGGGCCGGAGAAGCCCTTTCTCCACGTACAGCCTCCCGTCTCCGAAGGCCGACCGCGCCTCCCGCTCGGCCAGGGCGATCTGCTCCTCGAGATCCCGGCCGCTGTCGATCCTGCGGATCCCCCGGCCCCCTCCGCCCGCCGCGGCCTTGAGCATGACCGGATACCCGAAGCGGTCCGCGAAAGCCCGAGCGGCTGCCAGGCCTGCTTCGCCCTCGGGCAGGACACCGCTGCCCGGAATCACAGGCACGCCGGCCGCCTCGGCCAGAGCCCTGGCCACGGTCTTGTCTCCCAGGTCGCGGACGACGGAGGAAGGCGGGCCGATGAACACCAATCCTTCCTCTTCGCAGGCCCGCGGGAATTCCGGATTCTCGGCCAGAAATCCGTACCCCGGGTGCACGGCCCCGCAGCCGCTCACCTTGGCCGCCCAGATGATCCGGTCGATGTCCAGGTAATCCTTCCGGGGTCCGGGCCCGATCCAGATCGCCTCGTCCGCAACCCGGATATGCCGGGACTCGAGGTCGGGCGTCTCGTAGACGGCCACAGCCCTCAGTCCCTCCTCCTGCACGGCCCGGCAGATCCGGATCGCGATCTCGCCCCGGTTCGCCACCAGCACCTTCTCAAACGGCTTGGGTTCCATTCGTCTCTCCGCGGCTTTGTTCCGTTCCAAGGCACACACGAACCCCGCAGACCCCGGCAGGCCGCGTCGCGCTCCGCCGGGCCCAAAGGAAACGGGTGATCCAAGGAACGGGGATGAAACAGGAAGGATTGTTGCCAGCAGGGTCGATAGTATAGAGACCCGTACGGCTCAGGTCAATGCCCGAGCTGGAAAACGCCCGAATTCGGCCGTGCCCGAGCTTGAAAGTGCCTGCGCTCAGCAGTGCCCGAGCTAGGGGGGACCGCGCTCGGGAGTGCTCATACTCGAAAGGGCACTCGGGGTGCCAGAGCGGGCCCCTCTTTCGTGCTTGGGCCAAGCCTCTTTGGGGAGCCACCAGGGAGCCGGATGCCCGCGCACCGGCTCCCCATGACTCGCACCCCGGTAAGCCGTACGACCCCAGCCAGCCCTAACGGGCAAAACGCGCGTAGCGGGACGCCACCTCGTCCCAGTCCACGACGTTCCACCAGGCATCCACGTAATCGGCCCGCCGGTACTGGTACTTCAGGTAATAGGCGTGCTCCCACACGTCCAGCCCCAGCACGAGCCGGGGATTCCCTTCCATGAGCGGGCTGTCCTGGTTGGGCGTGCTCGTGATAAAGAGCTTGCGGTCTTTGCCGAGAACAAGCCAGGCCCATCCGCTTCCGAAGCGCCCCAGGGCGGCCTTTTTGAATTCAGCCTTGAAATTCTCGAAGGTTCCAAAGGCGTCCGCGATGGCTCTGGCGAGATCCCCTTTGGGCTCACCTCCCTTGTTGGGGCCCAGGATGGACCAGAACAGGGTGTGATTGAAATGACCGCCCCCGTTGTTTCTTACGGCCGTGCGGATACTTTCCGGAACGGCGTTCAGGTCAGCGAGAATCTCCTCAATGCTTTTCTTTGCCAGGTCCGGGTGCCCCTCCAGGGCTGCGTTCAGGTTTTTCACATAGGTGCCATGGTGGTTGTTGTAATGGATTTCCATGGTCCGCGCATCGATGTGCGGCTCCAAAGCGTCGTAGCCGTATTTCAGTTTCGGTAGTTCGAATGCCATGGTCGGCCCTCCTTGTCCTTATCCTTGTCCGGGCCCGGACCTTCGAGCCTCCGGGCCCAGGTCTGCAAGTTCCGCAAGCGGCCCGGCTCGGGAGAGAACCGGGTCGCGATTTGTTCTTTCTCCTACCTACGCACTTGGAATTAAGATGGCCGGGAGTGAGGAAAGGTTACGGCAGAAGAGCCGCTGGCCGGCAAGCCACAGGTAAGCCCGGGTTCTCTTGCTCCGGAGGAAGGGTTCCGGTATACAGGACAGAGGCCCACTCTCGCACAAGGAGACAGCCCCATGGCGAACCGGAACGTTCTCGAGACTTACGCCGCGAAGCTCGGCTTCCCGAATTCCAAAACCCTTCGCAAGATCTTCTCGATTCTTTTCGACGGCGAACGGGATCTGCAGATTCTCGAGGCGCTGCCCGGCACGGCAAGAGAGCTGGCCGAAAAGACCGGCCTTTCCGAAGAGGAAGTCCGGGCTGCGGCGGACCGCCTGGTGCGCCGCGGCGCTCTTTCCCACCCGATGAAGCGACCCGACCTTTACCGCCTCTTCCCCGCCATGATCGAGCTCCGGGACGCAACGGTCCTTTGGCCCGATGCGCCCCAGGAGCTTTTCGAGCTCTGGGAGGAACTCATCTCGAAGGAGATGCCCTCCCTGGTTCCGCTCCTCAAGACGCTCAAAGTGCCGCCCATGATGCGGGTCGTGCCGATCGAGCGCTCCGTGGAATCCCAGAACACGGTCCTGGACGTGGATTCGGCCCGGCAGATCTTCCGGCAGGCCGGACTCGTCACCGCGGTCCCGTGCGCGTGCAGGACCCAAGCCCAGAGGAACAACCGGAGCCCGGGCTGTCCCGCTCCTGAAACCTCGATGTGCATGCAGACCAACGGCTTCGCCCAGGTCGTTCTGTCGCGGGGTCTGGGGGAGAGACTCACGAACGCGGAAGCCTTGAAACGGATCGGGGACGCTGAGGACGCCGGGCTCGTCCACATGGTCCGCAACAACGTGCAGCAGGACATGTTCATGTGCAATTGCTGCTCCTGCTGCTGCACGGGCCTTTTCATCGTCAACCAGACAGGCTATCCCGACGCTCTGGCGCCCTCCCGTTTCCGAGTCAAGTTGCGCCCCGAGGCGTGCACCGGCTGCGGGTTGTGCCAGGACCGCTGCCAGTTCCACGCGATCACGGTCAACGGCGTCGCGGCCGTGAACCTCGAGCGCTGCTACGGCTGCGGCAACTGCGTGATCACGTGCCCGGAGCAGGCTCTGGCGCTGGAGGAAGTCCGGCCGCTCGAGCACATCCGCGTGAAATAGGAAGCAGATTCCCGGCAGGGCCGCGCCCGAGTCGATCAGCCGGCCTTGATTTTTTCGATGTCGGTTTTCTTGCCGAGGATGATGAGGATGTCGCTGTCCTTCACCACGAAATCGGCCCCGGGGATGATCCGGAAGTTCTCGGGCACGAGTTCCTTCACCGCGATCACCTGAACGTGATACCGCTGGGGCAGAGCGATCTCTTTGAGAGTCTTCCCGATGAATTTGGAAGGAGGCGCGAGTTCCACGATCTCATAATCCTCGGTCATGGGCAGGTAATCCAGGATATTGGGCAAAACGAGCCCCTTGGCCACTTTTACAGCCACTTCCTTTTCCGGAAAGATCACCTCGCTGGCGCCCACCTTGGAGAGGATCTTGGCATGATCCTCATCCATGGCCTTGACCAGGATCCGCCGGGTTCCCATTTCCTTGAGAAAGAGCGTCACGAGAGTCGAAACGCTCACGTTTTCCCCTACGCTGACCACGACCGCATCCATTTCGGAAAGCCCCAGTTTGACCAGGGTTTCCTTGCGCGTGCAATCGGCCACGATAGCCGCGGTACAGAACGGCTTGATCTTTTGCACGCGGTCCGGATCCGCGTCGATCGCGATCACCTCCCGGTTGTGCTCGAAAATCGTCCGGGCCACCCAGGCGCCGAAATTCCCCAGTCCGATCACGGCGAACCTTCCCGCCACGGCGATCCTCCCTTCAGCCGATCATGACCGTCTCTTCGGCGTACCGGTAAACCGCCCGCCTTTCCCGGCTCGAAAACAGATACGCGAGCGTCAAGATGCCCACACGGCCCGTAAACATCATGGCCGTGAGGATGAGCTTGCCGGCCGCGTTCAACTGGGCGGTCTTGCCCATGGAAAGCCCCACGGTGCCGAACGCCGAAACCGTCTCGAAAAGATACTCCAGAAACAACCCCCGGCTCTGCTCGCAAGGCACGGCCTCCGACTGGGTGACCAGCAGGAGGCACAGGACGATGACAACCGCATTGACGGAAAGGATGAACACCGTGACCGCCCTGCCGACAGTGGCTTCCGGCACGGTGCAGTTCATCATGTTGTTGTACGAACTCCCCTTGACTCGGTTCCAGAGCAACCCAACGAGAACCGCAAAGCTCGTGGTCTTCACGCCGCCGCCCGTGGACCCGGGTGACGCTCCGATGAACATGAGAATCACGATCACCATGAGCGTGGCGTTGCTCAGCCTGGCGAAGTCCACGGTCGCAAAGCCTGCCGTCCGGGGCGTCACGGACTGAAAAAAAGAGACCAGGAGCTGCACCGAAAGAGGCATCCCGGCCAGGCAGTTCCGCCGTTCCAGGGCCCAAAAGGCGACAAGCCCGACCCCGATCAAGATCGCCGTGGAGAGAAGAGCCAGACGCGTGTGCAGAGAGAATCTCGGTTGCTTCCGCTCCCGCAGCCAGGAAGTGACTTCGAAAAGCACCGGGAACCCCAACCCTCCAAGGATAATGAGTCCGCCGACCGTAACGTTGAGAAGCCCATGGTCGTAATAGCGGGCAAGGCTGTCCGGGTAGAGGCCGAACCCGGCGTTGCAGAAGGCCGACACCGCGTGAAACAGGCCGAAATACACCCGCTGGCCCAAGTCGAGGTCTTTCCAGCAGAAGGAGAGCACCGCGGAGCCGGCCAGCTCAGCGACAGCCGTGAACCCTAGGACAAAAAGCACAAGTCGCCTCAGGTCGTCCGAAGCCTCGGTCGAAAACGACTCCTGGATACAAAACCGCTGCTGGGTGCTCAACCGCCAGCCCGCCGACACCAGGATGAACACGGCAAAGGTCATGATGCCGAGCCCGCCGATCTGGATCAGGCACAGGATCGCCACCTGACCGGCCGTGGTGAAGAAAGTGCCCGTGTCCACAACGGTGAGGCCCGTGACGCAAAGGGCGGAAGTGGTTGTAAAGAGAGCGTCCACCCAGGAAATCGTGCGGCTTCTGGTTGCCCAAGGCATCTCGAGCAAGAGGGTGCCCAGAGCCATTGCCATCAAGTAGCTCGAAACGATGAGAGCCGCAGGGCTCAGCCTGAGGATCCGTTGTCTCCAGGTCCCTGCAGATCGGAACCGATCTGGCCGCCACCGCATCCGTGCGTTCTCCCCGCGAGAGACAGCATAGAACAGCGGAAATGATACGCCCGGCCGCGGGAGCAGGCAACAGGCAGGCAATGGTCGAAGGTGCCCGGTGGGCTCGGATCGGACGCGTTCCGTCGCGTCCGTTCTTCGGGGTCGTGGTTTGGGATTGCGGCCATGACCGAGCATGGCCCTCCATTGCGGCCGGCCTTGGGATCACGGCCACCGGGGGCCGCGGCCCTCCGCGGAAATCCCATGGAGGGACGCGCTCCGTCGCGTCCGTAAAGGGCGAGGCCGAGACCTGATCCTTGAGAATCAACGGATGCGTTTTTGGGGGCCATGACAGAGCATAGCCCTCCATCAGAAGAAGCGGCCACGAGGGACCGTGGCCCTCCAGGGGATGCCGGATGGGCCGGCTGCCAATATCCCCCGGCGGCCGCTATCCGCTATCCGTAAAATGAAGGACTGACCCCTAACCCTGCCTCGGTTCTGAAGGACTGACCCCTTGCTCAACCTTGCTCAAGGCCGAGGCCAACCCGGTTCGCGGCAATCGGTCAGCTTGATCCAGGGCGCCTAACGCGCAGCACCTTCTTGTTCACCTTGCCCACCGAGGTCAGGGGGATCGCTTCCACGAACTCGTAGATCTTGGGCACCTTATAGGGCGCGAACGTTTCGCGGGCAAAGGCCTTCAGTTCGGCCTCGACCTCCGAATCCGGGACGTCCCGGTAAGCGGCGCTTTTCTGCACGACGAGCTTGACGATCTCGCTGTCGGGCCGCTCCGGGTTCGGAAGGCCCACCAGGGCGCACATACCCACGGCAGGATGTTTGTAAAACTTGTCCTCCACCTCGGAGGAAAACACTTTGTAGCCGCCCACGATGATCATGTCTTTGGCCCGGTCCACCACGTAGACGTACCCGTCCCCGTCCATGATGCCCACGTCGCCAGTGTGCATCCAGATCGCGCCGTCGTGTTCCCGCAGGGCGCCCCGGGTCTCTTCGGGCCGCATCCAGTAGCCTTTCATCACCTGAGGTCCGCTCGCGATGAGTTCACCCTCCGCTCCCAGCGGAACCTGCGTCCTGCCGTCCTTGAGGTCCACGATCCTCAGTCGCGTGCTCGGCAGGGGAAGGCCCACCGAGCCCGGCTTCTTGGTCCCTTTGCGGGGGTTCACCGTGACCAGGGGGCTCGTCTCGGTCATGCCCCAGACTTCGATGATTTTCCCCGCGCCCACGACCGATTCCAGGGCCTGGATCTTGTCCACCGGAAAGGGTGCCGCACCCGACATGCAGAACTTCACCTGGGAAAAATCGAGTTGCCGAAAAGGCTCGTGTCCCAGGAGCATGAGATACAGGGAAGGCACGTTGCTCATCAGGGTCGGCTTGTGCTGCCGGAATTCCTGCACGATGTGATCGAGGTTCCTCGGATCGGGCACGAGAATTTGGGCCGTGGCCCAGGCCAGGGCGCTTACGGCGATGAAAAGGCCAGCTTGATGAAACATCGGAAAGCCCGACAGGATCCTTTCCCGGCCCCGCTCGAGCTGCATCCAGTGTTCGTACTGGCTGATATTGGCCACGATGTTCCGGTGGGTGAGCATGGCCCCCTTGGGCGGTCCCGTTGTCCCGCCCGTGTACTGGAGGAAACACAGGTCCTCTGCTTTTCGGACCACATCCTCCGAAAGTCTCTTGGAACATTGGAGGAAATCCAGAAACGACATCATGGGCCGACCCGCCAAGCGATCCGAAGAAGGAGCGGCGGCTTGAGCACCCGCAAAGTCGAACAAGCCCGTAACAATCACGGCCTCCACAGTGGAGAAGCGCTCCGCCACGGGCGCGATTTTCGCATCGACCAGGGCGTCCAGAGTCACGAGCACGCGCGCCCTGGAGTCGTTCAACTGGTAGACGATTTCATCGGGCACAAGCAGCGGAGACAGCCCAGAGACCACGCAGCCCGCCCTCAGGATCCCCAGGACCGCGATCAGGTATTGGGGGATGTTCGGAAGATGCAGCGCCACAACGTCTCCCGGCTCGAGCCCCCTTTCCCGAAGGGCCGACGCGAACCGGCCGGCCAGATCGGCCAGTTCCTGAAAAGTGAGCGTGGTCCCCAAGAAGTGGCAAGCCGGCAGGGAGGCGAACTCCCGGCAGGATTCCAGCACCGCGTCCGCAACAGAGCAGTCGGGAATATCGATTTCCGCCCGAACTTCGGGGTCGTAGGATTTCAGCCAGGGTTTGTTGTCGTAGATCATGGAAGACTCCTTTCCGGAAAGGGCAATCCGATACGTTCGGGCAAGTCGACAAGGGATCCGACCAAAAGGTCCGGGCCCTCGCGCTCGAGCGCCGCCGCGGGCCCGATTCCATAGGTGACCGCGCAGGTCCTCATGCCGGCCGCTCTGCCGGCCTGGATGTCGTAGACCGTGTCGCCCACCATCCAACTGCGGTCTGCGCGCTTGCCCGTCTTGCGGAGAACGATCCTAAGCACCTCCGGGTCAGGCTTGTAGGGAATGCCCTCGCTTCCCTGGACCAGGGCGAAATAGGGAGCCAGGCCGGCCGCTTCCACAAGTCGGACAGCCATGTAGGTCATCTTCGTCGTGGCCACGGCCAGACAGAGCCCCTTCATCCGCTCCAGACATTCTTTCACGCCTGGGTACAGGCGGCTCTGGTCGAAACAGTGCTCGAAGTAGTGGGCCTTGTAAGCCTCGACAGCCAGAGGGACCCGGTCCTTGAGCTTCGGAGGCAGCAGGTGATCGAGGATCTGGGCGAGGGGTTCTCCGATGAGCGGGAAGACCGCCTCGGCCGGAACCGCCGGAGCCCCTGCCGCCCGAAGCGCCTCGTTGACCGAAGCCGCGATGTCCAGGCGGCTGTCCACGAGGGTGCCGTCCAAGTCGAATACCACAAGATCCGGACTTGCAGCCGGACCGGAGTTCCTGTCATCGCCGTGCGGCCGTCCCATGTTCGAATCCATCCGGCGGTCCGACCGACCCAGGTGGGACGAAGGACGAATCCGAGCGCCCGTGTCCCGCAAGTTCCGGCCATCTCGGGCAGATCCTGCGGGCATCCCTACGGACCTGCGGTTTTGGCAGCATGTTTTTTATCAGGTATGATCCGCCAAGACAAACGACCGGCAGAGGGCGGGCGCCTCGGGCCTGACCAGAGGAACGGGGCGATTTTGAAGAGAACCGACCGAGGAGGGTTTCTCATGATTTCGCTGCAAGGCGTGCGGGCCCTCGTGACCGGGGCCGGACGCGGAATCGGTCGCGCGATCGCTTTCAGGCTGGCCCGGGCCGGCTGCCGCGTGGCGGCAGCCGACATCGACGAAAGTCGCGCCCAGGAGACCGCAGCGCGGATCCGAGACGCAGGCGGTGAGGCCCTGGGGCTCCGGGCAGACGTAAGCCTGCAGCAGGACGTGGACCGCATGGTGGCAGAGACCGTACACGCTTACGCCGGCCTGGACGTGCTCGTGAACAATGCCGGCGTCTCTTCGGCGGCCTTCATCGAAGACGTGCGGGACGAGGACATCGAGCGCGTCCTTGCGGTCAACCTCGTAGGCGTCATCCGGGTCACCCGGGCCGCGGTCCCGCACCTCAAGAAGAGCGGCCGCGGAAGGATCGTGAACATCTCCTCCGTGGAGGGCATCCGCGGGTCCGGCCTCCTTCCGGTCTACAGCTCCAGCAAGGCCGGGGTCATCGGCGTCACCCGGGCCAACGCCGTGGAGCTGGCCCGGCACGGCATTACGGTCAACGCCCTGTGTCCCGGACCGATCCGCACCGATATGCTCGAGCCCCTTTTTGCCGACGAACACTTCCGGCAGAAGATGCTCAAGGGCATCCCGATGCGCAGGCTGGGTAGGCCGGAAGACGTGGCAGGGGCCGTGGTGTTTTTCGCCTCCGAGGAGTCCTCCTTCATCACCGGCAACGTGCTGGTCATCGATGGCGGCATGACCGTAAAGGCTCTCTAAAGGCCTTCCAGGCCGCTCGGACAGGTTCATCCGCGGACCGAGACCTGTCTGTGCACCGCGTAAAGGACAGGCAGGCTCACGAGCTGAGCCAAAACAGAAAAGGCCACCAGAGCAGCCGGGTTCCGCCCGTACAGGATGCCCATGAAAGCGCTGCCCGCGAACCACGCGATCCCAAAGCCCGTATTGAAGACTCCGTAGCCGGTGGCCCTCCGGTCCACGGAAACCAGGCCCGCCACAGCCGCCCGCGCAATGGACTCCTGGGCTCCCATGCCGATTCCCCAGAGGACCATGCCGGCGACCACCCAAGAAACATGCGAGGAAAAAACCAGAGGGGCAAAGCCAGCCGACAGGAGCACGGCACCGGCAACGGCCACAATCCCCTTGCGGTCGTACCACCAACCGAAAAGCAGAGCGGCAAAGGCGTCCACGCCCATGGCGCCGGCGTAAAAGAGCGGGATCCACCGGTCTTCGACAAGAGCCCTGGATTTGAGGTGGAAAGCGATCAAGGGGAAATCCGCGTATGCGGCAGCCACAAGGCCTATTGCGGTCAGGTACAGCCAGAACGAGACCGGAAAGGAGCGGTCGGCGGCCGGCCCTAGGTCGCCCGCCCCTGTCTCGAGCTCCCTCGGCCTCGGGTAAATCAGGCGGGCCGCAACCAGTGCGGCCAGGGCGAGGGCCGCGGGGACAGCCAGCACCGCAAAGGCAAACGGATAGCTCCCCTTCCAGGCCAGAACCAGCGTGACGAGCACCGGCCCGGCCATGGCGCCCACCTGGTCCATGGCCTCGTGCAGAGCGAACCCGACGCCCCTTCCCACTTGAGACGAAGCGTGGGCGAGCAGAGCGTCCCGGGCCGGAGCCCGGATGGCCTTGCCGAGGCGCTCCAGGATGATCAGGACCGCGGCCCATTCCCACCGGTTCGCGAGCGCCAGAGCCGGAACAGCCAGAAGATTGATCGCGTACCCCGCGATCGTCACGGTCCAGTAGCTTCGGGTCCGGTCAGCGATCCACCCGGAGACGAGCCGCAGACCATATCCCACCAGCTCTCCGAATCCAGCCACAATCCCGACCGCGGCTGCGCTCGCTCCCAGGATCGCCAGGTAGGGGCCTGTGAGGCTTCTGGCGGATTCGTAGGTCATGTCCGCAAAAAGGCTCACGACCCCCAGGAGAACGATCAAACGCAGCCCTCTGCCCGTACCGCTTCCTCGGGCTGGCGCCCCTGGTGCGCTTTCCATGGCGACTTTTCCTTCCCCTGAGTGCGTTGCGACAGCGACCCCGAAGCCGGGCCGGCCGAGACAGCGCATAGCTTCGGCGATTCAACCCTCAAAAGCAAGCCCTGGAGAGAGGAGAAACGACCCCTTGCATCTTTCAGAGGGCTTTCGATAAAAGGAAAGCCAGACCGGTCTGAAGTCTCCTGCTCCTGTGCTGCTTGCGAAGATCTCTCGGGCGGACTCGAAAGGCACCCGGAGACATGGAACGCGAATCCCAAAGCCGATTCCCGCAGACCGAGGAGCCGTGGCGGCCTTCCCACGACCCTCGCGCAGTGGCGCTCACAGTGGTTCTGCCCACGTTCATGGTGGTTCTGGACACTTCGGTCGCGAACGTTTCTCTGCCTTACGTGGCGGGCACCCTTTCGGCGAGCACCCACGAAGCCACCTGGATGCTCACGAGCTACCTCGTGGCCAACGCGATCGTTCTTCCCTCCACCCACTGGACGGCAAGACTCGTCGGCCGCAAGCGCCTGCTCGTCTGGAGCCTCCTGCTGTTCACGCTCTCGTCCGCGGCTTCCGGGGCCGCCCATTCGCTCGCCATGCTCATCGCGGCCCGCGTGATCCAGGGCGCCAGCGGCGGCCTGCTTCTGCCTACGAGCCAGGCCGTACTCCTGGAAAGCTTTCCTCGGGAAGAGCGCGGCGAGGCCATGGCGGCCTTCGGCCTCGGAGTCGTGGTCGCTCCGGTCGTAGGACCCACCCTGGGCGGTTGGATCACCGACAACTATTCCTGGCGCTGGATTTTCTATATCAACGTGCCGCTGGGCGTTCTGGCGGTTTTCCTGGTCCATCTTTTCATCGAGGATCCGCCTTACGCGCAAAAGGCGCCTCCTGGAAGCATCGACGCCCTGGGATTCGGCCTCATGGCCGTCGGGCTGGGCGCCCTTCAGGTGATCCTGGACAAGGGACAGCAGGACGACTGGTTCTCAGCCTTGTGGATCCGATGGTTCACGGCTCTTTCGGCGGTAAGCCTCCTCGCCTTCCTCCTTTGGGAAACGCGTGCCCGCGAGCCCGTGGTAGACCTGCGCGTGTTTCGGGACCGCAACTTTTCTTTGGGCATTTTTCTGGTCACGACGTACGGGCTGATTCTCTTCGGCGCCCTGGTTCTCCTGCCCCTGTTTCTCGAAGAGCTCATGGGATACACGGCTTTCCGGAGCGGCCTGGCCGTGAGCCCGCGCGGCTTGGGCGCCGCGGTCTCCATGACCATCGCGGGCCGGCTCGTCTCACGGATGGACGGCCGCTATCTCATCTCGGCAGGCTTCCTGCTCCTGGCCTGGGCAGGGTTCGAACTTGGCAGGATCAATCTGGAGATTTCGGTCTGGAGCGTCGTGTGGCCCAACGCCACGATCGGGCTGGCCCTGGGCTTCATCTTCGTGCCCCTGACCACGCTGACCGTGGCGAGTCTGCCAAACGCGGAAATCGGCACCGCCACCGGCCTCTACAACCTCATGCGCAATCTCGGCGGGAGCTTCGGAATCGCGGCCCTGACCACCCTGATCTCCCGACACGCCCAGGCCCACCAGTCCGTGCTGGCGGCTCACCTCACCTCCACCAACCCGGTGTTCCAATACGGCCTTTACAGGCTCCAGACCTTTTTCTCTCTTCAGGGCGACGCCTGGATGGCTGCGCAAGGAGCGCCCGCCACCCTGTACCGGCTCCTTCTCCAACAGTCGGCGCTTCTGGCCTTTGTGGACGCTTTCCGGTTCCTGGGCTTTCTCGCCCTGATCGGGATTCCCCTGCCCTTCCTGCTCTCGAAGGGGGGAATCCAGCAGACAGGGGCGTCCGCGCTGGAATGAGCGGACGGGGAAAGCGCCTCCTGCGACGCCTCGCCGTCCCTCACAGGGCGCGGTGGACGAGTTCGAGGATGTCTTTCACTTCGATTCCGAACCGGTCGTAGGTCCTCTTGGCGTTCTCCCCGAGGTTTTGCTCGCAGAAGGGACAGGCCGTCACGAGGGTGCGCGCCCCGGTATCGTAAGCCTCTTCCAAGCGCTTTTCGGCAGCGAACCCCGCGATGTCCTCGGGAAACGCTGTCCGGCACCCGCCGCCGGCGCCGCAGCACCAGCTCCACTCCCGGATCCGCTCCATCTCCTTCAGGGTGACGCCGGGCAGGGCTTTCAAGATGTTCCGGGGTGGTTCATACACCTCGCAGTAGCGACCCACATGACAGGGGTCGTGATACGTCACTTCCATGTCGAGATTCTTCGTGAACTTGAGCTTTCCTTCCTGCACGAGTTCGTCCACGAATTCCACGATATGTTTGACCTTGGCGTTGAGCTGCTCGGCATACTCGTGGGTCAGCGTGCTGAAGCAGCCGGCACAGGCGGTGACGATCACCTTGGCCGACGTACTGTTCAGGGATTCCAAATTCTTGGCGCGGATCTTGCGGAACGACTCCACGTCTCCGACTCTCAGGACCGTGGAGCCGCAGCAGACCTCGTTCCGGCCCAGAATGCCGAAGTCCACGCCGGCGGCGGCCAGAACTTCCGTGACCCAGCCCGCCACAGGCTGGATGACCGGGTCGTAGGACGCCGTGCAGCCTGGATAGTACAGGACTTCCACCTTCTCCTTTGCCGCATCCTTGACCTTTCTCTTCTTCGCCCATTTCTCCCGGGCCGCCCGGGGCTGCATCCAGGGGTTGTCGTAATTGAGAATGCTCTTGACCAGGGGATTGTGCTCCGGCAGGGGCCCCAGTCCCTGTTTGACGAGCCATTGCCGGAGCGCGATCGATGCGTTGGCCGGCTCGAGAAACTTCGTGGGATTGCAGTTCACCTGGCAGGCTCCGCACTGCGGGCACGTGTAGACGATCTTCTGGATCCGCTCGGCCGTGGCCGGGTCCGTGATGTCCAGCTCGGGCGGATCGCACGTCAAAGCCCGAACAAGCTCCTGGGTGCCGGCCCCGTAAAAGGATTCGAACCGGTAGCGGGTTCCCCTGGGGCAGTTGTCCGAGTATTTGTGGCTGAACACCATGTCCGGGTGACTCATCCGGCAGAAACCGCATTTCCAGCACTTCCAAGCCATGTTCCGGTATTCCATGAGAGGCTGAATGTTCCTGGCGACCTTTGCGTTCCGAGCCATGGGAAACCTCCTTTCTGCGGTTTTGGGCCCGCCTGCCGGAACGGGCCTCGATCATACATAGTCCTCGGTGACAGGCAGCACATCCGGATGCATGAGATTGGCCGGGTCGAAGGCGGCCCGGACCTTCTTGAGGATGTCGGCGTAGACCTCGAGCCGGGGGAGCAGCATTTCTCCGAACCCGAACATATTCCGAATGGGCAGGATGCCTCTGCGGAACATCATCTCCGTGGTCTTGCGGATCATGGCAGCCGCCCGCTTCACGGACTCCGGATTCCCCTGGTCCCACCAGTAGTCGAACTCCACGGTCCCCACCCGGGCATAAGGGAGCGGCCCCTGAATATCCGTTCCGGTCAGGGACGCCTCGATCGTGGCCTTCGCGTCCGAGGTCTTCCAATACTTGCGGACGAGCTTCTTGTAGGCTTCGTTGATCTGCGGAACCTGCTCCACCCGAACGTACCCGGCCTGCCACTGGAAGGCCCCTCTGTAAGCGCCCACGAAGTTCCCTTTGACGCCCACGCTCATCTTGGTGGGATCCGTTGTGATGAGCTCGGCGAACATGGGTCCGAACAGACTCGGGTCCACTTCGAGCACCTGGTGCCGCTCCAGGATCTCCCGGACAAGGCCGGCCCGAATTTCGGTCTCGTCCTCGTCAAACCCGGTCACGATCACCGCCAAAGGATGCCGCGACGCCATGGCGAGATAGTCCTGCGGGCTGCCTCCCACGGCTCCGGCGATCGTCACGCACCCCACCCCAGGATGACTCTTGTAGAGAAATTCGACCAGGTTCTGCTGCGCCAAATCGTAAATCGTGTTGCAGACCGCCTCGCAAGCAGCCGGGTCCTCCTGAAAGACGGCCGTGTGGATCATCTTCTCCGAGGGCATCTCGGGGTAGAGTTTCACCGTGATCCGGGTGCAGATCCCGAATGCTCCGTCAGCGTTGAAGAACATTCCGGCCATGTCCGGGCCCGGCCCCCAGGTGAGACCGAGGTTTCCCACCTCAGGCACCGAGGACGGACCGGTCCTGAGGATTTCGCCGTTGGGAAGCACCCAGGTCATGGCCACGGTGAGGTCCGGACCGCCTCCGTACTTGACCGCAGAACCCGGACCGCCTCTGGAGACGTAATTGCTCAACAGAGAAATACTCGCCAGCGTGAGGGGCAGAATCGGCTTGAGCCTGAGACCGGCGAAAGTGCGCACCTTGTTGCATTCGAAATACAGGGACCGCATCCGCACGCCCGGCTCGAAGGTCGCGGTGAGCGTCTCCTCGTCGATCTCCACGAGACGGTTCATTCTCTTGAGATCGACCAGAATCCCGCCTTTTCTCGGAATGGTCAGACCGCCGTGGTTGAAGCCCGTGGTCAGCGGCACAACGGGCATCCCGTGCTCATAGGCGATGCGCAGAATCTTTTGGACTTCCTCGGTCGTGGCCGGAAGCACCACCAGGTTTGGCCTCTCTCCGGAGAAGATCGTGAAGTCGCGGCCGTAGGCGGAAAGGTCGGCCGGGTTCGAACTGACCCACTCTTGGCCGACAGCCTCCCGCAGGAGCTCCTCGACCGAACGGACGTCGCTCTCCTGGATGTCGACCGGGCCTTCGACAGCGGTCTCCCCGGCTGGAGGCGCATGGCAGGGGTCCTGCCTGCGGACGTAACGGCCCGGGTTCAGAATGCCTTGTGGATCCAGCACGCTCTTCACGGTCCGAATGTGAGCCCGAAGGTTCGGCACGCGGTCCAGGACAAAATCCACAAGCTCCCCTTGGGGCCGATCGAAGAAAGCGCCTCGGCCGCACAGATCCTTTTCGAGAGGGCCCAGAAACCCGGCCGCGGGCAGGCCGTCGCAAAAAAAGTCGTACTGGACGTAGAGACATCGGCCCCGGTCGATGGCGAGCAGGCACCGTCCGGCCGCGTCCGGCGAAAGGCCCGCTTTCTGCAGGTGTTGCTGCACGACCGCGTCAAATTCAGGAACCCGTGCGCTCGTTCCGTAGAAGCCCGTGTGGAGGGGCGAGGCCTGATACCAGACCTCGTCCAGAAGATCCCGCAACGGAGCCCGCAGGCCCTCCACGGGCTGGCCGCCCATGGCGCGGGCCAGACCCGTAAGCCTCTCGCGCTGATAGGCCACGAGCTTTTCCCTGCCGTCGAATCCCACGATCAACGCCCAGGCGGGCAGATCGCGGCCGTCGGCGCCGACCAGGTGAGACAGGAACCTCTTGTCGGAGCCCAGGTACTCCCAGCCCAGTTCGGTTCTGGGAAGATTCCGCAGGGCCCGAACCAGATCCGGCAGGCTGTCGAAACCGAAAACCAGTGCGTCCCGGCATTCGGCCTTCGGGTAAAGCCAGATGGTGGCCCGGGTCACGAGGCCGAAAATGTCGTCCGAGCCGAAGTACCATCGGCTCAAGCTCGGCCCTCCGTCCTCCCGCAGATCCGCGCCCTCTTCGTTCAAGGCGTGACTGCCGGTCCTGTGAAGCCTGCCGTCGGCCAAAACGACCTGCATCGTGTAGACGTGCACTTCCGGATAGAGGGTGGCTTTCTTCAACGGAGACCGATTGACGTAATTACAGAGAACCGAATCCGAAGTCGCGGCCAGGGGAGTGGCGATCTTGAGATTTTCGCCGTCCAGAGCTTCCTGGAGCTGCGCGAAGGTCACACCTCTCTGGACGTGAGCGAGAAGGTTCCTTTTGTCGATTTTCTCAATGGCCTTCATCCGGCTGAAATCGACGAGCATGCCCACGCCCTCCACCTGGGCAGTCCTTGCGTAGCGATCGGTCGCGGTGTGGACAGCCACGCCGGAGCGGGAAGCGATCCTCAGGATCTCCTGGACCTGGCGGTTTTCAGAAGGCTTGACCGCAAAGAGCTTCGTCCCTTGCGGCAGGCCCTGGTCGAAGTACCTTCCGAGATCCTCGGGATCGGACGTGACGAAGGCTTCCCCAACCGCATCGGCCAGAGATCGTCCGAGGTCTGCCTCTGGCGAGCGAACCTGCCCGCAGCCTTCTCGATCCCCAGCCCGCAAGTCCATCCTGGAACCTCCTCGGGTGCGTGGCTCAGTACCTCTAACAGAGGGCGCTTTATGGATCGTAGTCAGGCCAAAAGGATTTTGCAAATCCTTTTTTGACCCGGCCGGCCGTTTTCTCAGCCCGCCGAGAGGTCTCGAGTCTCCAGGAGAAGGGCGCCGCGGGAGCGCATTTCTTCGAGGGCCTTCTTCACGCTCCCAGCGGGCACATCCACGCCCCGGCACGCATCCACGAGCACGGCGACCCGGAAGCCGGCTTCCAGGCCGTCCAGGACCGTGGCCCGCACGCAGTAGTCTGTGGCCAGGCCGGCCACAAAGATCCGCCGCACGCCGAGTTCCTGGAGCAGCCCCTTGAGTCCGGTCGAGGTCCTATGGTCGTTTTCAAGAAACCCTGAGTAGGAGTCCACGTCCCTGCGCGTCCCCTTTCTCAGGAGAAAGCGCAGGGGACGGGCTTCGAGCTCCGGGTGAAGATCCGCCCCGGCCGAACCCTGAAGGCAGTGATCCGGCCAGAGGACCTGTTCCTGGCCGTGCCAGGGGATCGTCTCGAAGGGCTTCTTTCCCGGATGGGAGCTCGCGAACGAAAAATGCCCCGCCGGATGCCAGTCCTGGGTGGCGCCCGCCGCCGGGAAAAGTCCGATCACCCGGTTGATCACGGGCACCACAGCCCCCCCGTCCGGAACCGGCAGGGCCCCTCCGGGGCAGAAATCGTTCTGAACGTCAATGACAAGCAGAAGATCGCTTCGCTCGATCTTTTCCATTGCCGCACCTCCCTGCGCTGCGAGTTCCCCCTCCTTGTTCTTTCCTTTCCCTTCTTTCTTGCTTAGCATAGACCCCCTGGACTGAGGAAGGGGCCGTGGTCGAGTCCGGTCCGACAAAGCAAGGCAGGCGGTCAACAAAGGCAGTCCATGATCGAACCAGATGCCACTTCGATTATCCTGGTGGAGCCCCTGCACCCGGGCAACATCGGGTCTGCGGCCCGGGCCATGAAAAACATGGGTTTCCGTCGGCTCCGCCTCGTCAACCCCACAGACCCCTTCTCTGCCGAGGCCCGCCGGATGGCCTCCGGAGCGCTGGACGTCCTGGAGAGCGCCGAGGTCTTCCAGAGCCTTGCCGAGGCCGTGGCGGACCTGCATGTAACGGCCGGCCTTACGGCCCGAACCGGCAAAGGCCGGATCCGAAGGCTCGACCCCCAGGGGCTGGTCCGGCACCTGCACACTTACCCAGCCGAGGCTCGGCTGGGCATCGTGTTCGGCCGCGAGGACAGAGGTTTGACCAACGAAGAACTCGACCTGTGCAATCTTCTGGTCACCATTCCGACCGCCCCTGAGCATCCCTCTCTGAACGTGGCCCAGGCTGTGCTCCTAGTCTGCTACGAATACTTGAAGGATAGAAGAGCCGACGCGGCCGCCGCCGCGCCGATGCAGCCCCGCAAGACCGTTCCGGCATCTTCCGAGGAACTCGAGGCCCTGTACCGGCACGGCCGCGAAGTGCTCCTTAGGATCGGCTTTCTCCACGAGAGCAACCCGGACCGGATCCTGCGGGTGCTCCGCAGGATCTTCGGAAGGATCGGACTCGAGTCGCGGGAGGTCAGCATCTTAAGGGGAATCCTGCGGCAGATGGACTGGTACGCGAGGATCTCCCGATCCGGTCCGGGCAAATCCGGTTGAAAAGGCCTGGCCGGATCTGTACGTTTTTCGAAAGAAGGCCTTGATCATTCCCGCGTGGAGGGGAGCCATGGGCAAGAGGACCTTTGGACCGAGCCTCAAGGGAGGAACCGGGTCGTCCACGGCCAAGCCAAAGCCTTCAGAGGATTCTTCCTCTCTATCGGATTTCGTAAAACGCCTGAAGGAGCAGGAGAGGAAAGACCGGCCTTACCTAGAAGAATACAGGAAGCGCTCCATCGAAATCCACGGGAATTTCTGCGCCAAGTGCGGCCGCGAGTTCTCTGGAAAGGACCTCAGACTCCTTACTGTGCACCACAAGGACGGCAACCACCACAACAACCCGCCGGACGGAAGCAACTGGGAGAATCTTTGCGTCTATTGCCACGAGGACGAGCACAGCCGAGAGGTCTACGCGGATTCCGTGTCCGGTCTCGAGGCAGGGGCCGAACCGGCTCGCGTCCAGGACGGCCACAGCAAAAGGACGGATGGTTCGGCCGGCTTCAACACGCTTCGGGACGCCCTGGAAAAGGCTTTGAAGAAGAAAGAATAGAAAAGCCGCAAGAAACCAGAGCCTGTCAGGGCCGTTTCACTGAAAGGATCAAGACCGCGGCTGCCAGGTCCAGGACGACGAAAAGGCCGTAGGCAGCGTCGTAGGAGCCGGTTCGGTCGAAGCTTTGTCCCATGACGAGGTAGCCTGCGGCGTTCAGGAACAAGAACAGGCCCAGGAACCGGGCCACTTGGGCGAAGGAATCCCGGCCGAACAGATCCGCGACCAGAATGGGGAAAGTCGACATGACGCCGCCCATGGCAAAGCCGTAAATCCCCACGAAGAGGGACACAACCAGGGGCGACCCCGGAAGCAGAGCCAGCCCCAAACCCAGGCTGTTCATGGCCATCAGAGCGGCCACCACGCGCCTTGGATCGAACCAATCGCAGAGGATCCCCCAGGCCGCCTTGCCGGCCGTGCCGGCCAGAGCGGCGGCCGAAATGAGAAGCATGGCGGTCTTGCGGTCGTAGCCGAGATCGATGAATCGGGGGGCGAGCTGGAACATGACGCCGGCCACGCCCATCATCACAAGGGCGTAGGCGAACCCCACCTTCCAGAACGCTTCGGTGCGGATCACCCGGAACGGGCTCCAGACAAAAGGCCTGCCGCCGCTTTCGGGCAGCACGAGCCCCACCGAAGCCGCCTCCTCGGCAGGGCATCCAGGCGGGATCGCCCTGTTCCGGCTCGAAGCCGACTCCGTGTCGCTCTCTCCGTCTGGCGCCAGCCCCAGGCTCTCGGGTCGGTCCCTCACCACCAGCCACGCCAGGGGCGAAACCGCCACAATCCACGCGCCGATCCAGACAAACACCCAGGCGAGGCTTGCCCATTCGAGGATCCGCATACCCAGGTAGGGAAGGACCGCGCCTGACAGAGAGATCCCTGCCGTGGCGAGCCCGAGCGCCTTGCCCCGTTTGCGCTCGAACCAGTTGGAGACGGCCGTGTTGGCCACGATCCCGCTCATGGCGGCGTTGCCAAAGGACAAAAGCCCGAACAGAACGTAGAAGGGGCCGATCCGTGCCGCGGCGCCCATCAAGCAAAAGGAAAAGCCGCTGACCAGGGCTCCGGCGGTCATGAGAATCCTCGGGCCCAGCCGGACGGCGAGGGTTCCGAAAAGAGGCGTCGTGAGGATCCCAAGCACGAGCGCGATCGCGGGGGCCGCGTTGAGCTCGGTCCGGGTCCAGCCTCTCTGCTCGCACAAGGGGTTCATGAGGGCGTTGAAGACGTAGAAGCCCGAGCCCGTGGCCATGAAGTTGGTTACAAAGGCAACGGCCACCACGCGCCAGCCGTAAAAAAAGCGTCTCCTTCTCATGCAGCCAGCCCATGCCAAAGGGAGAAGGGTCAGTTGACGGTATCGAAGAAAAATGGAACATAGTAGAGCCAAAAGGAAAAGGCAAAATGAACCTCTTCTTCGACCCCCACACGGTGGCCCTCCTTGGGGCTTCGGGCAAAGCCATGAGGCCGGGCCACCACCTGTTCCAGAACCTCCGGATCTCTTTCGGCGACCGGTTCTTTCCGGTGAACCCCCGGACCGACGAGATCGAGGGCGTTCGCTGCCACCGGAGCGTGCTCGATATCGCCACGGACGTGGACCTCGCCGTGATCTTCATCCCAGCCCGGGACGTGCCGCGCGCCCTGGAGGATTGCGCCCGCAAGGGCATCCGGCGTGTGATCATCGAGTCGGCCGGCTTTGCCGAGGCGGGTCCCGCCGGCAAAGAACTCGAGGAAAGATGCCTCGCCATCGCCCGCAGGGCCGGCATGCGGCTTTGGGGTCCCAACTGCATGGGGGCCATCAACGTGCCCAAAGGCAAAGTGCTGTCCTTCATGAACCCCTTGCTCTGGCAGGGCAGATTCGTTCCCGGCACGGTCTCCCTCGTGGTGCAGAGCGGCATGCTCTCGGCAGGATTCCTCGCCCACATGCTCACCCGAACGCCCTTCGGCCTCGCCAAGGTCTGCTCGATCGGGAACAAGTTGGACGTGGACGAGGTGGACCTGCTCGAGTTTTTTCTCGACGATCCGGACACGGGCGTCATCGCCATTTACACCGAATCCCTGCCCAAGGGCCGCAGGTTCTTTGACCTGGCCCGGTCCAGCCCCAAGCCGATCGTCATGCTCAAAGGAGGCCGATCCGCCCTTGGCGCCCGGGCCGCCCGCTCGCACACGGCGGCTCTTGCCCAGGACGACCGGGTCCTCGACGCGGCTCTTCGCCAGGCCGGCGTGATCCGGGTGTACGCGATGTCGGAACTTCTTGACGTCGCCCGCAGTCTTGCCCTGTCCCCTCTCAGCCGAAGGACCAACGCCCGCGTGGCCGTCCTCACCTTTTCGGGCGGCGGCGGCGTGGTGAGCTCTGACGACATCGCGGACCTCGACATGGAACTCGCCAGCCTCGAGCCCCGAACCCTCAACATTCTGCGCAACGTGTTCCCGGACTGGATGGAGCCCGCCAACCCCGTGGACCTCTACCCGGCCTTCGAAAAGCACGGCCACACCGAGACGTTTCGGACCACGATCGAAGCCGTCCTGGAAGATCAGACGGTCGACGCCGTCTACGCTCACCTGTTCATTCCCCCGGTCGAGATCCCTCTGTTCGATTACGACCACATGGCCGAGATGGTTCGAAAGCACAGGAAGCCGCTGGTCGTCTGGCTCTTGGGGGACGCGACCCGGATGCCTGCCGTCAGCCGGAGCCTGGAAAGCCGCGGGATTCCTGTGACGGATGAAATGGCCAGGGGAGTGCGGATTCTGGCAGCACTGGCCATGGGCAAGTAAGACGGCCCATGGGTTCGGCCGGCCCGGACGAAAGCGACAGACGCGCTGTCAAGGAGCAAGAAGGCGACCCTTCCATGACCGATAAGTTCCTGGTCCGGTCAGGCTGGCTGATCGACGGAACCGGCCGACCAGCCCTTCATGGCGGCTTTCTGCGGATCGTCCAGGGTACGATCGAGACCGTGGGCAGCGGCCTGCCCTCTTGCCAAGGGCCCGACCGGGTGCTCGATCTTTCCGACTGCACCGTGCTTCCGGCCCTCGTGGACTGCCACGTGCACCTTTGCCTTTCGGGCGCGGCCGAACCCCATCAACGGCTGAACGGTGTGCCCCGCCCCTCCGCAGGAACGGATCGCCCCATCGCTGAACGTCTTCGACTCTGCCTGGAGGCCGGGATCGCGGCCGTGCGGGAAGGAGGAGATCCGCAAGGGTTGACGCTGCGGTTCCGCAAGGACCGTTTGGCCGCGGACAGCCCGATCCGGCTGCTCTCGCCCGGTGCGGCCTGGCACGCGGCCGGCCGGTACGGAGCCATCCTGGGCAGGGCGGTGCCGCCCGGACGAACGCTGGCAGAGTGCGTTTCCCAGCATCTTGACAGCGCCGACCACGTCAAGATCGTCCAGTCGGGCCTGAACAGCTTGAGCCGCTTCGGCCACGAAACCCCGCCCCAGTTCGCGACGTCTGATTTGAAGGCTGCGGTGGAAACCGCCCATGAAAACGGCCTGCGCGCGATGATCCACGCGAACGGCTTTCTCCCGGTCCGCTCCGCGATCGAGGCCGGGTGCGATTCCGTTGAACACGGCTTCTTCATGGGAAAAGAAAACCTCGAGCGGATGGCCGGCCAGGGAATCTCGTGGGTGCCCACGGCCTGCGCAATGCTCGCTTGCGCGCAGACCGCGCCTCCAGGATCCCCGGAGCAAGAGACAGCCCGCAGGACCCTCGATCGACAGATCGAGCTGATCGCATCGGCCCGCGCGATCGGGGTCCAGGTCGCCTGCGGCACGGACAGCGGCACGCCCGGGGTGTTGCACGGCTCGTCGATATGGACCGAGCTCAGCCTTCTGGCAAGAGCCGGCTTTTCGGTCGAAGAGGCTGTCCGGTGCGCCACCTTTCACGGGGCTCGGCTTCTCGGGTTGGAACAAACCCTGGGCACCCTGACGAGCGGCATGCCTGCCACCTTTGTCGCCGTGCGGGCCGCCCCCTCAAGGCTCTTCGAGACCGCAGGCCGTCTCAGCCCTGTCGCTTTCTATGTGAACGGCGCGGAAGTCTTGATCCCGGTGCCTGAATCCCTCATCCTGGCAGAGGAGGCCTAAACTCCTCGCTGTGCGACCCCGGAAGGAACCGGGCTCCCGACATGGAGAAGATCCATGGAATGGAAACAAAAGCTCGTTTCGCCGGACCAAGTGCTGGAGAAGATCGAGCCTGGCATGAGCATTTTTCTCGGCACCGGGGTCGCCGAGCCCCGCACCCTGGTCAAACATCTCATGGCTTCCGATGCTTACAATCTCCAGGACCTTGAGCTGATCCAGCTCGTCAGCCTCGGAGACGCCATTTCCTTCGAGTCCATCCGTTCCCACCGGAAGTACCGGCTGAAGACGTTCTTTTCAGGCTGGGTCGCAAGCGAAGCCATCAGCGAGGGCCGAGTCGATCTGATTCCGAGCCGCTTCTCCGAGGTTCCCCGGCTCATCGAGTCGGGCCGTATCAGCATCGATGCGGCCTTCGTTCAGGTGTCACCGCCGAACGAGGCAGGCTACTGCAGCCTCGGCGTGGCCGTGGACGTGGCCCGGCAGGCCATGGAAAAGGCTTCCTTGGTCGTGGGCGAAATCAACCCCGAGACGCCTCAAACCTTTGGCGACACTTTCGTGCACGTGTCCGATTTTCACTTCCTGGTTCTTTCCTCCGAACCGCTCATTTACTTTCCCCGGTGGCCCGTGGACGAAGTATTCGACCAGGTTGCGGCCAATGTGGCGAGCATCGTGGAAGACGGCAGCTGCATCGCTTTTTCCGTCGGCCCCCTCTACGACGCCCTGAGCCGTCATCTGGCGCGCAAACGGAACCTCGGGGTCCATTCCCCCTTTATCACCGACGCCTTGATGGACGTCATCCGAAGCGGCGCGGTCACGAACCGGCAGAAGGGAATCTTCCGCGGAAAGAGTCTGGTCTCCTACGCCTTCGGCACCCGGGAACTCATGTCCTGGCTGGACCGCAACCCCCTGGTGGAATTTCAGGGCACGGACAAGGTGTTCACGCCCACCCAGATCGGAAGCAATCCCCGTTTCGTGGCCATCCTGCCTGCCCGCAAGGTGGACCTGTCGGGCCGCATCGCCCTCCACTTCGGCAAAGGCAACGTGTCCGCAGGACCGGGCGACGCCGTGGACCTGTTCGCCGGTGCCGAGGCCTCCCCTGGCGGGAAGACGGTCTTCGCCCTTCCGAGCCGCAACCTCAAGGGCGAACCCAACATCCGCCTGTCCGTGGAGAGCTTTCCCAACCAGTTCAGTTTGCGGGAGTCCGTCAATCTCGTGGTCACCGAGTACGGGGTGGCCGATTTGCGCGGAAGGACCGTGCGCGAGCGGGCCCAGGCCCTCATCGACATCGCCCATCCGGATGACCGGCCTCAGCTCGTCGAGCAGGCCAAGGAGGAAAAGATCCTTTATCCGGACCAGATCTTCCTGGCCGAGGCCGCGCGCCTGTATCCTGCCGACATCACGGCCACGCACGTGTTCAAAGGGGGCGTGGAAATCACGTTCCGAGCTCTCAAGCCCTCGGACGAGGAAGAGATGCGCCGGCTTTTCTACCGGTTCTCGGACCAGGCCGTCTACTACCGGTACTTCAGCCCGATCAAGACCATGCCTCACTCCCGCATGCAGTCTTACGTGAACGTCGACTACCGCCACGCCATGTCCATCGTGGGCATCTCCAAGGACGGACACATCATCGCCGAAGGCCGTTACGCTCTGGAGCCCGGAAACCCCTACGCGGACCTGGCCTTCGTCGTGGACGAGAAATATCAGGGGTTGGGCATCGCGACCTTTCTGTACAAGTTCCTCGTGCGGATCGCCCGGCAGCGGGGGATCAAGGGGTTCTCGGCCGAGATCCTGGCCGAGAACAAGAGGATGATGGGCATCATCGAACGGGGTGGCCTGCCTTTCAAAGCCCGCCTGGAAGCCGGGGTCTACTGCCTGACCATTCCCCTGGAGCCCCAGCCAGAGGGTTGGGACAAGGACGGGGTTTCCTGAAAACCCGCCCGAAAGGATGCTTCAGCCGGATTCGGGCGGTCGCATCCATTCCAGCAGGTTCAGGTCCTTGTTGAACTTCAAGCAATTCTCTGCGAGCGTTCCGCGCAGTACACGGCGCCGGGCGGGATGAAAGCGTGGGATGCGTTCGCGCGCAGCCGCGCGGCGATTTGCGGTGCGATCCGTCACTTGGGTTTCACCTCCGCCGGAGTCGTCCCGAGCGCCGTGCCCGCCTTCTTCATGAGCTCCACAGCTTCGGGCAGCTTCTTGTCGCACCCCTCGAGCGAGCTTGCAAAATCGCCAGCGGCCTTGGCGACCCGCTCGAGGGAATTCGTCGCCGCCGTGAGACCGGGCAGGGCCGCCTCGAGCATCTTGAATCCCTTCTCGCCCGGAGTCGCGAGCGCCGCCTCGACCGCCCGCGCCGCCCGCACGGTCGAGGAGGAATCCGCCTGAAAGCGCTCAAGCTCGCTCTCGTAATTCTCCGTGCACTGCCGGAGGAGGGAGAGGCTCGCCGCAATGGCGGCGAGTCCAGATGTTTCGTCGCGCCACGCAGCGGTAGAGGCGCTCTTGCACCCGCATTCGATCGGGAGCCCCACGGTGACTCCTCCGTCCGGTTTCGCCGGTGGGGTCGGAGGCTCGACGACCGGCGGCACGGTGGGCTTCTGAGGCTCGCCCCCGCCCAGCTCGGAGCCACCGGCCTGGCCCGGCTGCGTGGGCTCTCCCGGCTGTGAAGGCGTCGTCGACTCACTCGGCGCCGACTGATCGCCGCCGGGCTTTCCACCACCCGGTTTTCCTTTCTGCGCCGCCGGCGTCGGCGGCGGCTTGGACGGCTTGCCGGGCTCTCCCGGTTGCTGGCCGCCTTTCCCTTCCTTTTTGCATTTCTCGATCAGCCTGTCGATCTGCTCGAGCTCTTTCGTGTAGCCGTCCTGAATGGGCTGCTCGCGCGCGATCCTCTCGTCGGCGTCGACCAGCACCGCCACGTCCTTCGCGAGCTTTCCAAACGCCGTCGCCTTGTCGTAGACCGATACCAGCCCAGCGCCGCCAGGAACGAGCACCGTCACGCCCGCCTTGATCAGCGTCGCCTTGGCCCCGTTACGGTAGACGTCCCAACCAAAAGATCCCGCTTCGATGATCTCGTGGGCCACTTTCACCGCGTTGCTCGCCGCCTTCGCGTTCGCCATCCCGCCTGCCGCGAGGTCGGCCGCTTCCACGGCGGCATCGATGATATCGCCCTTCATCCCATCGGAGGATTCTATGAACTCCTCGCTCGTGAGGACCTTGTTCACGCGGCTTACGCTCTCGTCGAGCTTGCTCTTCACCTCTTTGTACTGCTGGCGGAGCCGGGCGACCGATTCGGGATCGCATCCGGCCACCTCTATCGCGATCACGGGGCCGATCTTGTCGCCGCACTGCGTCCTGGCCTGCGCGCTCGTGACCCCAACCCTCACCCCCTGGATGAGGATGCTCGATCCTAGGTTCGTCACGGTCGCGATGCCCGGATCGGCGACGTCGAACCTCAGGAGATCGCCGTCCGCCGGATCCTGCACCGTCGCCACTTCGATCGTCGCCGTCGAGTTGCCGTACGCGTCCTCAAGGTTTATGGTCGGAATCGGCGCGCCGCCGTTCACGCTCCTGAGCGTGACGACGCTCCCCGCAAGCTTCGCCTCGGCCTTCTTGCCGTTCTTCGCCTCGTATTCGACGCGGACCGTCGCGCGGCCCGTCTTGCCGGCCTTTACGCTCGCCCCGCTCCCGGAGCCCGAGACGTTGAGCACGGAGGCGGGCTCTGCGCTCCATTTGTACTTCCCGCCGGAGGGCCTCCCCGTGGCCGTAAGCTGCTTCGAGCCGCCGGGGAGAAGGTGCGCGCATCCCGCGATCTCGACCTTGGGCTTTTCCGTGTCCTGCTTGTAGGAGAGGGTGAGAGTTCCCTCGATGCGGTAATCATCCTGATGCCCGCACGCGAATGGAGCCGGATCGTCGCTCTCGCACACGCCTCCGAAGTGATACGACCGCTCGAATCCACGCTCGAAATCCTCCGCGGTGAGAGCGAGGGCTGGAGTCAGGTTGCGGGAATCCATCCGGGCATCCAGGTTTATTCCTGACGGTTCTGTTTCATCGCCGCTGGTCTTCACATAGCCGAGCTCGAAGCCGTCGAAGATCACCGCCTGATCACGCCCGTACTTCCCGTCTGCGCCGTAGCCCACGAGAACAAGCCGCACGCTCGCGCTCGGCCTGCTCCCGTAAAGATGCGTGTACCTTCGATCAGCGAGGCCCTTCTGGCGGCATACCCAATCGTCGAATTTTAAAGTCGCGAACGGCCCGTCGAATACCTCGTAGGAGGCGGCGGGGAATACACCGTCGGGATCGTCGTCTGTCGGCTCGAGATCCCCCTCCCATAAGACGATGAATCCATGCGGCGTGCATTTGACGTCTTCGTCCGATTCACGAGAGAGCCCCGTTCCCCTGATGCTGAGTACCGCGTGGACGGGGAGATACTTCTCGGAGTCCTCGTTCGGATCCTGGGGCGGCGCGGCCGCCGGCGCTGGGAGGGAGAGGAGGATGCACACGGCCGCCGCCGAGGCAATAAAAGCACGCATCGAACGATCCCCTTTATGATGCCGGAGCGCGCAGCCCGGCGGCGTCATTCTCTCGCTCAGAGCGAATAGAAACGTGCTTTCAAGCGGTTGGACAATAGCAACTGACACAATTGTGCGTCAAGAAGAAAAACCCACACGATCTTGTTTGGTCTCGGGAAGTCCGAGGGGAAAGCTTGAGGCTGGGTGGGGGCTCAAGAGAGGGTTAGATCGAAAAGGCAGGGGAACCGGGGCGGCCGTTCAGCAATTGAACAGACGGGTATGGCAGACATCTTCCCCGCCGGGGGGGTCATTGGATAGAGATTTTGATTTCCCAGCTCACCGGCGCTGCATGTGAAATATCAAGTCATAGATGCAGCAACCAAGGGCGTGTACTAGATGACAATTTTCAGAAAGATTCACCCCCCTTCGGTGGATTTTTTCAAAAAGATTCACCCCCCCCGGTGACCGGATGGTATGACCCCTCCAGACGGACCCGCAGGAAGCGGGTTTGGGAAGGAGGGGACCTATGGCATACCGCGAGGTCACGATGATCGAGGTAAAAGAAGTCCTTAGGCAGTGGCTCCTGGGCAAAGGGCGCAAGTCGATCGCCCGGCGGGTTCGGATCGACCGCAGCACGGTCCGACGTTACATCGAGGTGGCCAAGCAGTGTGGTCTTGACGAAGCGGCCGGGATCGAGGCCCTCACACAGGAGCGGTTGGAGCAGATCCTGGAAGCTTTGCGCACCACTGGACCCGGTCGGCTCCGGGGAGATCGATGGGCCCTGTGCCAGACGCATCGAGAGCTCATCCAGAAACTCCTCGACAGAGGCGTCCGGCTGACCAAAGTCCGCAAGCTCCTCGTGCGGCAAGGCGTCCAAATTTCCTACTCGACTCTTTACCGGTTTGCCTGTTCGGAGCTCTCCTTCGGAAAGCACGCCCCCACGATCCCGGTAGCCGACTGCGGCCCCGGCGAGGAACTCCAGCTCGACACCGGCTGGATGGGCTCTCTGGAGCCGGATGAGACCGGCAGGCGCCGCAGGTTCCGCGCCTTCATCTTTACCTCCGTATGCAGGCGCTACCGGTTCGTCTACCCGAGCTTCTCCGAAGGAACCGCCGAGGCCATCGAGGCCTGCGAGGCCGCCTGGGCCTTCTTCGGCGGCGTCTTCAAGGTCCTCATCCCAGACAATACCAAGGCGATCGTGGCCCTGGCCGATCCCTGCGGCGCCGGCCTGGTGCCCGTTTTCCTGGAGTATGCTCAGAACCGCGGCTTCCTGGTTGATCCCACCCGGGTCCGGGCCCCCCGGGACAAGGCCCGGGTCGAAAAAGCCGTCGGCCACACTCGCGACGACTGCTTTGCAGCAGAGAGCCTGCGCACGATCGAGCAGGCCCGTCTCCATGCCCGCACCTGGTGCCTTCAGGACTATGGAGCCCGCCGCCACAGCCGAACCCTTCGGATCCCCCGGGAACAGTTCGAGACCGAGGAGAGACCGCATCTGCTGCCCGCTCCGACCGAGCCTTATGATATCCCCCTATACGCCACCCCAAAGGTGGCCCGCGATCAGCACGCCTCGGTAGCCCGCGCGCTCTACTCCCTGCCGCGCGCCTTCCGCGGGCAAAGACTCAAGGCCGTTGCCGATCGTTCGACCGTGCGCTTCTACCAAGGCCGCACCCTGGTAAAAGTGCATCCCCGAAAACCTCCCGGAGGCCGCTCCACCGATCCGGCCGACTTTCCCCCGGAACAAGCCGCCTGCGCCCTCAGGGATATCGACTTCTTCCAAAGTCGAGCCCGCGAGCACGGAGAGGCCGTAGGCCGCTTTGCCCAGCTGCTCCTGGCTGGCCCCCTCCCCTGGACCCGCATGCGGCGCGTCTACGCCCTGCTCGGCCTCTGCCGCCGCTACGGGGATACGCGCGTCAACGAGGCCTGCACGCTTGCCCTGGAAGCCTCCATGCTCGACGTACGCCGCCTGGAACGGATGCTCCTGTTGGCGCCCACCCCTACGGCGCCCCTGGCCACTGCCCGAGCCGCTCCGGCCTGCCGCTATCTGCGGCCGCCCTCTCAGTTCGCCTTGTTTCCAAAGGAACCGACCAACCCCAAACCGCAAGGAGAACCGCCATGACCCCAGAGACTCTCTCCCAGGACCTCAAAACCGTGCTTCGCAGACTCAAGCTCGGCCGGATGCTCGATACCCTGCCCGAGCGCCTCGCCCTGGCCCAACAGCAGCAGATGCCCCACCAGGACTTCCTGCTCGTCGTCCTCTCCGACGAGGCGTACCGTAGGGACACTCAGGCCGCCACCGCCCGCGCCCAGCGAGCCCACCTCGACCCCTTCCTGTGCCTGGAACGCTGGGACGACTCCGCTCCCATCCGCTACGACAAGGCCCTGCTCAACGAGCTCATCTCCTTGCGCTTCATCCAAAAGCGCGCCCACGTCACCATCGTCGGCCCCGTGGGCGTCGGCAAAACCTTTCTCGCCCATGCCCTCGGCCACATCGCCTGCAGACGCGGGTACTCTGTTCTAGCTGTCCGATGCGAGCAGATGCTCAAATCTCTCAAGCACGCCCGCCTGGACAACTCCTACGAAGCCGAGCTGCGCGTACTCATCGCCGTCGACCTGCTCATCGTCGATGACTTCGCTCTGGATACCATGGACCCTACCGAAAGCCGGGACACCTACGAGCTGCTGACCGAACGCCATCGCTCTGGCTCCATGATCGTCACCTCCAACCGCGGCCCCGACGAATGGTTGGCCACCTTCTCTGATCCCGTCCGCGCCCAGAGTGCCATCGATCGCTTCACCAACAACTCCTACGACCTCGTCATCGAAGGTGAATCCTATCGACCCAGGATGAAACCGCGACTCGGAGGCGCACCGGCTCAGTGCCCGGACGAACCGCTTGCGCCAGCCCGTCGCTCTCGACAGAGGCGAAGATGACGTGATACAAACCTCCATCCGGCCACAGGGGCCGGGGGGTGAATCTTTTTGAAAATGGGGGGTGAATAATTCTGAAAACCGACACTCGAAGTCCCACCACCCGCTCGGTCGCTCGAAAAAATCGAAATAAAGGTTCGTTTTTTGTAGGGTGTATGCCTCGCCCTGGGCAGGCTTCCCTTGCGCCTAGAGATAATCTGCAGGCGTGTTCCCCTAATCCATCCCGCTTTCATGTGCTCCCGAGTGTGAACCTCCGGTCACGTTTTCATTCTCAGATCGGCTCTCTGTCCAATCACCGATGGTCCTATCCCCTTTCCCTCCAGGACAAGGCGGGGCGGCGGTCCGACCGGTCTTCCTTACCCCATCCCAGACCCCTTGGCACACCTCTTGCCTTTTGAGCCCCCTCAAAACTTGATCCACCCTGTCCCCCTATTTTCTTGCTCACAAACCGATGCCCGAAGCCTGCCCGGTCTACCGTCCCCGAAAGCCGCATCTGACCCCCTTCTACCAGTGCGTCCAGGACCACTATGAAACCCTTGAACAGGTTTACCCGGAACGATTCGAGAAACGTTACGGCTTCTGGAGGCCCTACCTGAAGGAGGTCATGGTCCATTACTTATTTTGCGGGGATCTCCATGAGGGCTTTGCCCGGATTCGCTGCGATGCCTGCGGCACGGAAAGAGTCCTCGCGTTCAGTTGCAAGCAGAGAAAATTCTGCCCAAGCTGTGCTCAGAAACGGGCCGTGGAGTTCGGCGAGTGGCTCTGCGGTCATGTGCTCCGGGCCGTCCCGCACAGGCATTGGGTTTTTTTCGATCCCCAAGATCCTCCGCCGCTTCTTCCTGCATGATCGCAAGTTGCTGGTTGAGCTGAGCCGCTGCGCCTGGGAAAGGCTGAAGACCTTCCTGCAAGCGGCGGTGCCAGAACCGGAGGCGCTCCCCGCTGCGGTTGTTTCCACACAAACCTTTGGTGATTTTCCGGAGCGCTTTCACCCCCACCTGCATGTCCTCTGCTCGGACGGCTGTTTTTACGGGGAGGGCCTGTTCCGGGTCGCTCCTCCGTTCCAACTCAAAGACCTGGAGAAGCTCTTCCGCTTGAAGGTGCTCGCCATGCTCCTGCGTAAGAAAAAGATCACCCGGGAACTCATCCGCATGCTCGACGGCTGGAGACACTCCGGCTTCAACGTCTTTGCCGGCGAGCGCATCCAGCCGCGGGAGAAGAAATCCCTGGAAAACTTGGCCGCGTATCTGATTCGGGCCACCTTCTCCCAAAAACGAATGGACTACTCCCCCGATGAGGCCACGGTCGTCTACCGCTCCAAGGATGGGAAAGAGAAGAAAACCTACGACGCCCTGGAATGGCTGGCCACCATGGCCTGCCATGTCCCGGAAAGGAGAAAGCAGACCATCCGCTACTACGGCGCCTACGCCAACTCGGTCAGGGCAAGAGAGCGCAAGCGGCAATCTTCCGAGGCTTTCAGGCGGAATTGGGCGCGGCTTATCCAGAAGGTCTACGAAGTTTCACCCTTGGTCTGTCCCCGATGCAAAAAGGAAATGCGAGTCGTAGCGGTGATTGACAACATCCAGGTGATCCGTAGGATTCTGGAACACCTCGGGCTCTGGTTGGCCAACGCCAGGCCGACTCCCAGGGCTCATTCGCCCCCTGGGCTCCCACCGCAACCGAGGACTCCTACTCACAGCTCCCGGCTCGGGAGGAAGAGGATTACTCCCAGGTCCCGCCGGCACACTGGGACTGTTGAACTACCCCGGCGGGCACGATGTGTTTCTCCTCTTGTCGCATCCGTCTGTTCAGTTTCAGTACGTCCGACCTGGTTTTCTTCTCTCTTCAATCTGACCCTCTGCCGAGCCGCCCACCCGGGCGCAGCTCTCCCCTCGGACTCCCCAGGATCACACAACGTCTTGTATGTCTTTTTTCTTGACGCGCAATTATGCCACCTGCTATTCTCCAGCCGTCTGAAAGCACGTTCCTATCTTCCGGATCGCCCCAGACTACAGGTGCTCGGATCTCCATCTCTGGAGCGACAATCTGTTCCGGCATGAGGCCTTCGGGAAGGACGAACTCAAGGGATTGTACGATCTGGCCCACAAGAAGCTTTACGAAACGAACGGCCCCAGCCTGCTTCGGATCCTCGACGTCTCGCTCCGCGGCTGGCAAACCCTCGCCCATTCGCCGGACCCTCACCTTCAGGAGAGGGCGGACCGCTGCTTCTTCATCGCGAGCCGACTCGGGGCCGGACTTTTCCACAGCCTGCGCGAACTCGCGCCCACCGACGCTGTCCGAAGCCTGGTGGACGAGCTGGAAGACCGATACCTCAGGTACGTGGGCCCCTATTCCTGGAAGCAGAAGCTCGTCCAAAGAGCCGTCCGCGGGCTGCTCGGCCGCACACCTCCTGAAGCGACTTTCGAAGAAGTGAACGAGCCGCGCTTCGTCCTGACCCGCTACGGCGGAGACGGATCCGCGCCCAAAGTTGTCAAAAGGGCAAAGCCGCTCCAGCATTTCTTCGAGGGTCTCTCTCTGGCAGCCGCAAGAAGGCTTGCCGGCCTCAGGCCCCGATCTCTTTTCCCGATACGGCTTCGGGACATCGACGACTTCCCCGTCCAGTTCCGCACCATCGAGATCGAGGGGGACAGGCTGAATTACGTGGACGAGGGCTCCGGAGAGGTCGTCCTCATGCTCCACGGAAACCCCACATGGTCCTTTCTTTACCGCCATCTCATCCGGGGTCTCAAGGATCGGTATCGCTGCGTTGCCCTGGACCTGCTGGGCTACGGCCTTTCGGACAAGCCCTCGGACGGCGACTACACCATGCACGCCCATATCCGCAGGCTCGCGGCTTTCGTGGAACAGCTCGACCTCAAGGGGATCACCCTTCTCTGTCAGGATTGGGGCGGCATCATCGGCCTGAGCTACGCGGCCCGCAACAAGCAGCGCTTCCGCCGACTCGTACCGATGAACACCGCGGCTTTCCTGCCCCGAACCTTAAGGGAGTACAGAGAAGCTCTGCAATCGTGGGGGTTCTTCTACCTGTGGACCTACAAAGTCCCGGTCCTGGGGCGGCGCATGGCGATCGAGTGGAATCTGTTTCTCAAGGCCGCCCTGCGCTTTGGCTTCCACAACCGGGCCAGGCAGATCCACGATAGAGCCCGTCTGGGGTATCTTTACCCCTTTCAGTGGCCCGGGCATCGCACCGCGATTCTCAAGTCGGTCCGGCAAGTGCCGCTTCTGCCTCTTGGACCTCTTCGGGATCTGCTGCGGGACACGGAGCGCCGCCTCCGGGGATGGCCAATCCGGACCCAGATCATCTGGGGCATGCGGGATCCGATCTTCGGGCCGTGGTTCATCGAAAAATTTGAAGCCCTTCTTCCCAACCACGCGCCAACGTTGAGAATTCCCACGGCGGGCCATTTTCTTCAGGACGACGAGCCGGCGATCCTTCTGGAAAGGTTAGAGGCTTTCCTGGCCGAGGATCTGAGCACGCCTGCCAAGGCCACCCCTGCCCTTGGGGCGTCCGAAGCCGCTTAGGTCGAAGTTCCGCAAATTCTTGCCCATGAGTTTGGTGTAAGATCCTGAATCCGCAGTGAGAATCTGGAGATTCCTGGTGGAAAATGTACCCATGCAACTATGCAGGATATTGCGATTTTGTGCCTGCCATGAGCAGATGCATTATGGAATATGCGTGGCCATGTACATCGAAATTGTCCCCAACCGAACCTCTCCTCCAGCCATCCCGGACGGCGGCTTTTTCGGCTTCCAGGAGAATTCCCTCATCGGAGCGTAGCCTGCCGCGCCACGAGAACTCAGCGATCTTCCCTTCGGTGGCCCATGGTGTTATGGTAATACCAGGTCATACAGAAGGAGGTTCACATGGGATCACGTAAACGGGCAGTCATGAGCCTGTCTCTTCCGCCCAGTACGGCCAGAGAATACCGTACAATCGCCAAGGAGGAAGGCAAGACAGCAAGCGGCCTCTTTCGTGAGATGTTCTCCTTGTACAGACAGGAGAAACTCAAGAAGGAATATCGGGCCTTGCAGGAGTATGGTGTAGAGAAGGCGAAGAAGCTCAAGATTTCCGAAAAGGAAATCGAACGGCTCATCTTTGAAGGCCGATGAGGTGCGGAAAGCCGTCTTCGATACGAATGTCTTCATCTCTGCGCTGATCACGAAAGGCGGAAGGGCGGAACAGGCATGGCTTCTGGCGATACAGGGCGAGATAGAGGTTTACACCTCCGTCCCGGTCATGACGGAGATGGCCCGAACACTCCGCACCAAGTTCCACTGGGAGGATGACCAAATCAGAGCGGCCGTCAGGCACATCGCCAGAATCGCCGAAGTCGTCAAACCCGAGGTCAAGCTGAAGATCCTGGCGGACGAACCTGACAACCGGATCCTGGAATGTGCGCGGCATGCCGGCGCGGAGTACATCGTCACCGGCGATAGGCATCTGCTCAAGCTCGCCTCCTTCGAAGGCATCAAGATCGTGACCATAGCCGACTTCCTAGCGTTATAAGTTTGCGTTGTCGCACTTCCCGACGAGTTTACAGACCATCAGCGCCGTGCCCTTGAATTGCTCGGACTGTACCCAGTAAGGTGACAGCCTAAAACGAGGATTCTGCCAATTCTCTCAAGGGGTTACCGTTCGGAATCAGAAGGAACTTCGGCTTAGTCAGCCTGAACCTGAACAATCCCCTCCAAAAAGGAATCTAAACGAGCAGGAGGGGAAAGTGCCATGACACACACAAGAAGCACGAAATGGACGAACTGCGCGGATTGCAAGGCCGCGCTCACCGAAAACACCTTCTGGCTTGACGATTCCGGGGCCTTGTGCCGGGACTGCGCCTTGCGCAAGCGGGTGGACCGAATGCGCCGGAACCACGCCGCGACGGCCCGGCAGGGGATATCAGGCCCCCGGGGAATCTCCTAAGGTTTCTTTGCGACCTCTTCCGGGTCTTGTTCCTTCCACCCCTTGACGCGAATCGTCCCAGGCCGGTATGTTCTCAGCCGGTCGGATCCTGCCGGTTCCATCGTCTGTGACGTTCTTTTTTGGCAGCAGAACAAAATTGCTCTTTAGAGTAGAAACGGGGGGCCATGGTATCTGGTGCAACAGCTTCGACCGTTCCCGAAACTCCGGCGGCCCGAACGGCGCGGCCGATCGGGTTCGACAACGAGAAGGATCTTGCCGAGCAAAGCGCAGCCATCTTGGAGCGGGCCGGACGGTTCCGCGACAAGCTTTGTCTGGAAAAGTGACCCGAACTTCCCGTCGAAGAATCTGTTTCACCTGTGATCGGACTCGCGGCCGAGCCGATTTCGACAACCGGGAGAAAAAGCAATGGCGTGTTTGGAAGAAGACCATCGCCCCTGGGGATTCTACCGGGTGCTGGCCGACGAGCCGGACCACAAGGTCAAGCGGATCGTCGTATACCCAGGGAAGAGGCTGAGTCTGCAGCGCCACCGCCTGCGGGCCGAACACTGGTATTTTCTGGCCGGCTCGGGCACGGTCACCCGGGACGACGAGGAATTCCTCGTGGGACCCGGCCGTTCGATCGACATCCCCAGGGGCGCACTGCACCGCGTCCGGAATACCGGCGCAGAAAACCTTGTCTTCATCGAGGTGCAGACGGGCGATTCCTTCTCGGAAAACGACATCGAACGGATCGAGGACGATTTCGGAAGGGTGTAAGGGGCCTCCGGGGTCAAATCATCTTCACGACGATGTCGCCGATGATGTTAGCCGCTTCATCCACCCGATCGGCGCTCCGGTTGAGGTGCCGGTAGATCTCCCGCAGGCTGAACATGAGCCGGATATCCTGTCCCGAGAAGAGATCCTTCAAGGCGGCCAGATACTTCTCGTTCATCCCATTTTCGATCCGCTTGGCCCTTACCGCGTAGTCGCTCGCCACGTTGGGGTTGTTTTTGAGGTGTCGCATGGCCGCTGCGAGCTGCTGGGCTCCCTCCTTGAGCAGAACCGCCATTTCGCACAGGTGCTCATTGCTCGACACTTCGAAAACCTCCATCTCGTCGACCGTGTTTTTGGCGTAATCCAGCACGTCGTCGATGGCCCGGGAAAGAGCGAAGATGTCTTCCCGGTCGATCGGCGTGATGAAGGTCTGATTCAGCTCGTCGATCAGAACCCGCCGGATGTCGTCCGCCTCCTGCTCCCACCGCCTGACGTCTTCAGCGCTCGCCTGGCTGCGGAGAAACCGAGCCAGGGCGTCACAGCCGCCGAGGGTTTTTTCCGCCTGGCGGAGCAGAAGATCGAAGAAATCCACTTTCCTTCTGCCGGAAAAGATCCTCCAGAACGTCACGTTCGAACCTCCATTCCAGGTTCCGAAAAAGGGATTGCTTGCCGCCGCTCTGCCTCCACGGGGTCCCGTGCCGCCCGTCTCGGATCTCTCAACCGCCGATCAGGGTCTTTCTTAAAATCCAGCAGGCAGCGGCGCCTGTCGCGGCCGAAACCGGAATCGTGACGAGCCAGGCGTGAAGAATGACCCGAGCCACCCCCCACCGAACGCCCCCGAGCCGTCTCGAAGCCCCGACTCCCATCACCGAAGAAGCGACGACCTGAGAGGTGCTCACTGGCCCTCCGGCAAGGGATGCCCCGACGATCACGGAAGCGGCCGCGAACTGGGACGAGAAAGAATGCACCGGCCGCATCCGGAAGATGCTGTACCCGACGGTCTTCACGATCCGCCACCCGCCCGTGGACATGCCGGCCGCGATCGCCAGACCGCAACTGGCCACGATCCACAGGGGGACCTCGAGGTCGTGGCCCGAGGCGCTCCCTGCCGCGCCGACCGCAAGGAGCATGACCCCCATGGACTTCTGGGCGTCGTTCGAGCCGTGACTGGCAGCAAGAAGCAAAACACTCGGCTTCTGCAGAGCCACAAAAAAATGGCGCGCTCCGGAATGGGCCTGGGCAAAGAAACCCTTGAGGACCTCGAACACCAAAAATCCCGCCAGGAAACCGACGATGGGAGAGACGAAAAGGGGAACGGCCACGCCTCGAAGAACCTTTTCCACTGCAACGGCAGAGGGGCCAAGAGAAATCCAGCCCGCGCCCATGAGCCCGCCGATCAGGGCATGGGAGCTCGACGAGGGAAGCCCCAGGAACCAGGTGAAAAGATTCCAGGCCATGGCGCCTCCAACCGCGCCAAGGACCAGAACCCGCAGAGCGTCCGGAGACAGGGCAGAGAGCAGCCCCACGTCCAAGATGCTTCCAGCCATGGTCTTGGCCACGGCGGTGCCCAAGAGGACGGCGCCCGCGAACTCGCCCAGTGCTCCGAGGAACAAGGCCCTGCGGGGCTCCATGGACCGGGAGCTCACGATCGTCGCGATAACGTTGCAGCCATCGTGAAAGCCGTTGACGAAAGCGAAGGCCAGAATGAGCCACACAGAAGTATGAAGCAGGACTTCGCTCACAGGCCCTCTCCGGATGGGTCGGCAGAAAAAGCACTTCTCCTTCATTCTACAGACCGAGCCGGTTTGTCAAGACAGGCGGATTCGGTTCCTTGACTTGACGAGAGACCATTCCGGATAATGAAAGTCCCTTTTCTTCGCGATCTTTCGGGATCTCTGGATCCCTCCCCCGGAGTTTCGGCGATGCGAATCGGTTTGGATATCGGCTCCTGTTACACGAAAGTCGCGGTCCTCGACGAGGCCGGAAGGATCGTGGACCACGAATTCCATGCCCACGGAGGAAAGCCTCTGGAGGGGCTCGGACGGTTCCGGGAGTTCCTCCACCGGAAGGAGGTTCCGGTGGGGATCACGGGGTCTCTCGCTTCGCTCCTGGCCGCGCGCAATGGAAACGCGGTGGACGAGGTGCAGGCCATGATCCGAGGGAGCCTGCATCTGGCCGGCTCCTTTCAGAACATTTTGCACCTCGGATCCGGATCGATCTCTCTCATCAAGGTCGGAGAGGACGGCCGGCTTCTGGACTACAGGAGCAATTCGGCATGCGCGGCAGGCACCGGATCGTTCCTGGACCAGCAGGCGGGCCGGATGGGCATCCGCCTCTGCGAGGCGACCGGATTCGAAGGCACGGACAACCCGCCTTCCGTGGCCGCTCGGTGCGCTGTCTTCGCCAAGAGCGACCTCATTCACCGACAGCAGGAGGGGTACACGATTCCCCAGCTCTGGTGCGGGCTGTGCAAAGGGTTATCCTTTACGATCGCCAACACCCTGCTTTTGGGCGAGCCTCTCAAGGGACGGACGGTTCTCATCGGCGGAGTGGCTCTGAACCGGGAAGTGAGGAAATGGCTGGAGCGCGTCCTGGGGACTGAACTCTTCTCGGTGGAACATCCGCACTTGGTCTCGGCGGTCGGGGCGGCACTGCTCGCCGGAAACAAGGCGGATTCGGGCCTATCGGTTTCGGCTCAGGCACAGGAGGCCGAAGCCGAAAGATCCCACTACAGGAGGCCGCCCCTCACGCTGCGCCGCTCCCGGTTCGCCCTCTCCAGCGACTGCCGGGAGAGCGTGGATGCGGAAGGAAACGAGATCCGCGTCCTCGAATCGCTGGGCGGCGTGCGGGAAGTCAGCCTGGGAATGGACATCGGCTCCACCTCCACCAAGATCGCCCTTCTCGACCCCAGCGGAAAGGTCCTTCTCGACATTTACAGGAGAACCTCCGGGGATCCCATCGGAGCCATGAAAAAACTCCTGCGGGCGGCCGAGACCGTCTCGCGGGAGACCGGCACGCGATGGGAAATCACGGCTTGCGCGACCACGGGGTCAGGCCGGAAGCTCGTGGGCCAAATCCTGGGCGCCGACGAAATCGTCAACGAAATCACCGCCCACGCGCGCGGGGCCCTTCTGTTGTTCGGGGACGGCATCGAAACCCTCTTCGAGATCGGGGGTCAGGATTCCAAGTACGTGCACATGCAGTCCGGCCGGGTCGACCACGTCAACATGAACTACGTCTGCGCCGCGGGAACAGGCTCTTTCGTCGAGGAACAAGCCAAAAAACTCGGTTTCGCCCTTCAGGAGATCGGAGACATCGTGCAGGGCATCGCCCCACCTTTCACGTCGGAGCGGTGCACGGTCTTCATGGAGCGGGACGTGGAAAAGCTCCTTCGGGACGGTTTTTCCCGGGAAGAAGCCATGGCCGCGGTTCTGTATTCGGTCTGCTTCAATTATCTCACCAAAGTCGTCGGGAACCGGCCCGTCACCGGAGAACGGATCCTCTTCCAGGGCGCCACGGCCAAGAACAAAGGGCTCGTGGCGGCCTTCGAGGTCATTCTGGGAAAAGAGATCGTCACAAGTCCTTTCTGCCACGTGGCGGGCGCCATCGGAGCGGCCGAGCTCGCCCGCGAAAAGCTCGCAGCTTCTGGCCGAAAGACCACCTTCCGCGGACTGGGCCTTTCCTCGCGCAATGTGCGGGTCTTCTATTCGCAGTGCGACCTCTGCGTGAACCGCTGCAAGATCACCCATGCCGAGATCGAGGGCGAAGCGAATACCCCCTCGTGGGGATATCTGTGTGGCCGCGAGCCGGACGACAGCCACAGAAAGCCCAACACCCTGTACGAACCCTTCGAGACGAGGAACCGCCTGTTCGCTCGGGCGGGCCGGCCGGCTGCCGGAAAGGCTTCGGCCTCCAGCGCAGCGTCCGCCCCCGTGGTTCGGATGCCGAGGGCGCTCAGCTTCCATGCCTTTCTGCCTTTGTGGCGCGGGTTCTTTTCGTACCTGGGCGTGCGGGCAGAGGTGACGGAACCCACGGGCCGCGAGATCGCCGAGGCCGGAATCTCGAGCTCCTCGGCCGAGTTCTGCTTTCCGGTCAAGGTCTTCCTCGGCCATGTCCGAAAGGCCTTGGAAAAAGAGGGCTACGTGTTCCTGCCCCACATGATCAACGCGGCCCGTACCGAAGTCACCATCCGCTCGACTTTCTGTCCTTACGTGCAGGCCAGTCCTTCGATCGCTCTTTCCTCGGAGCCGATCGCGGCGGAGCTGAAATCGAGGCTCCTCCATCCGGTCATCGATCTTTCCCTGCCCGATTGGATGAATGTTCGCGAGCTTGCCCGATGCCTGCGCCCTCTCGGTGTCAGCCTCGGCCGCGTTTGGGCCGCCTGGAAAGCCGGCCTTGCGGCTCAGGAAGCTTACCGAAGCCAGCTCGTCGAAGAAGGCCGGAGAATCCTCTCCGAGGTGGAACGGTCGGGCGAGAAGGCGGTCGTCGTGGTTGGAAGGCCCTACAACGTTTACGACGGCGGGATCAACCTGGAGATTCCCCGGAAGCTTTCCGAGCTGGGCTTCCGGGTGATTCCGTTCGAGCTGCTGCCCTTCAACGAAAAAGAGCTCGATCCGTTCTTCCACAACATGTTCTGGCATTACGGCCAGAGAATCCTCCACGCGGCCCGGTTCGTGAAGGACCGGAAGAACCTCTTTCTCCTATATCTGACGAACTTCTCGTGCGGTCCCGATTCGTTCATTCTTTCCTACGTCGAGGAGATCCTGGGCAGCCGGCCGTTCCTGATCCTCGAGATGGACGAACACAGCGCGGACACCGGTTACGGGACTCGCCTGGAGGCTTTCGCCGACGTCGTGGCCAAGTACGAAAAAGACCCTCCGGTCGAAAAGAGAGCCCTTTACGTGAAGAGCCCTTCCACAGACGCCAGGGGCAGGAAAATCCTTCTGGCACCTATGCATCCCGCGGTGGTCCCCCTGTTCGCGGCCGCTTTCCGCAAGCACGGATACGAGACGTTCCTGCTGCCCGAAGTCACGACCGAGCAATTCGAACTCGGCAGAAAGCTCACCCGGGGAAGCGAATGCCTGCCGGCCCACGTCACCACCGGCAACATCCTCCACACCCTCCGGACCCACGGCATCGACCCGCGTGAGGCGGCCCTGTTCATGCCCACGAGCGACGGTCCCTGCCGGTTCGGCCAGTACGCCTCCCTCCAGAGGATCATCTTGAACAAGTCCGGGTACGAAGAGCTTGCCATTCTTTCGCCGTCCGCCCAGAACGCCTACCTGGGACTCGAAGGGGCTCTGCGCAAGGACCTGTGGAAGGCCATCCTGACAGGCGACATCCTGTACAAGTTCTATTGCCGGGTCGCCCCGTACGAAACGAAGCCGGGGGAGACAAGAGGCGTTTTCGAAACCGTGCTCGACCGGTCGGCGCAGGCCTTTGAGGCCGGACGCTCTTATATCGAAATCCTCGATGCCGCCCGGAGCGCCTTTGAGAAGGTATCGAGGCACGACGAGGCGAGAGCCTTGGTGGGGATCGTCGGGGAGATTTTCGTCCGGTGCAATCCCTTCTCGTGCGACCGGGTGGTGGACTGGGTTCTGGAGCACGGAGCCGAGCCCTGGCTGGCTCCCATCAGCGAGTGGATCCTGTACACGTCTTACATTTACCGTTACGAATCCAAGAAGCGGCTCAGTCCGGGTGACATGGCCGCCGCTTACATCAAGAACCGTTTTCTCACCCGCATGGAGCACGAGGCCTACGAGGCCGCGGGAGGTCTTCTGGCGCACCGGCGCGAACCTCCGATGGATGTCATGATCGAGAAAGGCCGAGCCTACTTTCCTGTCGAATTCACTGCAGAGGCCATGCTCACCGTGGGGAGGACGTGCCTCTTCATCGAACGGGACCGCGCGGATCTCATCGTGAATGTGTCGCCCTTTACCTGCATGCCCGGCATTCTCACAAGTGCCGTCTTCGGGCAGTTGAGCGCAGCCTCCGGCATCCCGATCGTGAACATGTATTACGACGGCACGGTGGGCGCAAACGGAAAGGTGGCGGTCTTCTTGCGCAACCTGCGAAAGCCCGGCTCCTTGTGCTGAAGCGGGTTCTCGTTGGCCCTCTCACTCCGGCTCGAACGCCCCTGGGCACGGCCGGGGGACCCCATACACCCGAAGGTCCCTGTCCTCGTACACCAGGGGAAAGCCCCACACGTCCCGCACGATCCGTTCCGAATTTCGGATGGCCTCCAGCGGTTCGTCCGTGGGTAGAAGCTCGGGGTGCGCGGCCAGGGTCCGCCTCAGTCCCATGGCCAAACGAACCGTATCGAGGGGGCCTGCGGTGCGAAGAATCGCCGATACCTTTTGAGCCCAAACCTTTCTCGGATCGGCCTCCGGGCCCTCTTGAGCCGGAGTTTCTGAAACGGCGCTTGGCCGGCCACCCCCTCCTCCGGTCTCGCCGTGAACTTCGTCCAGGAGAGCTTCGATCGGTTCGAGGCTCGGGCCCTTGGGATAGATCAGGTATCTCAGGTCGAGGCTCGACAGTTCCCGGCACGCCTCGTCGGGTCGCGGGCCTGTGCCTTCCGGAGGCCCGGCGAGCCTGCCGGAAAAGACCGCTCTCAGCGACGCTTGACGCTCGATAAACCGCTCGTACCGCGGCGAGGGCCGGGCCACGTATCCTCCCACGAGCTTTTTCCCGTGGATCGTGGTGCAGAAAAGCGCCTTGCCCCTGGCCGTAAGATCGACGAGTCCGTAGTCCTCTCTGTCCCGGGAAAGACCCACGTAAAAGGGAGAAATCCGGTGTTCGGCCGTGAAGACGGGCACATGAAGATGATCCAGCAGGAGCAAAATCCCGACACAAATCCAGATCGGCCTCAGAAGACCTCGAACCTCTCCTCCGGTCCGGCTCCTCCTAAAACCCTCACGGGCCGCATAAGCGCACAGAACAGCCAGACACGCTGTCGTGACAATGTGCAGACGGGCCGGCACGCCGCCCAGCGAGAACAAGGGAAGCAAGCGGTCGAAAGCGAGATACGGAAGCGGGATGGGCAAAGCCCTGCCGGCCACGTTGAGAAAGGGCCCCAGGGAGCAAACGAAAAAGAAGACAAGAGCCAGTCCCCAGAACCTTGCGGCAGGCCGCGGGATCCTGCGGCCTGCCCACAGAAGCAGCAACAGAACCGAATACCCGACGAAGGTGGCTCCTTCCACGGGGTTGGCGCGGAACCGGGACCAAACCGGATAGAACAGCATGCCCCACGAGGAAGTGAAGGGAGGAACGAAGAAACCCAGCGCGTCCGCAGGATACTGGCCTGGGGCATGGCCGGCCCCGTACCCTTCCCTGACCTTTTCCAGGACCAGGGCCACAATCGGCGGTGCCACGGCCGCCGTGCCGAGCGCGAGAACCGCAACAACCGTCCGAAGAAGCCTGCCGCTCTCTTTCCCGCTGGAGGGCAAAGAGAAATACGCCGCGGCGAACCCGGCAAAGAGCCAGCAATCCACCAGAAAGTACCAGCACGAAAGAGCGTTCAGCGCAAGAAAAAGAGAAGCGGCCAGGACGTTCTTTCTCGCAGGGGTCCGAAGCGAGCGGACGAGGTAGAGAAGAAAAAAAGGAAGCCATTGGGTGGAAAGGGTGGTCAGGTGCCCGAGAGCGTGGGCGAAGCGGTACGGGCAGAAGGCGAAGAGGAAGCCCCCCAGAAAGGCCGCCCGGCGCGAGCCGGTCAGCTCGAGGGCCAGCAGATACATGCCCACCGCCGAAAGCCAGAACGAAGCCAGTACGAGCAGATTATAGGTGGGCACGATGGGGAGAAACCGCCTGAGAAGAGCGGCCGGGATCGCGTTGGCAAGTGTCGTCGGGTTGAGCAGAAAGGAGGCGCCCAAGGGGTGGTGGATCTGCTCCGAGTGCACCGGTGAAACGTGAAGTTCCGTGACCGCACGGGAGAACCACTCGAGCCACCACAGGAAGGCATAGTTGTCGCCCACGTCGCCGCAAAGACGGGAGCCCATCCTCAAGGCCACAGGCAGGGTCAGCAGGAGCGTAAGAGCCAGGTACAGGACGCAGACTGTGGCCAGGCCCGAAGGTCTGGTCCCGCAAGAGACCGGAAAGGTCTCGGCGACCGTGGCGGGCGGAGGAAGGGCAAGACGAAGCCCCAGGAAGGTTCTCTGCATGGGCCCCAGAGACTACAAGGGCACCCCTGGGGGTGTCAATCCACGGCGGGCGCCACCCCGCTCGCCGGACTCGGAGCGCGCTCTTCGGTTTCGGCCTTGTCCATCCTGAGGGCCAGCCAACGGAGAGGCTGCCTCTCAGGCTCGATGATCGTGCCCTTGGGGACAACCACGACGCCTTCCGGGGTGACCGTGAACCGGCGCCTGTCTTCTTCAAGGTCCCATCCGATATGGACGCCGGGCGGGATCTTTACGAACTTGTCCACGATGGCCTTGCGCACTCTGGCGTAGCGACCGACCTCCACCCCACTCATGAGCACCGAATCCTCGACGAGGGAGAAGCTGTTCACCCGCACCTGGGGCGAAAGGACGGACCGAACCACGGTCCCGCCACTCACGATGCACCCCGCTGAGAGCAACGAATCCAGGGCCTCGCCCCGCCGGGCATTCTTGCCCTCGTCGGCGAAAACCATTTTCACGGGCGGGAGTTGGGGCTGGCATGTCCTGACCGGCCAGCGCCTGTCGTACAGGTTGAACCTTGGAGTGACGGCCACGAGGTCCATGTTCGCCTCGTAGTAGGCGTCCAGGGTGCCGATGTCCCTCCAGTATGGCGGATCCGCGAGATTCTCGTCCACGAAAGGATAGGCAAAAATCCGCCGGGCCCTCACGGCCCGGGGCAGAATGTCCCTGCCGAAATCGTACCTGCCCTCTCCCATGCTGCTCGGACGAAGTTCCTCATACAGGACCTGGGAGCTGAAGATGTAAATCCCCATGGAGGCGTAAATCCGCTCGGGCATCCCGGGGATGGGGCTGGGACGCTCCGGCTTCTCTTCGAATCTCGTGATCCGGCGGTCCTCGCCGACCTGAACCACGCCAAGGTGCACCCCTTGCTCTCTGGGCATTTCGACGACCCCGACGGTCACTTCCGCTTCTCGCCGGATGTGAAATTCCAGCATCTTGCTGTAGTCCATCTTGTACACGTGATCGCCGGCCAGGATGAGGACGTATTGCGGATTCTCCCTTTCGAGAATGTAGAAATTCTGAAAAACGGCGTCCGCCGTCCCCCGGTACCAGTGCTCCCCGACGCGCTGCTGGGCGGGCACAACATCGATGTACTCTCCCACTTCGCTGTGGAAGAGGTTCCATCCTTTCTTGATGTGGGAAGACAGGGAATGAGATTTGTACTGGGTCAGAACGTGGATTCTGCGGATCCCGCTGTTGATGCAGTTCGACAGGGTGAAATCGATGATGCGGTAGACGCCGCCGAAGGGGACAGCGGGCTTGGCGCGGTCCCGGGTGAGGGGATAGAGCCTCTCGCCCCTACCACCCGCCATAACGAAAGTGGACAGACGCCGGATGGCATCCAGCATGCCAACCTCTCGGATCTTTTCTCGGCAGCCAGGGTCAAAGGAATTCCCCGCGTCCTAGAAATACTCGATCCAAGTAGGCGCAAGTTCGGGAGCGTGCTTCCCGTAGAACACGAGGCGGTAACAGAGGTCCTTCAGGGCGTGCAGCCTTTTCTGAAAGACGTCCTGTCCGTTCGGATCGATGGAGTCGAGGTCGCTCGTCTCGATGATGGCGACATTGACGTCCCGGCCGTTTTCACGCAGAAATTCGATGAGCTGGTCCGCCGAGGCGCAGTCGAATCGGCCGAGAAGTCTCAGGTTGAGATCCGCCCCGTAACGCTCCATGGCGATTTGGAAGCGAGATCCCATCGTACTCACCTCCTCTCCGTGTTTCGTGTTCCCCCCTCAAGGTCCTAAAGGCATATGGAAGCCCTTTCGCGCCCATTGTCGGCCCCGCCGCGCCTCCCTCTGCGCCTCAAACGCAAACCTTGCGGCGGGGTGCGGAACCTGCATCAAATTAGACTCCCTGTTTCTCAAGGAGTTCGATACCGAAACGCACCCAAAATATTCTTGGCTCACGGCCCCTAGAGTTGTCAACAAAATTTTCGCGCTTCAGCACAGAGGATTCGACCCGGATCCGATAAAATGCATTTTGGCCCGTTTCCCAAAAGAAGGGCCTTAACAGAGGCCTTCAAGTTCGATCCACATTCCGCCAGAGCCGCGCCGAAACGAATGTGTCCCCGCGCAGGCCGGTCTGTTATACGCCTCAGCAACCGGAGAGGAAGAACCTTCCGCCGGTCCACGAGTAAAATCCTCTCATGAATCCACAAATGCTGTCTGAACCCGATCCGACCCCGGCCGCAGAAAAAAGGGCCTTCGGATTCCCTCCTTCACCCCTCGCCCGGGAATCCCGCAGGATAGAGTCGATAGCTCTCCGCATGGGCTTCCACGTCCTCCCTGAGGTACCAGAGCGGAAAAGATTCCCCTTCCAGCCAATGGGGAAGCTGGTCCATGAAATGCTCGTCTCCCCAATGGCCGCTCTGGCCGCCGGGAAGCACGTTGAAAGTCCTCCACTCTCCAGGCTTCATCTCCACGCAGAAGCGGAAAGCAGGTCCTTCTCCGCTTTGTCGATAGGGAAGTCCTTGAATCGATCCGTCCTCCCGAACAAGGCTGTACTCGGCCGGGTTCACGGTGTGGAGACTTCCCGTCTTTTCAAAGGGCCCGAGGCTGAAATCTTCCCAGGCAACGTGAGAGAACGTCTTCAAATGAATCTCTCCCCATCGCCATGTTTCCATGGGCCGGGAGGGACCGAAAAAGGTGGAAAGCTCGGCAACGGCCTCTTGGAGAGCCGCAACCATCTGGTCCGCAGCGGTTTCCACTTGCGGCGTGTTTCGGTCATCGAAATAGTTCCGCCCGCTGGCCGGGCCCCGGCCCGCAAGCCAGGCCCCAAGATCCCGGCTGGCCACCTGGCTCAGATACGGCCCGATCATGCCCAAAAGGAACGACGGCATGTCGTCCTGAAGGGTCCTCAGGACGAAATGGGTGTACCAGACTCCAAAAAGGGCCGCTCCGGCGCTGTCTAAATCGCACCGCCGGTCCCATTGTTCCAGGATGTCCAGGGCGTGACAGGTGGCACTGCCCGGATCCTCGCAAAGGACCGCTCGACTCTCCAAGAGCAGGGGAAGAAATTCGTCGGCCAGAACCAGATGGTCGTCAGTCTGGAGCGCCCGCATCTCGTCGATCCCGAACAAACCTGCCCCCTTGAGGGCTTCCAGGCGCTCCGTGATCCGCCACGCCCGGGTGCCCAGATCGAAAAAATGGCCCCAGTAGGCATCGTCGTTGAGAGGGTCGTTGTCCAGCGTCTGATCCGTTATGGTGTTGTTCGCCGTGACGACATACCCCTTGGCAGGGTTCAGCGTCTGCGGCTCGGACGAGACGTCCCGGAACCCTTTCCACTCGTGGTTTCCGTCTCCCGGCAAGGGCAGATAGGGAGGCATGGCGTCGACCGGGTCCGCGCGCAACGGCCAAGGGCCTGCCGCCATATAGCCGATGTTGCCCGAGGCGTCTGCGAAGACCCAGTTGAGCACGCCGCTGTTGAAATACCGCATGGCCCTGAGCCCGTCCTCAACCGTCCTGGCGTCCAAGACCTCTTTCATGCAGACCAGATCCGTTGAGGTTTCGAAAAAGCCAGGCCACCGGGCCGAAAAAACCAATCCGAAAAGCTCCAACAAGGGGCCGATATCGTCGGGCAGGAGGTCGTTCAGGACCGGTCCGTGATGAGGCACCCAGCGCACGGTCTTCAGGACCGTATCCACGTCCGAAAGACCGCCCCCATCACGCCGGACAAGGATCGTTTCCTGGCGAGAATCCATGGGCACGCACTGTCCGCGATAGACAACCCCCTTGCCGCGGTCGCACGTTTTCTCCTGATACAGATCCGTCACGTCTCCAAAGCCGTTCGTCAGGCCCCAGGCAACATGCTGCGTGTGGCCGATAAGAACCATCGGAGCGCCGGGTGCGATGTTCCCGATGGCGCCCGTCTCGTCCTCGTCCAAGTCGACGATGTGAGTGGCCATGAGAATGGAAGGAATGTCCAATGTCATGTGCGGATCGTTGCACAGCATGCAGGCCCCGTTTTCATTGAGGCTCGCTCCCACAACCCAGTTGTTGCTTCCGCCCGAGGCCCCCAGCCCGGATTTCCCAAAGGCACGACCCAGCCGCTCGGCCATCCGGAACAAACCTTCCGCCACCTTCCGCCTTGTTCCTTCGTCCGCGGAGAGCAGGGCCGCGTGATCTTGCCAGGATCCCGAGCCACCCTGAATTCCCAAAACGCCGAAGGCGTCGAAATCCGTCGTGGCCGAAGGCTCCAGGATGAAGGTGGGCTTGAGAGGTTGAAACCGCAAGAGGTCCTCGTGGCTGTCGAAAAGCAGAAAGCGGGCAAGGTAGATGAGCATCTCCAGGGGTCCCTGGAAGCTCTGGGTGAAAACGAGCGCCTTGGCCAGGGCCACGACATCCACGGGCTGCCACGGATCCGGCCAGTAGGAGGGATCGATCCGGTCGAACTCGATCGGACGGACGGCTCCGTTTCGGCCGGCTTTCATGTCCTCCACGTACGCGTTGACCCCGTTGCAGAAGGATTCCACGTAGCTGACGACATCCGGATGCCGGCTTCGAAGGTAGACCAGGTTGGCCTCGGCGAGCCGCCGAAACCCGATCACCCGCTTCGTGATATCATCTTCGAGCCAGGCCTCACCGTATATCTCGGCCTGGGTTCCGTAAACCATGCGCCGGAAGTGATCCATGTGGAAGATCCGGTCCCGGGCCATCTCGTATCCCTGCATGAACAGGACATCCCCGCGGCCGTGCCCGTAGATGTGAGGGATCCCCCACTCGTCCCGGAACACCTCCACCGGAGATCCGAGGGCCCGGACCGGCGGAGGCACATTTTCCCCTTTCCTGCCGCCGTTATCGCCCGAGCACCCCCAGAGCAGGACTGAAAAGGCCAACCCAGACAGCAGCCGGAACGCCAGCTTTTTCATGTGCCCCTCCTAGCCTTCTGGAACCAGGGTGGCGGTAAAATGACCGACCTTGACCTGGCTTTTCACCTTCACAGGGATCCTTTTCTCGTCGGCCGTGATCCAGACCCGCAAGGTGGCCGCCTTGCTCCTTTTGAAGACTCCCTCCAGGTGTCTCAGGTCCGGCTCGAGGACGAAGGTGTCGAATCGGCCCGCCGGCGAGTTGACGAACTCTCTGGCCACGACCCGGATTCTCCCGGGCACGCACTTCTTGCCGTCACTGACCGGAGCCTCCAGTTCCTGCCCGACCACAAGGTCTTGGAGGCGGAGAAAATAGCACACGGACAAGGGGTCGAACGTACCGGGCAGAATGGGCGTTTCCGCCCTTTTCTTTCCCCGGTTCTCGTACCGGGCGCACCCGGCCTCCCAATCGAAATCCACGCGCACGTCGCTTCTGTAGCTCCCTTCCTGCTGCTTTTTCCGGTAAAGGAGAGACCGGCTCAGGCTGAGGTCGGCAAAGCCCTCAAAAGTGCTCCGGACTTTGTAGAACACGTCCAGGAAGGGACTGGAGCGGACCGAAAGCAGGAAATGCCAGGCCGGCTGGCCCCCGATCTCTGCCAGGGGCTCAACCGTAAGAACCGCCGTGCCGGCAAAGATGCCGTTCCAATGGAGATCGAAGTTGAGCCTTTCGCCCGGCTGAAAGGCCTTGAAGCGGACGATTTCCTCGCTGTTTGCGGGGTCCTCTGGCACGCAAGGAGCGGGGGAAAAGAGCAGCCAGGCAGTCACGGCGGCGAGGGGCCAGAGCCAGAAGCGGATCATCCTCGCTTTTCCTTTCGCAGCCTCCAGGAGACATTGAGCGATTCAGGAAAAGGCGCCCTCCAGAAGTCCCAGTTGAGCGAGCTTCTCTCGCGTGGGATGGCCGGTGCGAGAATCCCAACCTCTCTCTTCGTAGTACTCGTCCAACATCCGCTCCAATTCGTTCTCGCCCAGCTTCCGCCTGCCGTAATAATCCAGCAGAAGGAATTCTCCATCCGGCGTCAGCTTGGGATGAAACCACACGCTGGGCGCCCTGTCGTCCGGCCGCGCGAAGCCTTCGCGCACATTGAGGAGTTTCTCGAGATTGCAGGCCCTCTCGGCGGCCTCCTTGAGTTCTTCTGGAGCGGTCTCCAAGCCCGTTGCCGCCGAGTACAATTCAGCCATCCGGCGAACGTGAAGCGGCATGCCCGCCATGAGATAGATCAGACAAGCGCCCAGGCTGTCGAAAACCATGCCAGAATCCTCGACGTGACGGGTCAGACGCCCGCAGTGGATTTCGCCTTCCGCAAAGACCCGCGCGGCATCCTCCGGGCCTGCGCCGGTATCGAGGAGAGCCTGACGAATCTCCTCCAGGGGCAACATCGGCCTGGCCATGACCCAGTCGCACCGGGAGTGATCGCCTCCGCGCGGGTTCACCATTTGGTAGAACCGGCGAGGGTCCATGTTCGCGTCCCGGGGATCGTGGATGCATGGAGAGCCCTTGATGATTCCGGCCATGGCCCGCACATCGATGCCGAGGCTCTTGCCTGCGGCCAAGAGCCCCTCGGCCAGGACCTGGCCGATGCCCTCTCGCCGGGCGATCTTGCGGAGAACCTCAAGCAGGGCGTGGACGCTGCCCCTGCGCAACGGCGCGCCCTCGGCCTCGCCTTCCGAAAGCACGCCCATCTCGCAGCACAGAGCGGCCAGCAGAAGCAGGCCGGCGGACGAAACCGCGCACAGCCCCGAGCGGTTGCAGAAATCGAGAATCCGGACCACGTCCCTCCAGTCTTCGAGCCCGAGGATCTGACCGATCGTGGCCGTGTGCAAAAAGTGGCTCGTCTCGGTGCGGGTCCCGGCCCAGGGCCCGTCCGGAACGCGCTGAACACTCTTGCATTTCAGCACGCACCCAAAGCAGCCCCGGGTGCCGTCCAGCGCCTCCTTGCAACTCTTTAGGCCATAGAGGCTTTCCCATTTTTCCTTGGGCCAGAAGCCCGGATTCAAAGAATGCCGGTAATGCCACCATTCCGCGTGGAGCCCAAGCTCATGGAACCGGCCGACGATCGGGTCTTGACGCAGCTTCGAAGCAAGAGGATCCAAAGCCTTCCGCCACCTCGTCCGGTCGTGCAGCCGGATGGGCCCGGTGCCCTGCACACAGATGGCCTTGAGGTTTTTCGCCCCCATGACGGCCCCGAAGCCGTTCCGGCCCAGGGTGGACCGCTTGTCGGTCAGAGCCAGGGCAAACCGCACTCGATTCTCTCCGGCCGCGCCGATCGTGACAGCACCGCACGGCCCGTACCGGCGATGGAGGGCGTCGGCCGTTTCGTAAGCGTCCAGGCGGCCCCAGAGGTCGGTTGCGTCCAGAATCTCCGCGCGGCCGTCCAGGATCCGTAAACAGACCGGCTTCGCCGCCTTGCCGGTGATGATGAGATGATCGAGGCCGGCTTTTTTCAATTCGAGGCCGAACCGCCGGCTTCCACTGATTCCGCTTGCCACGGCGCAGCGTTTGCCGTCCTCGTCCGCAGGCAGGGCGAACTTGGTGGTTCCCGCGACCTTGGCCGCCCCGGGCAGCCCCGTGCCCACCAAGGGACCCGCGCCGATGAGAATGGGATTGTCAGGGGAAAAGGGATCGCATCCCGGCCGGAACAGATCCCGGCCGAGAGCATAGTTCAACCCTGCCCCGCCAATGAACCTCTTGGCGAAAGTCGGATCCAGAGGTTCTTTGCGAATTCTGCCCGAAGTCAGATCGACATGAAGGACAGACCCCGCGTAGCCGGAGGATTCCATGGCAGCCCTCCTCGGGTCGGCCTGAGCGTCGGCGCCTCCAGCGTCGGGCAGCTGCGGGTCGCGGCGCTCGCCCTAGGACCGGTACGTATCCTTGTACTGCTGCCGAAGGACTTTCTTGTCGATCTTGCCCACGCTGGTCTTCGAGATTTCATTCACAAACAGAATTTCGTCCGGGAGCTGCCACTTTGCGAACGTGCGAGCCAGGTGGTCCAGGAGGTCCTTCTTGGTCACCTTGCCCTTGTGCTCTTCCCGGAGCACGACCAGAGCCAGGGGTCTCTCCTCCCATTTGGGATGACTGACGCCGATGACGGCCGCTTCGAGGACCGCGGGGTGGCCGACCAGAGCGTTCTCCATGTCCACCGAGGAAATCCATTCGCCGCCGCTCTTGATGATGTCCTTGACGCGATCCGTGATTTTCAGATAACCCTCGGCGTCCATGGTGCCGGCATCGCCGCTCCTCCAATAACCATCTTCGGTGAACTGGGTGGAGGGCCCCTCCGGGTTGTAATACCTTGCCGTGATCCAAGGCCCGCGCAGGCAGAACTCGCCCGCCGTCTTCCCGTCGTGGGGTACTTCCCGGCCGGCCTGGTCGAGGATCTTCACGTCCAGGCCGCTCACCACATAACCCTGTTTGCGCCTGAGATCCCATTTCGCATCCTCATCCAGGTCATCCAGCCACGGCTTCAGGCGGTTGATGCTCGCCAGAGGCGAGGTCTCGGTCGCCCCATAGGCGTGGATGATCTCGGCGCCGGTGAGAGACATATAATCCTTCATCATGGCCAGAGGCGGCTCGGTCGCGCCGCTCAGGATGCGAGCGCCTCTGAAGTCGGGCTTCTTGTCGAGCTTGCGGATATACTCGAGCATGGGCATCAACAGGGCCGGGGCGCCTGCCGAAGCCGTGACTTTCTCCTCGATCATGATCGCGGCCAGCTCGTCCAGTCTCTGGAGGTTGTACATGCCGGGCAGGACGATCTTGGCTCCCACGAGGGTGGCAAAATAGGTCCCGCCCCACCCCATGGCATGGAACATGGGAACGAGCTGGAAGAAACAGTCCCTCGACGAAAGCTGGGTATTGTTGCCCACGGCCATGGCGTGCAAGTAGTTGCTGCGGTGGGAATAATAGACCCCCTTCGGCTTGCCCGTGGTCCCCGTGGTATAGCAGGCTGCCGAGGCGGACCTCTCGTCCAGGTTCGGCCAATCGTATTCCGCCGGGGCGTCTTGCAGCAGTTCTTCGTAACTATAAAGCGGGTGCAGCCGGGTCTGGACGTCGCTCAGTTTCTTGTCGGTCAACACCACGTATCCCTTTACGGTCGGGCACTGGTCCGCAATGGCCTCCACAAGCGGTACGAGAACCTCGTCCACCAGGACCAGTTTGGCCTCGGCATGGTTGACCACATATGCCAGGTCGTGGGGAGACAGTCTCAGGTTCATCAGGAGCATGACGGCTCCCATGCCCGGAATGCCGAAATACATTTCGTAGTTCCGGTAGGAATTCCAGTCCATGACGCCCACGCGGTCCCCGATTCCCACGCCGAGCCGTTTCAGCGCGCCCGCAAGCCGCTGAATCCTGCCGTAGGCTTCGGCGTAAGTATAGCGGAACATTCCGGAAGCGGTCTTGCAGACGATCTGCTGCTTGTCGAAGTTCCGGGCTCCGTGCCGAATGAGATTGATGAGATTGAGCTGATAGTCGTCCTGCATGGTGGAAGGAAAGCCCATGATCGCCTTCATCCCTCTCTCCTCATGGTATGGGTCAACGGAATCGCTCTCTTGGCGGGACCTCATCCTATGGCACAGGATGCCCGTTGTCAAAAGAAAACCGGCCCCCCGAAGGGCCGGGCAAGGCCCGACCCGCGCGTCCTCTCAAGAGAGAACGGATTTTGCCTTGCGGATGAGGCGGACGCGGGATATAGTGTCCGCAAATGCTCCGCCCTTTCCGGCGCGGCAAATCCCCAAGAACAGAAAGAGGAGGCTCCAATGGCTACGACAATCCGAAAGGTCGAGTACTTCAAGGTCGGCGTCCCGGACAAGGCGGGCGAAGGGGCCCGTCTGCTCGGAATCCTCAAGGATGCCAAAGTGAATCTGCTCGCTCTCACGGGTTTTCCCCGGGGCAGGCGCGCCCAGATCGACCTCGTGCCCCAAAACGCCACGGCGTTCAAGAAAGCCATGAAAAAAGCGGGCGTTGTCTTGAAAGAGAAGAAAACCCTTTTTCTCGTCCAGGGCGACGACCGAGTGGGCGCCGTGGCCGAAATCTTGGACAAACTCGGCACAGCGGGCATCAACGTGACGGCCGTCGACGCCGTGACCGATGGCAAGGGCCGGTTCGGCGCGATCCTCTGGGTCAAGCCCAAGGACATGGCCAGGGCGAGCCGGATTCTGGGCGCTCGCTGACATCGACATACGGTCACTGCCAGCGAAAGATCCGAAGCGCCACGGCGAAGCTCACCAAGCCCCAGCCGCAAAGCACGGCGAGCTGAGGCCCGGCCGCCCACAAGGATGCCCCCTCGTTGATGACGGCCCGGAGGGCGTCGTTGAGCGCCGTAAGGGGAAGCAGGCGGATTCCCGGCTGCATCCATTCCGGGAAGCGGGCGTAAGAGAAGAAAGACCCGGACAGGATCCACATGGGCAGCATGACGAGGTTCATCCAGCCGGAGACGGCCTCGATGCTCTTCGACCGCGAAGCCACCAGAAGCCCCAGACCTGCGAATGTCAGGGCTCCTGCGAGAAGAACCAGGGCCAGAACAAGAACCGACCCATGGACCCGAACCCCGAACACGGCCCGTCCGAACCCCACGAGGGCCGCCACTTCCAGGATGAGGAACAGAAGCCGGGAAAGCATGAAAGACAGCAGATAATGGGAGCGCCGCATCGGGGTGGCGGTCAGGAGCTTGAGCAGCTTGCGCGTTCTGGACTCAACCACGTTGAAACCGATGCCCCACATGCCGCTCGCCATGAGATTCAGGCCGATCAGGCCCGGGATCAGGACGTCGATATAACGGGCCCCTGGCTCGGAAACCGTCCGGTCCGACACGGCCAGCGCATCCTTCCTGCCCAAGCCCCTTTGGAGGGCGTCGTCGGCGGCCAGGCGGGCCGCCCGGCTTTCCGGCCGCGTGGGATCGTAAGTGTAGACAAGACCGGAGGTCCTGCCCAGGGTTCGGGCCTGGGCCGGGCCTTCCGGCCAGCTCGGTTCGCGGTCCTCGGCCGCAACAGTCACGACGACTTCTACCTTTCCGGTCCTCAATTCCTCAAGAGCCACCGAACCTGCCTTCACCACCGGGTTGACCTGGGGGCTTGCGGCCAGATAGCGGGCGATCGTGGCCGCATCCGGCGCCTCTTCCTCCACCACGACCGTGAACTTCTGCACGGGTTGACTCCGAAACGCAATCCCTAAGGCCAGAGCGAGAAGGACAGGAAAAACAAAAACCCAAAAGACCGCCTCGGGCTCCCGCACGAATTCTCGGACCCGGGCCAGCACGAGTTCGCCCAGAGGGTGGAGCCTGCGGCCCCTGCCTGAGCCCGGTTCAGATTGCTGCCAGCGAGCGCCGTATCCTGCCTTTGCCTCTTCCACGTTCTTTCTCTGCGGCTTCGCCTCACCCATCCCGGAGCCTCCTGCCCGTGAGCTTGAGGAAAACATCTTCCAATGTAGCCGGATGCACTGTGACCGAATCGACCTGAACGCCTCGCCGGTCTAGGGCGGCCATCAAGGCAGGCAGCGCACCCGCTACGTTCGAAACCGTCAGAAGGAAATGCCCGTTCCTTCGGTTCACACTCACCACGTGGGGTAGGCCAGAAACCTCTCCGGTTTCGACCTCGCCTTGGAGCCTGAGCTCGATCACCTGATCCGAACCCAGTGACGAGACCAGGCGAGCCGGGCTGTCCAGAGCCAGGATTCTTCCCCTGTCCAGGATCGCCACCCGGTCGCAAAGCCTGGCCGCTTCCTCCATGTAATGCGTCGTCAAGAGCAACGTCACGCCACGGGAGCGCAACTCTCCAATGAGCTCCCAGATCCGGAGGCGAGCCTGGGGATCGAGACCGGTCGTGGGCTCGTCCAGGAAGAGCAGCTCCGGGTCCCCCACCAGAGCGCAGGCCAGAGCGAGGCGCTGCTTCTGCCCGCCCGAGAGCTTGCCCACCCGGGTGCGCCGCTTTTCTGAAAGTTCCAGGAGCCCGATCACCTCTTCCGGGTCGCGCCCCCTGCGGTAGAAACTTCGAAACAGGCGGACCGTCTCCAACACCGTGAGTTTTTCCGCGAACCGGGCCTCTTGGAGCTGGATACCGATTCTCTCGCGCAACTCGCTGTCGTCCCGGCCTGACCAGAACCGCCCCAGGATTTGCACGGAACCGCTATCCTGACTCTGGATGCCCTCGAGGATCTCCAGGGTCGTGGTCTTGCCTGCTCCGTTCGGCCCCAAAATGCCGAAGCACTCCCCGGAGCGGACCTCCAGGTCAATTCCGTCGACCGCGGTGACTTCGCCGAACCGCTTGACCAGCGACGTGCAACGGATCGCAATTCCATCTTCAGCTATCATCCTTTCCAAGCCTCCTGCCGAATAGGAAGATACCACAACAGGAAAGGAGCAATGAACGACCTGGTCTTTCGAACGGCAACCGAACTGGCCGACTTCATCCGAAAGCGAAACATTTCGGCCGAGGAAGTGGTCCGGGCCCATCTAGATCAGATCGAGAAGCACAACCCCCGCCTCAATGCCGTGGTCACGGTTGACGCCGAAGGGGCGCTTCAACGCGCAGCCGAGGCCGACCGGGCTCTGGCCCGGGGTGAGCTGTGGGGCCCCCTCCACGGCGTGCCCGTGACCATTAAGGACGCTTTCGAAACCAAGGGGCTGAGAACCACAAGCAGCTACAGGCCCCTTTCAAACTACTTGCCCGACGAGGACGCGCCTGTCGTGGCCCGGCTCCGAGCGGCCGGGGCGGTCATCCTGGGCAAGACGAACATGCCCGAGCTGGCCATGGACTTCCAGAGCAACAGCCCCTTGTTCGGCCCGGCTCGGAACCCGTGGGACTTGCAGAGAACCCCTGGAGGGAGCACCGGAGGAGGCGCCGCGGCCGTGGCAGCGGGCCTGTCCCCGCTCGAAATCGGCAGCGACCTCGGCGGTTCGATCCGGATCCCGTCGCACTTTTGCGGAGTCTTCGGCTACAAGCCGACCGAGCATCTTGTTCCTTCCACCGGCCACATTCCTGAAATCCCGGGACAGATCCGGGCCGTGCGCCACATGGAAGTCTGCGGCCCGATCGCCCGCTCGATCGAGGACTTGATAAAGGTGCTCCCCCTGCTGGCCGGACCGGACGGAAAAGACTGGGAAGTTCCTCCCCTTCCTCTTCATCCCGAGGCCGTGCCTCCTTTTCAGGGCCTTAGGATCGCATGGACCGACGATTTCGGCGGAGTCCCGGTGTGCCGCGAAGCCCGGGACGCGCTGGCGGAGCTGGCCGAACGTCTTTCGGCGGCAGGCTGCCGCGTAGAAAGGGGCTCTCCGGAATCGTTCGCTTTCGAAGACGCGTGGGAAACCTATGGCCGGATCGTGGGCGCGGAGATGGGCTTCAACTTCCCCGCGGGCAGGAGAACTGCGTCCCGGCTTTTCGGGCAGGTTCTTTTCAGGCGGGTCCCCCTGTACCGGGCCATCATTCGGGGGGTCACGTTGCAGCTCGGCAGGTACCTTGCCGCTCTTGCCAGGCGGGACGCGCTCATAAGTGCTCTCGATCGGTTCCTGGCGTGCCGCGACGCTTGGCTCTGTCCGGTGTCGGCCACGCCCGCTTTCACCCACCGGGCCTCCGGGACGACAAAAGTCGTGGAGCCCCTGGAGGTGGACGGCAAAAGAGTGGAGTACTACACGGCCAACATGTCCTACACCACCCCTTTCAACCTCACCGGCAATCCTGTCGTGGTGCTGCCTCTGACTCGCTCGGAGCAAGGACTGCCGATCGGCGTTCAGGTCGTGGGCAGGCGCTGGCGCGACATGAAGCTGTTGGCTGTGGCGACCCGCCTTACGGAACTCACAGGCCCTTACGAGCGCCCCCCTGGCTTCTAAGAGCGGCCTTCGGCCTCGAAGGCCTGAAGTTCTTCTTTCCCTTTTTCCTCGTCTACTCGGGCGAAGAGAAAAGCGCCAAGCAGGAAAAGAACCAGCACGGACCCCATGGACCAGCGGGCGGCAAGGCGCTCGACAGCGAAAAGGTCTTCTGCCGAAGGCTGTGCAGGCAGGAGCAGGGAACGTGCAGCCAGACCAGAGAGCCCGATCAGGGCCGGGCCCACGATGGCCGCGAACTTGCCCAGCATATTGAAAAAGCCGTAGAACTCCGCCCTCTGGTCGTACGGGATGAGCCGGGAGTAGTAAGAGCGGGACAAGGCCTGGATGCCGCCCTGGACGGTTCCGATGAGCACAGCCAAGCCGAAAAACTCTGCTTTTTTGGTCATGACGATCCCCCAGGCCGTGATGAAGAAATAGACTCCTATAGCCAGAAAGATCGACTTGCGCGCGCCCCATCGCTCGCCAAGACGGCCGAAGAGCAATGCGCAGGGGAATCCGACAAACTGGGTGAGGAGCAGGGCGACAATGAGGTCCGTGCCCTTGAATCCGAGCGAAAGCCCATAATCGACTGCCATGCGGATGATCGTGTCGACCCCGTCGATGTAAAGCCAGTAAGCTACCAGAAAGAGCCAAACAGTCTTGAGCTTCCTTATCTTGCCCAGGGTTCGGATCATTTGGCCCCATCCCTGCGCGACGAGGCTGCCGGCGCCGCGGGAGCGACACGGGTTCGGCGATTCTTTCAGCCAGAGCGCCGCAAACAGGGTGAAAAACCCCCACCAGGCCGCAACCGAAAGAAAGGAAAAGCGCACAGCGATCTGACGGGCTTGTTCCGGATCGGGCCGGACGATCCCGAAAAGATCGGGCCTGAGCACCATGAGGACGTTCAGGGCGAACAACAGGCCCCCCCCGAGGTACCCCATGGCATAACCCAGCGCCGAGACCGAGTCCACTTTGTCCGGGCCCGCCACGTCCGGAAGCAAGGAATCGTAGAAAACGTTGGCACCGGAGAACCCGAAGACAGCCAGGCCGTAGACGAGAACCGCGCCTTGCCAGCACCCCTTCTCGACCAACGAGAGCGCCGCGGAAGAAGCGGCGCCAAGGTATGCGAAGGCAAGGAGGAACCTCTTCCTGGCAGCCCCTCGATCTGCAACCGCGCCCAGAAAAGGGGCCAGCAAAGCCACAGCCAGGCTCGCCAGGGAATTGCCCAGGCCGAGCTGGGCCGTGCTCGTGTTGGCGTCCGCGCCAGCGCTCCAAAAGGACTTGAAAAAAACCGGAAAGAAGCCGGCCATCACCGTGGTCGCGAAGGCCGAATTGCCCCAGTCGTACAAAGCCCAAGCCCAGACGGCCCTTCGATCCCGTCGCCGGCCCATCCTGTCGTCTCCGGCCTAGTCTTTGAGCAAGTGAAGATTGCCCACGTGGAGCCTTTCCAACCCTGCCTCCCGCGCCGCCTTCAGGCATGCCTCGACCTGTCTGCGGGGCGTGACTGGCAGGTCTTCCAACAGGAAGTGGGGGTGAAAGACAAGAAGGCTATAAGGAATCCCACGATCCAGGGAGGCAAGCCAGCGCGCGATCGGACCTACTTCGTGTTCCGTCACATAGCCGGGGACAAGGAGCGTGGCGGCCACGAGGAAAGGAGGTTCCCTTCGCGCCTGAAAAAGCGGGACAAGCCTCTCGAAATTTTCACGGGTCTGCTCCGGGCCGAACCCCGTAAGAGCCATGTGCACTTCGGGCGACCAGGCTTTGAGGTCGAACTTGATGCACCCTCCGGATTCGAAACTCAGTCGGGCCGCTCGATCGAGAAGAACCGGGTTCCAGCGTCCGTTGGTCTCGAAGCAGATTCTCAGGATCCTGCCCGAGGCGCGGCGGAGCGCAATCTGGGCCGTCCGGATCGCATGAGCGGCCTGTGTCGAGGGATCTCCTCCAAAAAAGCAGATACAAGCCGTGCGCGAGTCCACGGCGCGGGCCAGGTCAAGAGCCGAAAGGCCTCCGGGATGGGGTCCCTGGCGGAAGTGCCAGTTCTGGCAATACAGACAGCCCATGGAACAAGAACGGTAAAAGACCGCGAGATTCCGATAGCCGTGTTCCGGGCCTTGCGCGTACGAGTACCGTTCCCAGCCGGCCGGTTTGTAGGTGCCAGCCGGGCACACGAAGTCGGCGCAGCAATTGGTCGGCAGGGGGTCGTAGTACCAGTCGAGGATCCCCTTGGCGCCGGTGCCGGCCAGGGAGACGAGCTTCCCTCGGCGAACCTGCCGGAGTCCGCAGTACCCCTTCATGCCCTCGATGGGCGCGCACCGGTTGCCGCAGAGCCGACAGGTTCTCTCCCCGGCCGAAGGAACCTCTCCAGGCAGCCCAAAAGGAAGCCGAGCGGCCGCAGAAGCCTTTTTCCAGGCAGCGCGGTGCGATTCGAAATGTTCGGCAAGGCACTGGCGGCACAGGCCGATGGCGGAGGCCACCGACGGACGCGATCGGCCGCAGGCCCTGCAAGCGTGCGCCGTGCGCCCCGTGCCCTGATTCTTTCGCGTATTCTGCACGGCAATGGCTCCGGTTCTGCCGGTATTTCCCCGAAGATCGTCGTGTGGTTAGACTTCGGGCGCCCGTCTCGAAGCGGGTCTGCGCCCCTTCTTATGGCAAGCCGCTTCCGAACTGGGAATAAGAATCGTAAGAGACGCGTTCAGCCTTGTAAAGCGCATGGTTCGATTCGGGCCGGTAGAAGGCGAGAACCGGGATTTCGGTGCCGCATCCGAACGGGGGAACAAGAAAGGGAAAAGTCTGGCGCGACCATTCACAATGGACATCGTGGTGTCTTGGTACTCTATTTCATATAGAACATCTTTTTCTCTGTGCTGGATTTTTGATTCTGCCACCCCCGCGCCTAAAGATCCATAAATCAATTACCGATTAAGCCCTTAAAAGCGGTTGACAGATCGAACATCTTTCCCCTATAAGATGACCATGCAAGGTATGAGGACCGCATCCAGAATTTCCGGCCTTGGCGTCTTCGTTCCCGAGCGGAAAATCACGAACGAAGACGTGCTGCGGTTGCTCATCGACCAGAGCAAGCCTTACCTCACCGACAAGGACCTCCTGAAGCTCACCGCCCGGGCCGAAATGCTGCTTGAAAAGGCCGGGTGCGGCATCCGGTACTGGTGCAGCCCAGAGCAACACTGCACCGACATCGCCCGGATCGCGGCCGAACGGGCTTTGAAGGACGCCGGGGTCCAGCCCGAGGAAATCGATCTTATCCTCTTTACGGGCATGTCCAAAGCCTTCGTGGAGCCCGCCACAGCGCACATCCTGCGGGACGAACTCGGCGCCAGCCGCGCCAACGTGCTCGACACCCAGGATGCCAGCGGCTTCGACGGGGCGAGCTTCCATGGCTCCATTGCGAGTGCCGGAGGGCCAGACCGGCCTGTTTACCTCGAGGCCAGAGGGGGCGCGCAAGTCGAGCGGATTTTCCTGATTCGGGGCGTGCGCCGCAACGGGCTCAAGCTCGCCTACGCGCCTTACGAGGTCCGGGCCCCTGTCGAGCTTTACGATCTCAGCCGGGATCCTCTCGAGCAAAACAATCTTGCACCCGAGCAGCCGGACCTCGTGGAAGAGCTTCGCAGCGAGGCCGAAGCCTTGAGTCAAGGCTTCGGAGTTTGCGCTGACAACCTTCTTTCGGCCGCAGACAATCTCGAGATGGCCCGCAAGCTCAAGGACCTCGGCTACCTGTGAGCTTGGCCGTGCAGGCGGGCGTTCGGAGGCCTACGTTCACAGACCCCATCTCTCTCACAGGAAGGACCCTGCCGAGAACACGAGGCTTCCATGGATGCGGATGCGGGCGCTTTGACCGCACTCGACGGCGCAAGAATCGGCGAGTTCATTCTGCGCCTGGACCACGTCAAGCAACTCCGCCAGAGCGGTTGGAAAGGGTTCTGTGTCTACCTCGAGACCAAGACCGGAATGCGGGCCGTTCCAGCCGTGGTCAAGGGGATCTTCAGCAAGGGCGGAAAGGACGGAGTCAAGCCCTGGCTGGACATCGCTTACCGGCAGCGGGTCGTGGTTTCTTCGGCCGAGACAAAATACTTTGCGAGGATCGACCTTGCTGAGGCATCTCTGGAACTGGATCTATTCCGTCTTCTTGGCAATCTCATACCCCCTGGAGGCCACTTCATGGTTTCCTACGAGGAAGAGGATCCAATCCATTTGGAAACCATGGAGGCCCTGCGTCGGAAAGTTCCCCCTGCCGCGACTGCCCTGGGATCTCTACTCTTTTCCGCAGGCTTTGCCCTGGTCAAGAACTGGTACCTTTCCGAGGGTGGGCATGAAGGTCCCAGGAAACTCTGGGCCGAAAAAGCCCCTTACCAGACCACGGAAGAAAACTGGAAAGCAAGGACTTTCCGGGAGTTGTCAGACTTTCTTGAGGAATTCAAGAGCCAGAACTGCGATTCCCTCAAGATGGCTGCAGGCCATAGAGCCGCGTCCCTTCTGGGAGCTCCCCTCCCGCTCCCATCTGCCTGATCGGTCCTTCCATCCACGAACTGCCAGCTCCTTTTCATTCTGAAAGCCGCCCTCTCAAAATGAGAGAAAAAAGGGTCGCCCCAGAAAGACGACCAGAGACGAACGAGACTCAGGCTCATGGTCTAACCTTCGAATGTAGAAACAGAATCTGCCTTTGGGGGCCGACCGAAAGGGCATCTCGGCGCACGTGGCATTCTTCTTGCGGTAGGTCCGGGGCAGGACTTTGGGTCGGTGAGAATCAAACAAGCAAGGGGGTTACAAAATGCTCAAGATCGCCGTCATGAGCGCCGGGATTGTCGGAGGCATCTTTACCGGAGACGTGCCCTTGGCCATGATTTTCGGGTTCGTTATGATGCTCGGGCTTCTGGCGGACGCAGCGAGCGTGCCCTCGCTTTCGCCTCTGGTAGCCCAGGGGTCCAGGAGCCGGTCTCCCTTCCTCAGCCTGCCCGGGATCTTTCGCAAGACGGAGCAAGCGCGCCGGCAGGCCCAGGAGGATTAAAAGGGCTCGGCAATCAACACGGTCAGAGCATGGCCTTCAGACGCCCAGGCCGCAGGATACCACCGCTGCCCCCCCACACACACCCGGGCGGCGGGGTCTGCCGTTAGGGCGAAAGCTCGATCGGCAGCCCGCCGTTCAGGACAAAGGTCTTGCCAGGGCCCAGGTCTGAGGCGGCGACCGTCTCGGTGTAGGGAAGGCGCCCTTCCACTTCGATCTCGACTTCGTAAGATACACCAGACACAAGCCAATAGATCGTGAAGGGCAATGACGCGTCCGGGTCCAGGGCGCCCTTCTCCAGAACGAGAACCGTGTAGGGCTCTGCATCGCCTGACACGGTCAAGGTCACCGTTGCTTCGTCCGAAGCGCCGAACGAAGAAGCTGCTATCTCGCCCTGGATGCGGGCAGCCTCTGCGGTTTCCTGAAGATGCAGAACAGGCTTGAGGTGGTATCTGCCGTTCCCTTGGGCCACAATCGAGCGGCTCAAATCAAAGTCAACCGTAAGATCCACTGCAGCGCCATCCTCCACCTCGAATTCGAAGTTCTTGTCCGTTCGGAGGAAGCCGGAAGGGACCGTCAGCGGAATCTTCTGTCCCCCTTCGGTGACAAGGCAATTCACGGGATCCTGCCCTGCCTGGTTATCAGCGAGCTCCAGGCGCACCTGCGTGTACCGTCCCGAATCCAACTCCACGGGCGGCACGAGCCGGGTGGAACTTCCGTCGGCGAACTCGAGCAGATCCACTGAAAAAGGCGTGTTTGCCATGGGCAGAGAAACCCAATCCCCGCCCGCCTTGTGCACCGAGACCTCGTCGAAGGTAACCAAAACCTGCTCGGCATCCACCGGCAGCTGGGGTTTGGCATCAGCCAAGGATACGGCGACCGTACCCGCCCCCGACCCGTCTCCACTCCCGCAGCCAGCCCCAAACAGAATGACCGCTACAAGCGCCAGAATCGCACCCTTGCGTCCACCTTTCATCCTTTTCCTCCTTCCTATGACGGCATCCTGTCGACGGTGCTAAAGCAAGGGAGATGCCATACAGAACTCAGTGATTTTACAAGGAAACTCATCCCGCGCCTTACAAAAAGGTAACCAGCCCGTTACAAGTATCCCAGGCTCTTGAGTCTTTTTCGAACAGCCTCGATCTCCTGCTGGGTAAGTCCCTCCTTTCCTTGGTCGCCAACCCCTGTGGAGACACCCGTTTTCCCACGTTCAGAGGCAGCCAGGTCCCGCAGCACGTACACCACGAAATCCGTGACCGAATCAAAGCCCGAACCCTCGATGATCTCCCTCAGCCGGTTGTAAAGGGCCCTTGGGATCTTGATCGTAACCTTGCTCGCAGAATCGTCCGGCACTCTCTTGGGCATGCTTGACAAGACTCCAATTTGAGTGTTATATGAGTATTTACCTTCTTCCTAAGGAGTCTGCAACCATGAGTCAACAAAAAGCTACAAACGTTCAGTGGCACAACAGCTCAGTCTCCCGTGAAGACCGGGAAAAACTCAAAGGCCACCGGGGCTTCACGATCTGGTTCACCGGCCTTTCAGCCTCGGGCAAATCGACCCTTGCATCGGCCCTGGAGCAGGCTCTGCACAAGAAAGGGTATCATACCTATGTCCTCGACGGCGACAACATTCGCCACGGGCTCAACAAGAACCTCGGGTTTTCGGCCGAGGACCGACAGGAGAACATCCGAAGGATCGCCGAGGTCGCCCGCCTTTTTCGGGACGCCGGCATCATCAACATGACTGCGTTCATCTCCCCCTATGTGCGTGATCGCGAGATGGCGAGGAATCTCGACGGCGGAGGAGACGACTTCATCGAGGTTTTTGTGGATTGTCCCCTTGAGGTTTGCGAGCAGCGGGACCCCAAAGGGATGTACAAGAAGGCCAAACAGGGTGAGATTCGGGAATTTACTGGGGTGAGCGCGCCCTACGAGCCTCCGCCCGCCCCTGAAATCCACCTGCGCACCGACCGCATGTCCGTCGAAGGCTGCGTCCAGGAAATCCTGTCTTACCTCGTCCGCAAAGGATACATCCCGGGTTGAAGACCGCTCCTAGGCGCCCATGGCTTCGGCAACGGCCTGGGCCAGGTCGGCAAAGAATAGTTCCGGTGGAGTCTTCTGGTAATCGAGCAGGGCCTGGGAGTCTCGCGTGTCGTACCAGTTGAGCCACCCGGGCCGGTCAAGGAAGCGCATCTCCTCCATCGGAATGTCCATGATTTCGGCCCACCTTCGCACGTACGTTTCCCCGGTCATCTGCCAGGCCGGGCCTCCGGCAAGAATGAAGGTTTTGCCGAGAGCGGCCTGCCCGGTTTCGGGCAGCCGCGCCAGGGCAGTCACCAGGTCTGACAAAGGCACAAGTTCGATCCGCTGCCCTGGCATGAACGGCCACGGTTCCGGAGGATCCAGAAAGGCCGGAATCACGACCGCCGAGATTCGCAGGTTCACAAACGGAATGCCCGAATCCGCAAGCACCCGCTCGGCCTCAACCTTGCTTTCCGCGTAAAGGTCGTTCGGTCTGGGGGGATGGTCAGGGGTGATCAGTTCCTTCGACGCGCTCGTGTCTCCATAGACCGAGACCGAGGAGGCAAAGACCAACTTGGGGCTCGCGCCGCCCGAGCCGCCAATCGCTGCGGCCAAGCTCCGGGTGCCCTCCACGTTCACCCGGAACGTACGGCCGCGGTCAGCCTCGCTTGCAGGGGGCAGAATAGCCGCCAGGTGATACACCCAGTCCGCACCCCGGACCGCCTCCCGGACAAAGGACCCGTCCAGAATGTCCCCGGCGAAAATCCTCACCCTTTCCCAGCCATCGAAGAACCCGAAGTCGCATCTCGGCAGATCCAGGATCCTCAACGCATGCCCCTGCGATCTCAGAGCCTGCGCCAGAGTCCTGCCCATGTTGCCGGCACCGCCCGTCACCAGGATCTCGGCCATGTCTTACCCCCCTCCAAGCATGGGCAGGACCTTGATCTCCTCCCCGTCCCTGAGAACCGCACCGCGATCCGTGAGATCCCTGCCCTCGCCCATGACCAGAATGCCGGCCTTGAAGTCCCGGGCCGAGGAATCCCAGATTCTGTTCGGCAAGCGGCTTCCCAGACGCCGGTCGATTTCGTCCAGCGCCTCGCCGTACGAGGCCCCCTCCCTCAGTTCAAGCTCAAGCGTGTCGCCCCCGGCGAACTCCTTGAGGGGGCCCATGAAGCGAACCGTGACTCTCATGTCTCCCGCTCTCGGCCCTTTTCGCCCGGTCACGTCATGACGACGGTCCGTTCCTTCAACGCACCGACCAGCACCTCTGCGGCCATGGCGAAGGCATCCAAGCAGGCCTTCACGTCCTCGAAGTTCGTTCCTCCCTGCGCATCCGACCAGGCGTCGTCCAGGTTGCCAGCCGCCTCGAAGATCGGCAGGGCCAGGTTGAGCCCGGCCTTGGTCTTCAAGGTGGCACGGTTCTTCACCTGCTCCAGGTCCGAGCAGGCCTTCGTGACGGCTTCCAGGCATGGCTCACCGTCGAGCTTGCCCGAATTCCTGATCTCCGAAAGGACCCGCTGAGCCTTGTCGATCGCCTCCTGGACGTATTCCTTTCCCGTCATGTCCGTCTCCCGTTCGCGTTGCCCGTGCTCGCTGCGCGGCGCCGTTGTTTCAGCCGTAAAGATCCTTGGCGGCCTGGGCCAGGCCCAAGGCCTCGAGCTTCTCCTTCTTCGGAACGCCGTTCTCGTCCCACTGCCTGAGCTGGTAATACTCCTGGAGCTGATATTCCAAATCGGCGGCCTTGCCCGCAGCCCCGCCGTCCGGCAGAGGGGTCACGAGCCTCTTGGGAAGCACGTCGTCCTTGCGGGAGATCCCTTCCCGGCAGGCAAAGGCCCTCTGCAAGTTGAAAATCCTCTCCCCCGCCTGGAGCACGGTGAACGTGTTGTGGGGCATTCCGGTAACGATTCCAAGGAGGGTGCCGAAGTGGGAAGGCTGCAGCCCCATGCCCGCGAACATGCAAATCGCCGCCGAATTGTAAATTGCGCTCATGTCCTGGGCGGCCTTTGCCGCGAGCCCCTTGCCCTTCTTGTCGAACCTGCCCTGCCTGTGACTCAGGCCCGCCTCCGGGTTGATCACGCCGATCTCCACCACGTAAGAGCTTCCCTGCACGTGGCAGGCCCCGCGCGTTCCGGTCGCGTAATTGACCGCCAGGCTGAAGTAGCACCTCGGGTCGTGCATGGGAACTTCAAGCCCTTTGACCTGGATCGCATACTCCTCCGAGCCCTTGCCGACCTTCTGGGCGGCCTTCCTGGACCCCTGGGCCAGCAAAGCCCCGAAGCCCTCCACCCGGCCCATCTGCTCCACGACTTGGAGAACCGCGTCCACGTTCCCCCAGGTAAGCTCGATCCCGCCCGTGTCCGCCTTGGTGATCGCCCCCTTCTCATAGGCCTCCATGGCCCACGCTACTGTGCAGCCCGCCGAGATCGTGTCCAGTCCGTACTTGTTGCAAAGCTCGCCGATCCACGCGACAGCTTCCAGATCGTCGATGAGAAGCATGGTGCCGAAAGCGCCGAGAGTTTCGTATTCAGGCCCCGGGCCCTCGTAGGCGAACCGCCCTTCCTTGATGTGAACCCAGCGGGCGCACCGGATCGGGCAGTTGTGGCACGCGCCGGTGTGGGGCTTTAGGATCGTGGCAGCCATGCGCGCCCCGCCCAGCTTGGTGCACCCGTCCGGCCACGACCCGACCTGCCAGTTCTTGACCGGCACGTCCCCGGCGGCCCAGCCCATGTCCATGCTGAAAGCCGTGCCCCATTTCGTGAAGAACCCGGCAAAGGGGTCTGCTTGGATGGCCTTGATGACCTCCTTGGTCATGAGCTTGAGAAACTCCTCAGCGGCAGTTTCCACCTTGCGGGTTCCGGCCACCACGATCCCTTTCAAGTTCTTCGCGCCCATGACCGCGCCCACCCCGCCTCGACCGGCCGCCCGGCCCGCGTCGTTGATCACGCACGCGATCGGCGCTTTGCGCTCCCCGGCGGGCCCGATGCACGCCACCCGGGCCCGCTTCTTGCCCACGCGCTCTCGAAGGAGCTCCTGGGTCTCGTATGCGTCTTTCCCCCAGAGGTCGGAGGCGTCCTTGAGGCTCACCTGGTCGTCCAGAATCTCCAGGTAAACCGGCCGGTCGGCTTTGCCTTCGAACACGATCCCGTCGTGTCCGGTGCGCTTGAGTTCAACGCCCCAGAAGCCGGACGAAGTCGAAGTCGTCATGATTCCGGTGAGCGGAGACTTGGTGGCGACCACGAACCGGCCCGAAGTCGGAAAGATCGTGCCGGTGACCGGACCGGTCATGAAAACAAGCCGGTTGTCCGGGCTGAGCGGATCGACCTTGGCCGGCACCTCCTCGTACACGATCTTGGTGCCGAAGCCCGCGCCCCCAATGTAGTTCTGAGCGATCTGCGGATCGACAGGCTCGGTCGATACGGTTCCCTTGGACAAATTCACTCGAAGGATTTTTCCCATATATCCGAACATGGCGGCACCTCCCTTGGATTATCTCATGTCCTCGATGTCCACTTCCTCGAGCCTCTTGAATCCGCCGGCCGGGTAAATATCGCCTTTCTTGGCGAAGAGCTTGCCGAGCTTGGCGCCGGCCGGAACCTGCGTGCACAGGAACGGCGCAGGGTCCTCGGGCGGCTGGATCTCCTCGAGTTCGAACTGGCGCGTGCCGAGGCCGATCTTCTGTCCCACGTTGGGCTGGATCTCCTCGCTCACGCCAAGGAAGGACCCGCAGGCAGAGAACTTCGCGCTGCCCGGGTTCATGGCCCCCTTCGCCATGGCCAGAGAATCCGGCATGCCGGCCGACTCCTTGGCTTTCTGGATGCAGGCCGAGTCGATGGCAACGGGATCCCAGGACGCGAACAATCCGAGGTTGGGCACGATGGGCCGATCACTGTAATTGACGCAGTCGCACCACGGGGAAATGTCCAGGGCCATGTTGATGTATCCGATCTTTCCGGCGCCCACGGCCTTGGCCACGGCCTTGGCGGAATCCGCGATAGCCGCCGCAGTCAGATCGAAGTAGTCGTCCGGCAGAAAGGCCACGCCGCACATGGTCACGACGCCGATGCAGGCCAGGCACCCGATGCACTTTTCCCGGTGGAACTCGACCGTGGTCGGGGTGTGGTGAATGGCCCCGGTCGGGCAAAGATGGAGGCACACCTGGTACTGGGGGCATTCTTCCTTGAGGCACCGCTCGGGCATCCAGTGCCGCACCTTGAGGCCGTACCGGTCATGGCCTCCCATGTGAAGGTTGAGCTTGCCCCTCTTGGAAGCGCATCCCACCCCGATGTTCTTGATTGCCCCGCCATAGGTGCCCATGGGATGCCCTTTGAAGTGGGAAAGGGCGATCATGGCGTCGGCCATGGCAACGCCCGTGGCCACGTACTGTTCCTTGAGGATGAACCCCTCCGGAAGATCGATGCGCACGTCGTCGGTCCCGATGTACCCGTCCGCAATCACGATGGGGCAGCCGACCGTGGCGTGGGTGAACCCGTTGCGAGCCACGGTGTTCAGGTAGTCCAGGGCCGTGGAGCGCGACGTGTGCGGGTGATAGGGAAGCGTCGTGGTATCCACGACCATGGGCTCTCCGCCGAGGCTCCGGATCCTGTCCACGAGAGCCCGAACGTAGACAGGCCGGAGATAGGCTGTGTTGTTGAATTCGCCCATGTGGACCTTGACGGCCACCACATGGCCCGGTTTGATCATCTCTCCGAAGCCCGCGGCCTCGAAGAGGACGAGCATCTTGGCGACCAGACTGGTCTGAATCGACTGGGAGCGGTCATCCATGAAGTAGACTTTTGCCATGGCCCTTCTCTCCTCTCTCCTTTCGGCGGATAGGACTTCCAAGCTCTCGCCCCGCAACCCCGCCTAGAATATGACACATTCGAAAGCGGCTGTCAGCATGGGACGAGCGTCTCGAGCCGGAACCCGGACGGTCCGGAATTGTTTCGCCCCGAACCAGCCGATCTCCTGAATCAATTCTCCAATGAATACAGCATAGTTTACCATTAAATGCAAAGCGTTACTCAGCAGGCTTGACAGGGATCGCTTTCTTTTCCCATACTGCCTCCCGTTGCTTTTCTTTCCACCCTTCTTGAGCGGGAGGAGCGGCCATGGCGATCGTGTTTCCCAGCCAGGAATTCCTGACCGAACTCGCGAGGCTCCTCAACGAGGACCGGGAGTACGAGCAGTCGGCCAAGACCTTCGAGGGAGGGCTGACGCTCATCCTCGAGCCGGACGACAAGGTAAAAAAGGAGCACTATATCTACATGGAACCCAAGAACGGAAAGATCGTCGAGGCCAGGATGCTCTCGAGCCCTTCGGAGAAGGATGCGGCCTTCGTCCTTACGGGTCCTTACAGCGCCTGGAAGGACGTGGTTTTGGGCAAGCAGGACGCCGTCTCCAGCCTGATGAAGGGCAAGCTGCGCCTCAAGCAGGGCAAGATGGCCGTGCTGCTCAAGAACGTGAAGTCCTCCCAGATCACGATGAAGACCATGCAGAAAATCCCGTGCGAGTTTCTAGGCTGACCCGGTTCTTCGGGCGCCCTGGGAATGAGGAAGTCTTTCAGCGCACGACAAGGGAGAGGACCAATGGAAATCGCATCGGAACTGGCCGCGATCGCGGGAGAACCAAGCGTCTTTCGGGACTCCGGCACCCTCGGCGCGTATTTCCGGACCCCGGTGGACACCTCCCGCCTTCTCGCCGTGGCGCCAGGATCGACCGAGGAAGTCTGCCGGATTGTCCGGGCCTGCCGGAACTCGGGCACGGCCCTGTTCACGACCTACGACACGTTTTTTCCGCAGGATGCGGCCTGGCGGGGTGGCGTGCTCTTGGACTTTTGCAGGATGGACCGAATCGAGCGCATCGACTCAAAGAACCTCTGCGTCCACATTCAGCGGGGCGTCACGTTCGAACAGCTCGAGAAGGCCCTGGCCCCCGAAGGGCTGACCGTCCTCAAGCCGGCCGCCGCAACCACCCGTTCGGTCGTCTGCCACGCGGTCTCCAGAGGCATGAACCTGGCGGCCGCCAAATACCCCGAAGTCCAGGCCTCGAACCTGCAAGTGGTCCTGGAGGACGGCGAGATCCACCGGACCGGAAGTCACGCCAACTCCGAAGAAATGGCGGACTGGAAGGAGGACGGAGGCCCCAACCTCTCCAAATGGTACCTGGGAGCTGACGATATCTTCGGGATCGTGGTACGGGCGAGCATCTGGGTCTACCCTAGGTTTGAGGGCCGCCGTTTCGGAGCCTTCGGGTTTCAAAGGCCCGAGCCGGCCCTGGGCCTCTTGCGAAACCTGCCCAGGAAGGAACTGCCCCAAGAGTGCCTGGTCCTCGACCGCCGAAGCTTCTCGGCTCGGTTCGTCGGAACCGTCCAGGACGAGCTGCCGCCGTGGATCCTGTTGGCCGGGGTCGAAGCCTTCGCAGAACTCGCCGAATACCAGCACCGCAAGATCCGGGACGCGGCGCTTCGGGAAGGAGGCTTCGAGATGGATCCCGATCTGACGGCCCGGGCCGGAAACTCCCTGGACCGCCCCTGGTATGCCACCCCGGAGAGACAGACCGCCTTTTACACCTTGTTTTCGAGGATCCCGGAGTTCGAAGCCGTCCTGTTCCGCACGATCTCGGAGGCGGGTCTGCCCCCAGAGAGCGCCGCTCGAACGTATGTGGCTCACGGGCTGGGCCGGGCAGTCTGGTGTCAGTACGAGGTTTGCGACGGGGACGCCCGAGGAATCCTGGAAAAACTTGAACGGCGGCTCGTCCCGGCTGGCGCCTATTTCGACCGGCCCCAGGGCCGTCTCGCCGAAGAGATCTACGGCACGGTGCCGGCCTGGCTCGGCCACGTGCGCAAAATCAAGAACATGATGGACCCCGGGCGCATCTTCAATCCCGGCCGGCCGGTCCCGGAGGTGTAAGAAATGGCGAGCGAAGCCGGAATCTACAAGAACATCCGCCCACTGGCGGCGTACCGAAACGAGGCCTGGAAATGTCTCCGGTGCGGCATCTGTCGGATGGTGAATCCTGAGCGCGTTCGGAGCCAAAAGTGGTCCGATCAATGCCCGGCCGGAACCCGCTTCCTTTTCGAGGCCTACTTCGGCTCGGGCAAACAGGAGATGGTCCGGGCGCTGACGGCCCAACCCCCGGAACTCACGTTCAGCAAGCGCCTCCAGCACATCATCTACACATGCACCCTGTGCGGCGCGTGCCAGGCCTCTTGCAACTACATCAAGGACCTGGAGCCCTGCAACGCTTCGGTGGCGCTCCGGGAGCACGCGGTCCGGGAAGGCTGGGGACCCCTTCCCGAGCACGAGCCCCTGATCAAGAGCATCTTGAACTACGACAACCCGTGGCTGCAGCCTAGGGCTTCCCGAGCCAAGTGGGTCAAAAAGGGAGGCGGCCGGGTCCAGGTCAAGGACGCTTCCCGCGAGCCCGTGGAGGTTCTTTATTACCCGGGGTGCACCGCCTCCTACGATCCCGCGATCCAGCCCGTGGCCCGCGAGGTGGTCCGCCTGCTCGGCGCGGCCGGCGTGGACTTCGGCATTCTCGGCAAGGACGAAGTCTGCTGCGGGTCGACCGTCCTTCGCGTGGGGGACCGGCCGAACTTCGAAAAGGTCCGTTTCCGGAACCTCGAGGTCCTGAACCGCACGGCCCCGCGGCGGATCGTGACGGCCTGCGCCGGATGCTATTCCACCCTCAAGCACGAGTACGGGGAGGACCTCAAGGCCGAGGTCCTGCATATCGTGGAGTTCGTGGACGAACTCCTTCAGGCTGGCAAAATCCGCCCGTCCAAGTCGGTCCCGCGCCGGGTCACCTATCACGACCCCTGCCACATCGGCCGGTACTGCGGGGTGTATGACCCGCCCCGCCGGATCCTCGAAAGCATCCCCGGGCTCGAGTTTCGTGAAATGGAGCGAATCCGAGAGTGGGCCTGGTGCTGCGCAGCCGGAGGCGGCGTGCGCACCGCCTTTCCCGAAGAGCTTGCAGGATGGGCAGCGGGCCAACGCCTTCGGGAAGCCCTGGACGCCGGTGCGGACACCCTGGTCACGGCCTGCCCCTTTTGCGAGCAAAACCTGGCCGAGGCCGCCCGCAGGGAGGACCTGCCCATCCAGGTCGTCGACATCCTGCACATCCTCGCCGAGGCTGTCCCATGACAAACCTTGCAGAGCCTGTTTCGGAGGAAAGGTCCATGGAACTCGAGAGCGGATGGCTAGCCACGGAATCACCCGATTACCGCGAGCGGGAAAGCGTGGTGGGCGAAGTCAGGCGTGCGTTGGAAGAGGCTCTGGGCGCGCCTTACGTAAGCGCGGACCCGGAAATCCTCTCCGCCTACTCGCGGGACTTCACGATCACCCCCCAGAGAAGACCCAACGTGGTGGCCCTGCCGGGTTCCACAGCCGACGTGCAGCAGGTGGTGCGGATCGCCAACCGCTACCGGGTTCCGGTCTACGTGCTCACAAGCGGGTTCAACCACGCCGGCTCTTTCATCCCCAGGCGGGGCGGCATCATGGTGGACTTGAAGCGCATGAACCGGATCCTGCGGATCGACGAAGAGTCCATGACCGCCACCTTCGAGCCCTACGTGCGGATCGCGGTCCTGTACGAGGAATGCAGCAAGCGCTTCGCCTGCGAGGACATCTCCCTGCGGCCGGCGAACGCCATCACCTACGGCAGCGCCTGCATGATGTCAAACGTGCTCTCAGGAGGAGTGGCCTTCATCGCCCTCAGGTCCGGAAGCCACGCCGAGTCCGTGGTCTCCATGACCTTCGTGACCCCGGACGGCGAGATCCTCCGCACCGGACCCCCCTCCTTGCCGAACGTGGGAGACGTCCCGGTCCTCGGGCCTGGGCCGGACGTGGCCGGCATGTTCCTGGCCGCCGAGGGCAACTTCGGCATCTGCACCGAGATGACGATCCGCCTTTACACGGAAAACCCCTGGCCGCGGGACAAGATCTTTCTTCTCCAGCACATCGACGACAAGGAGGAGGGCCTAAAGGACGTGGCCGACCTGTTTTACGCCGTAAGCCGCGAGAACTTCGCGCAGGCTCTCTACAAGGGGTCCAATCGCCACTCGGCCCAGATCGCAGCCGCCTCGGATCAGGATGTGGACACTCTCCTGGAGAGCCTGCCGGCCACGATCGTTTATTGCGTGCTTACCGGGCTGGAAGAGGAAGAGATCGCGATCAAGAAAAAGCGGCTCGACGAGATCCTCGAAGCGAACGGCAAGTTCGTCGAGATGCCCGATTTCGCCAAGGAGCTGTTCTTCGAGACCATGGGCAAGACCGAGGAGGAGATCAATCGCTACTTGGTCAAGCGCTGTTACACGGGCCCGGGCCGGGTGGGCAGGTGGAAAGGCAGCTTTCAGTGGATGGCTTACGTCGTCAAGATGGAGAAAGTGCCTGAACTCGAAAAAAAGTACCGGGCCATCGTAAACCGGTACTGGATCCCGACGGATTACTACGGTTCGCCCCTGGCCACGACCACAGAGACGGCCCTGCAAGGGCCTTACCAATACGGCCGGACGGTCATGCTCGAATACGATTTCTTCTACGATCAGGGAAACCCGGAGGAGGTCAAACGGGCTGCGGTTGTCTACGAGAAGCTCCACCGGATGATGATCGACAGCGGAGCCATAAGCTGCAAAGTCGTCTCCCGGGCGCTGGAACTCCAGATGCCCAAGCTGGGCACGTACTTCCGGATCTGTAAGAAGCTCAAGAAAACCATGGACCCGAACGGTATTTTCAGTCCGGACACCATGCCGATCCTGGAGGATTCCCTTTAGGAGAGAGGGGTCTTGCCATGAAACTCGCTGGAAAGACCGCGATCGTGACCGGAGCCGGCTCTGGAATCGGCAGAGCCATCGCGCTCGCATTCTCGCGGGAAGGCGCGGCCGTGTCGGTCGTGGACATCAACCCCGCAGGCGCGGAGGAAACGGCTCGAGCGATCCAGGCCGGAGGCGGCCGTGCCTGCGTGATCCGGGCCGACGTTTCCCTCTGCCCGGACATCGACCGCATGGTGGACGAGACCGTCCGGACCCTGGGAGGCCTCCACGTGCTCGTCAACAACGCAGGCATCGACATCCCGGGTCCGATCACCGTGATCGAGGAAGAAGACTTTGATCGCCTGATCGCCGTGAACCTCAAAAGCGTTTACTTCGGCTGCAAGAAGGCGATCCTCCATATGCTCGACCATGGAGGCGGCAGCATCATCAACGTGAGCAGCCTGGCCGCGGTGTGCGGCACCACGGCGCTTTCCCTCTATTCGGCCGCCAAGGGCGGCATCATCGGGCTGACCCGGTCCCTGGCCGTCGAATACGCCTTACAGAGAATCCGGGTGAACGCGATCTGCCCAGGGTGGATTCGCACCGCCATGAGCGCCGAGTACCTCGAGGGCATGGAGGGCTGGGTGGTGGACGCAACGCCCATGGGCCGCGTGGGCGAGCCGGAGGACATCGCGCCCACGGCCGTGTACCTCGCCAGCGACGACTCCCGGTTCATGACCGGCCAGGCCATCGTGGTGGACGGCGGATTCAGCGTGGTCTGAGGCCTCGGCGCGCTCGTCCCTGAGCTGAGGCTCCCAGAAAGAGCGGCCAGACCGGTCCATGATTTCAGAGCGAGTCTGTCCGGCCCGGCGTGCATTCGATCTCCCAGGTTGCCGTGACCGTGGTGCCAGCGCCCGGCGCCGACACCACGGAAAAGACGCCGCCCGAAAGGGCCACCCGCTCCCGCATGCTGGTCATGCCCATCCCCTTCCTCTCGGCCTCGGCATCTGCTACAAGGGCAGGATCGAAGCCCACGCCGTCGTCCCGAATCGAAAGCTCGAGCCGTTCGGCCTTCCGCGAAAGGGAGACAAAGGCCCGTTTCGCCCGGCTGTGCTTGGCCACGTTGTTCAGCGCTTCCTGAACAACCCGGTAGATTACGGTCTTCAAGGAGTCGGGAATCTCCTCCTCGGCGGCCAACAACGACCGGTCGACCTGCAAGCCCCGGTAGGTGCCCTGAAACTCGCGCAGGAACCAGTTCAGGGTGGCCAGGATCCCGAGGTCGTCCAGAATCGGAGGCCTCAGAGCGGTCTGGATCCGGCGGGTCTCCTCGACAGCCTCCTGGACGATCGGCACCAGGTCCCGCAAGCGCTCCGCCATCTCGGCCCTGCTCTTTCTCAAGAGCGTATCCTCCACTCGGTACTTGATCGCATTCAGGGACTGGCCGATACTGTCGTGGATCTCCCGGGAGATCCGCCTCCTTTCGTTTTCCTGGGCGTTGAGAAGCTCAACGGAGACCTGCCGCAGCCTCGCCTCGGACTGCCGGAGTTCGGCTTCGAGATTGAACCGGTGGACCGCCTCTCCGACGATTCCAGCGATCGTCTCAACGAATTCAATCACCCGAGGAGGGAGGTTGCCCGGCCGCTCGTCGGCCAGGTGGATGGCCCCCAACGTTTTGTCCTGATAGCGCACAGGCACGATTGCGACCGTCCGAAAGCCGCACCGCATGCACGCTCCCCGGAAGCGGCTCCTCTCTCCGTTGGTCAAGTCGCCAAAGAAAATTTCCGTATCGTTGCAAAGAAACGATCCTGCTTGGGTCATGACAGGGAGATCCTGAGGATCAGGTTTGCCTAATACGACGCGGATGCACGCGCACTGGTCCTGCTCGAGGGAAAGCCAGTTTTCCGACTCCCAGAACTCCCGGGTGAACCCCATGTAGGACTCGTAAGGAATGTGCTGGGAGCCGACCACGACCCGGATGCCCGCGCAGCGGCAGCCGCTCCAGCGATGAACGAGCCCCAAAACGCCGTCAAGGTACTCCTTCCGGTTGGCCGCGCGGGAAAACCATTTCAGAACTTCGTTGGTGGCTTCGATTCGCCGCTGGTTCTCCTTCTGCTCGGTCACGTCGTTCACCGAGGCGACCCATCCGACCGGCTTTCCCGCGTCGTCGAATACCGGCGACGGCAGCACCAGTGCGTCGAATCTTTCCCCATTCTTCCTTCTGAGCCGCATTTCCATGGGCCGAGGCTTGCCCGTTTTGATAAGAGATCGAAACTCCCATGCAATCCGTTCCTGCTCCTCAGACGGCCAATAAACGAAAGGATAAGGCTTCCCCAAGAGCTCCTCTTGGCTCCAGCCCACCATCCGGCAAAAGGCCGGGTTCACGTACGTCTGCCGGCCTTCCAGGTCCACTGCCGCAATGCCGCAAAGAAGGCTTTCCTCGATTCCCTTGCGGAAGGCCGCCTCTTTACGAGCAGCCTCCCGGGCCAGCACCCGGCGCGTGACGTCAACCAAACCCAGAACCAAACCACTGACGGTTCCATCGTCCTCCAGGACCGGCTGAAGGCCCCAGTCCCAAAACGTTACGCCGCGCTCCGGATTGTGCGCATAGACAAAGGGCTTTTCATACGCAACGTACGGTTCGCCCGTTTCCACGACCCTCCGAAAGATCCGTTCGTTTTCCTCGTCCGGATACAGTTCAAAATGGTTCTTGCCCACAAAGAACTCAGGCGTCTTCCCGTCGGCCTCAGCGTAAGCCCGATTCACCCGCACAAAATGAAAGTCTCTATCCAAATAGGCGATCAAGATGCCGATACTGGAAAAAACCTTCTCGAGAAGTTCCTCGGATGTCCTCCCTCTCGGTGCCGAACCTCTGGAGCGCGTCTTTTTCATCCGCTTTTGGATCTCGACTTTGTTCTGCATGTTGCCACCGTATGCAGTTTCTTATTCACTCCATGCGTCCCCTGCCGTAGGCCATGCCATCGCGCTTTGTTTTGCCGCTCGCAGCCTGGCCTGCGACAAGAGGCTCACCTTCTTCTGCCTGTGGCTCTCCTCTTTCAAGGAAGCACCTTGGCCGACCGACGCCGCATCTATTTAACATTGCTTTGAGCAGAGAGTTTACACTCAGCTGTAGCTGCCTTACCATACTGGAGCGATCCTGCGCAACGACCAAAAGGCCTCTCAAAGACCGACAAGCCATGTCCGATCCCCCGGCCCTTTTGACGAGAGGAGTCGTGGCCCTGATGGGCTCCGGCGAACTCGCTGCCACCATGGTGGAAGTCCACAAGGATCTCTTGTCCAGGCGGGGCCGGACCGCCCGCGCCGTGTTCCTGGACACGCCCGCAGGATTCCAGCCCAACGTGGACCTCATCGCTCGGAAGGCTGCAGAGTTCTTTCAACACCACGTGCAGCATGTCCTTAAGATCGCCAGTCTCAAGAGCGCCGACGCAGCCCTGTCCCCGGCCGGCCAGAGTGCGCTCGAGGAGCTCAGGAGGGCGGATTTCGTCTTGATCGGTCCCGGCAGCCCCACGTACGCTCTCCGGGAGTGGCGAAACACACCCGTGCCCGAAATCCTCGCCAGACGAGTCGAAACCGGCGCCTGTCTCGTAGCGGCCAGCGCGGCCGCGCTGACCGTGGGTCGGTTCACCCTGCCCGTGTATGAGATTTACAAAGTCGGAGAGCCTCTGCACTGGGCCGAGGGACTGAACCTGCTCGGTCGGTTCGGTCTGGACCTTGTCGTCGTGCCGCACTGGAACAACGCCGAAGGAGGCACCCACGACACCCGTTTCTGCTACATGGGGCAAGAACGATTCCGAAAGCTCGAGTCCCTGCTGCCCGGGGACGTGCGGATCCTGGGCCTGGACGAGCACACAGCCTGCATCATCGACCTTGAACGCGGGGAGGCGACCGTACGGGGCGTCGGCTGCATCACCTTGAGAGATCGAGAGGGAGACAGGAGATTCTCGGCCGGGGCGCGCATTCCTCTGGACGTTCTGAAAGGCAAGCCTTGCCGGCCGGGCGATCGCCCGCTGGAAAGCCCTGGGGCCGGAAAGGAGACGGAGGAGGAGACCCCCGACGGATCTTTCTGGGACACAGTGCACGGCCTGGAGGCCGACTTTGAACAAGGTCTGGAACAGCAGGTGCCGAGAAAGAGCGTTCGAGCCCTGCTGGAACTCGATCGCTTTCTCTGGGAGGCCCAGCAAAGAGGGGAAGGTCCCGATTTTATTTCGCAGGCCAGGGAGATCCTGCGGGAACTTCTGGTCGCCCTTGGAGAGAAACTCGAGGCAGCCCTCCGGGGACAGGCTCCGAACGCTCTTCATGCCATGTTGACAGAAGAAGTGCTCAAGCTCCGCGAGCAGTACAGGAACCAGGGCCGTTGGGCCGAGGCTGACGCCATCCGCGCCACGCTCGAGCGGGCGGGCCTCGTTCTGGAAGACACCCGCGACGGCCCCAGGTGGCGTTTGGACCCCAGGAGGGGATCATGAACGACGGGGTCAGCAACACCCCTACAAGGGCGGAAACACTTGGCGGTCCGGAAACCGGCGCCCTTGGGACAGGCCCAGAGACCTTTGGAGAAGAAACCTTTGACGACCTGCTCGCAGAGGGAAACCGCCTGACCCGCGCGCTTCAGTGGGGCTCGATTTTCGTTCTTCCCCCGTGGCTCAGGGCCTGGTGGCGGATTTTTGGTGAAGGAGCCCGAGGAAAGCTTTTCACCGTCCGGTCCGGAGGCAGTCTGGTGGAGTTCGTTCCGCTCCTGCTGCGGGGCCAGGAGGCCCGTCTCATGGGCAGCGAGGACGTGTGCGATTACTTGGATTGCGTGACGGCCCCGACAAGGAGATTGTCGTGCGTTCCTGCGCTTATCAGCCGCCTCCTGGAGGAAGGCGTCCGCACGCTCGACCTGGGTCCTGTGCGTGCTGATTCGGTCGTGCTCCGGACGTTCGTGCCCGCCCTCCGTCAGCTTGGGTACGAGCCCGATTTAACCCCTGAGGAGGTCTGCGTCGAAAGGGAACTGCCAGCCACGTGGAACGAATTCCTTTACAGCCTCTCCGGAAAGGAACGACACGAGATTCGACGCAAATGGAGGCGGCTCCAGGAGTCAGGTCCGGCGAGGTTTCGCGTGTTCGAGAAGCCGGGAGAGATCGACGGCCCGATGGAAACCTTCCTGCGCCTTTTTCCCGCCAGCCGTCCAGAAAAGGCCGAATTTCTTACGGAGCGGAGAGCCGCGTTCTTCCGCGAGGCAGCCCGGGAAATGGCGGTCCAAGGGATGTTTAGACTGACGCTCCTCGAACTCGATGGAGAGCCTGCGGCCTCGGTGATGTGCTTCGACGACGGTTCGACCGTGTATCTGTACAACAACGGATACGATCCCCGCTTCCGCCATCTCAGCGTGGGCCTGGTCAGCAAACTGTTCACGGTCCGAGACAGCCTCGAAAGAGGACGAAGCAAGTATGATTTCCTCAAAGGGGGCGAACCCTACAAGTTCCGCCTCGGCGGCAGGGCCGTGCCCCTGTACCGCTGCAGGGTAAGCCTTGCCTGACGCGGCTGGGGCAGATCCGCGGAGGGAATGACATGGAAGGAGAGCGGGCGGGCCGAGCACTTCGAGTCGCGATGCTCGCCGTCCATTCGAGCCCTGTGGGAGAACTCGGCACCCAGGACACGGGCGGCATGAGCGTCTACGTGCGGGAAGTGGCACGGGAGCTGGGCCGGATGGGCCACCAGGTGGACATCTTCACGCGCCTGAGCGACCCCGGACACGTGGCTCCCCGGCAGCTTTACGAAAACGTGCGGCTCGTCCAACTGCCCGCGGGAACCCACGGGCCGGTCCACAAGCTGGCCCTCTATCCGCACCTAGAGGAGTTCTGCCGGGAAATTTTGAGATTCTGTCGGACCGAGGGTCTTTCCTACGACCTGCTCCAAAGCCACTACTGGCTTTCCGGCCTCGTGGGAGCAAGGCTCAAGCGCATCTGGCGGATTCCCCATTTTGTGGTCTTCCACACCCTCGGCGCCTTGAAAAACAGGACAGACGAGCCCCAGAAAGAACCGCCGATTCGTCTCAGGGCCGAAAGAAGGCTCGCCGCGACCTGTGACCGGGTTCTGGCTTCCACCCAGGAAGAAAAGGCGTTCCTGATCCTACACCTGGCAGCAGATCCGGATAGGATTTCGGTGGTTCCGTGCGGGGTCGACCTGGAACTGTTCCAACCCGTGAACAAGACCGAGGCGCGCAGGCGCCTCGGCTTCGACCCCCAAGACATTCTCATCCTTTTCGTTGGCAGGTTCGCCCCGCTCAAAGGGATCGATCGACTTGTAGCATCCCTGTCCTACCTGAGAAACCTGAACAGAGTGAAACTCGTGGTCGCCGGCGGAAACGGATCGAAACAGGAAGGGCCGTTTCGTCAGGGGAGCGAAGCGCGTCGAGACGAACCTCAGAGGCCGATCCTCTTCCCTGGAAGGATCGAACAGAGCCGCTTGCCTCTGTACTACAGCGCCGCCGACTTGCTCGTGCTGCCTTCCCAGTACGAAAGCTTCGGCCTTGTGGCCCTTGAGGCCCTGGCCTGCGGAACTCCGGTCGTGGCCACGCCCGTGGGCGCCATGCCCACCCTGATCCGGCAGGGAGAAACCGGATGCCTTGTGCCCGACGGCTCGCCCCAGAGCCTTGCCTGGGGAATCGAGACAGCTCTCACAAGCTGTCGAGGCCGTCCTCCTGAAGCGATCCGCGCTTCGGTTCTCTCCTTCGGGTGGCGCCAGACGGTCTCGGGCTTGCTGGCCGAGCTGACCGCCCTCCGTCGAAGCCCTAACGCGGTCGGAGCATCCTCTCCGGCCCGTGGCAAACCTCCCCGCACGCTGAGCCGTACACGCAGTCTGCCTCTCGGGCTCTGCCTTGGAGGCACGCCTTGCGGAAGCCCGGCAGCCTGCGAAAGCCCCGCGGAAGGAACACCATGACCGCACCGGCTGACGCTCTGGTTGTGGCGGCACACCCGGACGACGCCGAATTCGGCGCAGCCGGGACCGTGGCGCGCTGGATTCGCGAAGGCAAGCAGGTCGTTTATGTCGTGTGCACCAACGGCGACAAAGGCACCCAGGACAGATCCCTGACTCCCGAAAGGCTCGCCGCGATCCGGGAGCAGGAGCAACTCGCGGCGGCCCGGGTGCTCGGCGTGCGCGAGGTCGTCTTCCTCAGATACCCGGACCAGAGCCTGGAGGACACCCCCTTTTTCCGCAAGCAGCTCGTCCGCCTCATTCGGCTTTACCGCCCCGCTACGGTAGCCACTCTAGACCCTTACCGTCGATATCTCTGGCATCGCGACCACAGGATCACGGGGCAGGCGGTGCTTGACGCGGTTTATCCCCTAGCCCGGGATCATCTCGCATACCCCGACCTTCTGGACGAGGGGCTGGAGCCGCACAAGGTTAGGGAACTGCTCTTCTGGGGGGCCGAGGATATCAATTACCGTTCCGACATCACGGCCACCTTCGAAACGAAAATCGCGGCCTTGCGTTGCCACGAAAGCCAGTTCAAGGACCTCCCCCATCCCGATCCCGAGGGCTGGATGCGAGAGCGATGCCGGCAGATGGCCGAGGGCGAGCCCTTCGAACTGGCCGAAGCGTTCCACAGGGTCGAGCTGTTCTGAGGTTCCCCCGTTTCGCTGCCGCACCTCTTCCATCGGCGGCCACCTCCACAAGCAGGGTGCCGCTCTCAGAGGACCACTTCGGGGATTTCCAGCTCGCCCCTGCGGAAGGCCACCAGAAAGGCGTTGACCACCATGGGGTCGAACTCGGTTCCCGCTCCCTTGGCGATCACGTCCTTGGCCTCGAAGGGCGACATGGCCTTCCGGTACGGGCGGTCACTGGTGAGGGCGTCGTACACATCGGCCACAGAAATGATCCGGGCTTCGAGCGGGATTTGTTCTCCTGTGGTGGGGCGGTACCCGGTGCCGTCGAATTTGTCGTGATGGGCCAAGATGATCGGGATGATCCGGCGCAGGGACCCGCCCACGGGCTCCAGGATGTTGGCGCCCTTGTCGATGTGCCTGCGCATCTCCTGGTATTCCTGGTTCGTGAACTGCGCAGCCTTGTAGAGAAGCTGGCGGCTCGTGTCGAGCTTGCCGATGTCGTGCAGAAGCGCGGCGGCCCGGATGTCCTCGATCCTCTCCGGATTGAGCCGCATGCAGGCCGCGATCCGGGTCGCGTAAACGGAAACGCGGTACGAGTGGTTCTCGGTGTATTTGTCCTTGGAAACGAACTGGCGCAGGATCATGAGCACGCCGTGATAGGTCTGGCGGAGTTCCCGGATACGGGCCTCGCTGCGTTCGTAGAGGGTCCCCATGGCGTAGGCCGTGATCATGAGGATGCCACCCCAGGCCGTGATCTCGTACCAGTGGCTGCTCAAGAGAGCGGATCCCTGCATACCCACGAACAGCCCCTCATGCACCTGTGCCAGGATTCCCACTAAGATGATGCTGGCAAAAGCCGTCAGCGTGGCGTGCCGCCTGCCGAAGAAATACGCCGAAAACACCGTGGGCAGCGTGTACAGACCCAAGAGCATGCGCTGGCCCGCCACGAGGTAGTTCATGGCCCCTGCGATGAGGAGCATGGACAGAATCAGCCAAAGTTCCTTGTTGACCTCCAAGAACTTTCGGGTCAGCGCCGCTTTCCAGTCCGCCCGGAAACCCGTGACCCCGGTTGTTGCTCCTCCCTGGAGTTCGGCTTCGAGCAGGCCATCCCACGATCCGAAGTCTCCGGCTGGCTCCTTCGCCGCGGCAGGATCGATCCCTCCATGATGGCCCCCTGTCCCTTCAGCAGGCTGGGGGTCCGTGGCCGCAAGTCTCCGCAAGTCCCTGGCTTCGCTCTCGAATCCCATGGGCAACCTCCCCTTTTTCGACAAGAGCCTCCCTTGCCCGCAAACCCGGCTTTACAAAAAAATCGGCTGAAATGCATAAAAACTGTATGATTTTCTTGGAGAGGCCGGCTCCTCACGGAGCCAAACGGTCCTGAAAGAGGTTTTCGAGTTCCTCAAGGAGAGAATCGTAATCCGTGAAAAGAACGGTCCGGAGGCCAAGCCGTCGGGCCGCGTCGACGTTTACAGCCTCATCGTCGACGAACACCGCCTCGGAAGGCTCCACGCCGAGGCGCTCGAGGGTTTCCAGGTAGGCACGGGGATTTGGCTTGGCCACACCTTCCTCTCCCGAGCAGAAGACCACGTCGAAGCAGTCCAGAATCCCCCATTTTTCGAGCCATCGCGAAAGACCGGGCGGAGAATTGGAAAGAACGGCCAGGCGGCAGCGGCCGCGAAGGCGCAGAATCAGACCGACGACGGCCCGGTTGGGCGCCTCGTCCGCCTCGAAGCGATGCCGGAAACGGCTGATCCCCTCGGAGGTGCGAAGGCCCAGCTTCGGCCCGACCGCTTCCCAGAATCCATCCAGGGTCATGCGGCCGAGAAGAGCGTCGCGCCATTCCGGGCTATTGTCGAAAAGATTCTGGAAGGAACCGGCCGGGAGGCCAAGGATTCTTTCGTACTCCCCAAAGAGCCAGGCGGGCTTTTGGGCCGAAATCACCCGGCCGAAATCGAACAGGACAGCCCGCGGGCAGACCCGTCCGGCTTTTGTCTTGATCCCCCTATCGGCAGCCAAGACTAGACCGCCCCCTCAGCCCTCATCGCCGACCGAGGAAATCCAAGACGCGGCCGGCCGCTCTCAGCGCGCTTTCGGCAGCCAGTTCGGTGCCGATGTTGTCCTGGCCCACGTCCGCGCCCACATGGAAAAGGCCTGGCAGAGGCGATTCGATCGAAGGCCGCGCTGGCCCAACCTGCCCGACAACCTGAGCCAGACCGACAATGTCAGACTGGAACCTTCCGCTGAACCCCTTGACCGCACTGCCCCGAATCACCTCCCACCAGAGCACGTGCTTGTTCAGCCCGGGATACAGTCCGGACAGATGGGCAAGCTGCCTCTCCACCCATTTCGAAAGGTCCTTCTCGCCCGGCGGGGCGAGCCCGGGCAGGTTGAGAAGCTGCCGACCCGGAGGCACGAGGGAAGGGTCCATGTTGGAGGGAACGGGCATGAACACCGAGAAAGTCCCTTCCTGCTCGCCGGGATCCTGGCCCGCTGCGATCTGAGAGATTGATTCCATCATCTTTTCCTGACTCGCCAGGGGCACGGAAAACACCACCGGGGCCTCGACGACAGGCTCGTCCAGGAGCACCTTGATGTTGAGGAACATCTCCATGAAATCATCCGTGCCGAACAGACCGCAGGTCAGGCCAGCCACCTGATTCCGGTAGGATTTCGGCAAGGCTCCCTCGGGCACCATCCTCTGGACGGTCTCCTTGAGACCCGCGTTCGACACGACCACCCGGGAGGCGATCTCTTCCCCGCTCTTGAGACGAACTCCTCCGGCCACTCCGCCGGACACGATGATCGATTCCACCTGCTGCCCGGTCCGGATCTGCCCGCCCAGGCTTCTCACCACCCGGGCCAGGCCGTCCGGGATCGCCTGGCAGCCGCCCAAGGGATATCCGATCCTTCCCCTGAGCTGCCAGTTGCGGGTCATGCGGATGACTTCTCCGGCACTGGCCTCGTAGATCCCCACTACCCCCATGAGCATCGTCCGGTCGTTGTGGAAAGCCAGAAACGCCTCGTGGGTGGAATATCGACTGAGCCACTCGAAGAAGGAAACCCCGTCCAGCCTGTGGGTCTCCTCATCTGTCATCGCCCGCAGATCCCGATCCGCCCGAAGGGCTGCCTGATAATCCTCCTCAGGCATTCCCAAAGCCCGCCAGGCCCTTTGGATCTCTTCTTCCGTGGCGAAGCTGGCGTCCGGGTAAACGCAGCGCTCGCCCCGCACGAACAGGACCGGTTTTTTCCCGCCATTCACGTGCCAGAACCGAATCGCGTCGGGCATGCCGGCGCGGCGCAGCACTTCGCCGAAGGGCCCTTGTTCACACCGGGCGAACATATGAATGAACGTGTCGATGACACAGCCCTCTTTCCGGTAGCTCGAGCACCGGCCGCCCAGAAAAGGGTTCCTTTCCAGAACGAGCGTTTTGACTCCTCCGCGGCTCAGCAAGGCCGCGACGCTCAGCCCCCCGATCCCCGCCCCCACAACGATCGCATCGTAAGCGGGTTTCATGGCGAATCCCTCCCGAACAAGTCCATATGCTTCTTATCACGGCTGCTTCTGGGGCAGCAAGGAAATTTTCATGCCTCCTGTTGACGCTCCGAGGGCGGATCGGGTAGGTAAGAGACAAAACCCCGCTGTGGAGGAGCCGGCCGTGAAAGACCGCCTCGCTCACGAACTCGCGGAAAAAGTAGGCCTCCAGTACCGCAACCGGATCCGGCTCGCCCTGCAGCACGAGGACGAGGGAGCCTACGACAAAGCGCTCGATGCCTGGGACGAAATCATCCGGGAGATCCGGGAACAAGGCGGAGACCCTGCGCCCCTTGCGGTCCAGAGGGAACGGGTGCGCAAGAATCCGGTGCGCGGAGCCGACTTCGCCTCGCGGAAAGAGCCGGAAGCCGCATCGGCCAGAGAAGCGGGCTTTCGGGAATCGGCCAGAATCGATCTCCATCAGGAGCAGGCCTTCCAAGAGATGAAAAACCGGTTTCGGGCCGAGCTGCAGAGCCTTTGCCTGAGCGAGGGCATCAACCTGGAAACCCGGACCGACGAAAACCGCCTGCAGGTCAAGAGCCTTCTCGACCGGATCCTCCGGGAGCACCTGCGCGAGATCCCCGAGTGGGTCAGGCGAAAGGACCTTCTCGACGAAATCGTCGACGATGTTATCGGCCTTGGGATCCTGGAGGGCTATCTGAGAAACCCTTCGGTGACCGAGGTGATGGTCAACGGTACCGAGGTCTTCTACGAGCAGGACGGGCAGATCTTCCCTTCTGCCCGCAGCTTCAACAGCCTGGAGGAAGTCCGGAGAATCATCGATCGCATCATTCAGCCCGTAAACCGACGCATCGACGAATCAAGCCCCCTGGTCGACGCCAGGCTTCCCGACGGCTCGCGCGTCAACATTGTGATTCCTCCGGTGGCCGTGGACGGCCCCACAATCTCGATCCGGAAGTTCTCTCCCCTTGTCCTCACCGAAGTCTCCTTGATCGAAAAAGGGAGCCTGACCAGCACAATGGTCGAGTTCTTCCACCTGGCCGTGGTCAGCCGCCAGAACATCATGATCGCGGGCAGAGCCAGCTCGGGAAAGACGACTCTCCTCAACATTCTCGGCAGCTTCATCCCCCCTGAGGAGCGCATCATCACGATCGAGGACATGGCCGAGCTCAAGCTGCCTCAGCGGCACGTTGTCCGCCTGGAAGCCCGGCAGCCCAACATCCAGGGCAAGGGCGAAATCCCGATCCGCACCCTTTTCCGAAACGCCCTCCACATGAGGCCGGACCGGATCATCGTGGGCGAGTGCCGGGGCGCCGAGACCTTGGACATGCTCCAGGCCATGAACACCGGCCATGACGGCTCGATCAGCACGGTTCATGCCAATTCGCCCCTGGACATGTTCGCCCGGCTAGAGGTCATGGTCGGCATGAGCGAACGGTCGATCCCCCCGCAAACCGTGCGCAAACAGATCGCTTCGGGCCTCAATCTCGTGATCTACTGCGTCCGCTTCCCGGAAGGGCAACGGAAAGTGACCGAGGTGTGTGAGATCCTGCCCGGCAGGGACGAAAGCCAGGAAATTCGAATCGAGCACATCTACCGGTTCGAGCGAACCGGTCTCGACGAGGCGGGCCGCATCCAGGGCAGGTTCGTGACGACTGGGTACGTGCCCTCCTTCGTCCGGGAGCGAACCGAGCTGAGCCAGGACCCGGCGGTCCAGGCCCTTTTCAGGCCTGGCGAATCGCCCGCAGGCTGAAAACCGGCACTCCTCTGAAGGGTCCCTACGACTGCGCCTCTCAGAGGCGTCTTCGCCGATGCCAGAAAAGGATCCCCAGTGCCACGATCGCCTCGGGCACGAGAAGCACGATCGAATGGTACGCAGAGACGGCCCTCTCCGGGAAAAGGGGAGCCTGGTAGAGATCCTCCACCTTGGGCCGCACGCCCACGCTCGCATCCCGGCCGGCCAGCCAGTAGACCGCGTTCATGACGAGATCCCGATTGTAGAGAACCGCGAAAAGTCGGTTCGTTGCCAGGTCGAGATCCCCGAAAACGACCAGTCTTGCCACTGAGCCCTGGCCCCAGTCCTTTTCCACCGAGGCGGCCAGGGCAAAAGACCCCTTGCGTCCGCCGGTCGGTGGCGCGGCTTCCGGCGCCGGCTCCAATCGGCTGACAGGGTCGGAAAAGACAAACCCCGCGACATCCTGGGTCAGGATTTCCAGGGGTCGCACACCGGAAAAGACCACCCGGGTCTGTTCCTGAAGGCCCTGCGCTGCCGGATGATGCCGCGCGAACCGGTTGACCAGCAGCTCTTGGCCCGGCGTCTGGCTTCCGAACAGGCTTGCCTTCTCGTCCACGACCGTAGCATCAGGGGCCCGAAGGCCCACAGACTCCAGGAGGCCGGCAGGTTCCACGATCCGACCCGGTTCGAGAAACACGAGGAGCCTGCCCCCCTGTTTCCAGAACGACTGCAGGGCCAGCCGCTCGGCTTCGAGGAGTTCTCGTTCCGGAGCGGCGAGCACCACGACGCGACAGGACTCGGGAACGGCCGGTTTTGCGGCAAGCAGCAAAGAGGAGACTCCAAAGCCTTCGCGCTCCAAATTCGCCGTGAATCGGCCCAGGCCCAGAGGATCTTTCCCCCGCGGATCGGCCTCGCCATGGCCTGTCAGAAAGCACACCTCGGCCTCGGCCCGGGCCGACAGGGTGAGCAAGGCTTGCGTGACGTACATTTCCTCGGCCAAAGGAACTCGCTGGACCCGATCCCCGGATCGCAAAATGATTTCGGATCCACGTCTAAGAGCCCGCTGAGCCTCGGGACCCAGGGCTTGGGGCGGCACCTCGCGAACATGAAACCGGCTGCTTGCAGCAGCGTAAAGATCGAGCACGAGCTTCTCTCTGCCCGGCGGCGAGTCCGCAGGCCGGACCAGAAGGGCCTCCACATCCACATCGAGCCGCTCCAAAACCTGCCGGGTGAAGGGCGTGAGGCTGAACGTCCGGGGCCTGGTGAGATCCCAAGAGACCTCCAGCCTGGATGCTCCCCAAAGGAGCGCCCCTGCGACCCCAAGGCCGACCGCAATCTCCAACAAGGCTGCGGTCCGCGCCCGCCAGGCCGGCCTGCCTTGGGGCCTGCGCACCCGCGAAAGGGCCCCTGCGGCGGCCAGGACAAGAAACGCCAAAGCAGCCGATAGATTGGCGACCGTGAGCCACCCGGTCTGTCGGGTCAGGTACACGCCGGCAAGCCCGCAAACCAGGGCCAGGCAGCCCAAGGCCGCCCACAACCCGACCCGGTCAGTCCCGTTTCCTGCCATCTCTTGCAACCCTGCCGGTTCGTTCCATGTCTCAGCCTTCGCCCTTGCCGCGGAGAGCGCAAACCCATCTGCGCCGCAGCCGCGCTCCCGGCGCTTCAATGGATCCGCTCAAGCCTCAAAACCGCACGGGTGAGCAGGAAGGCCAGAAGAGAAAGGGCAAAAAAGTACACGACATCCGCCAGCGACACCAGCCCCCTGGCAAAACCTTCAAAGTGGCGCACGAGGGAAAGGAATATCAGAACCTTGTCCACCCGGTCGCCGGTAAACTCCATGAGCCACCCGAAATCGAACAAAGCCGACGTGGCTACAAAGGCCGTCAGAGCGGCGACAAGCTGATTGTCGGTCAGGGACGAACAGAGAAGGCCGACGGAAGCCAGGGTGCACGCCAGAAGCAGCATGCCGATGGAGACCGAAACGATCGGCCCCGGGTCCAAGCGGGTGCTGGCCACGCTGACGGCCGGCAGAAGAACCGCGGCGCCAACGACGCCCACGAGAAAAACAAACGTCGCAAGAAACTTGCCGCCCGCCACTTCGCTTCTGCGCACCGGCAGAGTCCACAGGATCTCGTCGGTCCTTCGGGTCCTCTCCTCGCAGAACATGCCCATGGTCACAAGAGGAACGACGCCCAAGAGCACCAGCGCGGTCTGGGTCGCGGTGGGCACAAAAACCTGGTCGAACAGGTTCACGCTGGGCGGCAGCATCCCCATGCCCATTTCGTCGAAAGCCGCCTGGGACTGCAGAACCATGATCTGGGCGTTGAAAGCCCGGAGATTCTCGAAGAAAAAGACGCTCATGGCGAGGCTGACCGCGCACAGGGCCACGTACGCCACGGGTGAGGAAAACAGGGCCACGAGTTCCTTGCCCACGATGGCCGCCACACGTCTCATAGGTCTTGCTCCGTCACGCGTTCGCGAGTCTGGCGAAAAACTTCCAGAATCCCTTGAGGGCCGCCAAACCCTTCGACCGTGTCCACCCGGACCACCCGACCCCGGTCCAACACCAGAAGGCGCGAGCAGACCGACGCTGCCTCACTCAGATCGTGCGTGCTCAGCACGACGGCGCTCGTCCGAGCGAGGCCGCGGATCTCCTCGTGGGTCCTGGCCCTCTGCTCGGGGTCCAGACCGTCCGTCGGCTCGTCGAGAAAGATCACGTCCGGCCCGTGCATCACGGCTGCGGCAAGAGCAATCCGAGACCTGTACCCTTTGGAACAGTGGCCCACCAGCCTCGCCTCGACCGCGACCAGGCCGAACCGCTCCACCACCTCCCGAACCCGAGCGTCCCGCTCCCGGCCTGGAATCCCTTGCAGCGTTGCGTAGAGGCGAAGATACCCCGAGACCGTCAGGTCCCGGTAAAGCTGGGGATGCTCGGGCATGTAGCCGATCCGCCGCCGCACGGAAAAAGCGTCCCGGACGATGTCCAGGCCCGCGATGCGGGCCGATCCGGCCGTGGGCAGCCGGTAGGTGGTGAGGATTCTGAGGAGCGTGGTCTTGCCCGAGCCGTTCCGGCCGAGGAGCCCGAAGACCTCGCCGCGCCGGACCGTAAAAGAGACGTCCTCAAGCGCCGCCAGCGGGCCATAAGTCTTGCAAAGGCCGTTGACCTCAACGAGGGTTTCCCCCGAGGGAATGCCCGCCTCCGGATGGGCTGTGGCGGTTGCGGCCATGAACTTGTCGCTCCTCAGAAGCCGGCTCGTTTTGCCAGTCTATATTGACAAAGATAGCAGCGGTGCAGAAGTCCATCAACTCGACCTTTCGGCGTCGCGGCTGGCCCTGCAAGTCTCGCCGTGTCTATCACGGCCGAGGCCGGCGATGAGATCCTAATCACGGTCCCAGGTAGGCCTGTCGCCCGGCTGGTGCCCGTATCCCTGGGCATTCCCCCAGGGATTTTCTATTTGCGACTGGAGAAGGGGGGGCTTCTTCACCCCGGAAGGGAGGCAAGCTCCTGGCGCACCCTTTCAGGCTCGATCCGGGTGCCGAGCCGCTCGAAGGTCTCCAGAGCCTCGGTGAGATTCTGACGGGCCACTTTCCAGCGGCGCTGCTTCTTGCGCAGGCGGCCCAGGGCCGCCAGGGCCAGGGCGGCCTCGTTCTCTGCCTGGATCGATTTCAGAATCGTCAGGCTTTGCTCGAGATGCGCCTCGGCTTCCTTCGCCAACCCTAAATTCATCTCTGCCTCACCCAGACACCGCCTGGCCCGGCCCGAAAACCATTTCCCGCCATCCCGATCGGCAAGTTCGAGGAGGTCCCCGGCAACTTCCCTGGCTTCTTCGTAATCCGCGGCGGCGAGAAGCACATCGCAAAGCTGAGATCCGACAGGCGCGCCAACAATCATAAGCCCGGCCGCCTGAAGGGCCCGAAACAAAGACCCCATGTACTCAGTATCCCTGCCGCCCTTGCCCGATCGGCTCAGAGCCCACGCATGGTAAGACCGCGCCAGAATTTCGTCCGCAGGCGTAGGAGTCATGCGGAGCCCCTGTTCGCCGAACTCGATCGCCCGCTCCGTGTCTCCCTTCATGCCGTATGCCAAGGTAAGGGCCAGCGAAGCAAAGGAACCGAGGCTTTCGTCCGAGAACTCCTTTGCCTTGGCCAGGCCTGCCGAACCCTGTTCCAGAGCCTCGTCCCAGCGACCCATAAGACAAAAGGCCCAAGAAGTCACCACCCGGACGCGCACATACACCACAAGGTCAAAGGATTCGGAGAGCTTGCTCAGTGCCTTTTCCCCGAGGGCCACAGCCTCTGCCAGGTCGCCCTTGTAGAGAAGGCAGCATTCGGCCACATAGAGAGCAAAGGCGGCCTGGGCCTGATCGCCGCTTTCGTCGCACAGGGCGGCCGCCTCCAAGGCGTGTCCCAGAGCCCGATCGAAGTGCCCGAAACTGAATTCGCAGAAGGCCATGCGGGAATAGAAAGCGCCCCGCACCCCGACCACGTCGATTGCGGCCGCCATGGGCTCGAAGCGGCTGAGGAGTTCGTAATACTCGGGCAATCGGAAAAGCAAGTAAAAGGCTTGCTCCTGTCTCGCCAGAAGCGTGATCCTCTGGACACGGTTCCCCCGCGTGTCCGGGAGACGGGCAAGCACCTCCATCGCCTGGTCGAAATAGGACTTTGCCTCTTCAACGGCGTTTGTCCTGAGCGCTTTCCGGTTGGCAAGATCCAGGTACTTCAGAGCCTTTTCCGGATTGTCACCGCTCGTGTAGTGGTAAGCGAGAAGGTCATAGTATTCCTCCAGATTCTGCGCGTGGGTTTTCTCGATCGCTCGGGCCACCTCCGCGTGAATGTTCTTTCGCCCCTCCCCCAGGAGGCTGTGGTAAGCCGCCTCCTGTGTCAGGGCATGCTTGAACACGTATTCCAGATCCGGGAAAAGCCGCTTCTCAAAAACGAACCCGAGACCTTGGAGCCTGAGCAAGCACGCCTTCAGCTCCTCACTCATTCCTGTGATGGTCGTCAAGATACCGTAGGCGAACTCCTTTCCGATGACCGAGGCGACTTGGAGAATCCGCCTCAGATTTTCCTCGATCCGCTCCATACGGGCCGAGATGATGCCCTGGACCGTGTCCGAGAGGGCGCTGGCAGACGGCTCCCGGGCCAGCACATACCGGTTGCCCCGCTTCTCGATCGAACCGTTTTCCAACAAGCTGCGATCAAGCTCTTCCACGAAGAGCGGATTGCCTCTCGCTCTTCCCAAGATGAGATCTCTCAGCTCCGGAGCCACCTCCCCTTCCCGCAGGATGGACTTAAGCAGCATCGCGCTTGTCCTGTTCGTGAGCTGTCCCACCCGGATCTCGGTGAACCAGGGTTTGCTCGCCCACGCGTGGCTGTATTCCGGCCGATAGAGCAAAAGAAGCAGGATCGGATGGCTCGGCACGGCCTCGACGAAGAAATCCAGGAATTCCTGAGAGGACCGGTCGATCCACTGAAGATCTTCCAGCACGAGAATCACGGGCCGGCTGCGGCTTTCCAACAGAATCAAGTCTCGCACCGACTCGAGAATCCGCTTCTCCCTTTCCTGCGGTCCGATCTGAAGATACTGATCGTCTTCCACGTCGAGCGAGAGGAATTCGAGAAGAGCCGCGGCCTGGATCCTACCTTCCGGCTCCAACTCGCGGAGCTTTCGCCCAATCCGCTGCCCGATCGCTTCGTGTGGGTCCCCCTCCTCCACGCCGAGCAACTCTTTGACCACCTCCAGAATAGGCTTGAAGGCCATGGAGCCGCCGTAAGCCGCAGATCGGCCTTCCAGATACCGGCAAGCGCCAAGAGGAACGAGCCTCCGGAGTTCGATTACAAGTCGCGATTTGCCCACTCCGGCATCGCCCGTGATTCCCACGACCCGGCCGGATCCCTCCCGCGCCTTCTCGAAGTTCTCCTGGAGAACCCGCATCTCCTGATCGCGCCCCACGAACCTTGTCAGACCCATGGGCGCCACGGCCTCGATCCGGCCTCGACCCTCCCGGAGATTGGCCCCGTCCTCGGGAGTCGGACGCCTCACGTCCGCCAAAACCGCAGAGGGCCTCGACAGGGGGCGAGAAACGCTCGGCGTGCGTTCCTCAAGCTCCGCTGCGCCAGGAAGGAAAGGCCCAGGGGAAAACCGCGCGATCTGCCGGGCGAGTTTTCGCTCCGAGTAGCCGCGATAGGCAGGACTGCTCTCCAGTGCAAGCTGAGCCTGCCGGGCGCTTTGAATGCGCTCCTCAGGTTCCTTGGCCAGCAAGGAAGCAACGAGGGCCGCCAAAGGAGGAGGCACTTCAGGCCTAAAGGTCCGGATGTCCGGCGCAGGCTTAGACCGGATCTCCTCGAGGAGTTTCAACGGAGAGCCTTCGTCCTTGAACGGAGTCTGACCGGCCAAAAGCTCGAACAGAACCACTCCGGCCGCGTAAAGGTCCGAAAGATGGTCCTGGGGCCGGCCCGTCACGTACTCGGGGGACATGTAGGGGAACTTGCCCCGCAGGATCCCGGTGCTGGTCTCATGGCTCCAGGGTTCCACCTTGGCCAGCCCGAAGTCGCTGAGTTTCACCTCGCCCTCGCGGGAAAGCAGAATGTTCGGAGGGCTCACGTCCCTGTGGACCACTCTCAAACGCACTCCGCCGCTTTCGGCCCGCTCGTGGGCGTAATCCAGGGCGCCGAAGATCTTGGCCGCGATCCAGACCGCGGCAGCCAGGGGCACCGGAATCTGCCTCTCGCGGTGCACCTCCATGAATTCGCGCAAATTCGGGCCGTCTACGAACTCCATGCAGAGGAAGTATCCGTCCTCGGTCTTTCCGAAATCGTGGATCTGCACGATGTTCGGGTGCCGAAGCTGGGCGGACACTCGCGCTTCCTGGAGAAAAAGAAGAGAGAATCGGGAGTCAGACGAGAACTGGGCCAGGACGCGCTTGAGGACCACGAGTTTTTCGAACCCCTCGGGCCCGCGCTGGCAGGCCAGGAACACCTCCCCCATTCCGCCCGCCTTGAGCCGGCGCAAAAGCCGGTATTTGGCAGGGTCGCCATCGGTCACGAAAGGTTCTCCTTGGATGGGTAAGGGCGCCCGGCCCAAAGAAGGACTTCAGCCGATTGGAGTTTCTCCTCGGACCCGCCTTAGCGGAACCGGTCAGGATCGAGGCCGGTCTTCGCGATCAACTGGTGGAATTGACATCGGTTTACACCCGCTCCCTTGGCAGCGGCCGTGACCACGCCTTTAGATTTCTCGAGCCAGTGAGCGACGAACCGCTTCTCCAAGTCAAGCCAAAGGGCCTCTTTCATTTCTTTGAGCTCTTCCCAACTCGTTGGGACAGCCGCCCGCAACTCGGAGGGCTCGACGGCCGAAAGTCTTAGATGGACAGGCAAGTCTTCGACTCGCAGGGGCCTCCCCCCGGCTTGCGCGATCGCTCCTTCGAGAATGTTTTCGAGTTCCCGCACGTTGCCCGGGAAATCGTAGCACTTGAGTGCTTCCAGGGCCTCCCAGGTCAGGCCCCCGGACGGGATCCCGAGCTTTTCGGAGATCTTTCGCGTCAAATGGGAGCACAGGGGAGGGATGTCCTCCTGCCGCGCCCTGAGAGGCGGAATCGAGAGGAGCAACGAACTTAGACGATAATAGAGATCCTGCCGGAACCGGCCGTTCGCAACCTCCTCCTTCAGATGCTTGTTTGTGGCTCCGATCACCCGTACCGAAGCCCTCCGCTCCCTCTCTTCGCCGAGACGACGGAAAACGCCGTCCTGCAGGACCCTGAGAAGTCTTGTCTGCGTCGAGTGGGCCATCTCGCTCAGCTCGTCCAGGAAAAGGGTGCCTCCGTCCGCAAGCTCGAAAAGGCCTCGTTTGTCCTCCTGGGCTCCGGTAAAAGCGCCCTTCCGATGCCCGAAAAGTTCGCTCTCCAGGAGTGTTTCCGGCAGGGCGGCGCAGTTTACGGCGACAAAGGGGCCCTTCCGGAAACGGCTGTTGTAGTGGAGGGCCCTGGCTACAAGTTCTTTCCCGGTGCCGGTCTCGCCCTCAATGAGAACGGTCGTGGGCAGATCCGCGACCCGTTCAAGGAGCCCGAACAGAGTCTGCATCGCGGGGCTCACGCCCACGATCTCTTCGGGCTTTGCAGTGGGCGTGCGGATCTGGAACCGAAGACGCACGTTCTCGGCTTTGAGCGCCCTTTTCTCGTCGGCAAGGGCGTTCAACCGCCTGTAAAGGTTCTCGATCTGGGAGGCATGGACCGAGTACACGGTCAGAATTTCCAGATCCCTGAGCGTAAACTGTCCGTCACCCGAGCGGTTGTCCACCTGCAAAACCAGCTTCTTGTCTTCGTCGAGACCGAAGGGCACGAGCAGGGAAGACGAAATGTGGGCTCTCGCCACACTCTCAGGCTCGGCCGATGCCCCACCGCCGCAGGCCGAAAAAAGAAAGCCCCTCCGCTCGCAAAGAGCTTTTCGGATCAGCGACCGGCTGAAGAGAATCGCCTCATCGGCCGAGCCGGCTGTCCCGTTGCGGCACCGCTGCATTTTGAGGTGGACCGTTGCCACGGCGGAACTGCCGGATTCCGTCTGAGCAGCCTCAGCCACCATGACGTGGGTGGCGCTGGGAAAGGTATCAAACAAGGCTTCGGCTAGAGTTTCGAACAGGGATTCTGGGCTGCTCCCCTCTTTCAAGTCGGTCAGGATACGCCCGAGCCTGTAGAGGCCGGTCACCGCCCTGGCATCTGTGGAGAGCGCTCCCTCGATCGTTTTCCAAGCCGTAACATCGGTCCTGTCCCGGACCTCGATCGCCGGCTCCTCGGCGTCGGCAAAAGGCGCCCCCTTATCAGCCTCGCAGGGTGGCGTCCACTCCACGCAAACCACGGTGGGGTTTTCTCTGTCTCCCAGAAGAATGAAATCGCCATCCTCTAGGCGAACCTGGAAGTTCTGTTCCAGGTCGACCGGCATGACACGGCCGCCTCTTCGGAGCGCGGACCCGTTCGAGCTGTGAAGGTCAATATAGACATAGCGAAGACCATCCCAGAGGATCTGGCCGTGATAGCGGGAAACGTAACGGTCCGTGAGCACGAGATGGTTGGAAGGCGCCTTGCCCAAAGACACCGAGCCTTTGTCCGACTCCATGGTCAGGCCTGTTTCGGGACCCGTCTGGACCGTAAGGCGAATCATTTCTCGTTTCTTTTAGAACGTAGAGGGCGGAAGGATTCGCGAGCTACCTATAACACGATAACAGGCGGGAAAACCCTGATCAAGGAAAAAATGTTGCCCCCTTTCGACAGTGTCGCTTTTGCGCAACACGAGTTGCCTTTTTGAAACACCTTCTTTCTTCCAGAGGGACAATGGAAAAAAGGCTGAGAAACGACGCCTTCTGGAGAGATGGACGGTCAGATGCTCTCGACAGGCCTTGTTGCGAACCCGCAACACGGCCCGCCTCGCAAGGCACCGTAATGATCTGGGTGAATCCCGTGTTTCGAGAATTTTCATAATGGATTTCTGCAAGGCATTTGGGCATTCTTGTCTTCAGCTTCGGGCACGGCACGCTCTTTGCTGTGCTTCGAAACAAAATAGGTTGAAGATTTCCATCGGGGGGGAAGGAGGATGGAGGATGGGCGCGTACTACCGCCACCACTGCGATTGCTGCGGCTATGCCTTCGAGACCTCAGGGCCTTGGGAATTCTTCGAGACCGAGCCTCGCGAAAATCGCCTCTCCGGACAGAGGACTACCCTCTCCGGTTCTGGTCCAGCCCAAAAGTTCGGCGTCCTCGGGCTCAGAGCACGCGTGTTTTGCCTTGGCTGCGGCCGCTTCGTAAACCTCGTCCTGGCCAAACACATGATTGTCGCCAGGATCGAGAAATCTCGCAGGCGCTTGCTGGAGGATCTTTGGACCAACCAGCCAGAAGGCTCCGCGCTTCCAAAGGTCGCGCGCCTGCCCCCTTGCCCTCACTGCGGCAAGGAAAAACTCGTGCTGGGATACGGGCCGAGATCGAGCACCCGGTGCCCCCATTGCGGCGCAGGCACCTTGCTCGCGTGCGCTTTATGAAAGCCGCCTTCCCCCGACTGTTTTCCCTCTGTTTCTGAGGAGCTTCGCAAATCGACTCTATGTATTTTGATCTTCTATTGTTCCTCATCGGCCTCGTGTTCGGCCTTGTGGCGTTCAGCCAGATCGCCTACCCCGTGGTATCACTTGTCCCCAAGGTTCGAGCCCTTCTTCGGGTCAACCGGCATGAGAAGGCCCTTCTGGTTACGTTCCTTCTCCTCGCGCCCGCAGTGTGGACCGTGATCCTTGCCAGCACGATTCTTCTTGCCCGACGCTATCTGCCCCTCCAGTGCAGGGCCTATCTCTTCGGACTGACCGTTGTCCTGCTCGTGGTTCTCCTCAATCTTCACGGAAAGAACCAAGAGATAGAAAACGACTTCCTCAACCGAGTGAAGAGATGCCTTCGCCTGAGCCATCCGGACACGCCGGTGCGCAAGGGCAACCGGGAAAAACCGAGGTGCGGCAAATAGACTCGTGAGGATTCCTCAGGCTTCTTCGGCTCAGTAAGCGGGCTCTTCCGAGGTCTTGCCCCGGAACACCCAGTGCACATAGGCCATGTAGCCCAAAATGAGCGGCAAGAGAAAGACCGTTCCCACGAGAAGGGCGGACTGGGACTCCGGCGAAGCGGCCGCTTGACGGAACGTGATCTCGTAAGGGACCAGCCAAGGCCAAAGGGTGATCCCGAGCCCCAGGTAGGCTGAGGCAAACACGCCCAGGCTCGCCAGAAAGGGCCTCACCTCACGGCCTGAGCGCAGATCCCGCCAGACCAGAAGGAGGAGCAGCCCGGCCCCAAGGGGGAGGGGCGCAAGAAAGAGCGCGTTCGGAAGCGAAAACCAGAGGATCCTCGCCCTCTCACTCAAGATGGGCATCCACACCGTGACGGCGAGAAGAAAGAGGCCCACGCCGCACACAGCCGAGCGGGCAGCCTTCCGGGCCCAGTCGCGCGTGATGCCGTCGGTTTTCATGACCACCCACGTGGCGCCGAGCAAGGCGTAGCCGCAAACCAGAGCGATCCCCACCATGACGCTGTAGGCGTTCAGCCAGTCCAGAGGGCCGCCCGCGAAAGCCCGGCCCTCCACCCGAATCCCCTTAACCGCTGCGCCCAAAATCGCGCCCTGCATGAAGGCGGCAGTCAGTGACCCAACGTGGAAAGCCCGGTCCCAGAGCGCGCGGGACCGGCCTTCGGCTTTGAAGCGGAACTCGAACGCCACGCCCCGGAAGATCAGCCCGAGAAGCATCAGAATCACCGGGAGGTACAGGGCAGGCATGAGAACAGAATAGGCGAGCGGAAACGCGGCCAGGAGACCCCCGCCTCCCAGCACGAGCCAGGTTTCGTTGCCGTCCCAAAAAGGAGCCACGGAATTCATCATCCGGTTGCGGCAAGTTTCGCTCGGGGCAAAGGGGAAAAGGATCCCCACGCCGAGATCGAACCCGTCAAGAACCACGTAGAGGAAGATCGCGGTGCCGATCAGTCCGTGCCAGACCAGGGGCAGATCCAGAACCCTTTCCAAGCTAAACATCGCGGCCTCCTCTGTCGCCCGTCCCGCTCAAGACGAGAGGCGGCTTTTTCAGCCCGTGCGCGCCGTAGGGCGGTTCGGTCGAAGCCGGCCCTTTGCCGATCAGGCGCAGGATGTAATAGCTGCCCGCGCCGAAAACAAAAACATACACGAAAAGAAAGGCGGCCAGAGAAAAGGCGATCGATCCGGCCGGCACGGGAGAGGCCGCCTCTGAAGTCCGCATCACGCCGTGGATCATGTAGGGCTGGCGGCCGACCTCGGTCACGACCCAGCCGGCCAGAACCGCAACGAAGCCCGCGGGCGTCATGGCCATGCAGAGATACTGGAACCAGCGGGTATTGAAAAGCCTCCCGGCCAGAAACAGGAGGGCGCCGGCGGCTCCGGTGAAAGCCATGAGGAATCCCAGGCCCACCATCACCCGAAAGCCCCAGAATACCCACGCAACAGGCGGCCGCTCCTCCCGGGGCCACTCCTTGAGCCCCTTCACTTCGCCGTCCCAGGAATGAGTGAGAATGAGGCTCGACAGCTTCGGGATCTCGACAGCGTAAAGGGTCGCCTCGGCTTTTTCGTCCGGCCAACCCACAAGCTTCAGGGGGGCTCCCCGCCGGGTCTCCCAAATGCCCTCCATGGCCGACACCTTGGCCGGCTGGTGCTCCAGAGTGTTCAGGCCGTGGAGATCGCCGAACAGAACCTGCAAGGGCGCAACGAAGACCGCCATGATCATGGCCATGCCCAGCATCACCCGGGCATGCCGCTCGTGACGGCCCCTCCAGAGGTAGAAAGCCCCGATGCCGGCCGCCACGAAGGCCGTGGTGAGGTAGGCAGCGACGACCATATGCACGAAGCGGTAAGGGAAGGAAGGATTGAAAACGACCTTTAGCCAGTTCTCCGGGTATAGGAGACCGCCTTCGCCCACACGGAACCCCCTGGGGGTGTGCATCCAACTGTTGGCCGAAAGAATCCAGAAGGCTGAAATCAGGGTACCTGCAGCCACGATCAGGGTCGCGGCATAGTGGGTCCGGGGTCCGACCCGGTTCCATCCGAACAACATGACACCGAGGAAAGACGCCTCAAGAAAGAACGCGGTAAGCACCTCGTAGCCGAGAAGGGGACCGAGCACGTTTCCGGCCCTGTCCGAAAAGACGGACCAGTTGGTTCCGAACTGAAAAGAAAGCACCACGCCCGAGACCACGCCCATGCCGAAGGGTGGAGGGCCACGGTCCCTCGTGGCCGACCGATGGAGGGCCATGCTCCGTCATGGCCGCCGGGGGGAGTCGATGGCCAAAGATCCAAAGACGGACGCGACGGAGCGCGTCCCTCCAATGGGGGAGGCCGCCAGCGAATCCGGCATTCCATGGAGGGCCACGGTCCCTCGTGGCCGCAATCCCAACCACGCACCCTAAAACCGGACGCGACGGAGCGCGTCCCTCCAATGGGGGGGCCGCCAGCGAATCCGGCATTCCATGGAGGGCCACGGTCCCTCGTGGCCAACCGATGGAGGGCCATACTCCGTCATGGCCGCCGGGGGGAGTCGATGGCCAAAGGTCCAAAACCGGACGCGACGAAGCGCGTCCCTCCAATGGGGGAGGCCGCCAGCGAATCCGGCATTCCATGGAGGGCCACGGTCCCTCGTGGCCGACCGATGGAGGGCCATGCTCCGTCATGGCCGCCGGGGGGAATTCGATGGCCAAAGATCCCAAACCGGACGCGACGAAGCGCGTCCCTCCAATGGGGGGGGCCGCCAACGAATCCGACATTCCATGGAGGGCCACGGTCCCTCGTGGCCGCGATTCCAAACCACGACCCCTAAAAACGGACGCGACGAAGCGCGTCCCTCCAGCGGGGGGGGCGCCAACGAATCCGGAATTCCATGGAGGTCCACGGTCCCTCGTGGCCGCGATTCCAAACCACGACCCCTAAAACCGGACGCGACGGAGCGCGTCCCTCCAACGGGGGAGGCCGCCAGCGAATCCGGAATTTCATGGAGGGCCACGGTCCCTCGTGGCCGCAATCCCAACCACGCACCCTAAAACCGGACGCGACGGAGCGCGTCCCTCCAATGGGGGGGGCCGCCAACGAATCCGGAATTCCATGGAGGGCCACGGTCCCTCGTGGCCGCAATCCCAACCACGCCCCCTAAAAACGGACGCGACGGAGCGCGTCCCTCCAATGGGCGGCCGAGCTCTTGCCGTTTCGGCCAGCTTCGGTTATACCCGTGTGCAATCCTATGCAATCTCAAGGGGGAAAAACCATGGACGTGCTGGAAGCGATCCGCGAGAGAAGAAGCGTCAGAAGGTTTTCGGACAAGCCCGTCACCCGGGAGCAGATCGTCGCCCTCCTGGAAGCGGCCCAGTGGGCCCCTTCGTGGGTGAACGTGCAGCCCTGGCGGATCATCGTGGTCGAGGACGCGCAGCGGAAGCAGGCCCTCAAAGAGACCCTCCTGCCGGCCAATCCCGCGGCCAAAGGGTTCGACCAGGCGCCGGTGCTCCTCGTGCTCGTGGCCGAGCGGGGCAAGTCCGGCCTGTACGGCAACGCGGCCGCCACGGACAAGGGCGACTGGTACATGTTCGATCTGGGCATCGCGGCCCAGAACATCGCCCTGGCCGCCCACGCCCTGGGCCTGGGCACGGTGCACGTGGGTGCACTGAACCACAAGGAGGCGGCTCGGATCCTGGAAGTGCCTGAGGGATTCGAGGTCGTGGAGATCCTGCCTGTGGGGCATCCGGCGTTTTCGCCGAAGGCGCCACCCAGAAAAGGGCTCTCAGAGTTTGTGACCCACGAGACTTTCGCCGGCCCCAAGTGGGAATAGGCAGAGGAAGCAGAGGGGTCAGTCCTTCATTTTACGGATAACCGGCGCCTCCGCCGGACCCTTCGAAGCTTCCGATAGAATGCCCTGGTAAAAACGCGCTGGAAGGTCTCTTCCGGCAGGTACCGCTTCAGCCTAGAGACGAGCCGCGGCGTCCGGCCCACCATGAGGCGCATCGGAGGCCTGGCCGAAAGAAGCGCCCGGGCCACGGCCTCGGCCACGTCACGCGTTTTCAGGGAAGCCTGCCGGCTCCTCTCCAAGGAGAGAGTCAAGAGATCCTCAAAAAGATCCGCGTAAGGGCTTTCGGGATTCCGGGCGTTTCGGGCAACGCCGAGGTTGCGGCCGAACAATTCGGTCCGGATCATGCCGGGCTCGATCAGGACCACCCGGATCCCGAACGGTACGACTTCCTGCGCCAAAGATTCCGAAAAACCCGCCAGGGCGAACTTGGTCGCGCAATAGCCCGTGGCGCCGGCCATTCCGAACCTGCCGCCTGCCGAGCCGATCATGACGATCCGCCCGCGTCCGGCCGCACGCATCCCAGGCAGGACCGCCCGCGTCACAGCCAGAGCTCCGAAGAAATTCGTGTCGAAGATCCTGCGGATCTCCTCTTCTTCAAGGTCCTCGAAGAACCCGCGCACGATGGCGCCGGCGTTGTTCACGACTCCGTAAAGAGGGCCGCGGGTTTCCACAATTCCCTGCACCGCGGCGCGGATCGTCTCCTCTTCGGTCACGTCCACCCGCAGGAGGCAAAGAGGCAGCCCCTCATTCTTCGCCTGTGCCTCCAGGGTCGCTCCCCTTTCGAGATCCCGCATCGTGGCGTAAACGTGAAAGCCCTTTCGGGCCAGGTGGAGGGACGTCTCCAAGCCGATTCCGGCCGAGGCTCCGGTCACGAGAACGCTCCGGCCTCTGCCCGGCAGATCCCTCCCGTATTCCTCGGGGATGCTGGGCCTGAAAGGACCAGGATCAGGACGACCGCGTGACATAGCGGACCACCCCGCCGAAGTAGAGAGTCTCGAACAGGCGGTCCGGCAGGTACCGTCTGAGCAGGTAGACGAGCTTCGCTCTTCTGCCCACCATGTAGCGCAGCCGGGGCCGGGCGGCCGTGAGAGCGCGGTGAATGGCCCGGGCCACGTGCGCGGGCCGGGTGGGCGCGGAGTTCGCGAGGCGGTCGGCAAGGGCCTCCTCCCGCCTGAACCAGCGATAGTAGGGGCTGTCCGGATTCTCGGCTCCCTGCGCCACTCCTCTGTGAATCCCCCACCGTTCGGTCTTCACGATGGCCGGTTCCACAAGAGACACGTAAACGCCAAAGGGGAGCAGCTCCTGGTAGAGGCATTCCCCGAATCCCTCTTGGGCGAACTTGGTCGCGCAGTAGGTCGAGACGCCCAGGGAGCCGATCCGGCCGCCGATGGAAGTGACGATCACGACGCGGCCCCTGCGAGCGGCTCGCATGTGGGGCAGAACGGCCCGCGTGACGGCCATGGTGCCGAAGATGTTCACGTCGAAAAGTCTGCGGATCTCGGATTCGGTCAGATCCTCGAAAAATCCCCGCAGCCCGATGCCCGCGTTGTTGACCAGGCCGTAGACGCCGCCCGTCTCTCGAACCACCTCGTCCACGCAGGAACGGACGCTGGCCGGGTCCGTGATATCCATTATGGGCGTCTGGAGGTTCGAAAGGCCCTGTTCCCGGGCAGCCCCGGCGACGGTCTCGGCCTGTTCGCTTGTCAGGACAGCGGCGTAGACCCTGAACCCGCGCTGCGCGAGGTAAAGGGAAGTCTCCTTGCCCAGGCCTGTCCCGCTACCGGTCACGATCACGCTGTCCACTCGACATCTCCTTCCCCTCAAAAGATCGCGTACCCGCCATCCACGATGAACTCGTCGCCCGTGTGATAAGCACTTGCGTCGCTGGCCAGGTACACGGCGATCCCCTCGAAGTCGCTCCCTTTGCCCCAGCGCCGCATGGGCACCCTGGGCAGGACCCTTTCGCGAAACCGGTCCCACCGGAACACCGCCTCGGTCATAGGGCTTTCGATCCATCCGGGCACCACCGCATAAGCGCGGATGCCGTATCGCGCGTATTCCACGGCCAGGGCCTTGATCATGGCCACGACGCCGGCCTTGGACGCGGCGTAATGCTCGCCCCGGGGCTGTCCTTCCCGGGAAGCCAGACTGCTCGTGGCGACCAGGGACCCGCCCCCGCCCCTTTTGATCATGTGCCGCACGGCCGCGCGGAACGTGAAGAAGACGCCGTCCAGGTTCACCCGGAGCACTCTGCGCCATTCCTCGACTGTCATCTCCGCGAAAGAAGGCGCCATGGGCCCCACGCCCGCGTTGGCAAAGCAGGCATCGACCCTGCCCAGTTTTCTCAACGTCTCGGCGAAGGCCTCCTCCACCTGGCCCTCGTCCCCCACATCACAGCGGAGAGCCAAGACCCGCCTGCCGTGGCTGGCGAGCCTGGCCGCGGCCCGCTCGTTTTTGTCGGGGTTTGTACCCCAGATGCACACGTCCGCGCCAGCCTTGGCCAGGCCCTCGGCCATGCCCAGGCCGATCCCGCTGTTGCCCCCTGTGACCAGCGCCACCTTGCCCGTGAGATCGAACGCCGGATGAGCCATCTCGCGCCCCCCTCGTTGCCGAACCAGGTTGTTCCTCGTCAGTACCCGTACCTGGGAAAATTTTCTTCGTAATACAGATCCTGCTCTTCGGGAGTCATTCCGATCGCGCGCCTGCGGCGCCAGTTGGGCATATAGACGTAAATGCTTCTCCGGTCCTCCCGGATCGCTTTCTCGCTGTACCGGGTGCGAACCCACTCCTCGACCGTTCCCACCACCCGGGCCGGGCAGCCCACCGCGAGCATGCCTGCCGGCACGTCCCGGGTCACGAGGGAGCCGGCGCCGATCAGGGCGTATTCGCCGATGGTCACGCCCGCCAGAATGATGCTGTCCCTGCCGATCACGGCCCCTTTGCAGATGCGGACCGGTCCGAACCGGATCGGCGGCGGGTCGGGCGCCTCGCTGATCGTGTTGGCCACGCCGTCGCTAAGGTAGATCGTGGTCCCTTTGCCCACCTGTGCGCGGTCCTCGATGGTGAGAAGCCGGGCGTACCTTTCGTCGATCGTGAACGGCTGGAGCTGCACGTCCTGTCCGATCCGGGCTCCCAGGGCCCTCAAGCGCTCTTCCAGGCTCATCGGTCTCCGGTAAATCTCCAGAAGCCACTTGAGGAGCCGCTTGGTCCCGTGCCAGGGCTCGATCTGTCTTAGACCCTGCAAGAACCTGTGAAACCGGGAAGACGTCCCGGCCGCCTGTGCTCCAAGCATGAGCTGTCCTTTCCCGCTCTTGCTTGGCCCCTTGCGCCGCCGCCCCAAATCCGCTATGTAAAGCTGCCTGCGGCATCGCACGAAGAGGCCTTTGCTCATGGATCTTTCCATCCTTATTGTGAACTGGAACACCTGTCAATATCTGCGTTCCTGCCTGGCCGCCATCCGCAGCTCGGTCCGCGGCGTGGCTTTCGAGGTCATCGTCGTGGACAACGCATCCCGCGACGGCAGCGCGGACATGGTGCGGAGCGAGTTTCCGGAGGTCCGGCTCGTGGCGAGCCCGGAAAACCTCGGCTTTGCCCGGGGCAACAACCTGGCCTTTTCCCTGTCGAGCGGCCGGACCGTGCTGGTCATGAATCCGGACGTGGAGATTCTCGAAGGCACGGCCGAGGAGCTCGTCTCGTTCGCCGAGCGGCACCCCGAGGCCGGCGCCCTCAGCCCAAAGCTCGTCAATCCCGACGGCACGCTTCAGAATTACTATGGCAGGATCCCCTCCCTTTCCACGATCTTCTTCGTGTACACGATCCCCGGAAGCTGGGTCGACAGGCGGCTCCTTGGAAGCAGGATCCGCAGGCGCGACCGTTTCGAGTTCGGCGATTTCCAGGAGGTTCTCTGGTTCACCGACGGAGGCGCGGCCTTCTCCTGCACGCTCATCCCACGGGCCGTGATCGAGAAGATCGGGTTCATGGACGAAAGGTTCCCGGTCTTTTTCAACGACGGCGATTTCGGAATCCGGCTGTTCCGGGCCGGATACAAGGCCTGCATTCTCCCGAACGTCAAGGCCGTGCATCACGGGGGCGGTTCGGTCAGACAGCTCGACGAACTCGCCTACAACCAGGAGTTCATCTACGGCCTGCGCGCTTTCTACCGGGCCCACGCCGGCTGGCTTTACCGCCGCGCGATCGACCTCGCCCTGTTCTGCAACTTGCCCGCCCGATTCGCCAAGACTCTCGGCCACGTCCTGCTCGGCAGAGCCCCGGCCGGTCGTCTGGTCCGTCTTTTCCGGGACTTCTGGAAGACCTTCACCTACCGGCCCCACAACGCCCGAAACCACCTCTACAAGGTGCCCCATCCGGACGGCCCGGCACGGAGCGCCTGAACCTGATTCGAAAGGGACGGAGAGTTGAACACGCCAGCGATCCCTCTGCGAAGAAGGCTCTTCTTTTTCCTTCTCGCGGCCGTGGACATCGCGGCCTTTCACCTGCCCGGGGCATGGCTTTTTTTGTTCTTGCTCTTCCCGAAACAAGGGCCCGCCCGCGCGAATGACGCGATCTTCAACGCCCTGCTGGTCCTGGCCTGGGGCCTTCTTCACAGCCTGATGGCCCGCAGGTTCTGGATCCGGGCGGTCGCGAGCCGGGTGGGCGAGGATCTCGTCAAGTTCGTTTTCACCCTTCTGGCAGGAGCCAGCCAGTGCGCGATGCTCTACTTCTGGCGGCCCGTCGGCGGCGTGATCTGGGGGGCAAAGGGCCCGATCTACTGGATGCTTGCGCTGCTGCTCGTGGGCGCCTTCGGCATGGTCTTCTACTGCTCGGTCCTTCTGGATTACATGGAAGTCATCGGAGTCCGCGGCATCCTGAGGCGCATGAAAGGCGAGCCTCCCCGCCGACCTGAACTCTGCCTCAAGGGACCGTACCGCTACTGCCGCCATCCTGTGTATCTGGCCAGCGTCGCTTGTCTTTGGGTCGGGCCGGTCATGACCTGGGGCAAGCTCGAGTTCGCGCTGCTCGTGACTGTGTACGTCCTGATCGGCACCTGGCTCGAGGAACGGGACATTCGGGCCGCCCTGGGCGAGCCTTACGATCTCTACCGGGCTCACGTGCCCATGTGGATCCCCCGAAGAACCGCCTGGGAAGGGCCCGAGATCGGCGGGATCTCCAACCGAGCCCGCACCGGGTAATGGTCCGAGGGATAAGCTCCGCCGTAGGAGGTTCGGAGAATTTCAGCGTCCAGCACAGCGACGTCCCGGCCCACGAGGATCCAGTCCAGTCTGCCCCTGCTCGCCCCAGCTTCCCCCAGAAACCCGTGCCAGGTGTCCTGCTCGCCCGCCTGCCTGTTCCTGACCAACCAGGCATCGCGAAGAGAGCCGGTCAGAATCCTGTAAGGGGGAGAACCCGGCACATCGTTGAAGTCGCCCACGAGAACGACCCGTCTCATGGCCGGATCGAGTTCCTCGAGAAGCGCCGCGAGAACGCCTGCCTGCCCCTCCCTCGCCCTGGGCTCCATGTGGTCGAGGTGCGCGCAGGCGAACACGAATTCAGCGCCGTCTCCCTTGGCCCGTAGGCGAGCCCACGTGGCCAGTCTGGGAAAGGCGCTTCCCCAGCTCTTGCTCGCGTGAACTTCCGGCGTCTCCGAAAGCCACCGGTCGCCGCTCTCAAGGACTTCCAGAACTTCCGGGTTGTAAAAGATGCACGGATAGAAACGCTCCGGGTCCCACTGCCGGTGCCGGTCCGAAATCCGGTACACCCCCACGGCCTCGGCCAGGGACTCGACCTGCGGTCTCCGGCCTTCCTGGGTTCCGAAAACATGAGGCGAGACCTCCAGGAGAAGCCGTGCGACCAGGTCCTTCCGGTTCGGCCAGTTGTTCCGGCCGTCCTCCTCGGATTCACGGCGCAGATTGATCGTGAGAACCGTAACCTGGGACATCTTGTCTCTCGGGCGATGCCGTTCCTGTTTGACAGATCGGCCGTTTTCGGAGTGGAATGAAGACTCGTGGCTTCGCCGCTGTTCGGCTCGCAAAGACACGACAGCGCCCGCCCCGGGCTCGGCCGGAAAGAAGGAGCAAGTCGTGGAAGACAAAATCCGTCTCGGCGTGAGCGCCTGCCTGCTCGGCGAAAAAGTCCGTTACGACGGAGGGCACAAGCTCGACCGATACCTCACCGAGACCCTGGGCACCTGCGTGGAATGGGTGCCGGTCTGCCCCGAGGTGGAATGCGGCCTCCCGATCCCGAGGGAATCCCTTCGCCTCGTGGGAGACCCGGCGTCTCCGCGCCTGGTCACGACGCGCACCCGCCAGGACATGACCGACCGGATGACCCGGTGGGCCCGGAAACGGGTCCAAGAACTCGAGAAGGAGCAACTCTGCGGCTTCGTGTTCAAGGCCAACTCTCCTTCGAGCGGCATGGAGCGCGTCCGCGTCTACGACGCCAACGGCGTGCCCCACAAAGTCGGCTCCGGCGTTTTCGCCCGAATTTTCATGGAGCACTTTCCCACGCTCCCGGTCGAGGAGGAAGGGAGGCTCCACGACCCGGCTCTGCGGGAGAATTTCATCGAGCGGATTTTCGTGTACAAGAGGTGGCGAGAGATGCTGGCGGCCGGCAAGGGGCTGGGCAGGCTCGTGAGCTTCCATACGCGGCACAAGCTTCTTTTGCTCTCCCACAGCCCGGAAAAGCACCGGGAGCTGGGCAAGCTCGTGGCCGCGGCTCGGAGCGTTCCGCTCCGGGAGCTTTTCGATCGTTACGAGCGCCTGCTCATGGAGGCCCTGCGGGTCAAGGCAACGGCCCGAAAACACGTCAACGTGCTCCATCACATGATGGGGTACTTCAAACAGAACCTCTCGCCGGACGAGAAACAGGAACTTCTCGAGGTCATCGAGGACTACCGCAAAGGGTACGTGCCTCTCGTGGTGCCGATTACTCTCTTCAATCACTACGTGCGAAAATACGACCAGCCGTATCTCAAGGAGCAGATCTACTTGAGGCCCCATCCGGCCGAACTCAAGCTGCGCAACCACGTCTGACCACAGGATGTGGGTATTCCCTGGGCCCCACCGGCCACGGAAAGCCCTGCCTCCGCAGCCGCCGGTCGAGAACCCCGAGCACCCGGGCGTAGACAATCTGGGCGAACCCGTGGGCCGCAGCGGTTACCGGCGGAGGCACCTCCCGCGTGTAGTAGGTCCAGCAGTTCCGGCTGGTCCCCCAGTATTCGAGGAAGATTCCGAGCCCCAGACCGGCCAGAAACAGGCTCACGTCGCGCCGGGCCGAGCGCTCTCGTCCTCCGCTGGCCGCTATCGCCCCGAGGGAGGCGAGCGCGACCCAGCTTGCGGGCATCTTCACGGACGGCCACAGAAACCGGGTCATCCACAGAACAAAACCGGCTGCCAGCGCCCAGTAGACCAGCCTGAAATTCCAGTCCAGACGGCTCAGAAGCGCTTCCACGCCGTAAGCGATCCTCACCGTCGCCAGGGCCGCCACAGGCCATGCAGGAAGGATCCACAGGGGCGGCTTCTCGCCCGTGAAATACCACCACAGCCCGGTGTGGGTGCCCCACCATTCGAAAACATACCCGCCGATCATGGCTGCCAGAGCCAAAGCCCCATCCTGCGACGGCCTGACGTCCCAGCAAAGCAGAGCGGTCATGAAGACCCAGATTGCGATGAGGTACCAATTGACCACCCTGAGATTCTGCCGCAGCAGATCGCTCCAGAAATAACCGATGCCCACATAAACGGCGGCCGCCAGTCCCAGAACCGCCAGGCTCTTGCGGTCGAATCGCGCCCAAAAGGCTGATGGCATGGCCCCCCGTTTCGTAAGCGGATTCTTCCTCGTCAGCGGGATCGGCCGCGGATCGGCTCTGGCCCGCCCACGACCGTGCCGCCCGCCTCCCGGGCCATGGCGAGCAGCATGCCCCGAAACAGCCAACCGTGAACCGGGTAGAGAAGATACCAGTAAAGGATTCCGGCCAGCCCTTTGGGCTGGAACCTCGAGATCTGCACGAGCTCGGTCAGTCCTTCTCCGGCCGACGCGATCCGGAATTCCAGGGTGGCCTGACCCGGCAATTTCATTTCGGCCAGAAGGAGTAGTTTCCTCGGCGGGTCCACCTCCACAACACGCCAGAAATCCAAGGCGTCCCCGACCTTCAAAACCAGAGGGTCCGGCCGGCCGCGGCGAAGTCCGGTCCCTCCCGCGAGCCTGTCCATCCAGCCGCGAAGCGCCCAGAGCCGGTCTCCAAAGTACCAGCCCCGGTCGCCTCCGATCCGCGCGACCGGCTCCCAGACAGCCTCTGCCGAGGACCGGACGCAGATCCGCCAGGCGCTTTCGAACAAAGTGCCGCCCGCATACGCTGCATCCCCTTCCTGCGGCCATTCCGGCGGCACGAGCAGGCCAGCGCCGTTCCGAGAGCTTTGCACCTGTGGCTGCTCGATGGGCTTCAGGGCCATCCGGATCGCCTCCCGACAGGACAGAAGGTGCTGAGGGATGAGGGAGCGAATCCGGTTATCCTTGCACACCACAGGCACGCTCAACCCTTCGGCCAAAGGTCTCGCCAGAGAAGCGTGAACCGGAGTGACCAGGTGAATCCAGTAGGAACTCAGCCGAGGCGTAAGGACCGGAACCGGAATCACCAGCCGCTTGGGCAGGCCGGCTTCCTCGGCGTACATTTCCATAAGTTCCCGGTAGGTGAGCACGTCGGGTCCGCCGATATCCAGCGTCTGGCCGACAGTGCGATCGCAATCGAGGCACCCGACAAGGTAGGTGAGCACGTTGCGGATTGCGATGGGTTGGCAGGGCGTGTGGACCCACCGGGGCGTGATCATGACCGGAAGACGGTCAACGAGGTACCGGAGAATTTCGAAAGAGGCGCTGCCCGCGCCCAGAATAGCGCCGGCCCGAAGATGCGTGACAGGCACGCCCTCGGAGGCGAGAATGCGGGCCGTCTCCATCCGGGAACGAAGGTGGTGGCTTAGAGACGAGTCTTCGTCGCCCAGGCCGCCAAGATACACGATGCGGTCCAGGCCGGCCTGAGCGGCCGCGGCAGCCATGTTTCGGGCTGCCCTCCGCTCCCTCTCGGCAAAATCCCCCTGGCCCGGCTCCATGGAATGGACCAAGTAATAAGCGGACCCGCAGCCCAGGGCCGCACTCGCCACGGCCGACCCGTCCAGAAGATCCGCCTGAACGATCTCGAGCCCTGGGTGTCCGGACCACGGCCTGGCCAAGAGTTTGGCCGACGAACGGACCAGAGCCCTCACGGTCCGTCCGGAGTCGAGAAGCCGAGGCACGAGCCGTCCGCCCACATATCCCGTGGCGCCGGCGACCAATACCGGTTTCGCAGCCATGCCGGAGACTCCTTTTTGACGCTTTTCAGGCGAACTTGAGGCCGAGAAAGCTTGGATCCGTTTTGAGCGTTTTCGTCCGAATCCCGCTTCCCTCTGTTCCGGCGCAAGGGGCGGGCCTACCCGGGACGCATCCGCCGGTTGGCCCGCGGCGCGCTACCGATGAAGTCAGTTTACCCGCCAGAAGGAAAAAATGCATTCCAACTGGTCCCAGAAAAAAACTCAATTTCTTTTTCGCTTATTCCGATTCAATGACTCAGAGGAACGGGGAAAAGTATCGCCCCAGCTCCCGGTAGCATCCCTTTCGCGAAAAGGGGAATTCTCTGCCCCTTGGATGGGAGAATTCTTCGAATGAGGCTCATTGACTGGCTTTCCCGCAAGACCTCGTACACCTTTGCCGTGGCGCTGGTGAGCGTACTGGGCGGACAGGTGGCCTCGCTTTACGGCCTTTTCTTTTTCCTGAGCCGCGGCCAGAACCTGGACCTTCTGGCGACAAGAACGGGTCCGGACTCGTTTTCTCTCGCGCACGCGTTCGTTTTCGTCTTGCTTCTGGCTTCGGCCGTTCACTACGTTCGCTTCGGTCTCCTGAGAGGCCTGGGAATACAAGTCGAGGACAAAAAGCTCCGGGTCATCAATGACTGTATCCATGGCCTGGAGCCGAGGGCCGGCCTCGATCTCGACACTCTCGGCAGGCTCCTCAGGGCGCTGAGCGACTTTCCGGTTCGGAACACCCTCACGGCGGCCGTGCTCGGCTCTGCGGCCGCTTTTTCCCTTGTGGGACTCGTAATCGCCGATTCCAGTGCGCCCTTGGAAAGAGTTTTCTGCGGGATCCAGGCCGCCTTTACCGCTCTTCTCATCTACGTCTATCTCACCTACATCCTATCTGAATTCCTGAGCGGTCCGATCCGCGCCAGCGTCAAAAGGAAGATCTACGAGGCAGGAGGTAAATTCGAGGAGTCCCATCAGTTTTCCCTGAAAGGAAAGTTCGCGTCATTCATCGTGTTTTTCTTTGTCACCCTGGTCGCTCTGACCACTCCAAACAGCACGGGCGGCAGTCCCTTCGGACACGACAGAATGCACGCCCTGTTCGCCGCATCGAGCCTCGGGATTTGCGCGATCCTCGTGGTGCTTTACTTCGCCTCCATCTTTCGTTCCATTCAGGAAGTCCGAGACGCGGCGAAGCGGCTCGCCTCCGGGGAGCCCGGGTATCTGTTCTCGGGCACCCTGGACCAGGAATTCGTTTTCCTGAACCGCAGCCTGCTGGCAGCGGCCGAAGAAGTCGAGCGTCACCGCCACAGACTGGAAGAACTGGTCCGGGAGAAGACCCAAAATCTGGAGAACACTCTCGCCGAACTCGAAAAACGCGAGAACCGCTTCCGGGCTCTGGTCGAAGGCGGGGCTGATCTCATCATGATTTCAGGGCTGGACGGGGCTTTCTCCTATGTGAGCCCATCGGTGGAGCGGATCCTCGGCTACCAACCGCAAGAACTCTTGGGCAAAAAGGGCTTCGACTTCGTTCATCCGGACGATATTTCGGAGCTGATGAACCGCTTTCAGGAACAGCTCGGCCATCCCGAGGAGTCCCCCACCTTCGAGTACCGGTTCCGCCACAAGAACGGCTCATGGCGGATCTTGGAGTCCACCGTGAAGGACCTGCTTCAGGACCCGGCGGTACTGGGGATCGTCGGCAACTGCCGGGACATCACAGACCGGAAGCAGGCGGAGCAGGCTCTCCGCGAGAGCGAGGAGAAGCTCAGGACCATCAGCGCGAGCGCCCAGGACGCGATCGTCATGATCGATTCGGACGGGACCGTGTGCTTCTGGAACCCTGCGGCCGAACGGATCTTCGGCTACAACGCCGAAGAGGTCCAGGGCAACAATTTCCACGACCTTCTGGCGCCCGAGCGCTTTCTCGAAGCCCATCGGCAGGCCTTCGCGCGCTTCCGCGAAACCGGCCAGGGCGGAGCGATCGGCAAGACCGTGGAACTCGCCGCGATCCGCAAAGGCGGCCAGGAGTTTCCGGTGGAGCTGTCCCTTTCGGCCGTGAAAATCCGAGGGGCCTGGCACGCCGTGGGCCTGGCCCGGGACATTTCGGAACGCAAGCGCATCGAGAAAGCCCTCGAAGAGGCCAAAGAAGCGGCCGAGGAAGCCAGCCGGGCCAAGGGACAATTTCTGGCGAACATGAGCCACGAAATCCGCACGCCTCTGAACGGCGTCATCGGCATGACCGGCCTTCTGCTCGACACGGATCTCACACCGGAGCAGAGGGAGTACGCCGAGACGATCAACATCTCGGCCGAAGCCCTTCTTGCGCTCATCAACGACATCCTGGACTTTTCCAAGATCGAGGCCGGCCGGATGGAACTCGAACAGCTCGACTTCGACCTGAGAAGCACCGTGGAGGACACCCTGGACATGGTGGCCCTCAAGGCCCAGCAGAAAGGGCTCGAAGTCCACTGTCTCGTTCAGCCCACCGTGCCCACGGCCTTGAGGGGGGATCCGGGCAGACTCCGGCAGATTCTTCTCAACCTGCTCGGCAACGCCGTCAAGTTCACGGAGCAGGGCGAGGTTTTCGTCCACGTGAGCCGGGAAGAAGAGACCGATGATCGGGTCACGCTCCGGTTCAGCGTGACCGACACCGGGATCGGAATTCCCCAGGACCGAATGGATCGACTCTTTCAGTCCTTCTCCCAGGTGGACGCCTCGACGACCCGCAAGTACGGCGGCACCGGACTGGGGCTGGCGATCTCGGCGCGCCTGGCCGAACTCATGGGCGGCAAAGTCGGGGTGGAGAGCCGTCTGGGAAAAGGCTCAACGTTCTGGTTCACGGCCGTTTTCGAAAAGCAGCCGTCCGAAGGCCTGCAAAAGGAAGACGTCCCGCAGACCATCCGGGGCCTTCGAGTCCTCGTGGTCGACGACAACGGGACGAACCGCCTCGTGCTCAGGGAACAGCTCCGCTCCTGGGGGTGCCTCGTCGAAGAGAGCGAAAACGGCGCCCGGGCTCTCGAGAAGCTCGAGGAGGCCCGCAGAAACGGCTGCCCCTTCCGGCTGGCCCTGCTCGACATGCAGATGCCCGAGATGGACGGCGAGTCCCTTTGCCGGGCCATCAAGGCAAATCCCGCTTTGGCCGCCACGAAGCTTGTGCTTCTGACCTCGATCGGCAAGACCCGCACTGCGGCGGAGCTGGCTGAGATGGGCTTTGCCGCGCATCTGACCAAACCCGTGAAAAAGTCCCAGCTCTACAATTGTCTTCTTTCGGTGCTGGCCGGCTCCGCCGCGCGGAAGGAGGCGGAGAAACCGCCTGCTCAACACCGGGCCGGCCCGGCCCCGGTCGACCTTGCGGGCCGGCGCAAGGCCCGCATCCTGGTCGCGGAGGACAATGCCGTCAACCAAAAGGTCGCCCTGGGCATGCTGCGCAAGCTCGGCTTCGCTGCCGACGCGGTGGGCAACGGCAGGGAGGCGATCGAAGCCCTGGAAAGAATCCGCTACGACCTTGTGTTCATGGACGTCCAGATGCCCGAAATGAACGGGTTCGAGGCCACGGCCGTGATCCGGGACCCGAATTCCCGGGTCCTCGACCATACGGTCCCGGTGATCGCCATGACGGCCCACGCCATGCAGGGCGATCGGGAAATTTGTCTCAAAGCCGGCATGAACGACTACGTGCCGAAGCCGGTCAATGCCAGCTCCCTCGGACGGGTCCTGGACAAATACCTGAAAGCCGAAACCCCTTGCGCGGAGGAATCGGTGGCGGAAAACAACAAGAGCCCAGTTCCGGTGGAGATCGCCCAGATCCAGGAGACCGCGGACGGAGACAAGGCCTTCGAGAGGGAACTCATCGAGCTTTTCGTCTCGGACAACGAGGAGAGAATTAGGACACTCGAGACCCTCATGGCCAATCAGGACGCGGAGGCGATCCGGCGGGAAGCCCACACGATCAAGGGAGCCAGCGCGAGCGCTGGAGCCACAGGCATGCGCGAAATCGCGGCCCGCCTGGAACAAGTGGATCTGCGCAAAGAACTCGCCCAGGCCTTGCGTCTTCTCGAGGAACTCAAGGCCGAGTTCGAACAGGTCCGGAAATTTTTTGCGGGCTACCTGGAAACGGCAGCCCAGTCGCTCTCCTCCCAGGCCACGGAGCAAGGGGCGGAGACGGCCGACTGACACGACCGGCCGGCACGGTCACGGGTCCTTCGGGGCCAGCACGAAGAGCCGGCCTTCCCTTCTCATGTACCCTGCCTCGAGTCCGGCCCGCTCGCCGCTTCCCCAGAAGATATCCGCCCTTCCCGGCCCCTGAATGGCGCCGCCCGCATCCTGGATCAGGACAAACCTCCTGAGGGGCTTCCAGCCCTTGAGCCGGCCGTTCTCGTCGAGGATTGGGGCTTCGGTCTCGATCCAGGCCAGGGCGCCTCGCGGATAGTACGCGGGATCCGCGGCGATGGAGCGGCCCTCGGTCAAGGGCACGGCAAGGCTCCCCCGAGGACCGAGCCCGTCCTCGACCGCTTCGAAAAAGATGTACCTTTCGTTCGCGTCCAGGATCTCGTCCCTTTCGTCCGGATGGGCCCTGAGGTACGCCTTGATCGAGGGCGCCGAGGCTTCGCCGGGTTCCAGCCGGCCGGTCTGGATCAGAACCTCGCCGATGCTCCGGTAGGGGCGGCCGTTGTTGGCCGCGTAGCGGACTCTCAGACTGGCGCCGTCTTCGAGCAGGATTCTGCCAGAGCCCTGGACGTGGAGAAAAAAGGCCTCGACCGGATCCTTGAGCCAGAGGATCTCGTACCCTTTGCCGGCCAGGCGTCCAAGACGGTCGATCTCGTGGCGCGTCAGGTACGGCCGGCCCGAGCCCCGGCTCACGAGGTCCTCCGGCGGCCGGTAAAGGGGGACCGGATAGCGGGGATCCGGTTTGCGGGATCCTTCGAGCACGGGCTCGTAGTAAGCAGTGAAAAGCACGCGGCTGTCCTTGCCCGCTCCCTGATAGGGCCTGCTGATGGCAGCCAGGGTCTTAAAGGGGTCTCGGCCGTCCAGTCGACCTTCCAGGACAGCCGCGACGTTTTCCAGATGCCGGCGCACGGCCGCGGCCGGGTAAGCGTCAGGGCCGAAAGAGACTCTGCGGTCGAGATTCTGTTTTTCGAAGTACGCGAGGCTCCGCCGAACAGCGTCGAGAAGGCGCGCGCCCTGAAGATCGTCGCTGAATTCCGGCACAGCCTGGGGTCGCACCGGGCTCAGCGCCCGCCCGGCTTCCCTGGCCGTTTCGGGCTCCAGAACCTTGCGGAGAGGCCCTACGCAGGAGGCAAGGGGAAAAAGGAGAAAGAGCAAGAGAAGCCGCCACCACGGGCGGAAGTTGGAAATTCGCGCCAGCATGCATTCCCCCGAAAGATGCCCCCTCTCGGCGGCCTTAGGCCCAACAGGGCGGATCCGCTCCACGGCCCGCTACATCTAAAAGCAGGGCGAGAAGAGTGTCAAGGCGAACCAGGGGTCAGTCCTTCATTTTACGGATAGGACAGCGCCCTCGAACCAAGACAGACGGGACGGACGCGCCCTTTCACGGAACAAAGAGGACAAAGTGGCCGGCTTGATTTTTTCCCCTGTTCGTCTAACATCGGAACTGCCCGCCACCCAGCCCGCCTTGCCTGCATGACCTTTGAAAGGAGACGCCATGGCGTTGGACGAAAGAACCATTACCCGAGCGATCCTCAGACGCTGGCAGGAGAAATTCGACTCGTGCCTGGAGATGGAAGTAGGAATCGTCGGCGGAGGACCCTCGGGCCTCGTGGCCGGCTACTACTTGAGTTCCCTGGGCCACAAGGTCTGCCTTTTCGAGCGCAAGTTGAGCGTGGGCGGGGGCATGTGGGGCGGCGGCATGATGATGAACGAAATCGTCGTCCAGGAGGAAGCCCGGAGCCTCCTGGAGTCCTTTGATGTCCCCACCCGCGAGTTCGAGCCCGGTTACCACTGCGCGGACAGTGTGCTTGCCGTGACGGCCCTGGCTTCGAAAGCCCTCCGGGCCGGCCTGAAGATTTGGAACCTCATGTCCGTCGAAGACGTGGTCATGCGGGAAGAGCGTGTCACGGGCCTGGTCATCAACTGGACTGCCGTGGAGCTCGCGCGGCTCCATGTCGATCCTCTGACAGTCTCCTGCCGATTCGTGATCGACGCCACCGGTCACGCCTGCGAGCTCGTGCGCGTGGTGGAACGCAAGGTGCCCGGAAGGCTCCTGACGCCCTCGGGCAAGATCGAGGGAGAAAAGTCTCTTTGGGCCGAACGGGCTGAAGAACTCACGCTCGTCAACACCCGGGAGGTCTTCCCGGGCGTCTATGTGGCGGGCATGGCGGCGAACGCCACTTTCGGAGGGCCCCGCATGGGGCCCATTTTCGGCGGCATGCTCCTGAGCGGCCGGAAGGTGGCCGAAGAAATCCACAGACGGCTGGCAGGTTAGCGCGAGGGCTCGGCTGGCGAGCGCGACCGGCCGCGTCGCGAAGGGACGGCTTCCATGGCATTCGAGCGTGTTCTCACCATCGCAGGCTCCGACTCGGGTGGAGGAGCGGGCATCCAGGCCGATCTGAAGACCATTACGGTCCTCGGCGGATTCGGCATGAGCGCTCTGACCGCGCTCACCGCGCAGAACACCCGGGAAGTGACCGCGGTCCATCCGGTGCCGCCGGAATTTGTGCTGCGCCAGATCGAGGCCGTGGCCTCGGACATCGGGGTCGACGCGGCCAAGACCGGCATGCTCGCCAGTCGGGAGATCGTGGAGGCTGTCGCCGAAGGAATCCGGCGATTCGAGATCCGGCCCCTGGTCGTAGACCCTGTGCTGGTCTCCAAGGGCGGGCACGCCCTTTTGGCCGAAGACGCCCGGGAGAGCCTCGTGGGGCTTCTCTTCCCACTGGCTGACCTCGTGACGCCGAACCTGCCCGAGGCCCGCTTGCTGAGCGGCCTCGCAGCGGAGACCGACGAAGAGAGGCGCAGAGCAGCCCAAGTTCTGCACGAGCGAGGCGCCAGAGCGGTCCTGATCAAAGGGGGGCACGGTTCGGGCCGGGAAGCCACGGACTTGCTGTTCGACGGGACCACTTTCACAGAGTTCTCGGCGCCCCGACTCCATACACGCAATACCCACGGAACCGGGTGCACCTATTCGGCGGCCATCGCCACGTTCCTGGCCAGAGGTCTCGGTCTCGTCAAGGCCGTCGAGGCGGCCAAGGCCTTCATCACCGACGCCATCCGGTTCTCCTTGCCCCTGGGAACCGGCCACGGACCCACCAATCCGTACTCGGCGGCGTTCCGGGACGCAGAGCGCCACCAGGTGCTCGCGGCCCTCGATCGGGTGGCCCGTGAGATCCAGAAACATCCGGCCCTGGCCCGGCTCGCGCCCGAGGTGCAATCCAACCTGGGCTTTGCCCTACCCCTGGCCAAGAGCGCCGACGAAGTCGCCGCCTTCCCCGGCAGGCTCGTCCGGGTCCCCGAGGGGCTCGCCCCAGTCAGGCCGCCGGCCTTCGGCGCTTCCCGCCACATCGCGAGCGTGATCCTGGCGGCCATGCGGATCCATCCCGATCTGCGCGCCGCCATGAACGTGCGCTATTCCGAGGCCGTCCTGGCCAGGGCCCGGGAGGCGGGATTGCAGCCAGCACGTTTCGACCGCAAGGAAGAACCGGAAGAGGTCAAGCGACTCGAGGGCTCGACCCTGGAGTGGGGAACCCTAAAGGCCCTGGAACAGGCGGCTTGCAGGCCCGACCTCATCTACGATCTCGGCGAGACCGGCAAAGAGCCGATGATCCGCATTCTGGGGACCGACCCGGAAGACGTCTTTCGCAAGCTCGTCCTGCTCCTGTGAGCGCGGCCCTGCATCGGATGACGGATCGCCCCTCCACGCGGCCACGAGGGACCGTGGCCCTCCATGGAATTGCAAGGTTGGCCCGGGGCCACGAGGGATACGGGGTTTTCCTTGGAGGGACGCGCTCCGTCGCGTCCGTTCTTAGCGCCTCAAGGTTTGTATCGTATGGCGGCCGAAGAAGAGGCGGCCATGACAGAGCATGGCCCTCCATCGGTCGGCCACGAGGGACCGTGGCCCTCCATGGAATGCCGGATTCGCTGGCGGCCCCCCTTGGAGGGACGCGCTCCGTCGCGTCCGTTCTTAGGGCCTTAAGGTTTGTATCGCATGGCGGCCGAAGAAGAGGCGGCCATGACAGAGCATGGCCCTCCATCGGTCGGCCACGAGGGACCGTGGCCCTCCATGGAATGCCGGATTCGCTGGCGGCCCCGGATGCCCGCGCGGCGTGGAGGGACGCGCTCCGTCGCGTCCGTTCTTAGGGCCTTAAGGTTTGTATCGTATGGCGGCCGAAGAAGAGGCGGCCATGACAGAGCCTGGCCCTCCATCGGTCGGCCACGAGGGACGGTGGCCCTCCATGGAATTGCAAGGTTGGCCCGGGGCCACGAGGGATACGGGGTTTTCCTTGGAGGGACGCGCTCCGTCGCGTCCGTTCTTAGCGCCTCAAGGCTTGTATAGCATGGCGGCCGAAGAAGAGGCGGCCATGACGGAGCATGGCCCTCCATTGGAAGGCGCTGCTTGACAACCTGCGGCGGAGACTTTATTGTATGAGAATTCGCTCATATACTGTGAGAGCGTGCGGCCGTCCCCGCCCTCGATCCACGAGGCTAGAGAGGGAACCACCATGGACGCGAAGGAACGAAAAAGATGCGAGTTGCAGGCCGAGGTGCTCAAGGCCCTGGCTCACCCGATCCGTCTGGCCATCGTCCAGCATCTCGCTTCCGGGGAGAAGTGCGTGTGCGAGATCGTCGAGCACGTGGGGACCACCCAGTCGAACATCTCCAAGCACCTGGCCATCCTGAAAAAAGCCGGCATCATCCGGGATCGAAAGGAAGGCCTTTCGGTCTACTACCGGCTCGTCATGCCCTGCGCCGTGAGCTTCTTCCGGTGCGTTCAAAACATCCTGGAACGCCAGACTTCGGAGCGGTCCGCTGTGCTCCAGGGAGCAAGTCCGGAAGTCAGGCAAACCCCTTCTCAAAGACAGTGGAGGATATCGCCATGAAAATCGAGATTCTCGGACCTGGCTGCGCCAAGTGCAAGCAGCTTTACGAGAACGCGCGCAAGGCCGTTCAAGAAGCGGGCGTTCAGGCCGAGCTCACCAAGGTGGAAGACCTCAAGGCCATCTCCCAGTACAACGTTTTCATGACTCCGGCCCTGGTCATCGACGGCAAGGTGAAAGTGACGGGCAAGGTGGCGGCTCCGGATCAAATCAAGAAATGGATCCTGGGACAATGAGTGAAAAACGGAAATTTCTATACATCCTCGGCGCGTTCCTGGTGGCCTACTTTCTACCGATCCAGTGGCCCCGCTTCCAGGGCGCCGTTTTCGAATCTCTCGCCCTGGTCCGGTGGTATGCCCGGGAGCACGTGCTCCTCTGCCTGGTTCCGGCCTTCTTCATCGCAGGAGCCATCGCGGTCTTCGTGTCCCAGGCTTCGGTGCTGAAATACTTCGGCGCGGCCGCCCCGAAGGCGCTGGCTTACGGAGTCGCCTCGGTTTCGGGATCCATCCTGGCCGTCTGTTCCTGCACGGTCCTTCCCCTGTTCTCCGGAATCTACACGCGCGGCGCGGGGCTCGGCCCGGCCATCGCGTTTCTTTATTCAGGCCCTGCCATCAACGTGCTGGCCATCATCCTCACGGCCCGCGTTCTCGGCCTGGAGATGGGCGTAGCCCGGGCGGTCGGGGCCATATCGTTCAGCGTCGTGATCGGCCTCCTTATGCACCTGCTCTTCCTCAAGGAGGAGCTTGCGCGGATCGACCGGGGAGAGATCGCCCTGGGCGAGAACCCCGAGCCTGCGCGTCCTCTCTGGAAGGACGCTTCGTACTTCTTTTCCATGGTGGCCATACTGGTCTTCCTCAACTGGGGCGCGCCCCAACAGGAGATCGGGATCTGGTCGGCCGTCTACAGGGTCAAGTGGGTTCTTTCGGGCCTATTCCTCGTGCTGCTCGGCTTCATGCTCGTCAGGTGGTTCCGAAAGGACGAACTCACAGAATGGGTGGGCGCTACCTGGGGGTTCGCCAAGCAGATCCTGCCGCTCCTTCTGGCCGGAGTGGCGGCCGCAGGGCTGCTGCTCGGCCGTCCGGGCCACGAGGGGTTGATCCCTTCGGAGTGGGTGGAGAGGTTCGTGGGCGGCAACTCCATCGGCGCAAATTTCTTTTCGGCTTTGGTCGGCGCTTTCATGTACTTCGCCACCCTGACCGAAGTGCCGATCCTGCAGGGACTCATGGGAGCCGGCATGGGCAAGGGGCCTGCCCTGGCCCTCCTGCTCGCCGGCCCGGCGCTCTCCCTGCCCAACATGCTCGTCATCAACGGCGTGATCGGGCCCAAGAAGACCTTCGCTTACTGCTCCCTGGTCGTCCTCATGGCTACGGCAACGGGCCTCCTGTATGGAAGCCTCTTCTAAATAAATTTCCTGAGGCGCGGCGCAAAAGATGGCCCCAAACGATCAGGTTCTCATCGTCTATCCCCGCGAAGAAGACGCCCTTCTGGCCATGGAGAAGTTCCAGGCCCGGAGTATCTCTTTCGATCCCGTGCGGCCGCCCGAGCACCTCCGGGACGTGGCTTCGCCGGCGGTCCGGGTTGCCCGGGACGAGCTCGGCGCGATCCTGGACGTCTCCAAGAAGGAGCGGCTCCTCCACGTGGGCATCGTGGACTGGAGGCCGCCGGCGGACGGGGCCGGCAACCTCGATCGGTTTCAGCCGCGAGGGGAGCCGCTTTTTCTCGAAACCGTTCAGCTCACCTTCGTCGCAGCCTGCATGGCCGACGACACGAAACTACGGTTCATCGCCCAGTTCGACCGGGACATCGCAGAAGTGTTTCCCTACCTCAATGCGCGCATCAAGGGCGCGATGTACAACCCTGCGGTGCCCACGCTCGGGTTCCCCCTCGCGTACCGCATGATCACGCTTTACGGCACGCGCCTGGCCGTAGGCAAGACCGACGAGATCGTCGACTCCTGGCGCACCATGGCCTGGGTGAAGGATCTCGTCAATGAGACCTGGCAAAACCGAGCCTCCATCGAGCCCTGCACCGAGCAGAGAGAGCGGCCCCAGCCGCTCGAGATCTACAAGCGGCTGCCCCGCACGAATTGCAGGGACTGCGGCGAACCCTCCTGCATGGCTTTCGCGGCCCGCCTTGCCCGCGGCGAGGCACGCCTCGCAAGCTGCCCCCATATGTACACGGCTCCCTACGAGGGCATGCGCGCCGCGCTCCTGGCGCTCTTTCCGGGGCTCGAGGCCGAGTCCGAAAATCCGGGACGTTCATGACATGAAGGAGGACGCAGAACTGTGGAAGAGCGAATCGCCATCGGTCTGGCGCCCGAAGAAGTCATCCGGCTTTTGCGAGCGGTTCTAGACGACGACGCGCAGGAGGCCCTGCGATGTCTCAAAGAATTCGTGGTTCCAAGAGTGGAATCGGCCCGCGGCCGGATCCACTGCCGGCCGGCCTTCGAGCTCGAAGCGCTCAAGCGGGATCTGGACGCTCAGACAGTTCCACCCTCGGACAAAAAGGAGGAAAGTCTCTGATGAAGTGGGAACAGGAACCCTCGGCCCGAGAAGGCGCAAAGATGCTCCTCGCCGCTTGCCTGCTCCTTGCCGCTGCGGTGTTGTGTGCGCGGTGGACGGCTTCGGCCGCCGGACCTGAACCGGCCCAAGCTGCCCCTGTTGCGGCCGAGCCGGCTTCTCAGGTCGTCGTCACGTACTTCCACACGACCTTCCGCTGCCCCACCTGCCTGCAAATCGAAAAGCACACGCGGGACACCGTAGAAAAGGATTTCGCTCAGGATCTCGCCTCCAAGAGAGTCCTTTTTCGCACCATCGACGTTCAGGAAGCCGAAAACAGGCACTTCATCCAGGACTACAGCCTCTACTCGAAGTCGGTCGTTCTTTCCCTGGTCAAGAACGGGAAGGAAATCCGCTGGAAGAATCTGCCCGATATCTGGAAGTACGCCTACAGTTGGGACAAGTTCGAGCAGTACATCCGAAGCGAAATCGAGACCTTCCTGAAGGAGCTCGGCTCATGACCTGGCTTCTGGCCCTGGGCACTTCCTTCTGGCTGGGCATCCTCACCTCGATCAGCCCTTGCCCGCTTGCGTCCAACCTCGCCGCGATTTCGTATCTGACCCGGGAGGCCAGCCGGCCGCGGCAGATGCTCTTCTCCGGCGTTCTCTACAGCCTGGGCCGTTCCGCGACGTACGTGACCCTCGGCGCGCTCATCGCCGCATCGCTTCTGAACGTTCCGAGCCTCGCTTTTTTTCTCCAGAGCAAGATGAACCAGATCCTGGGACCGGTCCTGATCCTGGCAAGCATAATCCTTCTGGGCTGGGTCAGAATCCCCCTGCCCGGATTCGCGCCCGGCGAAGGGACCGTAAGCCGGATCCGTGCCCTCGGAGGCACAGGAGCGATCCTTTTGGGAATGCTCTTCGCCCTTTCCTTCTGCCCGGTTTCGGCAGGCCTGTTTTTCGGAAGCCTGGTGCCATTGAGTCTTCAGCAGCAGTCTCCTTTTTCCCTTCCCCTCGCCTATGGAGTGGGTACGGCCCTGCCGGTGCTCGCAGCAGCCTTCGCCGTCTCTTTGGGCATCCGGGGGTGGTCCGAGTACCTGGAGCGGGCGATCCGCATGCAGGAGCGTCTCAAGAACATTACGGGCTGGATTTTTCTCCTGGTCGGGCTTTATTACATAGTTGCACACTTCAGGGGCTCAGGTCCCCTGATCGGATGAAACCGAAAAGTGAGCCTCCGCCTCTTAACCCAAAGGAGGCCACGGCAGACAGGCACGAAGGAGGAAGCCATGGCAGTGCGCGAAATCCGCATCGCAGGCCCCGGGTGCCCGCGATGCGAGCAGACCGAACGGAACGTCTTTAATGCCTGCGCGGAACTTGGGCTCGCCGCGGACATCGGGCACATCCGGGACATGAAAGAGTACGGAAAATTCGGCGTTGCGATCACGCCCGCCGTCATCGTGGACGGGAAGATCCTCGTGGCGGGACGGGTGCCTACAGTGGCCGAGCTGAAGGGGCTCCTTTCCAAGCTTTGAAGGACGTCCCGTTGCCGCGCGACAGCGGCAGCCGGGCGGCCTCTCCGGCTCGTCCGCACTCTTCGGGAAAGGACAGCCATGAAATACCAGGAGATTCAAAAAATCGCCAAGGGGATGGGAATCAAGTCCTTCGGCCTCACCAAAGTCGATCTCATCCGCAAGATTCAAGATATGGAAGGCAACATTTCCTGCTTCGGCACGGACCGGGTTGCTTGGTGCGGGGAGGAGCGCTGCCTCTGGAGGCCAGACTGCCTCGATCTCCACGGGAAGGGGCGGAAGTGAAAAAGAAGGATGCAGGGTGCCGGAGGACAAAGGGTAGGCCCCTCCCCGGAGAGCCCGATGCGGCCCATTGGGATGAAATCCTCGTGCCTGACCCATGCGGGGAGATTCGGATTCGATCCGAGATGCTGGCCCGTATGGGCCTCGATCCGGGCGCAGGGATCGTTCTGCGCCGCACGCAGGAAGGGCTCCTTCTCCGGAGCGCGGCCCAGCCCCTCACCAAGGTCTATCTGGAGCCCACGACCGACTGCAATCTCCGGTGCCGCACCTGCATGCGGTCTTCCTGGTCCGAGCCAGGCGGCTCGATGGACCTGGGACTGGTCCGCAAAGTTCTCGAAGACCTCGGCCGCCTGCCCCGCATGCCCGAGCTTTCCTTCTGGGGTTTCGGCGAGCCCCTGCTCCATCCCGACATTCTGGAGATGATCCGCCTGGCCAAGCAGGCCGGAGCCCGGACCGAACTTGTGACAAACGGCCTGCTCCTGAACCGCAGCGCAGCCGACCGGCTCCTGGCCTTGGGCCTCGACAAGCTCGTCGTCTCCATCGACGGCGTCTCACCGGAGTCCCACGGGCAAACGAGGACCGGCGCGGATCTTGAAGCCGTAAGAAAGAACGTGACCTACTTGAACGCAGCCCGGCTTTTTGCCGGCCTCGAACGGCCGGAGATCGGCATCGAGTTCGTTCTCATGCGCCGCAATCTTTCGGACTTGCCGAACCTGCCCGAGCTGGCCCGATCCCTGGGGGCTTCTTTCGTCATCGTGACCAACGTGCTGCCCTACACCGAAGAGCTCAAGGACGAGATCCTCTACGGCATGTCGGCCGCCGAATGGCCCCGGTCGGCCAGGCGGTTCGGGGACTCCCCCGAGGTGCGCCTGCCGAGGCTCGACATCCGGGAAGGCACCCGGGAGGCCCTGACCGGCTTTCTGGTGAACGCAGGTTCCTTCGGCGCGCCCTCCGCCGCGCCGGCCGACCTGGAAGCTTGGTGCCCTTTTGTCTGGGAGGGGAAAACCGCCATTGCCTGGAACGGAGACGTGGCGCCCTGCGTGGCCCTCCTGCATTCCTACACGAGCTTTGTCCTCGGCAGGCAGAAGTCCATCCGGCGGTGGGCCGTGGGCAACGTGGGCCGCGAAGACCTGATCGAGATCTGGAACAAGCCCGAGTACCGAGAGTTTCGCAGAAGACTGGCTTCCTTCGATTTCGCCCCTTGCATCCACTGCGACTGCGAGATGGCGGAAGCCAACGAAGAAGACTGTTTCGGCAGCCCCTTCCCCACCTGCGGGGACTGCCTCTGGGCCCGGGGCGTGATCCTGTGCCCGTAGGCGCAACCGGGAGGAAAGCCTTCCCCGCGGCCGGCCGTCGCCCCCAGACCTTTCCCGGGAGGTACCATGCAAAAGGACAAGCTCAAGATCCTGTTCCTCTGTACCGGCAATTCCTGCCGGAGCCAGATGGCCGAGGGCTGGACCCGCCACCTCAAGGGGGACCGGCTCGAACCGCACTCGGCGGGCGTGGAGGCGCGCGGGCTCGATCCTCTGGCCGTACGCGTCATGGCCGAGGCCGGCGTGGACATATCGGGCCAGCGCTCCAAACGCCTCGACGAGTTCGAAGGAGTCGAGTTCGATTACGTGGTGACCGTTTGCGACCATGCCCGCGAATCCTGCCCGCTCTTTCCGGGCCGGACCACCCGGGTGCATAGAAGCTTCGATGACCCGCCCCGGCTCGCCCGGGAAGCGCGCTCCGAGGCGGAGGTCCTGGCCGTCTACCGCCGGGTGCGGGACGAAATCCGCGCATTTGTCGAGACGCTCCCCGAATCCCTTCCGGAGCGTCCGTAGTTCCCCTCTTCCAGAAAGGAGGTGCCTCGCCATGATTCGACCACAAGATTTCTACGAGACCGGCCTCGCCCTTCACGGCCACAAGTGCCCTGCCATGCCCATGGGGCTCCGCGTGGGCGCAACGGCCATGAACGCTCTTGGGGTGGAACGGGCCAAAGACGGCCAGCTCGTGGCTCTGGTGGAGCTCGGCGACGACCACTGCGCCACCTGTTTCGCCGACGGAATTCAGACGATCACGGGATGCACCTTCGGCAAGGGCAACATCCGCAAACTCCATTACGGAAAATGGGGCGTGACCCTCGTCGAGGTCTCGTCCGGACGGGCCGTGCGGGTCACGCCCAAAGCCGAGGCCATGCTGGCAAACAAGCAGACCGAGTTCTTCAAGGAGTATCGAGAAAAGGGGATCCCGGCCTCCCAGGTGCCCCCGGCCGTTGTGGAGCCCTTGGTCCAGCGGGTCCTTACGGCCCCGGACGAGGCCCTCCTCAAAGTGGGCGAGATCTTCCACTACGATCTCCCTCACAAACCGCATTCTTTCTCGAGTCTCGTCTGCGACGGCTGCGGCGAGATGGTGGTAGAAGGCTACGCCCGGATCTTCGCGGGACGCCACGTCTGCATCCCTTGCTGGGAAAGGCTCATGCTGGAGGGTTGAGGCCATGACGGATCGAGAGGTTTTGCTCGAGGCATTCAAGTTCCATGGCCACAAATGCTGGGCGAGCGCAGCGGGCGTTCGCGCCGGCCTGGCGGCGCTCAGGGCCCTGGGCGTTCCAAGAACCGGATCTTCCGGGGAACTCCATTGCCTCGTGGAGATCGGCGACAATCATGGAGCCCAGTGTTTCGCCGACGGCGTGCAGTACGCTACAGGCTGCACCCTGGGCAAGGGCAACATCGAAAAGACCGGCTGGGGAAAGCTCGCGATCACGCTCATCGACAAAAAGCGGGAACGGTCGGTGCGCGTCTCCTACAAGGGAACCCGCCAGAAACAAATCGCCGAATCCGCTTTCATGCGCAAGCGCGGCCAAGGCATCCCGCCCACGGAAATTCCGGAGGAAGAAGCCTGGGAAATGGTGAACATCCTCTGGGAAGCTCCTGAAGAGGAGGTGCTCACGATCGGCGAGGTCCGGCCCCATCCCTTCTCGGATCTCGGAGAAATCATGGGCTTACATCCTTGCGCCGAGTGCGGAGAACTCGTCTCCATTAAGTACCTCCGGGTCGTGGGGAACCGCCACGTGTGCACTCCCTGCTCGGGCTACGAATGACAGAAAAGGCGGTTCGGACCGGAGCCGGCTCCGGCAGCCGGAACGCCTAGGGGAGAGCGCGTCATGTGGGTTCCTTTGGTCGCAGGAGCCGTGACCCTGGTGTTCACGACCGTGCTCACCATTGCCGGCGTGGGCGCGGCCTTCATCCTGATTCCCGTGTTCCTGGCCTTGGGCGTGGACGTTCACACCGCCATGGCGACCGCGCTTCTTCTCAACGCGGTCGCCATGTCCGTGGCCTCGGTGACCTTCGTCCGTAACCGTCTCGTGGTCTGGAACGTCGCGGTCCCCATTCTCGTCGTGGCCGCCATCCTGTCGCCCCTCGGAGCATGGGTGAGCCACCTTCTTGACCGGAACCTCCTTCTCTGGATGTTCGTCGGGTTCCTCCTCTTTGCGGCCTTGATGATGCTTTTCTACACGCCCCGACCGCGCCAGCGAGCTGCGGGGCTGCGCACGGCCCTGTCGCTCGGCGCCGGAGTCGGTGCCCTGGCCGGCTTCGTGGGCGGCCTGCTCGGAGTCGGAGGAGGCAACATCATCGTCCCGGCCCTTGTGGCTTTGGGCTTCGAACCCAAGAAAGCCTCTGCGACCACCTCCTTCATCGTGATCTTCTCCTCCCTGAGCGGCTTCCTCGGGCACGTCTCCCTGGCCGGCATGAACGCGCCGCTCCTCGCCTTCACGGTGGCGGGCTCTGCGGCGGGCGCGGCGGCAGGCGCCTGGCTCATGACCGAAAAACTCCGGAGCCGCCAGGTCAAAGTTGTGATCGGCATCGTCCTGCTCGCCATCGCGGCCAAGATGGCCTGGAGCCTCGTCCGATGAATCCTTGGCGCGCTGCCTTCCTTCTCGGGCGCGCCTTGTCTCTGCTCCTGGCGCTCTTTGCCCTCTCCCCTTGGCCTTCCCGGGCCAACGAGAGGATAGAAGCAGATAAGGGATCCCCATCTCGAGAAGATTTTATTTGCCACCACACCAAGGACATCCCGATAGGTCCAGCCCGTTTGGACTTGGGCGGTCAGGCCCGGCTGCGGTACGAGTATGACGACGGTTTCACCTTGAAGGGATACGAGCCGGGTGGCCACGACGTCCTGCTGTTGCAGCGGGTCCGTCTGGATGTTGACGTGCGGCTTCCCCAGAGGATTCGAATGTTCTTCCAGGTTCAGGACGCCCACGCGTTTCTGACTCGTTACGGAGACGACGATTTCCCGAAAAGCAATCCACTCGAAGACACCTTCGACCTGCGGCAGGCCTATCTCGAGTGGCTCGGGATCAGAGGCTCTCCGATAGGTTTCCGCGTGGGGCGCCAGCAGATCTCCTATGGAGACCAAAGGTTCTTCGGCCCCGGCAACTGGGGCAACACGGGTCGGTATGCTTGGGACGCTGCTATGCTGAAGCTTGAAACGTCGGCCGTGTCACTCGACTTCTGGGTCGGCCGCTATCTCCAGTACAAATCGTCCGATTGGCCAAACCGCGCGATCGAGGATTTCTTCACAGCAGTCGGGTACGCGCATTTTCAAAAGCTTCCCTTTCGCCTGGATGTCTTTTATGTCTACAAGGAAGATTCAAGCGGAGCCGTCCAGGGCGAAACCGGTTCCACCGGGAATATCCAGACCCATTCGGTTGGCTTCCAGGCCGAAGGCGACGCTCTTGGATTCTTCCATGCGGGGGCCTCCTTCGCCGGACAGGGTGGCCAATGGGCAAAGGACACCGTGCGAGCCTTCGGAGCCAATGCCAAGCTGGGAGCGAAGATGCCTCTGCCGTGGTCACCCGAAATAACGGCTCAGTACACCTGGGGCTCCGGAGACCGCGATCCCAATGACGGAGTCCACGGCACCTTTGACGGCGTCTTCGGCGGACGGGACATCTACTTTTACGGTTACTTGAACCTCTTCTTTTGGGCGAACTTGCGGGACGCGGAATTGAACCTCTCGTTCAAGCCTCATCCATCCATTACGGCTTTCGTCGCTTACCATCACTTCGAGCTTGATCAAGAGAAAGACGCTTGGTATACGACCGGCCTGAAACCCTTTCGAAGGGACTCCTCGGGGCAGGCCGGGACGCAACTGGGCGACGAGATCGACCTGCGTCTTGTGTGGGCGATCGGCCATCACCTGGAGCTGTCGGCCGGGTACGGTCGCCTGGTTCCGGGGAATTTCGTCCGCCGCACCGGGCCGAGCGGTCCGGCCAACTGGTCTTTTTGTCAGATTCTTTATTCTTTCTGAAAGGGCAGCAGCACCGTCTTGTCGATTCCCGCCTCGTCCACAACGCCCTCCCATCTCCCACATTCCTCTGCGCCGTGACTCAGCCGGCCGCCCGTGCCAACCCCTCGGGCGGTCTTCTCACAGGCGCAGCAGCCCGCGCGCGTTCTCTCCCAGAATCAGAGCCTTGTCTTCCCGGGTGATCCCGGGAAGCCCCAGGACCTGCAACGGGGCCGGGTGGTCCAGCTTCTCGACCACCTCGACCCAGGCTCTCTGGGAGAAGAGTTCCGTAAACATCGGCCAGTCGCTCCCGAACAAGACTTTGTGAACTCCCCGGTGCATGGCCTTGGCCAGAGAAAGAAGTTGCGAAAACGCAAAGGGGAAGACCGAACAGGTCTTCTGCCATGCGGAGATGTCCACGTATACGTTGGCGTTCTTCATCGCGACCGCCAAAGCCTCCTCGGTCCAAGGCGCGCCGACGTGAGCCATGACGAAAGGAATCTCTCGAAAGTCCACTGCGATTTTGTCCACGTAAACGGGCCGGCAAGTCTTCAGGTACGAATCGGCTGGCCCCATTCCTGTGTGCACCATCACCACCACTCCCAGCCGAGCCGCTTCCTCGTAGAGGGGGTAAAACGCTTCGTCATCGGGCACGAATCCGGTCACGGTCCACAGCTTGAGCCCCCGGAAGCCGTGCTCCTCCACGCAGCGCCTCAGTTCCGCCACCGCCCCGGCGCCGCGCCTCGGGTCGACCCCGGCAAAGGCGATCAGCCGTTTGGGGTATCGGCGCGTGCACTGGGCCGCAAAATCGTTGTACTCCTTGAAGGAGAGCGCTCCTCCCGTATAGAGGATCTCGTAGTCCAAGGGCAGCAGCACCGTCTTGTCGATTCCCGCTTCGTCCATGGCCGCGATCAGTCTCTCCGGAGAACCGTCCAGGATGTTTTCTCTGTCTTGGAACCGCATCTGGTCATTGACCGACTCCAAAACCTTCAGCAGGTCCCCGCTCAACCATTCCCGTTTCCAAATGTGGCAGTGCATATCGATGATCATGCCCGTCCCCCCTCTTCGAAGCCCTTTCGTAAAGATGAGAACCGATCTTCAGCCGGTGAGTTGCCAAAGGGATTTGTTCGGCCAGATCTTTCCCGACTATCGGCGAAGGGGTCTTTCCGCCGGAGTCGCTACTGCTCTCGGCGGCGGGCGGCCTCGGCCAAGTACGGGGCGATGCGGTCGTTCTGAAAGGCGCCGGTCCCGTCGTAGGTGACGGTCACAACCGGCACGCCCGTGGCTTCCTCGATCCTGCGGGCCATGGCTTCGGTGACCAGCGAAGGACAGCAGAAGGCAGGGCTCGCCTGCACGAAAAGAGCCAGATCCGGGTGCCTGCGCGCGAGATGCCGCACTTTCAGGATGTTGTCGAAGGCTTCCCCGTGGTGCTCCAGGCGGACGCGAAACAGGCCGAGATCGTCCTCCACGCTCTCGCCCCTCGGGACCGGCACCCGCTCCCCGTAAGGCCCGGCCCCGTCCAGAAGCCTCCGCTGAGCCCGCTCGGCCAAGGCCAGCAAAAGTCGATATCGCGCAACGTCCAGGTAGTGGCCTTCGCGGAGCCATTTCCGAAAGGTCGCCGCGGCGATGATCCGCAGGTAGTCGCTGTAAGGAGTCGTCACGACTTCGCCGCCGCATCGCTCGATGTGCCGGATCAGGTCCTGGTTCATGACCTCGTTGTCCCGGACATAGAGATCCCCGAAGATGGCCACCTTGGGCCGCCGCTGCGCCCTGCGCCGCGGGATCGACTCGAACAGCCCCACCGCCCGCTGCAAGGCTTCCCGACGCGGGATCTTGCCGAGAAAGGCCTTCTCGAACAAAGCCGATGCCTCTCTCACCGCTTTGTCCGTGCGGCCCGGCTCGGTTTCGTAAGGACGCACACGGCAGGCCATGCGGCGCAGGAGTCCCCCCATCCAGTAAGCGAGGTAGGCGTCCACACCGAGAAAAGGGGAAATCTCCGAGTGCGCCAGATCCCCCACGTACACCCGGGCCTTCTCCATTCCCCGGCCGTACCTCTGGAAAAGTCCCTGGATGTACGTCGGGAACATGCGCAGGTTGCAGGCTCCGTCGGAGCGGGGCATCCAAAGGACCGTGCGGGCTGGATCCAACCCGTGCCGCTCCATGTAGTCCACCGCGTCCTGGGCGATGGCGTTGGCCGGGATGCACTGGCCTGTGTTGAACCGCATGGCCTTCCGGATCGCGACTTCGTCCTCCTCGAGCACCCGGGCGTCCACGCCCGCCCTGCGCAGGGAGGCTGCAACCAGCGGGATGGCCAGAGGCTCCCAGTTCGGAAGGAGAAGGGTTTTGCCGTCGAGCTTTCGTTCCGTTTTCAGGAACACGGCCGGCCCCTGAGGTTCGCCTGCGCCGCTTTCGGCACGCCGGCCGGCGCCGACAGACAGGTTCGCTCCGCTCAACTTCGACCCTGTCTGCCCGTGAAGGTGGTTTTGAAAAGCGTCAAGCGCGGCCTCGATCCGAGTCTCGTACCCCACGCGGAAGTCATGGTCGTCGATCTGCAGGACCAGGTAGGGTTTTCCAGAGGATTCCAGAAGCCGACGGAAAGAGTCCGCGATGAAGGCGTCCGGAGCGCATTTGAAGGCCGTAAGGAGAACCGGATAGAGACCGTTCGTAAGAGCGGCAAAAGCCGCGGTCTCGAGAATCCGGGCCGCGTACCGCCAGTGGACCTCGTCGAGGAGCGCCTGAAGTTCGGCAAGGATACGCCCATGCTCGGAGATATTCTTTCCGCCCCACGTTCTGTCTCGGGCGGGCCTGGGCAGCATGTCCTGCCAGAAAACCTCGACTCCCAGGGAACCGAAGATGTCCGGGATGCCCTTGTTGAGTTCCGGGCACAAAGCCTGGTACGGCCGCCCGGCAAGAACGACCCGGACCTTTCCCGCCTCAGCGGGACGGCTCTCGTAAACCCGGGCGAGTCCGGCGCGGGAACGAGCGAACTCGGCCAAGGCCGCTCTGTACGCTCGGGCAACCTCCTCGAGGCTCCAGGTCCCGGGCAAGTTCTCCCGGAGAGCCTTCCAGAGTTCCCTTGAAGCGCGGCGCCGGATCCGCCAGTTCTTCGGATCGACGAAGCCGCCCAGAGCCCCGTGGGAAACGAGAGGCGTAAGGCATTTCCTCTCCAGGCTTCCCTCCCGAATCAGAGAAACAACCGGAGGAGCAAACTGGGAGTAATAGCAATGGTAGCGCAGACGGTCCTCGTCCCCTTCCCCCTTGGGTCCCTCGATCGAAATGGGCAGGAAAACCGCGTCGCATCTTTCGGCCAGCCACAGAGCGTGGCCGTGCAGAGCCGTGATCGGAGCGCAGAATTCGGCGCCCGCGACCCCCCTGCCCAACCTCAAACCTTCGCGAAGCCCCTCGCTCGTCACAGGCTCGATCCCGAGCTCGGAAAAGAAGCGCTTCCAGAGGGGAATCTCTTCCAGGAGATAGAGAGCTGCCGGGATCCCGACGCGGATCGTCGGCCTTCGAGCGGACGCGCTCCTGGCTGCGACCGCCCGGGATAAAGCCTCCTCGGCGCGATCCGGCGCAGAGTCCTCCTGAGCGGCCCCCGTCGCGGCGCCGGAGACGGCCCTGCGGTACTCTCGAATCATGTCGAAGCCCGAACGGTTGCGACCCACGAACTTCTTTTGATCGTAGTCGCGGCCGCAAAGGAACCCGTAAGCCACGGTCTCGCCTTGCACCTCGGCCACCTGGAGCTTGCAGTGGTTGGCGCACAGGCCGCACGTCTCGCCCCGCACCGAGATCGGCTCCCTGTACAGATCGATCCCTCGGAACCGGCTCCGCGCGGGCAGACGTTCGGCCAAGGCCAGCGCGACGCCGAGGGCGCCGGTAAGATGACAGAACCGGGAGACGAAGATCGGCCGGGCGAACCGCTGCTCGAAGGCCGCCACGAGAGCCCGGTTCCGGGCCGTGGCTCCCTGGAAACAGATCCGGTCGCCGATGAGAGCCTCGCAGGCCACCTTTCGCAGATAGTTTTCGCGCACCGAATGGAGGACCGCTGCCAGAAGGTCCTCCACAGCGTGCCCCCGGCTGAGGCAATCGTTGATGTCGCGCTCCATGAACACCGTGCACCGATCGCTGGTCAACGGAGCGCGCCTGCCCTCGGCCCTGACCGCATATTCGGCCAGGGGCACGCCGAGCCGGGCCGCCTGCTCTTCGATGAAACTGCCGGTGCCGGCCGCGCAGACCGTGTTCATCTGGCAGAAAGTGACCCGGCCTTCCCGCAGCACGGTGAACTTCGCATCCTGGCCCCCGATCTCGATAATCGTATCCACTTCCGGATCGAGTTCGACCGCCGCCCTCGCGTGAGCCGTGATCTCGTTGAGCACATGATCTGCGCCGATCACCTTCCCCACAAAAGCTCTGCCGGCCCCTGTCGTTCCCGCGCCGACAATTCGAACATCCAGCCCCTTGGCCTCCGCAAGATCCCAGAGGGCCTCCAGGATCGCCTGCACGGCCACGAGGGGCCTACCCGCGGTCCGCGTGTAGAATCCGGCGAGCACTCCGCGGCCTCCTTGGCCAGGTTCCAAGAGGACGGCCTTCGTGCTCGTCGAACCGATATCGATCCCCAGCACGCATTCCCAGCGATCGCCCGGAGCGCACGGCACGTACAAATCCCGTTCCACGGGCAGGAAGGATCCGGAGCCGGCCACGACCGGTTGAAAGAGGCTGCTCTCTTGGCTTCGGAAATCCGGGTATTCCGAAAGGCGCAGCCCAAGGGGCTCCTGCAGGGCTCCCTTTCCGGTGGACCGGCTCTTCGCCACAATTTCCGACAGATCCCGGCCTCGATACGGTCCGGGGAGAGGCTCCCCCCTCGCGAGGTCTGATCGCGCCAGGAAGGCCGCGCCCAGAGCGCCGAACAGATGAGCCCGATCCGGCACGGCAACGGCACAGCCCAGGAGACCCTCGATGTGACGCACCACCGCCCGGTTCCTCGAGACGCCTCCGGCAATGAGAACAGGCTCCTCCATCCGCTGCCCGGCCGTGACCGTATCCACGATATTGCGGGCCAGTCCCAGGCAAAGGCCGTCGCAAATCTCCTCCAGACGATAGCCGGTCTGCTGCGCATGGCAGAGATCCGTCTTGGCAAAGACCGCGCACCGGGAGGCGATCTTCGGAACCGCGCCCCGGTTTTGCAAAGCCCTTTCCGCAAGCTCGGCGCTTCCGGCTAGACCGAGTCGGCCGGCCTGCTGATCCAAAAAGCTCCCGGTGCCGGCCGCGCAGGAGGTGCTGGTCCTCAAAGCGCGGAACTTCCCGTCCCGGTCGAACCGGAGCAGAGCGAATTTTTCCCCGCCCACCACGAGCAGACTGCCGACCTTTCCCTGAACGTGCCGGGCCGCGTCGAGGAAACACACCCAGGAATCGAAAGAGCGGATGGAGCCCAGGTAAGACGCGGCCGAGCTCGTGCAGGCAAAGCCTGCGACCGGATCCGGTCCGAGGTCCGCGATCACGCGGAGAAGGGTTCCCCGCACGTCTCCCCTGTGGAACCTGTAGTCTTCTCGCAGCACCTTGCCGTCCGGCCCGAGGAGAACCAGGCCGACCGCAACCGACCCCAGGTCAATGCCCGCGACAGGAAGGTCCGGAGTCACTTCCTCCCTCCGTTCATCGCTTCGTGACGCAGCGCATCTTTTTTATCACTCGGGACCCCCTCTTCGCAACGGCCGCGCTCAGGCGCTTGCTCCCCTTGCCTTGGAGCTCGAGCCCCGGCTCCTGGCGGACGGAAACCCAGATGAACCAGCCGTGGATCAGCGCAGGAAAGGCCCTGCCCGCCCCGAGAGATTCCAACGCACAGGATGGACAGGCCTGCCAGCAGGCCCGAAAAGGGGGTCAGGTCGGCAACTCAACTTGATGGATAGGCGTTTTCTCCGTCTGCCTTGGCTGCAATGCACTTCGAAGCATGAGGGCATGACGTTCCTCCCATGTCTTGGCGCTCCAAATCCGCGCCCTCTGCCGCCTCAAGGCCTTTTCCCTCCCGCACAATCCGATCCCAGACCGGATCGATCCATTCCTTGAGTTCCTCCTCGTAACGGGCCATCCGCTCCTTGTAGTCCCTGTCGGCCACGGCGCGGCCCGCATCCTCGTCCATCGGGAAAGCGCCGCAGGTCTCGATAGCGCGAGCAGCGAACCGGTAATGATCGCGGATTGGACACGGGAGGAACAGGTTGCCCACTTTTCCCGGGGGCTGTCTGTAGGCATAGGCATCCTGCCATCTCCGGATGGTCTGGAAAAATCTAGACTCGAGGGCATCGGTCAGACCGAGTCCCCTATCGTAGAGCCCATAAAGATTGTCCACGTAGTAAGGGAAAAAGACGCATGGAGCGATGTTCCCGTTCCAGTCGATATAGAGGTATCCACCCGGCCGACCCGCAGCAATGCACCCCATCGTCATCGGTCCACCATTCCAGAAATCGACGAAGAACCACTTCTTCTCATAGAGCAGCCTGAGTTCCTGCTCCAGCATCCAGCGCCTCTGCTCGGCGGTCACCATCAAATCCGTGGTGAACCCGCGGCCGATGGGCATGTACTGGAAGATCCAGCCATAGAGGGCGCCCTGCTCCTCAAAGTAAAACTTCAAGAACGGTTCGGAGAGAACGGTTTCCGCGTTCTCCCGGGTGGCGGTCACCGAGATCCCAAAGGGAACGCCTGCCGATCGCAGGTTCTCCATGGCGTCTTGAATGCGTCGGAACACGCCCCTACCTCGGCGGCCGTCGGTTTCGCTTTCCCAGCCTTCGACCGATATGGCCGGCGTAACGTTGCCGAGGTCCGCCATGCGCTCCGCCACTTCCCGCGTGATCAGGGTGCCGTTCGTGTACATCATGAAGTAGTTGTCCTGGTTCTCGGCCAGCAGGTCGAACAGGTCCTTCCCTTCGCTCACGTACATCAGGGGCTCCCCTCCGGAGATGACCGTGAAATGGGAACCCCATCCTTCGGTCTTTTCCCGAATCGCGCGCTTCAGCACCGGATACGCGAGCGATTCGAGATTGCCGGCCGAGCTGGCCGCGTAGCACCCCTTGCACCGCAAGTTGCACTTCTTGGTCGGACTAATCGTAATCAGGCTCGGGGGCTCGCGGCCGTAACGCTCCCGGAAAGCCGAGACGGGCCCATTCTCGGTCAGGATCACTCGGCCGACGAAATTCTCAAGAATCGACTTTCGGGCAGAGGCACCAATGCGACCGTCGGAGAGGGCCTTTTCGATGGATTGCAACAAGTTCGAGACGCAAACATACCGCATCTCTTGGATCTTCAAGGGACGGTTCTCCTCATTGTCCGTTATGAAGAACCGAAAGAGTTCTTCGAGCCCTCTGCGGAGCGCAGCACGCCGAAGCCAGGGGACCTGGATGGCCCAATCGAGGACCTCAATCGGGATACGACGCCAAAGGGTTTTGATTCCGGCAATGTTCATGGCAAGCCCTCCGTCTTTTCCGTAGGCTCTTTTGGGTTGGCTCTTGAGCCACGTGCGTAAATTTTATATCCGATTTTTCCTCCCCGTGCGACCCAAAATTTGTGCCCCTGGTCAGCACGACTTTCTCCCAAAAGGATTTTCGGGTAGGATCGCTGCACGCGCCCCATTCTGAGCCAAAACAGGAGGGAACTCGCCATGGTGAAGCTCCTTTTCGTGGTTCGCAGACTTCCCCATCTCACCCGCCAGGAATTCCAGCGGTACTGGCTGGAAAGACACGGGCCTCTGGCCCAAAGGCTTCTGCCCCTTCTTGGCGCAAAACGATACGTGCAAAGCCACACCCTTGAGACCCCTTTCGACGATCTGTTGCGCCAAAGCCGGGGCGGAGGAGAGCCCTACGACGGTCTCGTCGAGGTCTGGTGGAATCGCATCGAAGACCTTGAAGCGGCCTTCGCTACGGCCGAAGGAGCCCGGGCATCCGAGGAGCTCCTTGAAGATGAAAAGCGATTCATCGACCTCGGCCGTTCCGCCCTTTGGTTCGCGCAAGAGCACACCCTGCTTCCGCAGCAGCAGGAGAAGCCGGCATGAAGGGCCTCGAAAAAGATCTCCGCCGTCTCGTGCCCGAGGAGAGGGTCAGAACCGATCCCGAGGATCTGCGCGCTTACGCCGCGGACGCCACCTACTACGTCCGGAGGGGAAAACCCGACGCCGTAGTCCTTCCCGAGACGACCGAGGAAGTCTCGAAGGTGCTCCGCTACGCGTTCGGCCGCACGATCCCTGTGACGCCCAGGGGCGCCGGCACAGGCCTTTCGGGCGGAGCGACCCCGCTCAAAGGCGGGATCGTCCTGGACATGAAGCGAATGCGGCAGGTCCTGGAAATCAACCGAAGGAACCTTTCGGCCCGGGTGGAGGCGGGCGTGGTGCTCGCGGATTTCCACAGGGCCGTGAAGAAGCTCGGCCTTTTCTACCCGCCCAACCCGCAAAGCATGACGGTCTGCACCCTGGGAGGAAACGTGGCCACCCGCGCCTGCGGCCCCCACGGCGTAAAATACGGCGCCACCGGAGACTACGTTTTGGGGCTCGAGGTGGTGCTGGCGGACGGGTCCGTGATCGAGCCGGGCGGCGACGTGGTCCGGAGCAGCGCCGGATACGACCTCGTGCACCTTTTCTCCGGCTCCGAGGGTACATTGGGCGTGATCACCAAGATCCGCCTGAGGCTCCTCCCCCTGCCGCCCGCCCACCGCACCGTGGTCGTGGCGTGCGAAACCATCGAGCAGGCCGGGGATACCGTGACCGAAATCCTCGCCGGCGGCACCCTGCCGGCCATGATCGAGTTCATCCCCCAGATGGCGGTCGTGGCCATGAACCAGTACATCCGGCCGCCCCTGACCACCCAGGGCCAGGCCTATCTGCTCATGGATCTGGACGGCACGCTGGATCAGATCGCATCCCAGGCTGATCACATTCTCGGGATTTGCCGCCGCATGGCCGTGCTCGACATCCGCGTCATCGAGGATGAAAAAGAGGCCCAAAGCTACTGGACAGCCCGCTCCAACCTGGGCGCCATGCTCCTTACGGTCATGAAAAAGGCGGTCAACGAAGACGTGGCCGTGCCCCGGGACCGGATCCCGGAGTTCGTGCGGGGGATTCAGGCCCTGTCGGCGACCCTGACCAAGGTGGTTTTGGGAATCGGCGGCCATGCGGGAGACGGCAACATGCACCCCACGATCCTGTACCCGGAGGTCAGCGACGCGGCCGAAACCGAAGCCCGGGCCACGATCGAAAAGGTGGTGCGGCTCGGCCTTTCCCTGGGCGGAACCGTCTCGGGTGAGCACGGGATCGGATTCCACAAGGCCGAGTTCCTCGCCCTGCAGCTCGGCCCGACCCAGATGGAGCTTCTCAAGCGCATCAAGAAGGCCCTCGACCCCAAGGGCATCCTGAACCCGGGCAAGCTATGGCTCGACGGGAGGTAAATCCGAATGCTCGACCTCGGCACTTACCGCGACATGATGGTGAAATGCTCCCACTGCGGCCTCTGCCAGGCCACCTGCCCGGTTTACCAGGAGGACCAGCTCCAGACGCACCTGGCCCGGGCCCGGGTGGATCTCATCCGGGAGGCGCTCCTCGACAAAGCCCTGGCCCCAGGTCGGCGGTTCCGTGAAGTGCTTGACCGTTGTCTTCTGTGCGGAAATTGCGCCAGGACGTGCCCGGCCGGCGTGCGGGCGGACGAAATCGTTGCGGCGGCCCGCTCCAGGCTTTACGGCGGGAAGAAGCACAATGCGGTCCGAAGGGCCCTTCTTAAGAAGTTCATGAGGGATCGGGGCTCCAAGGGTCTCCTCGCAAGGGCAGGTCGGATCGCCCACAAAGCGGGCTGGCTTCCGGAAGAACTCCCGCCTCCCTCCCCCGAACCGTTCGAAAAAAGGTTCCGGGACAGGATTCACGCCTCTGGCAAGATGCGGGCCAAGGCGGTTTACTTTGTGGGATGCGCCACAAACACCCTTTACCCGGATACCGGCGAGGCGGTCATCAAGGCGCTCACTGCGAACGGAGTCAAAGTGCTCATCCCGCAAGGGCAGGTCTGCTGCGGCCTGCCCGCCCTGGCTGAGGGCGATTTGGCTCTCGCCCAGGAGGTCGTGCGCCGAAACGTTTCGGTCTTGTCCGCCTGCGAAGCCGACGCCGTGGTCACGGACTGCACGTCCTGCGGCATGATGCTCAAAACCAAGGCGGCCCTTCTCCTGCCCGAGGACGATCCCCTGAAGCCCCAGGCCCTGGCACTGGCCGCCAAGATTTGGGAAGTTACGGATTATCTGGCGAACCTCGGTCTTGTCTCGGCTCCTTCCCCCGTGGCCGCGAAATGGACCTACCATCTGCCTTGCCACCGCGGCTGGACGCCCACGCTAGACGAGGCGCCCCGAAACCTTCTTGGGGAAATCCCGGAAGCCGAGCGGATCGAGATGGAATACCCCGAGAGCTGCTGCGGGGCGGGAGGTCTTTTCTTCCTGGAGTTCAAGGAGCTCGCATCGGCCCTTCGCGCCCGGAAGATCGCGGACATCCGGGCGACCGGCGCCCGAACGGTTCTCACCCAGTGCCCGGCCTGCCGTTCCTTTTTGCGCACCCGGCTCGAAGGCATCCGGGTCGCCCATCCGATCTCGCTTCTGGCCGAGGCTTTTGGCGGCTGAGGTGGCTTGAGGTTCCATCAAAGCAATCCAGGAGAGATCCTGACCTCTTAAAGGGCATTCACTTCGCCTGCCAGGCGACCCGCCCCAGAGCCGCATCCGCCTCCACACCCGAGCCTGCATAATCCGGCCGAAAGCGTTCCCAGCCTCGCAGCCTGTCCTGAAAAAACGCAACCGCGTACTTGCGGGCCAGGTCTTTGACGACTTTTTCGTCGGCCGTGCCCGTGTTGCAAGGATCGAGAAGCCGAAACAGAAAGGACTGGTCCACAAAGTCGGTGTGGTCCGCGCCCTGAACCTCGATCTCGACCGCCGGAGACGGCGAAGCGAGCCAGAAGGCGTGGAAGTTTTGGCTCCTCGGAGCGCATTCCAGCCCCAAAATCGAATCCGGCTCCGTGCCCCCCAGGTACAGGGTCGGAATCTTGAGATCGGGCAAGAGGGCCGGTGCAAGATCGGGAAAATCCGGGTCTCCTTCCAGCAGGCCCGCAGGGTCCGCGCCGTCGACCGGATCGAGGCCGGCTACGGCCCGAATCGAGCCGTCCATGAGCGCTGCCAGGGCGCAAAGTTTCCCACCCAGAGAATGGCCGAGACACCCGAGACGGGAGCGGTCCACAAGGCCGAAAAAAATCGAGCTTTCCTCACCTGTTTCACAGCAGACGGAGTTCAACAGAAACAGCACGTCCCGGGCGGACTCCGTATGGCTCAGGCAAAACACATCCAGGAAGCTCGAACACGGCAACGTGGGAACGAGCGCCACATACCCCCACGTGGCCAGCCGCTCGCCGTAGCTCGTCATGAGATCTTTGGAACCGCTGAAGCCGTGCACCACGACGACCAGCGGATAGGGGCCGCCGCTATCAGACGGAGAAAGGCCGTCCTCCGAAGGAAGGAAAACGTCCGTCAGGATCGACCGGGACCGCTCCGTGTCTTCATACGTCTTCTGGGTCTTCACAAACCGGAACGGCCCAGGCCCTTCCGAGGGAAGTCCAGGGTCCGAAAGGGAACCCGGCGCAGGCTGCGCTCCGCAGCAGGGCGTATACGGCCGCGGGACCTCAGGCGTTTCTGCCTCGCCCGGGCCGCCGCGCCCGTTCGTTCCGCAGCCAGCCAAGGCAAGAAGCGAGAAGAAAAAGAAAAGGATTGCACTTCGGAGCATGGGCTGCACGAGCGATCCGAGGGGGCCCTGCACGCAAGTCGGGGCCGGTTCAAGAGAAACGCCTTATTCAAATAAGATGCAGTAGCCCGCACAGAGGGAGTAAAGGAAGCAATCTGTCTGCCGATCGCAGAGCCTGAGACACTCGATTGCGGGATCCTCGTACCCAGAGACGCAATCCTCGTAGCAGCTCCCTTCATCCACCCCGAGGCACTCCGAAGATTTCAGACAAAGGTCCCTGCAATCCACCTGGACCGCCGGCTCTCCGCCTTCATTGCCGCCCCCGCATCCCGAGACAATCGTGGCAAATAGAACGATCCAGACCATGAGGAGTGGAAGCCGTTGGTTTTGGCAAAGCCATCCAATCATGATCGCCCAGAAACACGAAGATATTGATTATGTTCATCCTAGATGCTATATCTTAAGAATTATAGCACCAAAAACATTTAAGATCAAATTTATTGGCACGAGATTCATCCCCGAACCGAGTCTCCGAACCCTCCAAAGCCGTGAGTCCCGATGTGCTGGCGACGTCCGATCCGCATCCGAGTTTCCTTCATGTTTTTCTGCCTCTCCATGCTCCTTTCCTCTTTGGGGAAGCCGGCTTTTTCCGGAGACACGGCGGCCCAGCAGGTGATTGAGACACCTGCGGAAACCCCAGAGCAAGGCCAGACTTCGACATGGACCACTCTTGACGAGGTGGTGGTGACAGCCACCCGAACAGAGCGTTCTCGATCCCGTGTACCTGCCAGCACCTCGGTCATCCCGTCGGTCGAGATCTCCTCTTCAGCGGCAGTCAACTTGGACGACGTGATCCGGACCGAAACCGGAATTGGGGTGAAACGGGTCGTGGGAATCGCTTCGGGCATCCCTTCCATGATCAGCATCCGCGGGGTTCCCAGCGCAAACCGGACTCTTATCCTAATCGATGGAATTCCTCTGAACGCCTCCGGCACGGGCTTTCTCAGTCTGAACGAAATCCCTTTGGAATCTGTAGAAAAGATCGAAATCGTTCGAGGTCCGTTTTCCAGTCTTTACGGCGCCAACGCCTATGGAGGCGTCATCAACGCAATCACCTGGCCCGGGGAGGGGAAACCCACGGTCGAAGCCCGCGCCGGAGCCGGCGACGAGAGGTACTGGGAGGCGGGCCTGACCTCAGGGGGCAGGACCGGGCCTGTCCGGTACTTCGTGACGGCCGATATGCGGGACGTGGGAAACTACCTGTTCAGGGACTACGTGCTCGACCGGGATATTGATTTTCTAACGGGCGAAGAGAAGGTCAACCGGAAAGAAGCGGTGAATTACGGTTACGAGGATCTTCGCCTTCTGGGAAAAGTCTCTGCGGAATTGGGCCCGGCGGCGTCCCTGACCCTTCATGGACGCTTCTTTGACAACGAACTCGGCTACGGCAGGACAGAATTCCTTGCCGAACCTCAGAATATTATCGCGGACAATACGACCTTCTTGATCGGCCCGTCCTTCGAAACATCCGCAATCGCCGGCGTGCACATCCAGGCAGGAGGATATTTCCGCTACCGCAGAGATGAGCTGCTGAATGAAACCTTCTCTCACTGGAATCCCTTCCCACCCTTTCCGGTTTTCGCCTATACGCTGTCCAAATCCACTTTCCATGACTGGCAGGTTCAGGGGTCTGTGACGGCGGACAGGGGCCTGCACACCTATACGGCCGGTTTCGAGTATATCGGCAATCAGGGAGAGTTCGATCCGCTGATCGATCAAAGGCTGGGAATTCCCATCCCCTCCGCCGTAGGCTTGACCGAGAGAATCGACAACTTCGGCCTTTACGGACAGGACGAAATCCGACTCGCCCAGGGTCTCGTTCTCGTGCCGGGCCTTCGGGGCGATTGGCACTCGGAATTCGGTTGGGCCCTATCCCCTCGGATCGGTCTTTCCTGGAATCTTCGGTCCGGCACGCACGTGAGGGCCTCGGCCGGAAGAGCCTTCCGCGCCCCGACCTTGAGCGAACTTTTCCAGCCCGACTGGATGGTCGCGCCCGGAGTCACCCTGGTATCCAATGCATCTCTGGAGCCCGAATACATCTGGGCCTTCGACGCAGGCCTGGAGCATCACCTCGGACAGTTCGCCTCGATTTCCCTGAACGGCTTCTACAATGACATGGATAACCTGATCGGCTTCGAGACTCGGGCGGACACTTTGAACTACGTCAACATCAGTAGCGCCTGGTCTGCAGGCTGCGAGGTCGAAGTCGAGATCCGGCCCGCAAGCTGGCTTTCCCCTTTCGTCCGGTACGCCTTCCAAGAAACCGAAGACCGACAGACTGGGGAGGACCTCGAATACATGCCGCCCCATACCTTACACATCGGAACCCGGCTGGACGTGCACAAAGGACCGCTTCGATTCACCGGATCCTGGGTTTCCTCATGGGTCGGGCGGCGGATGTACCACGACTGGGCGACAGGAGAAGCCCGCGATCTAGCGCCGTATTGGCGCACAGACCTTTCGGTCAAGGTCTGGTGGAAGGACTTCTTCTGGGTTTCTTTCGTCGGCCAGAATCTCACGAACGAGCGGTACGAGGAAACCGGAGGCATCCTGGCTCCTGCCAGGTTTGTGTTCGCAAGGGCCGGCGTGGCTTTCTGAAAGAGAGAAAGGTTCGGCCATGTTGACCTCCATAAGTCGTCGTTTCCTGCAAAAGTCTTTCGAGCGGACTCGGTACACCTTCAAAGATCTGCCAGAGCGGGTGTTCCGGGCACCCTTCGGGGTGTACGTCCATGTCCCTTTCTGTTACGGCAAGTGCACCTTCTGCCCTTTCTACAAGGAGATTTTTTCCGAAAGTGGAAAAGACCACTACCTCGAATGCATCGTGCGCGAAATCGAAGAGTCGAAGCTCGAGGGAGAAGAAGCCTGGGTCTATTTTGGAGGCGGCACACCGAACACGCTCGCGCCCGAGGAGATAGGCCGAATCGTCGAGGCCCTCGGAAGACAGATCCGATTCACGAGCCTAGGGATCGAACTTCTGCCGGCCCGGCTCACCCTTGCCTACCTCGACAACCTGAGGCGCCTGGGTTTCACCAAAGTCAGCCTCGGCGTGGAAAGCTTCGCAGAGGAAGTCCTCGGCAAGACCGGCAGACGGACAGGAACTCTGAGCCAACTGGCAGATCTCGTCGACCACGCCCAGAGTCTCGGCCTGTGGGTTAATGCGGACATGATGGCCGGGCTTCCTGATCAAAGCGCGGCTACCTTTGCAGAAGACGTCCGCAAACTGCTTTCGATTCGGCCTTCACAGATTACGCTCTATCCGTTTCTGGTGGTCCGGGGCCTGGAGGCGCATTCCCCAGGACGGACCCGGAGCGCTTTCGAATGGATCGAGCAGGCGGCTGCCATGATCCTCGATGAAGGCTACCAGCGCAAAGGAGTCTGGACGTTCACGGTCGGCCAGGATCTCTACGATTCTTCCCGGGACGAACTCGTCCAGGATTTTGCTGGGTTCGGACCGGCCGCCGCATCCACGTGCGGCCCCTGGAAGACCGTAAACCCGGAACTGGAGCCTTACCTACGGGGCGTCCGGGAAGGCAGGATGCGTGGGTTCGTGGCGCCCAAGAACCCGGCTGCCGACGATTGGCGGAAGTTCGCCCGCATGCTTTACGACCTGAGAGTAGAGCCCCCCTCGGATCTGCCGGCTCCCATGAGGGCTTTTATCAGGCTCCTGCGGGCTCTGGGCTACATCCGCGACGGTGTCTGGACCTCCAAGGGGAAGATTTTCGCCCATGAGATCACCAAGACTATGGTCGAATCGCTCCCCTTTCCTCTCCAAAATCCGGCCTGCGTTGAAAATTACTCAGAGTACGAACGCATTCGAGCACGGCGGGAAGGAAACGCCCTTGGCCCCTTGCCCTTGGATCCCGCCCTTGGTCCGTAGCAAACCCTCTTGACAGGGCGGGACGTCGCTCCCGTTAGCCATAAAGTCGGCCCGCCCAGGACTTGCGCTTACGGGCGACGGCGAAGCAAATTCCGCTCCGCCTCCCTGGGACCATGGTCAGGGCCGTCCTGTTCCTGAGGTTTTCCTACGTTACCGTCGCCCCTGTCGGACGTCCGTTTTCCGACTGTCCCCTCAGGACAGGCCGATGATGCGATTGCCCACCTTCACCGCCTCGCCCGCATCCGGCGCGTACCCGTTGGCACCCACCCTGTCGGCAAATGCCTGGGTGACCGGCGCTCCCCCCACAATGAACTTCGCCTTGGGGTCATACCCCCGGACCAACCGGATCACCTTCTCCATCTCGCCAATCGTGGTGGTGAGCAGGGCGGAAAGGCCCACCAGATCGGGCTTCTCCCGACGGTAGGCCTCCAGAAATTTCTCCGCCTTCACGTTGATGTCCAAGTCGATTACCTTGTAGCCCGCTCCCTCGAACATCATCTTCACCAGGTTCTTTCCGATGTCGTGAATGTCTCCCTGCACGGTTCCGAGTAGAAGGGTCGCCCTTGGCGTGAGTCCCGTGCGGACGATGGCCGGCTGCAGGACCTCCATGCTGGCCTTCATCGTCTCGGCCGCCATCAGGAGTTCGGGCAGGAAGGCCTCCCCCCGGGAGAACCGGTCTCCCAAGGCCTCCATGGCCGGCCGGAGGCCCTGTTCAAGGATCTCCTGCGGGGTCGAACCGCTGTTCAGGGCCTCTTCAGTCAGTTGCCGGATCCGCTCGAGGTCTCCGGCCAGGAGCGTTTCTCTCAAATGGGTCATCAGCTCGTTCATGCCCGCGTTCCCCCCTGTTTGTCATGTCCTTGGATCACAACCGGATCGGATAGGCGCCGTACTTTCTGGCTGCCTTGACCATCGCGATGTAGTTCTCCGGCTTGCAGCCCGGGTGGATGGAGTTCGAGGAGCTGATGATGTAGCCGCCGCCCGGAGCAGCGACCCGGATCGTCTCGCGGACCGATTTGTCCACCTCCTCGGTCGTGCCGAAGGGCAAAAGGAAGCTGCAGTCGATGTTGCCCACCACGGCCGACCTGCCCTTCAGATGCTCCTTCACCTCCCGGATGTCCATGCACTGCGGTTGGATCGGGTGGATTCCGTCGAATCCCACTTCGACCAGGTCGTCCAAGATGGGCCAGAGATTGCCATCGGAATGCTTAACCACCTTCATCCCCTTCTCGTGACAGTAGGAGATGATCTCCGCGTGATAGGGCTTGATGAACCGCCTGTACTGGTCCGGGCTCATCAGGGTGCTCGTGTTGAAGGCAAGGTCTCCTTCCAGGATGATCACGTCGGCCCCGTAGTCCCGGGCCATCCCGAGGGCGGCCTTGCAAAAGTCGGTCGTCACCCTGGCCAGGGCGAGGACGAGTTCCCGGTTTCGCATGTAGTCCAGCAGGAGCCGGTCCATGCCCCCCCGAAGCTGCCAAGAGAGGCGGAAGAGGTCCGGGATCGCGAAGAAGTGGGCCACGTCCCTTCCCATCGTGTGCACGAGGTACTGCAGCATGGCATAGTCGGCCGGGTCCGGCTCGAAGGAGAGCCTGGCGAGATCAACCACGCTCTGCACCGGGCCCTCCACCGGGACCGGCTCGCCCACCTCGGAAAGATGATAAATGGTTCCGTATTTGTCTTTGGCCAGGTCGCCTCCGACCCGCTCCTTGCGGATGATGAAGACCGTTGAGACGCCGTCGTTGCCCAGCTCCTTCAGGATGAGCGAGAGCAGGTCCATGTAGCGAAGCTGCTCCTCGATCCCCATGTCGGTGATATGCTTGATCGGGGGGACATCGTCCGTGAAGTGCCTGCCCAGGTTCACGATGCTGGCCTCGTTGATCCCCATCTCGAAAACCGGGACCATGTCCGGCTCCTGGAGGTTCAAGGCCTTCAATATCCGCTCTTTTCCGGTCATTGGCTCACCCATGGTTCCTCCTCTCGGCTCGTCCGAGCTCCCTTGGCGCGCAGGTTCTGATCCGGCATGCTTCGGGGCGGGGCATGCGATGCCAACGGCCACCCGGAACCCCGTTCGATGCCCGGCAGCCATGCTATCGACGAGACTCGCCTCCCGTCAATCCGACGCATCAAGGCAAGAAGCCACGAAGTTCGGATCCGGGACGGTCGCGCTTCACTCCTTCAATCACTTGTCCAGAAGCGAGGCGGCTCCGCGATTGAGACCTTCGGTCTTACCGACGAGGCCCGTGACCGGCTCGGCAGAGCCTCTTGACAAAAGGGAGGATCACTTCTATATTTCGTCATATAGCGAATAGATTCGGCCGTTACTTTTCTCTCCAGACCGCATCATGAGCCAAATTTCACTCGAAGACTTCGCGCGCATCGCCCAGGCCCTGGCCGACGAAAATCGCGTCCGGCTGCTGCTGGCCTTGCAGGGCCGCGAGCTTTGCGTCTGCCAGATGGTCGAGCTTCTCGGACTGGCCCCTTCGACCGTGTCCAAACACCTGTCCATCCTCAAGGCCGCCAGGCTCGTCCGGAGCCGGAAGGACGAAAGATGGATGTTTTACGGGCCAGCGGATCCCGCGGCTCCGGCCGCAGTCCGCGAGGCGGTCGCGTGGACCATGAACGCCCTCTCGAAGGATCCGCGAATCGATCAGGACGGCAAGAAGATTCGAGAAATCCTCAAGGTGGACCGAACAGAGCTTTGCAAGAAGCACACAGGCAGAGGATCCCGCTGAACCGAGCCATCCTAACGGGGGACGTTTGGAGAACCCATGGCCGAAAGACACTGGAAGCGATACGTCGGCGGTTCCGTTCTCTTTCTTGCTGTTACGATCGCTGCAGCCTTTGTCACGAAGCTTTGGGTCATCACGGCCCTCCCCATCGGGTTCCTGTTCGGTTTTTTCCTCCAAAAAGGGGACCTGTGCGGCGCCTCGGCCTTCAGCGAAGTGCTTCTCGCCAGAGACTGGCGCAAGATCCAAGGCTTATGGGTGTGCATCGTCGTCTCCATGGTTGGGTTCGCGCTCTTGGAGAGGCTCGGGCTCATCAGCCTGAACGTAAAGCCCATGTACTGGCTTAACTACATCGTGGGCGGCGTTCTTTTCGGCGGCGGCATGGTCCTGGCCGGCGGCTGCGTGAGCGGGTGCCTGTATAAGGCGGCCACGGGCAACTTGAATTCCATCGCGGCCCTGCTGGCCATGCCCTTTGGCATGGCCCTGGTGGAGTACGGGCCTCTCAAGGGCCTTTTCACGGACATGATGACCGTGGTCACCCACGCTCCGGGCGGCAAGCCCCTGGGACTGCCGGCGCTCACGGGGATCCCTTACTGGCAGTGGACCGCGGTGTTCGTGGTGGCCACCCTGGCCGGTGCCTTCCTGCTGAGACGGAACAAGCGAGCCCATGCGACCGCAACCGGGCCGTCTTCCGGCGTCTTTCTCAGGATTCTCACGCGACCCTGGAAGCCATGGAAGGCGGGCCTGGCCATCGGGGTTCTCGCCTGGTTCGCCTACCTCTCTTCGGCGGCCACGGGCCGGAACTACCCGCTGGGCGTAACCCACGGGGTCCTTTACGCCCACGCCCTGATTACGGATCACGATGTAGTGCACGTGTACAAAAAGGCACCTTCCCCGCCGCAGGTTGGCCCGGCCTCGGCGGCCGGCCCCACCGCACCGGCCGGCAAGAAGATCATCTGGTGGCTCGTCCTTTTGGTCGGAGGCGAAATGCTGGGCGCCTTCGTTTCCGGGAAGCTCTCGGGGGAGGCCAGGCTTCTGCCGAAACCTCCGGAGCAGACCCTCTGGGCGGTGCTGGGCGGGTTCCTGGTAGGCGCAGGGGCCGTTTTCGCAACAGGATGCGTGATCGGGAACATCCTCTCAGGGTGGGCCCTGATGAGCATAGGCATGTTCCTTTTTGGCCTGGTCACGGTTCTCACCAATTGGGCCGTGACCTACCTCTACCTCATGGGGGGTAGCCTTTTCCCGGAGAAATAGGCTAGACTTTTGACAAGGGACGTTTCGAAGGACCGGAAGGGACGCGAGAGCGGCCCCCGACCGGCTGGGTAAAAGGGCCAACCATCAGGAGGGAGGGAAGACACGATGAAGATCTTGCGGGTGGACATGACGAAGCAAACGGTGCGGACCGAGCCTGTGCCAAAAAAATGGGAGAAGTTCGGGGGCCGAGCGCTCACGAGTGCGATCATCTCCGAAGAAGTGCCCCCGCTGGCGCATCCCTTGGATGAGCAGAACAAGCTCGTGATCGCGGGCGGGCTCTTGTGCGGAACCACGGCGCCCATCTCGGGCAGGATTTCGGTCGGGTGCAAGAGCCCTCTGACCGGCACGATCAAGGAATCGAACTCCGGGGGCCAGGCGGCTCACATGCTGGGCATGCTGGAGATCGCCGCAATCGTTGTCGAGGGGAAGCCCGAGAAAGGGAAGCTCTTCAAGCTCCTGCTCAAGAAGGACTCGTTCAAGCTGGAGCCGGCCACACAATACAGGCTTCTCGACAACTACGAGCTGGTGGACAAGCTCAAGGCCGAGTACGGGGACAAGAACGTGGCCTTCATCACCATCGGGTCGGCCGGCGAGCGCCTGTTGACCGGAGCGAGCGTGGCGATAACCGACACCGAGATGAGGCCCACCCGGCACGCGGGCCGAGGCGGTCCCGGTGCTGTGATGGGCTCGAAGGGACTCAAAGCGATCATTTGCAACGCAGAGGGCTGCGAGCGGAGGAAGCCCGCGGACGAGGCCAAGTTCCGCGAGGCGAGCCGCAAGTTCGCCAAGGCTCTTTCCGAGCATCCGGTGACGAGCGAGGGACTGCCGACCTACGGGACGAATGTTCTGGCCAACATCATCAACGAAGCCGGCGGGTATCCCACGCGGAACTTCTCGGACATGGGTCGGTTCGAGGCCGTGGGCAACCTGAGCGGCGAAACCCAGACGGACGTGATGAAGAAGCGCGGCGGCATGATCAGCCACGGCTGCCACAGGGGCTGCGTGATCCGCTGCTCGGGCCTATACAACGACAAGGACGGCAAGTACCTGTCCAAGCGGGCCGAGTACGAGACCGTGTGGGCCTTCGGGCCGAACTGCGGCATCTCGGACCTCGACGAGATTCAGCGGCTGGACCGGGAGTGCGACGACATCGGCCTGGATACGATCGAAATGGGGGCCGCGATCGCGGTTGCCATGGACGCCGGCTTGTGCAAGTTCGGTGATGCCAAGGGAGCTTACGACCTCCTCCAGGAGGTCCGCCGCGGGACGCCTCTTGGCCGGATCATCGGAAGCGGCACCAAGGTGGTCGGTCAGGCTTTCGGAGTGGACCGCGTGCCTGTGGTCAAGGGCCAGGCCATGCCGGCCTACGACCCGAGAGCCATCAAAGGGATCGGGGTCACGTACGCCACGACCACGATGGGCGCCGATCATACGGCTGGGTACGCCATCGCCACCAACATTCTCAATGTGGGCGGCAAGGTGGATCCGCTCGGACGGCAGGGCCAAGTGGAGCTTTCCCGCAACCTGCAGATCGCAACGGCCGCGATCGACAGCACCGGCCTGTGCCTGTTCGTGGCTTTCGCGGTCCTCGACAAGCCCGAGGCTTTCGAGGCGATCTATGAGATGCTCAACGCCTTTTACGGCTGGAACCTCAAGGGCGAGGATGTCACGGAACTGGGGAAAGCGATTCTGCGAATGGAGCGGGGCTTCAACACCCGGGCGGGCTTCACCAAGGAGCAGGACCGGCTGCCTTCGTTCATGAAGCGGATTCCCCTGAAGCCGCACAACGCGGTCTTCGACATCCCGGACGAGGAGCTGGATCAGGTTTTCAATTTCTAACAGATCGGCCGACGTTTTTTTCGAGGGGGCTCCGGGAAGGGCTTTCCCGGAGCCTTTTTTTTCGCCCCGGACCGCACGAGCAAAGGACGGGCAGGGCCGTCTTTTCTGGCCGAACCCGCTGATTTTGGAAAGAAAGCGCCATGGGTCTCCCCAAAAGTCGAGAAAGCGACGGATCCTCGACGCCGGAAAGAGAGGCACCCCTTCCCGGAATCGAGGCAAAGACGCCGGACATCCGCAAGGCCTTCATCGAGGTCACAACCCGCTGCAACCTGCGCTGCAGCATGTGCGTGAAAAGTGCCTACCCGGGTCCCGAAGGCGACATGGATCCCGGCCTGTATGAAAGGATCCTACGGCAGGTGCCGGGCATCTCGTTTCTCGGCCTGAGCGGCATTGGAGAGCCTTTGCTCCATCCGAACATTTTGGATTTCATCCGTCTGGCCAGAAAACGCCTTCCGGACCGCACCGTCATCGGCTTCAACTCGAACGGCGTGCTTGTGGACGAGCCCCTGGCTCGGTCTCTGGCGGAAAGCGGCTTGGACAAGATCGCTCTTTCGATCGATTCGGTCGACGTTGCGACGTACGGGTCGATTCGCAGGGGCGGGACCTTCGACCGCGCCCTTGCCGGCATGGACATCCTGGCCGAATGGATCCGGCGGACCCCAGGGACCCGTCTCAAGCTGGGGGTCCAAACCGTCCTCATGAAGGAGAACTTCCGGTCCCTGCCGCAGATGGCGCGCTTTTTCGCCGAGCACGGGGCCCGTTTTCTCATCCTCTCCCATCTTCTCCCTTATCAGCTCCACATGGAGCAGCAAGTCGTCTACGACGCCAATTCCGAAGGGGCCGTGAAGATTTTCGAGCGCTTCCGGGACGAGTTCCGAGCGCGGGGCGTGACGTACGAGCGGTATCAGAAGATCATGCAGAAATTCATCCGGGCCGACGAAGAAAGGGAAGTCGTCGAGCTCGTTCAAAAGGTCATGGATCAGGCGGCCCGCGAGAACGCGTACGTGAACATCCCTCACCTCTTGCAGAAAGACGAGGCCCTCATCCGGGAAGTGGAGGAAGTCTTTGCCGAAACGAGGGAAGTCTGCCCCCGTTACGGACTCGAAATCGAGTTCCCGAGGGTCATCCCGAGTTCGGAGCGGCGCTGCGACTTTATCGAGGAACAGAGCGTCTTCATCGATTTCGAGGGAAAAGTTTACCCTTGTTATTTTCTCTGGCACTCCTACCTTGCCTTTGTCCACGGCCGCCGAAAGCACGTCCGGCGCCGCGAAATGGGCGACCTTGCCAAAGAGGACCTCTCCTCGATCTGGAACCGAGAGGAATTCCGGCGATTCCGGGAGAGCGCGAAACGCTACGACGTTCCCTTTTGCACGGACTGCAATCTGGCGGCCTGCTGCGACTATGTGCTGGCCGAGGAGTTCGAACAGGACTGCGCTGGCACGCAGATCCCTTGCGGCGACTGCCTCTGGTGCAAGGGGATCTTCAAGTGTCTTTCATCCTGAAGAGGGAGGACAAGAAGGCATTCGACTTGAGTGAGGGAGGGAGTTGACATGGCGACCGAAGCCTGCGTGACCAAGCAACCCAAAGGACTGGGCTTCTTCGAAAGGTACCTCACCGCGTGGGTGATCCTGTGCATTCTGGCCGGCATCCTGCTCGGGAAGGTCGCTCCGGGTGTCGCCAAGTACCTGGACGGGCTCGCCATCTACGTGAACGAAGCCCCGGTTGTCTCGATTCCGATCGCGATCTGCCTCTTTTTCATGATGTACCCGATCATGGTGAAGATCGACTTCGGCGAGGTGATCCAGGCCGGCAAGAATACCAAGCCCGTGCTTCTCACCCTGTTCGTGAACTGGGCGATCAAGCCCTTCACCATGTACGCGATCTCTCTCTTCTTTCTCGGCACGCTCTTTCACGCCCTGATCGGCCCGGAAGCGGTCGACTACGTCAAGATGCCCCTCGGCCTGGATCTGCCGGTCGGCGAAGTCCATGGGGCGGGCAAGGTCGTGCTCGTCAACGGCCTGAAGATGCTCGAGGTGCCCTTATGGCGGAGCTATCTGGCAGGCTGCATCCTGCTCGGCATCGCGCCTTGCACGGCCATGGTTCTGGTCTGGGGCTTCCTGGCCAAGGGGAACGACGGACACACCCTCGTCATGGTCGCCATCAACTCGCTCACCATGCTCGTCCTGTACGGCCCCCTGGGCGGATTCCTTCTCGGCGTGGGCCGGCTGCCCGTGCCCTGGCAGGCCCTGGTCCTTTCGATCGGAATCTACGTGGCCTTGCCCCTGGTGGCCGGATACTTTTCCCGCAAATTCATCATCCGGGCCCGCGGAGAAGCTTGGTTTCGGGAGAAGTTCCTCCATATTCTCACCCCGATTACGATCATTGCGCTGCTCATCACCCTGGTTCTTCTGTTCTCGTTCAAAGGAGACGTGATTGTTTCCAATCCCTTAACCATTCTGTGGATCGCCATCCCTCTGTTCCTCCAGACGAACCTGATTTTCTGGATCGCTTACGGGCTGGCCAAAGTCATAGGCCTTACGTACGAAGACGCCGCTCCTTCCGCCATGATCGGAGCCTCGAACCACTTCGAGGTCGCGATCGCCACAGCCACCATGCTCTTCGGCCTGTCGTCGGGTGCGGCCCTGGCAACCGTGGTCGGGGTGCTCATCGAGGTCCCGGTCATGCTCATGCTCGTCAAGATCTGCCTGAGAACACAAGGCTGGTTCCCGGCGGAAGCGCGGAGGTGACGCCATGAAGATCGAGGTCATCGGACCGGGCTGTCCCTTTTGCAAGCGCCTCTACAACAGAGTGCGGGAAGTGGCTGAAGCCGAAAGGCTCCAGGCCGAAATCCTGCACGTCAAGGATCTCAAAACAGCCTGGAAATATTTTCCCCATACGCCGGTTCTGCTCGTGGACGGCCGGGTCCTGCACCGGGGCAAGAGGCTCCCCTCCAAGGAACGAATCCTTGAGCTGCTGCGGGAAAGCCGGCCGGACACGGTCCAGGAGGAGACAAGATGAGCGAAGCTTGTGCTTGCGAAACCCGATCCGTGATGATTCTGCCTTGCTCAGGGGCTTCGAACGTGGGCCAGATCGCCAATCAAGCGGCTCTCGAGCTTCGGGCCGAAGGATACGGCAGGATGTATTGCATTGTCGGCATCGGAGCCCACATCCAACCCATGGTCCAGTCCGCCCGGGACGTGGACCGGATCGTGGCCATCGACGGGTGCGAGGTCTGCTGCGCCCGAAAGCTCCTCGAGCACCTGGAAATCCGGCCCCACCAGCATGTTGTGGTGACCCAGCTCGGAATCGAAAAGAGCTACGACATCACCTGGCCTTCGGAACAGGTGGTGCGCGTGAAGGAGGCCGTCCGGGGTCCCGGCGTCGCGTCGGCCGCTGGAAGCCCCTCCGCGGGGAAAAAGGCGGCCTGCTGCACCTGAAGGGAGATAGAGCGGCTGAAGAGGACTACATGGCGGGCTCTGCCCCGTAGGACCGCGGGATCGGCCTCGGAACGAGGTCTGTGTGAATCCCGTCAGCTCCCTGTTGATTTCAAAGGCGATTTAAAGTAATCTTATAAAAACCGCAGAGGGGGTGGAGTCCCCCGCAACCGCCCGGATCCGGGCCGATGACTCCTGCCGCATGTTCGATAAAGCGGCGGGAATCGCCCGGGACGGAGCGAAAGCAACCCGCCGCAAGGCGGGTTTTTTGTTGGCCCGTACAGGCCTGGCCCAGCACCCAATGAGAGGAAGAACCCGATGACAGGTCCCTTTGCCCTAGCCGCTCTGTGGCTCGCCTTGGCCCTTGTTGCAACCGTTCTGGCCAATCATTTGCGTGTGTCCATGGCTCTCATGGAGATATGCGTTGGCGTCGTGGCCGGTTCGCTGGCTGAGCACTTCGTAGGCCCGGACGCGCTCGGCGCGAACGTGGATTGGCTCCGTTTTCTGGCTGCTTCCGGCGCCGTTCTTCTCACCTTCCTCGCAGGAGCCGAGCTGGAGCCCGAAGTGCTCCGGCGCAAATGGAAAGAGGTCTTTGTCGTGGGGTTGGTCGGCTTTCTGGCGCCCTTCCTGGGCTGCGCGGCCCTGGCTAGATGGGTCCTCGGCTGGGACCCGCGCGCGAGCTGGTTGGCAGGAGTGGCTCTGTCCACCACTTCTATGGCCGTCGTTTACGCGGTCATGCTAGAAACCGGGCTCAATCGTACTGAATTCGGCAAGGGAATCCTCGGAGCCTGCTTCGTGAACGACCTCGGCACTGTGATCGCCCTGGGCCTGATCTTCGCTCCCTTCACCTACAAGACCGCGCTGTTCCTCGTGGTGAGCGCCGCGGCTCTTGCCTGCCTGCCTCTTCTCACCCGAGTCTTCACGCGGCGTTACGGACACCGAACGGCCGCGATCCGGGCCAAATGGGTCCTTTTCATTCTTTTCGGACTCGGAGCCCTTGCGCTCTGGTCCGGAAGCGAGGCCGTGCTGCCGGCCTATATCGCAGGCATGGCCCTGGCAGGCGCTGCGGCCCAGGACCATCACTGGGTCCGCCGGATGAGAACGCTCACCATAGGGTTCCTCACGCCCTTCTATTTCATCCGGGCCGGGTCTCTGGTCTCGATTCCCGCCATCGTCGCAGCTCCGGCGCTCTTTCTCGCATTGCTCGGAGGCAAGGTCGCCAGCAAAATTTTCGGGCTCTACCCGGTGATCTATCCCTTTCGAGAGCACGCCCGTGAACGCTGGTATTACACGCTCCTCATGTCCACTGGACTCACCTTCGGCACGATCTCAGCTCTTTACGGGCTCACCAATGGTATTGTCTCACGCAGTCAGTACTCCTTCCTGGTGGCGGCTGTGATCGCAAGCGCCGTGGTTCCTACGCTCATCGCCAACGCGGCTTTCCTGCCCAGGCATCTCCTTCCTGAGCGCGCAACCCTGGAGGAAGGGGCCATCCCGCTCGCGCCCCCGGAGGCTACGAGGGTCGAGGAAGAAGAGGAAGGATTGCAGAACGAATAAGGCCGGCCTTCCGCGGACCGCACGGTCCAAGACCCATCTAGCCCATTTGCAGGAGCCAATAGAGGGCGAGGCAGAACAGGGATCCTGCCGCACTCGCCAAGGAGAACCTGCGGTCAGACCGCTTGTGGAAAGCGACCCCGGCGAGGAGGACCGTTGCGGAGAACAAGACCTCCACCACCCATCCCCTCACGTTGGCCATGTTCCCTAAACTCGTCACAAAAGTCCAGGCTGATCCGGGGAGTCGATGGACCGGCGGGAAAAGAGAGATGGGCGAAAGGAACCTCCTTTCACTAAAAGGCCAGAAGAGAGCGATGCCGTAAGGTTCTGATACGTCCGCGGCCAGGCAGTCCAGCAAGGGATGGGAACATACACAAAAAACGCAAAAGACCGTTACAGCTCCTCTGCGGATCTCAGGCAGACCCGCCCGGAAGAACGGAGACAGCGCAAGGGCCGCCACCAAGCACACGAGCAGGCTGTGCGTCGCTCCCCTGTGGTACCGGACAGGATCGCCCAAAACAAATCCCGGCAGGAAATCCGCGTCCGGCAGAACCGCCAGAGCCACTCCTCCGGCCAGAAGAAGGGTCTGCTTCCAGAAGGACGCGGTCTTGAGATCGCGCCTGAGCCAAAGAAAGCCGAGAGCGGGAACCACGGAGTGAGCTATCGGTGACGGCACGAAACGGCCTCCTCAAGAGCGCGAAGATAGCGCCTAGCCATTTTGCCCGCCCCCTGAGGCATCATCAACCCGGAAAGGACCGCAACTCCATACGCCCCGGACTGAAGGCATTCGGCAACCCGATCCGGCGTCACGCCTCCGAGAGCCAAAACCGGAACGCGAACCCCTAGGCTGACTTTCTCAAGGCTCTCTCTTCCCAAACGCGGTCCGTAGCCTGGTTTTCCGGCCGAGGGATAAATAGGACTTAAGGTCACGAAGTCGGCTCCTTCGGACTCCCGCCTTTTCGCTTCTTCGAGGCTGTGCGCCGAGCATCCAACGGCCAGCCTCTCCGCCGGGCCGCCGAGTGCTTCTCGCACCGGCGGAGCCGTGGAGGGAAGATGAACGCCCGCAGCTCCGACCGCCCGGGCGATCCGGACCCGCGAGTTCACGAAAAGGCAGGCACCGAAAGAGCGGCACAGGTCGGCCACCGAGGCCGCGAGAGCCAGATACGCGCTGTCGGGCATATCCTTCTCCCGAAGCTGCACGGCCCGCACGCCGGCCTCGAGGATCTCGCGCACGACTTCGGCCAGAGGCCGCGGAGCGCACGCCTTTCGGTCCGTAATGACATAGAGTCGGGGCATAGGGTCGTCCACGACATCCTCCTGCAGCAGTGCCCTCAGAGCGCGACCCAGGCATTCTTGATAGGCCCGGCTCGGTCGAGACGGCCCCTCGGAAACGTTCAGGCTTGCTCGCCGCTTTGCGGGACTGACGCCGGCGGCGGTGCCGTGTGGATCGAGATCCTTCCCTCCATGGGACTCGAGGCCTCGGCGTAGAGCTTCACGGGAATCCTTCCGGCCAGGAAAGCCGCGCGGCCAGCCTCAGCGGCCTTTCGCATGGCCTCGGCCATGAGCACCGGCCGCCGGGCCCGGGCCACAGCCGTGTTCAGAAGCACGCCGTCGCAGCCCAGCTCCATGGCGATCGCCACGTCCGAAGCCGTGCCCACACCCGCGTCCACGATCACAGGCACCTTGGCTCTCTCGCGGATGATCTGGATATTGTAAGGATTGCGGATCCCCATGCCCGAGCCGATCGGCGCGCCCAGAGGCATCACGGCCGCACAGCCGAGGTCCTCGAGCTTCCTGCACGTGATCGGGTCATCGTTGCAATACGGCAAAACAACGAACCCCTGCTTGACGAGAGTCGACGCCGCCGCAAGGAGCTCCGGCACGTCCGGGAAGAGCGTTTCATCGTCCCCGATCACCTCGAGCTTGATCCAGTCCGTGGAAAGGGCCTCCCGGGCGAGTTCGGCCGTAAGAACCGCCTCCTTGGCCGTGTAGCACCCTGCCGTGTTCGGCAGGATCCGATACCCGGCCTCGCGCAGAAGACTGTATAGGTCCTCTCCGGTCTCCGAACCCACCTTGACCCTCCGAACCGCCACCGTGACCATCTCGGTGCCGCTCGCTTTGAGGGCCCGGAGCATGACATCGGCGCTCGGGTAGCGAGCAGTCCCCAAGATGAGCCTCGACCGAAAGGCGACGCCGGCAAGGATGAGGTCGTCCTGTCCCGTTTTTTCCATGGATTCACTCCATCTTCCTCGTCCTTAGCAAGAGAGAACTTTCGAAAGAACCGCCTTCATCCGCCCTGAAGGGGACGCACGATCTCCACGGAGCTCCCCTCGGCCAGCTCTCTCTCCTGCCAGGCGCTCCGAGCAACCACCCTGCCGTCTACGGCCACGGCGATCCCAGGCCGCGAGGGATCGATCCCCAGCGCTTCCAGGAGCCTCCGCACCGTGCAGCCCTGCGGCAGGATCCGGCCTTCGCCGTTCACTTTGACGTTCATCCAAGCCTTCTCCCAAACCTTTCGATCCCCATGGGCGCGATGAGGTCCGATGTTTTTCCGCTAAGGAGCAAAGCGGCTATTTCCCGGGCCGTAACCGGCGCCAGGAGGATCCCCTTGCGGAAATGCCCGGTCGCCACGAAGAGATTCTCGACAGGCGTTTTTCCCAAGATCGGTGCGTGGTCGCGGCTTGCAGGCCTCAAGCCCGCCCAGGTTTCGACCATCGGGTAGTCGTAGACGGCCGGCACGGCTTCCCAAGCTCCCCTGAGCAGCTCGTAGAGCCCTCCTGCGGTGATCTGCGTATCGAACCCCATCTCCTCGCATGTCGCGCCCACGAACAAACGGCCGTCCTCCTTGGGAACCAGGTACGCATCGGGCGCGTGCACAACGTTGCGCAACCGAGCTTCCTGGGTCATCCGGAGGGCCACCATCTGGCCTTTCACCGGCCGGACCGGCGGCCGGCAGGCCTCGGGGAGCCCCCCGATGGATCCAGACCAGCAGCCTGCAGCCACGACCACGGCGTCCGCTTCGAGAAACTCTCCCCGGACCCACGCGCCGGTCGCCTTGCCGTCTCGGATCTCCACGCGCTCGACCGGCGCCTCCTCGGCCAGCTCGCCCCCTGCCTTGCGGAACGCCACAGCCAGCGCCTCGATCAAGCGCCTGTTGTCCACGTGCCGGTCGTCCAGGCACCAGACGCCCGCCGTGACCCTCGGCGAAAGGAGAGGCTCCATCTCCCGGGCCTCGGCGCCGTCAAGCCACCGGACCCGCAGGTCGAAGTGCTTCTGAATTTGAAAGCGATGCTCCAGGTCGCGGGCATCGTCCCGGTCGAGGGCCACGATAAGCGTCCCGTCCGTCCGGTATCCCACGGTGAGACCGCTCGCCCCCTCGAGCTCCTCGACCCAGCCAGGATACAGAGCCGCGCTTTCGAGCCCCAACCTGAGCAGGTCCTGTTCCTCGAAGTGGACCTCCGCCAGGGCCGAAAGCATGCCCGCGGCCGCCCAGGAGGCCTCCCGGCCCGCTTTGCCGCGCTCGCAGATTCGAACCGCGCATCCCCGTCGGACCAGTTCCCAGCCCGTGGCAAGACCGATGACCCCTCCTCCCACGACGAGAACGCGCTTCTCCATCCTGTTTGCTCCGGCGCTCAGATTCCCTCGCCCGCTCCGCGGCCGAGTTCCTATGCCATCAGCCTCCGGCGATCCATTTCCCAGTTTTCCACTATGACTAGAAGGGAGCGGCCATGTCAAGGCACCCCGGCAGGCTTCCGGCGGATTCCGAAAATGGAGCGGGCGCGACGGAGCGCGTCCCTCCATGGAAAACCCCGTGGAGGGCCACGCTCTGTCGTGGCCGCAACATGAAAACCGTCATCGCCGCGCAATAAAGACGGACGCGACGGAGCGCGTCCCTCCATGGAAAACCCCGTGGAGGGCCATGCTCCGTCGTGGCCGCAACACGAAAACCGTCATCGCCGCGCAATAAAGACGGGCGCGACGGAGCGCGTCCCTCCATGGAAAACCCCGTGGAGGGCCATGCTCCGTCATGGCCGCAAGGGGAGGATGGTGGTGTGAGGGCCAATCCCTGAGTAACGTGAATTAGGAGTCAACGATTCTTTTTCGGACACCCTTTCGACAACATTGCGTGTGACCCCATTCACCCTTCCCTTGCCGCCTCAGGCCCTTTCGGCTATTCTGACCCCGTCTGGGGGTGTGGCTCCTTGCCAGAGGCAAAGGGCGGTCTGGGCACGTCCCTTTTCGGCGCGCTCATTCTCGTCATGAACTTTGAAAAAGACGCCGGACAGCCTCTCTCTGTGAGAGAGCGAGGATCTTCTTTCCTGCACGGAGGAACCGTACATGAAACCCAAGACCGCGGCCATCCTCATCGTGGCAATCCTTTTTCTGATCGTCCTGTTCCAGAACCTGGGTGCCGTGCCCCTTCGGATGCTGTTCTGGAGCTTTCAGATCTCCTTGCTCCTGGTGATCCTCGTGCCGTTTCTCGCAGGCCTTGCCATAGGCTGGTTCCTGAAGACAACCCCTTCCTTGCGAAAGCCTCAAGACCAAGGGTTGGCCAAAAAATCTTGACGCTTCCAATTTGGAGAAGCCTTGCGCCAGAGCTTGTGCGAAGCGCGCCAAAAAGGCGGGCTGTCCCGCCGTCAGGCCTTTGTCCGAAGGATGCGTTCTCACCCAGCCGATACCAACTCAAAAACCTCGACTTCTTCGGTCCTTCCCTTGATGCAGATCCGCCCTAGAGACCTCGCTCGAACCGCGGATCCGGCTCTTTCCACGACGGCGCGGCTAGCCAGGATCTCGGTCCCGAGATCCTTGTTTGCGCCCTCGAGCCGACTGGCAAGATTCACGGTATCGCCCAAAACCGTGTAGTTGTAAAGTTCCGAAGAGCCGAAGTTGCCGACGGTGACTTCGCCCGCGTGAATCCCGATCCGCATGCGCAACTCGGGCAGACCTTCGCGCCTCATTTCTTCCCGCAGTGTCGCCATCCTCGCCTGCATGGCCAGAGCAGCCCGACAGGCGTTGGCCGCGTGCTCGTCGTCCGCCAGCGGGGCGCCCCAAAAAGCCATAATGGAATCGCCGATGAACTTGTCGATCGTTCCTTTATGAGCGAACACGATACGGGTCATTTCCGTGAAGTACAGGTTGAGGACCTTTCCCACCGCTTCGGGCTCGAGTTTTTCCGCCAGGCCCGTGAACCCGGCCAGGTCCGTGAAAAGCACGGTCACCTCGGCTCTGTGGCCTCCAAGCCTCACGTCCTCCGGGCGACTCAGAACGGTCCGGAGAACAGCCGGGGACAAGTAGCGGGCGAACATGTTTCGAATCTGGCGTCTCTTGCGTTCGCTCTGCAGGTAGGCCCGCGCGCCCGCTGCGCCATAAGGCAGAAGAAAGCACAATCCTGCGGGCAGAGTCGGGAGCCATGCGTCGAGAACGAGAAAGGCCGCGCAGACGCCGGCCCCGTACAGCACGAGGCACAAGCTTGTCAGGATACCGCTCCGCAGGGGCTTCCAGCCCGCCTGGACAAGGCCGGCAAAAACGGCCAGGCTGACGAACAGGGCGAGAGACCCGCCGCGGGAAAGCCTTGTCACCCACCGCCCCTGAAGAAGCCCGTGGATCATGTTCGCATGGATTTCGACGCCGGCCATGAGGCGGCTTTCAGTCGAGAAAAGAAAGGGAGTGGCGAAAAGATCGGGTCCGGAACGACCCGGCTCCGGAGAGATCTTCACCGCGCGGCCCACAAGGACGATCTTATCCTGGAAGAAGCCCTTTGAAAGGAACTCCGCCGGCGAAAGGGCCTGATAGTAGGAAACCGTGGCGAACGTCCCCGGGGGCCCCGCATAGCGGATCCAGGCGCCCTCTGGAGCCCGAAGGTCCTTGCCGGCGTATAGATCGGCCACCGCCTCGGCCAGGGATCTTTGTCCCTCCGCGAGCGACGGGGGCCTTCGCACCACGCCGTCCGGGTCCAAGGGAACCGTGGCGATGCCGGCCGATGCGCCGTCCAGCAAATCCCCGAAAGGCTCGACCACCATCTCCCCGTCGTACCCCTTGCCGTGGAGATGCTCGATGTCCGCAGCCAGAACCACCCGGCCGAAGCTCCGGATCGAGCGGGATAGCGCCGCGTCCTCCTCGGGCATGGACGGCTCGGCGAACAGAACGTCAAAGGCCACGACCGAGGCTCCCTCGGCCGCCAGGGCCTCCACAAGCCTCGCGTGAAGGCTTCGCGGCCAAGGCCACTGCTTGCCGATCTCGGAAAAGGAAGGCTCGTCGATCGCCACGATGACGATCTCGGGCGGGGGCGCCGGAGACCGTCGAAGGGCGTGAAGGAGGTCGTATCCCTTGAGATCCGCCAGCTCCAACGGAGGAAGCAAGCTCAGGGCCCAGGCCGCGAGGCCCGCCGCACCTCCGAGAAGCAAGTGTCGTGCGAGTGTCAGAACCGGTACTCCAGGGTGACGTACGCCGACCGTCCCGGCGCCGGATCGCCCTCGTTGAACAGGTTGTTCACGGAAAGGCCGATGAACCCGTGCTTCTGGAAAGGCTCCCAGGAGGCCGAAAGGCTTGTGAGCCAAAAGGACGAAAGTTTCTCTTCGTTCGAATAATCGGTGTACTGTTCCCCTATGTACGTCTCGGTGAGCATCACCTTCACGTACAGAGGCGAAATCCAAACGACGCCTCCGCTCGCAACGTGATCGGGCACGCCCGGTACGGAAAGACCGTCAAAGGCCCCTCCACTCCCCTCGGCGTCGGAATACAGGTAGCGGAGAAAGAACCCCAGTTGCTTCGTGACAATCGCGTTGACGGCGGCCATGGCCCGGTTCGAGTCGATCTCCCGTTTCGGCAGCCCGCCCGCCAGAGCCGCGTCCTTGAGCTCCACCCGTTCACCCCCGAACACGGTGAACAACCGGGACGTCCAGCGCGACTCGAGACGCACCTGATAGTCGTACAGCCTGGATCCCTGCAGGCCGAGGCTGTTGTCCACCACAAGACCCGCCACGGCGACCGGCGCCAAAGTGCCGGACGAGACTTTCTCCAACCAGTGCAGGTAGCCCACACGCAGGATGTGGTTCTTCAGGAGCCGGACCGCGGCACCCACCCGCGGATAGGCGCGGTTGTCCTCATTCTCATCGTCGTAAAAGGACTCGAAAAAGACGGCTCCCTCCAGGAGAAGCCAATCCGCGACCTTCCAACGGTCGTCCACGTACGCGGTGATGAACCTTCCCTCATCCGTGGACCTCTCCGTCACCTCAACCGGAGAGACGAGGTCGAATTGCCACCCGTAGACTTCAGGGTCGAGAATGGGCTCTTCGAAAAAGTAGATCGTGTCCTGCGGCACGAAAACGTTGGTCACCCTTTTGCTTCTCACCTTGAGCGGAATGTATTCAGCGCCCCAGGTGAACTCGTGCCGCTCTCCCAGATTCACGAGCTGGCGTCCCTGAAGAAGAAAGGTTTCCTGGTCGCTCTTTTCGTAACGCCTCAGGTCCGTGTCCACGAAAGAAGGAAAACTTCCGGGCAGAAGGACCGCACCGGGCGTCTCCGCAAAGGTGCCAGTGGAATCAGTGGCGAGGGTGATCCCTCCCTGGTCCGGAGGAACCAGCGCGCTCACGTCGTAGACGCCCTGCTGAAAGAACCTCCTCGTCTCCTGGATTCCGAAGCCCGCGTAGAGGAAGGAAGCCTGAATGTCGGTTAGCCCGGTCCCGAAAGGCGCCGGGTTGCGGCTCTTCAGGATCCAGCGGTCATAGGCAGCCCGGGCGATCACGTTGTTCTTGGGCCCGAACCGGTGGCGGTAGCCCAAATCCGCCGACAGGTTTTCGGTTTTCAGGCGGTCGTCCGGATCCAGCTCCGGGCCCGAGCCCGGCTGCCCGGACTCGTCGCGGCCCGCGGTAAAGCCGACATTCAGGCTGTTCCGATAGTCGGGTTTTATGCCCAGCCCCAAAGCTAGACTCACGCCGTCGGAGTCGCCGTTTTCGACAGACCCCTGCTTGTCGTATCCCTGCACGGCGAGCGAGCAGGCGGTCTCCCAGAGTTTGCGCGTATAGCCCTGGATGATTCCCGAATACTGCTGGGAAAACCCGCCGTCTTCGTCTCCCCAGGTCCCGGAGAGCGAAGCATCCCAGCGGGGCTTGCGGATGATGTCCAGGTAGCGGGCCGACCTGGAGTTGGCCAGGGGGTCAAGAAGAAGTCCCTGCACCAGCTCGCTTACGGCAACATAGTGGTTGTCGTTGTATCTGCGGGACGCCTGAAAATGGCTCGACGCATTGTGCGGGTCGAACGATTCCTGCGCGTAGGACTCCGACCACTCGGACAGTCCGAAGCCCAGCAAGGCCGACCCCAGGTTCGACAGCCCGACCTTGGTGTTCTCGATCTCTTCCACGCTCTTGAGGTAAGGAAGCAATTCAAGAACCCTGCGGGCTTCCTCAATCGCCTCGAAGGGCCGGTAGGTGTCCTGGTAGATCAGGTACGCGATGAGGTGGGGAAAGGGATCCTTGGGATCCAGGCGGCTGGCAACGGCCAGTTCCCCCAGGGCCCTATCCACCTGGCCGAGCTGATAGTAAGCCACGGCAAGAAAGCTGTGGGGCTGGGAGAAACCCGGCTCGAGAAGGCTCGACTTGAGAAACGACTGGATCGCCTCCTCGGTTCTGCCTTCTTTCAAGGCAACCAGACCGAGTCCGCTCAAAGTCACGTAATGCGTGGGGTCCCGATCGAGGGCTTCCTGATAATCGCTGCGCGCGTCCGCCAGCTTCTCGATCAATGTGAACAGAAACCCCCGGTTCGCCCACCCCATGGGGTTTTCGGGCGCGCGCGCAACGGTCTCGGAGAGCTGCTCTCGGGCTTCTTCGTATTCCCCTCTTTCCATCTGGAGAAGGGCGAGCCCGTTGCGGGCCACGGCGTTGGTTGGATCCAGCTCGATCGCCTTTCGGTAGGCAGCTTCGGCTTCCTTGCCCTTGCCCTCGAGGTGCTCGAGGCCCGCCAGGACACCGTATCCCTGGGAGGAGTCAGGATAGAGCGCCAGGGCCCTCCGGACCGCTTCCCTCGCCTTCCCCGCTTCGTCAAGGACGGTATAGAAACTCGCCAGAAGGATCGGGAAACGTTCATCTGTCGGATAGAGACTCTCGTAACCCGAGGCCGTCTCCACGGCCTTCGTGAAGTCCCCGAGAAACGCATCAAAAACCGCCGAAACCACGCCGACCTGAGGCCGCTTGCCGGCATTCTCTACCTCCCGCAAAAGACTTGCGGCCTCGGCCACACGGCCTTCGTGCAAGGCCACCCCCACGCGGCCCAGCAGAGCCTCGACCGTCGAGCCTCCGCTCTGATTTTCCAGGGCGCGGTCAAAACAGGTTTTCGCGGTCTCCACGTCTCCACGGTCGAGCGCCAGCAGTCCGCGGAAAGCCAGGGCTCTGGCGTTCTTCGGATCCCGGGCCAGCAGCTCTTCGAAAAGCCGCAAACTCTGGTCCTTCTCGCGCAAGTCGAAAAGAAGCCCGGCCAAAAACAACCTGGCGCCGTCGTCCGCCGGATTCTCCTCCACCGCCTTCCTCGCCGCTGGAAGCGCCTTGAGCACCACCTGTCTCCGGTGGGAATGGAAGAACACCAGATCCGCTATGTTCATCGGATAAGAAAAGACCCACTGGACTCTCTCCCGGGGCCGGACCAGAAAAGATTTGACCGGCGCTTTCCCGGGCTCGGCCACGGCCTGCTGGCCGGCCTCCACGACGAGGCTTCCGTAGTCGTTGAAGAAAGAGACCGCTCCTGCCAGGACCGTAAGGTGGCTTCTGCCTGTCTCGTCCACGTTCAGGTCCCAGTCCGTCCCTCGGATCGCCGCCGTAGCCGCGGGGGTTTCGATCCTGAGCCCCTCAGGCAACGCCTGCGACCGACTCCAGACTTCCCCCACATCCAGGCCCAGGACCGTGGATTTCTTGCCGCCGGCGGCAGGAGTTTCCCGGATGGCTAAAGTGGTCTTTCGGCTCACCCGGATTTGAATTCCGTCGGCAAAGAGCACGCCCATTCTGCCGTACTCGCCGGTCCGCAGGAGGTCCCCAGCCGTCAGAATCTGCTCCCGGAATGCATCGAGCCATCCCTCTTGTTCCCGAAACCTCACCCAGCCCTCCCCACTCACCGACACGAGTTCAGCGTCTTTCGGGACGGCCGGTCGCGGGACTGGCCCGGAAGCCGCGCAAAGACCAGGCAGCACGGCCCCGAGGAAAACAAACGCGACAAAAAGCGCAGGGGCGTCTCTCTTCACGGCGGGCCTCCTTCGGCGCGAAATTGTCGAACGGCCGGCTCCAGCCTTTCCCGGGGGAAGGGGGTGCGGAAGGCAGATGAAAACCTCTCTTCCTCGGCGCCGGCAAACACCCATGCCGGACCCTCATGCCGAGGCCGCCTCGCCGTTTCTCATGACAGTGGACAGCGCCCAGATCGAAGCAAAAACGCGATCGCAGAGGGAAAAACATTCCCCGAGACGCGCACCCCCTTGGTGCCGCGCCAGTATACCACTGCGGCTTCCCGAACTGTCAACCGCGAGCCGCTCTAGGGCGCTCGCAAGCGCTCATTTCGCCAGGAACTCGTAGAGAAGGGCTAATCCGATGATCCCGGCAACGAGCAGCAGAAACACGAGCCCGCCATGCCTCTGGGCCCAAGAGGACGAAGCAGGATCCGGAGCGTTTTTCTCCTCCAGGGGTGCCTCCCCCGGGTCGGAACGTTTCGGCGTTTTCTTGGACATGTTTCGCCCACCTTTCTGAATCTCCAAGGGGCTCATTTCCATCCGAGACGGCGGATGATGAGAAGGCATGCCTCGGAAAAGCCAGCGGCATGTCAGCGAGAAAGGATCGGAGGGCGGAAGATTTCCGGAAGGAACCCGGGCAGGAGAAGCGCGCAGAGTATGATGGACAACCGCTCGCCACCCGAAGTGCAGTTGGGCAGCGCGAAGGTCGGAAGCGTAAACGGGGAGGGGCCGCCCTTTCCGACCCCTTGAGAGCCATTGGTTTCTATAGGGCCGGAATCACCGCAAGGAAGCTGAGGAACCAGCCCGACATCCGCTCTCGGGGAATCTGCCAGGACGGGGAGGCCCGCCTGGAGCAAAAAGACAATCGGGGAGCCCAACAGCGCGCCAAGGGCGACGCAAAAGAGGATTCGTGCAGCCCTCCCCCTCATCGCAACCCCCTTTGTTGCTCCAACTTCGATGGCTGAACATAGCACATCCCTGAACCGGGATCCACCGAGCCGATTCAGCTGGCGTGGAGGCGACAGAGCGCGTCCCTCCGCGGAATGGCTCCTGGAAGGCCACGGTCACCTGTGGCCGCCGGCAATGGAGGGCCACGCTCTGTCGTGGCCGCAAGAGGAGGATACGGGCGTGTCAGACCTGAAGACGCTACGAAGCGCCTCCCTCTAAAATGCAATCTCCCCGGCTCGACACTTTCAAATGCTCTCCGCCTCAGGGCAACATGAACTACGAGTCAACGATCCTTTTTCGGCCTCCTTTCGGCAACACTGAATAGGATTCCATTCGCAGTAGGCGCCCAGCCTTGACAGGGCCAAACGGAGCCCGTATGTTGCCAGGCTGCCGGCAACGACGTGGGGAAAAGGACACAGGCACCGGCAGGAGAGGAGAAGAGAGATGGAAAAAGCGTACGTTCGCTGCCAGATCGACGAAGGGATCGCTGTCGTCACGATCGACAACCAGGGGGCCCTCAATGCCCTGAACGCGGCCACCCTTACGCAACTCGAACAGACCTTCGACGAGCTCGCAAGGAATTCCGAAGTCAAAGGGGTCATTCTGACGGGCGCCGGCGAAAAATCCTTTGTGGCCGGAGCCGACATCTCCGAGTTCACCGGAATCTCCGGAATGGAGGCTCCGGAGTTCATGGGCAGGGGCCAGCGGGTCTTTGACAAAATCGAGGATTTCCCCCTGCCTGTGATCGCGGCCATAAACGGCTATTGCCTCGGCGGCGGCAACGAACTGGCCATGTGCTGCGACATCCGGATCGCGGCGGAAAACGCGGTTTTCGGGCAGCCCGAGGTGAACCTCGCCATTATTCCGGGATACGGGGGCACCCAGAGGCTCCCCCGTCTCGTGGGGCCGGGAAAAGCGAAGGAGATCATTTTTGCCGACGAACGCCTGAACGCCCAGGAGGCTTTGAGGATCGGCCTCGTCGAGCGGGTCGTTCCCAAAGGCCAGGCTGTCGAGGAAGCCAAGAAGCTTCTCAAGAAGATCCTCTCCAAGGGGCCGGTCGCGATCCGGATGGCCAAGAAGGCAATCAACGAAGGGCTGAAAATGCCTCTGGCCGAAGGTCTCAAATGGGAAGCCTTGCTCAACGGCGTCTGCTTCAGCACCGGGGACAAGAACGAGGGCGCGAAAGCCTTCCTGGAAAAGAGGCCCGCCCGATTCCAGGGCAAGTAACGGCAGTCGTCCTTGTACCGGACAGAACCTCGAAGAGGAGACAAAAGATGGAAATCCGAAAAGTTTGCGTTCTGGGCGCAGGGCTCATGGGGTCTGGAATTTCCCAGGTGGCGGCCGAGGCCGGCTACCAGGTCTCCATGCGCGACATCGAGGACCGGTTCGTGCAGGGAGGCTTGACGACGATTCGAAAAAACTACGAACGCGCCGTGGGCAAGGGCAAGATGACCCGCGAACAGGCAGACGCGGTGCTCGCCAGAATTCAAGGAACGGTGGAACTGGAGGCTGCCGTGCAGGGCGCCCAGGTCGTGATCGAGGCGGTCATCGAGAACATGGACCTGAAGAAACAGGTGTACCGGGATCTCGACCGGCTCGCCGCGCCCGAGGCGATTCTTGCCTCGAACACCTCGGGGCTGTCCATCACGGAGATCGCATCGGTCACGAAGCGGCCTGACAAAGTGATCGGCATGCATTTTTTCAATCCCGTGCCGGTCATGAAGCTTGTCGAGATCATCCGGGGCCAATCGACTTCGGACGAGACCTTTCAGACGATCAAGGACCTGGCCGAACGAATGGGCAAGACGCCCATCGCCGTGAACGAAGCGCCTGGGTTTGCCGTAAACCGGATCCTTGTGCCCATGATCAACGAAGCCATTTTCGCCCTCCAGGAGGGAATCGCCTCGGCCGAGGACATCGACAAGGGAATGATGCTCGGCGCCAACCATCCCATCGGCCCCCTGGCCCTGGCCGACCTGATCGGACTGGACACGCTTCTTATGGTCCAGGACAATCTGTACAAGGAATTCGGCGACCCCAAGTACCGGGCCTGCCCCCTCTTGCGCAAGCTCGTCCGTGCCGGACATCTGGGCCGCAAATCGGGCAGGGGCTTTTACGATTATTCGAAAAAGTAGCGAGCGCCCGGGCCGGCCTTCTTCCGCGCCGGGCCGGATCAACGTTTGCGGTACAGAGCCGCGATCCCCTGGCAGGCCAGGTCGGGAAGAAGCAGCTCCAGATTTTCGTATCGCGGCAGGACCTTCGAAAATCCGTAGACCAGGTACAAAGCTCCTGGCGAAGCCTCTGCTGCGATCTTTTCCGCGAAACGGTCGTGAAGCGTGATGTAGGTGTAGAAGAGGTTCACGTCCTCAAAGCACACGCCCGTCTCGGACCGGATTCTCTGGTATGTTTCGGCCTCCAGGGAATCCCCGTGGAAAAGATGAAGGTTGCTCGGCGGGGGCGTAAGTCCCTGACTTCGCAAAAGGGCTTCGAGCTCTTTCCTTCGCGGCTCGGCCTCGGCCAGGATCTCGGCATCGATTTCGATTCCCAAGGAAAGCCTCACGAAGTAGCTCGCAAGCACGTTGACCCGACCGTCCGCGCAGCCCAAGTCGAGCAAGACCGTACGGTCGCGGCTGAGTAGGCCGAGTTCAGTACAGGACTCGAAGCAGGCGGCCAGTCTCCGCAGGTCCGTGGATTTGCGCCATCCCTGCCATCCCTCGTACCCGTACCGGCACCCGTTGTAAAACGCGGCGATCCGCTCCAGAGTCCCGGCCTGCCACCGATCACGGACCATCCGCCTTTCCTTCCCTTATGCCCCGCAGTCTCCGCTTGAGCTCATCCTCCAGGAGAAACAAGGTCTCCATCTCCCGGCCCGTAATCTGCTGGACCCGAACAATCACGGCCGAGGGCAACCGCTCCTGGATCTTCAGACAGAGGTAGTTCACGCACAAAACGTGGCGGGCGGTCAGCCGGCAACCGTGCTCTCCCAGAAAAAAGCAGCCGTCCGAAACCTCCGGTTCCTCTGGCAGGGGCGAACCGAGAAGAAGGTTCACGGCCAGCAAGACAGGGTCGTACCGGTCCTCGATGCCCGCGCCGCAGCAACTGCCACCCTCCACCTCCTCGCACTGCCGGCACAGGTCGAAGATCCCGGCCGCCTCCATGGCCTCCCGCGAGGCCTGGATCGCGCCGCGCAGTTCCTCGACGAGCGCCCGGATCCGCCCGTCCGTCCGCCACAAGTCCCCCCACCGCGCAAAGAGGGCTTGGGCCGCCAGCATCTTCTCCTGTATGGCCATCTCCGGTCTTACCCGGCCGCCGCCTTCTTGGCCCACCCCTTCCTCAACCCCGATAAATTCTTGTTTCCGGTTTCAGAGTCTCTGTGAGGATGTACCGAAACGCGCCCTTCGAATCCCGCTCTGGGCAGATGCGGCGCCAGCTCCACCACATCCAGGGGTACCGTCGGACGTATTCTTCCAAGAGGCGGACATAGGACCGCACAGCCGACTCGATCGAATCCTGGCTGGAGTCCGGGCAGAAAATGGGAGGGTGCAGAACGATCCGGTGCCTCTTCATGGAATCCCGCACAGGGAACAAGCAGACAATCGCGGCTCCGGTATCCGCCGCGAGTCGCGCAAGGCCCGTGGGGAAGCGCATCGTTCCGGAGAGAAACGGGACCTCGATGGATTTGGAGGTCGCCATTCCGTCTCCCAGCATCTGGACGATCTCATTGGATCGAAGAAGTTCCGCGATTCTCGCATAGGTCCTGCCGGGCTCGTGGTAGATGAGGCGCCGGTCGGCCGACTGGTCCAAGCGGATTTTCCGGGCCAGTACGGCTCTTGCGACCCATCCGAAGCTACGATCCGCATACCTCTCCGAGCGAAGGAAGTGGAGGTAGGTGTCGAACCCGACGGACAAAAGAGCCGGGTGAATCACGCAGAAGACTCCGAAATGAAAGGTGGCGAGGATCACGCCCCGTCCCTTGCGGACCGCTGCCTCCAGATGCTCCTTTCCTTCGACCGTTCGAGAGATTTTTTCAATGTATCGCCTTCCCCGACGGGTGGGATACAGAACCTGCAAGACGAATTGCTCCTGTTTCACTGCGATGTACCCGCGATGAACGTCCCCGACGTTCCAACTCCGTCCGAGGCTCGGCAGTACAAGCCTTAAGTTTTGTCGAACTCTCCTGTCGACGCCGAAGAAGGTGGCGCACCAGACGAGAAAGGTCGTGGCACGGGTAAGGGGCATCGCGAGTGCAGGGCCCAGGATGCGGACCAGGGGAAAGTAGCAGAAATACAGAAAGAGCAATCCTGAGCTCAGCAGGCATTTCTTCAACATGTCGGCCGGGACCTCGTCGGAGTCACTGGGTTGAGCGGGAATGTTCTCATATACGGGACCCCGAAGGGACAGTCAACTCGGCAATCTTACACCGAGCAATCTTACAAGGACGTAACTCGCAAGAACAAATGTGAACTGCGAGCGAACAGAAAAGCAAGAGAAGCCACCCGGCCGCGGCTGACGTTTCGCGCTTCCGCGGCGTGCTTTGCCGCTTTCTCCGGGCCTGGAACGGAGATTGCTTGAACCAAGATCGGCCGTAACGCGAAGAAACGGCCTTTTCACAGCCTTCCACAACCTCTGAGGAGGACTGTCTGCCATGAAGAGGCTCAACTTTCCCCGTTTGAGCCGGAGACTCTCAAGCAGGTCTGGCGCCGCATGGCTCGTGGCGTGGGCTCTTTGCTCGTTCTTGGTCGCGTCCCCGGCGATCGGAGACGCCTTCCCCCCAAGCCCGAGAGGCATCTACGTCCTGAGCGGCCCATCCGTTGCCTCGGTGAAAATTGCGGACAAAGACTTTGTCGACGGATTTGCCTGGAGACTCAAGTGGAAGGACTTGGACTCCGGTGTTTGGGCTCCCCGCTACGACTTTTCCGCCGTGGACAGCGTCGTGGCGGATTTGCAAAGGATGAACAAAAAGCTGACCATGACTTTGTTCGTTCAGGAGGTGCCTTTCTACGTCCTGGCAAGCGCTAAAGATCGATTCTACACGGTGGTTCCCGGTGAAGGCGATACGACTTATCAGGCCCTCGCGCCGGTTCCGTGGGACACGGCGGCCATCGGCCATTACCGTCGGTTGATGCTGGCCCTGGCTGAACATCCGGTCTATGACGCGCAGAGAGGCAAACCGGTTGCGTTTCGCGATCATCCGACGCTGGCTGGCCTTCGGATCAACATGATCGGAATGCACGGCCTCCCGGGCCAGAACCGGGACGTGGTCAAGCATCCGTCTTACACACGGGAGAAATTCCTCCAAGGGATCCTCGACAATCTCCATGCCGGGTTGGATGCCTTCCCCGAAATCCCGGCCTGGCTGGAGTACCAGAGCATGCGGGATCAAACCAAGAAGCCGTCTCTGGACTCCGAAGTGCTTGCTGCCCTGGCTGCTGAATTCGACGGAGTCCAAATGCCCAAAATCGGCCTCTTTGTTGAGTATTTGAGGGGCGACGCTCCCAAGCCGGAAACCTCGGCGGGGAAAAATCTCCTTACCTGGCGGGACAACGACGGCCCGGTGATGTTTCAGGCCTGCGGGCCCTGGTGTACACACGGGCTGTGCAATTTCACCCCGGGCGACGACTCGCCCGAAAACGGATTTCGTCTCGGATACGGCACCTATGGAGCGCTTTACTACGAGGTGTACAAGGCGGACCTCGAATTCGAGGACTTCCAGCCCGTCTTCCAGAAGTGGCACCGTTTCCTTCATTCCATTCCCTGAAAGCGCCCTTTTGGAATCGCAGCCCAGCAGAGGCTTCCTCCCCTGATTCAGGCTCCTCCCGCACGACGGGCCGCCTGGGCAGAAGGTTGACACCCTTCGACCGGCGCGGGTTTTTATGCTCGCCCGCCTGACGTGTGGGCCCCCTGACGTTGACACGTCGGGAAAGACTTCCCTATAGTTTCAGTTGACGATCCCTCGTTCCGGGCCTTGCCGCTCGCAAGTCATTCGGCCTTGTCTCACTCAACTCCTGGCAGGACGAATTACATCTTCCACGCCAGGCCGAAACGCTTCCGGCCCCTTCGATCAGGAGTTCCATGTGGTTCTTTCAAGGCTTGTCTTCAGTCTGCTCCTTTGGTTCTTGTATGTTCCCTATGTCTCCCTTCTGGAGGCCTTGGGCCCCCGGGCAGCGATTCTGCTCACCCGAGTGACTTCTTTCCTGCATTGGTTGCTCTGTTTCGCCGGCGCCTGCCGCAGGGTGCGGCGGACGATGAAGAGCGTGCTTCCCGAGATCCGGCCGGATCTCGGAGTCTGGGGGGTCTTGCGGAAATACGTGACCCTGAAACAACAGCATTTCGTGGAGTGGTACGCGTCCGGTTCCTCCCGATGGCGCGGCTTTTTGCGAACCTTTTGCAGCCATATCGAGGGGAGAGAGCATCTGGATCGAGCTCTGGAAAAGGGACGAGGTGTCATCGTCGTGTTTTTCCATTTCGGCATGGCAAGGATGAATATTTCGGCTCTCTCCCAAAATGGATACGAGTGCCTTTTTCATGAAATTCCGTTCCTGAGGTACCGGGGAAAAGTCTACCCCTGGGCGGCCCGCGCGATCATGAAACGGGAGAACGAGGCCAAGGAGACTTCGGGCAGGAAAGCGATTCTCCACAGTCCCGGCGGGACGTTTCAGGCCTTATCGGACGCTCTCTCCGGCAATTCGATTATCGTTCTTATGGCCGACGGCATGGCGGCTTCCCGCTTCGTCGAGCTGCCTTTCTTGAACGGGAGGATGCCTTTCACCACGGGCCCGGCCCGGCTCTCGGCGGCAACCGGCGCAGATATCCTTTGCGTTTTCTCCTTATTGGAAGGGCTCTTCCACCATCGCTTCATTGTGCATCCGGCGATCTCGTGCCGCGAGAACTCGCCCGAAGCCATCGAGGCGACCGTGCGGACCTATGTGGAGATCTTCGAATCCTACGTCCGCCAATACCCCTGGGCGTGGTGGACCTGGCGAAGGCTGGAGCTCCAACCTGACCCGGACGGAGGAAAGCGTTTCGTCTTCACGGAGATTGCCATGGAGGATCCCAACGAAGGCACTCGGAGCAGATGAAACAGATGAGCCGTTTGAAAAAAAACCTGGCAGCATGGGGATGGCAGATCGCTGCGGCCTTGCTCCTTCTGGCCGGCCTTCTGACCTGCGCTTCCCGGACCCAGAGCGACCACAGCCAGCAAGGAATGTCCGCCTCGGACCCATGTGCCACGCGCAGGACGGGCATCTGGGTCATGCAGCGAATCCCCCATGAGCCGGCCGAGGTGGAAGCCTTCGAGAGAAGGATCCTGTCCAACTCCGGCCTTTCGGGGGTGGCCCTTGGAGCCGGCTGGGACGAGCTGGAGGAGGAACCGGGACAGTACCGTTTCGAGGAACTCGACCGGGTTGTCTCGATCCTCCGCAGGGCGGGCATGAAGTACAAGCTCGGCGTCAAGCCCGGGACAAGCACGCCTGCGTATGTCTACCGCCTAGGGGCCGCAGCTTTTCGCTCGACCGTGGTCAACCCTCACCGCCCGAATTTCGGCCAAGAGGTTTCCTTGCCGCTTCCCTGGGACCCCATCTACCAGGAACGGTTCTCCGCCCTCATCCGCGCGCTCGGAGAGCGGTACAGCGGCGATCCCCTCTGCGTGAGCGTCGCCCTGACGTGCGCGAACTTCATGAGCGGCGAAATGCACCTCCCGAAGCGACCCGAGGACATGGCCCGTTGGAGGTCTTATGGGGATTTTCGGGGCAAGCTTCTGGAGGTGTATCGGAAATACACGGATGAATGGGCCCGGGCCTTTCCGACCCAGGAGATTTGTCTGCACCTTTCGCCGGTCCTGCATCTAAAGCCTTCTGAACTGGTCGAGCCGGTGATCGAATACGGCCTGGCGCGGTGCGGATGCCGCTTCGCGGTCCAGACCTGTTCCCTGTCGGGTCGGAGAGAGGACGCGGGGAAAGAAGCTTACGACATCATCCTGAAATACAAAGATCGGGTGCATCATGGCTTTCAGAGCGTGGCCAGCTTCCTCACGCAGCCGGATCGGATGGGAAGTCCCGAAATGGCAGCCCTCAACGTGGTCCATGCGGAAGGAAGCTTTTGGGAACTCTGGCGTGGAGACGGAATGGACGTTGAAACGACGGCCAGGGTCGCCAGGGTCTGGGAGGAAGCCCGAAAGATGGGCTACGACGCGTACAAAGCAAAGCTGATCGCAGAGGGCGCCTATCGCAGACCCGAAGACGACCGTTACCCGCCGGGGAGACCGTCCAGGCGCAGGCAGGATCCTTCGGAAACGGAAGAGTAGCGGAAAGCCCCATTCCGCTCCCCCCGCCTCGACGGCCGCCAAAGGCCACCTTCCGCCCTCCGACGAAAAGAGCGCCGAGAGACGCCCAAAACGAACCCCGAGCCAGAGGAGAGCGCTCCAGGAACCCGCTTATCCCCCCTTGTCCCAGAGATAGACCCTCGTGTTGTACCCCTCGAAGACCGTCCGGAAATGCTCCGAAATGTAGCGAAGGGTTTCCTCGTCATTGAGGCCCGCGACCGAAGAACTCGGCGCTGCAAGAATCCAGACGCGGCGCGCCAGGGCCGTCAGATTCCTGAATTCGGCGAAACTCGTCAGCAGAGGATCCCCCACATACTTATCCATGAACAACGGCGTGGGTCCCTCCGTGCGGTAGATCATCGTCTTGCCCGGAAGGGTCATCAGTCCGTACCCCCGAATGCCCGCATAGTACAGAGTGGCGTGAGGCATGGCGGAGAAGACCACGTCGCCTTCCCGGTACAGGGACTTGACGTAGGTGCAGGCAGATCGGTAGTCGATCCAGTAGACGTTCTGGCGAACGAGAGTCGGAGGCGAGAAAGGGCTCATGGAGAGCAGATAGAGTTTGAGCACCGTGGTGTTTGACGCTAAAAACAGCAACAGGGAGAGTGAAAGGGAACAGAGCCCTGCGGCCATGCGCAGGTCGCCGGACGTTTCCGAGAACAAGGCTTTCAACCGCTCTCCGTAGTGCAGGCAAACCGCGGCTGCGATAAGAAGCAAAAACGGCTCCACCGGATACACATATCGGTTGGAGGCGACGGAGAGAAAGTTGGTCATGACGAACATGTGGGTGGCCAGGAATACGTACAAGAATCGGAGGGGCTTGCTGCCAACGATGAAAGGCGTTCCGGCCAGGAGAACAAGAGTCGGAACGAAGTTGTTCTCCATGAAGAAAAAAAGGCTGAGATACACATAGGGGTCGTACATGGGATCCAGGAAGAAGAGAGAGGGAAGCCCGATTTCAGATATCCTCCCACCAAGAGCGAGGTACGGAGCCTGGTAAAAGGTCCGACGGGCCATCTGGAGAAGAACCACGAGGCAGACCGCCCCGAAGGAACCCCACAGGTGCTTGCTGCGCATCCAGGAGAAGTCGGAGCCCTTGAAACTCGCCAAAGCCAATGCGAGGGGCACCAGGAGGAATCCGGATCCCTCCCAGCTCAGGTAGGTGAGACCGAAAGCCGCAGCGCTTCCGTACAAATACTTGGGCCGAAGGGAGGGAGGCTCGACGGCCTTGAAGAACAGGAGCAGGGTCAGAGTCGTCAGGGCCTGGGTCATCTGGGGATAGAAAGCGTTCTGGCTCCAGAGAATGCACCAAGGGTGAAAAGCCTGCAGGGCGGCTGCGAGGAGGCCAGTAGCCCTGTTGAAAAGGGCCCTTCCGAGCAGGAACAGGAGCCCGATCTGGACCGTTCCCCAGAAGACGGAGTGGAGTCTGCAACTGAAGTCGCTCAAGCCGAAAAGAAGGACCGGCACGGAGATCGAATAGGGAACCACTTCATAGGTGGTCAGCGGCTTTCGGATGGGGCCAATTTCCTTGAAGGGAACTCCGCTCTGAAGAAGGCCCTGGGTATTTTGGACCATCGAAATCTCGTCATGACTGAGAGACATCGTGTCGAGACCGTCAAGACGGAGGACGAGGCCCGCGGCCATCAGAAGGACCAGGAGAATCCACGGAACCGCTCCCCCAAGACCCGCACGCCTCTGCCTCTCAGGCCGGCTGGAAGAGTCCCGCACGGGCGGAAGCAAGGAAGGAAGAACCACCAGGGCACGCACGAGAAACAGGAGCGCCAAGGAGGCCACAAGGACCGCGGGTTGGAGGACTCGATCCGGATCGAATCGGACATCGAAACGCAAAAGATGGGCGCAACCCATCCAGACCAGGCCCGGAACGTGCAGAGCGCCGTCCAACAGGAGGGCTTTCGAAAGGCTCCGGCCGGTGATCTTGGACAAAAGCAGCCCCACACCCAACCAAACACATAGAAGGTCCAGAGCCACGAAAACGAAAAGCAAGGCAAGCCGAACCCAGCGTGAAAGCTGCGCACGCAGGGGAAGAAGGATCTCGTCCGATTCTGTCGCCAGAACACCCCAGGGCTGTGAGGGATACACACCCAGGGTCAAAGCACGCTCGTCTCCGGGACGGTTCGAGGGAGAACCTGCGTCAAGGCCGGCAGGCAGGACCCGCCACGAAGGGTCGCTCTGGAAGCGGTGTACGGAGCCTCCTTGTTCCTCTACGTAACCTTGGACAAGAAGACCGGGGTTGGGCTCTGAGGCGGCCACCCCAATCCGGATGGAATTGGCCCCCGGTCGGAGCAGGGCGCTTACGTCGTAAACATGGAGCGTACGATCCCCCCCTGGGTTCCTGGCAACAAGAATATCGTTGACTGCGACGTCGAAGGTGCCCGTGGACGCAACCCCGATCTGGGCCTCGGTGGCTCTGGAGGTAAGAAGAAGGAAGCGGCTGAAGGAAGCCGCAGAAACGCTCGGATCCGGACACCCCATCCAGGAAGCGCGGATGGGCTCGGCCAGCAGGTGCGGGGAAACCGGCGAGCCGAAAATCTCAAATTTCGACGGAGGGCCCTCCACGACCACGCGGTTCCACCCCGAGTGGTCAAACGAAGCCGAGTGCCAGGGAATGGAACCACGCGCCTGGGTTTCTTCCACGGAAGAACTGGACCAGGTGCTGTCCGTGGGCACTGTGAAAAGACATCCCGAAGAGTCTGTATAAGACAGCTTTGCAAGCACTCTCGGCGGTCCTGGAAAACTTCTTCGCTCCACGTGCAGGCCGAGCACGTTCCGGCCCGGCCGGATTCCTCTGGTCAAGTCGTGGATGGCCGATCCATTGAGCGAAACGAAAGTGTCGAAGGCCATGCGACTCCCGTTGAGGTATACTTCGACACTGTCGGAGGCCGCCACGGTCAGCCACGCCCGGCTCACTTCATCAGAAACGACAATCTCCTTGGCGAAGTATCCATGGGGCGTCTGCCCGACCGTAGTGATCCAGCAGGCACCTTCGAAGTCCAGCGCGTACCGCTGCGAGGAAGAGCCGAACAGAATGGGCCAGAGAAACAGGGCGACAAGCGCCGCGAACGCCACGACCGGCGCAGCCCCGAAAAGGACACTCCTTCCGCGATGGGTCTCCACGTCACTTCCCCACAAGGCTCATCACCGCTCTCAGGTTCTCGTAATTGTCCGCCAGAAAAGACTTGAGATAGAACTCGCGCGCCGGGCCATAGGCTTGCAGCCTGTAGTAGGCGTCTGCGACATTGGCGCTCACATTGGCGACAAAGATGGGATCCTTCGCTGCCGCGAGAAATCGTAGGCCCGCCCGGATGGACTCCTCGTAAGACCCCAGCTCGCTATAGGCCCTGCTCAGAAAAAAATAGGACTGAAGCTGGCCGGGGTCTGCCTGGAGCGCCTTCTGCCACAGAGGAATCGCCGAAGAAGGCTGGCCGCTTCTGTACTGAAAAAGGCCGTGGTGGACATAGGACCAGGCGAGGGAACGGCGCAGAAGCTCTATGGGCAGGCCCGGGGGATTCTCGCTGAGGAGGGTTTCAAGGTGCGATGAAGCTCCCTGGAAGTCCTTGTTCTGGAGGCATGTGTGCGCGAGGTGGAAAATATGCGCAGGCTCGTCGGTCTTCCCCAGGAGAGAGAGACAGTTCCCCAAAGCGAGTTGATAACTCTCCAGGTGCGGAAGATTCGGATCGAGCCGAGCTGCGATTTGATACCGTTGGAGGGCACGGGCGTACCGGCCCGCCGCGAGATCTGCGCCCGCCGCATCGAACTCTTGTTGAGATTCAATGTAAGGGCGAAGAGCCAAAAAACCCCATGCGGCGATGAGGAACAGGACGAAAGCGAACGACAGGACCTTTGGAAATCGGAGTCCCCCGCGCAAGAAAGACACAAAGCAAACAAGGGAGCCAAAACCGAGTGCGTACCACCCCAGGGACGAGAAATGATATGCGGCCCGGAGACGATCGTAAACGGTATCGATCCCGAGCTCCCGCGAAAAAGTCGGCGGCGTCCCGGCGTTCGGCGGAAGATACTTTTGGAAAGACAGAATCTGGCCGGCCTGCTGATTCAGGTCACTTGCCAGGACAAGACGGGCGGGTTCGAGAAGGGCAAAAGAAACGAGAAAATAAAGCCAAACCCAAAGAGCTGCGGCTCCGGCAACAAGCGCCAGACCGGCGGTTCGTTTGGCCAGGCAGATCAGGGAACAGGCTGCGAAGGCCCAACAGAGGGAGCTGTAAGAAATGTGAGGCGATGCGTCTGCCGGGAAAAAGAGTGCGCGGGCACCGACAGGCCCCAGAATCGGCCGGTCGATCCAGCCCGCCCAACCCGCAGCCAAGAACAAGAGGGCGGCGGCTAGCGGAAGAACCCTGAGAATGCCTTCGCTGGGATCGGGTTTCATCGGCTCGGTGTCCTGTACGGGTCTGCACAGGAAGGCCTCGAGCTCCCGGGTGCTTCAACGGGCGCTTTGCGAAAAAAGGGGAGACTTTCCCGAAGGAACCGCAGCTCGCCCCTTGAGACAGCGCCGAAAGCGAAGGCGGTCAGAACATAGATGAGGATGCCGAGGCAAGCCGCCGGAACATGAAGGTAAGAGGAGAGCGAACGGAAGGGGAGGATGACCGCCAGCATGACGAGCCCTGCGGCTAGGGGCCTCCCGAGGGCCCTCACCAAAGAGACCCCCCTGTGCAAGCGCTTTACATAGACAATCCCTGTGGCAAACAGAAGCATTTCGGCAAGAAGCGTCGCCAAGGCGGCACCGACGAAATCCAGCTTCGGAATCAGGAGGAAGTCGAGGGCCACGTTGGCCGCGAGGCCGACAAGAGAAGCGGAGGTATAGAAATGTTGCTTCCCCAGGGCGGAAAACAAGTAGATGAATTGAGACGTGGGGAAGAGAAACAGCAGGGTGAGGCTCAGGATTTCCAGTGCCGCATGAGATTCCTGGAAGGAGCTTCCGAACAGAACAAAGACGATGCTGGGAGAAAAAACGGCCAGCAAAAGCGCGAAAGGGACGCTTCCCGCGACCAGAAGCCGGAGGGTCCTCTCGTATGCGGCGAAAAGCTCGTCTGAGGATTCTTTAGCGAGCCGCGCATAAATCGGGAACAGGGGGAGCGAGATCGTCTGAGGCAACACATTGAGGGCTTGAAGGATCTTGTACGGAGCGCTGAACAACCCCACGGACCTCGCAGTCCCGATGGCGGTCAGCACAAGAATGTCCACTTGCCACGAGACTCTTCGCAGGACGATGGCGACCCCTACCGGCACGGCCTCTCGGAGCAGGAAGACCCAGGCCCGCCAATCCAAAACTCTTTGGGCTTTCGGGTACCGGGCCCGGACGATTCGGTAATAGAAGAACCAGAGAAAGAGATTGGCCAGGAGGTAGGCCGCGGCGATCATGGGCAGCCCTCTCTTGAGCCAGATCACGGCGAGGACGAGCAGGAGAAGAACCACCTTGTGCAAGACAAATCCGATCGCGTTGTATTCCATTTCCTCCAGCGCCCGGAACACAGAGGTGTATCCGACCGCATGGACCGTGGCCAGAACAGCCAGCCCCATGATGTACAGGGCTGTGCGAACCGAGGGTTCCGGCCGCACAAAGGGCACGGCCAGGACGATCAGGAGGAACGTAAAGAGGGAAAAGACCCAAATGAGGGACTTGGTCACGCCCAACTGATACGGCAACTGCTCCCGGTTGACGGCGATTTCCCGAATGAGAATATTGCTCAGGCCTGCATCCGCGATCAACTGAAACACAAGAACAAAAGCCATCACGAACGAGTAGTTCCCGAACCCCTCGACCCCCAGGTACCTCGCGAGCAGGAGCGTCAAGACGAAATTCAGCGGAAAGCCGAGAGCCTCGGCCACCAGCATGGCGCTGATGTTCTTGAAGACGCGATGGACAGGCTTCATTTCTTGAAAGGCAGAGCGCCAACGGCCCTGGCCAGCTCCAGGTGGCGGGCCCAGAGGTCGTATTTTGCCTGGGCGAGGCGCTTCTGGTTTTCATAGACCCCGTACTCCGCCTCCAGCAGCGCCGACAGGGGAAGGAGATTCTGCTGAAACCGGCCCCGTATCACCTGCGCATTCTCGACGGATTGCTCCACGATTTTCTCCTGGAGGGCGATTTCGGTCGCCTGGTTCTGAATCGCCGTGTAGGCCGTGAGAACCTCCCGGGCAATGGCATTCTTGAGGGACTGGAGGGTCTTCTCGGCTTCAGCGACTCGGGCCGACAGGACCCGGAGCTGACTGGAAGTGGCTCCGAAATCGAACAAAGGCACCGTGCATTCGAGAGCGGTGGACCACAGTTCGTTGCTTTCCGACTCGAAGTCGTAAGCAACGCCGTAACTGGAAGTGACCGAGAGCACGGGATACCGTTGGGTGGCGCCCCTGCGTCGCTCCTGCTCGGCCAGAGCCACCCGAGCCTGCTGGGCCTTGATCTCCGGGCGATTCGACGTGGCCTGTGCCAGGAGGTCCTCCAGAGGGGCTAGAGGGGGCTGGGTCCAACTCTCATCCGCCAAGGCAAGCGGGGCCGTCGGCTCCAAGCCGAGTTGGAAACGGAGTTCGGCCATCAGAGTGGTTGCGAGGTTGCTGTAAACCGTGAGGTCTTTCTGCCCGGTTGCGAGCCTGACCTCGGCCATCAGCAGATCGTTCTTGGAAACCAGATCTTCTTTGAACTTCGAGGCAGCGATCTCGTAATCCAGGCGGAGCGATTTCATATGCTCTTCGGCGGCTCGAATGTCTTGTCGGTTCTTGAGAACGTTCCAGAAGGCCGTGCTCACGTTGAGAATCGTCTGATCTTTGTTCACCTCGAGGGTGTTGCGGTCGACCGAAAGCTGTTGGGCCGCCACTTGCACAGTGGGAGGATTCAGGCCGAACCACGCTCCTTCTTGGAGAAGGGGAACTCGAATCGTGGGGGCTGCATACAGATATCCGCCGGATACGTGCCGGGTTCGAAGCCCCTCTTCGGTCACGCCTCGGATGACGGAGAAGGGCGAAACCGGAACGCCGTCGTAATAGCCCGTCGTGGTCTCGAGGTCGAGCCTGGGTCGAAACGATCGCCTTTGGGCGTCGACGTCCTCGGCCGACGCATCCACCCGCGCTTTCGCCGCCAGAATGTCCGGGTTGTGCTCCAGGGCGTATTCGATGCATTTCTGCAGAGTCCAGAGTTCCTCGGCAGAAGCCCCAACCGCGAAAAGGGCCAGGGCCAGCCAGGAAATGCCGCAAGCCAAAACGGATCGTTTCATTGCTCTTCCTCCATGACGCGGACCGTATCTCCATCTTTCAGGAAGGCGATACCAGCCGCGACGACGGGATCCCCTTCCTGGAGCCCTTCGAGCACCTCCGTAAGCCCCCCACCCGAGATCCCGGTCTTGATGCTCCGGATGCGGACGACCGAGTCGGCGCCCAGAGCAAATACAGTGGACAAATCCCCCGTGGATTGCACGATGCACACGCTGGGGACGGCCAGGGCGGTTTTCGAATTCTCGATCCTGCAAAGGCCCGTCAAGCCCGGGGTCAGTTTCAACCCTTCGTTCGGAAGCCGGACGTATACGCTGAACGTGCGGGTGTTGACGTCGCTCGTGGGATCAATTTTCGCGATCTCGCCGGAGAAGCTCTTGTCCGGGAAGGAATCCAGGAGGACCGTGGCAGGCTGACCAAGCCGGACCTGGGTGATCTCTTTCTCGGGCACACGGGCCTTAAAAAAGACCGTATCGATGACCCCCAAGGTCAAAAGGGGTGCGTCAACCTTGGGGATCTCTCCGACATTGACGGATCTCTCCAGAACGACGCCCGTGACCGGACTGGTGATTTTCGTATATTGGAGCTCTTGCCTCGCTTTCTCCAACTGACCTACCGCGCTCTTGAGTTCCCATTGGGCGTTCCGAACCCGCTGGGCCGCGTCCTCCCACTCGACTCGAGCAATAAGCTTTTGTTCATAGAGCCTCGAGAGCCTAGCATAGTTCCGCTCTGCTTGCTCCAAGTCGCTTGCTGCTTTGGCGTGACGCTCCTCGGCCTCGCTGAAGGAAGCCTGAAGGACGCGCGATTCAAGCTCGATGAGTTCCTGGCCTCGGGTCACCCGATCTCCGACGTGAACTTTGACCGAAACCACCGGCTGAGAGATCCGGGCGGTCAGCACGACCTTTTCGGACGTCTCGGTCTCCCCGGGCGCGCCGATCACGGCCTGGATGGGCGAAATCCGGGCTCGGGCCAAGGTCACGGGCAGGGGCTCGTGGGCGCGCCGGGCTTTTTTCGGATCGGTGCGAATCATGTGGAAAGCCATGAGGCCCGCCACCAAGGCGACCGCAAGAAGCAGAAGAAACGCCAGGGACGCAGCAAGGGTCTTGCTTTTCATGGCAAGGATCCCCCTTTTTGAGAATGCAGGAGGGTCTCGTACACAGCCTCGATCTGTCCCGCCAGGACAGCCCAGTCGAAGCGATCCGCCATCGCCTGCCGGGCCTGCGCGCCGAGCCGGGCAGCCAGGTCTCGATCCTCGAGCAGTCGCAGGATCGCTCGGCCGAATCCTTCCCAGTCGTTGTCCTCCACGAGGAGCGCCTCCGACTCGTTCCGAAGCCCTTTGGCGGAGCCGGCGTAACAGACGATGGGCTTCGAGGCCGCCATGTAATTCAAAAGCTTGACCGGAAACCCAGGGCAGGACGGCCTGGGCAGGACAGTCACATCGGCCGAAGCGACAAAATACGGCATTTCCTCCAGAGGACGCTCTCCCGAAAAAATGACGTTGGAACGAATGCCCAGTCGGGCGGCGAGGTCCTCCAGCGCCGCTTGGTCCGAAGGCTTCACGATATTCGCGGCGAGCAGGAGGACCGTTTCAGGCCGTCGATCGAGGACCGGACGCATGGCACGCAACAGGAGGTCGATCCTCTGGAACCGGTCCAGCGTGCCCGTATAGACGACCAGCGGGCGGTCCCCGATCCCATACCGGGACCGCATCCGGTCTCGATCCTTGTTTTCGAACATGAGCGGGTCGATGCCAGCCGGAATGAAGGAAACCGCTCGCGGATCCAGTCCCCCGCGCAAGAGGAACTCTCGAAGCTCGTTCGAGACAGCGATGATGTGGTCAGCCATCCGAGGAACGGCAGCATCAAGAAGACGGGCCAGTCCGACCGCCAAAAACTGCGGGCGAATGAAGCCGTATGAAGGAAGTTCGTCGCTCATGGTGTTGACGGCATGGTAGAGCAGAGGACTCCGTGTGGTCTTCTTGGCTATGTACCCGGCGAGAGCCCCTTCATAGTTGTGCGCGTGGATGATCCGCACGCCGTATTTCCGGACAACCTCGTGGAGCTTGATGGCCAGGGCCAGATCCAGCAGCGGCCTGTAGCTTGTCGGACCCACCGTGATTTTCCTCGAGGGAAACCAAGGAGCCGCTCTATGAACTTGGAGACCCTCGATGTCCATCGGCTGCCCCATGGGATACGTGACCACGTGAATCTCATGTCCCCGCGCCACCAGAGACAGGGCCATCTCCCGGATGAGGCCCGGCGTCCCGTGGTTTGCCGGGAAAGGACAGGCTGCCACCATGGCCACCGAGAAGGCCCTCATGGGGACACCTCACAAGTACCCGAGGCCTGCCAGCGTTCGGCCCACTTTTTCCGCTTCCGCGTCTGTGTAGGACCGAGCCGAGGAAGGCGTCGAGAGAGCCTCCTCATCCTGATACACGGGCTCCCTGGCGAACGCCGATTGAAAGCAGCTCAACAGAACCTGCCCATCCATGTTCCTGGGGATGGGGAGCCCGAGAAGGTGGAGGATCGTGGGAGCCAGACAGGTGATGTGCACGGTCCCGCCCCGTACGGGTCCCGGTTGAATCTCCTTGCCGGCGATGATGAAGATGCCCTCGTCGCGGTGGTTTCCGGAGCGGTTGATCATGAAGTCCGACCGGTCGATCTCGCGGGCCGAGAGCCTCCCCAGGGCAACGCCCCTGCGGGACAAGAAGCTCGGTCGGCTCAGGTAGGAATATCCCTTGCACAGATTCCAGACAATCAGGATGTCCGGAGCATGCTCGAGATGGTCGCCCTGATAGATCTCCTCCTTGGCGTAAACTTTTTCAACGACTTTTTCGCCTGTTTCAGGATCCGTCCAGGCTTCCAGGACAGAGCGGACGCGATTGACGAGTTCCGGGACCTCGTCCCGGCTCACGATTCCGTCGGGTTCCCTCCCCTGGAGATTGATTCTCAAATTGGGGTAATACGGCGTCTCTTCGGAGTAGACCTTCGTTCGAGACCAGTCGATGGAGGAGAACCGAAGCCGAGCTTCCCACTTGAGTCCCAAACTCTTGGGGTGGAAGCGAAGACGTTTTATGGCTTTTTCCGGCAGAATCGCTCGAACCGTGGACTTGAGCGCGTCGACCCTTCGGTGCAGAGATGTCCGGAGCAGCCGGCCCTTGAAGGAGAGCAGCCCGTGCATCTCCAGGAATCGGTTCAGATAGATGACTTTGTCGCCCGCGCCTCCTGCGCCATGGTCGGACATGACGATGATCGTTGTGTCTTCGCCGGCCATCTCGATCAGGTCCCCCAGATGGGCATCCACCCGGCGATAGATCCCATAAATGGGGTCCTCTCCCTCTTTGATCTGGCAGCGTCTCGTCCGCTGAGGGGATCCGGGGTCGTGGTACTTCCAAAAGTAATGGATGGCCACGTCTGTTTCCCCGAAGACCATCATAAAGACGTCCCAAGGCTCTCGCTGCAGAATGTACTTGGCCGTTGCGGCCTTGCGGTCAATGGCGGCGTAGATCGCCTCCAGTGCCTTGTCGAGACGCCCCCTCTTCAAATGGGGCGTGAAGCTCGCCGACAGAATGTAAGGGCCCACCTGCTCCTGGAGTTCGTCGAACAACTCGGGAGGATGCATGATCCGGGCGTCCACAAAAGGAGCGTCGAATCCGGAGATCATGACCCCGTTGATCGGCTCCGGAGGGTAGGTGACCGGAACGCCCAGAACGGCGCAGCGCTTGCCTGCCCGGCTTGCGATGTTCCAGATCGTCTCGCATTTGCGATGCGTGGCGTTCATGACTTCGAGATCATAGGAGCCGGGTTTCATCTCCAAGAAGTCGAACACCCCGTGCTTTCCCGGGTTCGTGCCGGTCATGAACGCATTCCAGGCCGGAAACGTCATGGGGGGGATCGTGGATCGCAGGGGGCTGAAGGCGCCGGCTCCAAGGAGTTTGGCCAGATTGGGCAGAAGGCCTCTTTCGGCCCAGGGCCGGATGAGATCGAAGGTGCCTCCATCGAGCCCCAGAATCATGACGCGGGACATAGGGGTCACTCCATGTAACCGAGAGAGCGAAGTCGCTGCCGGATCGTTGCGGCTTCCTCGTCCGAGTAGGCGGGCGTCTCCTCGGATGCCGGAGGAGGCCCTGCAGGAGGAGCATACCGGATCGGATGGGCAGAAAGATAGTCCTTGCGGAAAGCGGCCTGAATCACCCGGCCGTCCATGTCTTCCGGGATGGGAGACCCCATCAGGTACAACAGTGTGGGAGCCAGGTCGACGATCCGAGCCCCCTGCTCCAGAGGACCCGGTTCGAAAGGCGGGCCGTGGAGCAAGAAGATCCCTTCCATCCGGTGCGTTCCGCTCTGGTTGATCAACTTGTCGAATCCCCCTTCCAGAATCCGCACCGGTGGGTCTTTCGAGAAGGGCGTGCTGGGCCGAAGGGAAAATCCCTCCTCCTGCCACCAGCTCAGGGTCAAGTCAGGGGCCCACTCGGTATACGGCCCCGAGTACAGGGCGGACTTTCTGTAAATCCCTTCGATCAGTTGCCTCCCCGTGACCGGATGCCGGAGATCGTAGAGTTTTTCCGTGAGAAAATCGAGCAACGCCTCGTACTCTCGTCCCGAAGCCACGATCCCTTCCGGGAACTTCCCCTGAAGGTTGACCCACAGGTTCGCATAGGTGGGGAGAATCTCGTAGCCAAAGGCCCGAGTCCGTGCCCACTCGATGGAGGTGACGGAGCAGAGCCTTTGCTCCCACCGGTTCCGCACGCCGGGAAGCAGCTTGGCGATGCGCGCTTTTTGCTCGGGGCGAAGGGTGCTTCTCAACAGCGGGTCGAGCCTCTGAATCGCCGAATCCAGCAAGGAGCGGCGCCGTTTCCTGAACTGAAGCACGCCCAGCTCGGCGAGGAACTGATTCAGGCAAAGCACCGTGTCGCTCGAGGGGCCTGCGCCATGATCGGACATGAGGATCGTCAGGGTCCCTTCCGGAACAGTGCCGAGCAGTTCTCCCAGCTTTTCGTCCACCTTTCGGTAGGCGTTCTTGATGGCGTCTCCATAGACGGAAGCTCCCCGGGCGTCGTGTCGAGGATGCTTCGGGTCCATGTAATGCCAGAAATAGTGCTGGACCTGATCCACGGAACCGAAGACGAGCATGAACACATCCACGGGAAACGTTTCCATCAGATGAATCGCCAGTCGAGTCCGGTGATCCTCGATCGAGGCCATCTCTCGAAGAACAGCGCTCCTCGTCTCGTCGGAACGCATGAATTCAAGGTACACGAGGTCGATCCGGACGCGGCCGAAGTGTTTTCTCAGGTGCTCCCGGAGATCCGCTGGATAGATGAAGGGGGAACGTTCGTCCGGCGTGTCCAATCCCGAAATCAGGAAGCCGTTCACGGCTTCGGGCGGAAAAGTCATCGGCACGTTGACCACGCCCACTCGGACCCCTTGGTCGCTCAGAATCCTCCAGACGGTCCTGGCTTTTCTCGTCCGGGCGTTCGTGTACGAGAACCCATAACCGCCCGGCTTCGGGGAAATAAAGTGATACAGGCCGTGCTTTCCCGGATTCACGCCGGTCATGAACGAGGTCCACGCAGGAGCCGTCAGAGGCGGAATCGTGGACTCCAGCGAGCCCCACGCTCCCTCCCTCATGAGCCTGGAGAAATGAGGAAGCTCTCCCGCTTCCGCCCAGGGAGCAAGGAGTGAAAAAGTGGCGCCGTCGACGCCGACGATCAAAACCCGGGGGCGGACGGAAGGCATTCTAGAAGTCTTTCTGCTCGAGGTCCAAGGCAACCGGGAGGGGCGAAGGTCTGGGGCGGCCCCGTAAAGCAATCAGTCTCCTCAGGCTCTGCTTTTGCCCCTTTCCCAATGAGCAAAACCGTAGCGCCACATTGTACCTTTGGCCGCACTCCCAAAGGCGAAGCACCCGGCCCGACAGGCACACAGGCCCGAGGTCGGAATCCAGAATCTCGACTCGGAGGCTTTCCCCAATCGGGTATCTCCTGTCCACCGCGCAACGCATTCCTCCCTCGCTGAGATCAACCGCCTGTTCCGTCCACCCGTCCGCAGACTCCCCGACTCTCAGCTTCACGGGCACGACGACTCTGGGATGTTTCCTCATTTCCCGCAGCTTCCTGTAAAGCCGGAAGAGTTCGCGGAAGGCCTTGAGAACCACTCTCACATTCGCTCCGGAAGGCTCTCCGCTCTTTCGCGGATAGTGCGTAACCGGCACCTCGCGGATCAGAAACCCGAGTTTGCGTGCCTGGGCGAGAATATCGGTATTCACCATGGCTCCGACGGCGTCGATCCGGACTTTGTCGAAGACTTCCCGCCGGAACAGCTTAAAGGCGCAGTCAATATCCCTGACTTGGAGCCCCAAAAGGAGGCGTACGAGCAAGTTCCATCCAAGGGCGTTCAACCGTCTGTGTAACGGGTCCACCCGCTTCTTCCGGTATCCGATCACCAGATCGTATTGGCCGATCCATTTGAGCAGATCTCCCAGTTCGTTCAAATCGAATTGAAGGTCCGAGTCGCAGAAAAAAATGAGATCTTTCTTCGCCAGGGAGATCCCGGATTTCAAGGCGGCACCATAGCCTCGGTTCCGCGGGTGCCGCACGACGGTCAAATTCGGAACGGTTCGCTTGCAACCCTCCAATACTTCGGCCGTTCGGTCTCGGCTTCCGTCGTCGACCACAATGATCTCCCAGTCGTGCGCGAATCTGGGAGCTACGCGTGACGCTTGGTCGATTGCACGGGCGATGTTGTCTTCTTCATTGAAGGCGGGCAAAACGATCGTCAAACTCCGCTGTGCTTGCTGTGAGGCTTCTCGCGTTTGCGACATCGTTCCTCCACCCCCTTGGGCATCAGCCCGGAGCCGGAAGGTCCCAAGCCCAGCAACGAGGGATTCCATTGTTCGAAAAGACCGGCGAAGATCCAGGAAAGGCCCCTTCACAGGATCCTTGGCCTCCGAGCATCCGCCCTGACCTGAATGATCTCTGCCGTTAGAGGCCAAAAAAGCATTTATAGATTCACACCCAGAGTAAGCGTTCAGAGCCAAACCAAAGAGACAGTGTTTGATAGTAAGGCAAGAATTGTGCCAAGGCGGAGATATTGGCTTCCAAGGGATCGCCGGGGAATAGGCAGAATAGTCCACAAGACCCAGCACAGTGTGGAGATCTTCCCGTTCAAGGTCCTGTGACTGACGATCTCGCACCTTGCCAAGTTTGCCTCCGACGAGGAAAAGTCTTTCTCTATCCAGGAAAAATTCTTCCCATTTGGGTTCTTCCCGTCCGACCTTTCTGGTCTTCAACTTCGAGGCTGCCCAAGGGCTTGATTCTCCGCTTCTCTGTTCTATTATTATGCAGCGGAGGGCTCTTTTGAAGCCTTCTTCCGGCCCCAAGCCGGACTCAGCCTTCGCGCCGAGGAACCTCCACAGAAGGTTCAAGGTTCAGCACAGGCAAAACCAAAATTCCGGTCCTTACGCCGCAACAGCCCCTTTGAACAAAACGGGGCAAAAAGCGCTTCATGCACGCGCCAACGGGAAGGGGGCCCCTTCTCAACGGGAGTTCCCCGGTCGATGCGCGCGGTATCCGCAAAGGGTGCCCCCGATCAGGGAGCACCCAGCCGCCTTCTCGACCGTCTCCCTGGGTTCGAGCGTCCCGGCGCCGCTCGGATCCGGTTCGGACCCGAAAGGAGGCCAATCGATATGAGTCATCTCTCGGCCCGTCGGGCCATGCCGGGCAAGATCGTTCTCGTAGGGAACTATCTTCCCCGCCAGTGCGGGATCGCGACGTTCACCACGGACCTTCTGACGGCCCTGGCCCAGGAGAACCCTGAAGGGGAATGCTGGGCCATGGTGATGAACGACGTACCCGAGGGGTACCGCTACCCCCCCGAGGTGCGGTTCGAGGTCAACCAGCGAACCCTCTCCGACTACCGAATGGCCGCAGACTTCCTCAACATGAGCCAGGTGGACATGGTTTGCCTTCAGCACGAGTTCGGCATTTTCGGGGGAGAGGACGGCTCCTACATCCTCGAACTCATCAGCCACCTGCGCATGCCCGTGGTGACCACCCTGCACACGGTTCTTCAGGTCCCGTCGGCCGGCCAGTTCGCCATCCTCCGCAAGATCGCCCAGGTCTCGGACCGGCTCGTGGTCATGAGCCACAAGGCAAAAGAGATCCTCCGGACCGTCTACAATGTGCCTGGCGAGAAGATCGTCATGATCCCCCACGGGATCCCCGACGTTCCTTTCCTTGACCCCAACTACTACAAGGACCAGTTCGGCGTCGAAGGCCGCAAAGTCATCCTGACCTTCGGCCTTCTTTCCCCGGGCAAAGGGATCGAAACCATGATCGACGCCCTGCCCGACGTGGTTCGGAAGCACCCGGACACGGTTTACATCGTCTTGGGCGCCACGCATCCTCACGTGCGCAGAGAACAAGGCGAATCCTACCGGCTTTCCCTGCAGCGAAGGGCCCGGGACCTCGGTGTCGCAGACCAACTGATCTTTCACAACCGGTTCGTGGATCTGTCGGAACTTTGCGAATTCTTGGGCGCCTCGGACCTGTACGTGACACCGTACCTCAACCGGGAGCAGATCGTTTCCGGGACGCTGGCCTACGCCCTCGGCACGGGCAAGGCCACGATCTCGACGCCCTACTGGTACGCCGAGGAGATGCTCGCCGACGGCCGCGGCCGCCTGGTCCCGTTCCGGGATCCCAAGGCCTTGGCCGAGCAGGTCAACGAGCTGTTCGACCGCGAAGTCCGGCGGCACGCCATGCGGAAGCGTGCCTACATGTTCTGCCGCAACATGGTCTGGAAAGAGGTGGCCCGCAAATACCTCGAGCTGTTCGCCGAAGTCCGCAGACAGCGGGAGGACAGGCCGAGGCCGGTGTTCCGCCCGAGCACCTTGAACGCCATGCCCCGCGAGATGCCGCAGCCCAAGCTCGATCATCTCATCCGCATGACCGACGACGTGGGAATCCTGCAGCACGCGAAGTTCATCGTTCCCGACAGGCACCACGGCTATTGCACAGACGACAACGCCAGGGCTTTGATCGCGGTGCTCATTGCGCAGCAGTTCCTCGACGAATCCGAGACCCTCACAAGGCTGGCCTGCACATACCTCGGGTTTCTCCACTATGCATACAACGAGGCGAGCGGCCGGTTCCGGAATTTCATGTCCTACGACAGGCGCTGGTCCGAAGAGGTCGGGAGCGAAGACGCCCACGGCAGGGCCCTGTGGGGCCTGGGCACAGCTGTGGCCCAGGCGGAGGCGGCCGAGATTCGGGCACTGGCCGCCAGCCTTTTCGAAAAGGCTCTGCCGCCCGTGGTGGAGTTCAGTTCGCCGAGGGCCTGGGCCTTCGCGCTGGTAGGGATCGAAGCCTATCTCAGGCCCTTCAGCGGCGACAGCAAGGTGCGGCGCGTTGCCTCGGTGCTGTCCGAAAAGCTCTTGGAACTGTTCCGGGCTCACGCCACCGAGGACTGGCCCTGGATCGAGCCCTCTCTGGCTTATGTGAACGGCAAGATCCCCCAGGCCATGATCCTGTCAGGCCGGCTTCTGCAGCAGCCGGAGATGCTGGAAGCGGGCCTGCGGTGCCTGCGATGGCTTCTTGCGGTCCAGACCGACCCCAAGGGCCACTTCGTGCCGGTGGGAAACCAGGGCTGGTATCCTCGAGGCGGCGTCAAGGCCCGCTTCGATCAGCAGCCCATCGAGGCCCTCGGCATGATCGAAGCCTGCAGGGAGGCCTACCAGGCCACCGGAGAAACCTCCTGGATCGACGCCGCGCAACGCTGTCTGGACTGGTTCCTTGGCAGCAACGATCTGAACGTTCCCCTCTACGACTATCGAACAGGCGGATGCTGCGACGGCCTGACCGCCAACGGCCCGAACCTGAACCAGGGCGCGGAATCCACTCTGGCCTGGCTGCTTTCGCTCATGAATCTTTATCAGATTCGCAGTGCCCGCGTCTCCTCCGTGCTGCCGGAGGAGGCCGGGATGGACAGCCCTGCCTTTTGAGGTTCCCATGTCGCTCGCGCCGATTGTCATGGTCAGTTCCTATCCGCCCAGGCTGTGCGGCATCGCCACGTTCTGCGAAGAGGCGCGAGAATTTCTTCAGAAAACGGAGCCGGCCCGGCCCGTTCTCGTGGTGAGCCACATCGACGGCACCGGAGAGGGCGTTTTTCCGCTCATCGATACGAGCCGCATCGACTGGTGGAAGCCCGTGGCTCGGAAGATCGAAGAACTCGAGCCTTACGCGGTCCACCTCGAACACGAGTACGGCCTTTACGAAGTGCGGGACTCCCGTGGCCTGGGAGACGGCAACGAGGGATTCCTCGATCTCCTCGAAGCGATCCGGCACCTTCCCACGGTCGTGGAGCCCCATACGGTGCACGGCCGCCTGCGGGACTTCGAGGCCGATTTCCTCTTCAGGCTGTGCCAACGCAGCCACGTCGTCCTGTTCAAGTGCCACTACCAAAAATGGAGGCTCGACTGGACCTTCTCGGAGCGCGGGTGGCCGACGCCGCGCAACATCATGGTCGTGCCCCACGGCGCCAGGCCGGACCGGAGGTGGGGTCCTCACGAAATCCCAGAGCTGCGGCGGGAACTGGGCCTGGACCGCCTCGGCCTAGCCGACCACCTGGTCGGCATGATCGGCTGGATCCAGTCCAACAAGCGGTGGGACATCCTTCTCTCCATGTGGGAGGAGATCCATCACGAAATCAAGGACCGGACCGGCCAGGAATGGGATCTTCTTGCTGCGGGCGCCATGCGGGACCCGGCCCATCGAAAAGACTACGAAACCTGGAAGGCCGAGGCCCTGGTGCTGGAGCAAAAGGGCATCGCCCATTATCATGAATTCATCCCCAGAGGGGACCTGTACTACAAGATGATGGCCGTCTGCGATTTCATCGTGATTCCCTCCACCGACGAAACCCAGTCCGGTACGTTGGCCCGTGTGATCGCCCTCAACAAGCCCTTTATCACAACCGCGCCCATGGAAGGGCTGACGGCCCAGACGCTGGAAAGCGAAGGGGGGCTTCTGTTCACGACCAAGAACATGCTGAAAGAGAAAGTCATCCGAATGGCCTGCGACGAATCGCTCCGCCTCCGCCTCGGCGAGAATCTCAAGCGGTACCTCGACGAGGTGGTCTCCTGGGAGGTGGTAGCCCGGCAGTACCGGGAAGCGTACCGCTTTGCGCGGCAGGCCGTGGAGACAGGAGAATCGGTCACGTTCGAACCTGAGTTCTAAACTGTTCGGGAACCCCTGTGCCATGTCTGACCAGAGATTCAAAGAGCTGTTTACACGATACCCCGGCAACCCCATCATCCGGGCGACGGATCTGCCCTACAAGGCGAATTCGGTCTTCAACGCCGGAGCGACCTTGATCGACGGAGAGACGCTGCTCCTCATGCGGGTCGAGGACCGGCGGGGGATCTCCCATCTCACTGTTGCCCGAAGCCTCGATGGAATCACCAACTGGAGAATCGACTCCGGGCCCACCCTTTCCCCGAGCCCCCAGACCCACCCGGAAGAAGTCTGGGGCATCGAGGATCCCCGCATCACCTATATCGAGGAGCAGAAGCTCTGGGTGGTCGCCTACACTGCCTACTCCAAGGGCGGCCCTCTGGTTTCCCTGGCCACCACCAGAGACTTCAAGTCCTTCGAGCGCAAGGGCGCGGTCATGCCCCCTGAAGACAAGGACGCCGCCTTGTTCCCGGTGCGCTTTGGCGGCCGTTGGGCCATGCTCCACCGGCCCGTTCCGGCCTTCCCGGGCGTGGGAGCGCACATCTGGATCTCCTTCAGCCCGGACATGAAGCACTGGGGGGACCACCAGATCCTCGTCACGGCCCGCCGGGGAAGCTGGTGGGACGCCAACAAGATCGGGCTGTCTCCCCCGCCCCTCAGAACCGAAAAGGGCTGGCTCATCCTCTATCACGGCGTACGGACCACAGCCGGAGGATGTCTTTACAGGCTCGGGCTGGCCCTGCTCGACCTCGAAGACCCGACGAAGCTCATCGCCCGTTCCTCGGAGTGGGTGTTCGCACCCGAGGAGGACTATGAGATTGTCGGCGACGTGGATAAGGTCGTGTTCCCCTGCGGATGGGTGGCAGAGGGGGACGAACTGCGGCTCTATTACGGAGGAGCCGACAAGTGCCTCGCCCTGGCCACGGCCCGGATCTCAGAGCTTCTCGATTGGCTCGAGACCCACAACGGGATGGACTGGCAATAAGGACAGTCAGGAGCTGCACACGAAGGACTTTCCCCGCGCTCCGGCGGAACAATGGCAATGGTCTCGGCGGACAGAGGGGGCTCGCTGCGCGCCGTCGCCGTCCGTTTTGGCTTCGCGGCCACGACAGACCGTGGCCCTCCACGGGCTTTTCCCTGGAAGGACGCGCTCCGTTGCGTCCGTTAAGGGCAAGGGCCAAACCTGATTCTTGACAATCGGCAGATGCCTTTTCCCCCGGCCATGACGGAGCATGGCCCTCCACAGAATGCCCCATTGGCCCGCGGCCACGACAGACCGTGGCCCTCCACGGGGTTTTCCCTGGAGGGACGCGCTCCGTCGCGTCCGTTAAGGGCAAGGGCCAAACCTGATTCTTGACAATCGGCAGATGCCTTTTCCCGCGGCCATGACGGAGCATGGCCCTCCACAGAATGCCCCATTGGCCCGCGGCCACCAGGGACCGTGGCCCTCCACGGGTTTTCCCTGGAAGGACGCGCTCCGTCGCTTCCGTCTTCGGCTTACCGCCCTGCTTGACGTAGCGGTCCCGAGCGCTCTCTTTCCGCGCCGCCAGAAGCCTAGAAGCGCAAGCCGGTTGCAAAAAAAACATTGTGGGAGTCTACCGAGCCGAGATCGCCGTTCAGGACTGCAAACTCGTAAGAAACCTGCGAGAATAGGGATCCTGTCCAACCGATCCCGAACCGCACGGTCGCGGCGTGGCGGTCGACCTTCTCCCGAACCACATCGGCGCCAAAGGTATCGGAATACCTTCGGTGCCTGCCTCGCCCGGTGGTCTGCCCAGAGGAGATGCCGACCGTACGAAAGGAATCCCCCCGTGCATACTCGTACCCGACTTCACTCGAAAGTCGTTCCGTCCAGTCGGCTCCCAGGTAGAGGCCGAAAAGATGCTCGTGGAACGAATACGTCTCCGTCTCCGCACGGTTGACCGTATACATGTACTCCTGCCCCACATACCACAGCCTGCCGACCCTTTCCTCCAGGCTTCCTCTGACGCCGAAGGAGAGCGCGGTCTGATCAGCGTCTTTCACAGTCTTGCCCTGAAGAAAAGGGAAAACGCTCAAAGTCCAGCCGTAGTGGGGAACATAGTGCAGGCCCGGAGCGATCCTGAGAGAGGCAAAGGCCAAATCCTCGGTCTCTGCATAGACACCTCCCTCCACGGCTGAGACGAAAGTCCAGTCGAGCCGGGATTCACCGGAAGGCCCCCGCAGGAACGAGAGGGCTCCGGAGAAATACCCGTCCGCCTGAGGATCCTGAATCGAAAGGTTCACGTTGGAATCGAACCCGACCTGGGCAGAAGCCTCCCAGGAAGCCAGAGCCTCGAAGCCCGAGATCGGTGGCAAGCACGCGAGTCCTGCAAACAGCAAGAGACGTTTCCACACGGAAGGCACCCCATCCTATTTTCCTACGACAAGGCGCGGCCAAGACTCCTGGCCTCGATCCTGCCCCAGCCAGCGGCCCCGGAACCGTCTGGCCGGACTACCTGCGTCCGCCTCGACCCCGGCCTCCAAAACCGCCCCCTCCGCCAGATCCCATGCCGCCCTGCGGCGCTCCTCGTCCGTGCCTGCCCATCATGCCTCCCGAAGGCCCGCTCCAAAGGGGAAACCCGTCCTCGTCCCGCAAGACCAAGGTCCTGCCCGTAGACACGATCTCCACCTCCTGCGCGACCAAATAGAGATTCCCGTCTTTCCCCAGACCCTTGGAACCTCGGACTCTCACTTCGGCGCCTTCCTGGATCCCCGGCGCCAGGTCACTCCAGAACCAGCCGGGACACGCAAGAATGGTATAGGTCTCCCTCTGCGAGACCACCTGAAAGCGCACCGGCCCGCTCCGAGGCTCTGGAAGCAGGCTCCGAACGGTTCCTCTCACCTCGCCCACCGTGTTCGGGTCGAACCCCGTGGGATAGCGAATCCCGCTTTCGGGAAGCGTGATCTCGGCCTCCTGCGCCCGGGCCCTTTCCTGAGCAGCAAACCCTGCCACAAGCAGCGCGAGAACGAAGAGCAGAGCGGCCTCTGCCGCCCTGCTCTTCGAGCCAGGGACGCGCCTACCGGTTCCCGGGCGCACCGTAGCCCGTTCCGTCTTTCGGGCCGGCGCCTCCGTAGCCTGTCCCGTCACCGGGTCCATAGGTATGCCCTTTCCTCTGCATCGCACCCTGGCGGGTCTGGCCTCCGTACAGGCAGGACCCGTCCCGCAGGCGGCCCCGATCCCGCTTTTGAAGCTGGACGCCCGACTGAGTCCGGGTCTGCAGAGTCTGCCCTTTGCCGCTTCCAGCGCCCGAACCCGCCATGGCCGCAGCGGGCACGGCGGTTGCGACAAAAAGCGCCAAGGTTACGATGCCTCTCCTGGTTCGCTTCCTCATGGTTCTCTCCTCCTCTCGTGTGTGCGCCGTTGCCGTGTCTCGATGGAGCAATCCGGGTGCCAAAGAGGAGAGAACGAAAAATCTCTCGTGCTTCCTGCCTGTTGCCCAAAGGGCTCCGTCCCGTCGGACCGGTCCTCGGATGCAGGATTTGCGCTGGCCCGCGCAGCCCTTGCACCTTGCGAGCCGGAAGCGGCCCGACGGCCCCCCCCGCAGGCACATCATACCGATTTTCCAGCCGAGGCCGGAGCCCGGACGGCCTCAAAGTCCGTACTCCTTGATCCGGTACTGGAGCGTCCTCAAGGAGATCCCCAGGATCCGCGCCGCCTGCTTCCGGTTCCCGCTGACTTCTTGAAGCACCTTCTGGATGGTCTCACGCTCCACAGCCGCCAGAAGGCCGGACGATGAAGACGCGTCCTCGCTGGAAAGCTCCAGGTTCAGATGACGGCTGTCGATCCTGCCCGAAGCCAGGATCACCGCCCTCTCAATCACGTTTTGCAGCTCTCGAACGTTCCCCGGCCACTCATACCCTTCCAGAGCCTCCTCGGCGGCGGCCGTGAATCCTTCGATGTTTTTCCCGAAGGCCCGGGCGAACTTTTCCGCGAAATACCGAGCCAAGGGGAGCACGGTCTCTTTCCTGTCCGCAAGCCTGGGAAGAACGATCGGGAACACATTGAGCCTGTAATAAAGGTCCTCCCGGAACCTACCGGCCGCAATCTCGGCCTTGAGATCCTTGTTCGTCGCCGCCACGACCCGCACGTCGACCGTAACGGACTTCGTCCCTCCGACCCTCTCGAATTGCCTCTCCTGCAAAACCCTCAGGAGCCTGACCTGCACGTGCGCCGGGATCTCGCCGATTTCATCGAGGAACAAGGTGCCCCCGTCGGCCAGCTCGAATCTCCCTTTGCGGGCCTTCACAGCGCCGGTGAAAGCTCCCCGTTCGTGCCCGAACAGTTCGCTTTCGAGCAACGTCTCGGGCAGAGCCGCGCAGTGGACCGCCACAAAGGGTCTTTCTTTCCTGGGGCTCAGGGCGTGGATCACACGGGCCACGAGCTCCTTGCCGGTTCCGCTCGGGCCCGAAAGAAGGACCGTGGCCGGCGTGGGCGCCACATCCTGCACCATCTTCAGGACCCGCTGCATGTTCGGCCCCAGGAAGATCATCTCCATCGGCGGCAGGTGTCTTCCCAGTTCCTCCGAGAGCAGGGAGATGGTCCGCTCCGCGTCGGCTTCCCGAAGAACGCGGCGAACCACGCGACGAAGCTCCTCCGGATCCTGCAGAGGTTTGGTCAGGTAGTCCGAGGCTCCCTCCCTCATGTTCTCGACCGCGCTGGATATCGATCCGTATGCCGTGATCACGATCCACCGGGCTTCTGCGCCGCTTTTCCTGCCTTCCCGGATCACGTCGATTCCGGAAAGTCCCGGCATGCGCAGATCCGTGATCACGAGGTCCGGTTCGAAGGTTGCGATCTTGGAAAGGCCTTCGGTCCCGTCACGCGCCACCTCGACCCGGTAGCCCTCTTCCGAAAGAACCCGCGACAGAAACGAACGCATGCCCGGATCGTCCTCCACCACCAGGATCGTCTTAGCCATCGCCCATTCCTCCCGCCCCGGGCATCTCGATGGTCAAAACCGCTCCCCGGCCATGGGGGCTGTTGGCCAGGCTGATCTTCCCTCCCATCCCCTCCACCACTTTCTTCGAGTAAGCCAGACCCAAGCCGGTTCCGCCCGGCTTCGTCGTATGAAAGGGCGTGAACAGACGGGGAAGATCCTCCGATCCGATGCCCGGCCCGGAATCCTCGATTCGGATAACGACTCGGCGGCCCGCAGCCCGCACCGAGATCTTCAAGTCCGCCTCGTCTTCCCCCATGGCCTCCAGGGCATTGCGGACCCCGTTCGCCAAGACCCGGACGAGCTTCTCCCTGTCTGCAAAGACACGCCTGCCCGACTCGACCTCCCGATGAATCCGTCCCTTCCAGGACTGTGCCGAGAGGCCCAGAGCCTCCTCGATGACCTCTGACGGGTCCAAAGCCTCCAGTCGGTAAGACTCCTCGCGGGAATACAGGAGAAGATCCCCCACGAGAGCTTCGATCCGAAGGATTCCTTCGAGCACGAAAGACAGCCCGTCTCTTCTCGGATCCGAGGGGTCGAGTTTTTCTTCCACCCATTGGGCGTGCCCCTTGACGCTTCCCAGGGCGTTGCGGATCTCGTGAGCCAGAACCGCTGTCATCTGGCCGATCAGCGCGAGCTGCCTCCGTGCTTCGAGTTCTTCGCGCAGGCGGAGCTGCCGGCTGAAAATGCGCTCAGCCAGAATCCCGGTGCACCACAAGAGGGTCAGGACGCCGGCAACAGGCCACCAGGCCCGCCGCGCATCCTCGAGGATCCTGTCCGCAGAAGCCGTATGGAGCACAAGGGTCAACACGACAGGACTCCCGTCCGGCCGGTGGATGGCCTGGTGGAATTCCAAGACCGGCAGACCCGTGCCCAAAAAGGCCCTGCGAGCGGTGAACGCGGCCTCCGGCCAAATCCGTGCCACCTCGTCTGGGGGGACGCGGGTCCCGGTCAACCGCGGGTTTGTGTGAAACAGGATTCCGCCGTCCGGCTCCGTGATGCGCGCGTAAGCCACGACCCTGTCTGCAAAGATCCCTCGGATTTCCTCCAAAGCTTCGGCGCCGCCCCTGGCCAAAGCGGCTTCCGCCGAGGAGCCGAGCGCAAAAGCCGTGCTGAGGAGGGCCTTGTCGGCCAGAAGCCTGGCCGCAGACAAGTTCCTCGCCGTGGTATAGACAATCGCGGCCGTCGACAGCAAAGCGAAGAAGAGCAGCGAGGCCCTTAGAACCACAGGCACATACGACCGCACGCCCGATGGCCTCATGAGCTCCTGTCCAGGCCGAGCATGCGGGCCGCATTGCCTCCGAGAATCGCGTCCACTTCGGACGGGCTGAAGCGGACACCCGGCGGCGCCTTGTCCGGCAGGCTCCGAAGAACTTCGATCCACTGGCGGGTGTCCACCACGCAGGAGGCGATGGGGTCGTCGGTGGCGAAAAGAACCTTTTCAAGCCCGGCATAATCGATAAGGTCTCTCAGTTCCCGGCAGAAAAGCTCGAACCGGCCCAGAGCGTAAGGGCTCCACATGGCCAGGTCGCCGTAAAGGTTCGGCTGCATCGTGGCCAGAGAGGCAAAAGGTCTCCAGTTGCACTGGCCCATATGGGCGGCGATGACGCGCAAGGAAGGAAAATCCACGCCGATGTCCGCAAGCAGCATGGGATCAGCGAACCGGGGCCTCGCCGGCGGGTGGAGGGGCCCGGTATGGGAAAGGAGGATCCCCTTCTGCTCCTCCACATACGCCAGGAGCTTGTAGGATTCCGGACCGGCCGGATCGAATCCGTAGTCGCAGTGATACTTGAGCCCCTTCAATCCGAACTCCTCGAAGCACTGCTTGAGCATGTCCAGGGCCTGGGGTCTGCGGGGATCCACGCCAGCCAGGCCCAAGATCTTCGCCGGGTTTTTCTGCGCCACCTCGCCCACAAGACGATTCTGAAGCTGCACAAGATCGACCGTGAGAAGAGGGCTCGCCGCGTTATCGATCCCACAGATCACCTGGAAGTCGATCCCGGCCGTTTCCATCCGTTCGAGGAGCTTTTCCCCGGTCGGGTCCTGACAGGCGAGGAGCCGGTTGGCGAGATCCCTCCGGTCGCCTTCGCATCCCAGGATTCTCGTCATCCTGAGCAGATCCTCGGCGAGCTGGGGCGCCATTTCCTCGGGCAGCATCGGGATGTGATGGTAATGCACATCTACGATCATGGGTTTCCTCCTTTACGCCCCCCAGGAGGGTCGCGCTCCGTGGCGTCCGGCTCGGGTTTGCGGCCACGACAGACCGTGGCCCTCCGTCGGGGAAAACGGCAATGGCGGAGCGTGACCATCCCTTGGCTGGCCACAGCATGGGAGGGACGCGCTCCGTGGCGTCCGCCTCCCTCTGTCCTGATCATGAGCTGTACAGGTCCTTGTACTCGCGCTTGAGATCTCTTTTGAGAACTTTCCCGCTCGGCAACTTGGGCAGCTCAGGCACAACGACCACTTTCTTGGGCACCTTGTATCCGGCCAGGCCCTCCTTGCAATGCCTGAGGATCTCGGCCTCGTCCACGGTCTCCCCCCGGACCGGCACCACGAAGACCGTCACGGCCTCCACCCACCGCGGGTGGAAAAGCCCCACCACGGCGCACTCAGCCACTTTCGGGTGCTTGGCCACCCAGCCCTCCACCTCCACGGAAGAGACGTTTTCCGCGCCGGTCTTGATCATGTCCTTCTTGCGGTCCACGAAATAGTAGAAACGTTCTTCGTCCATGATCGCCAGGTCGCCCGTGTGGTGCCATCCGTTCCGGAAGGTTTCTCCCGTCTTGGCCTCGTCCTTGTAATAGCCGAGCATCACGGCAGGGCTGCGCACGACCATTTCGCCGACCGTGCCGGGCGGCACTTCCTGGTCATTGTCGTCGACGACCCGCATTTCCACCATGGCGTGAGACTGGCCGATCGCCTCGGCGCCTCCGAAACGTTCATAGGCGTCCTTCATCTTGCGCAACAGGTCCGGCGATTTTAGGGTGGAACCCAGAGGGGTCACCTCAGACTGGCCGTAGTAGTTCTGGAAATAGGCCTTGGGAAGCAGATCCATGATCTTGCGCATCATGGCCTCTGTGGTCGGACTTCCGTACAAGGTCACCCACCGAAGGGTGCCGAAGAGCTGCCGGATCAGGTCCTCTCCGCCGGGCATGTTGATGATGTTGGCGAGGACCGTGGGTGAAATCGTGGCGCTGGTGATTTCTCCGGTTTGAAAGACTTGCATGACAACGGGCGGATCCGGCCTGTGGAGCATCACCATGCGCGTGCCGTAAGCGAAGGCGGTGAGCAGCCCGGCGTGGCCGGCCACATGGAACAGGGGAACGACCCCGAGGCCGGTATCGTCGGGCAAGATGAGGTGGCCGAAATCCAGGGCCATGTTCAGGATCGAAGCGTGCCAGTTGGCATGGCTGTTCAGAACGCCCTTGGGCATGGCCTCGGTGCCGCTCGTGTACATCAAGGTCATGACGTCGTCGCCCGTGATGAACTCGTACGGCTCGTCGTCCGGATACCGGTCCGAACAGAGATCGTCAAAGTCAAGCCACCCTTCGGGCAAAGGGGTCTTTCCGTTCAGGTTGATCATGACGAAGTGCCGCACGCTGCCCAGCTCGGATTGAATGGCCCGAACCGTGGGAACCAGGTCGTCCTCCACGATGAACATGACGGGTTCTGAATGGTCCACGAGCGGTTTGATCTCTCTGCCCTTCAACGCATAGTTGAAGGGCGTGATCCAGGCCCCCATCTTGGACAAGGCCGCGATGTAGATGGCGTACTGCATGCAGTTGTAGGAGAGAATCGCCACCCGGTCCCCCTTTTTCACGCCGAGTTGACGCAAAGCGTTGGCGAACCGGTTCGCCTTTCGGTTGAGTTCGCCGTACGTCAGGCGGCCCAGAACGCGCCCCCCGTAGTTGTAGACGATCGCTTCCTTGTTCGGCTTGTTGAGGGCGGTCCTGCGAAGGATGTCGCCCACACAGAACCTGCGCATCACGTTCCTCTGCAACGCTTCGTCCATCCGTGTGTCCTCCTTTCGTCTTCCGGGCAGGAAAGCTCCTGAACCCTGGATGCGCCCGCGGCGTTTCCCTTATTTATCTCTGCGCGGACAAAGAGTCCAGGGGGCCCCTTTATGAACGGCTGGGCCTCCCCCCGCCCAGCGGCTTCCCACGGTCCCTTCCGCTTCCCCCGTCCATGCAACAGCATGCCCTCTGGCCGCATCAGATATTGGGCGCCTTTCGCAGGGGAGAGCGTAAAGGTCCTTTTTCGAGGGATCCGCGCCCCCTTGAAGGCTTTTTGGATTTTCTGTTATGAGAGGAGTTTGTTCGGAGCCAGGCACGAGGCGGCCGTCCCGCCGACCGCCGGCTGCCGATCTCGTTTCGTAACCCGTCGAGAGGCCTCATGGATCCCACGCCAGCCCCAAGCTCTCCCCTCTGGCCCCTGGCCGTGTACCTCGGGGCCGTGCTGGCCCTCCCCATCGTAATGATCGGCCTTTCCTGGCTGCTCGGAGAGCGCCACATGGCCCGGACCACAGGGGAACCCTTCGAGTCCGGAATTCCCCCCACGGGTTCGGCCCGGATGCGCTTCGATGCCAAATTCTATCTTATGGCGATGTTTTTCGTCATTTTCGACGTCGAAGCCGCTTTCATCCTTTCCTGGGCCGTGGCCGCCCGGGAACTCGGCTGGGCGGGCTACGCGGAAGTCCTCCTCTTCATCGGGATCCTTGCGGTCGTCCTGGCCTATCTCTGGAGGCTCGGAGCCCTGGACTGGGGCACGCCGCGCCAGAAGGCAGATCCACGCCTGCCTTCCCGGGAAAGAGGATCGAGCCCATGAAATCCGTAAAGGACATCCTCCGCATCAAGGGCAGCCAGGTCTGGTCCGTCCATCCAGACGCCACGCTGTTCGAGGCCCTGCAAATCATGTCTGAACGCAATGTGGGTGCCCTGGTCGTTCTGGAAGGGGAGAACCTGGTGGGCGTGATCTCCGAAAGAGACTATGCCCGGAAGATCATTCTCAAGGGCAAGACGTCCCGGGAAACCCGGGTGCGGGAAGTCATGAGTGAGAATCCCATTTGCGTGGACCCGGACACTGAGGTCGAAATCTGCATGGCCCTCATGACCGACCAGAGAGTGCGCCATCTTCCGGTGCTCGACCGAGGACGCCTGGTCGGGGTGATCTCGATCGGCGATGTCGTCAAGGCCGTGCTTTCCGAGAAGGAGTTCCTCATTGAACAGCTCGAGAAATACATCCGGGGGCACAGGTAGAGGCCTGGCCGCAGTCCTGGACGGCTTGAAGCGGCGCCTGAACGGCGCCTTCGACATGGCGGAGCCGCCTCGGAGATGGTTCGGATCCCTCGAGGAGGCTTTTTCACGCAGCGTCGCCCTGGCGCGGCTGCAGGACCTCGTGGCCTGGGGCAGGAAAAACTCAATCTGGCCCTTCAACTTCGGCCTGTCCTGTTGCTACGTCGAGTTCGCCACGAGCCTGACCAGCCGGTACGACATCGCCCGCTTCGGCTCAGAGGTGCTGCGGGGCAGCCCCCGTGAGGCCGATCTGATCGTGGTCACCGGAACCGTGTTCGTGAAAATGGCGCCGGTCCTCAAACGACTCTACGATCAAATGTTGGAGCCCCGCTGGGTCATCTCGCTCGGGTCCTGCTCCAATTCGGGAGGGATGTACGACATCTACAGCGTGGTCCAGGGCGTGGACAAGATTCTGCCGGTCGATGTCTACGTCCCGGGTTGCCCTCCGAACCCGAGCGCCTTCATGGAAGGCTTGACCCTGCTCCAGAAGGCCGTGGGGAGCGAGCGTCGGCCCCTGAGCTGGATCGCAGGCCCCCAGGACGTCCAGAGGGCTCAACCTCCTTGCATGAGGGACCTCAAACGGCAGGAGAGAAGACGCGTCAGGGTTCTGCGCCACCCAGACGCCCTCTAGCCCGAGACCGCGAAGGAACCCATGGGGCCGGCGAACGGAAATCATAGCCTCTTGGACGAACTCGAATGCCGTTTCGGCCAGGCGATTCTCGCCCGGCAGAAGACCCGGGACCACATACCGACCGTGTGGGTCGCTGCCGAGGACGCGCCCGAAGTTCTGCGGTGGCTCAAGACCGGCGTACAACGTCCTTTCAGGATGCTCTATGATCTGACAGCCATTGACGAGCGGCTTCGGACGCGGCGGCCGGGTGAGCCTCCGAGCGATTTCACCGTGGTGTATCACCTGCTCAGCTTCGACCGGAACGAGGACGTGCGCGTGAAAGTGCCGCTCCGCGGGGAATACCCGTCCCTTCGGACCGTTACGAACCTGTGGCCCTCGGCGAACTGGTACGAGCGGGAAGTCTGGGACTTGTTCGGAATCTCCTTCGAAGGTCACCCGCACCTCAAGAGGATCCTGCTTCCCGAAACGTGGCAGGGTCACCCCCTGCGCAAAGAGCACCCGGCCCGGGCCACGGAAATGGGGCCCTTCCGGCTGCCCGAGGAAAAAGAGATTGCCGAGCAGGAGGCCCTTCGCTTCCGGCCCGACCATTGGGGCCTCCAGGAGCGGCGCGAGGACGTGGACCTCATGTTCCTCAACTTGGGTCCCAACCATCCCGGCACCCACGGCGTGCTCCGGCTGGTTTTGCAGCTCGACGGAGAGGAGATCGTGGACATCGTGCCCGAGATCGGCTTCCACCACCGCGGGGCCGAAAAAATGGGCGAACGCCAGACCTGGCACACCTACATTCCCTACACCGACCGCGTGGACTACCTCGGCGGCGTCATGAACAACTTCGCCTACGTGCTGGCCGTGGAGAAGCTGGCCGGCATCCAGGTGCCCGAGCGCGCCCAGGTGATCCGCGTTCTTCTGGCCGAGCTGTTCCGCCTGGCGAGCCACCTCGTCTGGTACGGCACTTTCGCTCAGGATGTCGGGGCGCTTTCGCCGGTCTTCTACATGTTCAACGATCGGGAGCGGATCTTCGACATCGTCACGGCCGTCACCGGAGGCCGGATGCACCCGGCCTGGTTCCGCATCGGCGGCGTGGCCCGAGACCTTCCGAAAGGGTGGGACGAAAAAGTTCGGGCGTTCGTCCGCTACATGCCCAAGCGACTCAGGGAATACGAGAAACTCGTCATGAAGAACCGCATCCTCAAGGCGCGAACCCGCGGAATCGGCCGTTTGAGCCTTGAAGAGGCGATCGACTGGGGCATGACCGGTCCCGGGCTCAGGGCCTGCGGCCTGGAGTGGGACCTGCGCAAGAAGCGGCCTTACTCGGGCTACGATCAGTTCGAGTTCGAGATCCCCACGGCTCCAGGCGGAGACTGCTACGACCGGGCCGTGGTTCGGGTGGAGGAGCTCAGGCAGAGCCTGCGGATCGTGGAGCAGTGCCTGAACCACATGCCGGAAGGCCCTTACAAAGCCGATCACCCCCTGGCCGTTCCCCCGGCCAGGGAGCGCATGCTCAAGGACATCGAGACCCTCATTGCGCATTTCCTCGGCGTGAGCTGGGGCCCGGTCATTCCGGCAGGCGAGGCCCACGCCGCCGTGGAAGCGACCAAAGGGAACAATGGATATTACTTGATAAGCGACGGAGGCATTCACGCTTACCGCGTTCGGATCCGAACCCCCTCGTTCGCCCATATCCAGATGGTCCCTCTGCTCAGCCGAGGTCTCATGGTCGCCGACCTGCTGGCCATCCTGGGAAGCGTGGACTTCGTCCTGGCGGACGTGGACCGCTGAAGCCCGCAAGAGGAGGTCAAGACGTTCGACATGCTCAGCCCGCAGGAGCAGCAAGAAATTGAAGCCGAGCTCGCCCTGGTCGGCGGCCGGGCCCAAGCCGCCTCGATCGAGGCTTTGCGCATCGTCCAGAAACACCGGGGCTGGATCTCGGACGAGGCCGTTCAGGACATCGCCCTGTTCCTCGGCCTGACCGCAGAGGAAGTGGACGGGGTAGCCACGTTTTACAACCACATTTACCGCCGTCCGGTGGGCCGGCACGTGATCCTGGTCTGCGACAGCGTCTGCTGCTGGATCATGGGATACGAGAAGATGCTCGAACACCTTCAGGACCGCTTGGGGATCGGCCTGGGCGGAACAACGCCGGACGGCCGGTTCACGCTCCTGCCCGTGGTCTGTCTAGGCGCGTGCGACCGGGCGCCGGCCATGATGGTCGACGAGGACCTGCATGGTCCCCTCGACCCGGCTCGGATTGACCAGATCCTCGACAAGTACCCTTAGGCCCAGGAACGTCAACGCATGGACGAGCGACCCCTCACACGGAACATTCGGCCTGGCGAGCCGCCGCTCGACTGTGCCGGCTACGAAAAAGCGGGTGGGTACAGGGCGGTCCGAAAGGCCTTGCGCGAAATGGCGCCGGCCGACATCATCACCTTGGTCAAGGAAGCCCACCTGCGCGGCAGAGGAGGCGCCGGATTCCCCACAAGCGTCAAATGGAGCTTCGTGCCGCCGCCCGAGGAGTCGCCTGGACCTCGATACCTCATCGCCAACGCGGACGAAATGGAGCCGGCCACGTTCAAGGACCGCTATCTCATCGAAGGGAATCCCCACCAGCTCATCGAAGGTATGATCCTGGCGGGCTACGCCGTGCAGGCCACGGACGGCACGATTTTCCTGCGCTGGGCCTACCGCAAGGCGGCCCGTCTGCTCGAGCGGGCCCTGGCCGAGGCCCGGGAGGCCGGCTGGCTCGGCCAGGACATCCTCGGCTCGGGCTGGAGCTTCGACATCCACGTCCACGTGAGCGCAGGCCGCTACATCTGCGGCGAGGAAACCGCGCTGCTCAACGCTCTCGAAGGCCGAAGGGCCACGCCGAGGAGCCGCCCCCCGTTCCCGCCGGTCGTGGGCCTTTGGGGAAGGCCGACGGTCATCAACAACACCGAGACCCTTTGCAACATCCCGCACATCGTAAACAACGGAGCCGCCTGGTTCCGGAGCCTGAGCCGCACGGGAAACGGCGGCACGAAGATCTTCGGGGCAAGCGGCCGCGTCCGACGGCCCGGCGCCTGGGAGCTGCCCATGGGGACAACGTGCCGGGAGATCATCGAAGACCATGCGGGCGGCATGCAGGACGGATACCGGCTCCGTGGCTTTCTTCCGGGCGGCGGCTCGACCGACTTCCTGTTGGAAGAGCATCTGGACTTGCCCATGGATTTCGACGAAATCCAGAAAGCGGGAAGCCGCATGGGCACAGGCACGATCGCCGTGCTCGACGACCGGACTTGTCCTGTCGGCATGGTGCGGAACCTGGAGGCTTTCTTCGCCCAGGAGAGCTGCGGCTGGTGCACGCCCTGCAGAGAGGGGCTCGCCTGGACCGTGCGGGCATTGGGGGCCCTGGAGTCCGGCCATGGAGAGCCAGAAGACCTTGACAGACTCCGGCTCCATACACGCCTGCTCGGGCCGGGCAACACGTTCTGCGCGCTCGCGCCTGGCGCCATGGAACCCCTGCAAAGTGCCCTCAAGTATTTCGAACAGGATTTCCTTCGCCACCTTCGTGAAAAACGCTGCCCCTGGAGATAACCGATGGCCACTCTCTATGTCGACGGCGTGCCCTACCACGTGGAAGAAGGCCAGAGCCTTCTGGCGGCATGCCTCTCCCTGGGGTTCGACATTCCCTACTTTTGCTGGCATCCGGCTTTGGGTTCCGTGGGGGCCTGCCGACAGTGCGCGGTCAAGGAGTTCAAGGACGAAAAGGACCAGAAAGGCAGGATCATCATGTCCTGCATGACCCCGGTCGCCGACGGAGCGCGGATCAGCATCGACGACCCGGAGGTGAGAGCCTTCCGCGCGAGTGTCCTCGAATGGCTCATGATGAACCACCCCCACGACTGCCCGGTCTGCGACGAGGGCGGCGAATGCCATCTTCAGGACATGACGGTCATGACAGGTCACGTGGTCCGGCGGTACCGCTTTCCCAAGAGAACCTACCGGAACCAGGACTTGGGACCTTTCCTCAACCACGAGATGAACCGGTGCATCCACTGCTACCGGTGCGTGCGTTTCTACCGGGACTTTGCGGGCGGCCGGGACCTGGCCGCTTTTGGAATCCACGACCACTTGTATTTTGGCCGCCATCGAGACGGCCCGCTGGAGAGCGAGTTCAGCGGCAACCTCGTCGAAGTCTGTCCCACGGGCGTCTTCACGGACAAGACCTTCCAGAAGCACTACAGCCGGAGCTGGGACCTCCAGAGTGCGCCGTCCGTTTGCGTCCACTGCGGCGTGGGGTGCAACACCTTCGCTTCCGAACGGTTCGGAGAGCTCAGGAGAATCCGCAACCGGTATCACGGCCAGTTGAACCGCTATTTCCTGTGCGACCGCGGCCGGTTCGGCTACGAGTTCGTGTCCGGCCCGGCCCGGATCCGAACTCCCATGGCCGCAGGCGGAAACGGCGCAGGACCCGCGCCTGTCGACAGAGAAGAGCTCTTGAGACGCCTTGCCCGCCTCCTATCCAAACCCGGCAGGGTCGTCGGCGTTGGCTCCCCGCGAGCCTCCCTCGAGACCAACTTCGCTCTCAGGGAACTCGTGGGCCCCGATCGGTTCTGCCCCGGTTTCTCCCCAGCAGAAGCGGCGCTGACCTCGAGGGTCCTCGGCATTCTTGCCGCGGGACCGGCCCGATCCGCCTCGCTCCAGGATCTCCGAGAGGCGGACGCGGTACTGGTGCTCGCAGAGAACGTCTCCGAGACGGCTCCCCTGGCCGCGCTCGCCCTGAGGGAGCGAATTCCGGTCGAGGCGGCCCGCAGAGCCGCGCGGCTGAACGTGCCGCGCTGGAACGACGCGGCGTTCCGGCAGGTGCTTCAGGACGAGAAGGCGATCCTGTATCTCGCCACAACCGGGGCCTCGCGCATGGACGATCTTGCGACCCGCTCGGTCAAGCTGGCCCCTGACGATGTGGCCAGGCTCGGGTTTGCAGTCGCCCATCTGCTCTCAGACCGGGCCCCCGCTCCGGACCGGCTGGACGAACAGCTTTGGTCATTGGCCCGGCAGATCGCCTCGTCCCTCGACGCGGCCGAACGGCCCTTGGTCCTGAGCGGAACGAGCCAGGGCCACCCGGGGGCGATCGAGGCTGCGGCGAACGTGGCCTGGGCGCTGTGCGAAAAAGGACGGCCCGCCTGCCTGCATTTCGTCCTTCCGGAGTGGAATTCCTTCGGCGCAGCCATCATCGGCGGATTGGGGATCGAGGAGATCGCGGGCCTCGTCGAAAAAGGGGAGGCAGACGCTCTGATCGTGCTCGAAAACGATCTGTTCCGCAGACTCGACGAGGCTCGGGCAGAGGCGCTTCTCAATGGAGTCGCAACTGTTGTCGTCCTGGACTCCGTTCAAACCCGCACGACTCCCAGGGCGAACTTTGTCCTGCCCGCCGCGACTTTTGCCGAATGTTCCGGCACCGTGGTCAACTCAGAAGGAAGAGCCCAGCGGTTCTACCAGGTCTTCAAGCCCCCAGAAGAGATCCAGGCCGGGTGGCGATGGATCCGGGATCTTTTGGAAGCGGCCGGCCGGTCCGAGGGCCGCTCCTGGCAGGACCTGGACGCAATCCAGGCTGCCATGGCCCGGGCCGTCCCGTTCCTGGCGCCCCTGCAGGACGCCTTCCCGCCGGCCGGATACCGCGCGGCCGGCATGCGGATTCCGAGACAGCCTCACCGCTGGAGCGGCAGGACCTCGGTCAGCGCCCACCTCGACGTTCACGAACCCAGGCCGCCCGCCGACCCGGACGCCCCCCTTGCCTTCTCCATGGAAGGATACGAAGGGATTCCTCCGCCGCCTCTCCAGACCCGATACTGGGCTCCGGGGTGGAACTCGGTGCAGGCCCTGAACAAATTCCAGCAGAAAGTGGGGGGAGCGCTGCGGGGTGGAGATCCGGGCAGGAGACTCCTTGAGCCGAACAGCCAGGCCCGCCCGGAGTACTTCCGGCGGATCCCGCCTGCCTTCGAGGCCGAGCCCGGCCGGGTCCTCGTCGTGCCTCGAGCACAGGTTTTCGGAAGCGACGAACTGAGCAGCCTGGCGCCGGCGGTCGCCTCCAGGTCTCCTGGCCCTCACCTCGCACTGAACCCTGACGACGCTTCTTCCCTCGGCCTTCGAGAGGGAGCAGAGGCACGGATCTCGATGCCAGGGGCCGCATGGGAGCTGCCGGTGCGAATCGATGGAGCCATGCCGCGTTCCGTGGTGGGCTTGCACCTCGGGAGCCAAAGTCTTTCGGTTCTCGGGCTGCCTGCATGGGGCACCCTTGAAGCAGGGAGACCGAGATGACGGAGATCTTTCGAAGCCTGGCTGTCGTGGCAGGAGTGCTCCTGGGCGTCCTGGGTCTGAGCGCGTGGCTCATCTGGCTCGAGCGGCGACTGCTGGCTCTCTGGCAGGACCGCTACGGCCCGAACCGGGTGGGCCCCTTTGGGCTCCTGCAAGTCGTGGCTGACATGATCAAGATCTTCTTCAAGCAGGACTGGGTGCCGCCTTTCGCGGACCGGCCCGTTTTCGTCGTCGCCCCTGCTGTGGGAATCGTGACGGGCCTGGCAGCTTTCGGGGTTGTGCCGATCGCTCCCGGAATCCAAGTGGCTGACCTGAATGTGGGGCTCTTGTTCTTCCTGGCCATGTCCGCCCTGGCAGTCTACGGGGTCGTGCTCGGAGGGTGGGCGTCCAACAGCAAGTATTCGCTCCTCGGCGGGATCCGCGCAGCCGCCCAGATGTTGAGTTACGAGGTCTTCATGGGGCTCTCCTTGATGGGCGTCGTTCTCCTCGCCGGCAGCTTCAGCCTGCGCGAGATCGTGGCCGCCCAGACCGACAGGTGGTTCTGCCTTCCCCAGGCCCTCGGCTTTGCGGTGTTCTTCATCGCGGGCCTGGCCGAGGCGCACCGGCTGCCCTTCGACCTCCCGGAGGCCGAAAGCGAACTCGTGGCTGGATACCACAGCGAATACTCGGGCATGAAGTTCGGCATGTTCTTCGTGGGGGAGTACATCGGCATCACCCTGATTTCGGCCATGATCGTGACCTTGTTTTTCGGCGGCTGGCTGGGCCCCGTGCTTCCTCCTGTGGCCTGGTTCCTGATCAAGACACTGATTTTCATTTGCGGTTTCATCCTGCTCAGGGCCGCCCTGCCGAGGCCCCGGTACGACCAGCTCATGTCCCTGGGCTGGAAGGTTCTGTTCCCGTTGGCTCTTCTCAACTTGATCGTGACCGGCGCGGTCGTGCTGGCCCGAGGACAGTGAAGGACCGGCGCGCGCCGGTCGAGGAGGTTTGCCGTTGTTCAGTCTGATCCGTTCCGCATGGATCGTTCTGCTCCACGCGTTCCGGCCCAGAGAGACGTTCCAGTATCCGGAGCAAAAGGCTCCCCTGCCTCCCCGCTACCGCGGCAGGATCATCTTGAGCCGTGATCCGGACGGCCGCGAGCGCTGCGTGGCCTGCTACCTCTGCTCGGCGGTGTGCCCTGTGGACTGCATCGCCCTTCAGGCGGCCGAAGACGAGGACGGCAGGCGGTATCCAGCCTTTTTCCGGATCAACTTTTCCCGCTGCATTTTCTGCGGCTTTTGCGAGGAGGCCTGTCCGACCTGCGCGATCCAGCTCACGCCGGACTACGAGATGGGTGAATACGTGCGGCAGAATCTCGTGTACGAAAAAGAGGATCTGCTCATCGACGGGCCCGGCAAGTACCCGGAATACAACTTTTACAGGACCGCGGGTCTGGCGATCCGCGGAAAGGACAAAGGGCAAGGAGAAAACGAAGCGCCGCCCGTCGACGTCCGCTCTCTGATGCCGTAGGCGGAAGAACGGGAAAGAAGCTGGCTTGCCTTTTCCGGCGCTTTCGGCCAGGAGGAACGAAACCTGTGGAGATAACCTTCTACCTCGCCGCAGCCGTGGCCGTGGCTTCCACCGTGCTCGTCATCACCCGGCTCAACGCGGTGCACGCCCTGCTCTACCTGATCGTGTCTCTGCTCGCCGTGGCCCTGATGTTCCTGACTCTCGGGGCCCCGTTTGCAGCCGCCCTGGAGATCATCTTGTACGCCGGAGCCATCATGGTTCTTTTCGTCTTCGTGATCATGATGCTCAACCTCGGGCCCCAGACCGTGGGGCAGGAGAGAGCCTGGCTCCAGCCCCGCATGTGGGCCGGCCCGGCGGCGCTCGCCGCCGTGCTGGCCGCCGAGTTCGTCTGGGTGTTCGCCTCGGGCGCGGCGAGCCTGGGGCTCGGCCAAGCCGCCGTGCCCCCCAAGCAAGTCGGCCTCACGCTGTATGGGCCGTATCTCCTGGGCGTGGAGATGGCATCCTATCTTCTGCTCGCCGGGCTTGTGGGCGCCTTTCACCTGGGCAGGAGGGCCCGGCGGCCCGATTCGACAGGAGGACAGAACCCATGACCACGGCCTCGGTTCCCCTCGCCCACGCGCTTATGCTTGCAGGCATCCTGTTCGCCCTGGGGCTCGCCGGAGTTCTCGTGCGGCGAAACATCCTGTTCATTCTGCTCTGCCTCGAGATCATGCTGAACGCGGCCGGCCTCGCCTTCGTGGCTGCGGGATCTTACTGGGGCAAGCCGGACGGCCAGGTCATGTTCTTCTTCATCCTGGCCATGACCGCAGCCGAGGTGTCGGTGGGCTTGGCCCTGGTTCTGCAGTTCCACCACCATTTCAGGACGCTGGATTCGGATGCGGCCAGCCGCATGCGGGGTTGATATGGTGGACTTGCTGGACTGTCTCTGGTGTGTCCCGGCCCTGCCCCTGGCGGGCTTTCTCGTTCTCGTCTGCCTCAGACCGTCCAAGGCCGGAATCCGTGCGATCGGGGTTGGTTCGGTGGGCCTGGCCGCCGCGGTGGCGATCGGAATCGGCCTGACCTTTCTGGCGTCCCCACCCACGGGCTTTTGCTTCCGTCAGTCCTTGGGGATCTGGATCCCCCTCAAGGGATCCGAAACCTGCTTCGGGCTGTATCTCGACCCGCCAGCCCTTCTCATGATGCTCGTCGTCACCTGCGTGGGCTTTCTTATCCATCTCTATTCGGCCGAACACATGGCCCGGGAGCGGGGGACCAGGCGCTTTTTCGCTTCCATGAACCTGTTCGTCGGAGCCATGCTGGTGCTGGTGCTCGCCGACAACCTCCTTTTTCTCTACCTGGGATGGGAGGGCGTGGGCCTGTGCAGCTACCTGCTCATCGGATTCTGGTACGAAAATCCGGCCAACGGCCGCGCCGCCCGAAAGGCTTTCGTGGTGACCCGGGTGGGCGACGCGGCGCTGGTCCTGGCCTTGATCCTGATTTTCACGCAACTGGGAACCTTGGACATCCGACAGGTCCTGCAGCGAGCCGCAGCCCAATGGCCGCAGGGGTCGACCGCAGCGGTCGCGGCGGCCGCTTTGATTCTGGCCGGCGCCGTGGGCAAGTCCGCGCAGCTTCCGCTCCAGACGTGGCTTCCGGACGCCATGGCCGGCCCGTCTCCGGTCAGCGCCCTGATCCATGCGGCCACCATGGTCACGGCCGGCGTGTACCTCGTGGCGAGAACGTACGGACTTTTCGAACTCGCGCCGACCGTGCAGTTCGCCATTGCCCTCGTCGGTGCCGCGACCCTTCTCGTGGCGGCTTCGAGCGCCTTGACCCAGCGGGACATCAAGCGGGTTCTCGCCTATTCCACGATCAGCCAGATCGGCTACATGTTCCTGGCCCTCGGCGTGGGCGCCTGCACGGCGGCCCTGTTCCACCTGATGACCCATGCTTTTTTCAAGGCCCTGCTCTTTCTCGCCGCGGGCGTCGTCATTCAGGCCTTGCACGAGGAACATGACCTCTACGCCATGGGCGGTCTCCGGCGCCGGATGCCCCTCGTGTTCTGGACCTTCCTGGCCGGCGCCGCATCGCTCGCCGCCCTGCCTGCGGTCACCGCAGGCTACTTCAGCAAGGACGCGATCCTATGGGCGGTCTTCTCTTCGAACCGCGGCGGCTTCTGGCTCTGGGCGGCTGGGGTCGTCGGGGCCTTTCTCACCTCCCTGTACACGTTCCGGATGGTGTTTCTCGCCTTTTTCGGACCCGTCCGCAAAGAACCCATTCACAGGCCGGGCTTTCGCGTGAGTGCGCCTCTTATCGTGCTGGCCATCCTGTCCCTGGCCGCAGGGTGGATCGAACTTCCCGGCTTTGCCGGAGGCGTCCGGCTGCTTTCACGCTTCCTGGGTTCAGGGGTCAGCCTCTTGCCGGCGCCTGAAAGCCCCACAGGCAGCCACGGTCTCGAGCTTGCAGTCGGAGCGGTCTCGGCCCTCATCTGCCTGGCCGGCGTCGCCGCCGCCTGGTGGCTGTGGCTCGCCCGCCCCCGGGTCGTGCGGGCCCTCTTGGACCGGAGGCCGACCTGGGAGCGGCTCCGCCGGTTCTGGCTGGCCAGCTGGGCCTTCGACGCCCTGTACGACCGCATCTTCGTGCAGCCTTACCTTTGGATCGCAGAAAGGAATCGAGCGGATTGGGTCGACGACTTCTACCGAGGAGTCGCCCGCGCGAACGTTTCCCTGCACGGCGCCCTCAGCCGGACTCAGACCGGGCGGGTCCGCTGGTATGCCCTGGGCATGGCCGCGGGCGCCGTCCTTCTCCTGGCCATGGCGGTGCTCCTATGATCCTGTTCGGTTTTGTCCTGATCCCTCTGGCCGCGGGGCTGGCGGCCTGGTTCGTGAGCCGGCGCAACGAGACCTTCGCGCGATGGATCAGCTTGGCAGCGGGGGGCGCCTTGTTCGGGATCGCCTTGCGGCTATGGCTGCAGACGGCGGCCCCCGGAGCGGGCTCGGTCGGTCCGGGCTCTTGGATCGCTGTTTTCGACAGACCCTGGATCCCCCAGTTCGGCATCCGCCTGCACCTGGCCGCAGACGGTCTGAGCGTGCTCCTGCTCATGCTCACAGGACTGCTCTGCATGGTTTCGGTGGCCGTTTCCTGGACCGAGGTCCGGGAACGGGTCGGCTTCTTTCACTTCAATCTTCTTTGGACACTGGCTGGCGTGGCGGGCGTTTTTCTCTCTCTCGATCTGTTCCTCTTCTACTTTTTCTGGGAACTCATGCTCGTGCCCATGTACTTCCTGATTGTCCTTTGGGGGCACGAGAACCGGCGGTACGCGGCCGTGAAATTCTTCCTCTTCACCCAGGTGAGCGGTCTGCTCATGCTGCTGGCCATCCTGGGCCTGGCCTGGATCCACCGGAGCGCCGCCGGCTTCTTGAGCTTCGACCTGGCGGATCTCGCCCGAACCGAGGCGCCTGCGCCGGCTGCCCGGTGGCTCTTGGCCGGCTTTCTGGCCGCCTTTTGCGTCAAACTGCCCGCGGTGCCGTTCCACACCTGGCTCGCCGACGCCCACACCGAGGCTCCCACGGCCGGAAGCGTCGTCCTGGCTGGACTGCTTCTCAAGACAGGCGGATACGGCCTTCTGCGCTTCGCCCTTCCCCTGTTCCCGGCCGCGGCTTCCGAGATGGCGCCCTTCGCCATGACGGCCGGGGTCGTTGGGATCCTGTACGGCGCGGTTCTGGCCTTCGCCCAGACGGATTTGAAGCGCCTCGTCGCCTACACGAGCGTGAGCCACATGGGGTTCGTGCTGCTCGCTGCTTTTTCCGGCACCCGACCCGCCCTGCAGGGAGCGGTCATGCAGATGCTCTGCCACGGGGTGAGCACGGGCGCCCTGTTCGCCTTGGTGGGCGCCCTGCAGGAAAGAACCCATACCCGAGACGCCAGACGCATGGGCGGGCTTTGGTCCGTCATGCCGGTCTTCGGGGGATTCGCGCTTCTGTTCTCCCTCGCTTCCCTCGGCCTTCCGGGCCTCGGGAACTTCGTGGCGGAGTTTCTTGTCCTTCTGGGCACCTGGTCAACAAGTCCGGCCCACGCCGCATTCGCAGCATTCGGCCTCGTGGCCGCGGCCGTTTACGCCCTCTGGTTCTTCCAGGTTACCTTTCACGGCCCGAGCCGCCACGGATGGAAGCTCCCTGACCTGTCTGGCCGCGAGATTCTCACCGCCGTAGGCCTTGCGGCGACCATCGTCTGGCTGGGAGTCCACCCGCGGCCGGTGCTGAGGACCGCCGAAAGCGCGCTACCCGCGATCGAATGGAGAGGCGCCGTCCCGTCGCGCCTGCCGGCCCCGGCCGAATCCGACAGAAAGGCGGAGACTCCTGTTCAGCCTTCGATGACTTTGTCCGGCCGGAGCGCCGAACTTTCAGCCCCCGAGGGATCGGACCTCGCAAAGGGAGCGCTCCCATGAATCGCGCCGACTGGATCGCCCTGCTCCCTTGGCTCCTGACCGCCGCCACGCCGGTCGCCCTGCTCGCCCTCACGGCGATACGCCGCAATCACTGCGCCGCAGCCCTGCTGGCCGCTGCCGGGCTCGTCCTGGCCCTGGCCGCGCTGCCTGTGTCGGCCGGGCTCCCGCCAAGGCAGATCACCCCGCTCGTGGTGGCTGACGGGTATGCCAGGCTTTGTACCGCTTTTCTCCTCGCCGCGGCCCTGGCCGTAATCGGCCTCTCTTACGGCTACTTCAGGCGCTACAGGGAAAACCGGGAGGAATTTTACATCCTTCTTCTGCTGGCCACGCTGGGCGGATCCATCCTTGCAGCAAGCAACCACTTCGCCTCCTTCTTCCTGGGGCTCGAGATCTTGAGCGTCTCCCAGTACGCGCTCGTGGCGTATCCCCGCTCAAGGCTGCTGAGTATCGAGGCAGGCGTGAAATACATCGTGCTGGCCGGCGCGAGCTCGGCCTTTCTGGCCTTCGGCGCCGCCCTGATTTACGCGGCCGGGGGCGCTCTGGACTTCCCCGGCGTGGCGGCCCGTGCCTTGGAGGCGTCGGCCGCGACAAACGCAGCGGGCATCCGGCTTCTGACGATCGCCGGAGCGGCCCTGCTCCTTGTCGGGGTCGGCTTCAAGCTCGCGGTGGTGCCTTTCCACCTGTGGACTCCGGACGTGTACCAGGGAGCCCCGGTTCCGGTGACGGCCTTTGTGGCCACGGTTTCCAAAGGAGCGGTGGCCGCCTTGTTTCTGCGGCTTCTCGCCTCCCTGGATCCCGAGCGCAGCGGCCCATGGATTCTTTTCGTGACGCTGATCGCCCTGGCGTCCATGATCGCCGGAAACCTCCTGGCTCTGCTTCAGAAAAGCGTCAAGAGAATCCTCGCCTATTCGTCGATCGCGCACATGGGCTATCTCCTTGTGGCGTTCCTGGCGAGCGGACCTGAAGCCCCAACGGCCGTGACGTTCTACCTGGCCGCCTATTTCGCCACGACTGTCGGAGCCTTCGGGGTTCTGACGGTCCTGTCCACTCCGGACAGGGATGCGGACAGCCTCCTGGATCTCCAGGGGCTCGCCTGGCGCAGGCCGATCCTCGCAGGACTGCTCGCCGTCATGCTGTTCTCGCTCGCAGGCATTCCGCTGACGGCGGGTTTCGTGGGCAAGTTCCTGCTCGCCTCCGTAGCCGTGGAAAGCCGCCTGTGGCTTCCGGTTCTCGTGCTCGCCGGAACGAGCGGCATCGGGATTTTTTATTACCTGAGGATTCTCTTGGTCCTGTTCGAGGGACAGGCCCCGGCCGGGCTGGCCGCCACAGCAGATCAGACCCCGCCCGTATCCGCGGTCGCGAAAATCGTTTTGCTCGCCCTCTGCCTAATTGTCTTCTGGCTTGGGGCGGCCCCGAGTTCTTTGCTGCGCCTGATCCAGGCGGCAACCCAAAGCTTCCCCTGAATCTTTGCACCTCCAGTGGACGGACGCGCTCCGTCGCTTCGGTATTGGGTTTGCGGCCCCAAGAGAGCGTGGCCCTCCACCGGTCGGCCCCGAGAGACCGTGGCCTTTATGGAAGGCCGGATCCCCTCACGGCCATGACAGAGCATGGCCCTCCAATTGTGGAGGAACGCGCTCCGTCGCGGCCGTCTTGGGGGCCCCGCGCGTATCCGAAAAATCAAGGACTGACCCCTTCTCTCTCTCCTCTCTCCTTCTTTCTCCCGGCGACCCAAAGAGGTCCTCGATCCCCTCTGATCGCCGGCCGGTTGGCCGATTGAGCCCCGATCCCGGCCGTGGTACCTTGGATGGCGCCGCCCGAGGAAAGCCAACCCAACCCTGACCGCCAGGACCCGGGAATGAGCGACTGCATGGAAGATTTTCCGGTTTGGGCCGAGATCGACTTGGCGGCCGTGGCGCACAATGTGCGCGAGCTCCGCCGCGCCACGCGACCCGCCGCGGACCTCATGGCCGTCGTCAAGGCCAACGGATACGGGCACGGGGCCGTGGAGATCTCCCGGCAGGCCCTGGCGAACGGCGCCGCTTGGCTCGGCGTGGCCCGTCTCGACGAGGCCGAGGTTCTGCGCGAGGCGGGCATCGAGGCGCCGATTCTCCTGTTCGGCCCGACGCCCCGGTCCTGCGTGCGGCGCCTGCGGGAGCTCAATCTCACCCAGACCGTTTTTTCCCTTGAATACGCCAGAACCCTGTCGGAGGCCGCCGGTCCGGACGGCGGCCCTGTTCGGGTCCACATCAAAATCGACACCGGCATGGGCCGGCTCGGCCTCTTGGACGGATCAGGCGTGGATTGCGCTCCGGACCGCCAGCGGCCCGAAGCTTCGGAGAGGGACCTCGCGCGCCAGGTCGAAGCCATTGTGCGCCTGCCCGGTCTCCACGTGGAAGGGCTCTACACCCATTTCGCGGGCTCGGACCTCGAGGACAAGACGTTCGCCCGGCACCAATTGGCCCGGTTTTTGGAGCTCGCCGAAAGGCTCAGGCGTTTGGGGATCGAGTTCCGGCATGTCCACGCGGCGAACAGCGCGGCCCTTCTCGACCTTCCCGACTCTCATCTCGACCTGGTGCGGCCAGGAATCGCGCTCTACGGGCTTTACCCGTCCGCCCACGTGGACCGGAGCCGGGTTGCGCTGAAACCGGCTCTGACCCTCAAGGCCAGAATCGTTCAGCTCAAGGAAGTGCCCGCCGGCTTCAAGGTGAGCTACGGCATGACGTACGAGACCCATCGCCCCACACGCATCGCCACAGTTTCCGTAGGCTATGCGGACGGACTGAGGAGATCCCTGGGCGGCAGGGGCTTCATGCTCGTCCGGGGCGTCCGGGCGCCCATCGTGGGCCGGGTCTGCATGGATCTCACCATGCTCGACGTGGGAGACATCGGGGACCTGCGAACCGGTGACGAGGTCATCGTCTTCGGAGGCCAAGGGACCGGAGCTCCGACCACGGACGAAATCGCCTCGGAGCTCGGAACCATTTCCTACGAGATCGTCACATCGATTCCTTCACGGGTTCCCCGCGTGTATCTGAGGCCGGAAGCGAGCCAAGCAAACCCAGATCACAATAAGGAAGGAGAGCTGCCATGATCGTCGGTGTTCTCAAGGAAATCAAGGCCGAGGAAAACCGGGTCTGCATGACCCCGGCCGGCGTCGAGATCATGAGGCAGCACGGCCACACGGTGCTCGTGCAGCAGGACGCCGGGAAAGGAAGCGGCTTCCAGAACGATGCGTACGTCGCGGCCGGCGCGGTCCTGGTGGAAAGTCTTGCCGAGATTTACAGCCGGGCCGAGATGATCATGCGCGTCAAGGAACCCCAGCCCTCCGAGTACCCATTCCTGCGGGAAGAGCAGATCCTGTTCACCTACCTGCACTTGGCCGCTTCCGAAGAACTGACCCGGGCGCTCGTCCGAAGCGGGTGCGTCGCCATCGCTTACGAGACCATCCAGAAGGCGGACGGGTCGCTGCCGCTCTTGATCCCCATGAGCGAGGTCGCCGGCCGGATGGCCGTTCAGCAAGGAGCCAAGTACTTGGAGATGCAGCAAGGCGGCGACGGGGTCCTGCTCGGCGGCGTGCCCGGAGTCGACCCGGGCATCGTGGTCGTGATCGGCGGCGGCGTCGTGGGCACCAACGCGGCCAAGACGGCCTGCGGGCTCGGCGCCAAGGTGTACCTGCTCGACACGAACCTGGACCGGCTGCGCTACCTCAGTGACGTGATGCCCAAGAACTGCTTCCTCCTCATGTCCAGCCCGGGCACGATCCGGGAGCTCCTGGCCAAGGCGGACGTGGTGGTGGGCGCCGTGCTGATCCCCGGGGCCAAGGCGCCCAAGGTCGTCACCCGGGACATGCTCAAGCTCATGAAGCCGGGCGCCGTGCTCGTCGACGTGGCCATCGACCAGGGAGGTTGCTTCGAGACTTCGAGGCCCACGACTCACGCGGATCCGATTTACACTGTGGACGGAATTGTCCACTACTGTGTCTCCAACATGCCGGGCGCCGTGCCCAAGACATCCACCCTGGCCTTGACGAACGCCACGCTCCGGTACGCCGTGGAAATCGCGGACAAAGGGTGGAGGAGGGCCTTTCGAGAGAATCTCGAAATCCGGCATGGCGCAAACGTCGTCAAGGGCAAGGTCACGCACCCGGGCGTCGCCGCCGCCTTCGGGATCGAGTATACGCCGGTGGAAAACCTGATCTAACGGAGGGCCGCGGTCCCTCGTGGCCGCCCCATGGAGGGCCATGCTCCATCATGGCCACAACATGAAAACCGTCATCGCCGCGCAATGAAGACGGACGCGACGGAGCGCGTCCCTCCATGGGAAAACCCGATCGAGGGCCGCGGCCTCCCGTGTGCCGGACCGCTTCCTCATCCTTGACGGCCCGCGCCCGATTTCTATATAGTTCCGCGACACCCACAAGAACAGCGTGAGGGCGCCCTGCCGAGCCGCGACAAGACGCGCTTCCCCACCCCCACGGGACGGAGCGACCCAACCGAGAAAACCTGGAGGTTTGCCGCATGCCTTCCGAAATCGAGGTCCGACCAGTCGAGAACAAAAAGATGATGCGGGAGTTCATCCTTCTGCCCTGGACCCTCGGCATTTACAAGAACGATCCCTGCTGGATTCCGCCGGTCATCCACGACCAGAAGCAGTTCTTCGATCCCAAGAAAGGCTATTTCTTCGAGATCGGGGAGGTCGAATTTTTTCTCGCGTACCGCGGAGGAAAGCCTGTGGGGCGAATCACGGCCCACGTGAACCGGTTGTACGAAAAAAAGTACGACACCCACACCGGTTTTTTCGGCTTCTACGAGTCGATCGACGACGTCGAGGTGGCGCGGGCCCTGTTCGACGCGGCTGAAAAGTGGCTCCGCTCCAAGGGCAAGAAGATCATGAACGGCCCGCAGAGTTTTTCCATCTATGACTCGGTGGGCTTCGAAGTCCACGGCCAGAACGTGCGGCCCGTGATCGGCCTGCTTCACTTCGCCCCTTACTACCCGAAGCTCGCCGAGGCCTGCGGCTTCCGCAAGTGCATCGACTGGCACTGCTTCCTCGTGCGCAAGATCGAGGATTACAAGCCCTACCTCAAGGAAGTGCGAGAGTCCTTCATGAAGGATCAGGGCGTGGAATACAAAACCTTGAAGTGGAGCGAATGGAAACAGCGTGCCGAAGACATCCACCGGATCTTCAACATCGCCTGGGACGGCAACTGGGGGCATCTGCCCTTGACCGACAAGCAGTTCAACATGTTCGTCAAGGAACTCAAACAGATCGCGATCCCGGAACTCGTCATCTTCGCCGAAAAGGACGGCCGGACCGTTGGCTTCATCGTCTCCATCCCGGACGCCAACCCGGCCCTTCAGATTCTCAACGGCAGGCTGTATCCCTGGCGGCTCTTCAAGGCCTACCGGGCCGTGAAAAAGGTCAAAAAGCTCCGCACCATCATCATGGGCGTACTGCCAGAATACCGGGGTCTCAAGATCGACGATGTCTTCTACCTTCGGACCATCGAGGACGGGATCGCGATGGGATACACCGAATCCGACTGCTCCCTGATCGTGGAGACCAACAAGAAGATGATCGGCGCCCTGAAGCCCTTGAAAGCCGAATGCTACAAGACCTACCGGATCTACGAGAGGGACATCTCCTCCTGACCCGTGTCCCCTTAAGCTCCGGCTCTTCCGCCGCCGGGGAGAATCGGGCCCCAAAATCCAGCGGGCCGCGGGCCCGCGCCCGGGCCGATCGGGGGCCGCAGGCGTTAGCCTTCCAGGGCTTGCCGAACCTTGTCGGCCAGGTCCGCCAAGGCAAAAGGTTTTTGGATGAAGACCACGCCCGGCTCCAGGACGCCGCTGTGAGCGATCACGTTTGAAGTGTACCCGGACATGAACAGGCACTTGAGGCCCGGCCTAAAGGAGCGCAGTTTCTCGGCCAATTGCCGGCCGTCCATGCCGGGCATGACGACATCCGTAAGAAGCAGGTGCACCTCGCCCGAATAACCTTCGACCTTGCGGATCGCCTCGGCCGGCGTGCGTTCCGCCATCACCGTGTAGCCCAACCCCTCCAATACCGTCCGAGCCAGTTCGAGGACCGATTCCTCGTCCTCGACCACCAAGATCGTCTCGCTCCCGCGCCTGAGGGGCCGCCGGACAGACTCGAGCCGCGCCTGCGGCTCGGCCTCGGCCAGGAACCTCGGCAGGTAAATCTTGAAGGTGCTGCCCCTTCCCGGCTCGCTGTATACGTTCACGAACCCGCGGTTCTGCTTCACGATTCCGTAAACCGTGGCGAGCCCCAGCCCGGTTCCCTTGCCGACTTCCTTGGTCGTGAAAAAAGGCTCGAAGATATGCTCGAGGACTTCTGGAGTCATGCCCTCGCCCGTGTCGCTCACGGTCAAGAGCACGTACTCGCCGGGCGCGGCCTCCGCATGGGTCCTGCAATAGGCCTCGTCCACGACCGCGTTGGCTGTCTCGATCGTAATCTTGCCCGGGCCCGAAATCGCGTCCCGGGCGTTGACCGCGAGATTGGCCAGGATCTGGTCGATCTGGGCCGGATCGACCTTGACGTTCCAGAGGTTCTCCTGGGGAGCCCAGACAATCTCGATGTCCTCGCCGAGCAAGCGGGTAAGGATCCCCATGGTGCCTGAAATCTTTTCGTTCAGGTCGAGAACGACGGGTCGCACGGTCTGCTTGCGCGCAAAAGCGAGAAGCTGCCGCGTCAAATCGGCCGAGCGTTGGGCGGCCTTGTAGATCTCCTCGAAGTCCGACCGGACCGGATGGTTAGGTCCGAGCCGGTTCATGCCCATCTCGGCCCGGCCGAGAATGGCCTGAAGCATGTTGTTGAAGTCGTGGGCCACCCCGCCTGCCAGCCTTCCCACGGACTCCATCTTCTGCGCCTGAAGGTACTGCTCTTCGAGCTTCGCTTTCTCTTCGGCCAGTCTGAGGTGCTCGGTGATGTCCCGCTTGACGGCCAGGTAGTTGACGATCGCTCCTTTCTCGTCGCGCACGGGCGAGATGGTGGCCTCCTCGGTGTACAGCGTGCCGTCTTTCCTGCGGTTCACGAACCGGCCCCGCCAGATTTCGCCCCTGCCAATGGTATCCCAGAGATTCCTGTAGAAGGCCTCGTCCTGACGGCCGCTCTTGAGGAAGCGGGGGTTGCGACCCACCGCCTCCCGGCGACTGTATCCGGTCACCTGCTCGAAGGCCGGATTCACGTACTGGATGGTCCCATCAAGATCGGTCACCACGACCGCCTCGCCGGCCTGCTCGATGGCTGCGGCCAGACGGACCCGCTCGGCCTCGGCCTGCTTGCGCTCGGTGATGTCGAAGGCGGTGCCCACGCTGGCCGGCTGTCCCTGCCAGTCGATCCTGCCGGCCGTGAAGTCCAGCCAGCGCACAGAACCGTCCTTGCGGACGATCCTGAACTCATACCGTGCCGGCACATCTTCCCCGCGCTGGCGCCTGAGGCCCCGGTCCCGTACGGCCTCACGATCCTCGGGATGCACGATGTCCCAGAAGCGCTTCATCAGCATCTCTTCCCGAGAAAACCCCGAGATCTCCTCCGAGGCTCGATTCACGTAAACAAAGCGATCCCCCTGGTAAATGAAGATGGCCGTGGAGGCCGTTTCCGCCAGGGTCCGGAACAACTTCTCGCCTTCTTGAAGGGCCCGCTCGATCTCCTTGCGCTCGGTGATGTCCTCGTAGGTCCCCAGCACTCCCCAAACTTGACCCTGCTCGTCCAGCAGAGGCACTTTGCTTGTGCGGAGCCAAATCCGCTTCCCGTCCGGCGTGGTCTGAGGTTCCTCGTACCCCACCTTGCTTTGCCCGGTTTCCATGACCCACCGGTCGTCCGCCCGGTAGAGATCGGCCTGCTCGGCCCACCCCATGGCATAGTCGTCCTTGCCGAGGAGTTCCTCGGGGAGGCTGAAACCCGCGTCCCGGGCAAAGCGCAAATTGCAGCCCAGGTACTTTGATTCGCGGTCCTTCCAAAAAACGCGAACCGGAATGGTGTCGAGAACCGTGCGGAGCATCCGCTGCGACTCTTGGACCGCCTTGCTCGCGGCCCGCTCCTCGGTCTGGTCCCGGAACACGAGCACGACCCCCGCGGTGGCGCCCGCCTCGTCGCGGATCGGCGCGCCGCTGTCCGCGATCGGCCGTTCGGTCCCGTCTCGCGCCACGAGAACCGTATGGTTGCCCAGGCCCACGACCAGGCCTTCCCGCATCACCCTCTCCACCGGGCTCTCAACCGGCTCCCGAGTCTTCTCGTTCAAGATGCGGAAAACCTCTGGCAGGGGCTTCCCCCGCGCCTCCTCCTGCCGCCAGCCCGTAAGCCGCTCGGCCGTCGGGTTCAGAAGCTCGACCCTGCCCGCGGCGCCGGTCACGATCACGGCGTCTCCCACGCTCAAGAGCGTGACCCGATATCGCTCCTCGGCTTGCCGCCGCTCCTGCTCGATCTGAAAGAGGGCCTTGTAGTGCTCCTTTCTGCGGTTCTGCCACGCCATGCCCACGGCCACGGCCGAAGCGGCTCCGAAAGCCAGAATCGCGGCCAGGATCAGGAGCGACCTGAGGCGCCATGCCTCGAAAGCCTCGGCCTCGTCCACCTCGGCCACCAAGAACCAGGAAGTCCCGGGAACCGCCCTGAGCGCGGCGATGGTCTCGACGCCCCGGTAGTCCCTGCCGCGGAAGATCCCCTCCCTCCCCAGGACGGCCTGCACGGCAGGCAGGTCCAGCCGCGCCAGAGGCGCACGCAGCTTGAGGGCCGTGTCCTTTCTGTGTCGAAGCTCGTTGAGATAAAGAACTTCTTCGCCGTCGCGCCGCACGAGCAAGGTTTCGGCCGTGCGGCTGGGCGCCGGCCAGGACTGGACGAGCGGATAAAGGAACCGGCCGGCCTCGGTTTCAAGAAGGATCGCGCCGAGGGGCTCCTGAGGCTCACCTTCCGGCCGAAACAGGGGGGCCGCGACTCCGACGTGAGGCTTGAGCCCCTTCGGATCCAGATGCAGGTCCGTGAACACCGCGCGCCTGTCGCGAAGGGCTCGGGAAACGGCCTCGACCGCTTCCGGGTGGAGGCCGCCTCCCGGGCCCTCGGCCGCACTGAGAAGCACCCGGCCCGAAGGGTCTGTGATCAGGACATCGCTGTAACCGTAATTGCGCCTCACCGCGTCGAGGGTCTCCCGGATCGGCCGCTCGGTCTCTTCGTTCGAGTCCGCGAGCCAGCGCTCCACAGCCGCCGCGAGCAGCGGCGTGTCCATGATGACGCCTGCGTCAGCGAGCCTTTCGGCCCTCCAGCGCAGGATCTCGTCCACCTTGAGCTGGGCCACGGCTGTGAGCTGGGCCGCCACCTGCTCCTCGGCGTAGTCTTGCTGAAACCGGTAAAACCAGGTGCCTGCCGCTGCCAGGCCCATGGCAGCCAGAGCAAGAGTCAAAAGGAGGAACCGCGAAACAGAACCTTCCTTCATCTCGTACCCCCCTTACGGAAAAACCCGGACCCCGGCCAGCCCCCTCGACATTCCATCGGCCGTTGCGAAACCTTAGGGTCACGATACAATATCGCCTTGGAGACTTTGAGGTAAAGCAACTTTTTTCGGTTGAGAAAAAGGCCGGGCGGGAGCGGAGTCCCGAGCCGCCCCACCCAGGGAGCGATCCGAAACATGTCCGACGACCCCTACCGCCAATTGCAGGAATTTCTCGACCAATTCCCCCTGGGATTTCCCCGGACCGCCTCGGGAATCGAGATGGAGATCCTGAAAAGGCTCTTTACCGAGGAAGAAGCCAGGATCGCGGTGTTCCTGACTCCAGCGCTGGAACAAGCTTCTCAAATCGCCGAGCGCGCGGGATTGCAGGAGAAGGACATCGAGAGCCGGCTGGATGCCATGGCCCGCAAGGGCCTGGTGTTCCGGATCCGGCGGAGCGGGAAGGCCCTTTACAGAGCCGCGCCGTTCATGATCGGCCTTTACGAGTATTCCGTGAAGAAAATAGACAAGGAGCTCGCCGCGCTGTTCCAGGCGTACTACGAAACCGCCTATCTCCAAGAACTCGGGGCGAGCGACGTGCCGGGCTTCAAGGTGCTTCCCGTGGAGGAAAACATCGACGGCGGCACGGTGCTGCTTCCGTTCCACAAGCTGAAGGAGAGTATCCGGTCGGCCCGGAAAATCGCGGTCGCGGACTGCGTGTGCCGCAAGGAGGCGCGCCTCGCCGGCCACGGCTGCTCCCATCCCATCGAAACGTGCCTGAGTTTCGGGGCCGCGGCCGAATATTACATCGAGAACGGGATGGGGCGCGAAATCACGGCGGACGAGGCTGTGCGGATCGTGGAAGAAGCCGACAAGGCGGGGCTCGTTCACGCGGGCGCAAACGCCAAACATCTTTCGAACATCTGCAACTGCTGTCCCTGCTGCTGCGCCTCCATGAAGGGCATCACGAAAAAAGGCCACGACAGGCACAAATATCTCAACGCGCTCTTTGAGGCGGTCGTGAACGACCAGGCTTGCGTTGCCTGCGGCTTGTGCGCGGAGCGCTGCCCGGTCGGGGCCATCGAGGTGCGGGACCTGGCCGAGGTCGACCGGCAGAAGTGCCTCGGGTGCGGACTGTGCGCGACCGAGTGCCCGAGCCGCGCGATTTCCCTCCGGCTGAGAGAAGACCGGGAAGAGCCCTTCGAAAGAGCGCTGGATCTGGGAGTCGCCATCCTGGAAGGCAAGCGCCGGCGGGCCGGAGGAACGGAAAGGTGACTCGAAAATCCCGCCCGTCGTCTCGGCCGCAACTCCCTCCTTACCTGAAGACCCGCCGGCGGGGTCGGTCCGCGCAAACTTCGAGGCGGGCTAACGCTCCATGATCACGATGCCGAAGGAGGCGTCTTCATAGAGCCTGTCGAAGACCGGAGCGAACTTGCGCTCCAGCTTCTTTCGCTTCACCTTCAGGGTCGGAGTGACCTCGCCCTCCGCGATCGAAAGATCCCGGTCGAGAAGAGAGACGCGCTTGACCTGTTCGACCCGGGACAGCTTTTCGTTGGCTTCGCGGACCGCCCTGGCGATCCGCTTCCTGAGTTCGGGATGGCTCGTCACTTCCCGCATCCATTCGGAGAGTCCCTCGGATCTTGCCTGGGGATTCCCCAGAAGCTCCTGGCGGATTTTCCGGCCAGTTTCCGGGTCCCGGAGGAGCCCGTTTGCCTCGGCCCACTCCAGGGCCTTCAGAGGATCGACGGTAAGCAGGGCGGTGACATAGGGCCGCCTGTCGCCGTGGACATGAACATGGCCGATGATCGGGTCCTTCGTCTGGATCTCGTTTTCGATGTTGGCCGGCGTGATGTTCTTGCCGCCGGAGGTGATGATGATGTGCTTCTTGCGATCGACGATATACAGATACCCCTCCGGGTCCACTCTGCCCACGTCGCCCGTCAGGAGCCACCCGTCCGCGAAGGACTCACGGGTCGCCTCCTCGCTTTTGTAGTACCCCAGGAAGACGTTGGGCCCCCGCGCGAGAATCTCCCCGTCGTCGGCTAGGGCGAACTCCACTCCGGGCAGCGCCGTGCCGACCGAGCCGAAGCGGACCGCGCCGGCGCGGTTGAACGAGATGCCCCCGGTGGTCTCCGAGAGCCCGTAAACCTCGTTGACGAGAACGTCCAGAGAAGCGAGGAACTCGAGAATCTCCACGGCAATCGGCGCTGCCCCCGAGACGCACATCCTGACCCGGCTCATCCCGACGGCGGATTTCACCTTCGAGAAAACCAGCTTTTCCGCGAGGACGACCTGCAGTCCGAGCCGCCCGGCGGGCTCCCGGCCCTCCATCCGGAGCTTGTTCGCCCGCGCCCCAACCCTCATGGCCCATCGGAGAAGCCCTTTCTTGAAACCGGTGGCCGAGGTCACGGCGGAACGCAGAGCCCCATGGAGCTTCTCCCAGACCCTGGGCACGGCCAAGAAAATGGTCGGCTGCACCTCCTTGAGATTCTCCGGAAGGGCCTGGAGGGACTCGGCAAAATATACGGGGGAACCCGCCGTCGCCGCTCCGTGGATCGTCATGTTCTGCTCGGCGATGTGCGACAGAGGAAGAAAGGAGATCGTTCTGTCCGTCGCCTCCCAGCCCGCCATCTGGACCAGAATGTCGCCCACCCAGGCGATGTTCGCATGCGAAAGCATGACGCCCTTGGGCGGTCCTGTGGTGCCGGAGGTGTAGATCAGCTTGGCCAGCCCGCCGGGCTCGAGCGCGGACATCCTGGCCTCGAACTCCCCGTCGCCCACCCGGTCCCCTTTGGCCAGGAAGGCGTCCCAGCTCATCACCAGAGGGTCGTCGATCGCCGGGGCGCGCCTCATCGTGACGACGTGCTTGAGCGAGGGCAGACAGCCGCGGATCTTGCGGATCTTCTCGAAGAGGTCCTCGTTTTCCACGAGCAGCAGGGTCGCCTCGGCGTGGTTCAGGATGTACTGGCACTCCTCCGGAGAGTTCGTCGTGTAGATCCCTGCGGGAACACCGCCGATTGCCATGGCCGCCACGTCGAAGACCGCCCACTCCGGACGAGTGAACCCGAGAATGCACACCGTCGCCCCGGGCCGGATCCCGAGCGCCATCATCGCCTTGCCCGCCTGGCGAATCTCGGCCGCGTAGGTCCGCCAGTCCGTCCCGTTCCACTGTCCACCCTCCTTGGTGAAGTAGGCGGGCCAAGCCGGACGTCTCCTCGACTGCTCGAAAAACCTGTGGGGGATCGGCGTAAACGCCATCGTTTTCAGGCTCCCTTGACCGCAGGATCATAGGGTCAGCCTTCTCGCACTGTCAAGGAATTCTGCAATGCGCCTCGCCTCGGGCCCGGACTGCGACGCGGGCCCGGAGCCCGGTTGCCAGGCAAACCGGTTTGGATGTATGGTTGCCGCGGCGGAAGGGCTTTTGGACCCGCAATCCGAAAAGAGCCGCAGAGGGAGCCGAACATGAAGAGTCCCTGGTTCAAGGAAGAGCACGAAATTTTTCGCAAGACGGTGAGGTCCTTCATGGAGAAAGAACTGGCCCCGCACGCCGCCGAGTGGGAGGCCAAGAGGGACTTTCCGAACTGGGTCTTCAAGCGAGCGGGCGAGATGGGCTTCCTGGGGATCACCTACCCCGAGGACGTGGGGGGCTCGGGGTGCGATTATTTTTACAAGGTCGTCTTTTGCGAGGAGCTGCCCCGGTCCCAGTGCGGCGGCGTGAACATGGCCCTCATGGTGCAGGCCGACATGGCTTCCCCTCCGATCAACATCCTCGGCACCCGGGAGCAGAAAGAGCGGTACCTCGTGCCGATCCTCAAGGGCGAGAAGATTTGCGCCCTCGGAATCACGGAGCCGAACGCGGGCTCGGACGTGGCCGCCATGAGGACGACGGCGAGAAGGGATGGAGACTTCTACGTGATCAACGGCTCCAAGACCTTCATCACGAACGGCGCCCGGGCCCACGTCATCACGCTCGCCGCCAAGACCGCGCCCGAACTTGGCTACAGCGGCATCAGCCTCTTCCTGGTCGACACAGACCTGCCCGGATTCTCGGTGCGCCGCAAGATCGACAAGATGGGGATGCATCCTTCGGACACGGCGGAGCTCAGCTTCGACGACGTGCGGGTTCCCAAGGAAAACCTCCTCGGAGAGGAGAACAAGGGATTCCTCGAGGTGATGATCAACTTCCAGGGCGAGCGGCTCGTGGCCGCGATCACGGCCATGGCCGGCGCCACCCTCACGCTGGAGAAGACGATCGCCTACGTGCAGCAGCGGGAGGTCTTCGGCCGTCCGCTGGCCAAGTTCCAGGTCACGCGGCACAAGATCGTGGACATGCTCTGCCAGGTGGAAGCGGCGAGACAGTACGTCTATTATTGCGCCTGGCTTTTCGACCAAGACCGGAACCCGGCCCGGGAGGTCTCGATGGCCAAGATCATTGCCACCGAGATGGCCCTGCGGGTGATCCACGAGTGCATCCAGCTCCACGGCGGCTACGGATACACCACCGAATACGGCATCGAGAGGGCCTACCGGGACGCCCGGCTCGCCACCATCGGCGGTGGAGCCACCGAGGTCATGAAGGAGATCGTGGGCCGAACTCTGGGCCTGTGACGGATGCCTTAACGGAGAAGGCAAATGGCCGGAAGCTGGAGCGGTGAGGTCGCCGTCGTGGGCTGTGGACAGAGCGATCTCGGGACAGCGCCCCTCAAGACCCCGGTGGAGCATCGCGCCCTTGCCGCCAGGGCCGCTCTTCCGGATTGCCCCTAGAGCCCCAGACGGGCCGCCACGTCCTCGTAGTTTGGGTCTTCGGCATAGAGTTTCTCGAACTCGCTGCGAGCCTGCCTCCGCCGGCCGAGGTCCTCGTAGGCCAAAGCCCGTTCGTACCTGAGCGCCTGAAGGAGTTCCTTGGACCGTCCCTGGCCGCGCCTGAGGGCGGCCGTCAGGGTCTCCAGAGCCGCATTCGCAAGTCCGAGCGCGCGCAAGGCCTTGGCCTTGTAAATCAGCAGCGCCGCGTGGACCGGCGTCTCGTCCTCGATGCCCGCGGCCAAGTTGACGACCTTCCGGCACGCCTCCTTGTCCCCTGGGCGGGCGGTGAGCAGAAGCTCCGCGAGCGACAGCCTGACCAGTACGTCGCCGGGCTCGAGCTGCTGCAATTTCTCCGCGCAGACCATCGCATCCTCCCAGAGCTGCTGGCGCTGGTAGACCTCCACCAAGCCGAGCAGCACGCCCCGTAGATCCGGGGCCACGTGGGCGGACACTTCGTCCGTTACGGCCAGACTCATGGTGGCGGAGACGCCGTACTTGGAGAGGCAGGCGCCCAGGCGGCCGTGGTTTTCGGCGGCCGCCTGCAGATGCCGCGCCGCTTCTTCCAGCCGCCCTTTCCTGAGGGCCAGGAAACCGGCGAGGTAAGCGCCGTCGGCAAGATGAGCCGCCCGTTCAAAGTGCTCAAGAGCCTTGTCCTCATTGCCCAGCACCAACTCCCGGCACCCGTCCACCAGGGCCTCTTCGTCGTCCGGCGTGACGAGCCGCTTGAAGAACCCCAGGGTGAGGCGGTCTTCGGGCCGGGCCGTCGGAGCGGCCGGGGCAGGAGGGAGAGGCGGAGCAGAAGTCGAGGCGCTTCTTTTCCTGCCCGGCCTTCCCTTCGAGGACGTGGTCGTGTAGAAAAGGCCCGTCCCGGGAATACCCACTGTGGCCCGTGTGCCCCTCGGACCGATGGTAAACTTCGCTCCCCGGCCTCCGAACGAAAGGGATCCGCCCGACTTGCTCAAATTCAGAGTCACCCCCGGCATGATTCCGACTCGCCTCCAGAAGCGGAAACCCATGGCAGTCTCCTCCGACAGCCGCGCTTCCCTCGGGAAGAATCCGTTGCGGCACTCATCTTAATGAGCTACAAAGTTCCTGTGAAGCCCATTCCTCCGGGGAGGATTCCCGTTGCGCGCCCTTTCCCAAATCCCGGCCTGGGCGCTCCTCGCGCTCGCTTTAGGGACAGGCGCCGGATGCGGGGAGAGCCGCGACTCCTCCCAGGGGGCCGGGGCGGCGGGAAGCGCCTTCCCCATCCCCTGGGAGGCTCTTTCCAATCCGGTGCTGGCAGATCCCGACATCCCCCTCAAGGACCCCTGCGTGGTGTACGACCGAGGTTTTTTTCACATCTTCACCTCAGAAGCGAGCTACAGGACACGTGACTTCAGGACCTACGAAGGTCCTTTTCCCGGCTACGGCTCGCCGGACATCACCCGCGCGGCCGACGGCCGTTTCGTCCTTGTCTATCAGACTCGCGACACGGCGAACCCCGGGCCGGACCCGCGGGTGGATCCCGAATCGCCGGACAACCTCCACCGGAGGCTTTGCTTCCGGATCTCCCGGGACCTCGAAACCTGGTCCGAGGAGCGAGAGCTTTACCCCTCCCTGCCGCCTGACCGCCACATTGACGGCGCTCTCGCGTACGACAGCGAGTGCGGATGCTACTATCTCGGCTTCAAGACCGGAGTCACGATCCAACAGTTCCGGGTCGCCCGGTCACAGGGGCCCGAACTCGACGGAAACTGGATCGGCCCGGTCAAGGCGTACGCAGGCGAGGGCTGCCTCCTGGACAAGCTTTTTCCGATCCTGGGCGACACCATCACCCGCTGGGCGGAGAATTATCAGTTCCTCAGGATCGACGGCCGATGGAGAATGATCGCCACGGCCCGCGACCCTCGCAGGCCCATCGACTTCGGTTACATGGAGAGCCACGAGCCCTTCGTGTACGAACTCAGAGGAGAGGGCCGGACCCTCGAAGAATGGACGGACTGGGTGGGGAAAAGGCAGCTCGAGGTTCCCCGGGAGGAATGGAACAGCCTCATGCACGCCAACTCTGCCTATCTGTGCGACTGGCGCGGGCACGACGGATACTTTTACCTTTTCTACGCCGGCACGAACCAGCCGACCGAGGACGGCCGGGGCCACGGCAGGATCGGCGTGGTGCGCTCACGGGATCTCGTGGACTGGAAGCTGCCGGGCCAGACCGACTGAGGCCCGACAGCGCGGCCGGCCCGCGTCCCCCTCGGGGAGGTCCCAGTCTGGAGGGACGCGCTCCGTCGCGTCCGCCTTCGGGGCGGTGGTTTGGGATCGCGGCCGCAAGGGGCCTTGGCCCTCCACCGGTTTTTCCCATGGAGGGACGCGCTCCGTCGCGTCCGTATTGGGGAGGCGTCCGGCTTTAGGCCTTGCCCCGACCTCTCCCTTACCCTGCGGCCATGACGGAGCATGGCCCTCCATTTTGGAGGGACGCGCTCCGTCGCGTCCGCCTTGGGACCTGCCACCACGGCATCCCTCCCAACGCCCATGGCAGAGCATGGCCCTCCATTGCCTGCGGCCGCAAGGGACCGTGGCCCTCCACCGGTTTTTCCCATGGAGGGACGCGCTCCGTCGCGTCCGTATTGGGAGGGTCCCAGTCTGGAGGGACGCGCTCCGTCGCGTCCGTCTTTAGGCCTTGCCCCGACCTCTCCCTTACCCAACGCCCATGGCAGAGCATGGCCCTCCATTGCCCGCGGCCGCAAGGGACCGTGGCCCTCCACCGATTTTCCCATGGAGGGACGCGCTCCGTCGCGTCCGTATTGGGAGGGTCCCAGTCTGGAGGGACGCGCTCCGTCGCGTCCGCCTTGGGACCTGCCACCACGGCATCCCTCCCAACGCCCATGGCAGAGCATGGCCCTCCATTGCCTGCGGCCGCAAGGGACCGTGGCCCTCCACCGATTTTCCCGTGGAGGGACGCGCTCCGTCGCGTCCATTTTGGGGAGGTCCCATTTTGGAGGGACGCGCTCCGTCGCGTCCGTCTTCGGGGCGGTGGTTTGGGATCGCGGCCACGAGGGACCGTGGCCCTCCACCGGTTTTTCCCATGGAGGGACGCGCTCCGTCGCGTCCGCATTGGGTGGGGCTCCAGCAATCGCGAAATCCCTTTCGGAATGCCCCTTGGATTCATCCACTTAAGATGTAAATTTGCATTGGGATTTTGCAATGCCATTGGCACAAGGTCAGCCCACCCCACTTCGGGGGGCCGAACAGCTTCTGTTGTGCAAATGCAAAATTAAACTTGATTTTTGCACATCACTTCTATACTCTGTTCCCTATGATCACGCGAGACATCACAAAGGAACTGCTCCAGTCCGCCGCCGAGTATCCCGTGGTGACCATCCTGGGACCGCGCCAGTCGGGCAAAACCACCCTGGCCCGGATGACGTTCCCGAACAAACCCTACGTCTCCCTCGAGGAACCGGACATCCGAATGGCTGCCGAGGCGGATCCGCGGGGGTTCCTCGGCCAGATGAAAGACGGCGGCATCCTGGATGAGGTGCAGCGGCTTCCGGCCCTCCTCTCGTACCTCCAAGGCGTGGTCGACCAATCCAAGAATCGCGGCCGGTTCATTCTCACGGGCAGCCATCAGCCAAGGCTGCACCAAGCCATCAGCCAGTCCCTGGCAGGCCGGACGGCCATGCTGACGTTATGGCCCTTTTCCCTTCGGGAACTTCGCCGGTACAAACCGACCTGGGACCCCTTCGACCTGATCTGTCGAGGGTTTTTCCCCAGGCTTCACGAGGAGAAACTCGAGCCGCGCCGATTCTTCAACGGCTACCTGCAGACCTACGTCGAGCGGGACGTCCGTGCCTTACTTCAATTGCGCGACCTTTCGCAGTTCCAAAAGTTTCTCGCTCTGCTGGCCGGCCGGGTAGGACAAGTCGTCAACCTCGCATCGCTCGGCAATGACGTGGGAGCTTCCGGCACAACGATCCGAAACTGGCTGTCCGTTTTGGAAGCATCGTACGTGGTTTTCGAACTGCCCCCGTTTTCCGAAAACGTCCGAAAACGCGTGATCAAGTCATCTAAGATTTATTTCACCGACGTGGGGCTCGCAGCCTTTCTGCTTGGCATCCGAACGGCGGAGCAGGCGTTCCGCGACCCTCTGCGGGGCAATCTGTACGAGAATCTCGTCCTTGCCGAGATCGTGAAGAGCGCGCTGAACAGAGGAATCCGGCCGGAGATCTATTTCTTCCGCGACTCCCACGGCAACGAGGTCGATCTGCTCATCCGGGAAAAGGGCGTGCTCACGCCGGTGGAGATCAAGTCGGCTGCGACGTTTTCTCCGGATTTCGTCAAAGCCCTCGAATGGTTCCAGACATTGGGCATCCGGCGCGTCGCGGCCGGCGCGGTTCTCCACAACGGGGACCAGTCCTTGCGCATCCGCGGTGTCCGGGTGTTGAATCCGCTGGACGTGGAGGATCTCTGGGAGACACTCACCGGTTCGTCTGGAAAAGCCAGGGGATGATCCGTTTGCCGAATGGCCGGCTCCGCAGGGCAGAACCAAATCTGCGCGTTATCGATGAGAGTGCCGAAGATTACCTCTATCCGGTAGTATCCGGCCGAGTGGTCCATTTGCGCTGGATGTTCCCCAGGCTGTTGAGGCGTCGGTTCTCCATGCCCGTTGAATCGCCCTGGCGGCGAAACGTCTCGCCCGGGCCCCTTGGAGGCTATCGCGGCCAGCGGGAGCCGGCGAGAAGAGTGAGCCTGGCCAAGAGCGGATTTACACCCGCATAGAGCCAAGCCGGAAGCACGTCTCCGCAGACCTGCGCGGAAACCAAGGCGCGGCGGTAGGGGCAGAGACCGCCGCTTGCCTGTCGGTTGCGCGCAGGCAGGGGGTGGAACCCCTCCGGCCGGTCAATGCCCGGAGGACGGGTCTCGGGGTCACCTGCCTGCGCCGAGGCTTCTTCTTATGCGCCGCGAATCCGTAGAATGAAGGACTGACCCCTACGCTCTCATTCTCCACCGATTTTCCCGTGGAGGGACGCACTCCGTCGCGTCCATTTTGGGGAGGTCCCATTTTGGAGGGACGCGCTCCGTCGCGTCCGCCTTCGGGGCGGTGGTTTAGGATCGCGGCCACGAGGGACCGTGGCCCTCCACCGATTTTCCCGTGGAGGGACGCGCTCCGTCGCGTCCGCATTGGGACCTGCCACCACGGTCCGCCTTTAGGCCTTGCCCCGACCTCTCCCTTACCCAACGCCCATGGCAGAGCATGGCCGTCCATTTTGGAGGGACGCGCTCCGTCGCGTCCGTCTTTAGGCCTTGCCCCGACCTCTCCCTTACCCTGCGGCCATGACGGAGCATGGCCCTCCATTGCCCGCGGCCACGAGGGACCGTGGCCCTCCACCTGGGACTTTGCGCCCTCGCGCGAATCCGTAAAATGAAGGACTGACCCCTACGCTTTTCCTACCCTATTACCTTGGCTGCAAGCCATTCCAGCGCTCCGGGGGTAGACGTCCAGGCGGCCTTGTTGCCGTAGGCGTAGAGCACGGCCTCGTTCTCGTCGCCGAACCCGTAAAGATCAGGAAGGTAACGAGGCATTTTCTTGCGGTTGAGCAGATAGGAGGGGACGTATTTGTTCTCATTAAGGGCGGCTTGCAACGACTTGAGGGCGGCAGGGCTGTCGCCGGATTTCCTGAAATCCAGGAGCGCCCGGGAGTATTTCCAAACGGCCATGGCATCTCCCTTGTACAGTTCGAAAAGCTTTTCCGCCTCCTCGTCGCGGCCAAGCTCAAGGAGGCACGGCATCAACAAGTCCCGGATGCCTTGGTTGTCGTTGGGGTTGAGCCGCAGCATGTCCCAGTAGTTTTCGACTGCTTCTTCCCGTCGTCCAGCTTCCCACAGACACTGGGCCAGTCCGGCACGGGCCCGCATGTAAGGACGCGTCTCCAAGAGGCCCCAGAAGTGTCCGACGGCTTTCTTGAACGCCCTCTTCCCGAGCGCGCGCTCTCCGGCTTCGACTCCTTTCCGGTAGAGTTCAATGGCCTCTTCGACCGATTCCGCCGTCTTCTCGGCGAGAAGAACGTAAGCGTCGGCACAATCCTGAGACACCATAAGAGCCTTTTGAGCCAAGGCAACCGCCCGTTGGCGGGTAGGGGCCTCCCAAGCATCGTAGATGAGATCCTGGGCCTGGTCCAAAAGGCTCCGCTTGCCCTGGATCATGCCGCCGAGGCTCGTCAGCAGAGCTTCCATCGACGGCAAAGGCGGCAGCGATTCAAGGGGCGTAGAACTCGATTGTCCTTTCTTGGCTCTCTTCTTCGACGGTTTTTCCTTTTTCGTGGACTTTTCCTCGCTCATTGGATTCCCTCCAGGTGACGTGTGAGAGCCTCATCCTAACGGTTCTGCCCACACGTATCCAGCCGTCACTCATCGTCACCTCCCCAGCCAACCCGATTCCTTGTCCTCTATTCGCTCGCCTTTGATTCATCCCCGCTCATGAACACGCGCCTGGCCCCTCCAGCGTTGTCTACGAGGCTAGAGGCTTTCCCCTTCGGCAACTCGGCCAATTTGGGATACCCAGCGCAGAACCGGAATTTGTGCAAATCAGAAGTTAAACTTGCTTTTTGCACAACAGGCTTTCTTTGCTATCAGCCATGGTCATTCGACGCATCGCAGAGAACTGGTTCCATCCGCCTTTGCAGGTTTTCTGGTGCGGCGTTTGGTTTGCCGCTGGCGGGAAAGGTCGAAACAGGGCGTGCACACAGGCACGGAAGGGCGGAATTCGAAAGGATCTTCCGGAGGGGCTGACACGAAAAGAATGCGATCCATCCCCTCCTGCCCCCGCGCTCCTTCCTCTGCGGCCATGACGGAGCATGGCCCTCCATTGCCTGCGGCCACGAGGGACCGTGGCCCTCCACCTGGGCCTTGCGCCCCCGCGCGAATCCGTAAAATGAAGGACTGACCCCTACGCTTGATTGCCTGCGGCCACGAGGGACCGTGGCCCTCCACCGATTTTCCCGTGGAGGGACGCGCTCTGTCGCGTCCGCATTGGGACCTGCCACCACGGCATCCCTCCCAACGGCCATGACGGAGCATGGCCCTCCATTGCCTGCGGCCACGAGGGACCGTGGCCCTCCACCTGGGCCTTGCGCCTCCGCGCGAATCCGTAAAATGAAGGACTGACCCCTAGCTGGAGGCTAGCCCTGAAGCGGCAAGACCCCCAGGGGATCACCCCACGGGGTCTTGCGTGAAACGAAAAACCGCTGAATTCAGCGGAGGGGATTTTGGCTCCCCGGGACGGACTCGAACCGCCAACCTAGTGGTTAACAGCCACCCGCTCTGCCGGTTGAGCTACCGGGGACCGTGTCGGTGGAAAGTTTCGGGGCATTCCGGCTTCGTTGTCGACGGGTTCGATTATTCTAGAAGGCGGCGTCCTTGTCAAGGTCGGCCGGCAGGCCGGGCACGGTCAGAACAGATCTTCCTGTCTGTCGTCCAGGAGGTCCCGAACCCATTTCCTCACGATTCCGGCCTCGTCCCGGCGGGCCGGCTCGGCGAAGCGCCTGCCGTAGAGGGAGAAGCCGAGCTTGTATGCGGCCAGCCGAGTCCACGGCGACCCGCATCGAATCATGCGGTCGAGGAATTGCTGCAGATGGATCTTGGGGAAGGCTTTTGGATTTCTCCGGATGCGGCCCAGCATGCGGGCGTAAAGGCCCTCGGTGTCCGGCCGCAGCGGGCAAACCGAAAGGAAAGACCCCAGGGGAAGCGTGTCGATGCCCTGCCACGGATCCGGCGGCACGACTCTGCCTGCTCCCCGGCCGGCCGATCCCCCCCGGTTTGTCTTTCTTTGACTGTCCTGCATCGGCCCCGCGGCTCCGCCCGGCCCGCGTCCGCCCGTCTCGTTCTCTTGTTCCCCTTCGGCCACGATCCGCCGAAGCCTCGTCCTCAAATCCGCCGGCACAGCCGCGATCCTGCAGCGCCTTCCTCTGATCTCAGCCTTTCCGACGTACACGAGCCCGTGGAGCCTGAGAAGCCCGAGCGGCGTAACCGGCTCCTGGCCGTCATTCCACCACCAACTGATGTCCCGATCCACGCCGTATCTTCTCGAGAGCTTCTGGACAGTCACCCATCCGCCCTGCTCCGTGAGGATCCATGCGAGCATCTCCCGCGAAAGAACCGGCAGGGTCTGCCAGATCTGCCTGAGAAGCGCATCGTTCGAAAGCCGCCGGGCCAGCTCCTGCACCGACTCTCTGCGCGTGGCGAGCTTCCTCGCCCGCAGTCTCTGCCGGATTCCCTCCAGCCAGGGCGCCGGCAATCTGGCCAGCGCCGAGGCCAGCCGCGTGGACGGGCCGACGGGCACGTTTTCCGCTTCGCGGCGCCAGCGGCTCTGAAACTCGCCCACGAGAAGGCAGAGGACTTCCTGCGCCAGGCTCTGTCCTTCCTCGGCTCCCGTCCCCTCGGTTTTCCTCGAGGGATCGATCACGGGTGCGGCCCCCACCTTCTCCAAGAGCAGCGGATACTCCTCGTGGGGCTTGGCCGGCTCGATGGCCAGCACCTGCACCAGATGCACCCACTCCCCAACCGTACCGAACCAGTAGCCGAAAACCTGGCTCTCGCCGAGCCCGAGGGAATCGATGGAACAAAGGCGGGCGCTCCGGACCTTCTGCCGGCCCAAGTGTCCCAGGTCTTCCAGGGGCGGCCAGCCGGCATAGCGCGGACCGCTTCGAACCGACGGGTTTTTGCCGAAGGAGTACTCGTAACGCTGTTCCTCGAGCCGGTCGAAGGAGCAAAAGATCGCGTAGTGCAAATCCTCCAGGCTTTGATCCCCCCGGATCTGAAGGGTGCGGTAGATCTCCTGCCCGACGGCCTCCTCGCCGTAAGGGCCTCGGGTCAGGTACACCCGAAGCGTGTAGACCTTGGGAAGACCGGCCGCGATCGGCGTTCCGGTCCCACGCGGACAAAAGGGAATGACCCTTCCGACCCGGGCGTCCGTTCCTGCTTCGTGAGACGGGCTTTTCGTTTCCAAAGAGAAGGGCCCCTGGACTGGAACAAGGACCTTGCCGGCATGGAAGGCTGTGGGGAACAACGCCGACTCTACCCTTTTCATCTTCGAACGGAGTGGAGGATTTGTCAAGGCGCGCGGGGGCGCGCAAAGGAACGCGCCCTCAGGCGCGGCCAGAGAGCTCGGTGAGGTCCCGCAGGCGGCTGGCCAGGGAATCGGTCACCTGTTCTTCGAGAAGACGCCAGGTCCAGTTCCCTTCCACCGTGGAGGGGCGGTTCATCTGGGCTTCGCGTCCCAGGCCGAGCACGTCCTGCATGGGCAGAATCACGAGGTTGGCGACCGACCGCATGGCGAGCCCGATGAATTCCCAGTGCACTTCCTCCGCCGGCACCCGCCTGCCGATGTAGCGGAAGAACCGCTCCCGGTCCTCGTGGGAAGCCTCGTGATCAAACCAGCCCCGGACCGTGTTGTTGTCGTGGGTGCCCGTGTAAACCACGGAGTTCTTGACGTGGTTGTGGGGCGCGTAAAGACCCTTGGGCAGGTCGGGTCCGAAGGCGAACACCAGCACCCGCATCCCGGGCAGATCGTATCGCTGGATGAGTTCGCGCACGTCGGCCGTGATATAACCCAGGTCCTCGGCGATGATGGGCAGAAGCGGAAACCGCCTGAGCAGCGTGTCGAAGAAATCTTCGCGCGGCCCGTCGACCCAGCGGCCGTTCACGGCGGTCCTTTCGCCCTCGGGCACTTCCCAGTACTGGACAAATCCCCGGAAGTGGTCGATCCGGATGAGGTCGAAGAGCTTCAGGTTGTGCTCGACCCGATCGAGCCACCACGAGTAACCCGCTTGCTTCAAGGCGTCCCAGTTGTAGACCGGATTACCCCAGAGCTGGCCGGTCCTGCTGAAGTAGTCCGGCGGCACGCCGGCCACCACGGCAGGCCGCCGGTCCGGCGTGAGCTTGAAGAAGCCCGGGTGGGTCCAGACCTCGACGCTGTCGTAGTTCACGTAGAACGGCAGATCGCCAATCATCTGAACGCCGCAGCGGTTGCATTCTTTCTTGAGCGCTTCCCACTGCCTGAAAAAAACGTACTGGAGAAACTTCTCCAGGCCGATCCGGTCCGCAAGCCTGTCACGGGCCTCTTTCAGCGCGTGGGGGTCCCGGTAGCGGACTTCCGGGGGCCACTCGCCCCAACTGCGACCGTGGAAATGCTCCTTGAGCGCGGCGAAGAGCGCGTAATCGTCCAGCCAGCTTGCATGCTCGGCCAGAAACCGCTCGTAGCCGGGCTCGCGGTGCCGGCTCTCGGCCAGAAAGCGTTCGTAACCGCGGCGGAAAAGGCCCTGTTTGAAGGGAATGACCGCGCCGAAATCAACCCTTTCCCTGGGGAAGACCTGCTGGGGGACGATCTCCCCGGTCAAAAGCAGACCGTCCTCCACCATGCCCTTGGGGCTGATGAGCAAGGGATTGCCGGCAAAGGCGGACGGACTGCTGTAAGGCGAATTCCCGCAGGCCGGGTCCGTGGGGGTCAAAGGCAAAACCTGCCAGAAGCTTTGCCGGGTTGATACGAGGAAATTCAGGAAGCGCCTGGCCGCCGGTCCAAGGTCCCCGATGCCGGAAAAGGAGGGAAGCGACGTGATGTGAAGAAGAATGGCGCTGGCTCTTCTCTTCATGAACTGCCCTGACCCAAGGGAACACCTCCTGCCTTTCCAGCTAATCGAGCTGCGCGACGAAGGACTGGATCTGCCACTTTTTCTCGAGTTCCCGGCCGAGACGGCGGGCCGCCTCCGGGGTTGAGAAACGGCCCACCGAAACCCGGTACCAGGTGCCCTTGTCCGGCAGGCTCACTTCCGTAACCGTCGCTTGGATTCCCTTTTGTTCGAGGTCCTCCCTCAAGGCCTCTGCGTTCTTGCGGGCCTTGAAGGAACCCACGTTCAAGGTATAGGCTACGGCGGGCTTTTGGGCCACCGGTTTGCTGTAAGCAAGCTTTTCGGGCTTGGCGGATTGTGCCTTGGGCTGCGGGGCTGGGGCCGCGGGCGCGGACGCAGCTCGGGCGGCTGAAGCAGATGGAGCGGCTGAAGCAGATGGAGCGGCTGGAACAGATGGAGCGGCTGGAACAGCAGAAGAACCGGACGCTCCGGCAGCGGTCTCCGGGGCCTTGGAAGGAGCGGAAAGAGGCTCCTCAGGCTGCGGAGGCGCCGTCCCTGCGGCGACCTGGGGCGCCTGCGGCGTGACCGCAGCCTGGGTGTCGCCTCCGGCGCTGGAGCCGCCGCCCGCACCAGCCAGCGGCGTGGCCAGTGGAGGTGCTGCCTCCTTCCCGGCCGAGGGTTCCAAGGCCACCCGAACAGAACCTTCCTTCCCGACAGGGGCAGGGGCTTCCACCCTTGGAGCCTCGATGCCGCCGGGTCCAGGGGCCTCTTTCCGCGTTCCAGGCTTGAGAAGAAAAATCATGCCCAACAGACCCAGAAGAACCAAGAAAACACCCCAGAGCATGCCCTTGGGGATACCATTTCCGGACCCCTCATATTCTTCAGGCTCTTCTGGCTCTTCTGGCTCCTCAAGATCATCGTCAAGATCTTCTTCCTTCTTCCCAGAATCCCCCTCTATGCTCAAAGCCGAGCCGGCGGCCTGACCCGCTTGAACCTCTTGCCTTGCTCCGATCGAAGACCCTTCGATGGGTATTTCCATCGCATCCGCAGGCTCTTCTCTATTTTCCCGGCTTTGAATGGCCGCGCCGCAGGACGGGCACTTCCATTCTTCCCCCGGGGCAGGCCTGGGAATCCGCAGAATCTCGCCGCAATCGCACCTTACCTGTATGGCCATGATGTTCCTCATGCAAGTGCGTTTTCTAAGGGCTTCAGCCCTGGTCGATTTCTGATGCCCCCCCTCGCGTATCGCTTTCGGACGCCCCTTCGTTCCGAAACTGTAACCGCTTTCCAATCCTGTTTCAAGATCCGCCCCTCGAGTGTACGGCACCGAAACGGCCCTCTGCCGGCTTGCGAACCCGTGCCGCGCGGCCCCAGAACCAGCCTCAGGCCCTCTGGCAGCCCGTCCGCGGAGGCGGGTGCGCGCCGCGCCCGCCCGCACCCAGACAGATTCTGCTTGCGACCACCGTGGCACCCGAGTTGCAGAAGCAGGATTCCCGATGGCTGCTTCCTCGAAGGAAAAAGGAGACCTCCCCAAATGGCCGAAGAATGGAGCGGCAAGGAACGACGCAGGTTCCCGCGGATCAGCGAGGCCATCCCGGTCAACTACCGGATCCTGGCCAACCTGTCCACCCCGGATTTCCTGGCCCTAGAGCAGACCGCCTCCCGCACGTGGACAAAGGACTTCAGTTGCGGCGGCGTATGCATCAAGGCGGCTCGAAGAATCTCGCCGGGCACAGTTCTCGAACTCGTCCTCGAGTTTCCCGGCCACCCGATCAAGGCCGTGGGCCGGGTCGTCTGGTGCGCCGAGCAGCCCAGAAGCGGCGAGTTTCACGCAGGCATCGAGTACATCGCCATGGATCAGAACCAGATGGACGAGATGGCCCAGACCGTGGCCGAATGCCTAATCGAAACGTACAAGCTCAAGGAAAGCGCTTCCCGGAACAAGCTCAGGGACCTGCTCGCCGGCCTTTTCAAGGGGCTCAGGGGCAGGTAGGAGCCGGCGGATCCTCCAGGCACGCGTCCCGGCAACCCATCCCGGCCCCATTGACTCGAGGCTCGCACTGCGCTATTCGAATCCGTACGGTTTTCGGTACGATTCCTGATTTAACCCTGTGCCGCGTTAAGGACGACTCCTTTGCGGTGCGAATCGCTGCTTTCTGTCAGTCGGGCGGTCCGGATGGCTATTGTGCTCGCCGTTTTCACGGCCGGCGCAGGATGCGGGAGCACCGAGGACCAAGAGGTCTCTTGCGCGTATCTCGAGCCCTGCCTCGGACTCTCGTGCAACAGCTGCGGGTGGCCGCCTGCCGAAAGCTGCAGGATCTCTGACGGGATCCTGGCAGAGGCGCAGGTCCCTTCGAGCGGCCACGAGCCCTTCTTCGTTCTTGTGGATATCGAAGTGCCGGGCGAGGTCCCCGAGGCAGACGAGAAAATTTGCGCGTCCCCCCGGATCGTGATCCGCAACCCCCAAGGGGAGCTGCTGAATCAGAGTCTCTCCCTGGATCAGCCGGCAAGCCTTTGCACGCCCTCGGGCACAGCCGGCCTCCACACGGTCGAGCTCCAGTGCCCTGACGGATTTCCGAGCAGGGTCCGGTACCGGATCAGCGCCGCGGATTCCAGGGCTTCCTCGGTTTACCCCTAAGGCTGAAACCATCCGGGCTCTTCTGGCTTCTCACTAAGAAAAGCGGAGCCGAAGCTCTTCCCTGGGTTTCGCGCGTCAACCCGAAGTCCCGAGCCGGAGGTTTCTGACATGAAAAAGATCCTGATCGCGTACGACAGCAGAACCGGGAACACGGAAAAGATGGCCGAGTACATCGCGGAGGGGGTCCGGATGGCCGGACACCAGGCCGAGCTCAAGAAGATCAGCGCGATTAAGAACGAAAAAGATCTCCAAGGGTACGACGGGTATATTTTCGGCTGTCCCACGTACCACCGCGACATGACCGGCGGGATGAAGACTTTTCTTTTTCTCGTGGAGAAGGCGAAACTCGCCGGCAAGGTCGGAGGCGCCTTCGGCTCCTATACGCACAGCGGAGACGCGCCGGGGATCATCTTCGACACCCTGGAGTACGTGTTCAAGATGAACGTGACCGATCTGGGCTCGTTCAATCTCAAGGAGCACCTGATCAACCAGAGGGAAGGGATCAAGGCCTGCCAGGATTACGGCAAGAGCGTCGCCGCCAAGCTCGAGTGAAACGCGACTTTTTCTCGGAGATCGCCATGGGAAGTCTCGAAGGACGAACCCTGTTCATCACGGGCGGCAGCCGGGGCATCGGAAAGGCCATCGCCCTGAGAGCTGCGGCAGATGGCGCCCGCATCGTGATCGCGGCCAAGACAGCGGAGCCCCATCCGAAGCTCCCCGGAACCATTTACACGGCGGCCGAGGAGATCGAGCGGGCCGGCGGCCGCGCCCTTCCCGTGATCGTGGACGTGCGGCGGGAGGAGCAGATCCAGGCTGCCGTGGATGCCGCGGTGCGGGCTTTCGGCGGGATCGACATCCTCGTGAACAACGCCAGCGCGATCTTCCTGGCCGGAGTGGCCGAAACGCCGATGAAGCGCTTCGACCTCATGTACCAGATCAACGTGCGGGGCACTTTTGCCGCCACCCAGGCCTGTCTGCCGCACCTGAAGAAATCCTCGAACCCACACGTCCTGGTTCTTTCCCCGCCCCCGAAGCTCGAGCCCAAGTGGTTCGCGAGCCACCTGGCTTACACGCTCTCCAAGTACGGCATGAGCATGTGCGTGCTTGGCATGGCCGAGGAATTCAAGCCCTTCGGAATCGCGGTGAACGCCCTCTGGCCCCGGACCGTCATCGACACCGCGGCCGTGCAGAACCTCCTAGGAGGAGAGGCCACGGCCCGCAGGGGCCGCAAGCCTGAGATCATGGCGGACGCGGCCTACGCGATTCTCACCCGGGACAGCAGAACCACGACCGGGAATTTCTTCATCGACGAAGAGGTGCTCAGGTCCGAGGGCGTGACCGACTTCTCGCGGTACGCGGTCACGCCGGGCGCGGACCTGATCCAGGATCTTTTTCTGTAGAACTGGTGGAGGGCCACGGTCCCTCGTGGCCGTATGGAAGGATCGGTCATCCAATGGAGGGCCATGCTCTGTCATGGCCGCAAGAAAGGCATCTGCCGATTGTCAAGGATCAGGTTTGGCCCTTGCCCTTAACGGACGCGACGGAGCGCGCCCCTCCAAACCTGGGGCCGCGCATCGGCAGGCCCCCTACAACCCGTGGATCCTCGCGAGTTCCTTTTTCAGATACTCGAAAGCCTCCACCGGGTCGTCGCAGTAGTGGACGAGCCTACGGTCTCCGGCGGAAATCGTCCCCCACCGTTCCATCAGCTCGAAATCCACAACCGATCGCCAGTATTCGCTGCCGTAGAACACGACCGGCATCTTCTTTCGGGTCTTGCGCGTCTGGGTCAGGGTGAGGACCTCAAAGGCCTCATCCATGGTGCCGAATCCGCCGGGAAAGATGACCATGGCCTTGGCGAGGTAGACGAACCAGAACTTGCGCATGAAGAAATAGTGAAATTCGAAAGCCAGCTCGGGCGGGACGTACGGGTTGGTCTTTTGTTCCGTAGGCAAGCTGATGGAAAAGCCGATCGACTGCCCCCCGGCCTCGCGGGCCCCCCGGTTTGCCGCCTCCATGATCCCCGGGCCTCCGCCCGAACACACCATGAGGCGCTTCATGCCTCCGTTGAGCGTCTTCGCCCACTTGACCACCATGGCCGCCAGGCGAACAGCGTCCTCGTAATAGCGGGCCAGCTTCATCCGCTGCTCCGCCCTCCGGAGCTCCCTCCTCAGAGCCGGGCCGGGCTTGTCAGTCGACTCGATCTTCTTCTGGATCTCGGCGAGGCGAGCCTCGGCCTCCTGAAGAGGGCAGGCCCTTGCGGACCCGAAAAACACGATCGTGTCGGTCACGCGCTGCCACTGAAGCCGGCTGGCCGGCTCCAGATACTCGCTCAAAATGCGGACAAGCCGCGCATCCCTGCTCTTGAGAAAACCGAGGTTGTAATACGCCTTTGTAGGACGGTACCCGGAGGGGTCGACGACCGTGGTGTTCTTCATTCGCCCTTCTCCTGACAGGCTCGCAAACGCCCGTCCGACACGCTCCGTCCGGCCAGCGCCTTCGGAAACCGGAGGTGTCGGATCCCTCTCTGGTCTTTTCGGCAGCGCCCCGGTCAGGGCTTAGAGGCCCGCACCGGCAATGACCCTGCGGGCCGTCTGATCGAGTATGATGACTCCGAAGACCATGGCCTGGAAACGGCTGTCCTTGGTCTGGCCTAGGTAGTAGCGCAGGTAGATCTGCTGAGCGATCACGGCGAGCCGGAAGAGACCGAAGACGTAATAGAATTCGACATGATCCACCTTGCGGCCCGAGATCTCCTCGTAGAGCCGCACCACTTCCTTGCGCGTCGGGGCGCCCGGGACGTGCGTCGGAGCCTGCCGCATGGCCTGAACCTCGGGCGGATCGTCGGCCTGGACGAAATAGGGCAGGGAAGAGCCCAGGTCCATGAGCGGATCTCCGATGGTGGCCATCTCCCAGTCGAGGACCCCGATGATCCGGAGAGGGTTCTTCACGTCGAGCACGGCGTTGTCGAGCCGAAAGTCGTTGTGGATGACAGAAGCGCGACCGGATTCAGGGGGCATGTGGTCCGCCAGCCACGCCATGACCTCTTCGCAGTCCGGCGCGTCCGGCGTCCGGGCGTTCCGATACCGCTGGCTCCACCCTTCGACCTGGCGCCGCACGTAGCCTTCGGGCTTTCCAAACCCGGCCAGGCCGGCAGCCTTGTAATCCAGGGCGTGGAGTTCGCATTGCACGCGGATCAGGTTCGTGAAGAGTTCGCGGACCTGGGACGGGCTCAGGTCGAGCCCCGGGGGCATGTCTTTGCGCAGAATGATGCCGCGGATCTTTTCCATCACGTAGAAAGGGCAGCCCAGGATCGATTCGTCGTCGGTGTAGAGGAGAGGCTCGGGGCAATAAGGAAAGACCGGCCGCAGAGCCTTTAGGACCCTGTACTCCCGGGACATGTCGTGAGCCGTCTTGGCCTTGGTGCCGAAGGGCGGGCGCCGCAGAACGAGTTCCCTGTCCCCGAATCGGACCGAGTAGGTCAGATTCGAATGGCCTCCCGGGTACTGCCGGATCTCGATCTTGCCTGAAAGTCCCGGAATGTTGGCCTTGAGAAAAGCCTCAACCTTGGCCTCGTCGAGTTCCTCCCCTGGCCGGATTTCCCTCGGTTTGTCGACCAGATCTTCCGTCATTGCGGTCTCTCCCACGCTCCTTTGTTGACAAACCTCTCACGGGCCGTGCCCGGCGGCCTTAGGCGCCCGACTCTGCGCGCCGGCGTTGAGAGCATAAGAAGAACGAGCCCCTGTGTCAAAAAGCGCTTGCCCACGGCAAGGCCCCCTTTTCCCCCTTGGAGGGACGCGCTCCGTCGCGTCCGCTAAGGGCGGGCCGGAACCTGATCCTTTGGAATCGGCAGATGCCTTTTCCTGCGGCCATGACAGAGCATGGCCCTCCATCGCATGCGCTTGCCTTGGGTTTGCGGCCACGAGGGACCGTGGCCCCCCATCGGGACGCCGAATTCGCCCTCGGCCGCGAGGGACCGTGGCCCCCCATCGGATTTCTGTTGGAGGGACGCGCTCCGTCGCGTCCGCCTTGTGCCGTTGACAAGGGCCGCCGATGCTTATACCGTACATTAACTTTAATTCGCTTTGTCCCTTTTCGGTCCAACAAGGCCTCTAGATCGCCATGGCCATCGACCCGGCCAACCCACCGGAAACGAACCAGCCACCCGGCGCCCGGACGGCTCCGACTCGAGTCCGCCGGGAGGTCCGGATCCGGCGGAAAAAGTCCCGCCGAGGACCTCTGCGCAAAATCCGCCGGCGCCTGGAAACCCTCACCCCGGAATCCGTGGCAGCCACGATCGATCGAATCATCCAGGCGGCCCTGGTCGCCCTGCTCGTCCTGGCGCCCCTTCCGCTCGGTTCCGTGGCCCCCTGGGCTAGATCCATCGTGTTCGCGGCCTCCGCGCTTCTCTTTCTCCTCTGGATCCTCAGGGGCTCGGTTCTCGGACGAATCGAGATCGTGCAAACCCGCCTCTGGGGACTCCTCGCCCTCTATGTGTGCATCCTTTTCTTCCAGCTCCTGCCCCTGCCCCACGCTCTCCTTTCCATCCTTTCGCCCAAAACCGCCGACCTTTACACCCGGCTCATCCCGGGCTACCCCGACGATCCGTCCTTCATGCCCCTCTCTCTGAGTCCTCACGCCACGGCCCAGGAGATCCTGCGGGTCTCGTCCCTCTTTTTGCTCTTTTTCGTCCTCGTCCACCACCTGCGGGACCGCAGCCGCGTAAACCTCTTCCTTTGGGTCCTGGCCGCCTTGGGTCTCTTTGAGGCTCTCTACGGCCTGGGGGAGCGCTTCTCCGGGAGCCCGCACATTTTCTGGATCACACCGCCGGACCGCTTGAGCGTCCACGGAACGTATTACAACCGGAACCATTTCGCCGGGCTCATGGAGATGCTCACGCCGGCCGTGTGCGGCCTCCTGATGAGCCTGTTTGCCACGAGGCAAAGAGTTTCCTGGCGCCGGTCACGCCTCTCCTTGGGCCGGCGCCTCACGGAAGGCCTATCAAAGGCCTCCACCTATCGCAACCTTTTGCTTGGCCTGGTCGTGGCCGCCATGTTCGTGGCCGGGTGCCTGTCCCTCTCTCGGGGCGGCATGCTCGGCCTCGTCGTTGGCTTTTTCATTCTTTTTCTTTTCGCAGCAGGCCGCGGCGGGGAATCTTCCAGAAGAGCGTCCCTGCCGGCGGCCGCTGTCGTCGCCGTGCTCATCGTCGTGGCCGGCCTCCTGCTCTACCGGGGCCTGACCCCCCTTATCGACCGCTTCGAGCAGCTTGCCGAGGAGGACTCCTCCTGGACGGGCCGTGCCGCCCTGCGCGCGGCCGGTCTTGCGATGATCCGGGACTTTCCGGCCCTGGGCGCGGGCGGAGGCGCTTTCGGCGACGTCTTTCACGCCTACCAGCCAGACCGATACGGCGACAAGATCGCTGTCTACCTCCACAACGACTGGCTCCAGGTGCCTTGCGAAACCGGCCTGGCTGGCGCCCTGGCCCTGTACGGAGCTCTGGCGATCTTTCTCGTTCAGATCCTCAGGCGCATCGCAGCCCGCAAGGACAGTTACTGCCGGTTCGTCTTCGCAGGCGCCTTCGCGGGCTTGACGGCGATGCTCGTCCACAGTTTCTTCGACTTCAACCTCTATATGGTCACGGCCAACGGCATCGTCTTCGTCACGCTCGCCGCGATCTGCCACGCCGCCGCGTACATGCAGGGCCGCCGCAAAGACTCGGCCGAGACGTTCCGGGTGGTCGCGATCCCCCTCAGCAACCGAACAGGACTGCTGCTCCGGGCAGCGCTTCCGGTTCTTGTTCTGGCCGGGGCCCTCGCCGCATCGAGCGCCGCGGTCCGGGCCGGTCTGGCCGACAGGGCTTTCAACATCTACCTAGCCTGGGCTCTCGGGGAACCGGAGACGTACCACTTTTGGAAAGTTCGCGCGCCGGATGACGCCGCCGAGGCCAAGACCTATCTTGACCGCGCCACCGTCCTGGATCCGGGATCGCCGGCCTATGCCTTTCACGAGGGCTTGTTTCGCATCCGGACCGTGGCGGGCGAAGTGGATGCCTTGGCGCGGGAACTCGCCCGAAGCGTTCTCCTCAAAGATCGCGCCTTGGACGGCGAGGATCCGGTCCAGCGGCTCGCCCAGGAAATGACTCGGGAGTTGACTCGCCAGCAGCTTCAGGTGGACGAAGACTCGGAAGAGTTCAAATCCCTGAGCGCGGCTTTCCTCGTGCCGGCCCGCAGGCGGCTTGAGGAAAGGATTCTCTCGGAGCTCGAAGCGGCCGAGCGGGAGATTCGGAGGGCCATCCGGACGGCGCCCACGGTGCCATGGCTGCACATGGACCTGGCTGTCGCCTGGGCGACCCATCTCGCGCCTGGTCCGGAACTCGATCGCCAGAAACCCAAGATCGAAAAACTCGTGGAAGACGCGCGCTTCTTGGCGCCCGCGCGGCCCGCGACCCTCTACCGGGCGGGCTGGTATTACGCCATGGAGACGCTCTACTTCCCTGCCGGGAAGACCGAAGAGGAACTGCAAGCCAGGCGCGAAGAGGCCATCGCTCTTTTCCGCAAGGCCGTCCGGGGCGAACCCCGCAAATACGCAGTCCCTGTTTACAGCATGCTCTTGGACGAGATTCGAGCGGACCCGCAGGTCCTTCTCGACCTGACGCCCGTGACCTTGCCCTCGCAGGCTGCTCTCCACAGGTTCCTCTCTTCCAGGCGCCTTTGGTCTGAGGCCTTCGAAACGACCGGCAAGATTCTCTCGCTGCTGGGCATCGATCCTGCGACAGACGGCGTTGGGCCCGGCTACCCTCCAGGGTCCCAGGAGTTCGAGACCGCCGAGAAATTCACCCGCACCAGGCTTCAGCTTGCGAGAAGGCTCGGCCGCGCCAGTGACGCGGTCAGAGAGCAGGCCAGGTTCGGCCGCTTTCAGGCAGACCGGTGCGCTCTGCTTCTCCAGGACGGCCTGCGTCTCGCGGACCTCGGGCGATATCTGGAGGCCGTCAAGGCCTGCCGGGACTGCCTGGCCCTGGACCACAACCACCTGGACGCCCTTCTCACGCTTGCCGAGATCCATGCCCGGCCCGGGCAGGATCGAACGGGCGAAGCCCGTGGGGAGATTCTTCACCATCTCGTGAGGGCGCTCGGAGCGCAGTCCGCGGCCGTGGCGCCTGCCCAGTGCGAACGGATCTTGCAGGTCCTCACTGCACTCGAGCCTCGCAGCCCGACTGAGCACCTGGAGCGTCAGTTCGTTGAAGCATTGGCCGAGCTGCGGTGCGGACAGCCGGAAGAGGCCGCGCGGAAGCTGGAGGCCATGCTTCTCGTCAAGGTTCCAGCCTTCGCCTACTGGCAGCAGAGACACCTCATCCATTTCCAACTCGGCCAGGCCCTGGAATCCTCGGGTAGACCCGAAGAAGCGGCCGCCCAGTACCAGGAGGCCTTGAGCCGGGCGCCGAACTGCCGGGCGGCCGCGGAAAGACTGGCGGCGCTAGGTGGCGGTTCTACGACCCAAGACGTTCAGCAGCAGTCGGTCGAAGACCGGCTTCGGGCCCTCACGCCGAAGACGTTCTGGCAGATCGATTTCTCCGGAAGGTTCCAGCTTCTCGGCACAACGATGACGCCCGTCCGTGCAAACGCCGAGCAAGCGAACGGAATCTCGGATCTAGGCGCGGTCGCAGCCAACCCAGATGGTTTGTCCGCCCCTTCCGCAGAGGCAGAGGCGCCCGAAGCCGGCTGGGCCCCGGCCTTCATCGCGAACTATTATTGGATCGTGCTGGACGACCTCGATCCTGCCCTGTACGACGTGACCTATCGTTACCTCGACGCCGAGGGGAACGTCCTTTTTGTCGACCGAAAACCCCTGACCCCTGAGGCCAGCCCGGGCGCCTCCTCCCCGCCCGTCTCTGGCATCGGCGTAGTTTGCGTCCACCAGAGTGCGGTGCCCCTGCCCCTCGGCACGGCGCGGGAAGTTCAGATGCAGGTCCGCAGGGCTCCGAGGGACAAAGTGCCGGCCGAGACCCTCGCGCCCGACACCGGCGAACCGTTGATGACCCTGGGCCTGGTGGCGAGTTCAAACCAGGGCGGCTGACAAGGCCCGGCCGGCGCCACAGAAAGCATCCCGCAAAGAACGCCAGAAAACGGCGCAAGACGGACGCGACGGAGCGCGTCCCTCCAGGGGGGGGCCACGGTCCCTCGTGGCCGCGTCCTAACGATCCGTCATCCGGTGAAGGGCCATGCTCTGCCATGGCCGCGGGAAAAGGCATCTGCCGATTCCAAAGGATCAGGTTTCGGCCTGGCCCTTAACGGCCGCGACGGAGCGCGTCCCTCCAGGGCGGCCACGGTCCCTCGTAGCCGCGTCCGAACGATCCGTCATCCGTGAAGGGCCATGCTCCGTCATGGCCGCAGGAAAAGGCATCTGCCGATTCCAAAGGATCAGGTTTCGGCCTGCCCTTAACGGACGCGACGGAGCGCGTCCCTCCAGGGGGGGCCACGGTCCCTCGTGGCCGCGGGCAAATGGAGGGCCATGCTCCGTCATGGCCGCGGCAAAAGGCATCTGCCGATTCCAAAGGATCAGGTTTCGGCCTGCCCTTAACGGACGCGACGGAGCGCGTCCCTCCAGGGGGGGCCACGGTCCCTCGTGGCCGCGTCCGAACGATCCGTCATCCGGTGGAGGGCCATGCTCCGTCATGGCCGCGGCAAAAGGCATCTGCCGATTCTAAAGGATCAGGTTTCGGCCCGCCCTTAACGGACGCGACGGAGCGCGTCCCTCCAGGGAAAACCCCGTGGAGGGCCACGGTCCCTCGTGGCCGCGTCCGAACGACCCGTCATCCGTGGAGGGCCATGCTCCGTCATGGCCGCGGGGAAAGGCATCTGCCGATTCCAAAGGATCAGGTTTCGGCCTGCCCTTAACGGACGCGACGGAGCGCGTCCCTCCAGGGAAAACCCCGTGGAGGGCCAGGGTCCCTCGTGGCCGCAGGCAAATGGAGGGCCATGCCCCGTCATGGCCGCCAGGGGAGGATGCGGGGTCGGCAGATCCCAAGACGGACGCGACGGAGCGCGTCCCTCCAGGGAAAAACCCAATGGAGGGCCAGGGTCCCTCGTGGCCGCGTCCGAACGATCCGTCATCAGGTGGAGGGCCATGCTCTGTCATGGCCGCGGGAAAAGGCATCTGCCGATTCCAAAGGATCAGGTTTCGGCCTGCCCTTAACGGACGCGACGGAGCGCGTCGTTCCAAGGAGGTGGAACAGGTCAGCTCTCGGGGATCGGACCGAAGTGGCGCACCGGGTCTTCCAGCCAGGCCCGCATGACGCTCGCCATGACAGCGGCATGAGCGCCCTCGAAGAATCTGTGGTCGAAGGTGGCGTTCATGTCCATCACCTTGCCCACAAGGATCTTACCGTTCTCCACCAAAGGCACTTCCTTGACCGCGCCCAAGGCCACGATCAAGGGCACGCGGGAGTAAGGAATGAGCGGCACGTAAGCCGCCTCGAGGCCCAGAGCGCCGATATTGGTGATCATGACGGACCCAAACGGGTCCTTCGGTATGCCGAGCTTCGACAGGTCGATGTTCAGGGTGTAAGCAAAGAAGCTCACGATCCTGAGAACCAGGTTCATGAGCATCAAGGGAACGAACCGGAACGACCGCCTGCCCTTTTCCAGGGCCTCGTCTGTTCCTTTGCGCACCGAGTGGACCTTGGCCTCCATCTCGGTCACGATCTCCTGCAAAGACTTCTTGTCCAGATCGTATAGGGTCGCGCCGGACAGATCGAACTTGCCCGTTTCCTCGTCCCGCAAGGTGACCTGAAAGAAGATGCCGATGCGCTTGCGAAGGTAAATCCGGTTGAAGCGCAGAATCGCATTGGCGTCGGGCATGCGCTTGAGAACCTCCACCATGGCCCTGCCCACGAGGTGCGTCACGGTCAGGCGCACGCCCGTCTTTGTGCGGTATTCCTCGATGTACTCCATGGCCTTGTCCATGCGCACCTGCAAGGTCCCGTAAACCGAAGGGTCGTAAGCCGTCCTCCAGGTGCCGATAGCCAACCTGCGGAAAGGCGTGAGATCCTTCTTCCGTTCAAGTTCCAGGTGACGCATGTTTCCAACCCTCTCCAAGAGACCAAGGAGGTCCTCGCACGGACGGCGGCCTGCCCGGATGCAGAGCATCATCCATCAGGCTCTGACACCCTGTCAACTGAGAAACCGTTTTGTCTTTCCCCTTCAGTCTTCCGGTTGTCCTCGCGCGCGCCGCGCTGCATAATAGGAATCCCTGAAACGTGAACGTCGGGCCCGAGGGCGGGACAAATGAAAGCCATGATTCTCGAGCGGATCACGGACCTCGAAAGGGACCGGAGTCCTCTTCGTCTGGCCGAACTCCCTGCGCCCAAACTCTCGCGCGGCGAACTGCTCGTGCGGGTTTCGGCTTGCGGCGTCTGCCACACGGAACTCGACGAGATCGAGGGAAGGACCCCGCCCCCACGGTTCCCCGTGGTCCTCGGCCACCAGGTCGTGGGAAGAGTGGAACAGGCGGGCCCGGGAGCGGACCGCTTCGCACCGGGCCAGCGGGTAGGCGTGGCCTGGATCTACTCGGCCTGCGGCGCCTGCCCGTTCTGCCGGCGCGACCTCGAGAACCTCTGTCCGCAGTTCCGGGCCACGGGCCGGGACGCGGACGGCGGGTACGCCGAGTACATGGTCGTTCCCGAAGGGTTCGCCCATCCGATACCCGAGGCCTTCACAGACTTCGAGGCCGCGCCGCTGCTGTGCGCCGGCGCCATCGGATATCGCTCCCTGCGGCTGGCCGGTCTCGAGGAAAAGGAAACCCTGGGACTGACCGGCTTCGGCGCCTCGGCCCACCTCGTGCTGAAGATGGTCCGGCACCGCCATCCTTTGATTCAGACTTTTGTCTTTGCCCGAAGCGAGAAAGAGCGCGCCTTTGCCCTGGAGCTGGGCGCGGTCTGGGCCGGCGACACCGAAGAGCCCTGCCCCGAACAACTCGACGCCGTCATCGACACCACGCCCGCCTGGAAACCTGTCGTGGCCGCTTTAGGCAATCTCAAACCCGGAGGCCGGCTCGTGGTGAACGCGATCCGAAAGGAGGAAAGGGACAAGGGAGCGCTGCAGGGACTCCGCTACCCGGAGCACCTGTGGCTCGAAAAGGAAATCAAGAGTGTCGCGAACGTGACAAGACAGGACGTGCGGGAGTTTCTCGACCTGGCGGCCGCGATTCCCCTCAAGCCCGAAGTCCAGATCTTCGACCTCGCCCAAGCCAACGAGGCCCTCGTCGAACTCAAGGAACGCAAGATCCGGGGCGCGAAAGTTCTCAGGATCGGCTGAGGGGAAACCGCAGAGATTCAAACGCCGGTCGAAGCGGTCGTTTCGGCGGACGCGCCCCGGTCTTGTTCGGCCTCCGGAGTCGTTTTCGGCCCGAGATACTTCTCCAGGATCTCCTTGACGGCGCTGGGCGTGACGGGCTTTCCGATGTAGTCGTCCATGCCCGCTTCGAGGCACCGCTCGCGGTCTCCCTTCATCGCATGGGCGGTCATGGCGATGATCGGCACGTTCCGATCGAGAACCTTGGCACGGCCGTCCCGGACCGCGCGAGTGGCTTCGAATCCGTCCATCTCCGGCATCTGCACGTCCATGAGCACGAGATCGTACGGGATCTTCTCCAGGGCGGCCAGAGCCTCCTTGCCGTTACCCACCGCGTCTGCCCGATAGCCCAGCCTTTCCAGGATCTTCAGGGCCACTTTCTGGTTGACCGCGTTGTCTTCGGCCAGCAGGATACGGACCCTCCGCTTCTTTTCCTCCTGGAGGCCGTAGCGGGTCAGGATGGGCCGGCCCCCGGTCCGAGCCGCCTGGGTCTCGGCAGCCCCCAACACCGTGACGAGGCAGTCGTAAAGCTGCGACTTTCTGACCGGCTTGATGAGATAGGCTGAAAGCCCGATCTTCTGCAGCTCTGCTGCGTCGCCCCGCTGCCCCACAGAAGTCAGCATGACGAGCAGGGTATCCTTCAGGGCCGGATCGCTCTTGATCACCCGGCTCAGAGTCTTGCCGTCCATGTCCGGCATCTGCATGTCGAGCAGGGCGATGCGGAACGGACGGCCTTCAGCCAGAGCCCGCCGGAGCTTTTCGAGCGCCTCGACTCCATCGGCCGCTTCCTCGTACCGGCACCCCCAGGAGCGAAGCATCTCGGTCAGAACAAGCCGGTTCGTGGGATGGTCGTCCACCACCAGGACGCGCTCGCCCCGGACGTCCTCGGGCACGACGGCCTCCACGGCCCCAGCCCCACCCTGTTTTTCCAGAACCACCGTGAACCAAAAAGTCGTGCCCCGGCCTTCCTCGCTCTGGACACCGATCTGCCCGCCCATCATCTCGACCAGCCGCTTGGAGATCGCCAGGCCCAAGCCCGTGCCTCCGTACCGGCGGGTCATCGAGGAATCGACCTGCGAAAAGGACTGGAACAAAAGCCCCATTTTGTCGCGGGGGATTCCGATCCCCGTATCCGTCACTTCGAAGCGCACGGTCGCTTTTTCCTCGGTCTCCTCCTGCAGGAGCACCCGCACGGACACCTCTCCCTGATGGGTGAACTTGACCGCGTTACCGATGAGGTTGGTCAGAATCTGCCTCAGCCGGCCGGGATCGCCCCGGACCAAGGCCGGCACATCGGGATGAACCAGGGAGGAAAGTTCGAGGCCTTTCTCCTGGGCCTTCACGGCGAGAAGTTCGACGACGTCTTCGACCGTGGTTCGCAGATCAAAATCCAGCGACTCGAGATCGAGGCGGCCGGCCTCGATCTTGGAGAAGTCCAGGATATCGTTGATGATGGAAAGGAGGGGCTCGGCCGACTGGCGAATGGTCTCCGCGTACTCCCGCTGCTCGGGCGTGAGGTCCGTGTCGAGCAGAAGGCCTGTCATGCCGATGACGCCGTTCATGGGCGTGCGGATCTCGTGGCTCATGGTCGCCAGGAACGCGCTCTTGGCGCGGTTGGCCTCCTCGGCCCTCTTGGCCATTTCCTGAAGCTCGGCCGTGCGCCTTGCAATGTGCTGCTCCAGCAGAATGTTCCGCTCGAAAAGAGCGTAGGAGTTGCTCGCCGAATCCACGCTTTTTTCCACCCGCTCGGCCAGGATCCGGTTTACCTTCTCGAGCTTCGCCACTTCCCGGGAAAGCTTTTCGACTTTCCGCTCGAGTTCGCGCCTGTCCTGGTCGAGATCCCGGTCTGCCGTCATGGCCCGTCCCCCAGCACGACCCCGGTGAGTGTCTGGTTGACGTGAATCGAATTGAACTGTTCCCCGTACGTGCTGAACCCGATGAACGGGAACCGTTTTAAAAGGCCGTTCATCTCGCCGAACAGATCCTTGCCCTGGATTTCGAGGCGCCTTAGGATGCAGTCAAAACCCAGAATAAGTCTCGGCTTCGCGATCTTCTGTTCAAGTTGAGAGAGCTGGCTCTGAAAATTCCCCACGAGGTCCACGCCCCGACCCACGCGCAGGACAAGACCATTGTCGATGGCACAATAAAAGGTCAAGCTTCCGTCCTCACTGGCCTTCTGAATCGAACGGACATAGTATTCGCCGCCGATCTTGAGCATGAGCGGGTGTTTGGAAAACACGGCCGGACCGAGGTCTTCCACCCCCAGCCCCAAGCTTTCCGCATAAGAGAGCGCGGCGGGTTCTCCGTTGATCTCCATGACGCGCCTTCGGGTCGGGTCCGCTTCGGTGATGACCAGTCTTTCCTCGCCGGGCTCGAAGTGGTGGGTTCGAAAAGTCCAGAAGGGCAGCCGGGTCTCCACGAGGCAAAAGGCGGCCGCATCGGACAGGAACCTGCCGTCCGCGTAGATCCCGGTGCGCTCGAACCGAAGATCGTCCCCAGCGGAGCCTCCCACGATCGGCACGCCATCGAACGCGCTGAAGAGCCAAGCGGCGACCTTCTCCTCGAGCATGGAGAGGCCGTCGACAAGAAGAATCCCGAACACGCTGTTATCCTTTGAGCAGGCCTGCATCCTGCGCTCGGCCCGAACCGAGGCCGCGATCTCCTGGAGGTGATCGGGCAATAACGCACTTAAACGGGACAAAACGCGGCAATGCGCATGAAAAAGAGTGCCGGAAAGGCTCGCCCCGACCAGGCCGCCCTGTTGGTATCCGCGGGTGGTAATTTCGCCGGCCGTGGTGCAGCCCAGAGCCGGGCACGGAAATGTTTGTTTGAGAAGCTCCCCGAGCCGGCCAAGATCGAAACGGGGCGAGCAGAAAAACAGAGCGAGTTTCATGTCCGGCTGCGCGATCTGGTCGTGGAGTTCCCGTACCGCCTGTTCTTCGGTTTCTGCCGTTGAACAGCCGATTCTCACCTGTAATTCTGGGTTGTTGGGCATCCGCACGCACTCCCTCCGAACACCGAATGCGGGTCTGGCTCGGTCGCCTTTGGCGCCCTCTCGTATCAGATCGGCAGGCAGGGAACATTTCTTGAGAATGGGAAAAAATCTCTCTTTTACGGCCATCCTCTTCCCTCAAAGTGGGAGGGAGCCCCTCAACTCTGATCTCTCCCAGATTGGTTCCCAGACCCCTGGAGCAATTTTCTTGTATAAAATCAATAAGTTCAAGAAATGCCACAGTTGTAAAGACAGGGCGACAGCCCGTGGAACAGTTGTTGCTTAAATAAATTTGCCTGGCTTGTGCGCCTTCGCATGGGTCGGCCAGCCTAGGCTGGATCCAACGAACGGGCGGAATCATCCATATAGGCAGTCATTCATAGCCGGGCAAAGGAAGGTCTTTAAAAGCACCCAGGGCGCAAAGGAGACTGCCATGAAGAGATTCCGGTCTTTTGAAAAAGGGGCTGCCCCATTTCTCGCTTTGCTGGCAGTGGCCCTTTTCGTATCGCCGGCCCACGCCATTCCGGTGGCCTTCGATCTTGTCGGAGTCGGTGATTCCAACAATACGGCCCATGTGGTTTTTGCCTATGACCCCACCCTTGCGACCGTCAGAATCGACATCACGAACACTTCCGCGCTTTACGATCCTCGCCTCACAGCTTTTGCCTTCAATGCGCCGGCCGGCGTTACAGGCATTTCCTCCTTCACCGGTCCTTCAGGGTGGAGCGGCACCTTGAGCCAGAATGGCGTGAACACTCCGGGGCAGTTCGGCTTTTTCGATCTGGCTGCCGTAACCGGCCCGAATTTCAACGGCGGCTTCCCCAATGACGGGATTCCTCGAGGCGATACCTTTTCCTTCGAATTCGTCCTGGCAGGATCCGATCTCGACAGCTTGAATGAAATGAGTTTTATCAGCCTCCTGTCCTTCGATCCCGACGAGACTCCGGACGAGAGCGAGCAGTATTTCATCGCCCGGTGGCAGCGAACAGGACCGGATGGACAAGGAAGCGATGTGGGAATTCCTGGGGCTGCCCCGGTGCCTGAGCCTGCAACTCTTTTGCTCCTCGGCACCGGTATGGCCGGCCTGGCAGGCTTGATCCGCAAGAAATCCTGACGCGATCCAGTCAGAATAGAGAGCAAGCGGGCCGAGTGGCTTCAATTGATGCCGGCCGCAGCGAGACGGAAAGGTTCCGCCGCGGCCGTTTTCATTTCAGATACCCTCATCCCGTCCAGCGGCCCGGAACCGCTCAATGTCCTCGCTCCTGCCCACCACGACCAAAATGTCCCCTTGCCGCAGAGGCTCGGCCGGGTCCGGCAGCCGGTCCTCGTCGTCCTCGGGCCGCCGGATCGCCACCACAGTGAGCCGATAAGCCGCCCTCAGGTCCGCCTGCCTGAGAGAACGACCCACAAGCCATGCTGGTGTTTCAACCCGCGCCAGGGTCAACCCCTCCCCCAGCCGGAGGGACTCGCGGATCGCGCCGGCGCTCCGGTCCCGGACCGAGACATCCAGAAACACATGGCGCAACAGTTCGCTGTTGAAGACCCTGAGGACGTCCCTGCGGGTCACGACTCCGGCCAGCGTGCCGTCATGAAAGACCACGGGCAATTCGTCCTGCTCGCTCGCCGCAAACTGGTCCATGCAATCGGCCAGGGTGTCCTCCGGGCTCATCCTGGGCAGGTTGGACTCGGCCACGTCCGCAGCGAGAACCAAGGAGCCCAGGTCCCGGATCTCCGGATCTTTGATGTCGTGGATCGAGATGGCCCCGAGCAATTTTCCACGGCTGTCGGTCACATAGAGAAACACGACTTCGTGGTTTAGAAAGTAGCGCAGGATGGTGGGAATCGGGGTGTCCTCTCGGACCGCGTGAACCGCCGGTTTCATGACCCGGCCGACCGTGTGGGTTCTCAGTATGACGTCTTCCTGGCGCCAGACCGCGTCGCTCTTTCTGGCAAGCTTGAGCGTGTAAAGGGAGTCTTCTTTGAGGGCCCGCCCCACGAGCGAGGCCAGGGTCACCACGAGCATGGCGGGCAGCACGACCCTGTAGTCGCCCGTGATCTCAATGAGAAGGATCATCGCTGTGATCGGCGAATGGGTGGCCGCGGCCAGAACCCCGGACATGCCGATCAGCGCATACGCCCCGGAGTGAGCGGAAACGCCTGGCAGAAGGGCTTGGACACCCATGCCGTAGAGCCCTCCGGCCATGGCGCCCATGTACAGGGAAGGGAGAAACACGCCGCCGGAACCTCCGGAAGCGATCGTCAGGCTCGTGGCCAAGATCTTCATCGGCACCAGCACGGCCAAAAGGCGCCAGGGAAGCGCGCCGCTCAGAGCGGCGTCCATGGTCGCGTACCCAACGCCATAGAGGTTCGGAAGGAGAAGAACCATTCCGCCCAGGACCAACCCGCCCAGGCCGGGTCGCCACATCTTCGGAACAGGCAGTTTGGCCGTCCACGACTCGAATCGATCCATGGTCCAGACGAACCAGGCCCCCACCGTGCCGCATAGAAGCCCCAGCACGGCGTAGAGAGGCATTTCCAAAGCGCTGGCCAGCTCGAAGGGCTGCACGGTAAAGGCCGGGTGGTCACCGAACCATGCCCGGGAGACCACGGTCGCAAGCACCGAAGAGAGGATCACCGGGCTGAAGCTCCGCATGGCGAAATCCCGGGTGATCACCTCCAGGGCGAAGAAAGCGCCGGCAATGGGTGCGTTGAAGATCGCGGCGATTCCTCCCGCGGTGCCACAGGCGGCCAGGGTCTTGAGCTGCTCAGAGGGAAGCCGCAGAAGCTGGCCCAAGCCCGAACCGATGGCCGCCCCGATCTGCACGACCGGACCCTCCCTGCCCACGGATCCGCCCGTGCCGATGGTCACGGCCGAAGCCAGGGTCTTCACCACAGCCACCCGGGAGCGCATCCTGCCTCCCCGCGCCATCACAGTCTCGATCACTTCGGGCACGCCGTGGCCTTCAGCCTCCGGCGCGGCCTTGCACACGAGAGGCCCCACGACGAGGCCGCCTAAGGCAGGCACGAGCAGCACATGGTACCAGGCCAGGTACGGCAGGACATGCAGAGGCCACTGCGTGGATCCGATGGCAAGCCATTGGACGAGATCGATGAGTTTCACGAAAGCGATGGCGGCCGCTCCGGTAAGAGCGCCCAGAAACGACGGGACGAGGACCAGCCTCGCCGTCTGCGCGCGAAGGACGTTCTGTCGCCAGGTAGCCTGTTTCACGACCATGTTTTCGAGATCCCGAGCGCGGCAAGTATCGGTGTGGGCAGGTCGGACGGTTTTTTGAAGATCCTATTCGGCGGTGCAGTTGGCCGATTCAGGCAGAAGGCAGGGGGAAAAGCCGGTCTCGCGAGCCCCCCGTTCTTGAGTCCCACCGGCCCAGATAGTAAGGGGGGCCGCGTGGCGAGTCAACTGACCGACCCTTTGTTCCGACGGCTTTTCGGACGGCGAAAGGGTTCAGAGGGACAAGGATCCGAAGAAGGACGCGACGGAGCGCGTCCCTCCAGGGAAAACCCCGTGGAGAGCCACGGTCCCTCGTGGCCGCGGCCGAATGGAGGGCCATGCTCCGTCATGGCCGCAGGGAGAGGATGCGGGGGCGGCAGATCCCAAGGCGGACGCGACGGAGCGCGTCCCTCAGGGCCACGTCAATCTTGGGGGTAAGGGGGTGAAATTTTGCGTTTCTGCATTTTTCTCTGGACTTTTCCCTCCCCTTGTCCTATTGTGGCCCCATGCTCGATCCTTGCCTTACCGAGGA